>Ga0153980_1000010_pt1 | contig 481495 bp, 437 predicted proteins | sample TSGA064MetaG_FD_104722 | JGI IMG/M metagenome (GOLD analysis project Ga0153980, IMG submission 104722) | Attine ant fungus gardens microbial communities from Georgia, USA - TSGA064 MetaG | ecosystem: Host-associated > Fungi > Mycelium > Unclassified | place: USA: Georgia, Magnolia Springs... | reverse complement strand
CTATTGCTTGCATGTATTTGTTTCAATAAATTGAAACGTCCTACACATTGGTTCGTTTGCTTGCTTTGTTCAGTTTTCAAAGGTCTACCGTGCTGTGTTAGCAACTTTTATATCATATCAGAGTGACGTTCGATTGTCAACTCTTTTTTTAAAAGTTTTTTCGCTCGTTGTTTTTCAACTTCGTAGCGGCTGTCTCAGCGACTTTATTAGAATAACAAATGATTTGTTATTTGTCAACAACTTTTTTCAATTAATTTTGTTGGTGTATCAACCTCGATTAACTATTTTAAAATTGCGACTTCGTTATAATATCATCTGTTTCATTTTTGGTCAAGTCTTTTTTGAAGTTTTTTCAAAAGCTTTTTTGACCCGCTGGCTCAATTGCCAACGTTGAATACTTTATCATTCTAAGAATGAAAGAGCAAGCTTTTTTCTGAAATATTTTCAACTAAGTCGAGATAAACAAAAAAACTACCCAAAATAGGTAGTTTAATCAATATCGATCGTACGAAAACGGATCTGATTTTGATCGTCTCGTTTTAAGGTTGTTTCTTCTTTCAGATAAGAAAACTTCTTCTCATTGATCGCTGGATTCTCAAGCATTTCTTCATAACCCGCAAAAATATCATGGATATATTTTTTATAAGCTTTTTTCTTTTTGATTCTTTTCTTCATTTGGCACCGTCCTTTACGTGCTTATCTTAGCAAGCCGAAAGGATTCTGACAACCATTATCCGCATTTTCATACCAAAAATTCACTTTGACACAACTATTCCATTAATTCTGCCAAGTGACACTCACGGAATAGAATGTTTAGCTTGCGGTCAAACGTTTTTGAAAAGCCAATCGCTCTCCGTTCGGAAAAGGGAATGTTACCTCTCCTTTGTATTGATAGCCAGCTGCTTGGATATTCTTTTGCATACCAATATTGGCTTTATACGTATCGATACGTAAATCAACGATTCCTTGCTCTAATGCAACCACTTCAAGAGCTTGCAGCAATTTATCGCTTAACTTTTGCCCTTTAAAATGAGAACTGACAACGACGCGATGGATGGATAGATATGGACCGTTTCCTTCCCACCCTGCGCCGGTAATTGCATTGTAGACAGGATCATCACCAGAAACCAACGCGGCAGACGCTGCGATTTTTCCATCTTTCACCAACACATAGCTTTCACCGTTGGCAATATCTGCTTTGATTTGATTTTCTTTAGGACCGTACCCATCTTGCCATTGCGGAGATCCTTGTGCTTTTAAGAAAGCAATGCCTTCTTCAAAAAGCACCATCAACTCAACCAGATCTTCCTCCGTTGTTTTACGAAACTTCTCCATTAAAAACTCCTTTCTTCTATAAAAAGAAGCGAACAGTAAAGCATTCAAAATCGTTCTTAATCAATCGTTTTTAATTTCCCATGAAACTCACTGATTGATTGATAGCCTTTTTCTTTCATGATCGCTGCTAATTCTTTCGTCAATCGTTCAAAAATCGCCGGCCCTTCTTTTTGCAACTCTGTGCCGATCTGCAACATAGAGGCGCCACACAATAAATGCTCATACGCATCTTGACCATTACGAATCCCACCAGTACCAATAATTTTGATTTCTGGCTTGAGGCGTGTATAGAAAGCCCGCACATTGGCTAATGCCGTCGGTTTCACATATTCGCCTCCTAGACCACCAAACCCATCTTTTGGTTTGATGACTACCGAGTCAGTAGCAGGATCGATGAATAAAGCATTCCCAATACTGTTGATTGAATTGATGTAGGTTAACGGATACTTGTTTAATATCTTAGCCATCTCATCAAAGTGAGCCAAATCAAAGTATGGCGGCAATTTGACACCTAAAGGTTTTGTGAAAAAACCAAAGACTGTTTCCAGAATTTGATCGGTCAAAGGAAAATCATAGGCAACTTGGGGTTTTCCTGGCACGTTTGGACAAGAAAGATTTAACTCAGTGATTCCTTCAAAATCACTTTCTTGGATTTTCTTCAATAACTCAATGTTTTCAGCCACGCTCATACCAGCGACAGAGAAAAAGAAGAGCGCTTGCTGGGTCATTTCCTGCTGTTTTTTGATGGCATAGTCTAAGTAGTAGTCCACCCCTAGATTTGGTAATCCCATCGAATTGATGCTCCCTAACGGTAAATCGGTATAACGTGGTTCTGGATTTCCGGCACGCGCTTCTAGTGTTGCACTCTTCGTGACAAATGACCCAGCTGCTGACGCTGCTAATTCATCTAATTCCTCGATCGTCATACAATGGACTCCTGAGGCGTTCATAAACGGATTTTTGTATGTAAATTTCCCAAAATTCGTAGCTAACATTGATTCATTCCTCCAATCTTTTCAACTAGTTTACCGTTTCATTTCTGAGAATGCAATGCAAACTTCGGAAACTTTCTGCAAGCCCTGACTAAATAGGAAGATAGCTAAAGACAAGTAGCCAACTTAAATCAAAAAACTCTTCTATCAACTTTATTCAGCTGATAAAAGAGTCTAAGACATCTATTTTCTATGAAAAAATCCTTAACGAATCCCCAAAGCAATCCGTGCGTAACGACTCATTTTATCGGTCGTCCAAGCGGGATACCAAACTAATTTTACCTCTGGATTTTTGACTTCTGGAATATCGCTTAATGCTTCGTGTATCGATTCAGTCAATACGTCGGCTAAGGGACAGCCCATTGTTGTTAAGGTCATCTTGATTACGGTATTGCCTGTTTCTGCATCAAATTCGACTTCATAAACTAAGCCTAGATTCACTATATCAATCCCCAACTCAGGGTCAATCACGGTTTCCAAGGCAGCCAAGACACGCTCTTTGATTGCTTCTGCTTCTACTTCAGTATATGCCACGGTTGAAGACCTCCTTTAATTCTTGTTTCAAATAATACCTTCTTTTGCAAGATTTGTAAATGGACGATCCTTGATTATGGACGGCTTTTCTTGTGTATTTTCAGTTCTGGGAAGACTCCTGTCGTTTTAAAGGTCCGTTGTTCATCATCTGTCGCAAAACGGCCTGTAATCGATTGGGTCGGCACAAAATTAATAAACGCATTGCCGTCAGCTTCTAAAACGGCTTGTTCTAAATCGTAGATCTCGTAGCGCGTCACGACCATCATGATCATATTGCCAGGTACGCCTGAATACCCTCCGACTGAGGGGAACAAAGTCATGCCGCGAAACACATGCTTAGAAATATTTTTCCCAACAGCTTCCGCATTGGTCGTAATAATCATCGCCGTTACCTTTTGATGACTTGTGTGCAGCATGTCCACCACGTAGCTCATCGCGAAAATCGAAATGATCGTGTACAAGGCACTTTCCCAAGAAAAGACGAAACCTGAGACCATTACAATGATGCCGTTTAAAATAAACATATATTTACCGACCGTTTTTCCAGTCGTTTTTGATAATATCAACGAAAGGATATCCATTCCGCCGGTGGTAAAACCCATTTTCAGTGAAAACGCAACGCCGACGCCTAACAGTACGCCACCGAGCAAAGCGTTAACCAAAATATTGTCAGTGATCGCTCCTTGCGGAAGGATCATCGTTAAGACGGAAACGACAACGACATTGATAAAGCTCAATAGTGTCGATGATTTCCCGAGTTTGATGAACCCGAGAACAAAGATAGGCAAGTTTAAGAGGAAAATAAACAGCCCTGTACTAAGGTGAACGCCAAAATGTTCCAAGGCAAGTGCCACGATCAATTGGGCGACCCCGTTCATCCCAGCAGAAAGAACGTTTGCGGGAATCAAAAAGAAATTTAAAGCAATGGCTGCGGTGATACCTGACAGCAAAATAACCCCTATTTTTTTCAATCGTTCTGATTGTTCGTGCTTCGTTAATAACTTACTCACAATGATCTAGCTCCTTCACTAAAAATCTCCTTCCAAAGAATAGCAGTTTGTGTGAAAAAATGAAACAATTATTTGCAAAAATTTACTTTTCATTCCCGCATCGTTCGCCTACATGTTAAAATCATAGGTAAGAGATGAGAGGAGTGATTGATTTTGGCAAAAGAAGCAAGTTTTGATGTCGTATCTGAGATCAACACAGAAGAAGTGAAAAACGCCATTCAACAGGCGGAAAAAGAATTGAAAAACCGATTTGATTTTAAAGGCTCCACGGTAGAAATCAAGATGACTGAGGGCAAATTGACGATTGTTGGGGATGACGAATTTAAGTTGGAGCAAATCAAAGATGTGCTCTTTGCGAAGCTGATCAAACGAAATGTACCAACGAAAAATATTCAATTTGGCGAAACGGAGCATGCCTTGGGGGCAAAAGCTCGTCAAACGGCAGAATTGATCAATGGCATCGATAAAGAAAACGCCAAAAAAATAACCACAGCGATCAAAAACGCCAAGCTAAAAGTTAAAACCCAAATTCAAGACAATCAAATTCGGGTAACCGGCAAAAGTCGTGACGATCTGCAAGAGGTGATCCAATTATTGCGTAAACTGCCTTTAACGATCGATTTACAGTTTACAAATTATCGCTAATAAAAAAACTAGAACAGAGTCTAACGTGTTGGTTAGGCAAAATCAGCTTTATCTGCTGATTTTGCACAACCTCTCCTGAAAGCTCTGCTTCTAGTTTTTTTCTTGCCAAAAATGAGTCAATGCCTTTGATAACTCTTGCGGCCGTCGAATCTGCAAGGCATGCTGCCAGTGTAGCGGGAAAAGTTCTTGGTAACGCGGTGTCCGAAAGCGCTGATCCAGCAATAACACCACGCCGCGATCGCTGACATCTCGGATCACTCGACCGGCTGCTTGCAGGACTTTATTCATCCCGGGCAGCTGATAGGCATACGCAAAGCCAGCTGCCTTTTTTTCATCGTAATATTCCCGAATCAATTCTTGTTCGTGATTGATTTGCGGCAGTCCGACACCTACCACTGCGGCACCGATCAAGCGATCGCCTTTTAGGTCGATCCCTTCAGAAAAAATTCCTCCAAGGACACAAAATGCCACCAATGTTTTTGGTTGACTCTCTTGTTTATCTTGAATTGTTTCTAGCACGGATGATTCTTGCTGATTCACGGATTGAAACTTTGCAAGAAACGCTTCACGTTCAGCTTCATTCATAGCTGTCCCCTGAATCAAGACCTCCACCTCTGGCGTCTGTTGAGAAAATGCTGCCGCCACATCATCCAAGTAACGATAAGAGGGGAAAAAGACCATATAGTTTCCCGCTTTCGCTGCCGTCATTTGCTGGATCGCATCAACGATCGCAGGAATGCTGGCTTCACGTTGGCGATACGTCGTTTGGATATAGTCCGCAATAAAAATCCCCTGATTTTTCGGATCAAAAGGACTTGGCAAGCGATAGCGCAAAGCTTCATCGCCGCCACCTAATACTTCTTGATAATACGACAAAGGGGTAAAGCTCGCAGAAAACAACAGGCTGGCCTTGCCCTTATCTAACACGGATTCCAAAAACGGCGCTGGTTCGATGCAAAATTGCCGTAGTTTGATATCATAGCGGTCGATCTCCACCGTCGTTTCGTAGTGATCATCATAAAATTCACTGATCTTCAAATAATGGTTAGCTTCAAAATACACTTGCAACACTTCTTCTTGCAATTCATGCTCAGGATTTGCCGGCAACCATTCCTTCATCAATTCAGCTAATTTGTAAAGCTGGTTGACCATTGTATCATGAGGAGCCGCTTGATGATGGTACTCCCATCCTTCCTCTTTTGCTAATTGGGCTATAGCCACAAATTCTTTATCAACTTTGTTTAGTGCGCGTTTTAGTTTCTGTTGATCTTTCGGCAGCTTCTTCTTTAATTCCTTAAATGGCTGTCGCGAGATTGTTGCGGAATACATTTCTTTTGAACGGTTAACTAAGTTATGGGCTTCATCTACTAAAAAGAGATACTCTTCTTCTGGTTCTTCAAAAAATCTCCGTAAATAAACGGTTGGATCAAACAAATAATTATAATCACCTATAATGACATCGCAAAAGACACTGACATCCAGTGAAAGCTCGAAGGGACAAACCGTATGTTTCATTCCATAAGTCTCGATCACTTCTCGGGTTATTTGGTTTTCGTGATGCAACAGATCCCACAAAGCTTCGTTGATTCGATTGTAATAGCCTTGTGCATAAGGACAATGCTCAGGCGTACAATTTCGTTCATCCAAAAAGCAAATTTTGTCTTTGGCAGTGATCGTGACACTCTTAGTTTCACTACCGTTGTCTGCTAACTTGCTCAATGCATCTTCAGCCACTTGTCTGGTGATCGTCTTCGCCGTCAGATAGAAGACCCGATCAGCCCCTTCTTCCCCGAGAACTTTTAATGCGGGAAACAATGTTGACATGGTTTTTCCAGTTCCAGTGGGCGCTTCCGCAAAAAGTCGTTTGCCATTTTTTAGTGTTTTATACGCCGCCGCTGCTAGCTCTCGCTGCCCTTTACGAAAGGTTTCAAAAGGAAAAGATAGCAGCTGCAAAGATGTATTTCGGACACGACGCCAATTCTCTTGAAAGACTAGCCACTTATGATACTCCTGAAGTAAGTCTTTATAAAAAACTGCCAGTTCTGAAAACTGAAACGTTCTTCTCGTACGAGTAATCTGCTTTTCAGTCGTTTGATAATAAGTCAATTGTACGGCAATCCGATCGATTGGCTTCTTCGCTTCTTCTTGATCAGCAGAAACGGCTTCTTTTTTCTCCTGATCTTCACTCTCACTAAGCGCTGCTTGTTCATTTTCTTGTAGTAAAAACAAATAAGCATAAACCATTCCCTGGGCAAAAAACAAGTCGATTTGATCATCAGGAATATCTTCGAAAGCTGGTTCTGAAGTTTTGATCTCATCAATCACCCAAGAATCAACGGAAGCATCAAAAAAGAGACCATCGGCACGTCCTTCGACAGTGATGGCATCTTTCTCAATTTGGCTTTCTCGTTTGAAGAAGACTTCTTTTTGATACCCATCCCCGGCCTCTTTTTGTAGTTGGCGATGGATCCGGGCGCCTTCTTGCGCGGTATGATTACTGACTTTGCGGCTATCAATATCGCCTCGGCGCAAAATAAATTCTACGATTTTTCTAACCGCAACTTTTCCTTTATACACGTGTTCACCTTCTTGTTTGCCATTATAGCGGATAGTTTGCTTTTGGAAAAGCGAACAGAAACAGCTTTTCGTCCTCTGCGAATGGTATTTTCTCCAAACAGGTTTTATCCCTAAAAAAACACTTGTGGCAAAATGCCTACTCATCAAATAATCAACACCATTCCCACTTCCAGAAAATGGGTTTGTCGAAAGTTTATAAAAAAACCTACTCTACTCACCTAAGCAAGTAAAGCAGGAATATTTTTTAAGGAAAATTATTGATCCACCTGAATATCATAACTGACACCATTTTGGTCATAAGCTTGTTGATTGTCTAAATCTAAGGTGAACTCAAAGGTCCGTCCATCTGCTTTGATCGTCAAATGCTTCCCTTCAACCGTGTAGGATGCATCTTGGTAGGTGATCTCATAGATTTGATAGGGATCATTCGACAGCTGAACCTCTGAATGGGAAAAATGTCGCTGAAAATCACTTTCGATTTGGCCTTCATACAGGGTAACATCGCTGGCGCTGGCAGAACTATCTTCTAAATCCGCCATCGGCAAATACTGCTTAACGATCGTCAATTCATTCTCATGAAAATCATAAACCCCTTGGCTTTGCGGAAAGATGACACTCTCATCTTGGATCAGCATTAAATCAAGGCCGCCATTTTCAACCGCTTTCGAGGCGGAAGTAACGGTTTCAGAAGCTTCTTTTGAATCGTCGATGGCTAACTCCTCCTGGCCACAGCTCGCTAAAACGAATGCGGCGAAGCATAGAGTCAACAAAAATTGCAGCGATTTTTTCATAAAAACACCTTCTTACAAAAAAGTTGATGTATACCAATCAAAACTAACGCAAGATAGAGATGACACATTTTCCTCGTAGTTGGTCACGAAGAATGTTCATAGTTCCGTCAAAAACTAAACCAGTTTCAAACGAATCACACGCTTTCTTATTTTAATTAGTATAACAGCAGTTTTTTGCTAGTGCGGTTTCTTAGAAAAATTTTCGAATTCCCACAATAATTCTAAGCTTTTCTCTCATCAAACTATTTTTTATCTGACCACTTGCCTCAGAAGGATCTTTCACAGCATCTTCACAAAATAAAGTTTATCTGTACCAAGCACTGGTGTATCAGAAAGCACACCAAATGTTTCGAAGCCTGCTGCTTGATAGAAATGCGGCGCTTGGTAGTCTTGGGTGGTGACTGTCACAGAACGACATCCTACTTTTTTCCCATAATCAAAGAGCGCTTGAATCAATTGTTTCCCTATTCCTTGATTTTGATGGTCTGGATTGACTGCCAATAATTGAATATGGATCGTATTGCCTGTTCGTTTCCCAATCAATCCACCGAGTTGATCCTGATTGTCAAAAAAAGCCAAAGAGAGCTGTTCTTGATCGGAAAAGGCACTCACTACCTCCGTTTTTTTAGATGAATGATTGAGCCATTGACAGACTGCCTGACGATTGTCTTCTACGTTTATCGTTTTTATCATTAATTTTTCACTCCTAAAAACCTTTCTTTGTTTCCTCTAATACTTTAAGCTATACTTATAGTCAGACACAAGCATTTGTGATCCTAGGAGGTTTTAGCATGAAAATCATTGGTTTAGTGACAGGGCCCGTTCAAGAAAATTGTTACCTTATTTGGAAAGAAGATTTTTTGTTGATTGTTGATCCTGGAGCAGAAGCAGCGAGATTGATCGCTGAGATCGAAAAAACCGGCGCAAAACCAGCAGCGATTTTATTGACCCACACTCATTATGACCATATTGGCGCAGTTGACCATTTGCGGGATTATTATCAGATCCCCGTTTACGTGAGTCCGCTCGAGCAAGAGTGGCTGAGTGATCCTATGAAAAATCTTTCTGGACGCCATCCTGAATTAGGTCCCATCACCGCACGTCCAGCAGAAATTGAGCTTGAACTGAAAGAGTATGAGATAGCTGGCATGTCCTTTAAGGTGGTTGCAACGCCGGGTCATTCTATCGGCAGCGTCAGTTTTATTTTTGACAAGTTTGTCGTTTCCGGAGACGCCTTATTCAAAGGCAGCATTGGGCGGACAGACCTGCCAACCGGAAATTTGGAACAATTGCTGACCAGCATCCAAACGCAACTCTTTGTTTTACCGAATCAAATGGCCGTTTATCCTGGCCACGGGGAACCAACAACGATCGAGATTGAGAAACGGACCAATCCGTTTTTTAACGCATAAACGAATTACGAACCAAAGGAGGAATTACTACTTATGGCAAAAACGGAATTGTATGTCGTGCGTCACGGGAAAACCATGTTCAACACATTGCAGCGGGTGCAAGGCTGGTGTGACACACCATTAACTCGAACCGGTGAACAAGGCATCCACTATTTAGGACTTGGATTACGCGATGTGGATTTTGTGGAAGCAGTATCCAGTGACAGCGGCCGAGCGATTGAGACTATGCGTTTGATCTTAGGTGAACATGTCCGCGGACCGGAAATCCCTTACCATATCGACAAACGGATTCGTGAATGGTGCTTTGGCTCCCTTGAAGGGGCCTACGATGCAGAGATGTGGGGCGTTCTACCAAGAATCCTTGATTTTCCTGATTACGATGAGATGATTGCCAATCATGTCTCGTTTGAGGCGATCGCCAATGCGATTTACCACGCCGATACAGCCAACTGGGCAGAAACCTTCGACGTTTTGACCGAACGTGTGAAAACCGGTTTTGAAGATATCGCCTATCGCGTTGAGAAAAAAGGCGGCGGGAATGCGTTAGTTGTTTCTCATGGCTTAACGATCGCTTTTCTTTTGCATTTGATCAATGATGAGAACAATGTTCGTATGGATATTGAAAATGGTTCGGTCACTCGACTGATCTACGAAGATGGCAGCTTTACGATCGCCGAAGTTGGTAACACAGAATACATCAAAAAAGGCTTAGCGCTCTCTCAAGAGCTTTTATCCTAAAGAAGAACGTTGAACAACAAATCAATTTCTTTAATAAAGGAGCAGTTTTTGTTTTAAAAACTGCCCTCTTTTTTTAGGAAAAAGATTGGTATTCGAATCAGGAAACGGTATACTAAGAGTTGTATTTTGTCATAGAAAGGACTGGACCAATGTTTTTTACAAATTTTATAAAAGCGATTTTATTTGGGATCATCGAAGGGATCACGGAATGGCTGCCAATTAGCAGCACCGGTCACTTGATTCTTGCCGACGAATTTATCGGTTTGAATGTTACCCCCGAATTTATGACGATGTTCAATGTTGTCATTCAATTGGGCGCGATTTTAGCAGTCGTCTACTTATATTTCCATAAACTAAACCCTTTTTCACCGCAAAAAAATGAGATAGAGAAAAAAGATACGTGGACGTTATGGGTTAAAGTTATCGTTGCGGTCTTACCATCGGTTATTATCGGATTACCGTTAGATGATTGGTTAGATGCGCATTTCTACAATTTCTTTTCGGTTTCGATCGTTTTGATCGTTTATGGGATCGGCTTTATTGTAGTTGAAAAACGAAACAAAAATAAAGCACCAAAATGCACCGATTTGAACAAATTCACCTACAAAGCGGCTTTGATCGTCGGCATGTTCCAAGTATTGGCATTGATCCCAGGAACATCTCGTTCTGGTGCCACCATTTTAGGTGCTATCATGATTGGCGCTTCTCGCTATGTGGCTGCTGAATTTTCATTTTTCTTAGGTATTCCAACCATGTTTGGTGCGAGCGCATTAAAAATTTTCAAATTTTTGAAAGATGGTAATGCCTTTGACTTTCAAGGAACTGTCATCTTACTGACAGGAACCATCGTATCATTCATCGTTTCGATCATTGCGATCCGCTTCTTGATGAATTACATCAAACGGAATGACTTTACCGTTTTCGGATGGTACCGTATCGTTTTAGGAATTATTTTGATCGGCTATTGGTTGATCCAATTATAAGCAAAAAGAGCAACTATTGGGCATTTCAATGCTGCAATAGTTGCTCTTTTTTCGTTAAGTAGAATTCTTATTCCATCACGTGTTTTTGATTACCATACCGTCAATAATATCAACTGCACTTTCGGTGTCGTTGATGATGGATTCAAAACGATCATAAATATCTTTCCATTTAATGATTTCCAGCACATCCGTTTCGTCTGTAAACAACGCTTTCTTCATTTTTGAATACAAAAGATCTGCTTCTGATTCAATCGTATTCACATCATTGATCATTTGACGCAACGTTTTTGAATTTTTGAACTTAGGAAATTCTTTTAAGGCCGTTTCAACGCCTTGTGTCGCTTGAACGATCATTTCAGCAAATAAGTTCGTCTCGGGGCGGATCTTCGTAATGACCAAATTCTCAAATAAATAAGTCAGTCCCATAATACCATCCAAAATATCATCTAAGCGCTCAGAGATGACCAAGATGTCTTCGCGATCGATCGGTGTGATAAATGAGTCGTACAACTCATTCGTTAGCTCAGCGATCACTTTATCCCCTTCTTTTTCTAATCCATGAATCTCGGCTGCTGCTTCACTTAACGCTGTTTCAGAGTAATCTTTGATTAACAGCGAAAAACGTTTCGCAGCTAGATGACCATTTGTTGCCAACTGCTCCATTGCTGCAAAATAATCGAATCCTTTTTTTCGTGCCATTTCTTTCTCTCCTTACAAAATTAGCAATAAAAATTTGACCATTAGAAACGCAATCAATCCACAGCCAGGAAAGGTTAAAATCCAAGCATAGATCATTTCTTTTACAATGCGCCAATCAACGCTAGAAAAACGCCGAGACGCTCCAACGCCCATGATAGCGGTCGTTTTCGTGTGCGTTGTTGAAACTGGGATACCAAATACAGAAGACAAGAACAAACAGATTGCTGCAGTAACATCTGCAGAAAAGCCTTGGTATTTTTCCAGCTTTACCATATCCATTCCCACTGATTTGATGATCTTCATCCCACCGACCGATGTACCGATCCCCATGGTCAATGAGCAAAGAACCATCACCCACAGTGGGATCGCAAAGCCATTACCAGTCTTTTCAGCAAGATTGTTGTAAAAAAGGCCTAACATGAACACACCCATGAATTTTTGGCCATCTTGGGCACCATGCAAGAAGGCATTGGCACCAGCCGCAATGGCTTGCCCAACCGTAAAAATTTTGTTGGCTTTTCGCCGTTGCGTATCACGAAAGAGCCAAACGATCAGTTTTGTGATCAAAAATCCACCAATAAACCCCATTAACGTAGACACAACGAGTCCAATCAAGACTTTCAGCCATTCTTCACCGTTGACTGCATGTAAACCACCCAGAGCCATGGCAGCTCCTGTCAATCCCGCGATCAATGCGTGAGATTCACTGGTTGGGATCCCAAAGTACCAAGCAGCGACCGTCCAGACGACAATCGAGAATAAGGCAGCGGCTAAAGCAATCTGCGAGACTCGAAAGCTTCCACCTGAGTCAAATGTCACAATGTTGCTGATCGTTTCTGCTACTTGCGCATTAAAATACGTCATCACCAGTACACCTAAGAAATTCATGACGACGGCCATGCCAATGGCGATATTTGGACGCAAGACTCTTGTTGAGACCGCGGTTGCAATAGCATTAGGCGCATCCGTCCAGCCGTTGACGAAAATCACCCCTAATGACAAGACAATCGTTAGAAACAAAGCGATATTCACATAGATTCCCCCATTTAAAAATTCCGAAGTAATCATAGCATAGAAAGCTCTTTCTGTGTAAACTTTTTATAACTATTCTGTAAAAAATGTGTAAAGAAGTATTTTTAAATTCCACAAAGTAAAAAATAGCGTGACCGAAAAATCATTTTTTTGTGTTAAGTAAAATTTCTTTACAACTTTTATTGCAATCACTCTTGGCATTAGGTATAATGACTAGTGTTGATTTATACGTTTTCTAAACGTAATTGAACTTTTTTTTCGGAGGTGAAATACATGCCAAACATTGAATCTGCAATCAAACGTGTTCGCACAAGCGAAGCGGCTAATGCTAAGAATTCATCTCAAGTAAGCACAATGCGTACAGCAATCAAAAAATTTGATCAAGCTGTTGAAGCTGGTGCTGATAACGTAGATGCGTTATATAAAGATGCTGTTAAAGCAATCGATATGGCTGAGACTAAAGGATTAATCCACAAGAACAAAGCTAGTCGCGACAAATCTCGTTTAAGTAATAAAATTGCAAAATAAGCAAATTAAGAAAGGCGCAGCAATCGATGATTGCTGCGCCTTTCTTTTTGACTTACTGTTTGCCATGTTTTAAAACAAATAGCTGGAACAAATACTCTTTGTCCATCTGACCACTTTTTACTAAGTAATCATTTTCGATCAATTCACTATATAGTGCTGCTAATTGCTTTTCTCCAAACCCACGAGCTTGCTGCATCGCTAACTTCACTCGGTACGGATGAATCCCCAACGTTTCTGCGATATTGGCTTGCTGGTAGCCAATTTTCATCAAAATCGCCGCCTGTAACAGCAGACGGACTTGGCTGATCAAGATAGCATTGATCTTGATCGTCTCTTCCCCTTGCAATAATAGATCGTCATACAAGCGCAACGCATCCGATACGTTCCCCTTTAAGACATCGCTGGTTAATTCAAAGACATTGTGTTCCAACGTCTTAGGGATCAACTGCAAGACGATCTCTTTCGTGATTTTATTGCCGTTTCCTGCATACAATCGCAGTTTCTGTAACTCCTGCATCGCTTTTGAAAGTTGCAGATCCGTTAACCGTAAAAACAAATCAAACGCCTCTCGGCTCATCTCGATGCCGTCATTGGCCAACGACTGTTGAAGATACTGACGCACGTCGGCTTCTTTCATAGGTGCGACATCAATCACAACTGCGGCTTTCTTCAGCTGCTTAGTAATTTTTTTCCGTTCATCTAATTTATCGACATCTGCAAAAATCACCATTACCGATGATTCCAATGGGTCTTTGATATAATTCAAAAAATCATCTAGGTCATGCTCAGGTGCATTGCTCTTTTTTTCAGCCGTTAAGAAAAATGGCCGCTCGACGAAAAGTAAGCGCTGATCGCCAAAAAAAGGCAACGATTGGGCTTCTTGGATCACCATATCAAGGGGATCTTTCTCCATGTCAAAGGAAGCAAAATTCAGATCATCTTTCCCAACGGAAAAACGCTCCAAAAAGGCCGTGCGAACTTGCTCTTGTAAAAACATTTCACTGCCGATGACTAGATAAATCGATTGCAACTCCTTGGTCCGAATTGCTTGCAACGCTTTTTGTAATTCCATCGTTCCCCCCGCTTTCATTCTTATCCTACCATTAGTCAATCGGATAGTCTAGCAGCGTTTTTATCAAAAATGATTGTTGTTTTTCAGACCAAATAAATTGGATCATGCCCTGGTGATCCGTTCGCAAAACGGTCTGATTTGCCAACGTTTCCAGCACCTCTTCATGAGGATGCCCGTACCGATTGTTCCGTCCACTTGAAACGATCCCGAATTGGGGGTCGATTGCCGCAACAAACTCAGGTGCCGTCGAGGTTCGACTGCCATGATGCCCTAGTTTCAATACATCAACTTTTAAATTCGGATAATCATGAATCAACTTTTTTTCCCCTGCTTGTTCGAGATCACCAGTAAACAAAAATGTTTTATCCCCTACCTTGGTTTTAATCACCATCGAATCTTCGTTTTGTCCTGCACCTGATTCTGGTGCCAATACTTGCAACTGAAGGAAATCACCTACCACCTGGCCAACCGTCGTCCAAACAACGCTTGTCTGCTTAGGCAGTTCGTTTAATAGCTTGGCAATCCGGTGATCTTGTTCACTTCCTGGTACAAGATATAACGTTTCAACGGGGATCGCCTTCATCAATGCTAGTGCGTCCCCCATATGATCCGTGTCCCCATGAGTTAAAAACAAACCAGTAATCTTCCTGACTCCCTCCCCCTTCAAAAAAGGAATCAATGTAGATTCCGCGGCAGCTTGTCGTTTACGCTCTTGCCAGGTTTCTTTCGGAAAAGACAGAGACCCTCCAGTATCGATCACATAAACTTCGCGATTTTTTTCTGCCTGTAAAACAATGCTGTCTCCTTGCCCAACATCGACATAGCTAATCGTCGGTACAACGCTGTTTTTTTGGTAGACCGTTGGTATAACGAGTGAGAAACAGATCACCAACAACCACCGTGTCTTTTGATAAAAAAACAGGCCAAGCAGACAACAGATGCCAGCCAATCCCACAGGTATAGCACCAATTGTCAGGGAAATGCCCCCAACAGCGCCTATAATTATTTCCAAAAGCAGCAAAAGTCCTTCGAAAAGGACAATCAGCCCCCTGATGGGTGGGAAAAGTGTACTGACCATAAACAATAAAAGACATGCTGGTAGCAAAATTACTTGAAAAAACGGCAGAAAGAAAAACGTCAATAAGCCGCCAAAGAGCGGAAATTCATAAAAAACTGCGACAATGATGGGTGCTGCAAGTACAGGTAAGAATTGGCAACACCAAAACCATGACCATCCAACTGGTCGTTGCATCAGTAGCAAAAACGTCATCAAAAGGCTTAGTTGCCCCGATGTTTGAAGCAATACTTTGGGATCAACGAATAAAAGAGCCGTTAAGACAATCCCATAGCGATCACTCCCCGATAGGCGTTGAGGAAAAAGGGCGTTCACTTGATTAACAGCCAATGCCAAGACGGCGCGCCATACACTAATGCCACCCCCACACAGACCGATCGCCCCTAAGAAAAAGACCACCAAAGGCAACAACATTTCTTTTTGCGTGAAACCCAATCGGCATAAGATCTCGCGAAACCATTTGAAAAATAAGACGACATGCATTCCTGAAATCGTAAAAAAATGCAACAAGCCACTTGCACTGTAAATTTGTCGCACCTCTTGAAACGCGTGATCTTTAAAACCAAAGAGCAATGCATTGATATAGGTAGCGGATCGTTCAGGAAAGATTCGTTGAACAGAAGAAATAACATCCGCTCGAACTTTTGCAAGCGAAAAGCCTGAGTCTGCTGCTTCCATTCCTACCATTTGTTCGATATGGACTGTGCCAATAATTGATCGACTGGCTAGATAGGCAGAATAGTCAAACCCGTGGCGGTTTCGTGGTTTTTCAGGAAGAGAAAAAAATCCTTTCACCAGCAGCTTTCTTCCCCAATCGGATCGATCCTGCCATTGCTGTTTTTCAGTCTCTGAAGAAATCGTGTAACGACCAATCACTTTACCTGCGGAGGATTTTGCTTCAAACGTAAGCAGATCACCATTGATTTTGATCGTGTCTGGCAGCACATTGACTACCCCTCGATACTCACCTTCTTGTATGTCCCCAGTCCGAAATAGAGAGACGCGGACACTTAACAGCAACAGTCCGACAAAACAAACCATGCACAAAAATGCCTGTCGTTTTAAGACAAGCATCCCGAAATAATAAAGTGCAATGAGTCCCAGTAAGATGGACTGCACATAGTAAGCAGTCACCGAACAAGCAAAAATAATACTAAGAAATAAAAATGAATCAGTTCTCTTTTGTTGGTTGTGCATCATTCAGCACACCAAATGAAAGTTTTTCAAAATACACCGGATCGAGTTCAACTTGGTGGACGGAAGCACCTACTTGTTGAATCAGTTCCATTGCATACTGATTATTGCGATAGTCATTCAAATAATGGATCGTTTTGACCCCTGCTTGCAAAATTGCTTTCGTACAGGGAAGGCAAGGAAAGTGCGTCACATAGATTTCCGCATTGTCTGTAGACACCCCTAATTTTGCACATTGCAATAAGGCATTCATTTCTGCATGAATAGTCCGAATACAATGGTCATCCACAACATAACAGCCATCGTCGATGCAGTGTACATCGCCACTGACGGATCCGTTGTAGCCTCCAGCAATAATTCGGCGATCTTTGACTAATGTAGCTCCGACCTCAAGTCGGGAACACGTACTGCGTAAAGACAGTAAAACAGCTTGAGCCATAAAATACTGGTCCCAAGGGATTCTCGTATTGCTCATTCGTTTGCTCCTTTGCGATTGATTAGTTCTATTCTAATCGAATTTCTTGAATTTTCAACCGTCATTTCTTAGTATTGCTTACTTTTATTTGGTTCAGTCCGTCACTGTAATCATCTCTTTCAAGGACTCAAAGGTCTTCTCTCCGATGCCTGTGATCTTTTTTAGGTCATCAATCTGTTTAAAAAAACCATATTCTTCGCGGTAAGCGATGATTGCTTCTGCTTTTTTGGCACCCACACCCGGCAGTTCTTGCAGTTGCTGCGCATTGGCTTGATTCAGATTGATTTGTGTCACTGCAGTCTGGCTGTCGTTTACTCCTGAAGCATTTATCTCCATAAACCCTTCATCCTCTTGATGGAGAACGATCACCATCTGTTGATCTTGCAGCACTTGTGCTAAGTTTATCGCTGTTTCTAACGCCTCTTCTGTCAGACCACCTGCTTGTTCGATCAGTTCATACATCCGCGCACCTGATTTTAAGCGATAAATTCCCGGTTGGTGCACTTCCCCTTTGATATCTATGACAATCTCAGATTCTTCATCGTGAGGACTTTCTTCTTGAAGGGTTCCACCTTCCACCATTTCAGACGTTTGCCCTGCTGCATCTGCCATTGAATGCCAGTTTGTTTCTTTGTTCTTCGAAAACGGCACAAACCAGATAATCAACAAAACCACCAGCACCGCACCTACAAGTGCAATCCGCCAGTAATCTTTAAGCATTTTCCATTGATCCATTTTCACCACCTCATAGATGAAATACGCAAAAAGTAATCAAGGACAGAAAAAAAGTCAACACTTTCCACGTGTCGACTTTTTCACTAGTTAAGAGTTTCTGTTTCACGCAATTCAGGAATTCACGACGCCGAGCCTCGATGATACAACGTTGTATAATAAGGCTGTTCGCTGGTATCGATCGCAATACCGATCCCCAGGTAGTCATACCCTTCAGTTAAGATCGTTGCCCGATGTCCTTCTGAATTCATTAAGCCTTGGTGAGCGTAAATGCTGCTGGCTTGGCCAAATGCTAAGTTTTCTCCTGCGGCGGTGAAGCTGATCCCGTCTTCTTGCATCCGATCAAAGGGGCTTGACCCATCCAAAGCAATATGATCAAAATACCGATTTTCAGCCATATCTTGGCTATGCTTACGGGCAGTCTCACTTGTTGCAGCACTAAATTCTAATGGCTCCAATCCAAATTTTACTCGAGTCGCATTCGTAAGTTCAAACAGCTGCGTACGCAGACCGCTTAATACCGCTGTCTGATTTTGCCTAAAATCATCTGCATGCAAGACCTCTAGCTCTTGATTGATGATTTGGATCGCGGTCACTGTGTCTTCGGCATGAACATCATAGAAAAAAGTAATCAATTGATCATCATGTAAGAAGAGATCATAGTTCGCATCTGGCTGGATTCGATACCGTCGTGATCCTCGTTGAAAACTTTCTTGACGCGTGCCCATCTGATTACGAACGCTGGCTTTTGAAGACCCGATTCCTAGCGTGTCATCGATATGCAGGGTATCTTGGTTCGTATAGATTCCTTGCGCGATATCATTCTCATCATACATCACCATCATGAAGTTACGAAAATCATCGTGGTAGGATGTCCACGTTAATCCATACCGATTCGCTGATTCATTGATTGCTTCTCCAAAGGTTTCTTCAATCACTTGTCGTGATTCATTGTATAAATGTGTCTGAGCAGGCGTTTCTTCCGCTTGTCTGTCTGAAGCATCTTGTGAAAGTGAAAATCGAGAAGAGATAGTTTGAGTGATCTCGTTGAGGCGGGCATCCCGAAAGGCCAAACGACCGTCATGCCATGTGATCATCTGGCTTGCAAAATAAAGAAGCCCAATGAGAAAAATGCTTTTGAATAAGAATTTTAGTTTTTTCATACGACTCCTCCGTCAATGATTTTTTTATCTGCTAGCTGTAACGCGATTGGTGATCCACTTCACTCATCCTTAGTTTAGATCGCTGAAGAAGCCTTTTTGTCTTTTCTAAAGACTATCATTCCTGTGGGAAGTTGACCAGTTGCAGCATGAAAGTTCTTAGATGGTCTATGTCTTTTTAAGCTCCTGTTAAGAAACTTTTTTAATCACGAAAACTTTGCAGTGCCATCGAACGCTCCATCAAAGGATTGGCGATTTTAGCCAATGTATGACGATCGTACTTTTCTGGACGTTTGATGGTGAGGTAAAGAATAAACTGTGGATCATCCGTTGGATAGATCGAGACCGCCGAATAAATATAATCAAACTCTCCTGTCAGGTAGCCTTGACCATTCTCATTGGCAATCTGAGCTGTCCCAGTTTTGACAGAAATCTCATGGTTCGTTAGTTGGTATACATCATAAGCGGTGCCATAACGTTCATCCGTCACTACATCGGTCATGTATTCCAATACAGCATCAGCCGCTGTTTGTGAAATAGGCTGGGAAACGACTTCTGGAAAAACTTGGGTCTCTTCCCCCACTTGCCGAATCAATTGGGGACGAATCATCTCGCCACCATTGGCAAATGCACTAAATAACTGCATCATCTGCATCTGATTAACACCAATCGCATGACCATATGAACTCATAGCTTGATCAACCCGATTTCTTGAAGGTAAGATACCTGGTACCTCACCGAAAAGCTCACTTCCAGTAACTTTCCCTAGTCCAAAATCAGCTAAATACTGCGCCCATATTTCACCGCCGATCCGCTGCTGAAGACGAACCATCCCTGTGTTGCTAGACCAAGCTAACGCTTGCCGCATCGTCAGCTCACCATTTGACCCTGAGTCGTGGTCACTGATGAGTCGATCTTCAATCTGCATACTCACTGGATTATAACGTTCCGTGGGATCAAACACTCCTTCATCAATTGCTGTCGCAACGGTTACCAGCTTCAAAGTCGAACCAGGTTCATACATCTCTTCTGTGAAAAGGTTGCGCCATATAAAATGCGCATCATCAATCCCCTCTTGGGTCTCTGGATGAAAAGTCGGTCTTTGAGCCATCGTTAAAATTTCACCCGTTTTGGCATCCATTAATAAGGCAGTTAAATTTTCTGGCCGCGTTTCTTCCAAAACTTCATCCATCAGAGCTTCAGTGAATAACTGCAAATGCGCATCTAATGTCGTCCAAACATCTTGTCCGTCAATGCCTTCTTCAACCGTTTGATTGGTTGCAGGAACAGGATTCCCTGAAGCATTGACTTGAAAGGACTCTCGCCCGTTTTGATTGCTCAGGAAATCGTTCATTACATATTCTAACCCAGATACACCGACACGAATCTCTTCATCATCTGAGGTCGTGCCTATCAAATGTGAAGAAAAGATGCCATTCGGATAGCTGCGACTTGTACGAGCATCGAAATAAATGCCATTGATTCCAGCTGCATCAAGTGCCGATTGAATTTGATTTCTAATAGTCACACTTAGACCACTCCCCACACTGCCAAATTCCACTTGATATGCAGGTGGTTCCGTTTGATTCACACCGTTTGTCAAAATAGTCAAAACTTGATCGTTTGAAATAGGTAAATACTCTGAAAGAATCGTTGCTGTTTCCTCAAAATTCTCTCTACCTAGATACATAGGTCGTCCATTATCAATGTAATCTTCAGAAAGAATTGCTCGAACAGTATAAGAAAGAACGTCTTGTGCAATCACAGACCCTTGTCGATCAAAGATTGAGCCTCGCTTTGTTTCAATCGGTCTGGAACGATAATACAAATGTTCTATTCTTTCAGACAAAGAGACGCCTGCAATGACGCCAATTTGAACAATGTAAATCAGACGTGCAGAGAACCCCATAAAAAGTACAAAACTGATGATGTACAACCAATGACCGACTAGCTTACGATTTTTTTTCGCTTTATTCTTATTTAGCATGCTTGAGTCATGCATCGTAAAAGCGCCCCTTTCGATCGAATATATCTCTATAGTATTGGGTATTTGTGATAATCCTGTGAGGGAAAGAACAATTATTTTTCAAAAGGGCATTTCCCTGTCAAACTAACCAGTACGCTGTGATATAATTTAAAAAATATAATTTATTTATTAGGATGTGACCAAAATTGCAAAAATTATTGATTGTTGATGATGACACCCATATGCGTGCCTTAGTGAAAACCTATGCGGAGATCGAAGGCTACCTTTGTTTTGAAGCATCAGATGGAAATGAAACACTGGAAAAACTAGCCAATCGTTCATTTGATTTGATCCTCTTAGATGTCATGATGCCGGGAAAAGATGGCTTTCAGACGCTTTCGGAAATCAGAGGGAGCTGTAACACGCCCGTCATCATGATTACCGCTCGAAAAGAAGAGTACGATAAACTCTTTGGCTTCAATCTTGGTGCCGATGATTACATCGCTAAGCCATTTAGTCCTAAAGAGTTAATGGCTCGCATCAAAGCTGTGTTGAAACGGAGCATTCAGTTTCAGTTCGAAAAGATCGTTTTTGGTGATCTCGAGGTCAATGTTTTTTCACATGCCGTGACGATCAAAGGGGAACCTTTGCCGCTAACACCGAAAGAATTTGACCTGCTGGTCTATCTAACGAAAAACAATCATATCGCATTGAGCCGAGAATCTATTTTGGAAGGTGTCTGGGGCTTTGATTATTTTGGTGATACCAGGACAGTGGACACACACATCAAATCGTTAAGAGAGCGTCTAGGCGATTATCGAGAATTAATCCAGACGGTTTGGGGGGTAGGGTATAAATTTGATTATGAAGACTAGTCGGTTAGGATTCAATTATTTCAAAAGCAAATTACTTATTCGACTTTGGTCCGCCAACATGTTGCTGGTCATCATTGGTATCGCTTTTTTATGGACCGTTCAAATTTTACTCTTTGAACCCAATTATATCAACACAACGAAAGAATCACTTCTGGAAACCGTTCAAGAAACAGCTACTTCTCTTGAAGATATGGCAGTAGATCCTACTGGTTTACCAGATGAGCCATTACTTTTCCTCAGTAAAACAATTGTTGGAACTCTCTTCTTAATTGATGATTCCGGTGAAATCCTTTCTGCATATAATAATGGACAGAAACTGAACATAGACGGGTTGAAAAACGAATACAACTGGTTATTATCACATGCGCCAACTGTCCTCAATGGGGAGAGTCTTAGTACCGTAGAAGACTTTGAAAAATCTTCTGCCATTCTTATTGGCGTCCCTATGACTCTTTTCCAACGTCCAGCTGCCCTTTTGCTTTCAAATACCATCACTCAAATCGAAGCGCTTCAGAGGTTGAATCGTCAACAGCTCTTTCTATTCACCATCATATTAACTATTTTTGCGTCAACAATCTCCTTTTTTTTGGCACAACATTTTATTCGTCCAATCAAAACGATCAAAGAAGCTATCGTTCGCCTAACGAAGGGTGAACTTTATTCAGTGCCAAAACTCAACCGTGGAGATGAATTAGGAACACTTTCTGAATCAGTTGCGGATTTAAGCACAGAACTTCAGCGAGTAGACGTGTTGCGAAAAGAAGTGATTGCCAACGTTTCTCATGAACTACGCTCCCCCCTTGCGTTAATCACTGGTTATGGGGAGATGGTCCGTGATGTATCTGGAAGCGATGAACGACTTCGAAAAGAACATATGGACCTAATTATCAGCGAAGCCCACCGTATGAGTGCCATGGTCGATGACATCATGGATTTCTCTATTATGCAAGCAGGCTATACACAACTAAAAAGTGAAGTTTGGAATACATACGAGGTGGTTTCCTCCGTCGTTGCTTACGCAAGAGGGATCGCCAATCAATATGACATCACTGTCGATTTTGAAGCAGATCGTACGAATGGAAATGCTCTTTTTGATCGCATCAAAATGGAACAAGTTTTGCGTAATTTAATAAACAATGGCATCAACCACACACCAAAAAATGAACGACTCTTGATCAAATTGACGAATACAGCTGCAGGAACAAAAGTTGCTGTCATCAATCCTGGAAAAGATATCCCTCCAGAACAACTCGAACTTATTTGGGAAAGATACCAACGCGTCCAACATCAAGCAGGCCATAAAGAAGGAACAGGCATCGGCTTAGCGATCGTGAAAACCATTTTGACTTCTCATGCCTTCAATTATGGCGCTGAGTCGAAAAATGGCGTGACTTGTTTTTGGTTTGTTGTGCCGAGACTAGAAAACCCATGAAAACCACTTTTATACAGTCCATCATAAGTAATGGGTGACTTACTTTTTGAACAAAAAAAGCCTTGATTTCTCAAGACTTAATGATTTCCTGTATTTCAGCCATTGATTGGACGGTATGGTCGGCAGATACATCTTTTAAGATACCTTCTATATCATAAAAAATTGTCTTAACACCTGCTCCTTGTCCTGCAAAAACATCCATCGTACGATCGCCGATCATGACAGTTTGATCTTTGTCCAGCTGATATTTCTCGACAAGATAAATTAATGAAGTCGGATCAGGTTTACGGGGAAAGTTGTTTTCCGGTCCTACAATCTCAACGATCAGGTCTGCCATCTGTTCTTTTTCTAACAGTTCTTTCGTTGAGATAACATCACGGTGGGTCAAAATGTAGTTCTTGCCACCAGCAGCAACCACAGCCTCTAATGTCTCTTTTGTCCCATCGAAAGAAAGAGGCAGTCGATCATCTAATGCTTCATTTGCTTTGAATGCTTTAGTGAACTCTTGGAAATCTAAGTTGTATTTTTCAGCAACTTTTTTGGAAGATGAATCTTTCAAAATATAATAAATCTCCGCTGGATCTGGATCGAAGCCATACTCTTTCAATGTCTTCAGAAAAGCTTTCAACATGATTGGGTAGCTGTCATAAAGTGTTCCGTCAAAATCCCATATGTAAGATTGGTACATGATATCCCTCGTTTTCTCCCTTTTTCAGATGAATGAAACTTCCATTCATTTTCTGTAACTCTAAAAAGTTTACCACATTTTGTTAGGTTTGTCTTTTTTATCAAGGGATTTCCTCCACGAGAAAAAACGCCATTGACCATGCAATCCTTCCGCTTGCACAAACCTACATGCAAGCGAATGTATTGCAGAACAATGAACGTTCCTCACTACGAAAAATTACCAGCTACCAGAAACACCGCCACCGCTGCTACTTCCTCCGCTAAAACCGCCAAAATCATTCGAAGAACTTTGCGTATCGGCAATGACTTGTTCTTGATGGGTCACATGATTATTCATCATCACAAAGAACAACGCCATATTCATCCCATGCGGGTCATACTCTTGGCGAGCATTATTTAAAACGGCTGCTCGATCAGAAGCATCAAATGAGGATAATTTGTTTGCTAAATCTGGGTGATTTTGATAAACCTGTTTCAAGTCAACTTGGAACAAGGCATCTGTTTTCACTTCCGCTAGAACATTAGAAACTTCTTTCGGAATGGCTTGTACCATCTCAGGATAGGTCGCTTTTTCCGTCACAAGTTGAGCTAAATAACGCCCCTGCTCATTGCGTCTTCTGATCTCTTCTTTAGCTTGCTTAGCTATTTCTGCTCGATACGCATCTGCTAAAGGCAAATTCTCAGGTAACACCGCATCAGTCAAATCATAGTCTGCCATCCGTTCAGACACTTCCCTGCCTAATTGGGCTTCATAGGTTTTTAAGGTGTCATGTTGTGTAAGGATCACCTGACCGAAATGTTTGACCGTGGTTTTTTTCTTCATCAGCAGATTTGAAAAATAGGCCCCAATTGCCGGATTCGTCAAGGCATGTTGGATGACTCGTTTATCTGCTGTCGACAATCCAGTGACCGAACTCAATTTCGCTGGCACGTAAGTACTCGTCACATACTGCGTAAATGCTTGTTGACAATCTTTGGCTGTCTGATACTGATGGTAACGCTGATAGTTCTTTCTATTGCTAGCCCATTTCAAGAAATCTTTCTGTTGGAAGTGACTATCTTCTAACAGATGTTTCGGCAACGGCAGGTGCTCCGCAAAACGCTGTTTGGTTTTAAGATGACGAAAACTAATGAACCCGACAAGGCCTGCAGCTGCTGCCGCTACAACACCACTAATGATTTTTCCAATAGTGAACCACATCTGCTTGTTGGCTTCTGCTTCTTGTGCCTGTTTTTCTGCTAACATTTGCTTGCCATCTTGATAGATCGTCCCTAAACCAATCGTTTCATCCGCTTCTTTCATGCGCTGATAGACTTCATTAGAAGCTGCCAATATCGCTGTATCATAATCTTCATCTCGTAATGCGTCTTTGGCATCTTCATCCACTAAATCATCTTCCGATAGCTCACTGAAGACATAGGATAGTCCATCGCCATAACCCAGACGAAATTCACGATCATCAATAGCAAAGAGAAACAATAGTCCATTATTATCCTCTGGATTTCCTAAACCATACTCATTGAACAGTTCCAAATTACGCTCTTCAATCGATTGCCCATCTAAGGAAGGGATTGTGATTACAGCATATTCTGGCGCTCCGGTCAATGATTGGAACCCCTCTTTATTCAAAGCATCGATCTGTTCGATCGTCTCTTGTGAAAGGACCCCGGCATCATCACGAACAAATGTCTGTCCAAAGGCAATTGATGGTTGAAGGACAAAAAATCCCATCAAACCAATAAAAACCAACATCCCAAGTTGGAAGATTTTCTTCATTTTACCACCCCTTTTTATCGTGTTATCTTTCATTGTATTCGATTCCAAACAAAAAAACATCCGTCTTAGGAATGAAAAAAATAGTAACAGGACCAAAAAACCTTTAAAAGACAGCATTCTGATTAGTCTTTTAAAGGTCACTTCATCATATTTTCTTACAAAATGAACACGAGCTAGTTTTTAAATGAATGGATCGGTGCGGGAATACGGCCGCCACGCAAAATGAAATCGGTAGACTGCGCAGGATTGGTTTTCATCACTGGCGCCGTCCCTAATAATCCACCAAATTCAATGCGATCGCCGATTTCTTTGTCTTTCGCTGGAATGATTCGAACCGCTGTCGTCTTGTGGTTGATGACACCGATCGCTGCTTCATCCGCGATCATTGCGGCGATCGTCTCAGCCGAAGTATCTCCCGGAATCGCAATCATATCTAAACCGACAGAGCAGATTGCCGTCATGGCTTCAAGTTTTTCTAAATTCAATAAACCAGCTTCTACTGCTTTGATCATCCCTGCGTCTTCAGAAACGGGGATAAAGGCACCCGACAGACCACCAACATGGTTGCAGGCCATTACGCCGCCTTTTTTGACTGCATCATTTAACAAGGCCAAAGCAGCTGTCGTTCCGTGGGTACCGACAGATTCTAAGCCCATTTCTTCTAAAATCAATGCCACGCTATCGCCGACTGCAGGAGTCGGTGCCAGCGAAAGATCGACGATCCCAAATGGAACGCCTAAGCGCTCTGAAGCAACGCGCCCGACTAACTGCCCCATCCGTGTGATCTTGAAGGCAGTTTTTTTAACGGTTTCCGCCACGACATCAAAGGACTCGCCTTTGACTTTTTCCAAGGCACGTTTGACTACACCAGGTCCGCTGACACCGACGTTGATTTCCACATCAGCTTCACCGACCCCATGAAAAGCCCCCGCCATAAAGGGATTGTCTTCCACTGCATTGGCAAAAACAACCAGCTTTGCACAGCCCATATCTGATGCTTCAGCCGTCTTCTTGACTGTTTCTCCCATCAAACGCACTGCATCCATGTTGATTCCGGCTTTCGTTGATCCAATATTGACCGACGAACAGACAAAATTGGTTTGTGCCAAGGCTTCTGGAATCGATTCGATCAATGCAAGGTCGCCGCCTTGATAGCCTTTTTCTACTAGCGCACTATAGCCGCCGATGAAATTGACCCCAACTTCTTGCGCCGCTCGATCCAAGGTCTGCGCAACTTTGATACAGTCGGCTGGCGTCGGCTGGCAAGCGGCCACTACGATCGCTACAGGGGTAACCGAAATCCGCTTGTTAATGATTGGAATACCATATTCACTTTCGATCTCTTCGCCGACTTTGACAAGGTCTTTAGCTTTTGTTGTAATTTTTTGAAAAATTTTCTCACAGGTACGATCAATATCGGCGTCAATACAATCCAATAATGAGATCCCCATCGTGATCGTACGAATATCTAAATTTTCTTCTTCCACCATGCGAATGGTTTCAAGTATTTGATTTGTCTCCATAGTGCCTCCTATAATTTGTGCATGGTATCAAAAATTTCTTGATTTTGAATGCTGATTTTCACACCTAATGTCTGACCTACTTGGTGAAGCTCCTCACGAACACCGTCAAAATCCTGATTGGCATCCATGTTTAAAAGCATCATCATCGTGAAGTAATCTTCCATGATCGTTTGGGACACATCTAAAATATTGATTTCTAATTCTGCTAATTTCTGGCTGACACCAGCAATGATCCCAACCTTGTCTTTTCCAATAACGGTTAATACGGCTTTCATATCCTCCCGCCTTTCATTAAATTTTTCTTATTATAGCACAACAAAACCACATTTTCGATGTAACATCAAACGAAAATGCGGTTTATTCTATAAATGTTCGTTATTACGCCCGTTTAATCAAATTTGCCTGGCTATCAAACTCATAAATGATCGGCTGTGCGTTAGGAATATTGATCGTATCCATGGCATCTTTGGGCACGTTCTCCAAGTACTTGACTAACGCCCGCAAGCTGTTCCCATGACCAGTGATGAGGATATTCTTATGATCTTTAAGTAACGGAACCACCTGGTCTTGCCAAAATGGGACTACTCGGGCCACGACCATTCCCAGATTTTCTCCCTTAGGAATCAAGCGAGGATCCAAAGAATCGTAGCGTCGATCGAAAACATTTTCCTCCACATATAAAGGCGGTTCATCATATCCACGTCGCCATTTTTGCACCTGTTCTTTTCCATACTTTGCCACCATCTCATCTTTATTGACCCCTACTAATTGGCCATAATGACGTTCATTTAGGCGCCATGTTTTTTTCACAGGGACCCAAAGCTGATTGCTGGCTTCCAGAACGGCATCGCAAGTGATGATCGTTCGCTGCAGCACAGATGCAAAGGCAAAATCAAAGGAAATCCCCAATGCTTTGATCTGTTCCCCCGCAGCCCAAGCTTGTTGTCGGCCTTTTTCGGTCAGAGAAACATCCAGCCACCCTGTCCAGTAATTTTCAAAATTTGCTTCGCTTTCACCATGTCGAATCAATACGACCTTCATTCTATCGCCTCCTCTTCTCTTTTATTATCGCAAGAAATCCAAAAAATGTCTTATGTTTCGTTTTTGCCGCTTTGTTTCAGACAACTTTTTATTTTGTCATTGCAGATCCTGTTTCTCGTTTAAGCGAAGCTGCTTTCTTTCTTCACTATCCGTTATTTTCTAAGCATCCTTTCAAATAGATGTGTATAGAAAATGGCTGCTGTTCCTTCTCCACTTTGTTCTTCCTTGGATTGCAAATAATTTGAATAAATGGTTTTACGCTCTACAACAATTTTTGACTTTTTTTCTCTGACTTATTGACTTCAACTGATGTTATGCTATGATAGTTTCTATCACTTATATGTATTTTTATACATTTATTAGTTATTATTTGCATTTTTAATAGATGCGCAGAAAAAGTTAAAGGGGCGTTTACATGAAAAGGTTTAGTAAGGGTACTGTTTTATTAGGGATCATCACAGCGTTGCTGCCGTTTTTCTTTGTCGGACAAGCACATGCAGAAGAAACCGATCCAATCTATGAAAAAGTCAAAGAAAATGGTGTATTGGTCGTGGGTTTATCTGCCGATTATGCACCATATGAATTCCGTGCCAATGTTGATGGAAAAAATGAAATCGTGGGGATCGATATCTCGATTGCCCAAAAAATTGCAGATGACTTAGGGGTCGATCTGAAAATTGAGGAGCTTGGGTTCGACGCGCTGTTAGGGGCTCTAAAAACGGGTAAAATCGATGTCGTCATCTCTGGGATGGCTGCTACGGATGAGCGCCGTAAAGAAGTCAATTTCACTGACACCTATATGGAAGTCCAACAGACCGTTCTGGTTCGAGCAGAAGACGCGGATCGTTTCCAATCGACGGCTGATTTTGATGGTGTAGCTGTCGGTGCACAACGACAAACCACACAAGAAGAGCTGGCAAATACAGAATTGACTGGCTCGACCGTCACCTCTTTGCAAAGGGTGCCTGATTTGATCACCAATCTAAAATCACGCAAGATCGATGCGATCGTGATGGAAGGTCCCGTCGCTGAAGCTTATGTAACGGCGAATGATACCTTGGCATTAGCCGAAAATGTCACGTTTGAAAACGGCGTGAAGGAGACCGCGATCGCCATCTCGAAAGAAGCGCCAGTTTTACTGAAAAAACTCAATTCCTCCATTGAAACTATCATTAGTAATGATCTTTTAAGCCAATACAAAGAAGATGCCTATCGATTGATGTTTACCGAAGAAGGCACGATCGATGAAGAGCAAAGCTTTTGGGAAAAATATCTGCCTTTTTACATCACTGGAACTGGCTATACGATCTTCCTAGCCTTTGTTGGGGTATTATTCGGCTCTATCGGTGGCAGCTTGTTAGCCTTTATGAAGCTTTCTAAGTCAAAAGCATTGAAAGTCATTGCCGCTGTCTATATTGAATATGTTCGGGGAACACCTTTGTTAGTACAAATATTTATTGTATACTTTGGAACAGGCGTGTTAGGCTTAGAGCTTTCGAAATTAGCTGCCGGCTGTATTGCCTTAGCACTAAACAGTGCCGCCTATGTGGCAGAAATCATTCGTGCCGGGATCAATGCCGTCAATAAAGGACAGCTGGAAGCCGCTCGTTCACTAGGAATGAATCAGATCCAAGCGATGCGCTTCATCATTTTCCCGCAAGCCATCAAAAACATCTTGCCTGCTCTAGGAAATGAATTTGTCACGGTCATCAAAGAGTCTTCGGTCGTATCGGTGATCGGCGTGTCTGAACTGATTTTCCAAACAGGCGTCGTTCAAGGGGCCAGCTTCAAACCATTTTTACCATACGTTATCGTATCATTGATCTACTTTGTATTGACCTTCGCCCTCTCACGTCTATTGGGTGTTGCTGAAAGGAGAATGAAAACTAGTGATTAAAGTTGAAAAATTAGTGAAAACATTTGGCGAGAATACCGTCTTAAAAGAAATCGATCTTGAAGTGACACCTGGTGAAGTCGTTGTGATCATCGGACCCTCAGGAAGTGGGAAAAGTACTTTCTTACGCTGCTTGAACCTTCTTGAACAGCCGACTGGTGGGAAAATCACCTTCGAAGGCAATGATTTATTAGCAAAAGGGGTGAAAATCGATCAGATTCGTCAAAAAATGGGAATGGTCTTTCAAAGCTTCAATTTATTCCCTCATAAAACGGTGTTAGAAAATCTGACTATCAGCCCGATCAAAGTCAAACAGCAAGAGCAAGCTGCTGCCGAAGAGACAGCGAAAGGATTGCTGGAGCAAGTTGGCTTAGCTGAAAAAGCGGATAGTTACCCCTCTAGCCTTTCTGGCGGGCAGCAGCAACGGGTGGCTATTGCTAGAGCATTGGCAATGGATCCTGATGTAATGCTCTTTGACGAACCAACCTCAGCATTGGACCCAGAAATGGTTGGAGAAGTGTTGACAGTCATGCAAGCTTTAGCAGAAAAAGGCATGACGATGGTCGTCGTTACCCACGAAATGGGCTTCGCCAAAGAAGTTGCCGATCGTGTCATCTTTATGGCTGACGGTATCATTCAAGAACAAGGAACACCAGAACAGATCTTTGAGCATCCGCAAAATGCGCGGACCCAAGACTTTTTAAGCAAAGTTTTATAGAAATTGGAGATGACAAAATGAACCGTCCATTGATTGCAGAACGTTTTTTACAACCAGAAGAAAATCTTTTAATGGAGATCGCCACTCTTGCGAAGAAAACCCCAAATTTGATTGATTTGTCGATTGGTGATCCTGATTTGATTACAGATGCGACGATCATTGAAGCAGCTTTTGCTGACGTCAAAGCGGGTCATACAAAATACACCGCTTCAGACGGCAGTGCTGATTTTATCCAAACTGTCGTTGATTTTTATCAAAAGCAATACCAGCTTACTTTTTCTCCTAGCCAAGTACGAGGAACAGTCGGTGCATTGCATGGTATGTACTTAGCCTTGGCTGCCATCATTGATCCTGGTGATGAAGTGATTATTCATGAACCGTACTTTTCACCTTACAAACAACAAGTCGAACTAGTCGGTGGTGTGCCGGTCTTTATCCCGACCTTTGAAAAAGATGGCTTTCAAATCGATGTCGAGGTCTTAAAATCCGCCATCACTGAGAAAACTCGGGCGATCATTATCAATTCACCCAACAATCCTACTGGTGCTGTTTTTTCTCCAGAAACTTTTGAAAAAATCGCAGCAGTTGCCATTGAACATGACTTGCTGATCCTCTCAGATGAAGTCTATGAAGCCTTTTGCTTTGATGATACCTTTGTACCGATGGCAGCCTTCGCACCTGAGAACACCATCACTTTCAGCAGTTTCTCAAAAGCCTTTGCCATGACTGGCTGGCGGATCGGCTACATGATTGCACCTGAATCGATCAATCTTACGGCAAAACTGATCAATGAGGCGATCGCCTATTCGGCACCAACCCCTTCACAACGGGCAGGTATCTACGCATTGAATCACTATGATAGCATCGTGCCGCAAGTGGTTGCTGTCTTTAAGGAACGACTGACTTACATTGAACAACGGGTTGCTGAGATCCCCTTCCTTTCCTTATCTCCAGTCAAAGGAAGCATGTATGCCTTCATCAACATTGAACAAACGGGGTTGGACTCTGTCAGCTTTGTCGAGAAATTATTAAAGGAAACCAGTGTGCTGATGATTCCTGGGAAAGCCTTTGGAGAAACGACCGGCGATGGCTATGTTCGCTTAGCTGCCACCCAATCGTTGGACTTGTTAAAAGAAGCTTTCGACCGGATTGCCGCGTGCTCATTTGACTAAAGAAATTCCCACTCACTTTTAGTGTGTGGGATTTTTTTTGGTGGCAGCCGTTTTTCAAAAGTATCACGTTCCATATAAAAAAGGGACAGAAGAATCCGATTTGATTCTTCCATCCCATGACTATCTACTCGTTTTTACTTTTTTGCTTCTTCAAGCAATTTTGCCATCGCTTCTTTTTGATAAGCTTCTGTCAATTCAGCGATTTTTGCTTTTTGGGCTGCCTCATCCATAGTTGGATCAGCCATTAATGCAGCTTGCATTTTTTCTTGGACATACGCTTGTCCTTGTGTTTTCATGGTGTCCGCTTGTTCTTTCGCTAAAGAAGCCAGTTTTTTTGCTTGATCCACACTCAAGACTTCCCATGAATCTGGCAATGAGAACGTATTGGTACGGCTGACATATTGGCCATCGTTATCAGCGATTCCGAACAAGAAGCGTGATAGGTCACTTTTATAAACCCAGCGGGTCGTTTTTGTTTCTAATTGAGCTGAATCAGCCCCTGTTTCCACAACATTGGTCACTTTATCAGTACCGGTTTGTTTTGGTTCCTCTTGATCAGCATCCGTTTTATACAGGTAGATTTTTTCCGTACCATCTCCTAATGGCTGATACAATAGCAAATCAAAATTCTCGTTATCGGCACTAGAAACCAGTGCTGTTGTTTTAGCAGTTGTTTCTTTTTCCATTCCAAAATGGTAAGTCAAATTGGCCATCAATGCGACGACACTAGCTACGAAGACGAGACCTAAGACCAATGATAAACCTGTTTGCCGCTTGTTTTTGGCAAAGACATTCAATACCGCAAATCCTAACACGCTAAGAACGATCAAAAGCAAGATCATTTGTCCGCACCTCCTTCAAGAACCGTCAATCGTGGTTCTTTTTTCTTTAAGGAGAAGGCGATCAAGAAACCTAAGAAACTAAAGACCGCTGCCACATAAAATGCGGCATGGTAGCCTGATAAAGTCGCTTCGATTGCTTGGTCTTTGTAGGCCAAAGGCGTTTTATCCAACAAAGAATCACTTGGCAAATTGCCTTTAGTCACGTTTGTTAAGACACTGATCAAGATAGCTGTACCAATCGAGCTGGCTACTTGACGGAAGGTATTGTTTACTGCGGTGCCGTGACTGATCAAGTTTCCAGGCAAGGCATTCATTCCTGAAGTCGTTACTGGCATCATCACCATTGAGATCCCGAACATCCGAATCCCATAAAGAATAATGATATGCAAAATCGGTGTATCTTTTGTTAGGAAAGCAAATGGTAAGGTTGCAGCGGTCAAGATAAACATCCCAGTGATGGCTAAACGTTTTGCACCATACTTATCAAAGATCGCACCCGTGATCGGCATCATGATCCCCATGATCAACGCACCTGGTAATAACATCAATCCTGAATGGAACGCTGATTCACCACGAATGTTTTGGATATACAATGGGAGAACCATTTCAGCACCGATCATCGCCATATTCGTGACCCCTGAAAGGATCGATGCCAAGGTAAAGGTCGTTGATTTGAACACGCGCAACTCTAAGAACGGATGCTCAATGTGCAATTGACGCCATGCAAAGAAAGCAATGAAAAAGACACCGGCTGCTAGAAAACCGATTACTTCAATACTGCCCCACCCTTTGTCACCGACGCTTGAAAAGCCATAGAGCAATGTACCAAAACCAAGCGTTGATAAAATTGCTGAGAACAGATCGATTTTCGGATGCGACAATTCAATCACACTCTTCATTAGAAAGAGCGCTAAGACTAAGACTAAAACGACGATCGGAATGACCATTCCGAACAAATAACGCCAGTCATAATGATCAATGATCCAACCAGATAACGTTGGGCCTAAGGCTGGTGCCAACCCGATAACGATTCCGGACATACCCATGGCTGAACCGCGTTTTTCTGGTGGGAAGATCGACAACATGATATTTTGCAAAAGCGGCATGGAGATCCCTACACCAGCAGCTTGCACTAAGCGACCAATCAATAATGTAGAAAAGTTCGGTGCAGCAAAGCAAGCGATCGTTCCAGCCAGGAAGATGCTCATTGCGGTTAAGTAAAGATTTCTTGAGCTGAACTTATTGATCAGCCATGCGGTGATCGGGATCATGATCCCATTGACCAGCAAGAAACCGGTGGTTAGCCATTGGACATCAGATGCTGAGATGTCAAAGGCATCCATCAAGGTTGGAAAAGCCGTTGTTAACAATGTTTGGTTCAAAACAGTACAAAACGTACCGATCAGCAAAACCATAACCAGTAAGGAACGGTTGTAAGGTTTGCCGTAGATATCTAAAGGACGACTCGTTGACATATTTCACACTCTTTTCAGTATATTTTTCATAAAACCTTCTTTACTTTAAATCTTTCCCTAACATTTGTCAACCTACTTGACATAAAAGTAAAACAAGTTACAATGTTAACAAATACCTTTACAAGAATGGAGTCCGTATGTCTCATCTTTTTCGAAAACTCGTTGATAATGAAAACTTGTTGGTCGGCATCAGCGAACTTAGTCAAATGTGTGCTATCTCCCCTCGCCAATTGCGTTATTGGGAACAAAAAGGATTTATTCAATCGGTCCCACAAGAAGAAAACGCCCCACGAAAATACCGACTGCCCACGGTCGTCAAAGTGGAAATGATCAAAACATTTTTAGATGAAGGCTTTACGTTAGCCAAGGCTGTTGAAAAAGCCGACAAAAAAATCAAGACCGCCCATCATATTCGCAAAGTGTTTTCTGGGGTTTTACAGAATTTAGAAGTCATCAATGAACGGTTTACGATCATCAGTCTGGGACCAGTAGACGAAGACGGAAAAATCCTCCATATCATTCACGATGAAGAAACAGAACGATTGCAATATGAAGTGTTGCCTGCTAATCAAACGATCGATTTTGAAAAGTTCAAGCAATGCACATCAAAACAAGCGGAATAAAGGATTCCCTATCCTCACCTCCTAAAGAAGCAAGCACCCTTGATGACGGTGCTTGCTTCTTTTTTTGATGCTCACTTCCCTTTTAATAAAGGTGTCCTTTCATTTACAAGGAAAAAGCCTCATGATATAGTCGAAGGGAGAAGCGAACCTTTACAAGAATGGGAAGTGTCATATATATGGAAAAAGAAGCTTTTATTCAACAAATCAAGGACGGAGTAATTGTTTCGTGTCAAGCCTTACCTGGAGAACCCTTATATACTGAAAACGGTGGTGTCATGCCCCTATTGGCAAAAGCGGCTCAAGAAGCCGGTGCTGTTGGCATTCGTGCCAATTCCGTTCGAGATATTCGCGAGATCCAAGCAGCTGTTGATCTGCCAATCATCGGAATCATCAAAAAAGACTATCCACCGGAAGAACCATTTATCACAGCAACCATCAAAGAGGTACACGAATTAGCCGCTTTACATATTGCGGTGATCGCTTTGGACTGTACCTTGCGCAAACGTCATGATGGCTTGACGGTCAATGCCTTTATCAAGCAAATCAAAGCTCTTTACCCCCATCAACTACTCATGGCAGATATCGCCACCTTTGAGGAGGGCATCAATGCCTTTGAAGCGGGTGTCGATTTTGTTGGTACAACTTTGTCCGGCTACACGGCGAACAGTCCTACCAATGACGAACCGGATTATCAGTTGATCCAGCAATTGGTTGCGGCGAAGGTTCCGGTGATAGCCGAAGGCAAGATCCACACCCCGGAACAAGCAAAGAAAATCCACGAAATGGGTGTGACGGGTATCGTGGTTGGTGGTGCGATCACCCGACCAAAAGAGATCGCCAGCCGATTCGTGCAAGAGCTGCGCAACTGAGTCGTTCATTTCCTAAAATAAGTTTTTCTATGCGCCTTGTGACAGAAGGCGCATTCTTTGTTGTCTTTTTGAGAAACGTTTATACTTAAAAGAGAACGAATGACAACAGAGAAAGCGAGTGAAGAAAATGACAAAAATCAATGCTGGTACAGCAATGATCAAGGTTTTTGAAGCGTGGGGCATCGACCATATCTATGGAATCCCCGGTGGATCTTTCAACTCAACGATGGATGCTTTGTACCATGAACGGCAATCAGTCAAATATGTCCAAGTACGTCACGAAGAAGCGGGTGCGCTGGCAGCGGCGGCTGATGCCAAGCTAACGGGAAAAGTCGGTGCGGTTTTCGGTTCCGCTGGTCCAGGTGCCACCCACTTGATCAATGGCTTATATGATGCCCAAATGGATAATGTGCCTGTCGTTGCCTTGTTAGGACAAGTAGCTTCGAGCTCGATGAACTACAATGATTTTCAAGAAATGAATGAAAATCCGATGTTCGCAGATGTCAGTATCTACAATCGCACGGTCATGTCCCCTGAAAGTTTGCCCCACGTGGTGGACGAAGCCATTAAAGCCGCCTACAAATTTAAAGGAGTCGCTGTGGTAACGATCCCGGTCGATTACGGGTTTGCAGATATCGACGAACAGGAGATTGCAACCGCAAAAAATCATAAGACAGGTGTTCTCCAGCCGGATGAAGACGATTTACGAGCTGCCCTTCCTTATTTTGAACAAGCAAAAAAACCTGTCCTATATATCGGACAAGGTCTCTTTGGTCATTTTGATGCCATCGATGCTTTTTCTAAGCACTTCTCAATGCCTATCGCAGCCTCTGTCTTAGCTAAAGGCATCGTGCCTGATCTTTATGAAAACTTTCTTGGATTTGCCGGCCGGGTTGCGACAAAACCTGCCAATGAAGCTTTAGCAGAAGCTGATCTCATCGTGTTTGTCGGCAGTGACTTCCCTTTCGGACGCCGCTTTTTCAATCCTGATGCCAACTTTGTCCAAGTTGATATCGACGCCTCGAAATTTGGTCGTCGACATCAGACAGATGTCTCTGTTTTAGGAGATGGTGCGACCGCTCTTAGAAAATGGACAGAGATGGCAGCTCCACGTCCTGCAGATGCTTGGATAAAAGCCAATCAAGAAAACGCTCGGAATTGGCATGCATGGCGTCATAGTTTTGACCATGATTCGAAAGAGCCCTTGCGTCCCGAACCTGTCTATCGAGAAATCAACCGTATCGCAGCTCCTGATGCCCTGTTTGTCACAGATGTCGGTAATGTGACCATCCACAGTATCCGTCATTTAGAAATGACAGGTGAACAGCGTTTCACAACGTCTGGCTGGTTTGCGACGATGGGCAATGGCGTACCTGGTGGGATCGCCGCTCAATTGAGCTATCCGGATCGTCAAGTATTCACCTTTAGTGGGGATGGCGGTTTCGCGATGCAAATGCAAGACATCATTACTCAAGTAAAATACAATTTGCCGATCATCAATGTGGTCTTTTCCAATGACTCATTTGGCTTCATAGAAGCGGAACAAGAAGATACCGAGCAAACCAAGTTCGGTGTGCAACTAGCCGGTGCTGATTTTGGTAAAGTTGGGGAAGCATTAGGTGCGAAAGGCTTTACGGTAACGAAGGAAGAAGAATTAGCGTCCGTCTTCACACAAGCAAAAGAAAGCCACGGACCAGTCGTGATCGATGTCAAGATCGCCAACGAACGACCTCTTCCCGTCGAAGAACTAAAACTGGATCCTAAGCGCTTCAGTGCTGAAGAAATCGCAGCGTTTAAAGCAAAATACCAAGTCCATGATTTGCCAGCTTTGAGTGAGTTGTACGTGGATTCTGAAGAATAAAAAAAAGAGAGAAAGACAGCAACCCTGTCCTTCTCTCTTTTTTAATCGATCATTTCGTATTAATAAACTATCGCCCTACTTATTATAAATTTTCGGGCCTTTACGCATGTTTTTCCGATCGTTTTTTGGGGATTCCATCTTTTTTGAACGGCCGCCGCCTTGTTTTTTCTTGATTAGTTCTAACATTTTTTCTTTTTGATCCATCGATTCCACCTCTATTTCTTAGCAATACGATCTGTCGGTTGAAAAGAAGTGTCCCTGACTTCTTTTATGTTTGCGAACAACTACTTTATTTCGATTGGGTTAGAGAACAAAATCTGCCTCTTGATGTGTCTACAATCAGCAGTTGCTTTTGACCTTTTTACTACCCTGATTTAATCTACTTTGATTTTCATTGTTTGTCAATGGTTGTTGAAAAAATCATGTGTATTTGAGGCTTCTCCTATCATAACAAACCCACCATTATTATATTATTTAATCAAATTATCTAATTATATGAAATATTTTTCTTGTTTATTGGTATAATTATAATAGAATACCTATTCTATTCTTTTGCTTCCCTCGATCATCTTCCAACTTTCTCCTAGCTTTCGTCGTACTCACAATCACACTATATGAAAGGAGGTGGATATGTGCTGCACACTTATGCACCTGAGCAAATTTATTTGTATGTTTTGATTGGCTGTGCCATTTTAGCTTTTTTGCTGCTTCTGTTTGGCGATATCTTCGATTTCGATGGTCCAGTAGATCCAATGTTGATCATCCCATGGTTTGCCTTTACAAGTCTCTTCGGTTACTTAGGAGAAACTTTTCTGCCTGGCTATTCGCTCCTGCTTTTCGTCATTAGTGGCTGTCTTTCGACAGGGCTCGTTTTCCTCTTGAATTTTTACGTACTGATCCCCATGCGGAATGCCGAAGCAACACTTTCGAGTTCCGAGAAGGACTTTGAAGGTCGCATCGCAACGGTGCTGACGCCAATCCCTTGTGAAGGAATGGGCGAAATTCAACTTACAAGTGTCACTGGTTCAAGTAATCGACCAGCTACGGCTTTCCAGCCGATCGATGAGCCATTAGCAGCAGGATCGAAGGTTTTGATTATTGAAGTCAAAGAACGCATTTGCTACGTCGTTCCTTACACAGAAAAATTTTTGAATCACTAAACAAAATCACAAAAGAGGTGTATCTATGGATATTATATTATCACCAATTGTCTTTCCGATTGCGATCGTGGCATTTATTTTGCTAATGCTTTTGATCGTCTTTGTCACGAAATATCAAACAGCCAAGCCCGATGAAGCGTTGATCATCAGCGGAAGCTATCTTGGTAGCAAAAATGTACACGCCGATGAAAGCAACAACAAAATCAAAATCGTGCGTGGTGGCGGAGCCTTTGTTTTGCCAGTGTTTCAACGATCGAATCGAATCAGTTTGCTCTCGAGCAAGCTGGATGTCTCAACACCGGAAGTCTACACAGAACAAGGGGTTCCCGTGATGTGTGACGGAACTTCCATTATTAAGATTGGCTCATCCGTGGAAGAAATCGCAACAGCAGCAGAACAGTTTCTCGGAAAAACCCGGGAAGAATTGGAGAATGAAGCGCGAGAAGTCCTAGAAGGTCATCTGCGTTCGATCCTTGGTTCCATGACTGTAGAAGAAATCTATCAAAATCGTGACAAGTTCAGTCAAAGTGTGCAAGAAGTTGCCTCTGTCGATTTAGCAAAAATGGGCTTGATCATTGTCTCCTTTACGATCAAAGAAGTCCGCGATAAAAACGGCTATTTGGATTCTCTTGGAAAACCTAGAATCGCCCAAGTCAAACGGGATGCTGAAATTGCGGAAGCTGAAGCACTGAAAGAAACCCGCATCAAAAAAGCCCAATCGGAACAAGAATCGCAAACAGCGGAATCAAAACGTATGACGGAAATTGCTGAAGCGTTGAAGGAAAAAGAATTGAAACTGGCGCTTTATAAGAAAGAACAAGACATCGCCAAAGCCGATGCCGATCAAGCCTATCATCTACAAAGTGCCATCATGAAACAAAAAGTCCGAGAACAAGAGATTGAAGTCGAAGTCGTTGAACGACAAAAACAAATCGAATTGGAAGAAAAAGAAATCTTACGTCGTGAGAAGCAATTTGATTCTGAGATCAAGAAAAAAGCTGATGCGGATCGTTATGCGCTTGAGCAAGAAGCATTAGCGAAAAAAGCGTCTGCGTTAGCAACCACTGAAGCCGAGCAATTCCGAACAGAGTCCCTGGCAAAAGCCGAAGCCGATAAAATTCGTTTGATTGGTTTGGCAGAAGCCGAGACCACTTTGGCGAAAGGAACGGCAGAAGCCGAAACGAAAGAAAAAATCGCCGAAGCCTTCAAGAAATATGATGAAGCAGCGATCCTTAGCATGATCGTTGAGATCATGCCGCAATTAGTCAAAGAAGCTGCCGCACCATTGGGCAATATCGATAAAATTTCAGTCGTTGATACAGGATCAGGTGAAGGCGGCGGTGCCAATCGTGTCACTAATTACGCCACCAATCTCTTATCGACCACACAAGAAACGTTGAAAGAAACCCTCGGTCTTGATGTGAAATCGTTGATCGAAAACTTCGCCGGTTCCAATACGAGCGAGCCACCTCAAGAATAAGAAAACTGCTGTTAGTCTTCATCGCTTCAAAAGCGACAAGGCGAACAGCAGTTTTTTTCTTACTCATTGCTATTATGCTTACTCAGTAACCTCTTTGACATATTTTGCAGGTACACCAGCCACGATCGTGCGCTCAGCAACATCTTTGGTCACCACTGCCCCAGCAGCAATAACCGCATGGTCACCGATCGTCACACCGGCAACGATCGTTGTATTTGAACCAATCCAGACATTCTTCCCAATCGTAATGGGTGCTGGATAAAGCGTGCTACGATCTTCAGGGTGAAGTCCATGATTCAAGGTAGCTAGAACAACGTTATGCCCAATTAGGGTACCATCACCGATCGTGATCCCTCCTTGGTCTTGAAAATGACACCCCGCATTGATAAAGACATCTTTGCCAATGCTGATATTCTTGCCATAATCTGTATAAAAGGGTGGAAACAGCGAAAATGTCGGCTCAACTGGTTTTCCTGTCAATTGGGCAAAAAGTTCTTGTAATTCATGAGGTTCATGATAAACCGTATTGATTTTCATGGTCAGTTTTCTCGCTTCAGCATTCAAAGCCACCATTTGTTTTGAAGCTTGCGAACCGCCAAGTAAGGGTTCACCACTTGCCATAAGTTTGTTTAATTGATCGATCGTCATGTGTTTTACTCCTATTCATTCGTTATTCACGAGGATTTCTTAACGAAAAAATAACCTCTACGTCTTCCGCTCCCAGTGCTTCGTTTAGCCCCACCGGATCTTCAATGACACCGATACGATTATAGCCACCATAAGAATTGGTGAAGGTCTGATAAAACAGCACCAACGTATGACTATTCCAGCTCATGATTTCTCCTTCGTGAATGATTTCCGGCCGTTCTGTAGTCATTTCTGGCAAATTCTCAGAAAAACGATAATATTTCTCGTTGTTGTTCAAGTCACTCATTGTCAACGTGAAGGGCATTTGATTCATTAGGTGTTCAGACGCCTCATTTTCATAGAACTTCGCTATAAAATCCTTTTGTCCAACCGTAATGACGACAGCTGTTGCTGATTCTATCGTCGGTTGATCATGATCCTGACTTGCCTCAGCGGAAGTTTCGCTGGCAGACAGCGCATGCCTTTCCTCTATTCCACTTGTCCCACAGGCACTTAGTAGGAGCAGCAAGACAGCAGGGATGAGTTTTATCAGCATGGCTTCGCTCCTTTCTGCTGATGATTCGATGTAGAAACGAGCAACTGAATGCGTAGTTTCAAAAAAACACGACTGCTCAGCAGAAGAAAGACGAGCGAACAGTCGTGCAGACCGTTGTGACTATTTAGTTCAAATGTTCTTGGAAGAATTCGGTCATTTGGTCAAAAGGAATCACATCTGTTTGGTCATATAGATCAACATGCGAAGCATTAGGAATGACCGTCAGCTCTTTGTTATCGCCTTGTAATTGCTCAAAGGCGTCTTGACTGAAGTAAAGTGAGTGGGCTTCTTCTCCATGAAGCAATAAAACGGCGCTTTGGATCTCATCGATATACGACAAGAGCGGCATATTTAAGAACGACAGCGATGATGTCACGTTCCAACCGTCATTGGAATTTAACGAACGTTCATGATAGCCTCGTTCTGTTTTGTAATAATCAAAGTAATCCTGCATAAAGACAGGCGCATCTTCTGGCAGTATATCTGGTACCCCACCTGCTCGTTCGTAGCTGTCATTGGCAAAATCGACTGTCCGCTGGGCGTTCAGCTGCTGGCGCAATTCATGGCGTCCTTCAGCTCCCATTTCATCAAAATACCCTTGAGCATTGACTCTCGACATATCATACATAGTGGCCGAAACCGTCGCTTTCACACGGGTATCGATGGCTGCGGCATTCAATGCTAGACCTCCCCAACCACAAATTCCGATCAAACCAATTCTTTCTTCATCTACATTTTCTTGGACTGATAGAAAATCGACTGCTGCTTGGAAGTCTTCTGTATTAATGTCTGGGGAAGCCACATAGCGTGGTTCGCCACTGCTTTCACCTGTATAGGACGGATCAAAAGCGATCGTAACAAAACCACGCTCTGCCATCATTTGAGCATATAGACCAGATGCCTGCTCTTTGACTGCTCCAAAAGGTCCGCTAACGGCGATTGCTGGAAGTGGTCCTTGTGCATCAATTGGTTCATAAAGATCAGCAACTAAAGTGATGCCGTAGCGATTCTGGAAAGTTACTTTTCGGTGATTCACCGTATCACTTTCCGGGAAGACTTTATCCCATTCATCTGTAAATGATACATTTTCTGTCATCGTTTCTCCTCCTGAACTGCCTTGTGTTGCTTCGTTTGCCTCCTCGTTATTGCTGCTGCAAGCACCTAAAACCAGCGGTACCAGCAAAACTAAAGACACAAGGGCCTTCTTTTGCCATTTTTTCATTCCATTCGCCTTCTTTCTCGGTCAACTATCCTGTACCTTAGGGCGATCCTCCAATTTTCCTCAACTGATCAAGGTGTGGATTATCACTTTTTCTTGATTGATTGAGCTATTTTTGGATAAACCTATTGTACTTGCCGCATCTTTCTATGTAAAATACTAATATCAAATACCTAACTATTCATATATAGCATAGAAAAAGGAGTATAGACTTATGGAATTAAAAAATTTAACCACCTTTCTAGCAGTTGCAGAAAAAGAAACGATTTCAGCTGCCTCAAAACAACTACATCTCTCTCAACCATCCCTGTCACGACAGTTAATGGACTTAGAAAAAGAATTGGGCGTGACGTTGTTCACCCGAGGCAATCGCAAAATCACGCTAACAGAAGACGGACTGTTGTTTCGTAAACGGGCGGAAGAAATCGTAGAATTATTAGAAAAGACCCGCTCAGAATTCTTGTCGCCTCGAGATACGATCGCCGGCAATGTATCGATCGGAGCTGGAGAAACCTATGTGATTCAGTTGCTAGGAGCAATCATCAAAGAAATCCAAGCTGAATACCCCAACATCAAATTTCACTTTTATAGCGGCAACGCCGATGAAGTCAAAGAACGTTTGGATAAAGGATTGTTGGATTTCGGTGTCGTAATCAGTCCAGCAGACGTCAAAAAGTACCATTCCTTACGCTTACCTGCCAAAGATACCTGGGGCGTGTTGATGCGAAAAGACAGTCCGCTAGCTGTCAAAGAAGTCATTACTCCAAAAGATCTCTGGGACGTTCCCTTGATTACTTCGCGACAAAGTTTGGTCAGCAGTGAACTTTCTAAATGGTTGAAAAAAGACCTGAAAAAATTGACGGTCGTCGCCACATATAACCTTGTTTACAATGCATCCAAGCTGGTAGAAGAAGGTGTCGGCTACGGCTTGACCCTAGATAAATTAGTCAACTTCGCCCCTGACAGTCCTTTATGTTTTAGAAAATTGAGTCCTGCATTGGAATCAAACCTTGATGTCATCTGGAAAAACACCCAAGTTTTTTCAAAGGCTTCTGGACTTTTCTTGGAGCGGATGAAGGAACAGTTTTCCGAGGACAGTTATTGAAAAATAAAAAACTAGGTGCTTCATCTTTTGACATGAAACACCTAGTTTTTCTTTATTAAATAAGATGATTTATTAGTTAAAATCAGTTAAGGCATTTTCTCTCTTGAACTTGGACGTCTTTTTCCATCTGCAGAAATAGATAAAAAATAGTCTACGCCCTTTAAATCACAGTTGCTTATCACGGATTCCCCAAAAGTTATTGCACTTTCCGATAGCTATGGGAAAAAAATATACAAAATTCCTTAGTTTTTAAGAACGACAAATATAAGAATTTTATTTTCTCGAATGAAAATTGCCTAAATAGAATGCTTTCGAAACTCAGCGATTTGGTAAATATCATTCAAAGGACTATCACTAGCTACATCAAAAATTACAGAGAAAAACTTCATTTTTGTGCCATTGGTCGGCGCCTTATAAATGGCTTCTTTTGTCTCTTCACTGATTGGTAAAGACAATAATTGTGTTCGGACTTTCTCGCTAAAGTGAAAGGAAACTTTGAAGAACCCTTCCCACAACGAGAGCCAAAAAATCGGTTTCACTTTATTCGTTCCACGAGTCGTTGTCCATTTGTATTCGCCTTTGGACAACCACGCTTTTCCATCTTGGTAATAGCGCCAATCCATAAGAGAGATACCCTCGTTTTTAATAGTTTCGATAAAACGTTGATAAATGGCATATTCCTCTCCCAGTGATTCAGCAATCAGCTGCTCTGTTGGTTTCACGTTTTTGTCTCGAAACAATTGCTTTTTGCCTTCCATCCGTTCACTCAACTCCTTTACTATCTTCATATTTAATTATTGAAAAAGACAGGTTGTAATCTCTTCGTGTGACATCCCTAAATCTAGTTGGCCAGATTTGTCCCTGTCTTCAGGTAATATTTTACGATTAGGTTTACGCTTTATAGAAAGCAAGCGAATGATATCTTCACAAAGCGAGTTATCATAGATATCAAAACCAAGCCATTTACCGTCATGGTAAGTTTTGGCTTGATCATATATATAACCTACTTTTTTACTTAACAGTTCCCGTTCTTCTTCAAATGTCTCTCTTTCCCTTTTACCTAGAACAATACAAGCGATAAAATATCCTTGACGAATTGAGAGAGTAATCAATGTCTTACCACCCCGCCTAAAACACAAATTGTGATAGTGCTTATGATTAGGATTTCCTTCAGCCCATAACTCATCCATTATATAATAGTTTCGGATATATCCGACTAACATTTCCCAAGCCTCACTTGCTGATCCAAGCATGGTTTTAACCTCATCATATGATTTTATTTCTTTACTCATTTACAAACCTCCTTTTGAAAAGTTCATAGTTTTCAAAAAATCCTTCCCACTAAATGTTGATAATATTACAGTACAAAATAAGCAACCCAGTCCCGTTTACATAAATTTGGCAAATCAGCTGTTGCATAGGCTTCTTTGAGCACTCTTAATATAAGGTTCTGAAAGAATAAAAAACGCTGATATTCAAATATGTAAAAATCCAGGTTCTTTCGTTCGTTGACCACTTGTATCTTTCTTTGTAGAATCATTTTTCATTTTTGATGGTAGCGCATCCAAAAGTGTAATGTGCTCTTTTTCAAACGTCGTTAAATCGTATCTTTATTACCTAACGCTCCAGCAAGCCACTGCATGCTAATTTAATCTTATTGATATCATCAGTGATGATCCAATCATCCATATTTTTTTCACGATTGTATTGAAATGGCGTTATTTCTTCTAATTGAGCGATTTCATAAACAGCTAGATACTTTTTCCCTGCCCAACGATCGACTTGTTTTTTCGATAAATTCAACTCTTTTTCATAGCGTTTTACAAAATCTATGGATTCTTCTTTCGTCATCTTTTCAGATTCAATCACGTTGGCGAGGATGCCCCGATGAGTGATGGTCAAATCGCCGCCGGTCTCCACAAAATAAACAAGATCGTTGATTTTGGCTCTTCCTCCTAAAGGTGATTTTCTGCCGGCTGCTCCCCGAATGATCATTGTTTTGTCACCTTTAATCAGTTTCTCAAGCTCTTTGGCTTCCTTATTTAAATAGACCAAATGTTCTGCCCGACCGGCTTTTCCTTGATACCATTCTGCTGGTTTTGTCATAAGAAGTTCCTCTTTTCATATGAATTGTTTTTTGCGCTGTTTATTCCATGGTGGCTAAGTTATTTGAACGTTTTTTCAATCGTATATAGGTGAGAGCGGCAACTGTTTAAATTGATGAATGAATAAAACTTTTGTGCAAAGGCATTTGGCGTGCCGCATCGGGCAAATGCTTCCGCATCTTCTTTCGTTTCGAACTTGGTGATGTCCGCCCAAATTTCTCCATCTACGAATAATTCAAAAGAAAGATACCCTCTTTGTTTGGAAATATATTCACGGTTTAATTGTTCAACGACTCGAACAAATTTTGCTGTTGAAACACCCTTTTTTAATTTGTATGAGTTATGAAAAGCAACCTGTGCCATCGTGTTCCCCTCCTTTCTGATTCCCTCAAGAAATAGAGCGCTTAAAAAACGAATAGTTGTCGATTCAACCTTCAAATGACTTTTTAACGTCCTGTTGTATTTCCACTTGTAATCTCTAGACAGTTGCAACAAAAAGTCCGTTCAACTGGAGAGCCTTTGATACTGAATCGATCACCCAACAACTTCCCCCAATAGCTTGTCGTGGGGAACGATCAAACATTTCTCCATTGCTTTCCAATAACTTTCATACAACCTTTTTTGAGCTTTACCATAGTTTTCTTCGGTATCAAACTCCCAATAGTGGGCATATTTCACACATTTTATGACTCTTGTCAATGAATCTGGCAGGCGCCCTTCCTTGATGGTGCTCATTTCTTTAATGTAGTGGGTTCGTTTCATTAATCGAAAGAACATAGCTCCCTCCATGACCTTCATTGCCTCTGTTGCTTCTTGCATGATTGCTTCAAAGGTATCGACTTCACTTGGTTTCACTTGATAGATACTGATTTCTGAAAACACTCCTACCGCTCCTTTCGCTTGTGATTTTCTTCTCAATTATAGTATACCAAGTTTACGACGGTGATTGTTTGGTCATTTTATTCATTTCTTATTTATCTTCCGTTTATTATTCATTTAGCCACCTATATGTGGTACCAAATTGCTAGATTATAAATTCATAAAACGAGTAGCCAAGTTTTCTCAATAGGTCTCTGCTTGTCGCGATCAAGAAAGGATTCATAAAGCTGTTACCTATAAAAAAGCAGTCGGCTTATGACAGCGGACTGCTTTTACTTATTGCTCGTTATTGAAATAGAAATGGTTTAAGATCTGTCTCGATAAAGTCGATTCGATCAAAGACAGTTGGCTTAAAATAAGCCGTAATGGCGATAACAATCTCTGATTTGGGATCGATGTAAAGGACATTTCCACTATTGCCGATGGCGGCATAGGTGCTTTTCTCAGTATCCAAAATCCACCACAAATATCCATAACTCATGTTTTGAAATTTCTCTATGTTTGTCTCTAGCGGATTGACCATTTCAGTGAGCCATTGTGAGGAAATCACTTGTTTTCCTTGATGGATGCCATGGTTCATGCATAGCTCACCGATTTTGGCTAAATCTTTTGCTGAAAGACAAAGCCCGTAACCTGCAGTGCCAATATTTAAAGGATCGCAAAACCAAACTGGTTTTTTTGGTGCCTTGTCCATCGTAAAGTGCTTATGCTCTTCTGCCGTTTCCGCATAATAACTGGTCATTTCGGCTACACCAAGAGGTCGAAATAAATAATAGTTCGCATAATCAACAGTCGTCATTCCAGAAGCTTTCGCTAACAAACCAGTGAGGATCTGCAGACAAACGGTTTGATAATTGAATTCATTTGTCACTCCTTTTCTTCCTCCCAATAAATCAAGGGAGGCGCTGGTCCAGTCGTCACTCGAGCAAACCTTTGTCCATGGATCACCTTTGCATTTATACGGGGCTCGCATCGTTAATAGGTGTTTGATGGTAATGTCGTAAATCGTTTTTTCGCCCCGTTTTACTTGATAGTCTGGAAAATAATCAAGTACTTTATCATTGACACTCCTGATGAAGCCTTGATCTATCGCTATCCCGACTAGTAGAGAAACGATACTTTTCGTAGCGGACATAAGGTGGCAAGTGTCCTCTGGCTTATACTCATGCCATTCATCCGAGTAAACTTCCTTTCCATTTTGGTAGGCAGAAATTTGGCAAATATTGGGCTGGTTTTTACTGATACATGCATGCAGTTCTTGTTTATTCATTTGTGAAGCCTCCCTTTAAAGATAAGGATAATACCATTAAAAATTGTTTTCAATGTTATTTTTAAAATTGTTTTTAACGAATCTTTTAAAAGACTGTTAGCTTTGAATAAGCAAAAAAAGGCCCTCAATGACAGAGGCGCCTTACTTAAAACTTTCGATTATCGATTTTTGATTTCTATCCAGTTTTTTTGAGAGGATCGTTATCAGCAATTCTTCTAATGCAGAAATAGTGGCGATGATCCCCAAAATCAAGACAACAATTTTTTCATGGAACATGATGAGCAACAACGGGAAAATACATAAAAGAAATCCGACTGCTTTGTTGAGCCATGTATGCAGACTGCTAAAAGACCGATATTTTACATAGCCAATCAGATAACTGACGAAACGGATGATAGCGATCATCGAGATCCAAACCATGATTGCTTGGGTTTCCAGAAGCCGTGGTAGTAAAGAAAGAAAAACGGCGAGAAAAAAGCTGACATCTGCGAAACTGTCTAGTAAGGCACCGACCTCACTGGTGAGCTTCATCCTTCTTGCAAGCAGCCCATCGACAAGGTCACTTAAAAAACAATAGGAATAGAGCAGCCAAAACCATCCAGACATTGGCTGAAGGAATAGTAAAAGTGGTGATAGAATCAGTCGAGAAGTGGTAAGGATATTGGGTAATTGCTTCATTTGTTTCCCCCAGAGATACATTTTCTGAATACCTAAGATTGTTGCAAATTTTTTAAAGAAGCTCAGAAACGTTTAAATGTTCTTTCTTCTAATCATTTCGACGATGCCCCCTATGAATGTTTCACAGCTTGTCCCTGATGCTCCTGCAAAAATCTTATCCGTTCTGTACTATCTGGCATCTGATTCCAAACCTTTATCCATCGTCCTTCTCGGTAAACCTCGTATTCTTCAAAACGACAAGGAAGCCCTTTTGCATGAGCGATATCACTGGTGTCCATCACTTGAAAATGCAGATGAGGCGAAGTCGAATTTCCTGAATGGCCGACCTTTCCGATCACCATCCCTTTGGTGATGTTTTGACCTATGGAAACAGTGACAGATCCATTTTGCAGATGGACAAATGCCATATAAACGCCCTCAGAATCTTTTATCACAATGTAGTTGCCAGCTATTTGTTGATAATCATCTTTGTGTTCATTATAAAACAAACCATTTTTTACAGCGATCGAAGAGTCTCTGATCCAGTGAACGATTTTCCGTTCCCGATAGCCATCTCTTGCAACAATTACTTCGCCATCACAAGGTGCATAAATTTTTTCGCCCCAACAATAACAGCTCTCCAGCGGAACCCCTAAGAAGAAATAGCGCAGAAAGCTTCGATCATGAAAAGCCTTGGTTTTCCCCTCAAAATTAACTTGTAAAAAATCAAAGGCATAACGCAACCCCATTCGATCGGTACCATGGCTAGGAATCTTTTCGGCTGGTGTAGTCGGCGCAAGCCACTCACCTCTTAAGGGGAATCCAATGGTTATCGGCTGCTCTTTCATAGGGCTTTCTCCTTTTTGGATCACATGATCCCTTTTATTTGGAAATGACTATCATCCGCACGGCACTCTACACCTGCGCTTTACTCCTTTTCACTATAGGTCACCTAAGGCTTTTTTTCAACTCTAAAAAAGTGGGCTAACGGGCGTGTTATCAAAAAAACACCTCAATCATGTAGCAATTCCAAAATGTTAGACCAAAAATTCTAACTTTTGAGCGTCGCTTCACGAATGAGGTGTTCTTACATTTTATTTTTGTAGCTCCTGTCGGTGACGGCTAATCCATCCAGCTATCTTCTGACAAAATAGCGTTTGTCCATCTTCTACTGTTTGCGCTCCACCAATCGATAGTAGACCCTTGCGGTGATGAAATACACCAGCAGATAAATCATTGTAAACAATAGGACAGAAATAATCGATACCGTAATCAATAAGTTGCGATCTGTTAGACCAAAAAGAAGCAACAACTTCTGAATCATCGGAAAAGCAAACGCTAAATGGATGATCGCAGCAGCCAAAGGAAACGAGAAGATCATCAAGACTTGCTGTTGGATCACTTGTTTGACTTCCTTATGGCTTAACCCAACTTTTTGCAAGATCTCGAAACGTTCTTTGTCCTCCATTCCTTCGGAGACTTGTTTATAATAAATGATCAACGCGGCAGCTAAAATAAAGATCACACCAAAAATCAAGCCTAAGAAGAAAAAACCACCGGTAAAGGTTTTTGTCTCATCTTCAAAAAGATCTTTTGACTGAACGCTCGCATGAGCATCTGCTGCCAGAAGTTCGCTGCGAATCTCTTTTGCGATGATTTCACGATCGCTTGCTTCCGTTGTTTGAAAATTGAAGACTGTTGTTGTTACTGGTTGCTGGTAAAGCTGGAAATCTTCGTTTTGATACCAAGAGCTTAGCTTTTCGGCAAGCCACTGATCATCCGCCACGAGAACAAGATGCTGAACGGGGTTTTCTGTTTTCGTGAATGTTGGCAGTTCTTTCAATTCGCGCAAGCGAAATTGACGATCATCGATCGTCGTCTTTTCTGGTAATGCTTGTTGCGTCCAGGTTGCCGGAAAAACGAATAGTTCATCTTTAGCGGGTCCTGTTTTCCCGGTTATATCATGGTATTCAGAACTGGTAAGAAAAATAAGATACACGGCTTTATCTAAGCTACCACTATTTTCTTCAAAAGTGGTTGAGGGAACAAAATTTGGTTCCTCAAAGGTAAAAAGCAACGGTCTTGTTGTAGTGACTTGTTGGCGCTCTTCGGTCGTTAGCTTCTCTTCAAGTCCATCAATCGCTGTGTTGATTTGCTGGGAATCAGCTGCTGATTCAATTTGAACATCGTACGGATAACGGGTTTCGATCACATTCTTTTGTCCAAAATAAAGACTGGCGGTCGTAGCAACGGTCACTAACACCATCGTTGATAAGATACAGATACTCGCTAAACCAGCCGCATTTTGTTTCATCCGATACAACATGGTAGAGACATTGATAAAATGGTTCGTTTGATAATAATAGGTCGTTCGTTTTCTTAAAAACTGCAATGCTTTGATACTGCCAGCAATAAACAACAGATAGGTGGCTAAAATCACGAGGATAACTGCGACAAAGAAGAGTCCTAAGGCACTTATGGGAGACTTGATTGTCACAGAAATCGTATATCCTGCCACTAAACAAAGGACACCCAAAAGTGCTAAAATGCCTTTCGCACGAGGCTCTTTTTCATTACGTTTGCTTCCCTGTAGCAGTTGAAGTGGGTTGGTTTTGCGTACTTGCAACAGGTCAAATAAAAATAAACACCCAAAGATGAATATAAAATACAGGATCACCAAGCCAATACTCTCAAATGACAGTTTAAAAACAAAGAACTCGCCTACGGCTAAGATTTTCTTCAGAATCAAAAATCCTAATCGTGCAAACAATAAGCCACTGATCAATCCGGCGGCAAGGCTAATGAGAAAACTGTAAAAGAGTTCCCAAAAGACCACGAAGGCTATCTCGCGTTTTCCTAGCCCCAAAACATTGTAGAGACCAAATTCTTTTTTTCGCTGCTTGATCAAAAAGTTATTGGTGTAAAAGGAAAAGATCGCCGCAAAGATCATCAGGATGATATTTCCTAAACGAAACATGAAGATGGCGCTTTGACTACTAGGAAGTTCCTTCATTCCCGGATTGTTCACGATGATTTGCGTCATCATCAAAACAGCCACCAAGAAACTCATGGACAATAAAAAGGGTGTGTAAGCTTTAGCATTTTTACGCAAATTGGAGAAGGCGATTTTTTGAAAGAACATTCGTTACTCCTCCTTTGCAAAGACAGCGGTCATTGTTTCGGCGATTGCTTCTAAAAAAGCGGTATTGCTGCGATCCCCTCGATACAGCTGGTGAAACACATACCCATCTTTGATAAACAAGACGCGTTGTGCGCGACTGGCTGCGATCGAACTGTGAGTGACCATTACGATCGTCTGTCCATTTTGATTGATCTGTTGAAATAATGTCAGCAGTTGATCAGAGGTTTTCGAATCCAGCGCTCCGGTTGGCTCATCTGCTAAAAGCAGTTCTGGTTTTGTGATGATCGCTCGTGCGACGGCGACCCGTTGCTTTTGTCCGCCAGACAATTCATACGGATAGTGCTGCAATAAATCGGCGATCCCTAAAGTTTGTACGATGGGCTGAAGCTGCTTTTCCATTTGTTTGACGGAAACTTTCGATAAAACTAATGGCAATAAAATATTGTCCTTTACCGAAAAGGTGTCCAACAAATTAAAGTCTTGAAAAACAAAGCCTAAGTGATCCCGTCGAAAACTCGCTGCGTCTTTTTCTTTGATCGTGGTCAGATCGATGCCATTCAGCTGCATTTCCCCCGCTGTCGGTTGGTCTAACGTTGCCATCAAGTTCAGCAGCGTACTCTTTCCCGAACCTGATTCCCCCATGATAGCGACATATTCCCCTTCTTCTACCATAAAGGTAATATTTTTCAACGCTTCAACGGGTTGTCCGTTCAGCTGGCTTTGATAGATTTTTTTTACTTGTTGAATGTTTAAAAGTGTCATCTTGTTCCCTCCTTCCTTTTTAGAATAAGCTGACTGGCAGAAAAAAGCGACTTACAATAAAAACCGCAAACTTACAGTGTTGAAAGTTTGCGGCTATCGGTTATTTGTGGTGGGAAAATGAAGCGTGATGATGGTTCCGTGTCCTACTTCAGAATCAATCGATAAACGGCAGCCGATTTTTTCAGCCGCTTGTTGACTCATATATAAGCCTAGCCCGCTCGCTCGTTGCTGAAAGCGACCATTTTGTCCCGTATATCCTTTCTCAAACACCCTTGGCAAGTCTTCCTTACGAATACCAATGCCGCTATCTTGAATCACCAAGGTATTGTCTTTAGTGAAAACAGTGATGCCACCGGTTTCGGTATACTTCAAGCTGTTGAAAAGAACCTGTTCAAAAATAAAAACGAGCCACTTTCGATCAGATGTCACCGTCAAATCCACCGCCATGTCCAGTTGCAGATTCTTTTTCGAGAAAAACAAGGCATACTTTTTGATCGTTTGACGAACGAGGGGCGCTAAAGCAATCGACTCGAAGACAAAATCTTCATTCGCTAAATTTTGTCGCAAATAATTCAACATCATTTGCAAGTAATCATTCACCTTAAATAATTCCGCTTTGACCTCCGTCGGTGACAACGAATCGCTTTGCACCAAAAGATCTAGCGCCGCTAGAGGCGTTTTGATTTGATGAAGCCACAAACCGAAATCTTCATAAATTTCTTCATTTTTCATGGTTGCTTTGTAATCGGACAGCGTTTTTTCTTTTGCCAGCTGCCTTAGAAGGGCTTGGTATTCGTCTTCTAAACGATTTCGAGTGGCAGGCAAGAACGCCAACGCCGCTTCCGTCATACGTTCTTTTCTTAATAAATGCTGCAGCTGCTTTCTTTTTTGTGCGTAACGAAAATAATGAAAAAGGGAAAGTCCCCCTAAGATCACCCCTGAAAAGACCACATAGTCAATGAAGGGCTCCAATGAAAGGCTATGGAGAAAGAATAGCCCAAATAAGCCCGCACTAAATAGCAGGTAAACGAGATAAAACTTTCCATAAAGCACGAAATATTCTTTCACGTTAGTCATAGGCCTGTTCCTTTTCGATCAAATACCCTTTATTCTTTACCGTCTGGATCAAATCGGATAGTTCGATCTGGCTCAATTTTTTTCGCAAGCGAGTCATATTGACCGCTAATGTGTTATTATCGATGAATTCTTCACTATTCCAGAGCATTTCAATGATGGTCTCTTTGGCTACGATCTTCCCTCGATGTTGCAAAAGCAAGGAAAGAATCCGAGCTTCATTTGGAGACAGTGGTAACTGTTTCCCCTGTTTTTTTAATACATTTTCTGTGGGATAAAAGGTTACTTGCCCTATCTCGAAGGTCAGCGCTTGTTGGTGGCTATACTGATAGCTGCGCCGCAGCAACGCTTGGATTTTTGCCAAAACGAAGGCTAAATCAAAGGGTTTTGTTAAATAATCATCCGCCCCCATGTTCATCGCCATGATCTGATTCATCTGTTGATCCATCGACGAAAGGAAAATGATCGGCACTTCTGACGTCTTGCGAATTTCTTGGCACCAATGATACCCGTTGTAATAAGGCAGCGAAATATCTAAAAGAACGAGATCCGGTTTGATCTCATGAACCTCTTGCAAGATACTAGCAAAATTCTTCGCCGAAACACATTCGTACCCCCATTGCTGTAAATATTCTGCTAAAACAGAGACGATCGTTGCATCATCTTCAACAAGATATATTTTTTGCATGTCTTTCTCCCCTCTGTTGTTTAATCAACTACTTCTTTACAGACAGTGTACCAGAAAAGAAAAAGAATCGTCTAGATGGGGGGAAACTTTCAAAGGGCTGTTTTTTCCTCAATCCTCTGCCAATTGAGCAAGGATTTCTTGGTAACGCTGTGTAGCAAAGGGACTGATTTGTCCTTTTTTACAAAAATTCAGTTTCCCCAGTTTTGGTACGACCCGTTCTACGATGACATTGCCATTTTGAACTTTCGATTCAAACTGCTGCAAAGCCTCCAAAAACCGTGCGTCTTTTCTGGCAGCAGGATAAAAAGACAAGACATACAGATAATAAAAAAGATTGTACCCTCTAAAGGGATATTCTGTCTGCATAAATAATGTGCCCATCCCATAATGACAAGGACTGATTGGCTGCCGGATCTCCCAATGAGCAAGCAAAAATTCGATTGCTTGCTGAAGCGTTCCCATCTGCTCACGATCATGAGTATATCGAAAGGCATCAAGGACCGTTAACGTCGTCATTGGAGTAGAAAAGTGGGTCTCCGGTCCGCGACCAAAACTATACTTATTACACTTCCAGCCGCCATCTGCTTCCTGAGTAGCAAGAAAATAGTGAAAGGTCTGTTGCAGCCGCTGGTCCCTTGCGTAACCAAGAGCACACAGCGTTCGCAAAGCCTGTGCTGTGTGACAAGGATAGATCCCCCCTGACGGAGAAATTTTAAATCTGCCATCTTCTCTCCATCCTTGAAAGATCAATACGGCTGTCTCTCTTAATAAGTTCTCCTCATGTGACATGCCAAGTTCCAGTAAATAAAGAGGACTTTCTAAGGTCGTAAAGGGTGCTCCTTTTAGTAATTTATGGTCTGGCGTCGACCACAAATCGGCGCCATGATCATATTGATGGGAAATGATTGCTTCGATATCTTGCTGGACCCTCTGATCCATATTGTTCCTCCTCCATCTCTTAAGTGCCCTGCAATCAACGCAACAATCCTTATTGACCCACAGTGCACTCGCTTCTAGAATGATAAAAATTCGAACGTTTTTTCAACACATGAGTTAGATTTTCATCTTCGAATTGTCCAAATGAATTTTAGAAATCAAATAGTTTTTTCCAAACGGACGTACTTTAAAAAAAGAGTGTTCTAGTTTTCCTGATAACCGGTTCGAAAAAAGTTTCTCTCTGAAATCGCAAGGTCATCCGAACCTATAATGAAAGATCACCTGAATAAGAACACGCTCATGCAACACGTTCATTCCCCACTCTTTTAGTGAAAGGAATCAGGCATAATGAAATAATTCAAAACGAATGCCTTCTGGGCTTTCAAAGAATAAGGCATAGTAGTTAGGAGCGATGCGCTCTTTGTACTCCATTGGTCGATCGTGAAGGATCTTTACCCCTAAGGCTTTTATTTTGGGAAAGATCGCATCTACTATTTCACGGCTTTCCGCCTTAAACGCCATGTGCTGAATAGAGCCCGGTTTTCTTGAATCGATTTTCTCGTTCTTCCATTCTTTTCGTGGGGAACAAATACCGAAATCAAATGAATCCCCTATATATTCTACTACTTCCATCTCGGCATGTTCTAAATACCCAGAATATTTCTTCTGAAGGTCGAAACCTAATAGTGCAAATAATTGGTCATAAAAGCCTTCTGCTTTTTTACATCATTGACTGTGATTTGGATATGGTGAAACTGAATGCTCATAATCGCTCCTTTCTGGCTAACCAAATAAGTGTTTCAGGAAGAAAAGCCGCTTGCGAAAGTTTGATTCAATTGAATTAACTAGGAAGCTCACTTAATTTAGAAATCACCTTTTCCATTGCCTTTGCTACTTCTTTAGGCAGCTTATTATAGCCGTCATTTTCTGTTTCTTGAGCCAAAATAAAGTCCAACCGTCCTTGCATCCGCTCTCTTAAATAAGCAACATAAGAGACATCTTGAAAATCAACTTCAAAGCCTGTTACTGGCAGGAAACTCATCTCTGTGATCCCGCCAAAATTTTTAAATTCAGCCTTATCTTCTACGATTTTTTCAATCGATGTCAGCGTGACTTCAGGCGTGACTTTCTTGTCTTTGAAAAAGCCTGTATTTAGAATATAACAAGCCGTTTGGTTTTCTTTGAATAAGTGCATGAAATGAGCAAAATCTTCTCCTAAAGGATAAACTCTAAATGGATTGGCATAAGGTTCGATGACCAGTTTATCTATATCCGTAGTCTCGACAACATGTTCAGCTGTCGTACGCTTCGTAGCTAAGGTCAAACCAAAAACAGCGGCTAAAATCGGATCGTCAATTTTTACTACAGGAGGTAGCGTGTCATCTTTCATGATCCAAAATACTGCATCGATTGGCGAATCTAAATGATCCACCCGATTGGGTGTGACATACCGTGATTTGACGGTTCGGCCATTCCCGTTACGAATATCTTGGGTCACGAGGACCTTTTTTCCTTCCTCGTCCAAAGTAACCCCAACATTTTGACAGGTGATAAAGTAGCGGACATTTGGGTTGGTTAGTGGATAGTCTTGCGTTTTATCAAAATAAGAAGGCTCCAGAACAGTGGATGCACCATTTGTTTGATTAATCACAAATGCATCGTCATGCAGAACCTTGATCTCATATTTGCCATCATGTTCCGCCAATGTGATAGTCGATTTTCCTGATCCTGAAAGACCAAAAGCAGCCATCGTAAATGTTCGATTCGGTAACTGATATTGCTTCATTCCCCCATGACACGCCACAAAGCCATTGCGATGCGCGGTAGCCCAAGCCAAAGTTAATGTCGCTTTTTTCAATTCACCAAAATAGTTTAAGCCTAAGACTGCCGCAACATTGTGTTCAGGATCAAAGAGAGACAGCCCATAAGGAAAATCAGGATGAGACCAATCTGGATCAGCGTACAAAAAAATGTCCGTCTCTGGATATTCTTTGGAACGTTGATACCTTTCCTCCCATGATTTCGTCATCAATTGAAAATTCAACAAATAAGAGTAAAAATTGGTTTCATAGTGCTCTGGTAACAACAGGTGAGCTTTGACCATAAACGCTTCGTCTAATCCTACAACAACTTCACTGCCATAAAATTTTTTACGTGTCCCTTGAAACAAAGCATCTCTTAAAATCCCTTCATACAATTTTCGATCAATCCCGGGATGTCCGATGATGCGTCGAGCTGCTGCTGTCCGCCCGACTACTTTCCCGTCATTGAACACGATGACTTTTGCATCCTCTGGTAAACCTAGCTCTTCGGTGTGGGTGACCGGCATATCCGTAAGAATAGCGCCAGAAGATTCTTTTGCTAAGTGATAGGCAGTGGCTAGATCATGAATCCAAGTGACATTGTTCCCATAAAAAGCTGACTCTATCAACACTTTAAAACTAGACAAATGCGTATTCTGCGGTGTAATCTCTTTGTGTGAAAATGCACGAATCGTTGCCATGTGCAATCCCTCCTAACAAAAATTTTCTGTTTACTACGTTTATTATAATACTTTCTAATCACCACATGCCATATTTTTATACACATTAACTATAAATTGCCGACAAACCATTTTGTTAAAGGATTTGGCTGTCTGCATATTTGAAGCTTCACTGCTTTTTGCATTGATTTTTCCCCGCTCATCAATAGTGAGAAAGAACAAAAAAACTGGAACAGAAAGAGTGTCTTTCAGTTCCAGTTTTTGGTTTTATCTTTCATCCATTCTAAACGTCACAATCGACGTAATTAGAGAGACAAATGGGTTATAGTTGCTTATTTCTCAATTGACTCGCTTTCTCTAGTAACTTTGCTATCGTAAGATTTTATGACAATTACCATAAAAAGAACTCACGGTCAAAATTGCTGAAAAACTTGTTATTTCTTAACGACGTTCTAACAACACGACACACTCCACATGGGTCGTTTGCGGGAACAAATCAACAGGTTGGACTTCTTTTGTCACATACCCTTCTTCCGCAAACAATGCGAGGTCACGAGCCAAGGTTGCTGGATTGCAGGAAATGTAGACGATGCGCTCTGGTTTAACCGCAGCGGTCGTTTCGATAAAGCTAGCATCTAAACCTTTGCGAGGTGGATCAACGAAGACGACTGTCGGTTGAATGCCTTCACGTAGCCATTGCGGCATGATTTTTTCGGCTTTTCCGATAAAGTAATGCACGTTTTCGACACCATTTCTTTTGGCATTGGCTTTGGCATCGTTCACCGCCTCAGGAATCACTTCCATCCCTAACACTTCTTTCACGCGATCAGCCAAACTGATCCCGATTGTTCCGATTCCTGCATAGGCATCCACAACGACATCATTTTCAGACAGTTGTGCCATCTCGAAGGCGGTTTGGTACAAGACTTCTGTTTGCGCTGTGTTGACTTGGTAGAAAGATTTCGCTGAGATTTGGAAGGTTTTGCCTAATAATTGATCATCGATCGATGACTTGCCATACAAAACACGCTCGAATTCCCCCATGATCACATTGGTTTTTTCTTCATTGATGTTTTGAATGACAGAAACAACCTCTGGAATCTCTTCGTGGATCACTTCCGCGATCTCTTCTCCTTTGAAGAATTTCGGTTTACGTGTCACTAATACGACCATCATTTCACCTGAGTGATGCCCACGACGAACGACAATGTGGCGTAAGAACCCTTCATGGGCTTCTTCATTGTAGGCTTTGACATTGAAGCGCTGCAAAATATCTCTGACTTTGATGATTGCTTGATCAATGTTTGGATCTTGAATATAAAAGTCTTCGATCGGTACCAGAGTATGGCTGTTTTTGCGGTAAAACCCGGTCGTTAATTCCCCATGGATTTTTTGAACAGGGATTTGCGCCTTGTTGCGGTAACCAAATGGTTTTTCCATTCCGATTGGTGCATTGACCTTGATTTCAGGCAGTTTGGCGATTTTAGCCAAAACATTCTCTACTTGCTGCTGTTTGAAGGCTAATTGTTTGTCATAGCTCAAATGACTCAATGGAGCGATCCCGGTGCGCAACAATGCTTCATTCGGTAATTCTTGCCGATCAGGACTCGCTTGCAACAGTTTCATCACTTTGGCAAAACCAAATTTGTTGCCGACTTTCAATACTTTGACTAAGGCACGTTCATTTGGCAGGGTGTTTTCAATAAATAATAAGTACCCATCGACTTTGGCGATCCCATTTCCTTCATGGGAAAGATCCAAAATATCGACTTCAAGTTCCTGATTCTTTTTAACAGGATAATTTTTCATAGATTTCTCCTTTGTGCTTGCTTTCTTCATTTTAAAAAGGAATGGTCGAAATTGCAAGCGGTGCTTATTCTAATGGTTCAACAGATCGGGTAGACGTGCAAAAAAGAACCGAAGGAGGGAAATCGGCTGATTGCTTTTCTAGGGGGTGCGGCGAAGAGCCGCTGCACCACAGGAGCAATCCCTTTTCCATCCTTCGGAAAATCGAACAGATCAGAAGTTGGTAAAAACCTTGATCATTGTTTATTTGTCAGCTGTTTTTTTCTTTTTCTGTGATTTTTCCCGTTCGCTCTTGTTTAAGATTTGTTTTCTCAAACGAATGCTTTCTGGTGTTACTTCACAGTATTCGTCATCGTTCAAGAACTCCAATGATTCTTCTAGTGAAAGGATTCTTGGTTTCTTGATGACAGATGTTTGGTCTTTCGTTGCTGAACGGACGTTGGTCATTTGTTTTGCCTTCGTAATATTGACCGTTAAGTCATTGTCACGAGAGTTTTCGCCGACGATCATTCCTTCATATACTTCAGTACCTGGTTCAACGAAGACCGTTCCACGTTCTTCAATACTCATGATTGAGTAAGTCGTTGCTTTTCCTGTATCGATCGATACAAGTGCGCCGTGGTGGCGTCCGCCGATTTGCCCTTGAATCATTGGCAAGTATTGGTCGAAGGTGTGGTGCATGATACCGTAGCCGCGAGTCATTGATAAGAATTCTGTCGTATAGCCGATCAAGCCACGAGCTGGTGCTAAGAAAATGATCCGTACTTGTCCATTTCCAGTATTGATCATATCTTGCATTTCTGCTTTACGAATTCCTAGTGATTCAATCACTGAACCCATGTATTCTTCTGGTGTGTCGATTTGCACCCGTTCAAATGGTTCGCATTTCACGCCATCAATTTCACGTTCGATAACTTCTGGACGAGAAACTTGCAATTCAAAGCCTTCACGACGCATGTTTTCGATCAAGATCGATAAATGAAGTTCGCCACGTCCTGAAACAGTCCAAGAATCTGGTCCGATTGGTTCAACACGTAGAGACACGTCTGTTTGTAGTTGCGCCATCAAGCGTTCTTCAATTTTACGAGCGGTTACGAATTTCCCTTCACGACCTGCAAATGGTGAGTTGTTCACGACAAAGGTCATTTGTAACGTTGGCTCATCAATGTGTAAAACAGGCAATGAATCTTGGTGATCGATCGGTGTGACTGTTTCACCAACGAAGATGTCTTCCATCCCAGAAACAGCGATCAAATCGCCAGCTTTCGCTTCTTGGATCTCTAAACGTTTCAAACCGAAGAAACCGAATAATTTTGTGACACGGAATTTCTTCACTTGGCCATCAAGTTTCATCAAAGCAACTTGGTCGCCAACTTTGATCGTTCCACGGAAGACACGTCCGATTCCGATACGTCCAACGTAGTCATTGTAATCAAGTAAAGATACTTGGAATTGCAATGGCTCATCGCTATTGTCGATTGGTGCTGGAATGTGTTTTACGATCGTATCAAACAATGGTGCCATCGTTTTTTGTTGGTCGGCAGGATCATCTGATTCACTTGAGGTTCCGTTGATCGCTGAAGCGTAGATCACTGGGAAGTCCAATTGGTCATCATCGGCACCTAATTCGATAAATAGTTCTAATACTTCATCTACCACGTGCTCAGGACGAGCAGATGGTTTGTCGATTTTGTTAACAACAACGATTGGGACTAAATGTTGTTCCAATGCTTTTTTCAATACGAAACGTGTTTGAGGCATCGTTCCTTCATAAGCATCAACAACTAAAACAACACCATCGACCATTTTCATGATCCGCTCTACTTCACCACCGAAGTCCGCGTGTCCTGGGGTATCCATGATATTGATTTTGGTTCCGTTGTATTCAACCGCTGTATTTTTCGCTAAGATCGTGATACCACGTTCTTTTTCGATCGCATTTGAATCCATCGCCCGTTCTTGTAATTGGGTATGGCTATCTAACGTTTGGGATTGTTTCAATAATTCATCAACTAATGTAGTTTTTCCGTGGTCAACGTGGGCAATAATAGCGACGTTGCGGATATCATTTCTAATATTCAATTTATAAACTCCTTTTTTGGTGACATTGCACTCGACAAGCCATTATACCAGAATTTCTTTCTGAAATATAGTGCAAAGTTTTCATTTTTACAGAAAAAACCAGATATTAAAAAAATATCTGGTTTTTTCTTATTGATTGACGATCGCCAATAATTCTTCAAAAGCTTTCGGTGTACCACCGACAAACAATTCCCGTCCATTCAGGGATAATGGCTCACCTTTGATGTTTGCCATTTTTAATCCAAGGGTTTCTAACAAAACGCCCCCTGGCGCATAATCCCATGGCGCAAGATGAGAAAGATAGCCTGCTCTTTGTCCTTTAGCGAGGGCGATCAGCTCTACTCCAGCACATCCAGTCATACGAATGCCTAATGCTTTGTCACTGACCTCAGTTTCATGGTGGCGGTTATGGATCAACATGGGTGAATTCAAGCCAACGAGACCTTCGGATAAGGCAATATCTTTCGGGGGTTCGATCTTCTTGCCATTGTTATAGACGCCAATCTCTGGACCACCCCATAAGAATTCATCTTTCATGACATTATAGACAAAGCCAAAGCGCCCTTTGCCCTCTTCGTAAATCGCGATCATGATACAAAAGTTTTCTTTTTCTAAAACGAAATTCATCGTTCCATCGATCGGATCAATGATGAAGACCCGCCCACTCATGTCAGCAAGTGTGTCCAGGCCGTTTTCTTCACCTAAAATTTTGGCATCCGGATCATAGGATTGGATCTTACCAATCAGAAAATCTTGCGTGGCTTTATCCAATTCTGTCACTAAGTCTTTCCGTCCTGATTTTGTCTCGACCACCAAGTCTTCTTTATTTAAATTGTCTTTGATCGTTTCGCCTGCAGCGATCATCCACTGGCGAACTTCATTAACTATTTCATGCATTCGTTGATCTACCCTTTCATTTTTAGTTTTCCCTCAGTCTTTTTCGCTGCCTGCACGGCATGGTATAACGAATAGCCTGATAGTTCTTCAAATTCTCTACCTAAACGGCGTTCCTCGCCAATGCTGGGAACGACTTTTTTAAAGGCTTGATACGCCTCAAGAAACGTACTACTAGGAAGGCCTTTTTCATAGGCTTGTTCTAACCGTTCCCACATCTTCATGACGACGACCATTTCATCCGTCGACCAATCTAAGTCCAGAGGATATTGATAATCCCGCATATTACCACTCCTATTCATCTTATTCAGTGTACCACAAAATTGAAAATAGGTCAGAGCCTCCACTGCAAAAAAAGGTACATCCTGGCAATGAATGTACCTCTTGTTTACAAACTATTGGGATTTTTAGAAGCTGAACTCCATGAATCTCAAATAAGAAGGAAATTCCTTTGTTCTTTCAACGAGATCGCTGATTAAAAGATGGCCGATTTCAAAAAGGTTCGTCTAGAAAAGCCCGCAAAAACAAAAAATTTTTAATGATAGCAATTGATTTCCACCACTGTTTACTAATGAAAAACTCTGGGTAATCCGTTCCCCATTGCCATGGAATGACAAATGATCCGTCTGCTTGTTGGTGTTCTAAAATTTTTTGAGCTTCTTTTTTACATAATTCTTCACTAAAGATCCCAAGCAGCTGCTCTCTTGTAAAGAAAAAATTTGAAGGTTTGCTGACATAAGATGTGAACCACTCTTCTGGCTCGTTTGAGACTGTATGGCGAATTTGCTGGAATAAGATCTCGCGAAAGCGTTCATTTGCTAAAACAGGCTGATACTGGATTTCTTCACAGTCTTGTAATAATTCTAGATAGACGACTAATGTGTGCATTTCACTGGTTGGCTCATTAAGAAAACTTGCAACTGCTGTTTCGGCGATTGCTTGTGCTTTTTGATAGAGGGTCGTTGCCCCTGTTCTTAAGATAGTACCAGCTAGACTGACCGTTGGGTTGTCTGCTGGCACGCCCACAGGACTCTCCCACCAAATCGCATGCGGATAGGATACCGTTGACGGCACTTGGTTGAACCATTTCCCTTCAGAAAATTCTTTTCCACTAGCTAAATACCTTAGAATCCCTTGGACTTGTGGATTTGTCGAATGAAGGCATTCAAGCTCTCTTAAAATTCGACATGCCTCCCACACTGCAATTGGTGTACTGTTGGGATTCCAATGATCAGGTTCCAAACCATGCCCATACCCCCCATCTTCATTTTGGTAGACTTGTAACGCCTGTAAGACAGCCTCGCGAGATCCATTTTCAAAATGGTACTGCCAACGAGCAAGGTCTACAGGGCGCGCGTTTTTGTAAATAAATTTTCGAGCTTTTTCGAATGCTTCCACATCTTCGCCTCCTTTGGCTTTCTCTCATTATCTCTTACTTTCCTTGTGATTACAACGCTTACATCATTACCATTGCTCTGAATGACCATTCTCAAAATAGCTCCTTGGCATTTTTTAAGAAGCATACTTTTGGTGTTTCTCTTTACATGATGTTACAGTAAGAATAACAAGAAAAAGGAGGAATTCTCTTGCGTTTAGAAAACAAAAAAATCATTGCCTTAGTCGACAATGATTTCGAAGATTTAGAACTGTGGTATCCGGTCCATCGGTTACGGGAAGAAGGCGCACAAGTCGATTTAGTCGGTGAAGAAGCGCATAAAACGTATATTGGCAAATACGGCGTACCCGCAGAATCAGCCTTTGCTTTTTCTGATATTCATGCCGATGACTACGATGCCATCTTAGTTCCAGGTGGTTGGGCGCCTGATAGATTAAGACGTTTCCCAGAGGTCATCTCTTTCGTGCAGACGATGGACAAAGACCAAAAAATCATTGGTCAAATCTGTCATGCAGGCTGGGTCTTGATTTCTGCGAATATCCTGCAAGGCAAGACAGTCACCAGTACGCCAGGCATCAAAGATGATATGACAAATGCTGGGGCCACATGGGTCGATACACCTGTTGTTACGGATGGACATATCGTTTCCAGCCGCCGTCCCCCAGATCTACCAGACTATATGCGGGAATTTATCGCTGTATTAGAAAAGAAATAGTACCCGTTGATCAGATTCAAAAGAGTTGCGACCGAAGCAAATACGGCCGCAACTCTTTTTTTTACCTATCGATCATTCGCTTACGATCGCTAATTTCTTGCCGCTTTTAGGGATTTTTTTCACACCGATAAAGGTCAATGCAGCACCCAAAACGGCAAACCCAGTCCCAATCAAAAGCATTTCCCAGACACCGAAGCTTTGGATCAACATCCCCCCTAAAAGATTGCCGATCACGCCACCGATCGTGGTAGCAATAATGATGATCGTTTGTCCAAAAACCCGGTCTTCATCTGCCAAACTATGGTTGAACAAATAAGCCGAAGCTGGAATAAACAAAGCAAAACTAACCCCTTGCATCAAATGGCTCATTTCCATCAGGATGATGGAGCTGATCAACAGCATCAGCACCCCACGAATGGCAAAAGCAACACTGGACAGCAACAGCCAAAAACGACTAGACCGTATCCTCACTAACTGTTCAAAGAAAATCATGCCTGGCAATTCACATAACGCCGCAATCATCAGGGCGATGCCAACTTCCTTACTGCCACCGCCAATATCGGCAAAAATTTGTGCCAAAAAACTGTTGATCATCGTGTGGAAGCTGAAGAGAAAGCTAAACCCGACAAAGAGAAAGAGTAAAAAAGGATATTTTTTCAAAAAGGCACCTGAATGACTTTGTTCAGTAAGCATCACGGGCATTTCTGGCTTCTTGATCGCTGGCAGCAAAAGCAAAATAATGAGAAACAAAACGGCTTGCCCGATAGCAATCATTGGCAAAAGGGCTGCCGAAAACTCCTCTAAGAGCTGCCCCAGTAAAAAGGAAGTACCCGCAAATCCTAGTGACCCACCGGCACGGGAAAAGCCAAAATTGATTTTGTTGCCGCTATTCGTGTATTCAAACGCCAAGGCGTTGAGAAAGGACTGCATGGAAACGAGCAAAATCCCTCCTAAAACATAGGTCAGTATTGATAATGCAGGGAAAATCACACCTGTTAAGAGCACCGCGACCACGCCGATTGTCATCGTTTTCAAGACAACGATCAACGGTACTTTGCTTTTTTTGATAATGACTTGACTGATGAAGGGCTGCAAAATCGTAGACGCAATATTGACTAGGGCTAAAATACCGCCAATTTTTGCCGGATCGACCTTGAAATAAATCAAAAAGAGTGTCGCAAAGCCATAGATTGAGCAAAACATCATCCAATAAAGAAATTGCAAACTTGTGTAGTAAAACCGAATCCTCTTGTCACTTGCATGATTACGCATACATCCCCCACCTTATCCATATTCCTTAGCAACTAAATATAGCATAGAACCGATGGATTTACTATCCTTCTATCAACAGAAACCGCAGTTTTATTTGAAACACTAACCCACAACAAAAAAGCGCAGCATAGTATCCTGCGCTTTTCCTACTTATCCAACTATTTAAAGTTGTTGAAAAGCTTGTGTGAGATCTTCCAATAGATCATCGATGTTTTCCAATCCAATGGATAAGCGAATCGTCTCTGGACGAATTTTGGCTGCTGCAAGTTCTTCTACGCTAAGCTGAGAATGGGTCGTCGAAGCTGGATGGATGATCAAGGACTTTGCATCCCCGACATTTGCCAGCAAAGAGAAGAGCTTGGTTGCGCCACAAAAGGTTTTGCTTGCTTCTGCCCCACCCTTTAATCCGAAGGAAAAGACCGAACTGGTTCCTTTGGGGAAATACTCCTGCGCCCGTTCAAAATAGGGGCTGTCCGACAGGGTTGGGAAATGAACCCAAGAAACTTCCGAGCGCTTGGCTAAAAATTCAGCAACTTGTTGCGCATTTTCTACATGACGTTCCATCCGCAACGAAAGCGTTTCGATGCCTAAAAGCAACACCCATGAATTGAAGGGAGAAATCGCAGCACCTGTATCCCGTAAAAGAATCGTTCGGGCCCGAGTGATATAGGCAGCGTTACCAGCGGCTTCTACCCATGAGATTCCATGGTAACTATGATCGGGATCGACCAGCTTGGGAAATTTGCCGTTTGTCCAATCAAAGTTGCCACTATCAATAATAGCCCCTCCTAAAGCAGCCCCGTGACCACCGAGGTATTTTGTCGTGGAATAAACGATGATGTCCGCCCCATGCTCAAACCCTCGAAACAGATAAGGAGTCGCAAAGGTGTTGTCAATGATCAGGGGAATCCCGGCTTCATGAGCGATCGCTGCAATCTTTTTAAAGTCGGCAATATCAATATCTGGATTGCCTAAAGACTCTAGAAAAACTGCCTTGGTATTTTCTTGGATGGCTGCTTTTAGTGCTGGTAGATCTTCACTATCGACAAAGCTTGTGGTGATGCCAAAATCTGGCAATGTATGGGCGAACAAATTATAGGTACCGCCATAAATTGAAGCAGCAGAAACGATATGATCTCCTGCTTGCGCGAGATTTAAAATTGCATAGGTGATCGCTGCTGAGCCAGAAGCCGTAGCTAACGCACCGACACCACCTTCTAATAGGGCTAATCGTTCTTCTAGAACCGCGGTCGTCGGATTGGTAATACGGGTATAGATATTGCCGCTCTCACCAAGACTAAATCTCGCTGCCGCTTGGTCAGCATCATCAAACACATAGGATGTGGTTTGATAAATGGGTACGGCGCGACTCCCTGTGGTAGGATCTGGTGTTTGTCCTCCGTGTAATTGAATCGTCTCAAATCTTTCTGTCATACTATTCCTCCTTAATAATGCAAATAAAAAAGCCCTCTGATATCGAAATATCAAAGGACGTGTTTACGTGTTACCACCTTTATTCAAGCAGACTTTTCAGCATGCTTCTCAGCAAGTACGCGACAAATAAACGTCGTTATACTTTGACGCGATAGCGGGCGCACCCGGATCTCCTTATCTTTCGTACAAGTTCAGAAGATCACCTTAGAGGCCATTTTCGATTGATCCTACAAGTTCTTCTTGCACCTTACGAAGACTCTCTAGGCTTGCCAAATCAATTTACTTTCCTCATCAACGGTTGAAATATTAAGAGCATCGTATCATTTCCAGAATATTCTGTCAATAGCATAGGATCGCTTTATTTCTGGTGATAAAAAAACTCGTTCACCAAATGATGAACGAGTTTCACAAAGCTTAAATGTGGATTGGTAATCCTAGAGCTAACTCAGCAGCATCCATTGTGATCTCACCTAGAGATGGATGTGGATGGATCGTTAACGCGATATCTTCTGCGTTCATGCCAGATTCAATAGCAAGAGCAAGTTCTGAAACCATATCGCTTGCTCCTAGACCAGCAATTTGCGCACCGATGATCACATTGTCTTCAACCGTTGTTACTAAGCGGATAAATCCTTCAGTTTTTCCTAGAGATAACGCACGACCGTTACCTGAGAATGGGAATTTGAATGCTTTTGCTTCAATTCCAGCATCTTTGGCATCTTTGATCGTCATACCGACAGAAGCCAATTCTGGGTCAGTAAAGGCAACTGCTGGCATCGCTTTGTAATCAACGGCAACTTTTTTACCAGAGATTGCTTCAGCAGCGATTTTTGCTTCGTAGCTAGCTTTATGTGCTAATGCAGCACCAGGTACGATATCACCAATTGCGTAGATGTTTGATACGTTGGTACGGCCTTGTTTGTCAACCGTGATCAATCCGCGTTCGCCTACTTCAACACCTGCTTGTTCTAAGCCCATGTCATCAGTATTTGGACGACGACCAACAGTAACCATTACGTAATCAGCAGTAACTGATTCTTCTTTACCATCTACGGCATATTTCACAGTTACGCTATCGCCATTGTCAATTGCTTCTTTCGCCATTGCGTTGGTAACGACTGTTACACCTTTTTTCGCAAAGTCTTCTTCAACCAATTTGACCATGTCTTTTTCATAGGTTGGCAAGATTTGAGGAGAGCCTTCAAGGATCGTTACTTCTGCCCCTAGGTTTGCATAAGCTGCACCTAGTTCAGAACCGATGACACCGCCACCGATAACAACGAATTTTTTAGGAACTTCTTTTAATGCCAATCCGCCAGTTGAATCAAGAACACGTCCGCCGAATTTGAAACCAGGGATTTCAATTGGACGAGAACCTGTTGCGATGATTGCATTGTTGAAAGAGTATGTTTGTGCTGAATCTGGGTGGATGACACGCAATGTGTGATCATCAACGAAGAAAGCTTCTCCTTCAATCGTTTCTACTTTGTGTTTTTTCAATAGGAAACCAACACCTGAAGTTAATGTTTTAACGACTTTGTTGTCTTTCCATTCTTGAGTTTTGGTAAAATCAAGGGAAACATTTTCACTTGTTACACCAAACATTGTTGAATCCAAAGATTCTTGGTAATGATGACCTGCAGCGATCAAGGCTTTTGAAGGGATACAACCAACGTTCAAACAAACGCCGCCGATGTATTCTCTTTCAATGATTGCTACTTTTTGTCCCATTTCAGCAGCGCGGATGGCAGCTACATAGCCGCCAGGTCCCGCACCGATTACAACTGTATCTAATTCAACAGCAAAATCTCCAACTACCATTTGTTAATCATCCTTCCATCATTAATAGCTCTGGATCAGCTAATAGACGTTTGATATTATTCATTGCTTGTTGCGCTGTTGCGCCATCAACGATACGGTGGTCGAAGCTTAATGAAAGTTTCATCACACGTCCGACAACGATTTCGCCTTCAGCGTTTACGATTGGTTGTTGCGCGATTGTACCTACACCCAAAATAGCTACTTCAGGGTAGTTGATTACTGGTGTGAACCAGCCGCCACCAACTGAACCGATGTTACTGATTGTGATGGTACCATTACGCATATCATCTGCAGCCAATTTGCCGTCATGAGCAAGTTTTGCTTTTTCGTTGATTTCATCAGCGATAGCAAACATGCCTTTACAATCTGCATCTTTTACGTTTGGTACATACAACCCATGGTCAGTATCTGTTGCGATACCGATGTTGTAATAGTTTTTGTATACGATCTCTTGTTTTGCATCATCGATTGACGCATTCAAGATAGGGAATTTTTTCACTGTTGCAGTCAATGCTTTTACAACATATGGTAAGAAAGTAAGTTTTGTGCCGTTTGCAGCAGCAACTTCTTTGAATTTCTTACGGTTATCCCATAGGTTTGTTACTTCAACTTCATCATGCAAGGTTACATGAGGTGCTGTTTGTTTGCTGTTTACCATCGCTTTAGCGATTGCTTTACGTGTAGGTGTTAAGGCCACACGTTCTTCTAAATCACCTAAGTTTGATTTGAAGGCTTTTGCTGGAGCTGCTGGTTTGCTTTCAGTTGCTGCAGCTTTTGTTTCTTCTTTCGCAGGAGCTTGAGTTTCAGCTTTTGCAGCTTGTCCGCCACCTGATAGGAAGTTTTCGATGTCTTCTTTTGTTACACGGCCGCCTTTACCTGTTGCTGATACTTGAGAAATATCAACATCTTTTTCGCGAGCAAATTGACGGACAGAAGGCATAGCCAAGACACGTTTGTTAGGATCTGCTGCTTCAACAACACTTGCTGAACCAGAAGTTTCCACTTTTTCTTTTGGTGCTTCTGCAGGTGCGCTTGATGAAGCAGGCGCACTGTTGTGACCAGGTGCGTCGATTTCAACTAAAACATCCCCAACATTTGCAACTGTTCCTTCAGCAACAACGATGTTTTTCACTGTTCCTGTTACTGGAGATGGGATTTCTTCCACTGATTTGTCGTTTTGAACTTCAAGCAACGTATCATCTTCATTGATGGTATCTCCTGCTTTAACGAACCATTTTACGATTTCGCCTTCTGCAATCCCTTCACCGATATCTGGTAATTTGAATTGGAAAACGCCTGCGCCTTCAGAAGAACCCGCTGATGCTTCAGCCGTTTCCGTTGTAGGTTCTGCCGCTGGTTTTGCTGGTGTTTGAGACTCTGCTGCTACACCTGCATCGCCTTCGTTGTCTTCATGTCCTGGTGCATCGATCTCAACAAGGACATCCCCAACGTTTGCGACTGTACCTTCAGGGACAACGATGTTTTTCACTGTTCCTGTTACTGGAGATGGAATTTCTTCCACTGATTTATCATTTTGAACTTCTAGTAAGGTATCATCTTCATTGATGGTATCCCCTGCTTTGACGAACCATTTTACGATTTCGCCTTCTGCAATTCCTTCACCGATATCCGGTAATTTAAATTGAAATGCCATTTTCTATTCTTCCCTTCTTCAACTATTAAAAGTTCACGATTTCTTTCACTTTGTCTTCGATGTCTTTTGCATTTGGCAACCAAATGTTTTCAGCTTGACCGAATGGGAAGATCGTATCTGGTGCAGACACGCGTCCAATTGGAGCTTCTAGTGATAGAACCGCACGTTCAGAAATTTCAGAAACGACTTGAGCGCCAACACCTGCTTGTTTTTGTGCTTCTTGAACGACAACTACACGACCAGTTTTTTCAACTGATTTGATGATCGTTTCAACATCAAGAGGAGCAACGGTACGCAAGTCGATGATTTCAGCGTTGATGTTTTCTTTCGCTAAGTTGTCAGCAGCTTTGATTGCTTCACGAACCATCGCACCATAAGTGATGATGGAAACATCAGAACCTTCACGAGTGACTGCTGCTTTGTCTAAAGGAACTTCGTATGCTTCTTCTGGCACTTCTTCACGGAATGAACGGTAAAGTTTCATGTGCTCTAAGAAAACAACTGGGTCATTGCTGCGGATAGAAGCAATCAATAATCCTTTTGCATCATATGGGTTTGATGGAATAACGACACGGATACCAGGTGATTGAGCGATCAATCCTTCCAAGTTATCTGAGTGTAATTCTGGTGTGTGCACACCGCCACCAAATGGTGAGCGAATAGTGATTGGTAAATTACGTGTACCACCCATACGGTAACGAGTACGCGCCATTTGACCAACGATTTCGTCAAATGTTTCAAATACGAAACCAAAGAATTGGATTTCTGGAACTGGACGGAAACCTTCTAATGCTAAACCGAAAGCCAAGCCGCCGATACCAGATTCAGCAAGAGGGGTATCGAAGACACGATCTTCGCCGAATTTTTCTTGTAAACCTTCTGTTGCACGGAAAACCCCGCCGTTTTTACCGACATCTTCACCAAAGACTAAAATCTCTTTGTCATTTTCCATTTCAACAGCTAAGGCATCTGTAATTGCTTGAATCATTGTTTTTTGTGCCATGACTATTTCGACTCCTTCGCTTCGTAAGTTGCAATTTGTTCTTTAATGTTTTGTGGTTGAACTTCAAACATGTTTTTCAAGAAATCTGAAACTTTTTGTTTTGGCACGCGGTCCGCTTCAGCGATCGCTGCTTTGATTTCTTCTTTTGTTTGTTCAATGACTTGTTCTTCTTTTTCTTCAGACCAAAGTCCTTTTTCAGTTAAGTAAGTACGGAAACGTACCAATGGATCTTTTTGTTGCCATTCGCTGTCCATGTCTTTTGAACGGTAACGGGTTGGATCATCACCAGACAATGTATGTGGACCGTAACGGTAAGTCAAGGTTTCAATCAATACAGGACCGTTGCCGTTTGCTGCCCATTCACGAGCTGCTTTAGAAACATAGTACACTGCCAATGGATCCATACCGTCAACTTGGATACCAGGGATCCCAGCTGCTGCAGCTTTTTGTGCCAAGGTTGGTGCCGCACTTTGTACTTCACGAGGTGTAGAGATCGCAAAACCATTGTTTTGGATGTAGAATACAGCGTTTGCATGGTAAGCCCCTGCAAAGTTGATTGCTTCATAGAAGTCCCCTTGTGAAGAACCGCCATCACCTGTATAAGTAAATACTACATTTTTCTTGTTACGTTTTTTCAATCCTAAAGCAACACCGGCTGCTTGGACGTATTGTGCACCAATGATGATTTGTGGTGGCAATGCTTTTAAATCTTCTGGGTAAAGGTTCCCAGCAACGTGACCACGTGACCATAAGAAAGCTTCTTTCAATGGCAGGCCGTGTTGGATCAATTGTGGTACATCACGGTAACCAGGTAATAAAACGTCTTCTTTTTCAAAAGCAAATTGACTTGCTAATTGGCTTGCTTCTTGTCCAGCAGTTGGCGCGAAGAAACCAAGACGACCTTGACGGTTTAACGCAGTTGAGCGTTGGTCTAATACACGAGACCATACCATACGAGTCATCAATTCAACTAATTCGTCGTCACTTAAATCTGGTACTAACTCTTGATTTACAATTTTCCCGTCTTTGTCCAAAGCTTGGTAAGTTGGAAAATCCGCATTGACTTGCTCCAAAATCGCTTGGAAATCAAGTGCTTTTTGTTTTTTTGCCATCTTGACACACTTTCCTCTCTGATATAAAAATTCACTTTCGTATGTAACAGGGTTTAAATCTGTACTATCGAAATTTCATTTACTCTTATAAATTATCATTTAACTTCGAAAATGACAAGTGAAAAGGATATTTTTTTTAATAAAAGAATTCCCACTGTAGCAACTCTTAAGAAAACATTAGTGAAATTAATCACATTAAAGCAATCGCTTTCTTCAATTTTTTCTTTTCAGATTCTTTTTTTTATTTAAGAATAGTACAGCAATCATCATTATACAAAACAGATTAAGCATAATCCTTTTATTATCACTTGTGAAAGATTCGACTTGAATCTAAGAGAAATTTCTTAATATGAGAAAAAAATAATACAGAGAACAGATAAAAAGAAACAGATCGGCCGTTCTCCCCTTGTTAGGAAGAACGCCGACCTGTTTTTTTAAATCCATTCTCTCGTGACATGAATGTAAATGCGTTTCGCAAACTCAACTGTTACTAAATAAGCTAGATTGATACCGACATACCATGGCCAGTAGCTTGATGGCAGTGCTGCAAAATCAAAGACGGTATGCAATGGCGTCAAGATGACTAAGAAGCCAACTGCAATCGCTAGAACACTTGAAATCAAAACTGCAGGTGATGCGATACTTTTGATAAATGGTAATTTCCTCGTTCTGATCATGTGAACGACTAAGGTTTGTGTCGTTAAGCCAATCATAAACCATCCTGCTTGGAACAAGGCTTGCTCTTGGATGGTATTTGCACTAAAGACATGCCACATCATAAAGAAGGTCAAAATATCGAAGATGCTGCTAACAGGTCCAATGCCGACGGTAAACTTCAATAGTCCACCCACTTGCCATTTAACTGGTTTTTCTAACTCTTCTTTATCTACATTGTCCCATGGGATCGTCAATTGGGCCATATCATACACCAAGTTTTGAACCAACAGTTGAATGGACAACATTGGTAAGAAAGGTAAAAAGGCACTAGCAACTAAAATCGAGAACACATTCCCGAAGTTCGAACTCAGAGTCATTTTGATGTACTTCATCATATTGGTAAATACTTTGCGGCCTTCGATAACCCCTTTATCAAGGACATTCAAACTTTTTTCTAATAAAATGATCGAGCTGGCATCTTTGGTGATATCTGCTGCGGTATCAACTGAGATACCAACATCTGCTGTGCGTAAAGCAGGTGCATCGTTGATGCCATCTCCCATAAAGCCGACCGTATGACCTGCCGCTTGAATGGTTTCAATGATTCGGGATTTTTGCATTGGATTTAATTTTGCAAACAGATTGGTTTTTGCAGCTTTCTCTGCTAACTCTTCATCTGACAGATGATCTATATCGGTTCCTAATAAGTATTCATCAGCATCGATCCCAACATCTCGACAAACTTTTTGCGCAACGATCGCATTATCTCCCGTCAACACTTTGACATTGATGCCATGACCATGTAAAGAAGCAATCGCTGTTTTTGCTGTTTCTTTTGCTGGATCTAAGAAGCCCATAAAGCCAATCATGATCATGTCTTGTTCATCTTCTACAGAATAAACGGCATCTGCGTGAGCATCACGTTTTACAGCAACAGTCAACACGCGCATTCCTTGTTTGTTCAAGCGCAAATTCACTTGACGCAATTGTTCTCTCAATTGAGGAGTCAATTCCATCACTTTGCCATCAACTTCTACATACTTGCAGACTTGTTCCATTTCCTCGGCTGCCCCTTTAGTGACCATCAGTTGATGACCATCTGCATTGACCACAACCGTCAAGCGGCGACGTGAGAAGTCAAACGGAATCTCATCGATTTTTGTCACATCGTTAAATGGCGCTGACAAGCCTTCTTCTTCATAGTAGTTTAAGACAGCAATATCCATCAGGTTTTTCCACCCTGTTTGATAGTAAGAATTTAAATACGTCATATCAAGGACTTGTTTATCTTCTACGCCAAATGGGTTTAAATGCTGTACCAGTACAACACGATCTTCGGTGATCGTACCCGTTTTATCGGTACATAAAACATCCATTGCGCCTAAGTTTTGTATAGAAGGCAACTCTTTGACGATCACTTTTTCTTTTGATAAAGAGATCGCCCCTTTGGCTAAGTTGCTGGTGACGATCATTGGTAGCATTTCTGGCGTCAAGCCAACTGCTACTGCTATCGCGAAGAACAACGCTTCGCCCCAATCGCCCTTGGTCAATCCGTTGATCAGTAATACGATCGGGAAAAGCACCATGACCATTCGCAACAATAGTTTGCTGACTTTCGTTAAGCCATCTTCAAAAGTTGTTTTGCCGCGTTTCGTCGTCGCATTTTTAGCAATATCGCCAAAGAATGTACTTTGACCAGTTTTCAAAATAATCGCTTTTCCTTGGCCACTTAAGACATCGGTACCCATGAAAACGAGGTCTTGCATGTCTAAAGCTGAAATTTGGGCATCACTTTCTTTGATCCCAGCATCCACAAATTTTTCAACTGGCATTGACTCGCCAGTTAATGATGATTGATTGATAAATAAATCTTTGGTCCAAATCAAGATGGCATCAGCAGGGATCATATCGCCGGTTGCTAAGGTGACGATGTCTCCTGGAACGACTTCATCCATTGGAATTTCTCTCGTGATTCCATCTCGAGTGACGGAACAAGTATTTTCAATAAGTTCTTTTAACGCTAAGCTTGCTTTTTGGGAACGGTATTCTTGGACGAAAGTAATCATGACACTTGCCAAAATCATGATTCCCATCACGATCACTGCTTCAATATCGCCTGTTACAAAAGAAATAACCATTAATAATGCCAAAACTAACACAAAAGGATCTTTGAAAGCACCTAGGATCATCAACCAAGCAGGTGTTGGTTTTTGCGCATCCACTTTGTTTGGACCGTACTCTGCCAAACGTTCTGCAGCATCTTCTTCCGATAACCCTTGGAAAGATGTCCGCATTTCCATCAGCAATTCTCTTTCGGTCAATTTTGCCAGTAATTTTAATTCTTGATCTTTCGATAGTTTTTTTAACATCTTTTTTTCCTCCTAGCACTTAGGAGTTGCTTACGCCACCCCTAGCGATTCGATAACTACTCCGCTGTTTCATCTGGGGACTGGGGTATTCCATGTGAATCTTCCTTTCTTTTTATTAGGTAAGTCACTGTGGAACGCGCGTAAAAGACACAAAAAAACGCACGCTCCCAATAAGCATGCGTAAAAAACTCATGATCATTGTAGAGCTTTAGCACTATAGGGCGTAGATAGCAAATCTGCTATCAGCTACTTTGGGTTTAACCTTCACGATTAGACCTGTCCTACCAACTAAGTATCTCTCGATACTTTTGCGGCAGCAGCTTGTGTCCATATAGGAGCCTCACCTAACAATTATTTGTATAAAATGTCAGTTCGCCGGAAGTCTTCCTTCCAACTACCCACATAATAACTGCTATCCTAGCCAATGTCAACCGCAACAATGGAAAAAAGCACCCTTTTTTCTTAGATTTTCGTTCGTTTTTAAATGAAAGGTCTTACAATAAAATAACAACGTTAAAGAACCGTTGTGATTTTATACGTGATAAAACTTTTTTCATGAATAGATAGAAAGTTTCTCCTAACAAAAGCCATAGCACAACAAGCCGTTCGTCTATCCCCTTGAACGAGAAAATGAAAAAGATAATACAGTACATTCCTTAAACTTGCACAAAAAAATAGACAGCCATTTATCAAATAGCTGTCTAATCATCTATTGTTTTTCATACTGAGAGATTGTTCTTTCTAACTCTCACGAAAAATGTTCAACTAAAATCTGCAGGATTCGCTGGCTTGCTTTCCCATCGCCATAGGGATTTTCTGCATGTGCCATGGCGTTGTAAGCTTCTGGATCCTCTAGTAGTCGCTTCGTTTCTTGATAAACTGCAGCTTCAGACGTACCGATCAGTTTTAACGTACCTGCAGCAATTCCTTCCGGACGCTCTGTTGTATCTCTCAGGACCAAAACAGGAACGCCTAACGACGGTGCTTCTTCTTGGACACCGCCAGAATCCGTTAAAATCAGGGTACTTTGATTGGCAACATTGTGAAAATCAATGACGTCTAAAGGTTCAATCAGCGTGACATTTTCTAGTTCCCCAAGTATCTCCATAGCAATCCCTCGGACTTGAGGATTCTTGTGCATAGGAAAAACCACTTTGATGGTTGGTTTCTCCTTAGCGATTTTCGCTAAAGCACGGAAGACTTGCTGCATTGGAGCGCCTAAGTTCTCTCGACGGTGCATTGTCAGAAGAATCATGGTTTGATCTGCTGCGGAAAGATCTGGATGCTGGTAGTCCTCCGAGATCGTATAACGCATCGCATCAATGGCGGTATTACCTGTTACATGAATCGCAGCCTCATTGCGGTTTTCAGCCAGCAGATTTTCTTTACTCTGGGCAGTTGGCGCAAAATAAAAATCGGCTAAAACATCGATCAGCTGACGATTGGCTTCCTCCGGATAAGGAGATTTTTTGTTCCATGTACGCAAACCGGCTTCCACATGCCCCACAGGAATCTGCTGATAGAAGGCAGCCGTCGCGGCGGCGTATGCTGTGGTTGTATCCCCATGAACCAGCACGATATCAGGAGTTTCTTTTTGCAAGATTGGTTCCAGATCCAGTAAAACTTTGGTGGTAATCCCTGTCAAGGTTTGCCCTAAAGTCATAATATCCAGATCATAGTCTGGTATGATTTCAAAAACCGTTAATACTTGATCCAACATTTCTCGATGCTGCGCCGTCACCACAACGATCGATTCAAAACGCGGGTCGTTTTCCAATTCCTTAACTAGTGGCGCCATTTTGATGGCTTCCGGTCTGGTACCGAACACTGACATCACTTTGATTGTCATTTAGTCACCCGCTCCTCTACTTCTCATTGCTTCTATTATAACGAAGAAAACAGAAAAACAAAATGGTTGTTCCAACAAAAAAAAGAAACGACCGCTAAAAGGCCGTTTCTTCCGTATCCAGCTTAAATAGTATCTCCATTGAAAATCGAATTTTTCACGATTACATAATCCACTTTACGAATCGATTCTAAGTCTTTTCCACCTGCATAAGAGATCGATGACTGCAAGTCTTGCTGCATTTCAACTAACGTGTCTTTCAAAGAACCTTTGTATTGAATCCAAATTTTCTTTCCTTCCACGTTTTTCTTTTCGCCTTTTTGAAATTCCGATGCAGAACCAAAGTATTCTTTCATCACAACGCCATTTTCTACCTTGGTTTCCCCTGGTGATTCTTCATGACCTGCAAACAATGAACCGATCATGACCATGGTTGCACCAAAGCGGACAGATTTAGCGATATCGCCGTGTGTTCGAATGCCTCCATCTGCAATGATTGGTTTGCGAGCAGCTTTGGCACACCAGCGTAGTGCTGCCAATTGCCATCCGCCAGTTCCGAAACCAGTTTTGATTTTTGTGATACAAACTTTCCCAGGTCCAATGCCGACTTTCGTTGCATCTGCGCCAGCGTTTTCCAATTCACGAACTGCTTCTGGTGTTCCAACGTTTCCAGCGATCACAAACGTTGCGGGTAAATGCTTCTTGATGTGTTGAATCATATTGATCACGGCGTTTGAGTGGCCATGAGCAATATCGATCGTAATAAAATCAGGAACAAGCTCTTTGTCAGCTAGTTCTTCCACAAAGGCATATTCATTTTCTTTGACACCCACACTGATAGAAGCAATCAAGCCGCGGCTTTTCATTTTTTTGATAAATGGAATCCGTGCTTCTTCATCAAAGCGGTGCATAATATAAAAATAGCCATTTTCAGCTAAAAATTCTGCGATTGAATCATCAATAATTGTTTGCATATTTGCAGGAACAACAGGCATTTTAAACGAGTGTCCGCCTAATGTCACCGTGGTATCACATTCTGAACGGCTGTTCACGATACACTTATTAGGAATCAGTTGTATATCTTCGTAATCAAAAACTTTCATGTCAAACATAAAAATATCCTCCAAATCTTACTAAGAGTGAAGCAAGCATCAAATGGCATCAGCCTATTTTTAACGCCCACAACAATTTAAACCACCTGGAAATGAAATACAAGCTTTTTAGAAATACTTTTCCAAAAAAAAGGATGAATGTTCGTGTTTGACGAACATTCATCCTTATAACTACTGAATAAAACGGAGTTTACGGATAAATTAAGGCAAGATGTTCCCTGCTGCTTTATACACTTCATACCATTCATGGCGGGTCAATACGATTGAAGAAGCTTGCGCGATTTCTTCGATCCGATGTGGGGTCATTGTTCCGGCAATCACTTGCATATTTGCTGGATGACGTAAGATCCACGCAGAGGCAATACCTGTCGGTGTCGTTTGATACTTGTCCGCTAGTTCGGTCAATTTTTCGTTTAACTCTGGGAATTTCTCGTTACCGATAAAGACCCCTTCGAAGAAACCATACTGATACGGAGACCAAGCTTGGATCGTCATCTCATGCAAGCGAGAATATTCAAGAATTTCTCCATCATGATCGACACTACCAGCATCCGTCATGTTGACATGAATTCCTTGATCGATCATTCCCGTATGCATGATCCCGAATTGCAGCTGATTCGCTACTAAAGGTTGGGAAACATATTTTTTCAATAGCTCGATTTGACCAGGTTTTTGATTGCTGACACCGAAGTATTTCACTTTGCCGTCTTTTTCTAATTGATCAAAGGCAGCTGCCACTTCTTCTGGTTCAAACAAAGTATCAGGACGATGCAGCAATAGCGCATCCAAATGATCGGTTTTCAATCGTTGCAAACTGCCTTCCACAGAAGAGATAATATGCTCTTTCGAAAAATCAAACATTTCACCAGGAACGATGCCACATTTTGATTGAATGAACAAATCTTCTCTTTTGGCATCCGTTTTTGCTAATGCTTCCGCAAAAATCGTTTCACACTCCCCGCGTCCATAGATATCGGCATGGTCAAAAAAGGTAATGTCATTTTCAATCGCAGTCGTCAAGACCTTCACAGGATCTTTGGCATTGTTGATTCGCATCAAGCCTAAAATCACGCTAGATACTTCTAAATCAGTGGGACCGAATTTAATTTTTTTCACGTAAAGTTCCTCCTTATTTAAACTACACTCCTATTTTAGCACAACAAGATGAAAACGCTATACCAACGTCAAAAAAAACCTCCCATAAAACGAAAACCACCAGCACAACCGATCGGTTCTACTGGCAGTCCTCTTTTACTTTCAATTTTCCTTACGCATAGAAACGTTCTTTACTTCATCGCCTTTGATGAGTTGCTATTTTGCAAGGCTTTATCACCGATATCGTTTCGATAATACAAGCCAGATAACGACAACTTGCTGATTGCTTCATAGACGTTCTTTTGTGCAGTAGCTAAATCCTCAGCTGAAGCTTCCACAAGAAAAACGCGCCCACCAGCTGCCGTCAAACCATCTTGGTCGGTAGCTTCCTCAACTCCTGCATAAAAGAATTGAATTCCTTCTCCTTGAGGGCTTGGGACAGGCATTCCTTGCTGATACTTGCCCGGATATCCTTGCGATGCAATCACGACACCGATCGAAGCCGATTGATTCCATCGGATCGCGGGCACTCGATTCTGCAATAGATCATCAATGATCTGGGCTAAACTGCTATCTAAACGACTTAACACGACTTGTGTTTCTGGATCGCCGAAACGCGCATTGAATTCGATGACTTTCGGTCCATCATTGGTAGCAATCAGACCTGCATAGAGAATCCCCGTAAACGGTGTCTTATTACGAATCATCCCTTTTGCTGCAGGAAGTAAAACTTCTGCTACTGCTTGATCGACCATTTCTTGCGGAATCTGCGGTACCGGTGTGTATGCCCCCATACCTCCTGTATTCGGCCCTAAATCGCCATCAAAGGCACGTTTATGGTCTTGAGCAATGACCATTGGATAGACGGCTTCGTCCTTAACAAACGCCAAGAGCGAAAACTCTTCGCCAGCCAAAAACTCTTCGATCACCACTTTTGCACCACTTTCACCGAAAGCATTTTGCTCTAGCATCGCTTCGACAGCCGCATTCGCCTCATCAACGGTTTCAGCGACGACTACGCCTTTGCCCGCAGCTAAGCCATCCGCTTTGATAACGATTGGTGCACCTTTAAGCTGGATATATGCTTTTGCTTGCGCACTATCTGTAAAACTTTGGTAGTCTGCTGTCGGAATCTGATTGTCCCGCATCAATTCTTTGGCAAACTCTTTTGATCCTTCGATCATCGCTGCTTGTCGATTGGGGCCAAAAATTGCCAAGCCCGCCGCCTGAAAATCATCTACGATGCCATTTAGTAACGGAACTTCCGGACCAACGAAGGTCCAATCAACCTCCTGCTCTTGAGCAAAAGCAATTAGGCTTTCATGATCGGACTCTTCAATTGCGACTGTCTTGATCCCGTCTTTTCGCATACCGGGATTGCCCTTCGCACAAAAGACTGTTTCCACTTGAGGATCCTGCAGAAACTTTTTTGCGACGGCATGTTCTCTACCGCCACTACCAATAACAAGTATTTTCATCGTCTTCTCCTATTTCTTAGTGTTTAAAATGACGAACACCAGTAAAGACCATCGCCACACCGTATTTATCTGCCATGTCGATCGACTCTTGATCTTTGATACTGCCACCAGGTTGAATAATCGCTTTGATTCCTTGTTTCGCTGCATATTCAACACTGTCATCCATTGGGAAAAAGGCGTCGCTTGCCAGCACTGAACCAGCCAATTTATTGTTTTCACGGGCTTGTTCCACAGCGATTTTCACTGAACCCACGCGGTTCATTTGACCAGCGCCGATCCCGACGGTTTGCTGTTGATTGGCTAAAACGATGGCATTAGATTTCACGTGTTTCACCGCTTTCCAAGCAAAAGCCAAAGCTGCGATTTCTTCTGTTGTCGGCTTTCTCTTTGTCACGACGGTCCAATCTGCTGGTGCTTCCATTTGATCATCTGGTTCTTGCACCAATAAGCCCCCAAGGACAGAGACAACTTCTGGCTGTTTGGCTGCTTTCTGGAAATCAACAACCAGCAGGCGCAGATTTTTTTTCTTCGTTAAAATTTCTAGTGCTTCTTCTTCAAATGCAGGTGCAATAATGATCTCAAGAAAAATCCGCTGCAGTTGCTCCGCAGTTGCCACATCAACTGGACGATTCAAGACGATGATCCCGCCAAAAATCGACACTGGGTCTGCTTCGTAAGCTTCTTGGAAAGCTTCAGCAATCGTTTCTCCACTTCCGATCCCACATGGATTCATGTGCTTGAGGGCTACCGCAGTTGGCTCTGTAAATTCTTCTGCGATCCGCAAGGCAGCATCAGCATCTTTAATGTTGTTATAAGACAATTCTTTGCCGTGGATTTGTTTTGCGCTGGCAATCGAATATGGCACGGGTAGTGCGTCTTGATAGAAGGAAGCTTTCTGATGGCTATTTTCACCATAACGCAATGTTTGTTTCAAAACATAGGTTTTCGTCAAGGTCTCCGTTTCTGTTTCAGCCACCGCTTTGGTCAAGTATTCACCAATCAAGGCATCGTAGGCTGCGGTATGGCGGAAGACTTTGGCAGCTAGTTTCTTTCTTGATGCCAACGTCGTATTGCCTTCCTTCAGCTCAGCTAATACCCAGTCGTAATCCTTGGGATCAACGACAACAGTTACTGATGCATGGTTTTTCGCCGCAGAACGCAGCATGCTTGGTCCGCCGATGTCGATATTTTCGATTGCGTCGGCTTCAGTGACATCAGGCTTGCTGATGGTTTCTTTAAATGGATAAAGATTGACGACAACGAGGTCGATTGGTAAAATACCGTGCTCAGCCATTGCCTCCATATGAGAAGGCAGATCACGTCGCCCTAACAGACCCCCATGCACCCGCGGATGTAGCGTCTTGACCCTACCGTCCATCATTTCAGGAAATTCTGTGATCGCTTCGATGCCGATCGGTTGAAGCCCTGCTTTCTCTAAGACGGTTTTGGTCCCGCCAGTTGAAATGATCTCAAATCCTAAATTGGTCAATTCTTGGACAAATGGTACCAGTCCTTCTTTGTCAGACACACTGATTAATGCACGTTTATTCACGATTTGATAGCCCCTTTTCCACAATTTCAGCTAAAACAGCTGGATAGATTTGGTGTTCCACTTGATGAATTTTCTCTGTCACACTTGTTAATGTATCGTCGGTGTCGATCCGAACGATTTCTTGGGCAATGATTGGCCCTGTGTCAATGCCAGCATCGACATAATGAACCGTCACCCCCGTCACTTTCACGCCATAAGCGAAGGCATCGGCAATCCCAGACTTACCTGGGAAGCTTGGCAACAAGGAGGGATGGATATTGATGACTCGTCCTTCATAAGCGGATAATAGGGTGTTGCCGATGATCCGCATGTAGCCTGCTAAAACAATAAAATCGATGGCATGATCCTGCAATTCTTTGATCAATTTACTTTCAAAGGCTGCTTTTGACGCAAATGCCGCTGGCTCCAAGACAAGCGTTTCATAGTCTCTCGCGCGGGCTTTTTCTATTACTGGCGCTGTAGGTTTATCGGAAAAGACCAACCCGATCTGCGCTCCTTTGATTTTATTTGCTTGGATCGCATCGGCGATCGCGGTAAAATTGCTGCCCGTTCCAGAAGCAAAGACGGCGATCCTCATCGGACTGCCTCTTTGAAGCAGACAGCTTCGTTGTCACGTTTCGTCACTTTCCCGATCCGATACGCTGATTCTTCATTGGCGGATAGAAGCGCCATTACTGCCGCAACATTTTCTGGCGCAACGGCTAAGACCATACCGATACCCATATTGAAAATCTCGAACATTTCTTGGTGAGGAATCGCGCCATGAGCAGCGATCAGATCAAATATCGGCAACTGCGGCCAAGTGCCTAAGGCGATTTCTGCCGCCAGACCTTCAGGCAGCATCCGTGGGATATTTTCAACAAAGCCGCCACCAGTGATATGAGAAATTCCAGCGAGCAATCCTTCTGTCAATAAAGGTTTCAGTGCATCAACGTAAATTCTCGTTGGCGTCAATAAACTTTCTGCAAGCGTTTGGTTGCCAAGTTCCGCAAACGTTTCTGCTCCTGTATAGCCATGCTGTTCAAAAAAGATTTTTCTGACTAAAGAGTACCCATTGGAATGAATGCCTGAAGAAGGCAAACCAATCAGCTCATCGCCTTCTTTAATGGTTTCTCCAGTGATCAAGCGACTTTTTTCGACGATCCCTACGGCAAAGCCAGCAAGATCATATTCTTCTGGTTGGTACATTCCCGGCATTTCAGCGGTTTCCCCACCAATCAGAGCAGCACCCGCTTGCACACAGCCCTCTGCGACACCAGCAATGATTTGTTCGATCTTTGCCGGATCGTTTTTACCAACTGCAACATAGTCAAGGAAGTAGATAGGTTCTGCCCCTTGAGCGACGATATCATTCACGCACATCGCGACGCAATCAATGCCGATCGTTGTGTGCTGTTCTTGTTGGATCGCCAACAAAAGCTTGGTTCCTACACCATCAGTCCCAGAAACAAGTACCGGTTCTTTTAATTGGTACGATGATAAGTCAAAACAGCCACCAAAGCCCCCGATTGCCCCCATCACGCCTAGTCGTTCTGTTCGTTTCACATGCTTTTTGATCCGTTCGACTACTTCATAACCGGCCTCGACATCGACACCGGCTTTTGCATATGCATTTGCCACGTTCGTTCCTCCTCAATCATTCATCCGCTTTTCTTCATCAGCTCACTTGTCGTTAACGTAAGCAAACCATCAGTCCTTCACTGCTTCGTTTGAAAAGCCATTCTTGCCTACTATTTATTCAGCTTATTCAGCTAAAGACGCGAGATAGTTTTCTTCATAATCATACAAAGGGGTTGGATAATCGCCATTGAAATAGGCCATACACAAGCCTGAATATGGTGCGTCAAAATCTAAACCGATCGCTTCGATCAACCCGTCTTCACTTAAAAAGGCCAAAGAATCTGCTTCGATTTTTTCACAAATCTCAGCTTCCGTATATTTGGCTGCGATCAATTCTTTTCTCGTTTGAATGTCGATCCCGTAAAAACACGGATAGCGCAAAGGCGGCGAACCGATACGTACATGAACTTCTTTGGCACCTGCTTCTTTTAACAGTTGTACGATACGGCGGCTGGTGGTTCCTCGGACGATCGAATCGTCGACTAGAATCACTCGTTTGCCTTCGACTACGCCACGAACAGCTGAGAGCTTCATCCGCACGCCTTGTTCCCTTAACTCCTGCGTCGGTTGAATAAACGTTCGTGCAATGTATTGATTTTTTACTAAGCCCAATTCATAAGGAATACCTGAAGCTTCGGCATAGCCGCTGGCAGCAGATAAGGATGAATTCGGTACACCAATGACCATATCCGCTTCGATCGGCGCCTCTTGTGCTAAGCGACGGCCCATATTTTTACGGGCACGATGGACATTGACGCCAGCGATGTTGGAATCAGGACGGGCAAAATAAATAAACTCCATCGAGCAAATCGCCGGCTGTACTTCTTGGGTATACTGCTCGATTTGAATGCCTGCATCATCAATGATCACGACTTCGCCCGGTCGGACATCACGAATAAATTCCGCACCGATGACTTCCAACGCACAGGTTTCTGAAGCCACCACATAAGCACCATTGACCATTTTCCCGATTGACAATGGTCGAAAGCCATTGGGGTCTAGTGCTGCGATCATGGCATTTTCGGTCAGTAAAAGGTACGCAAATCCGCCTTTAACTTGATTCAATGCCTCCTTGACCCGATCCATAAAAAGCGGTTCTTCACTGCGGCGGATCAAGTGCATGAGAATCTCTGTATCGGAATTCGAGTGGAAAATCGCACCAGCCTTTTCTAGGGATTTCCGTAGACTTTTGGCATTCGTCAAGTTGCCGTTGTGGGCTAAACCAATCTGCTGATCAAAAAATTTGAATAAAAATGGTTGAATATTATCAACGCTACCATTACCAGCAGTTGCGTAGCGAACATGACCAATGGCAGCATCTCCTGTCAGACGCTGGAGGACACGTTCATCCGAAAACACTTCCGCTAGTAACCCTAAATCACGGTGGCCATTGAGTTTCCCGGCATCATTCGTGACGATCCCTGCACCTTCTTGGCCGCGATGTTGCAAACTGTGTAGTCCGAAGTAGGTGACACGAGCGGCATCTGGATGACCCCAAACACCAAAAACCCCACATTCCTCGTTGAGGCTCTTTACTTCATTAAACATGGAATGGCTTCCTCCCATTTCAATTTCGCCTCAGCAAGGGGCATCTCGATCGCATCATCTTGTGCTTGCATGCAAATCATGCCATCAGCAGTCACTTCGCCGATCGCTGTTGCCGCAGCGCCTACCAGCGCTTCAAAATCCGCTTGCTTATCAGGTGCGACTGAAAGCACAAAACGGGATTGGGTTTCTGAAAACAATTGTGCCGCTGGCAATGATACGGTCACATTTAGACCAAAGCCCTTGTCAAAGGCGGATTCGGCTAAAGCGATCGCTAAACCACCTTCGGCACAGTCATGGGCACTTTGAACAAGACCTGCTTGGATCGCTGCGGTAACCAAATGTTGGTTCGTTTTTTCTGTTTCAAGATCAAAGGACATTAAACGCCCAGCGATTTTTCCTGTCTGCAGTTTTTGCAATTCAGACCCATTGAAATCAGCATGGGTTTCCCCTAGGACATAGATCACATCCCCTGCTGCTTGGAAATGCTGCGTCGTGATATGCGCCAGCTCTTCGATCAATCCGACCATCCCAATAACAGGCGTTGGATAGACCGATTGTCCGTCTGTTTCGTTGTATAACGAGACGTTTCCGGAAATGACTGGCGTCTCTAACACACGACAAGCTTCTGAGATCCCGTCAGCAGCCGTAGATAACTCCCAGAATCCTTCTGGTTTATCTGGCGAGCCGAAGTTAAGGCAGTCAGTGATCGCCAATGGACGCCCACCGGAAGCGACGATATTTCGAGCTGCTTCTGCAACTGCGATCTGTCCGCCGACTTCTGGATCTAAGTAGAGGTAACGAGCATTACAGTCAGTCGTCATCGCCAAGGCTTTATTGGTTCCCTTGATTCGTAAAACAGCGGCATCACTGCCGGGGCCTACCACGGTATTGGTACGAACTTGCGAATCGTAGGTTTCAAAAATCGAGCGTTTCGAAGCGATCGTCGGCTGCTGCAGCAAATCCGCAAATACAGACGTTGCTGAATGAATCACTGGAACAAAGTCCGGTGTTTCCTTAAACACTTTGATCCGTGCTGGTTCTGCCATCTCTTTGTAGTAAGTCGGTGCATCTTCAGCTAAAGCATCCACTGGTAAATTAGCGACTTCCTGTCCATGATGGAACAAACGATAGTTGCCATCATCCGTCACTTTACCAATCACGACTGCTTCTAGATCGTATTTCTTAAAGAGGGCTTCCACTTCAGCTTCATGCCCTTTTTTGACACAGATCAGCATCCGCTCTTGGGATTCTGACAACATCATTTCATAAGGCGTCATATTGGTTTCTCGCTGTGGGACATCATCTAACGTTAAGCGCAAACCTGATCCGGCTTTTGATGCCATCTCGGCACTCGAAGAAACCAATCCAGCAGCGCCCATATCTTGAATCCCAACTAAAATGTCCGAATGATCCACGATTAATTCCAAACAAGCTTCCAACAAGAGTTTTTCCATAAAAGGATCACCGACTTGTACGGCGGAACGTTGTTGTTCTTCTCCTTCGACAAATTCTTCCGATGCAAAAGTCGCCCCATGTATCCCGTCGCGTCCTGTTTTTGCGCCGACATACATGATGGTGTTCCCAACACCTTTGGCTTGCCCTTTTTGAATATCCTTGTGGGCAATGATCCCTACACACATGGCATTGACTAATGGATTGCCTTCATAACAAGGATCAAATGCCACTTCACCACCGACGGTCGGAATCCCGATACAGTTGCCATAGCCACTGATCCCAGCAACGACTTCTTCCAAAAGATATTTCGTTCTTGGATTATCTAACTCACCAAATCGTAAGGAGTCTAAAACAGCGATTGGTCTTGCTCCCATACTGAAGATGTCGCGGATGATCCCACCAACACCAGTTGCTGCTCCTTCATAAGGTTCCACCGCAGAAGGATGATTATGGCTTTCCGCTTTGAAAACGACGGCTAGATCATCGCCGATATCTACGATACCCGCACCTTCTCCTGGTCCTTGCAGCACTTGCGGCCCTTCTGTCGGGAATTTCCGCAAAACAGGTTTGGAATTTTTGTAAGAACAATGTTCACTCCACATCACTGAAAACAGTCCAGTTTCGGTATAGTTTGGTAAACGTCCCAAAATATCTTCTGAAATCATCCGATATTCTTCTTGGGTCAATCCCCATTGCTCGTATAATTTCGTGTCTTTGATTTCTTGTGGTGTAGGTTCTTTTACGATCATTTTATCCATTTACCGGCACCTTCCCAAAATTTTTCAATAATGAAGCAAAAAACTTCTTGCCATCTTCTGAGCCTAATAAACTTTCCATCGCTCGTTCTGGATGAGGCATCATGCCTAGAACATTGCCTGCTTTGTTGCAGATACCAGCGATATTGTGTAGACTGCCGTTGACGTTATCTTCATAACGGAAAACGATTTGATTGTTGGCAACCAATTCCTGATAAGTCGTTTCATCACAATAATAATTGCCCTCACCATGAGCGACAGGAAGCGTAATGACTTGATCCCTTTCATATTCAGAAGTAAAAGCTGTTTGATTATTCACTTGTAGACGGACCGGCTTGCAAATAAAATGCAATGATTCATTTCTTTGTAAAACTCCCGGTAACAAGCCCGCTTCCGTTAAAATTTGGAACCCATTGCAGGTACCAAAGACAGGTTTGCCTTCATTTGCTAAACGAATGACTTCTGACATGATCGCTGAAAAACGAGCGATTGCACCGCATCTCAAATAGTCACCATAGGAAAATCCTCCTGGGATCAAAACACCGTCAAAACCGGCTAAGCTTTCTGCATCATGGCGCACATATTCTGCTTCTGCACCCATGATATCTTTGATTGCCCACATCAAATCAACATCACAATTTGATCCAGGAAAGACGATCACTGCAAATTTCATAGGGCTGCTTCCTCCATTTGAACCATTTCATAACGGTAGGTTTCCATATTGACGTTTGCTAAAAGTTTGTCACAGATCGCTTCAATCTCCTCTGCTACTGCTGCTTGTGTTTGATTGTTGGAAGGTGTCACTTTGATTTCAAAGTATTTCCCGATGCGAATATCACTGACATCTTGATACCCTAAGCGATGAACAGCTCCTTTGACGGCTTCTCCTTGAGGGTCCAAAACAGATTCCTTATAAGTGACGTAAACTTTGACTAAATACATGTTGAATTCTCCTTTTCTAAACGATTTAAAACTTCTTCATAAACAGGAACGATGTCCCCTAAATCACGACGATAGACATCTTTATCAAGATGTTCATTTGTACCCATATCCCATAAGCGGCAAGTATCTGGTGAAATCTCATCAGCCAGGAGCAACTCGCCCTTCTTGGTTTTGCCGATCTCGATTTTAAAATCGATCAAGCGAATGTTGATACTTGCAAAGATTTCCAGTAACGCAGCGTTGACTTGTAGCGCCAGTTTTTTGATCTGGTCCAGTTCCTCTTTTGTGGCAAGACCCAGATAGAACACATGATCATCATTAATAAACGGATCATCTAAGCGATCCTCTTTGTAGTAAAACTCCACGATCGGCTTTGGCAGTTTGGTTCCTTCTTCGATGCCCAAGCGCTTTGAAAAACTACCAGCAGCCGTATTGCGAACAACGACTTCTAAAGGAATCATGGTGACAGCTCGAATTAATTGTTCGTGTTTAGACACTAATCGAAGAAAGTGACTTGGCACATTTTTATCCGCTAAGCGCTGAAAAAGATGCGCAGTGATCTGATTGTTCAAGGCACCCTTTCCTACAACGGCATCTTTCTTTAAACCGTTCAGCGCAGTTGCTTGGTCCAGATAAAGGACTCTCAACACATCTTCTTCGTTGGTTTTAAACAATTTCTTGGCTTTTCCTTCATAAAGAAGCACTTCTGATTCCATATTCCACCTCAGTTAAGTATTATTTTTCACATAGCGATGACACACATCTTTATTTGCTTATTATTCTAACAACGCTGAAAAAGCGGGTCAACGATTATCTGTACATTTATACATTAATAAACACGAATGTTCGTTTTTTATCCCATCAAACAAGTTTACCACTCCCGTTTGACTGGAGAAGGATTTTATAAAGCGTTTACAATATTCTTTTTTCATGCTATATTTAGGTCGTATTGTAGCTACATTCAAGGAGGAGTACTATATGTGGTCGCTAAAGAATCGTGCTGAACTTTTTTTAGCTCATTTATCAGACAAAGAAAAACAACAGCTCCATAACGAATTATTGGCCGTGCAGCAAATCCTTTCCATCAACCAACAAACAAGTTTCTATGTATTCAGTCCCTTCAAAAAAGGGGCACGTCCTCACTATGCGGAAGAACAAAAAAGAGTCTTACAATTTCAAAATGGCCGCAATGACGAATTGATCATTCACCAGATTCATCGTCAAAGCTTATTTAAACATACGTATTCTTTCCGTATTTATTTTAATTTAGAAGAAATGGATTTTTCTTTCTTGGATGATCTTCTGCATCTTTTGAAGGAACAAAGCCTAGCCCCTACCTTTAACTTAAGTCCCGCTGCGAATTAGCTAGTGATCACTAAATAAAAAAAAGATAAAAAAAACAAAAGCCCGAAATTTTACGGGCTTTTTTTGTTATACTGTTTTCAGACAAAAGAAAGGACACGATTATGCTATTTACAAAACAGTCATTTGATGCTTTTGCTTTAGAAACATTAGAAGAAAGAATGGAAAAAATCCGTTCAGAGATCCAGCCGGTTTTCCAAACCATCGGCGAGGTAGCGATCCCATTATTTGAAGAAAGCTGTCACAAACCTTTTTATTTGCATATTGCTCAGCATCGGCGTAGAACCGTCTACCCTCCTGCCGAAACGTGGGCGGGGATCGGCCCTAACAAGCGTGGTTATAAAATGGATGCCCACTTTCAAATTGGGATCAATCAAACGTATGTCTTTGTTTGGCTCAGTGTGATCGATCAACCGAAAAATCAAGCAACGATCGCGGAATCTTGGCTGGCTCAAAAAGAATTATTTGATCAATTGCCAGCAGACTTTACGCTATCTCCTGATCATACCAAATACGATCACTTCCCTATCGCTATGTGGCCAACCTACTTAGAACGATTACAGAAAGTCAAAAAAAGTGAACTTCAGATTGGTAAGATCTTTCCAAAAGAGATGATCGAAGACGTTGAGGTGGCGGATATTTTAGCAGTTTATCAAACGCTGTTGCCGCTTTATCACGCCCGTTTGTCGGCACTAAAGGAGGAACAATAATATGTCAGAAAACCGGCGCTCTCGCAACGAAAAACCAGCGAAAAAACCTAAGCGTTTCGTCTGGTTGGCACTCCCTGCCGCCTTATTAGTACTTGGTGGCGGTTATTATGGCTATACAGTCTATCAAAATCGACAAGAAGAAGCAGCAGCAAAAAAAGTCCTCAATTCCTTTATCGATGCTATATCTGATCAGAAGTACAGCGATCTATCTGCTTTACTGACCGAAGAAAGTTTGGAATCAAACGGCTTTACCGCAGACGAAGTCTCAGCAAAATACGAAGCGATTTTCACTGGTATCGGTGCCGAATCATTTAAAGCTTCAGGAATTGAGGTAACGCCCGATGATAAGGATTCCGATCAATTCAATTTCCAATACAACGGTTCCTTAACCACCTCGTTAGGTGAATTAACAGAGCTGTCTTATAGTGGTACGATTACTCTGACTGATGACCAAGCCAAGATCAATTGGTCGCCTCAATTGATTTTTCCGGGAATGGAAGGCCAAGACAAAATCAGTATCTCGGTAGATAATGCCACACGTGGAGAAATCCTCGACCGAAATAATGAACCACTAGCAGAAAATGGCACGCTCTATCAACTAGGCGTCATTCCGGGGCAGCTGGGTACGGGAGACGAAAAAACCGCCAATATCAAAGCAATCGCGGAACGTTTTGACCTAACAGAAGATGCGATCGATCAAGCATTGGCGCAATCGTGGGTCCAAGATGAGTTGTTCGTTCCCTTAAAGATTATCGAACCAACCGATGAAATGCCAACTGGAACAAGTTTAAAAGAAACGACGGGACGGACTTATCCTCTTGGAGAAGCCGCTGCCCAGTTGATTGGTTATCTAGGGAACGTGACTGCAGAAGATATCGAAAAGGATGAAACGCTAGCAAGCAACGGTCAAATTGGTCGTAGTGGTCTGGAAGCTGCCTTTGACAAAGAGTTGCGGGGCGAAAATGGCGGAAAAATCGCCATCACAGATGAAGACGGTGCTGAAAAATCGGTTCTTTTAGAAAAAGAACGGGCAGATGGTAAGGATATCCAACTGACCATTGACGCACAAGCCCAAAAGACAGCTTTTGACGCCTTACAAAATCAGGCGGGGTCCACGGTCGTCACAGAACCAAAAACCGGTGATCTGCTGGTATTAGCCAGCTCACCGAGTTATGATCCCAATAAAATGACCCAAGGGATCTCCCAAGAAGACTACGATGCGTATGAACAAAACGAAGACTTGCCTTTCATCAGCCGCTTTGCTACGGCCTATGCACCAGGTTCGACCTTTAAGACCATCACGGCAGCGATTGGCTTAGAAAATGGTACGATCGACCCTACCCAAAGTATTGCGATCGATGGATTGAAGTGGCAAAAAGACAGCTCGTGGGGGGACTACTTTGTCACCAGAGTCAGCGATGTAGCTTCTGTCAATCTAAAAGATGCACTGGTTTACTCTGATAACATCTATATGGCACAACAAACCTTAGCTATGGGTGAAGATGCTTTTCGTAACGGTTTGTCGAAATTGATTTTTGGTGAAACGTTGGATTTACCGATTGCGATGAATCCTGCTCAAATTTCCAATGAAGACTCCTTCAATTCAGAGATTTTACTGGCAGATACCGGCTATGGACAAGGAGAACTGTTACTGAATCCCATTCAGCAAGCTGCTATCTACTCGGTCTTTGCCAATCAAGGAAAACTGGTTTATCCTCGTTTATTGAAAGAGACAGAACAAAAGGACAAAGAAGTCTTTAAAGCAGAGACGATTGAGCAAATCAATCAAGATTTGGCGGCGGTTGTCTCAGATGCCAACGGAACGGCACACTCTTTGGCAGCGCTGAACATTCCACTAGCTGCCAAAACAGGAACTGCTGAAATCAAAGAAAAGCAAGATGAAAAAGGCCAAGAAAACAGCTTCTTATTCGCCTTCGATTCACAAGATCAAGGATTTCTGATGGTTTCCATGTTAGAAGATCGCCAGGATAACCAATCAGCAACTGGTTTAGCCCCTGATCTATTGACCTATTTAGCTGAACATTATTAAAAAAAAGCCGCAACCTTAAGACGGATGTCTCAAGGTTGCGGCTTTTTTTATTCGGCTAAACCGACACGTTCAAAAATCGTGTCAACTTGTTTTAAATGATGGTTGTAATCAAACGCATCGTCTAAGTCTGCTTTGGTCAACACATCTGTAATGGCTGGATCAGCTTCTAATAGTGGACGGAAATCCGTTTGCTCATCCCAAGCTTGCGCTGTTTTTGGCTGAACCAAGTCATAGGCTTGCTCTCTGGTCATTCCGTGATCGATCAATTTCAACATCACCCGTTGGCTGTAGATCAATCCAAAGGTCGCATTCATATTGCGCTTCATATTCTCTGGGAAAACGGTCAGATTTTTGACGATATTGCCAAAGCGATTCAGCATGTAATCGATCAAAATCGTCGTATCCGGAATAATGATCCGTTCTGCCGATGAATGTGAGATATCCCGTTCATGCCAAAGGGAGACATTTTCATAAGCCGTCACCATATGACCGCGAACGACTCTTGCAAGTCCTGCCATATTTTCAGAACCGATTGGATTACGCTTATGGGGCATAGCAGAAGAACCTTTTTGTCCTTTGGCGAAGAATTCTTCGACTTCCCGCGTTTCTGATTTTTGTAGTCCACGGATCTCGGTGGCAAATTTCTCAATGCTGGTTGCGATCAATGCCATTGCTGAGAAATATTCTGCATGTAGGTCACGAGGCAATACTTGTGTGGAAATATCTTGCGCACGAATCCCTAGTTTTTCACAGACATACTCTTCGACAAACGGAGGGATATTTGCAAAGGTTCCAACGGCACCACTGATCTTGCCCGCTTCGACCCCTTTTGCAGCCCGCTCAAAACGTTCGACATTGCGTTTCATTTCTGAATACCACAAGGCTAATTTCAAGCCGAAGGTCGTTGGTTCCGCATGAACGCCATGGGTACGTCCCATCATCACGGTATGCTTGTATTCTTTGGCTTTCTCACCAATGATCGTCACGAAACGGTTCAAATCTTCCCGAATCAAATCGTTGGCTTGTTTCATCAAGTAGCCATACGCCGTATCAACAACATCCGTCGACGTCAAGCCGTAGTGGACCCATTTACTTTCATCACCCAAAGATTCAGAGACTGCTCGGGTAAAAGCAACCACATCATGTCGCGTTTGCGCTTCGATCTCTAAGATACGGTCGATATCAAAGGATGCTTTTTCACGAATCAATGCAACATCCTCTTTCGGTATCTCTCCTAATTCCGCCCAAGCTTCGTCAGCTAAAATCTCGACTTCTAGCCACGCTTGGTAGCGATTTTGATCGGTCCAAATAGCACCCATTTCTGGTCTTGTATAACGCTCTAACATGTTTTTATCTCCTTTAATCCCAAATATTGGTTTGATAGATTTCTTCAGTGGTTTCTGCAATGTCTTCCGTCAAAATAGTGATATGTCCCATTTTGCGACCGGTTTTTGCTTCTTCTTTGCCATAGTAATGAAATTGCCAAGAAGGTTTTGTGGCAATCAACTCATAGGTTTCTGTCAATTCATCGCCTAAGACATTGACCATGACTGCAGGTGAAAGCAAAGAAACTTCCGGCAACGGCCAGCCACAGATGCCGCGGATATGAGCGTCAAACTGACTCATGGAGCAAGCTTCGATCGAATAGTGACCCGAATTATGCGGACGTGGCGCCAATTCATTGACATACAAGCCGCCGCTTTTGGTCAGGAACATCTCGATGGCTAAAACGCCTTGCAGATCCAATGCCTTCGCAATAATATGAGCGATCCGTTTGGCTTCTTCCGCGACTTCTGGATCAATGTGCGCAGGAGCGATCGTTTGATGCAAAATATTGTTGCGATGGATGTTTTCTACCACTGGGAAAGTGGTAAAAGTTTCTCCATTACCAGCAACTAAAATCGACAATTCTTTTTCAAAAGGAATCCATGCTTCTAATTCGCAAGTTCCTTCGCGAAGCAAATTCATGGAAGGCGCCAAATCAGCCGTACTGTAAAGCACGTGCTGTCCTTTTCCGTCATAGCCGCCTCTGGTGGTTTTTAATACACAAGGGTAACCAATGCTGTCGATGGCATCTTGGATGTCTGTCGGGCTGATGATGGTGGCATAAGGTGCAATCACGATATTGTTTGCCTCTAAAAAGGACTTCTCTAATAAACGATCTTGGGTGATTGCTAACAGATCGGTGCCTTGAGGGATATGGGAATAAGGCAAAATAGAGTTCAATGCTTCAACGCTGACATTTTCGAATTCATAGGTGATTACATCGGCACGTCGAGCCATTTCTTCTAAAGCAAACACATCATCATAAGCAGCAACAATATGCCAATCAGCGACTTGGGCTGTTGGACAATTGGCAGTAGGGTCTAAAACGCCAACCCGAAAGCCCATTTCTTTGGCACTCATTGCCATCATACGACCTAGCTGTCCTCCGCCAACGATTCCAATCGTTGCGTTGGGCATTAAAGGTTTAATCAAGTTGATCACTACTTTCCAATACGATTTCTTTTAATGTATTTCTTCGTGCGTCTAATTTCTCCGCTATCTCTAAATCATACATGGAAAGCATCTGGGCTGCAAGTAGTCCTGCGTTAGTTGCGCCAGCTTTTCCGATCGCCGTTGTTGCTACTGGTACACCACCTGGCATTTGCACGATCGATAAAAGGGAATCCAAACCGTTTAATGCGCGGGATTGCACGGGAACACCAATGACCGGCAATGTTGTTTTAGCTGCCACCATTCCCGGCAAATGGGCTGCTCCCCCTGCTCCTGCAACAATGACTTTGATTCCTTCTGCACGGGCTGTTTCTGCAAATTCGAACATCAAATCTGGTGTACGATGTGCCGAAACGACTTTTTTCTGATAAGGTATCGCTAACTCATCTAAAATCAAGCAGCACTCCTTCATTGTTTCCCAATCTGATTGGCTCCCCATAATCACTGCAACTGCTGGTTTCATTCGATTTTCCCTCCAACGATTTTTTACTAGTTTCTTCTGAATAAACCTCAGAAGTATTTTTACGAAAATCCTTTTGTTAGCAACCTTTTGTCGCTGCGTCTGAGATATCCCGAAGCCACACGGCTCTGCTAACAATCACTTTCACCTCTAAATAGTAACGAGTAGCCCGTGCATTGTCAAAATATTTTCGAACTATCAACGAAATTTACTTCCCATTGTTCGTTTTTTTCTCAATGATCCGTATTCATCAAGTCAGATAACCGATAATAAGAAAAATAAAGGAACAATGCAAAAAATCCAGACGAATCCTCGTCTGGATCAAATCAACTTACTGTTGCAAGCTCAATTCCGTCACTTCGTCTGTTTCTTTCGGCAATCCATTGAAGAACAGATTCAAAACAATGGCAGTCAAACTACTCATGACGATCCCATTGCCTGTAAACATTTGAACAGTTTCAGGCATTTGACTGAATAAGGTGGGCATCATATTGAACCCTAAACCAAAACCGATCGATACTGCAATCACTAACAAGTTCTTGTCATTCATAAAATCAACTTTGCTCAGCATTCGCATCCCTTGGACAGCGACCATGCCAAACATCACTAACATACCGCCCCCCAGTACTGCTTCTGGAATAATTTGCGCAATGGCACCGACTTTTGGAAATAACCCTAATACGATCAAAAAGATAGCTGAAAAGAAAATCGGGCGTCGCGTCTTAATACCTGAAAGTTGAACCAACCCTACGTTTTGTGAAAACCCAGTATAAGGAAACGTATTGAAAATCCCACCAAGAATCACTGCCAAGCCTTCCGCACGATAGCCGCGCTTTAAGTCATTGCCTGTGATCGGTCTCTCAGTGATGTCTCCCAATGCAAAATAAACGCCGGTTGATTCTACCAAGCTAACGATAGAAATAATGATCATCAAGACGATCGACCACAGATCAAAGGTTGGTAAACCGAAATAAAAAGGCTGAGGCAAATGAAAGACAGGCGCATGGGCAATGGCAGAAAGATCCACCAATCCTAAGAGCGCTGCTAGAATAGTCCCACCGATCAAACCGATCAAAACGGCAATCGAGCGAATAAAGCCTTTGCCAAACACCTGCACGCCAATGATCAAGGCAATCGTCACAAAACCTAACAATAAATTCGTGGGATCACCAAAGTTAGCAGCTGCGGCATCCCCTCCACCGATTTTAGTGATGGCAACTGGAATCAAGGTCAAGCCAATGACAGTAATCACCGTTCCCGTCACCAATGGGGGAAACAAGACTTTGATTTTCGAAAAAATGCCAGCGATCAGAACAATGAAAATCCCAGCGGCAATGATCGCTCCGTAAATCGCACTGATCCCCGATTTAGTACCGATCAAAATCAATGGGGAGACAGCTTGGATGGCACAGCCTAAAACGACTGGTAGGCCGATCCCGAAAAAGCGGGTAACGACTAGTTGCAAAAGCGTAGCGATTCCGCACATGAAAATATCGATCGAGATCAAATACGTCATTTGTGCTTCATTGAAGCCCAGACCTGTTCCAATCAACAAAGGAACGGCAACAGCTCCTGCATACATCGCTAGCAAATGCTGCAAGCCTAAAACTGCTGAACGGCTATTCGTTTCTTTCATTAGGCATCTCCTTCTAAAAAGCTGACTTGTCCCTCAGACAATGAGGCGATCCGTGCTAGTGAAACAACAGGAATCCCCATTTCTTCAAGTAATTGTCGACCACTTTGGAATGATTTTTCAATCACGATACCGATACCGACGACGTTGGCTCCTGCTTGTTGACACAGTTCGATCAACCCTTTTGCTGCTTGTCCGTTTGCTAAAAAATCATCAATAATCAAGACCGTATCATCTGAAGATAAGAATTTCTTTGAAATCGACACTTGGCTGGTCACTTGCTTGGTAAAGGAATAGACAGATGCAGTCAGTAGCTCTTCATCCATCGTCAGACTCTTTGCTTTACGGGCAAAGATCATTGGTACTTGTAACTGTTCTGCAGTATAGAGTGCTGGTGCGATCCCTGAAGCTTCGATGGTCACTACTTTTGTGATGCCACTTCCTTGAAACCGTTGCGCAAAGACTGTACCGATTTCTTTCATCAACTCATAATCCACTTGGTGGGTCAAAAATTGGTCCACTTTAAGAACCCCTTCGCCCAGCACATTTCCGTGTGTTTTGATACGCTCAACTAATTTTTCCATCCTAGCTCTCCTCGTTCCTTTCTATTCCATCCTGAAAAAAAAGACACTCTTTTTGCCAAAGCAAAAAAAGTGTCTAACAGGCACGATTTTTACTTATAGTCCGATATTTACGGTATCGGGTAGAGACTGTCGACCATATTTCGACGATATACAAGTAATTTTTAAATGATAGATTCGATTATGCCTGTCTTTGATTAAAAACACAAGCATGGAATGCCCTTTATAAATAAAAATATTCTCATTTGTGGATCATTTCCTACTCTGGTTTCTCCATATCACGATAGTGCTCCATCTTTTTACTGAAAAGCTCCCCATTGGAAGGTGGCGTGTAGGTAATGGCATTTGCGCCTGCTTCAATCGTTTCTACGATGCTTTCATCGGTTGGTCCACCGGTTGCAATGATCGGCAGCTTCGGATATTTTTTACGGAAGAAAGCCACGGTATCTGCTGTGTCCTTGCCAGCACTGATATTGATGACCTTCACACCAGCTTCAAGCTTGGCATCAATTTCGGTATACTTACTCGTTACGGTACTGATAACGGGAATATCTACAACTTTACAGACTTGCTCCACAGTTTTCAGTGGCGTCGGTCCGTTTAAAACGACCCCGATCGATCCTTGGGCTTCAGCAAACATGCTCATATAAGACGAGCGAAATCCTTGGGTCAAGCCCCCGCCGACACCAGAAAACACTGGAATGTCTGCTGCTTCGATGATTGCTTTCGTAATTGCTGGGTGTGGTGTAAAGGGATAGACCGCAATCACAGCATCCGCATTTGTATTACGGATGATCGCAATATCCGTAGTGAAAATAATGGAGCGGATTTGTTTGCCAAATATTTGAATACCGCTAGCCTCTCGAATAACTTTAGGCACTTTCACGATATCTTTGCGTAAATCAGTGGTGATTTTTGGCATATATTTTTCTTCCATAAGCAGCCAACTCTCTTTTCTTATTGATCAAATCGATTCAATTGGTAGGTTTCAATGACTTGAATGATTTTGCTGGCATAATCTGGATCCGTTGCATACCCTGCATCTTGTAAGGCTTGTGCGGCACTGCGGTAGTCGTTTGCTGTCAAGACATTTACATAAAGTGCAGGATTCCAATCCACACCATTTACAAACAACATCGTATGATCATCCATTGATTCTTCCCAAGTATCATAGACACGAAAATCTCCTTGAATCGTGACCCATTCTCCATTATAAAACTCTTGGGTATCTAATGTCACCTTTTTTGAATGACCAAACGACTTGATGCCAAATAAATTATTGTATTCGCTGGCTAGAGAACTCTGACCCCAATCTGATTCAAGGATCGCCTGCCCGATTATGATACTCGGTAAAATCCCATAGCCCTTTTGCAATTCTTGTGCGTAAGGAGCGATGCGATCAATAAATTCTTCGTGAGAGAGTGCTTCCGTGTTTGTTTCCTCCTCTTTTGGAAGAGGGTCTGCCAAACTATTCAAGGAAAAAATAAAGGCAATCCCAATTAAGAATAGCCCTAGAAAAACTAGCGGGAAGCGGGTCTTCTGTTTTTTTCGTCTTGCACTCATTTTTTCACTTCCTTTGTCTGACTAAACGCATTCTTGGCGAATAAATTGCCTCCATTAATCAACAACTCATCTTGTGGACGATCACTACTTTTCTGGCTTTTAGCAAGAGAATCCTCATAGATCCAGTTTTCTTCCAAAGGATTTTCCAATTCATAGTATGACAGTTCTGCTTCTTTTTTAGCGATGTGTTCTTTTGCTTCTTCGAGAAACTCTTCAAAGGTCAACGCATGTTCCTCAATGTATGTCGCCACTTCGACTCCTACATATCTTAGATGCCATGGCTCATAATCGATTTGGGTTATACCATGTTTTCCTTTCGGATAACGGATGATAAACCCATACTCCCTTGCATGAGCTTGTAACCATTTTCCCCCATCAGTATCACCGAACCCCTCATTGAGCAGTTCACCTGTATGATTTTGATACCAGTCCTGATCGACAACATCAACAGCAAGCCCAGTATGGTGTTCGCTATACCCGGGTTCAGTAAAGGTCAGTTTCGTGATACGAATTGCTTCTTCTTTTGTATGACCTTGACTCATAAGGGTGTGGACATTGGCATTGAATATCTCCTCTTGATACGCTACTGAACGGTAGGCAGAGACCATCGCCAAAGGATGTCCTGCAGCTTTTGCAGCGTCTGCCAGCTTTTCATATGCTGATACGATGCGTTGATCGACGAGATAGCCATTCGACAACTTCCCCAAATCTTTTTGGGCAATTTCCTTTTCGATTTTATTGTTTGGTCCTACCAAAACCAATGACCAATCATCCAATGAAACGGTTGGGAAATTCTCTTCGTTCACTTCATCACTAACAGCTGCCTGCTCTTGGGCATCTTCTGCGCTTCCCATAGAAGCTTGACTGCTGGATTCTGTTGTTGCGCTCGTCACCGTTTGATCGGTAGAACGAGCGATGTTTCCATTCTTAGTTGGGGTGACTGCGGTCACCCGGTTCACTTGAATGGTTAAAAGAACCAAGAACAAGAAGCCCGCCGCCGCAGCCATTCCATAATACTTTTTCAAAAAAACCCTACCTTTAATTATAAGTTTCTTCCAAATTCTCTTTGACCCACTCTAACAGTTCGATTTTTTCATTGCGAATTTGCTGTTGAACAATAGCTGGCAAACGGAAGTTTAATATATCATCATAACCCCATTCATCATACGTAATACTGACTCTCAAATCAAGGTATTGGGCTGTTTCTTCAGATTCTGTTAACAATTCGACTTTCGCTAAATCACTAGCTAACCACGTTCTGGCGATTTGCGTCTTCATTTTTTTGAACTCGACGACCGCTTGATTGCGTTTTTCTGGATAAATCACAGTCTGTCGAATGATTTTTTGGATCAGCATCCATTCATAATCCGAAAACAACAGCTTTACTTTCTGATTTTCAGCAGGTGTCAGACTCATTGTGCCGTTTTTCCATGCTTCCCACTGTTCCTCGGTGATACCTAAATGCGTCTCATAAAACTGTTTTTCTGATGTGTATTGCTCGATGATCGTATTTAAAATAATGGCAATTGATACATTATGCATATGTTATCCCTCCTCTTCTATATTTTACTGAAAGTCTGTCATAATGGAAACTTTTTGCGATTGTTTTTGATTATTTTAAAGAATTGATTTCTTTTGTTATACTAAATACGAAGGAGATGATCATTGATGAAAAAATACCGTTGGGGAATGATTGGCCTTGGAGATATCGCAACGCAATTTGCTGCTGGCTTTTCTAATGAAGCAAGTGAACTGTATGGGGTCAGTGCCCGCAGTCTCGCTAAAGTCCAAGCCTTTGCCGAAAAATATGCTATTCCCCATGCTTATGAAAGCACAGATGCCATGTTGGAAGATCCACAGATCGACATTGTTTATATTGCTGTACCTAATGATCTTCATCATGAATTTATTATGAAAGCTCTAATGGCAGGAAAACATGTCCTCTGCGAAAAAGCCATCACCACCAGTGCCGATGAGCTGGCGGAAGAACTAGCCTTAGCCAAAGAAAAAAATCTAGTCTTAGAAGAAGCAATGACGATTTTCAATATGCCGGTTTACGCCCAGTTGAAAGAAGAGATCGATGCCGGACGCTTAGGAAAATTAAAAATGATCCAAGCGCCATTTGGCAGCTACAAAGATCCAGATCCAAGCAATCGTTTCTTTAATCCAGATTTAGGCGGCGGTGCTTTGTTGGATATTGGTACGTATGCTGTTTCATTTGCCCGCTTTTTCATGACGGATACACCAGAAGTGACGTTTAGCAGCATGAAACCCTTCTCTACAGGGGTGGATGAACAATCAGTCACGATCCTGCAAAATCCAGCCGATGAAATGGCTAGTGTTACGCTGACTTTCCAAGCGAAAATGCCTAAAACCGGTATCGTCGCTTTCGAAGAAGGATACATTACCGTAGACGAATATCCTCGTGCAGACAAAGCCGTGATTCATTTCCGGGATGGAACAAATGAAGTGATTGAAGCGGGCGACAGCAGTCAAGCCCTTAATTATGAAATTGCCAATATGATCAAAGCCATCGATGGCGAAATCAAAGGATCGATCCACTTGACCACCGATGTCATTGATGTTTTGGATCAAATGCAAGCTTTTTGGGAACAGCAGTAAAATGAAAAGACTCCTTTGCGGGAGTCTTTTTTAACGTTCCATAGTTTCAATCTGTTCAGAAAAGTCGGCTTTGATTTCAATAAAACTTTTAAAAGTTTGCAGAAACTGAAACAGCTGGGCCCGATTTTCAAACTCTGCTCTTGTTTGGGGCAATGGCTTTTGTCGATAATCTTCATAAAGCGCAGCGATTTTTGCCAAGATTTCTTTGCCATTGTTGTTTTCATGAAAGGACTCAGCCGTAAAAGATAGTAGCTCTTGAAACGCATTTGTATAGGCTTCTTCTACCCAAAATAATTGTAAAAGATCAACCATTTCCAAGAGTAAGCGGGCTTGGCTTTGCCGCATAGTAAAGTACTCTTCATAATAGGAGCCTTCTCCTCGCCATTGATTTTCGCTATGAACCATCGCTTGTTGCTTACCCTGTTTGATCTCTCCTAACAGTGCTTGACAGACATGGGGAAGCGTCGCTTTTTCTTTTTCTGTTAACGCGATCGACATATCTTTTAAAAGACTTTTAAACGTTTCTTCCACCAACTGCTGTTTTTCTTTCAATGCCCGTTCGCCGTCTGGCATATACAAGTTAAATAAAAGTGCAAAGCCGATGCCAATACTCATCAACAAAAAAGCATTTCCAATCAGTGGCCAAGCAAACGAACGTTCCATCATATAATGGGTCACCAAGACCGAATTGACCACGATCCCATCGGTTAATTTGAAAGAGACTGCCGTCGGAATAAATAGGAAGAGAAAAAGAACAAAGCCCAGCGGACCAAATCCTAAAAGATGGAAGCTGACAAAAGCTAAGAGCGTCGCGATCGCCAAGGAGACCAAACGACCGATCCCTGTAAACAGCGAGGTTTTCTTTGTATTCCCTACACTCAAAATTGCGATGATCCCTGCGGCTGGCGCATACAATAGACCGATCTGCTGTGCCAGAAACATGGACAAACCCGCAGCAATTGCCGTCTTAACTGTTCTCAATCCGATTTTCATTTTTGTCACCTCCTTTGAAAAGTATACTAAATTGTGAGGAATAAGACTAGAATTTCTCAACCGCTTTGGGTATGATTAAGTAAAGGGGGCATTCTACCATGAAACTGGGGCGTTTTCGCTTAGGTATGCGAACGATAAAAACAGCCATCGCTGTCATGCTTTGTATCCTGCTCTTTCATTTCCTTGATCGCGGCCAGCCTTTGATTGCTGCCTTATCTGCTGTCTTTTCATTGCGGCAAGACCTGACCACAACGATCTCTTTTGGGAAATCACGGGTGTTAGGAAATACGATCGGTGGCGGTACAGCTATTTTTTATTTTTTAACCAAGCAATATTTTCAAAATGACTTTCTGATTGAATTGTTTGTCCTGCCCGCACTGGTCATCTTTGTTATCGTTTTTTCAGATGGCATCAATAACAATTCTGGCATTATCTCTGCCATTGCAACGATGCTTTTGATCACTTCCAGTGTCCCTCAAGGGGAATCGATCATCTTTGCATTGGACCGTGTACTTGATACTTTTATTGGCACCTTAGTAGCCTTGTCGATCAATTTCGTTATTCGACCGCCTGAGGAAGAGAAAAAGGATGAGATCCAAGAAGATCTGGTCGTTCTAAGGCAAAAAGAACTTGAACTAAAAGCCATGCTAGAAGAAGTCCAAGGGGAAATCTCTGAACAAGAAAAACAAGACAAATAAAAACAGCCTTTTTCCAGAATGCTTCTGAAAAAAGGCTGTTTTTGTTACTCATTGGCTTTCAAGGCATCAATCATATTGACATGTTTCAACTTGAAATACATCGCGATCCCTACCACGCCTGAAAACAAGCAGGTCAATCCAGCGGCATACACATAGCTCATTGGTTCGACTGTCGGTGAAAACATAGCGATATCGACTTCAATGGTCTGTAGGACAAATTGATGCTGAAGCACCCCTAATAATAAACCAAATGCAATGCCGAAGATCGTCAGAAAGATATTTTCTCGAAAGACGTACATCGTCACTTCTCGATCATAGAAGCCCAATACTTTGATGATCGAAAGCTCACGGATCCGTTCCGCTATATTGATGTTGTTCAAGTTATACAACACGATAAAGGCTAATGCTCCTGCTGACGAGATCAAGATCCAAATAACGATGTTCAAGGTTGCTGTCGTGTCATCCAAGGCATCTGCTGAAGCTGAAAGGAAGGAAACATTGATGATATTGTCTTGTGCCATCAGGTCAGCTGCGATCGCTTCTTCTTCCGTTTTACTTAAGTGCTGATTGAATTTCAATAATTCACTGTTGTAAGAAGGCGTTTCCTGAAAAACTTTTTCGTACATTTCAGGTGTCAAATAAGCAAAATGCCCCGTGTAGTTTTCTGCAATGGCAGCTACCTCTAGTTGAAATTCTTCGCCGCTTTCATTCGTTAACGTCAGGGTGTCCCCCACTGATAAACCAAACAACTTAGCAAGTTTTTCATTGATGATCGCACCATCTTTTCCTAGTTCGTAAGCTTCTCCTGAAACCCGATCATTCAAGTGGACAAATCTCGATAGAGCCGCAGGATCTTCTGGCACGGTTACGGTCACTTCTTGCTGCGTCACTCCCGTTTGAGCCAACGTTAGGCTTTCGGTATGCAAGAACAATCCTTCGTCAAAACCGTCGATTTCTTCTGCAGCAGCTTTTGTTTCATTCATTGCCTGGGAGTCCTCGTCATCAAAGGTGATCACTGCCTGATATTGCCAGATCTTCTCAAACTGTAAAGGAATGATATTGCTGATGGAATCTCTTAAGCCAAATCCAGTCAAGATCATGGACGTACATCCGGCGATCCCTAAGATGGTCATGAGCATTCTTGACTTGTAGCGAAACAAGTTTCGCATTGTAACTTTTTGAATAAAACTTAAATGCCGCCATAAAAAAGTGATTCTTTCTAAGAGAATTCGTTTTCCTGTTTTTGGCGCCTTGGGTCTTAGCAAGGAAGCCGATGACTGTCTTAAATCAAAACGTAAAACCAGTAGCGCGATACCGATGGTACAAAGCAAGCTGACTCCCACAGCAATCAATGAAAGCCGCAAATACCATGGGGTGTCATACTCCGTGAGATTGTATAGCGGTCCATAAGCTTGAATGATGATTGCTGGAAAAAAGGAAAAGCCTACTGCTAGACCCAATACAGCACCTGTGATGCCTGCTGCAGAGGAATATAGTAAGAACTTCTGGCCAATTTCCCAGTTACGATAGCCTAGTGCTTTCAACGTTCCGATCTCACTGCGTTTTTCATCGATCATCCGCGTCATAGTGGTTAGACTCACTAAGGCTGCGATCAAAAAGAAAATGACAGGAAAAATCGTGGCTAAAGACGAAACGCGTTCCGCATTGTCTTGATACTCTGAATAACCAGGATTGGCATCCCGATTTGCTACACGATAAACTGCCAGTTTTAGCTCCAACAATTCTTGCTCTTTTTCCGCAACTTCTTTTTTGGCATCTTCAAGTTTTTCGCGTTCTTTGGGCGCTCTTTCTTTAAATTCAGCAAGCTTTTCTTGAAGGGTTGATTCGTTTTCTTGGTATTCCAGCCAGCCCTTGTCTAGCAAAGACCGACCATTGGCTTGCTCAGAAGCTAAACTCTCCCGAGCAACACTCAGCTGCGATTCTCCTTGAGTGATCTGGGTCTGCGCCTGTGCCAATTCTTGGCGTCCGGCACTGATTTGGCCCCAACCAGCGTTGACTTGCTGCTGTGCCTGCTGAAGTTGCGCTTCTTGTTCATTGATTGCAGCCAGTTGTGCGCTTAATTGGGCACGTTGTTGCTCACCTTCGGTAATGAGTGGATTTAATGCATCTTCAGCTGCCGTCAGCATAGTAGCAATCATCGTTTCATCGATTTCCTCCAGATCAGGAATCGGACCAATGACATCTGTCGGCAGGTTCAACTGTGCCAGAGCGGCCGTTACTTGTGCATAGACGGTAGGCAGCTGGGCCATTTGCTCCTCTGCAGAAAGTTGACCCACACTTTTGATTTGATCCATACCTTGGTATGCCAGAGCAAGTTGCTCCTCCACTTGTTGGACGCCATTTTGTAGTTCGGTTTTTTGTGCCGAAATAGGCGCTAATTGGTCTTGGGCCGATTTTATTTGGGCTTCTTGCTGAAGCAACGCTTGTTCGCTTTGATCCAGCAGTCGTTGGTTTTCCGCCAATGCTTGCTTGCCCTCAGCTATTTTTTGTGCTTCACTAGTCAACTGCTCTTGGGCAGCTTGAATTTTTTCCTGGAAGGCTGCTTCTTGTTCCGTCAGTTCCCGGTGCGCCTGTGCTAGTTTTTCTTGTGCGTCGTCGAGTTCCCTTTGTGCTTCTTGCAGAGCCTTTTCTCCGTCGCGGATCTGTTCTTTGGCTTCGTCAATGGCTGGTTGCGCTTCATCGATCAGCTCTTGCCTGCGTCCTTGCGCCCGAGGAGCCAACTTTTTCTCAACTTCATCACTTATTTGATCTCTTTTCGTCTGATACGCTACTGAATAGCTTTCCATTTGAGATAAGTCATCAAAGCGAACTAAAAATCGGGCGTACGCACTTTCTTTAAAATCCTCCTCAGGAATCACCGCAAAGTAATCCACGGTTCCATTACCAACGGTACTGTTCCCCCGATGAAAGTTCTCAATATATTCAGGACTATTGACAAAGCCCACGATCGTGAAGGTATGGGTTTTTAATTGATTTTCGCCACTTTCTGGTAACTCAAAGGATTCATCTAATTCGAAACTACCACTATTTTGCGCCGCTTGATCTAAGGCGATTTCCCCTGATTTTTGTGGCAATCGACCAGAAGTCACCTCATATTGATTGACAGGTCGTTTAGTTGAAAGAGAGAAGACACGAATCACAGCACGATGATTTTCGGAATTGATATCGGCGATCTGCTCCGCCTCAACCGCCTTAACACCAGGCATTTCCTCAATGATTTGGCGATCCGTATCCGACAACCCCAAAGTTGAAGCAATCGTGAGGTCGGCTAATTGTTGGCGAGAAAAGTAATCTTCAGCAGCTTGTTTCATATTAGGGCCGGTGGCGCTGATCCCGACAAAAAAAGCGACTCCTAAAAAGATAATGCCTAAAATGGACAGAAACCGCCCGGGTGCTTGTCTAATTTCACGTAAACTGGAACGTAATAATGTTTTTTTCATAGGCATTTACCAAGAAATAGAGGCAATTGGAATCGGATGAGTATTTTTTTCCATCTTGCGAACCTTTGCGTCATTGATATGGATCACGCGATCCGCCATGGGAGCCAATGCACTGTTATGTGTAATGATCAAAACGGTCGTCCCGGTCTCGCGAGCTGTTTTTTCTAAAATAGCCAAAATCTGTTTTCCTGTTTCATAGTCAAGTGCCCCAGTTGGTTCATCACAAAGCAGCAGTTTGGGCTTCTTGGCTATGGCACGAGCGATCGTGACCCTTTGCTGTTCACCGCCAGACAATTGTGCAGGAAAGTGATCCAAGCGATCACCAAGTCCAACTTGAGTCAAGATCTCAGCTGCATCAAGTGCTTCGGGTACGATTTGTGCCGATAGTTACACATTTTCTCTAGCCGTCAAATTCGGCACCAAATTATAAAATTGAAAGACAAATCCGACGTCTTTGCGACGATAGGTCGTTAGTTGTTTAACATCAAAGCTAGCAATATCGGTTCCATCGACAATCACTTGGCCGCTGTCGCATTGATCCATCCCGCCTAGTATGTTCAATACGGTGGATTTACCGGCACCACTAGGTCCAAGGATCAGCGCGATCTCACCTTTCTCTACGGAAAAAGAAACGCCATCATTGGCAGCAATCACCGTATCGCCCATTGTGTATTTCTTCACTTCTTTCACTACATCAATATAACTCATTTTATTCCTCCAAGAATTCCAGCGCCGCATGCGCTTTCTCGCTTATCAGTGTATCACATTTTTTCCCTTGAAAGAAACCGCAAAAAAGCAGCACAAGGTCGTGCTGCTAAAAACAAGACATTTATTCAAAGTGATCCAGATTGGCAAAAGCAAAACAAATCATTTTGTGTGGTCCGCAATTCTTTGTTGCGTTTCTTGCCAAAGTTTCTGTGCTTGTTGCTGCTCCTTCGTGATCTCGGTTGGGACTGCTTGACGATCAACAAAGTAGTGGCCACTGATCCCCGCAACGTCTGGACTTAGCGCTAAGTAAATCGCTGTATCTGCCCCTTCTTCGGCTGTTTTAAAAAAAGGCGTCAACATTTTATAAATAGATTGACCAAATCCTGTTTGTCGACTGACCCCTAAGCTCGTCGCCACAGCTCCCGGATGCAAGGCATTGGCAGTAACGGTCGTATTGCGTAGCTGAAACGCAAGCGCATCTGTAAATAAAATCAGGGCTTTTTTTGAGCGGCCATATTCCCGCCAAGGGAAAAAATCCGGTACATCGAAAAAGCGCTGATCCTTTTTCTTTACAAATTTGTAGGCACCGGATGCCACATTGACGATCCTGCCGGCATCGGCACGCTTCAATAGAGGTAGTAACTGGCGGGTCAGTTCAAAGTGACCCACGTAATTCACTCCCAGCATTTGCTCGAATCCATCGGTCGTTTGTTCTTTTTTTAGGTTCACGATGCCTGCATTATTGATCAGTACATCCAATTTCTTAAAGCGGGCGTTGATTTCGGCGGCTGACTTGCGCACACTAGCCAGTGACCCCAGATCACCAATCACTAGATCGATCGCTGAATTTCCTGTCTCTTCCTTCAAACGTTGCTGTGCTGCCTGTCCTCGTTCGGCAGAACGGCAATACAAAATCACATGCATCCCTGCTTTTGCTAACTGTTTGGCTGTTGCAAAGCCCATGCCGGCATTGGCGCCGGTTACTAAAATCGTCTTCAAATCCCAATCATCTCCTTCATAGGATGTCGTTTTCTTTCATCATAACTGAAAACAAAAAAATCTGCTTAAAAAACAGATCAAGAGAAGCTCTCTTCTTGTTTCTTTAAGCAGATTGTTTCATTTTACGCTTGGTAGCGGCAGACACCATCTAAATAGGTGGCTGTTACATTCATTTCTTGATCCAAAACGATAAAGTCAGCTGGGCGACCTTCTTTGATCATGCCGCAAGCATGGTCAATTTTGCAACTAATTGCTGGAATCAAGCTGGCCATCATAACCGCTTCTTGAGGGGTAGCGATTCCCCAGTCTACTACATTTTTCACAGCTTCTTTTAGTTTCAAAATGCTGCCGGCAAGATTGCCAGTTTCCATCCGAGCCGTTCCATCTTTCACCACTACTGGAAATTCTCCTAAAATGTAATCACCGTCTGGCATGCCGCCAGCCATCATACAGTCAGTGATCAAGGCAACATGGTCGTGTCCAGCTTTTTCCATCAAAATCTCTGCTGCTTGAGGATGCACATGGTGGCCATCACAAATCAACTCTGAAAAAACTTCTTTTAATGAAAGTAGGGCACCAACCATTCCAGGCTCGCGATGGTTTAATCCGCGCATTCCGTTGAAGGCATGAACAAAAACGCTAGCCCCCGCTTCAACTGCTGTTTGCGCTTCTTGTAATGTACCGTTACTATGGCCTAGAGCAACCACTACGCCTTCTTCCGTCACTTGCGAAACAAATTCCTTCACACCTTCGCGCTCAGGAGCCAAGGCGATTTTCTTGATAATTCCACCAGAAGCTTCTTGCCATTCATGGAAGGTATCGATATCAGGATCACCAAAATAAATCGGATTTTGTGCACCTTTGTGTTCCTCAGTAAAGAATGGGCCTTCAAAATAGATTCCTTGGATTTTTGCTCCTGTAACTTCGTCTTTGACTTTCCCAACGGTTTCTGCTACATCACGCAACCGTTCTTTGCTTGATGTTAAGGTTGTTGGTAAGAAAGATGTCACACCGCAAGACAAAAGACCTTCTGACATGGCTTTGATGCCCTCTGCATCGTTGTCCATAACATCATGGTTCATAAACCCGTGGATATGAGTATCCACAAGACCCGGTGCTACCCATTTGCCTGAATAATCTTCTACGTCTGCATCAGCAGGGACTTCATCGACGATCGCGCCGAATTTTCCCTCCTTGACCTCCAAGTAACCAGGGCCATGAACCGCTGATTTCAGAAAGAATTTGTCTGCGTAAATATATTTATTCATCTTGATCGCTCCTCTATTTCTTTTCTTCCTTAAAAGTACTCTTATTTGCAGCAGAAGTCAAGAAAGGTCTACACCACTTTATCAGATTGGCGAATATCCATGACGGCACGATACAGTTGAAAACTTTTTTCAGCTGCTTTTTCTTCTTTTAGTCTTTGAAGCAATTGTCCTTTTAGTTCAAACAATTCTTCTAGAAAATACAAGCTATTTTTCTCTCTCGCTAGGGCAATGCCTTCGTTGGTTACTTTTAGTGCGAGACAGTCTTCCTGTTGTTCCTTCAGAAAGACCGCATAATTGTAATAAATTTTGGTCAACGCCGTAGAAAGACGTTCCGGTGGCAAAGCATGCATGGCATCATAAGCTTTTTCTAGATAAAAGCGTGCTTCACCCAATTGCAGCAAGTCACTGTAGACGCGCCCCATGCAACTAAGAATGCGAATTTCCATCACGGAAACATTGGTTTTATCCTGTTGATAGGAATAGGCCAATCCTTTTTTTAATGCCTCGAGGGCGGTATCATAGTTTTGATCGAGAAAATAATCGCAACTTCCTAAGTAGTAGTAATACATTTGCATATCCGAATCTAAATACAGATACTCTTTGATTGCCTTGTCTTCCATTTTTTCCCGCATTTCTCGAAACTGTTTATGGACAAAATGCGATTCGATTTCCGCAAAAATTTGATTGGTTTTGTTGATCTCTTCCGAATGAAGCATCATCACTTGATCCAAGGTGACACCTAAACGTTGACAGATTTGATACATCACCCAGACATTGGGCAGCTCTTCATTGTTTTCAATACGGCTTAAAACACTTTGCGAACAAATATCTTCCGCTAACATCTTCTGTGTCATCTTTCGTTTTAGACGAATAGTACGGATGATTTGACCAAAAGATTCTTCTTTTTTCTTCATGATCGTCCTCCATGGGAAATTCTTATAAGAACCGAACGTTTCTTGTCAAAAATGCGAATTCGCATTTTTAATTTTCTTTATTTTAGCACATAATGACAAAAAGGAAAGCAATTTCAAGAATGTCTTGTTATTTTTCCACAATTTCAAATGAGGTGTTAAGATGACGATCGACAGTACGATCTTTTTTACATGGGAAGGCAAAAAATACCAAGGGATCATCGAACGGGAATATGAAAATTCGGTCCTCGTTCAAGTCACCGATCCTAGTGCTGAAATGCTGGATAAGTTTACCAATCGAATGATTGTCAGCAAAAAAATTTGTCAACCAGTTGCCGAATAAAAACATAAGCACCGCTCCCTCACGGTTGTTGAAGGAGCGGTGCTTTTTTATATTTTTATTTCTGACGATAGGACGCCAAAAATTCTGTCATTTTCTCAGCAGTCGTTTTTAAGTCTTCCATGTTAGGAAGATAAACGATTCGGAAATGATCTGGCTGTTGCCAGTTGAACCCACCGCCGTGAACCAGCAAGATGTGGTGCTCGTGTAAAAAGTCTAAAACAAATTGTTCATCATTGGTGATATTAAAGCGTTGAATATCAATTTTAGGGAAAATATAAAAGGCGGCTTTCGGTTTCACCGCTGACAATCCCGGAATGTCATTGATTGCCTTGTAGATAAACTCTCTTTGTTCGTAGATACGACCACCTGGTAGTAGCAACTCATCGGAACTTTGATAGCCGCCAAGTGCGGTCTGGACGATTTGTTGCGATAAAACATTGGAACACAGCCGCATTGAAGACAACATATTCAAGCCTTCGATATAGTCTTTCACATTGGACTTGTCGCCACTTAGGACCATCCAGCCCACACGGAAACCTGCCACTCGATGAGACTTAGACAAGCCACCTAACGTCACAACGAATCGATCTGGCGCTAATGTAGCAATCGGCACATGGACATAATCATCCATGACTAAACGGTCGTAGATCTCATCAGAAAAAATGATCAAGTCATGCTCACGGGCAACCTCGACGATTTGTTGCAAAACTTCTTTTGGATAAACGGCGCCGGTGGGATTATTTGGATTAATAATAACGATCGCCTTGGTTTTGCTGGTGACCTTAGCTTTGATGTCCTCGATATCAGGATTCCAATCTGCTTGCTCATCACAAATATAATGGACGGGCTTTCCGCCAGCTAACGAGATCGACGCTGTCCATAAGGGATAGTCAGGCATCGGCACTAACACTTCATCCCCATTGTTGCAAAGACCTTGCATGCACATCGTGATCAGCTCAGAAACGCCGTTACCGGTATAAATATCATTGATGGTCACATCAGGAAATTTCTGTAATTGATAATATTGTTCGATCGCTTTACGGGCCGAAAAAATCCCTTTCGAATCAGAATAGCCTTCCGATTCTCGCACGTTCATAATCAGGTCTCTAACGATCTCATTTGGGGCTTCGAACCCAAAAGGCGCTGGATTCCCCGTATTTAATTTCAAGATACTGATGCCTTCTTCTTGCATCCGATCGGCTTCTTCTAAAACTGGGCCGCGTACATCATAACTGACCCCTTCAAGTTTTGACGACTTCGAAAATTTCTTCATATTCCATTTCTCCTTTAACCATAGGTCAACGTCAGGTTATTGGTTCTCGTCGTTGATCTCTTTTCAGATTGAACCTATTATAGCAAAAAAATTTTATCTATGGCGAAATTTTTTTGCTTCTCCTTCATCTGTGCTTGTCCCGCTCTCATCTCGTAAATAGTGCGACAGTCAGTGATTTTCAGGAAAATACGTCAAATACAATTCATTTAGTGCCAAGTGCCCCACAGAAAAATCAGTGATCCCTGCAGCGATAAACCGTTGCGGTAGCTGAGGATCGCTGATTTCTACCAGATAGATCCGTCCTTGCAGATCGATGGTCACCGTCGTTAATTCTGGAAAAGCCACCAAAAAATCTGCCGAGTCCGTTTTTAAGTACAACGGTTCATTGACTAACGACTTGCGACCAAAGTATTCGTGAATGATCTTGCCGTCTTTTAAAAACAAGACCCGATCCGCGTAGGAATCCAAATTCGTCAAAATATGCGAAGCAATCACGATCGCTTTCTTTTGCGCTCGCAAGGCTTTCAACACGTTGGAGATCAATTCGACATTGGTTGGATCCAAGCCATTCATGACTTCATCCATCAGCATATATGGCGTATCCGTCACGATCTGCATCGCAAAACAAAGACGTTGCCGCATTCCAAGTGAATAGGTGCCCACGGGGCGTTTGATATAGTCACTCATCCGCAAGCGCTCAATCGTTTCGTCCACTAAGTGTTCCTCTGAACGCCACATTCGCTGATACAGCTTGAGATGCTCGAAACCACTCAAATCATTGTACAAATCATTTTGGTCAGGAAAAAACGAAATTTGTTGATGCGCTGCCACTTCTGATTTTTTGGTCACATATACTTGACTGCCATTCAAAAATACTGCGCCTTCATTCGGCTGGATGAAATTCATCGCCACATTTAATAGCGTGGATTTCCCAGTACCGTTTGGGGCGACTAATCCGACGATCTCACCGGGAGAAAAGGCGATGGAAAGTTGATCCAATACATTTCTCGTATACGTGACCGTCACATTTTTCAGTTCTAACATATCGTTCCTCCTATGCCAAATGAAATTTTTTGCGTTGGATCGTCACGAAGAAACATATTTCGATCAGAAGCCAAACGCCTCCTAATAAAAGCAACCCTTTTTCCATCGTAAACCCTGCAGAACCAAAATAAAAACGTGTCCAGCCTGAAAGGACTTGTCCCACATTTTGATACAGATAGACATACAGCGTTTTATCAAGGTAAGCACTGAACCAACGTCTTTGGAAAATATAGGGTGAAAGCAAGCAAAAACCAGCCACAAGCAAATTAACCAGTTCTGAGCGAAACAGGGCACTGAACAACAAGATGCCGCGACAATAAATAAACTGCAAGAAAAGCGTCGCAAGAAAACATTGGCCTATAAAAAGACCGATGGCTTGTGTTTCAAAAGCGTTGAAATCGGTGATTGGGTAGCGGGCATCAAAGGTCGATGATAAAATCGTGACCGGCAGTTCTAGGGAACCAAAGCCGAATTGAATACCAGAACCTAACCAGAGAAAGAACATGGTCCCAAGCGTTGCAATTGCAGAACCGACCATCAATACTGCCGTTTTGCTCCAAAGAATCTCTTCTGCCGATAATGGCAGTGAAAGAAACAGGGATTTATGTCTTCGTTCTTTTGGTAAACAATCAATCGCCAAAAATAAAGAAACAGCAAGCAATAGAATCGGTAAATATCCAGTAAAACTTCGCTGCAATGCCTGTATCCCCGTTTTTTGCTCCATGACTGCTTGAGAGAGTTTCTTATTCGGCAACTGGCTGAAGGCTTCCATAAGCTTAGCGGTTGAAGCATAACCAAAGCGACCGTCATAGGCAGCGTAGTAATTTTGAAACGTATAATAATCCGGTGTATAAAAAACATTTCGTTCATCGGTAAACTGCAACGCCAATTGGTACCACGTACTTGTTCCTTGTGCATAAGCTTGCCAGTCTTCACCAGCTAGTGCATCTAATCGTTGTTTTTCCGCTTCGTTCCATGGGGTAAACATTTCAACTGCTAAGCTTGCCGACCAATGGTCAGAAGGATTGGCTGCTTGTTGATCAAGAAAATCTTGTCGCACAGTATAGCGTTGTTGCATTTCCGTTTCATCTACTCGTTCAATCGGGCGAAAGTCTCTTTGCCAAAAACTGTAAACGCCGCTGTAGATAAGAAGCAAGCAAAAAAGACCAATGGTTTTCTTGCTCTTTAAGAGTTGACGTAATTCAAAGAAAAAATAGTCTTTCATCCTTTGCCTCCTTTCAACAAGCGATTCTGTTTATCCGCAACGAGCATGATGCTTAAACAAAGGAAGATCCACACCACCGTGAGCAGCCAGCTAGCATAGACTCCCCAAGAAGTACCAGAACCCAAAGCAAAGGCGCCCGAATAAAATTTATCCATAGCAGCTAGATGAACTGGTAACAGTGGGATCTTTTGCAGCAGCGGAATCAAGCCTAACCCATAAAAAAGCACTAGCAAAAAGAAAGAGACATATCGATTGGCTGCGATCATATTCATAACAAAACCTAAGCATTCGATCAAACCAATCAGCAAGGCAAAAGAAACCATACTATATAAAACGCTTTGCCAAAAAGGTACGGCGACCCAATCCCCACTGAGATAGACGGCTACTGGATACTGCCAATCCCCGAACTCCCCCAAAAGGCTCATTGAAAGAAAGACACCTAAGAAGAACACAACCAAAACGCCTAAATTTGTAATCCCTTTGACCACAATTTTACTTAACATCCGAATCGGAAAAATCTGCGGGTACGAGCGAATCAAAGAGAAGTGTTCTCTTTCTTCTATCAAATTGTCACTGGCAAAAAAAGCCCAAAAGAAGAACCCAAAATTCAGCAAAAGCGTTATTGCCAAAGCGACAGCGGTCTGGGTATTGGCAGCCGTGAGGACCGGCTCTTTTTCTTGCTCGGCTAAGGCTTGATAGACCGTTTGCTCTTGTTCGATCGTCCACATAGGCGGTAAAAAGGCTTTGTCATCAACTTCAGACGCCCAAATCTGCTTTTTTAGTTCTGCAATTTGAATACTCGTTTGATTAAATCGTTCGTATTCCTCCATAATCAAGTTGGATAACTGCCGTGAGGTCAGTGTATTATTTTCAAGCAAAAGTTGATACACCTCTTGCTCATCAGGCGAGCCCGACTGATTGGCTTGGTAGCGATCAACAAGCCTTGAGGCTTCGGCTTTTTCTGCAGTGATCGTAGCGGGCAAGTTGATGGGTTCCATTAGTTTCAAATAAACGGAAAAACAGCAGCCTAAACTAAAGGCACCCATGAGTAGGAAGATAAATATTCTTTGTTTCGCAGATTTGGCTAATTGGTTTCTAAAGTAATTCATTTGCTCTCCTCTCAAAAAATCATTCATTCTTTTAGCATACCGTTTATGACAAAAATTGCAATCCATTGTCTGAATATTCTTTTAAATAGCTCTTGGAAAAGTTATTGACAAACCTGTCAAAAATCAGGTAAGATATTTTTTAGACGCGGTGTGACAGAACTACCTCAGCCTGCGTTACCTTCTATAGTATCTGCGGAAATGACGGAATGGCAGACGTGCAAGATTGAGGGTCTTGTGAGCAATCGCTCGTGTGGGTTCAAATCCCATTTTCCGCATCCTTACAGCTTCCCCATTGTGGGAAGCTGTTTTTTTTGCACAAAAGATTCCCCCCTGGCGATCCTTCAATGAATTCTCTCGATCGCTTGATCTTGAGCACCTACTCCTAAAAAGTTAATAGTACCCTCCTTTCCCCAAACACAAAAAGTCCGATAAAAATTCTTTTATCATTGCATATGAATCTATTTTTCATATAAAATGAATAATATAGCAGGTATTGATGAAAGCTAGTTCGATGTTCCGTTTTTTCTTATTAGCGTATCAGAAATAGTTTCTTGAATGAACGAGTGATGGAAAATCTTTTCAGCATTTTTTCCATTCACCTGTCCTCCTCCTTTCCCCCGATGAACAAACCTCTTCCGACCGTTTTCTCAGTTACTTTCGATAGAAAGAAGGAGCCTAATGAAAAAAAGAATACTGATCGCCCTATTGTCATTCGTTATTCTGCTTATTGGCTGCGGCAAGGCAGATGAAGAACTGTCAGAGACCGTTGCGCTTGGCATCGAAGCACGACTGGAATATACAAACCAGTCTGGAACGGGCTGGGCCTATTATCAACCAGCGACCTTAGAATTGCTGATTGCCGGCAGTCAAGCCGAATTGGCTATTTTGGAAGAACTTGATTCTTCCGACGAAGATCTTCAGCAATTGATCAGCCACACGGTTGATTTGATGGCAACCGCTGAACGAGCGCTAGTGGAGCGTCGGATCGATGTCCCTGCTTGGTTTGCTGCCCGCATTGGTTATAGCCAGGCTCTGGTTGCGATTCATGAACGGAGCCCTATCATTCTCAGTAATCAAGACAACCTCAACAGTCTACTGGAGGTAGCAAACGAAACGATTCCTGAAGCCGACCCACGGGAAAAGCTGGGGCTTTTAGCAGACGATATCGAACAGCTTCAAGAGCTCACAGAAGATACGCTTACTCTTCATCGCAGGATCGAACTTGACGATGGACTCACTGCCACTGTTTACCACACAAGGGAAACGAATGTTGACGTCTTGGTTTTTGCGAAGTCCGATGAGGAGTACGCATCTGGGTTTACTGTTCTTAATCGGGAAACTGCCGACGAGCAAAAAGCCGCCTTCTATGAAACGACTTTACGAGCGCTGGTCATAAATATTCCTCGTGAATCCTTGATGTTTATGAATCGATTCGATCAATCTTCTGATGAACATCAGTTGGCGGTGATGACCTATGGCTTTGATTATGACATTGACCAAGAAATGGTCGCTACCGTTTATCAGCAGCTTCAATAAGCTAGCGCCAAACGCAACGCCAGCAAAACAATGATGAACAAACTCAGACCGAGAGTAAGAAATCTTCAGAACAAAGACGAGGGATAGCCCGTGCCAAAGCCTATACTAGACGGATGACTTTTCCCGTACTCGCATGATACGACAACTAGAATTTGAGGGCGTTTCCCATGATGATGCGCAATGGGCAGTGGACCACCTCACTATCGACTGGAACGAACAAGCGTTGCAAAAAGCGAACAGCTACCGTCTCAGGATGAATCTACCTCATGCCAATATCCGTCGTTTATTGGCTTCAGAAGTCTTTTCAACAGAACAAATCGACTCTGCGATGACAACCATGGATAATTACAAACTAACAAAAAAAGGAGCATCGCGATGCCCTTATGTTGCCCCTTATATTGTTGCTATTTTTTATACCCAAGAAAAGTCTCGATTTGATGCGTTCATTCGAACAAAAAAGTGAAGTTTACCAGAGACTCACGAGGAGGAGAAAAATGAAAAAACAAGTTTTGCTGCCCTTATTGCTGCTATTATGCCTGATTTCAGGATGTGGGGCGAGAAATTCAGCAAGTCCAGAGGAACTTTCTGAGCGCATCGGTGCCGCTTTAGATGCCGGTTGGGAACATACCTATCATGCAGAAACTCTTACTTATGAGTTAAGTATTGAAAATCTCGAACTGATGATTCGAGGCAAAGAAGCAGAATTGGCCTTTCTAGACCAGGTCAATAGCAACTCAAAACACAAGGCAGCATTCATTGAAAACACGGAAACAATGATCGCACTCGCTCAAGAAGCGATCGAAGCTCGCTATCTGGATATGCCGAGTTGGGTTGCCGCTCGCAATGGCCGGATCGAAGCCTTACTTGTTCTCCATGAGGAAAGCCCGATCATCGTCAGTAGACGAGCAAAATTGCAAGAATTATTCAACGAATACGAAGAGGATTTGGCACTAGTGACAGTTGGGGCAAACAATCCACTTGCCGATGAAGAAGCGATCAATGAAGATTCACGAGAAAAGCTTGGTTTGACGCCTGATACACTTGAACACTTATACCAACAAAGCGAAGACCAAGAAATCGAGTGGCAGACCGCTATTGATTTGGCGAACGGTGTGACCATGAATGTCTTTTCAACAAAACATGAGCCAGTGGAGATTCTCACATTTACGAATGCTGGCGAGACCTATCCTTCCGCAATCACTTTGTTTAATGGCCAAACGACGGAAATCGTTCCCGAGATAAGGACTCCATACGAAGCCGTTTCCGCTTATTTTAACGAAATAGCCGCTGCTGTTTATGAAACGATTCCATCTGGCTATCTATTTCTGGTTGAATCACTATGGCTTGAACTGGAAAACGACAATCGTTTTCACTTCAGAACCTACGTGTTTGATAACGAAGTGACCGAGGAAACGATATTAGCAGGGTTTCATCGCGCCCCGACTGTAGCAGCACGCTATGAGCGCGAAAACAATGCGACAGAACGAGAACGTGAAGCCTTTTTCCTCGTTAGAGAGCAAGGAAATCGTCGCTTTTATTCAAAACAAGAGATGGCAGAACTGTTAGAAACAGAAGGTTTTACTGCGGAAGAAACACAACGGGCACTAGAAACCCTAGATGTAGATTGGTATCGCCATGCTTTAGGACGCGCCAATCAATCCCGTCGGGTGTTAGGGATCCGTCAAAGAAATATGGCTGCTCATCTTGAAGGGAACGGCTTCTCACCTGATGAGATCGAATTTGCGATTGAAAACATGGAAAATTAATATGTAGGGGACGAGACCCCATTTCCCATTTTGTCTTAGCTTAAACAAAAAACCGACCAATCTTCCTGTTTAAGATTGGTCGGTTTCTTTATTTTTTGGTTTTGATTGGTACCATGGCTTTGCGCCGATGCTGCTTCATTATTGCTTGAAGACCATAGACACCAACTCCGATAATTCCTGCAAAAGCCGAAAAAGCAATAAAAATCACAGGAGACGCCCCACTTTCTATTAATTGTTTCCCTTGGACAAAGAAAAATAAGCCCATGCTGATCAATAATGCTAGAAATAGTGATTGTCCCGCCCCGTTTTTTTTCATGCTTGCTCTCCTTTTACTCGATTATAGGTTATTCTCTCATTTCATGAATGAAAAAACCTCCATCTTAAGGCTGATTCTTTCTTTCGATGATCAGATTGATCCCATTCGGATCAGTCAAATGCAAGCGGCTGTCTGTTTCTAACTCATACGAAACGCCTCTTGCCTTGAGATGACTTCGAAACGTAGAAAAAGCCAAAGCTGGCAAAACGATCGTAAAGTACGCTAAGCCTAGATCCTGTTCTTCCATAGCTGGAACATTTCTTCCCATCCAAATATTCGATCCGATATGGTGATGATACGAACCAGCAGCAAAAAACTTTGCTTGGCTACCAAAATCTGAGGTCAAACGCATGCCTAAAACTTCTGTGTAGAATTTTTCTGTTTTTGCCAAGTCCGCCACTTTCAAATGGACATGCCCCACCGTGGTGCCAACTGGAAAGGTCGTTTGAGATCGGTCAGCGGCTCCCAGCACGCCTTGCGCGTCCATTTCGATAGTAACGCCTACGATCTCACCATCTACTCGAATATCCCATTCACTCATCGGTTTGTCACGATACACTTCGATCCCGTTTCCTTCTGGGTCGGTCAGGTATAACGCTTCACTATATCCATGATCGCTGGCACCATCGAGGGGAGCTTTGGCTTCCAAATAATGAATCAGCATATTTCCTAGGTCTTTACGGCTAGGCAAAAGAAACGCCGTATGGAAAAGGCCTGTTTTCCGTGTCAAAGGCAACGGATCACTCACCTTCTCTAGAACTAAAAGCTCTTGCGCTCCCACGCCTAATCGCGCGTGATCTACACTTTGCTCCAATAAAGTCAGGCCGATCACGTCCGAATAAAACTGGCTCATTTTTTCTATGTTTGCTACTTTTAAAACGACTTTGCCAATTGCGGCTGCTGCATCGATTTGATAGGTTGATTGAATCATTTTCATCGTTATTTCCTCTTTTCTAAACAGTTAAATTCACTTGTACCTTTAAGTATAACACTAACTTTTAGTAAGTAAATAAATCTGCTTGTTGAGGAAAGGACTCCGTGATCTTCCGTGATTCCTAGAAACAAAGCATTTCCTCATCAGTCACAATCAAAGACAACTCGCTCACTTTTTCAATGCTTCAATCAGTGAAATGGCTGGCTGCATCGCTTCTTCGGTTGTCCCTTCTAACACCACATAACAATATGGCTTGTATTCAGCGGTGATGGCCAATAGTTGTTGATAATCAATCATTCCTTCTCCCAATGGGACTACCTTGATTTTCCCATCGATTACTTGATAGTCTTTCAAGTGCAAGCAAACGATGGCATCGCCAAAGCGGGAAAAAGCTTCCCTTGTCAAAGCGACTTGCTCTTGATAGTTCTCAGCGGTAATCAGATTGGTTGGATCAAAGATGATCCCTAAATAGTCAGAGGGTACCCGTTCCAGCAATTCTTCGATTCGGTCGATCGATGATAGTGGATGATTTAAGCCCGCTTCAATTCCTAGCATCACTTGATGTCTCTTGGCCACTTGGACCAAACGCTTGATCACCTGAACCAAATCATCGAAAACGACGTCACTGAAATTTTCCTCGGTATACCCCATATTTGGCAAAACCGAACCAGTCTCACTTGCGACCATAGCTGCATCAAAATATTTGGCATGTGCGAGATAGGTCTCGAATCTGGATAAAATCGCTTCCCGTTTTTCCAGATCAGGATGGATCAGATTACAATAACAACTTAATAAAGCGACCTGAACATGAGATTGACCAAAAACTCGTTTGAAAAAGCGACCTAACCCAGGGCTTAATTGCTCTGGCTCTGCCCATTGCGGGAAGGATTTATTTAATGCAAATTGAATATTATGAATGTTTTGAGCGGCAATTTTTTGCGCTAATTCTTCTGGGGACCCATAATTCTTTACATCATGCCCCCGAACAGTTAGTTAAAACATAGCTTCTCCTTTCTTCGTTGTTTTTGAAGCAAAAAGAAGACCAAGCAGCGAATCACTTCAACTGGCCTTGGTCTTCAAAACATTCAGCAGTAGCGGCTCCTCACTTCATCCATTGCTTCTCAACAAATGGTCAGAACCTTTTGCGACTTTTATTGTTGTGAACGATAGTCTTCCGTGAACTCATCAATGATTTGCTGTCCACCATTTCTTAAGAAGGTTTCGATTGCTGTATCAAACCCATCGATCTCGATTTCCCCAGTCATATATTGGTAGTAAGCGTCTGAGATTCCTTCAATCAAGCTTGACCATGAACGATCATAGGTTTCAGAGGTCAGCGATTGTGCAGGATTGATCACCGCAAACTCTTCATTTTCGCGAATCTTTTCATTGGCTAGGTTGACATATGGGTTGCTTGAAGGGAAAACTGTTACTAATTCTGATGGACGAGACGAAGAAAATGGTTGTACTTCTTGTTGCCACTTCGTATCATCTAAACGGACATAGACACCCTCATCATCAATTTCATAATGGACCCCTTCGATCCCTTGCGTCATCAAGGTAAACGGCTCTTCGTCCATCAAATCATTGATAAATTTCAAAACAACACGTAAGTCTTCTTCGGTTTCAACATTGTTTTTCGGAATGGCTAACCAGCCGCCCATTCCACCATTGGTATCAGAAAGGATACGACGTTCCACATTTTCATGGACGATATCATTGATCAAGACCCATTCCATATGCTCTTCGGCAGTTCCAGCAGCATCATCAATGTAGTTACGTACTTCTTGCAAACCACTCAATACGATCCCACCACGACCTTGAACGATATAGTTCTTCTGGTCATTTTTCGCCATTACCGCAAAATCAGAATTCATCCAGCCGTTATCATAGATATTACGGAACCATTCCATTGCTTCTTTGTATTCTGGTTGCATAAAGGATGGCATCACTTCATCATCATCCGTGATCGTAAACCAATTGTCTGCGCCAAAGTAACCAGAAAGTGAACGGAAACCAACGTTAAAGGACTCATCACGCTCTACGAAACCAACCGTATCATCTACACCGTTGCCATCTGGATCACCTTCCGTAAAGGCCTGAGCGACAGCCGCTAATTCTTCTAATGTCGATGGCACGTCCAAGCCTAAATTATCCAACCAATCTTTTCTGACAAGGACGCCATAACGAGCGATCGGTTTTAAAAACGGAACACCATAGATATGACCATCGATCCGCGAGGACTCTAACCGATCTTCGGAGATCTCTGCCAAATTTGGGAACTCTTCTAAATAGGGTTCCACATCCCAGAACATTCCAGATGCGAGTGAGCTACGGACGGTTGTATTATTGATTTCTGTCAGACTAACGATATCTGCTAAAGAATTCGACGCCAATGCTGCATTCAAGCGTTCTGTTTTTGAAGCATCTGGCACCCACGTAAAGTTTATCTCGACCCCTGTATATTCTTCTAACTTTTGCGTGACATCTCCAGATGGTGGTGAAGCAGTATGTAGCATCGCCATCCACGAAATACTTGATTTCCCTTCACTTTCAGCTCCTTCAGGTGAACCACCACCATCCCCGCAACCTGCTAAAAACAGTCCGGCACATAATAATAAACTTGCAACTTTCAACTTTTTCATTTGTTAACCTTCTTTCTCTATTTTTAGGGAGCCATCATCGCGCTGATCTTTCCCTTGATACGTAAAATATTCAAAATCGGCATAGCTTCCGGCAAAGTGATCTAAATCATGCGCACTGATTCCTATGAAATTCCCCGTAAAACCACCAGACAAGAACTGAATATTTTGCTTTTTAAAGGGATGCCACGTTTGTGATTGCCGATAGAACCATTGGGCTTCTAGATAAGAACCGACTACTTTCAATCTGATCGGCTCACTTGTAGCAGCGAGGGGCAATTTATCTGGGAACAAGTGAAATTCTCCTTCACAACAGCGCAGCAACCGAAGGACCTTGCCTGCTTCTTCATCATAGGTCACATAGAAAAACAAATAGTTTTCTTCGTTTAAGAAAAGCGACAATCCAGCCATCTGGTTAAACGATTGGGGTTGATATTCCATCACTGTTTCAGCTTCAAAACAAAAGTCTTGTTGGCGAATCGCTAATAAGTGCTTATGAAAGTTCGATTGCATCGATTCTCCACCGATCAATCGCAAATACCCTGGTCGCTCAGTCAGATTGCACCACTGTTCATTGGGCAGCAATCGTCTACCGTTCCATGCTTTTTGCAACGATCCTTGAAAATCATCAACAAAAACAGCAGGTGATGTCTCTTGCTTCTGAACCTCGCTAGCGAGCCTGATGGTTTGATCTGGGATCGTATCGTCATTGCTAAGACGCAGCCATCCTTCGTGATCCCAATAGACGGTTTGGAGTGCCGTCTCTCGTCCAAGGATCGCTGCCCCTGCTACTGGCCGAGTCATCAAATAGCTCATGACCCATTCTCCTGATGGCGCAATCGTCAAACTGCCATGACCTGTACATTGAAAAGGGGAATCTTGGCGCTGATAGGCACGCATCATGGGAAAATGCGGATCTACTTCATAAGGTCCAGTGATGGTCTTACTACGACAAACCGTTACCGCATGACCTGCACCCGTTCCTCCTTCTGCCGTCAGTAAGTAATAAAACTCATTGTGGTAATAAAGATGCGGTGCTTCGGTCTTCGCCAGCTGGGTTCCAGAGAAAATTGGCACTCTGTCACCGATCAAGCGGCCTTGTGCTTCAGAGTATTCTTGAAGCACGATCCCCACCGATTTATTTGGCGTATCCTTACGATAATCCCAAAGCGCATTCAATAACCAGATACGCCCCTCTTGATCATGAAACAAGGACGGATCAAAGCCACTACCATTTAAATAAATGGGCTCGCTCCATGGCCCATGAATCGTAGGAGCCGTCATGAGATAGTTTCGACAGTCTTTGAAGGGACGTGTCGTGTTGCGAACATTTGTATAGACACAATAGTATTGTCCGTTTGCGTAACTGATTTGTGGTGCCCAAATGCTGCCATTTGCTGCGTTGCCTAATAAATCCACTTGATTGGTCAGAATATCTGTTTCATGGGACCAATTGACTAGATCTTGAGAACAGTAGACCCGGATTCCTGGTAACCACTCAAAGGAAGAAACCGCTAAATAATAAGTATCCTCGACTTTTAAAATACTCGGATCAGGATGAAACCCTCTTAAAATCGGATTATTGATCATTGCCTTCATGCAACCCCTCCTTGTTTGCTGACTGTGTCCGTGGTTTTTTTCTTGTGTCGGTCATCACGATGGAGAAAACAAAAACCCGCCGCTAAAAAGAAACAAAAGGCAATCGGAAAAGCGATCATTTGACTACCAATCAATGTCACGACACCAGTCAAAAAATAAAGAACACACGCTTGCTTTCGATAATTACGATAGCGAACAAGCATCGTCGCCACTGAAACCAATATCAGGAGTGCCAACAGCGTGAAGCCAAACCAAGCACCGAGTGTTTGAAATTGCGCCAATGCTGCTTCTGCCGTCATTTGCTTCAGTACAGTAGGAAAAGCACTTTGAAAGATCTCTTCGAACTGCTGGACAGTCATTTGATTGATCACCAAGGAAAAGCCGCCCATAAACACCAGAGCGAGAACCATCCCGATCCAGCCAGACCATTTTGCCTTGCTCATTTTTCTATCACTCCTTCGATAGTCACCCATTCAGGACGTTGGGGACTTCTTTGGTAACAACACATTCGCTCCGTGAACGCGACCGTTTGGTGGCTTGCTGCTTTTCCCCAATTAGACCAGCCGCAAGGGACGAGCTGTTGATCAAAGCAGCAGGATAAAAAGGTGACTTTGGCGTCATTGCGCCAAGGACGGCCTAAATAATAGACTTTGTCCCCTGTCACCCGACACCGATCGAAGGTTAACCCGCTTGCTTGTTTGCTAGTTGAGGCAGCAGTAATGTAGTTCGTTTGTGGTGTATTTTTACAATGCAAGCGACACACTTCAAAGGTGGCGGAACCACCGCCAAAAATAAAATCGACTGTTCCACTGATCCTGCAATGCAAAAACAAACTCTGTTGTTGGTCAAAGATTGTTTTTCGCCAAGGACTGTTCATTGGTTCACCCTCTTTGGTATATTTTGGCAATGGTCCCAGGCACAAGGTATCTTGAAAAGCATCGAGATGACAGTGTTCGAAGCGAATGTCATCCCCTTCGATATAGACGGCAACTGCTTGCCCGACTGCTTGCCCATACCCTGCGTCATTGATGATGGTCAGGTTTTTTACAAAGACTTCTCGGCTATTGATAAAGAGCGTCGCTGTTTGAAAGGTTCCTCTTTTTTGCCCATTCTCATCGGTTTGCTCGGCAGCCAAGTGGTAGCATAAGAACGTGTTGGGTTCCGCGATCAACGTAAGCTGGTTTTTATAGATTTTCACCTGTTCTTGGTACACGCCAGAGGCGATCGTGATCTCACAAGGTGCGTTTAAGGCTTCAGCAGCCAGCACAGCTGCTTGGATACTCGTAAAATCACCCTTTTGCGGGTCTTTACTAACCTTTAGCTTGATAGGAGGTGCTGTTTTAGAAATTCGATCCACTGCGCTCTCATCTCCTTGGTTTCTTCATGACCACCTGGCAAGCTGCGCGCCTGCCAATGCTCCTTGTAGCCCATTGCTTCATAATGCTGCCCGACCTGTTGATCCAAACGAGCGACGCCGCTTGAGGGGCATCCACGATCTTTTTTGCCAACCAAACTCAAACGCGGGCGTGGTGCAATCTGTTCTTGGATCGCCGCAGTCGGAAAGTCTTTCAACGCATTAGGTACATAATAGTAAAACCCATGTTTGCTTAGACGGTCCTCTTCGATCAATGCTTGATAGTCCACTTGTGCTGCCATGTCCACCACCACTGATATCCGTTCATCAAGCGCTGCCAACCACCAGCTCATCAAGCCGCCCATGGAAAGTCCCAATGTGGCGATAGCGGAATGTTTCACTTCTTTGCGGGAAGCAAGATACGTCAAAAACTGTTGATTATCATAGATTCGCTGCCCCCATAACGTTTTGCCTTGCAAGAGAAATCGCTTGTAGCTATCATTTTCACCATTTTTTCGTTCGCCAAAGCCCCACATGTCGATCACCCCAACAGCGACGCCCAGCTTCATAAATGCAGCGAATAGGCTTTCCTTTTGCATATAAGGCGGACTTTGCCGAAGTTCTTCTTTCCCTATCGTGAAGTCACCGCCATGAGAATGATTGAACAAAACGAGTGGAACAGGTTGCTGAGAGCTAGGATAAGCAAAGTAAGCAGGGACATCTTCTTCTTGATTTAATCGTAGAAGTAAATGTTCCAAGGTATAATTATGCACCTGCTCTTTTGTTTGCTGAACCACTTGTGGTGCAACTTTCATATCAGGACCTAGCAGCTGAAGTAACTGAGGATCCCTCACAAAAAATCTCCTTGAAATGCCAGAGGCTGACGATTCTCAAATGACTGTGTGACGGTGATTTCCCGACTATTCTCGATATGGAACGCTTCAGTTACGCCTTCCAAATTGATACGATCAAACTGAATATTCCGTCCACAGCCAATATAAAAGCCTTGTTTTGTCATCTCTTCGATACCTGTCATCATTGCAGGCTTTCCTGGAATTGGGTGTTCAGCCATAGAGATGGCAATATCTTGGAAAGTGATATCTGAAATAAATTGTTCAGCCAAGCCATAAACAAACCCAGCGGCCGCATGGACATTCCGAGCCGAGATATTTGCAAAATGGATTCTCCGGAAATGAGGGGTTTCCTCGGTGATTGGGTACGGATTTTTATCCCAAACATACTTCTCTTTGCCTTTCGGTCCACAGAAATAGTAAAGATTTAAAGTGAATGGACAGATGACATTATCCATCACAATGTTATTCACTCGAATATCTTCGATCGTTCCGCCACGTCCACGACGGGATTTCAAACGAATCCCACGATCGGTATCTTGAAAAATACAATTACTGATGGTGACATTACGAATATCGCCGCTCATCTCACTCCCTAGAACGACTGCCCCATGCCCATGAAGCATATGGCAATTTACGATCGTGATATTCTCACAGGCGACCCGTTCTTTAGTGTCCTCCGTTCCTGATTTGATGGCGATGCAATCATCGCCAACATCAATATGACAGTTACTGATGCGGACATTTTTACAAGATTCAGGATCGATCCCATCCGTATTTGGCGAATCCGCTGGATTTTTGATGCGAAGATTATCGATCGTTAGATCTTGGCAAAGAATCGGATTGACGGTCCAACTTGGTGAATCGACAAGACGGATATCTTTCAACGTAATTTGCTGGCAAGAGTCAAAACTGATTAATTTTGGTCGTGGATAAGCAAGCTGTTCACGGTTTTTCCGAAAGGTCTTCCACCACCTTTGCCCTTGTCCATCGAGCATTCCTAATCCTGTGACAGCGATATTTTCCGCATTCTCGGCATATAAACAAGAGGCATAAACTTCCCGTTTGACCCCTTCCCAGCGAGACACGACGACGGGATAGTCTTTGGGATCATCAGAAAATACTAAGGTCGCTCCCAATAGTAGGTGCAGTTCAATATTACTTTTTAAAAAGAGCGCTCCTGTCGGATAGCGTCCTGCGGAAAAAGTGATTCTGCCTCCTCCTTGTTGATGCAATTCATCAATTTTTTCTTGAATCGCTTCTGTCAACAGACCTTCTTTTTCTTGTAAATCAGCTGTAGTCAATTGGATATTCATTTCTTGCTTCCTTCCTCCGTTAGTGGTTGCAGCAGTAAACTCGCTTGTAAAAAGGCACCGTATCCTTTAAAATCATTCGTGATAACGGGTTCACTGATATAGTAAACAAACGTACCATCCCGATTATCTGGTCCACCAAGACCAGCAACTTCACAGTTTCTGATCAGATTCAACCAGCCTTCTTTTGTTAAAAAGACAAACTCATCCAGCAATCCTTGATAGGTCTCTTGGGCAAACACTTGCCATTTTTGATCGATGATCCCTGCTTTGACTGCTTTCGCTGTTGCGTAACAAATCATTGAAGAAGCGGATGCTTCTAAATAATTCCCACGCTCACTGCCTTTATCTAAGACTTGATACCACACTTTTTTCTGGGGATCTCTTACTTTAGCAAGAGCTTCTAGACAGGAGACAAACATGGTTTCTAACGAATTCTTCTGCTCTGATTCCCCTAATAGCACCATCGTATCTGCGAGTGCCATCATGAACCATCCCATTGACCGTCCCCAGAAATTTTTTGAACAACCAGTCTCAGGATCTGCCCACGGCTGGACTTTTTGTTCATCCCACGCGTGATACAAAAGACCCGTTTTTGGATCTAGGGTATGCGTAAAGCATAAGGTGAATTGCTTGATGACATCTTCCAATGCTTCTGCTTTCTCAAATTTCAGTGCGTATTCTGTTAGAAATGGGGCCCCCATATATAAGCCATCTAACCACATTTGATATGGATAGATTTTTTTATGCCAGAACCCGCCTTCGCTTGTTCTTGGCATCTGCTGTAATTGTTGATACAGCGTGTCCAAGGCGATCTTGTATTTTGAAACACCTGTTTCTTTGTATAGTAAGAATAAACATTTGCCATTATTGATGTAATCGATATTCATCGCGTCCATCTGATAATTTTTGATACGACCGTCTTCGTCAATATAAAAATCCATCGTGTTTTGGATATAGTCGAAATAACGTTTGTCACCAGTCTGTTCATAGGCTTCTTTCACGCCTTGTAAAACAACCCCGATGTCATAGGACCATTTTCCGTGATAAATTTTTTCTTTGCATAAGTAGTCATAGCGCTCAAATAACGTGTTCAAAGCAATTTCCGAATAGTTCTTCATGTACGATACTTCCTTTTATTGTAGTCTCCTCAATTCATAGAGCTGTTTCAATGAATCTGTTTTACTGGCTGTATTTCATGAGGGTTCAGCTTGTTTTGCTATTTCCAGGTGTTCTCTAGTGACCGTTTTGTTCACGAACCAGTAAAAGTCTTTGAGCCGTTTTCTTTAGATAATGACCTCATCTCCTTTACTGGCAACGGTTTGCTCCGTAGTCGATGCCGCTTTTGAAACCACCTGATCTGTTTCAATTGGGTGGATATCTTGAAGAATTTTTTTGCCAGCAAGGGCAAAAACACCACCAACTAAGCTACTCCCCATCAAAAAGAGACCGATCAAGAAATAACTGCCAAGGACTAAATAGCCAAGGATCAAAATCGTCCAACTAATGATCGAATAATGCAGATAGCCTAAACCTAACAAGGCACTCCCCCGCAGGATCTCAAGCACGGTCGCAAAGTTGGTAGCCGCCATGACGGTATACACGTGCATGAATAGAAAGAGGAACGCAATCAAAAAGAGGACATTCGCCACTTGGATAAACCATGGAAATGGCGCAAATATATTGGTGATCACGATTGCTGCGATAATCAAAAACAACCAACTGATTAGCACCGATTGCCGGAACCGTTCTTTACTATAGTAGAAAAAACTTTTGATCAAAGGCGGTCGTTCATGAAGACGAAGCCAGCGATCATAATATTTCATCATGGCATACGACGCAGGGCCAATGCCAAAGAGGATGCCTCCCAGGAGAGTCACACTTAGCCAAAGAAAGTGAAGGGCGATCAGCGTCAAAAATGCGAGTAATCCTTCGTTGATTTTCGTGATCTTTTCGATCGTCATGTGATCCCTTCTTTCTTAATAAATCCCATCTTCGCCAATTTTTTTCGCCAAACGATTGGCAAAGATGACAAGAATCAAGCCAACAAGTCCTTTAAACAGCCCAACAGCTGTCGAGTAACTCAATTGACCATTTTGAATCCCGGCGGTATAGACAAAGGTATCAAAGATTTGGGCAACCTCACGGTTCATTGAGTTCATCAACAAGAACATATGCTCAAAGCCCATATCTAAGATCGAACCGATCTTTAAAATCAATAAGGTTACGATCGTCGGACGAATACAAGGCAATGTGATATGCCACATCTTTCGTAGCTTGCCAGCCCCATCCATATCCGCCGCTTCATAAAGCTGTTCATCAACATTGGTAATAGCGGCTAGATAAACGATCGTCCCCCAACCGGCACCTTTCCAAAGATCTTGGAAAATGTACATTGGACGCAACCACGTGCGACTTGTTAGAAACGGGATACGTTCGCCACCAAGACTTTCGATCATGTTATTGATTACACCACCTTCTGTCGTTAATAAAACATAGAAGATGGAAACAACGATGACCCACGACATAAAATGAGGCAAATAAATGATGGTTTGAATCCCTTTTTTCAAACGGCGATTGTTTACTTCATTTAGCATAAGTGCCAATACTATAGGAAAAGGGAAGGAAATCGTGATATTTAAGAAGAACATGATCAATGTATTGCGCATCAACATCACGAAGGTATCTTCGGTAAAGAGCCGAATAAAATGGGTGAAGCCAACAAAGGGGCTTCCTAGGATCCCCAAGAATGGTTGGTAGTCTTGAAAAGCGATGACTAACCCGCCCATCGGTATGTAACGGAAAATAAGAAAATATAAAATCCCCGGCAATACCATAATATAGAGGGCACGATTTTTTCTGATTTGCGCCCATTTTTTCTTTTTCAGCCGCAGCCGCTGTTCTTCTTCATTTAGTGGTGAGAAGTAATTATCAACTTTTGTTTCCATACTTGTTCCTCCGATTTTTTTTGATTTGATAGTCCCATGGTAGCGTGAAAAAAAGATAACGTATATAATCATTTTCTCAGCTTTGAAAAGGCATACATTTTTTAGGATTATCTCGCAGTCGAATTGGATAATCCTTTATTTATCAACGTTTGTCATTATTGTGATTTTTTTAACATGTAAAAGTGATTATATACGTTGTCCCCGCCTCATGATACGTTGGAAGTACCTATTTAAGTAAAAAAAGATGGAGGTTTTTTCTATGCAACAAACCCTGAAAAAAACGAACCGCCCGAAAAGTGAACGGGTCGTTCAAGGATTTATTATTGGCTTTCTACTACTCTTCACCTTAACGTGTCTCTTACCTTTTCTAAACATTCTCGGAAGCTCCTTTGCTTCTTCTTCTGAGATCGCGACACGAACATTTATCATTATCCCTCGTGAATTTAGCTTAAATGCTTACCGATATATTCTCTCGACACCCACGATTTTTACGAGTATTGGTGTTTCCCTTTTTGTGACCATCGTCGGAACAGTTCTTTCAATGATCTTGACCTCTTTTATGGCCTATGCTCTTTCAAGAAAATATTTGCATGGACGCGGCATCTTCAACTTTATTGTCGTATTTACCATGTTGTTTAGCGGTGGGATGATCCCAAGTTTTATTTTGGTACAAAGCCTCGGCTTGATCGATTCTCTCTGGGCACTGATCTTACCGAGTGCGATCAGTGCATATAATATGATCATTATGAGAAACTTTTTCCAAGGAATTCCTGATAGTTTAGAAGAATCAGCAAAAATGGATGGTTGCTCTGATTGGGGCGTCTTTTTCCGTATCATCTTACCCCTTTCCTTACCATCGATTGCGACGATCTCTTTGTTCTACGCTGTTAGTTATTGGAATACTTATCAATCAGCGATTTTGTACATCAATGATTCAGCGAAATGGCCGATCCAAGTGCTCCTTCGACAAATCGTGATCGTCTCCAGCGGGATGAACGCCGATGCTGCGAGTGTCGATGTTGTCCCCCCAGCACAATCCGTAAAAATGGCCGTGATCGTCGTTGCGACGCTGCCAATGTTGATCGCCTATCCATTTGTTCAGAAGTATTTCGTGAAAGGGGCAATGGTTGGTTCCGTCAAAGGGTAACCAACAGGCAGCCAAGAAAAACGCGCTTTTTGATCGTTAATCAAAAAGCGCGTTTTTCTTTTATTCTTTGGAACGTTTGCGATACTCTCCGGGCGTCATCTGTTCTTTCTTTTTGAAAAAGCGAATGAAGTTTTGAGAGTTGGTATATTGAAGGTTGGCTGCGATTTCCTTGATCGTCATATCCGTTTCCCGCAACCATTTTTTGGCGATTTGCAACCGATAGTTTTGTAAGTAATCGGCAAAATTGATGGATAATTCCTTTTTAAACACATTACTTAAGTAATTGGCATTATAATGCAGCTGTTCAGCAATGCTATCTAAGGAAAGATCCTGATCGTATTGTTGGTGTACGATCAAGACCATCTTTTCAGACAAGGAGCGAATTTCTCGATCTGTTTTGGCTTGTGTCGTTTCAACGATAGGTAAAACTAACTCTTGATAGATGCTTTGCTCAACTTTGACTAAGCTGGTTTGGTTGAGCACGGATTGATAAACTTTACGACTATTTTGCAAGCTGGTATGATCTGCTCCTAAGAGTTGCCCTAGCTGAACGATACTGTTGATCAACTTAAACAAGGCGCTTTCAATCGTCAACGGATTTTTATTTTCATGGATGATTTCTCGTACAACTTCCGTGTAACTCGCTTTGATGGTCGCTAGCTCCCCACTACGCATCGCATCCAAAAAGGTACTTTCTGCTTCTCTAGGGTATTGAACGATCGCGTTATTGTCCAATTGTGCCGCAATGTCGTCAAAAAAGATAATGACTTCTTCCCCTAAATTCATTCGATAGTGCAAGGCTTCTTTGGCGTTATCAACCGCTAGTTTGGTTTCTACGAGGCGGTCGTAGGATTGTGAGACCCCACAACTTATTTTAATTCTTAAATAGTCTTTTGCCGCTTGATGGATCTTTTGACAATAGGTCAATACTTGTTTTTGATCAATCGTTTTCGGAAGTTTTAAAATCGTTCCTTGGGTTTCTTGACTAGAGATGATTGGCTGAAAACGCAAATTCGCCGGAATGATCTCAGAAACGAGATTCTCAATGGCAAGCAAGAAAATATCACTGGTCGCTGTTTCTCGCCCACACAAATCATCGATTTGAATCAGTAATACGGCAAAGTGTTCCGTTTCGGGTACTTCATACCCAAATTGTGACAGTTTTAAGTGAATATCTGCTTCTGAGATACAGCCGCGAAACAAGTTTAATAAAAACAAAGATTCTAACTCGGGCTTTTGGTGTTCAACTTTAACAGCAAGATCATGGTTTTGATGCAAGACTTGGTCGATATCGGAAATCAATTGATTGACTTCTAATTTTTGACCTTGTTTTTTGGGCTTTAAAAGCTCTCCGATCCGATTGATGGGTGAAGTAGCCACGATCGCAATGCGATAAGATACTAATAAAAACAGGAAAATCAATAGACTACCAATCACGATCAAACCGCTTCTTAACTCACGAATTGCTTGCGAAACACTGGCTGGCGCCAGACGGATCACATGATACCACTGATTGTAATCCGATTGTGTGACCACATACTTGTTGTTTTCTTTGTCAGTGAAGATGCCATCGCCGTGGGCAGCTGCGATCATTGTTTCGTGTAAGTCAGAATCGATCACTTCACCATTATCGAAAAGCAGTTGTCCATCCGCATGAAAAATATTCAAAAACGAATCGTCATGATCTGCCACCAACTGCGCAATGGTATGGTCTTGGATTTCAGCAATCCCCAAAGCAGTGGTTTCCTGTCGAAACACAGGCAGCGTCATCACCATTTTTAAATAGCCATCTTCTGGCAACCAATACAAGTAGCGTTGGTTGTCGATCAACGCTTGAAAAGCAGCGAATTCAGTATCATCGATCTGTTTTAAGGAGCCTTCTTCGATTTTCCAATGCTGATTCAAATTCACCAATTGGTAGCTGGCGTTTTCGATCCCCATCACACCAATGTAAGCCAGTTGCGAATTGATCTCGCGCACTTGTCGATAATTCGTCACGGAAAACGGCTGTTCCATCGTATCGGAAAAACTTTGAGTACTGCTATATGTAGAAAAGGCATACTCCACCATCTGAATTTTTTGATCCAGATTTTCTTTGACTTGGTTGACCAAATTATGTTGACTTTGCAAAAAGGTTTCTTGAATGTTTTGATACGTTCGATGATAAATGACTCCACTAAAGCCGATAATTAAAGCGCTACCAATCAAAGAGACCCAAATGAAAATTTTATAGAACAAGTTGGACGTTTGATGATAGCTTAAAAAGAATTTCATAGACTCCCTCCCATTACCTAACTATCTTCTTTTATACTAGCACATCCCAGAAAAAGTTCCTATGTTATTTTGAAAAATGTTTCACGTGTGCATCCTTGGTGTATTGACATTCTCGTGGGAACAAGCTATGCTTGAATCAAGCAAAAAGGAAGAAGGTTTTCTATGGTCACGATCAAAGATATCGCCAAAGTCGCTGGTGTTTCACATACAACTGTTTCTCGTGCGTTAAACGATAGCCCATTAATTAAGCCAGAAACAAAAAAGAAGATCGCAGCCATCGCTGAATCTTTACACTATGTGCCCAATGTCAATGCCAAAAGTCTGGTGAATCAAAAATCCTATATCATTGGTCTTTATTTTTCTCATCTATCCATTGGTACTTCCGATAGCTTTTTAGTCGAAGTGATCAAAGGAATCAGTGATACCCTACCATCCGAATATACTTTAGCGGTTCATGAATTATTGCAATCCGATACATTTGATGAAGAGCCGAATCGTTTAGATGGAGCGATCGTGATGAGTCAAAGTGATCGGGATGACGGCTTTATTGCTGCTCTTTCAAAGAAAAACATTCCCATCGTCGTTTTGAATCGTCAATTGCAGGATGCAACCTTGATGAATGTCACTAGTAATGATGCCCAAGGGGTCTATCAAATGATCACCTATGTGCTTGAACAAGGCTTTCGAAAGATCGCCATGATTGAAGGGATCGCTTCCTTTGGTTCCGCTAGAGAGCGTCGTAAAGGATTTATGAAAGCGATTCAAGAAAAGCAGCTTGTCTGCCCGAAAGAATACTTCGTAGCTGGCGACTACTCTTTGGAAAGTGGTCAGCTGGGTGCCCAGCAACTACTCGCTTTACCTGAACCACCTGAAGTGATTTTTTGCGCCAATGATGATATGGCGATCGGTGCGATCAATGCCTGTCATCAAGCAGGACGAAAGATCCCAGAGGAGATCGGTATCATCGGTTTTGATGATAGTTCTTTTTCTCCCTATACGTATCCCCCATTAACAACGATCCGCAAACCAGTTTATGAAATGAGTCAATTGGCAGCAACTCTGCTGTTGCAAGCATTTGCCAATCAAGTAGTTGAGAAACAACATTTCTTTGATACCTCGTTAATCATTCGTCAATCGCTGTAAGCCTCTTGTTTTCAAGAGTGCTTACGCAAAAATGTTAACGTGTGCATAACTATTTTTTAAGGAGGATTCTATGAAAAAAATTACCGAACAAACCCATCAAACTTATCCAACCCGAGTAATTCAATTCGGGGAAGGCAATTTTATGCGGGGCTTTTTTAACTGGCAGCTGCAGCAAATGAACAAGCAAGGTCTTTTTAACGGCAGTGCCGTTGTGGTACAGCCGATCGATCACGGCTTGAAAGAGCTGTTGGCACAACAAGAAAATCTCTACACTGTTATCTTAGAAGGACTTGTCGATGGCGCTTTATCTCAAACATTTGAAGTCGTCTCCACTATCGATCAAGTGTTAAATCCTTATCAGCAATGGGAAGACTATCTTGCTTTAGCCGAAGATGAGCAACTCGAGATCATCGTTTCTAATACGACGGAAGCAGGTATTGCGTTTCACCCAGAGGATTCCTTGCACGATACCCCTCCCCACAGTTTTCCTGCAAAACTGACCGCCCTTTTGTATCGTCGTTTTCAACGACAAAAACCGGGATTTTTGATCATTCCTTGCGAATTGATCGATCGGAATGGGGAAAAATTAAAAGAGATCGTCTTACAATATGCCGCATTATGGTCTTTGGAGTCAGACTTCGTCAACTGGTTAGAAAAAGAAAACACCTTCTGCTGTAGCTTAGTCGATCGGATCGTTCCAGGATATCCTCGCGACAAAGTGGCACAATACCAAGAGATTCTTGGCTATGAGGATGCCGTAATGGTCACTGCAGAACCCTTTATGTTATGGGTGATCGAAGGAAGCGGCGTAGCTGAAAAGCTCCCCTTGCAAGAAGCTGGGTTGAATGTGATCGTGACAGAAGATATGACCCCTTACCGTGAACAAAAAGTACATTTATTAAATGGTCCTCATACGGCGATGGTTCCACTTGGTCTTTTAGCTGGTTTAGAAACGGTTGAAGAAGTAATGAACGACCGTGATTTTGCAGCCTTTTTGGATGGTCTTTTTCAGGAAGAGTTGATTCCAATGCTTGATTTGCCTAAAGCACAGCTTACAGCTTATGCGGAACAAATCAAAGAACGCTTCAGAAATCCTTATGTGAAGCATCAGCTGCAATCGATCGCTTTAAACAGTGTTTCAAAATTCCGTGCGCGTCTTCAACCAGTCTTAACTCGTTATGTCCAACAAAACCAGCAGGTACCAAAACGAATCACTGCCGCATTGGCAGGGTTACTGACTTTCTATCTCACAAGACCCTTTCAAGATGATGAGCTAGTGACAACCATATTTCAGCAAGTGAAACAATTACCAGCAGAAGAACAGATCGCCACTCTATTAAAAAATGAGCAACTTTGGCATGCAGACCTGAGCTTCATGACAGAGACGATCAATGAAATGTGCACATGTCTAAAACAAGACGGACCACGCCAGTTACTTGCGTCGATTGACACCCCTGAGCCAAGTTTGAAATAAAGGAGAATCTTTATGTCCACCACATTAACAGAAACGCCCGCGCAACTATTGAAATTGCACCCTAAAGACAATGTCGCAGTCGCATTAAAACCACTAGCTGCTAAAACGACCCTTGCATTTGAAGGCCAAACGATCACCCTTTTTGAGGATATTCCGCAAGGACACAAAATCGCCCTCAAAGATCTAGCACAATCACAAGACGTGATCAAATACGGCTATCCCATTGGACATCTCTTAGCTGACGTTAAAACCGGCCAATGGTTGCATACCCACAATGTCAAAACCAACCTTTCTGGTACCTTAGCATACACCTATGCCCCCGATTTGCATCCCGTCCGTTATCCAAAAAGGGCTGCGACGTTCCAAGGGTACCGTCGGGCGAATGGCAAAGTTGGGATTCGGAATGATTTACTGATCGTACCAACAGTTGGTTGCATCAATGGCATCGCAGAGATCATTGTTGAAAACTTCAAGAAGAATCATCCAGATCTTGGCACTTTTGATCATATTACGATCCTTAAACATCCCTACGGCTGCTCCCAGTTAGGCCAAGATCATCAAAACACCCGTCAAATTTTAATTGATGCGGTGCATCATCCAAATGCCGGTGGCGTCTTGGTCTTTGGCTTAGGTTGTGAGAACAACACCGTTCCCGAGTTTAAGAAAAACCTTGGTGACTACGATCCAAAGCGCGTCAAATTTATGGTGGCACAGGAAAGCGACGATGAAATTGCGGTTGGCGAAAGCTTATTAGAAGAATTACTGGAAGCAGCAAAAGAGGATCAACGAGAAGCCGTTCCCTTGAGTGAGCTAAAGATCGGGTTAAAATGTGGGGGGTCCGACGGGTTTTCTGGGATCACCGCCAACCCTTTGTTGGGGGCATTTTCTGACTTTTTAGTTTCTCAAGGTGGCAGTACGGTCTTGACGGAAGTACCCGAAATGTTTGGCGCTGAACAAGTCTTGATGGCGCGTGCACAAGATGAAGCAACCTTTGAAAAAATCCTCCATTTAATCAATGACTTTAAAGATTATTTTCTTGCTTACGGTGAGCCGGTCTATGAAAATCCTTCTCCTGGCAATAAGGCAGGCGGCATCACTACGCTAGAAGATAAGTCATTAGGCTGTACCCAAAAATCTGGGACTTCCGCTGTCGTCGATGTCTTAAAATATGGGGAGAAACTCCGTAAGCCAGGCTTGAGCCTGCTGGAAGGTCCAGGAAACGACCTTGTTGCCGCTTCTGCACTGGCTTCTGCCGATTGCCAACTCGTCTTATTTACCACGGGTCGCGGCACGCCATTTGGTGCCTATGTGCCGACCATGAAAGTTGCCACGAATCAAGAGATTTATCATAAGAAACCCCACTGGATGGATTTCAACGCCGGTCGCTTGTTGGAAGAGCCGATGGAGGTCGTGCTGGAAGACTTTATTCAAGCGATCATCGATACTGCCAGTGGAAAACCGACGCGTAATGAAGCCAACAACGTTCGTGAGATCGCCATCTTTAAAAATGGCGTGACACTATAATCAAAGAAAAGAGGTTCGACATGTTTTTAAATGAAAACTATTTATTGCCAAATGAAATTGCTCAAACCCTTTACCATGAATATGCCAAAGAGCTGCCGATCATTGATTACCACTGCCACCTAGACCCGAAAGAAATCTATGAGGATCGGCCCTTTAAAACTATCACCGAGGCATGGCTAAGTGGCGATCATTACAAATGGCGCTTGATGCGCGCTTGTGGCGTACCAGAAGAAGCGATCACCGGCAATGCCAGTGATTATGAAAAGTTTTTGGCATGGTGTCAAACAGTGCCAAAATTGGTGGGAAATCCCCTTTACAGTTGGACTCATTTAGAATTAAAACGATTTTTTGCGATCGATCTTCCCGTTACTGAAGAAAATGCCGAAACCTTGTGGACGCTCTGCAACGAAAAATTGCAGCAAAAAGACTTTACTCGAAGAGCTTTGATTGCTCGCAGTAAAGTCGAGATCGTTTGCACCACAGATGATCCAGTCGATGATCTTCACTATCATCACCAATTAAGCCAAACAGAACAACGTTTTCGTGTCTTGCCGACCTTTCGACCTGACAAAGCGTTACAAATCGACAATCCGAATTTTCTTGCCTATGTTACCAAACTCGAAAAGCGTTTCGAAAAAGCGATCACTACCTACGATGCTTTCTTGAGAGCCTTGCGGGACCGTGTAACCTACTTTCACCAGCATCACTGCCGCTTGTCTGACCATGCGCTGGATACTTTAGTGTATGCTGCAGACGAACAGTTATCCCTTGAAGCAATTTTTGCCAAAGCATTAGCTGGAGAATCTTTGGAGCAAAACGAAGTCTCGTTCTTCAAAACCAATGTTCTAGTTGAACTGATGAAGCTGTATCACGAACATGGTTGGACGATGCAACTGCATGTCCATGCGTACCGTAACTGCAACCAACGAATGTTTGAGCGCTTGGGACCAGATACTGGCTACGATGGCATCAATGATCAACCACTGACTCAAAACTTGCAGAAACTATTGAACGCTGCTGATGCGCAAGACCATTTGCCTCAAACGATTCTCTACTCCTTAAATCCCAATGACTATGATGCACTCGTCGCTTTGATGGGGTGCTTCCAGCAAGAAGGCAATAATAAATTGCAGTTAGGATCTGGTTGGTGGTATAACGACACCCGCGCAGGCATGCGTCACCAATTGACGAAATTCGCAGATGGCAGTGTGATCTTTAACTTTGTCGGCATGCTGACGGATTCAAGAAGCTTTCTGTCTTACACCCGTCATGAATATTTCCGACGCGTCTTTTGTGAATGGCTTGCTGAGATCGTTGTACGTGGTGAAGCACCTGCTGATCTTCGTCAGCTAAAACCATTAGTAGAAAATGTCTGTTATCAAAACGCCAACAACTACTTCAAATTTTAGGAGAAAGACAATGGAAAAAATCGTCATCGTCGGTGATTCCACCGCATCGATCAAAGAGCCTAGCGCTCGTCCAGAAACGGGCTGGGGTGAAAAGATCTCACGCTATCTCTCCCAGCATCAAATCGTCAACTTGGCAAAAAATGGGCGTTCCTCCAAAAGCTTCATTGAAGAAGGACGCTTGTTGCAGGCAAAAAAAGAACTACATGCTGGTGATTATCTCTTGATTCAATTTGGACACAACGATCAAAAAACAGATAGTCGTGGTACGACACCTGTAGAATATCAGCATAATTTAGCAACCTTCGTGCAAACGGCACGCCAGCAGCAAGCGACACCGATCCTATTGACCTCGATCACACGTTTGCATTACGTGGACCAACAGAAACTTGATCCTTTGGCAGTCGGTCCTTACCCAGAAGCAATGCGTGCTTTGGCTACTTCCTTGGATGTGGTCTGTCTGGATCTTTTTGCCGTAACACAACGGTTCTTTTCAGCACTGGAACCACAACAGGCGAAAACCTATTTTCTTCATTTAGAAAAAAATCAGCACCCCAATTATCCAGCAGGCATTACGGATAACACGCATTTGAACGACCAGGGTGCTACAGCCGTCGCCAAATTAGTTGCCAAATGTTTGACAAATGCTCCATTACCGCTTGCACGACAAGTTCTTTTAGATTGAAACTCATTGCTCGTGTTGAATCTTCCCTTAACATAAATACGCTACCTGATTTTAAAAAGAGCAACTCAAGCAAAACGCTGCGAAGAGCATTTCCCTTCACAGCGTTTTGCTTTTCCTTCTTTTTAAAAGATTTGTTTGCAGTTCCTTTGCTTCAACCCATTAATCGCCAAGCTACCTTTTAAAGACCTACATTTTTTGGGTGTTGTACCATAAAAATGGGAACGATTGCAATCGTCCCCATCCTTACTATTGATTGTTTTATTCAGGTTGTTTCCCGATATATGCCAAGATACCGCCGTCTACATATAAGACATGGCCATTGACAAAGTTTGATGCCTCAGAAGCTAAGAAAACCGTTGGTCCTGCTAAATCTTCTGGCTCACCCCAACGGGCAGCAGGTGTTTTTGCTACGATAAATTGATCAAATGGGTGACGAGAACCGTCTGGTTGGATCTCTCGTAATGGTGCGGTTTGCGGTGTTGCAATATAACCAGGTCCGATCCCATTACATTGAATGTTAGCTGAACCAAATTCAGCACAAATGTTTTTCGTCAACATTTTCAAGCCGCCTTTAGCCGCTGCATAACCAGCCACTGTTTCTCTTCCCAATTCACTCATCATTGAGCAAATGTTGATGATTTTTCCATGTCCTTTTTTGATCATTGACGGTAAGACTGCTTTTGAAACGATAAATGGAGCGTTCAAGTCCACGTCAACGACTTGACGGAAGTCTTCAGCAGACATCTCCAACATCGGGATTCGTTTGATGATCCCAGCATTATTGACTAAGATATCGATCACGCCAAATTCTTCTTCGATCTGCTTGACCATTTCGTTGACTGCTTTTTCATCCGTTACATCACAGACATAGCCGTGGGCTTCAATCCCTGCTTCACGATAGTTTGCTAATCCTTTATCCACTGATTCTTGATCCAAGTTGTTAAAAACGATCGTTGCTCCTGCTGCTGCTAGTGAACGAGCGATCGTAAAACCGATCCCATAGACAGCGCCTGTCACTAAGGCGATTTTACCATCTAAACGAAATTGATCCATTGAAAAATCCATAATTGATAAACCCTCTTTCTTTTTATTTTAAGTCGTCCATAGCCACCATATCCATATCGGTATAGGTGATGTTTTCGCCACACATTGCCCAGATAAAGGAGTAGTTACTGGTTCCAACACCCGAATGGATCGACCAGCTTGGAGAAATAACGGCTTGTTCTTCACTAACCACTAAATGCTTCGTTTCATCTGGTTTGCCCATCATATGGAATACTTTTGTATCTTCATTAGCAAAATCAAAATACACATATGCTTCCATCCGACGTTCATGAGTATGGCTGGGCATCGTATTCCAAGCACTGCCTGGTTCTAAGATCGTGTACCCCATTTGTAATTGACAGCTTTCGCAAACATTTGGGTGAATGTATTGATAAATTTTCCGTTCATTTAAGGTCAAGCCCTCACCAGTCTCCATTGGTGTGACTTGATCGATACTGATTTTTACATTTGGGTATTTCTTATGTGCTGGCACGCAAGATAGATAGAATTTCGCTGGATTTGCTGGATCATCTGAGTGGAACAAGACTTGTTTGGTTTCCTTGCCGATATAGTAACCGTCTTGTTTCTTCATTGGTTCTTTTTGGCCATCGATCGTGATCGCACCGGGTCCTCCAATATTGATGACGCCTAATTCACGGCGTTCTAAGAAGTACTCCACCCCTAGTTCACTGCTTAATTGCACTTCTAACGCTTTTTCTGTCGGTGTCACTCCGCCAAAGATCATCCGATCATTGTGGGTATAGATCAGCATGATTTGTCCCGGTGTGAAAATTTTCTCTACCAAAAATTCTCTGCGTAATTCTTCGGTACTATAGTGACGAATATCAAGTGGACTATGGGTATAGCGTGTTTCCATGTGTTGCATGTTTAACTTCCTCCTATCGGATAATTTTTCCTGAACCTGTTGCAATAAATTCTTGTATCTCATTGGCGCTAAACTGATTACAGTCGCCATGGATCGTATGCTTCAAGGCAGATGCGGCAGTTGCAAAATCAATGATTTCTTGGTCTTGTTTCTTCGTGACAAGACCATGTAGGATACCAGCTGAAAAGGCATCGCCTCCTCCGACGCGATCAACGATTGGATTGATCTCATGGGTTGCAGAAACGACATAATTGCCGTTGTGCCATAGGCTTCCTGTCAATTGATTGTGACTTGCTGAGAGCACCTGACGACTAGTTGAATAAAAGAGCTGGATATTTGGGTATTTCCGATGCATTTCTTGATAATAGTAGTCATCTTCGACTTCTTCTGTTGCAGCAGGTACATCCATAAAAACTTGGGCATCTAACTGTCCTGCTGAGCAATAATCGACATAGGGGAGCACTTCTTGCAAAAAGACGCGCGCTTCAGCAGTCGTCCACAGTTTTCCACGATAATTGATATCGAAACTGATTTTACAACCAGCTGCTTTCGCTTCTTTGATCAACGTCAGTAAAAGCGTCTGCCAAGTCGATGAAAGAGCTGGCGTGATCCCTGAAAGGTGAACAATGTCAATCCCATCAAAAAGGTCAGACTGCCACTCATTTTCCTTCATTTGAGCAAAGCTAGAGCCTGCGCGATCATAAACCACTCGCGCTGCTCGTTCCCCGATACCGGTTTCAATATAGTAAGTACCTAGTCGGGAACCGCCACGAAGCACGTGGCGACAATCGACGCCATAGCTTCGTAAATGTTGAAAAACGGCATCTCCTAAAGCATTTTCCGGCACTTTACTAGCAAAAGAAACGCGATGACCAAAATTCGCCAAGGAGATCGCAACATTGGCTTCTCCACCACCATAATGGGCAGCAAACATCGAACTATGGGCGATTCGGTCGCCTAACGTTGTCGATAGACGCAACATGATTTCTCCTAGTGTCAGAATGTTTGCCATCTTACTTTCCTCGAATCTCTTTTAATTTTGCCGCATATTGTTTCGCTACTTCTGTTACTTTGTCAAAATCCCCACTTGCTGCTGGCGCTAACAAATTCCCCCCTACACCAACAGCTACGACACCCGCTGCAAACCATTCTTGCATGTTGTCTAAGCTGACACCACCAGTCGGCATAATGTTTAATTGTGGCAATGGCGCTTTGAAGGCCGAGATGATACTTGGTCCATACGCACTACCCGGGAATAGTTTAATGATATCTGCGCCTGCTTTTAAGGCGTCCTTCATTTCTGAAATGGTCATGCAACCAGGCAGATAAGGAATTTGATATAAATTACATAATTCAGCCGTTTCTTGATCAAAAGTTGGGCTGACAACATATTCTGCTCCTGCCATAATCGCTAAGCGGGCGGTCACTGCATCAAGAACGGTCCCAGCACCAACGACTACCTCTGGATTCTCTTTGAAGGTTGTTACCAATTCAGCGATTACATCCGCCGCTTGAGGCACTGTAAAAGTCAACTCAATGCCGGTGATCCCCCCTGCAACGATCGCTTTACTTGCTTGTAGTGCTTCTTCTTTTGAAGCGCCACGCACAACAGCGATCACGCCGCTTTCTTTTAGTTTCATTAAATTCGCTACTTTTTTCATTGAGACCCTCCATTTATTTCCTATTTGGAAAATGGTATTTATTATAAAGAAACTTACACGTTTATTATACCGTTCTTGTTTTTATTTGCAAGGGCTTTCCATTAAAAAGTTTATAATGCTTGTTCAATTTGTTGTTTTGTCGCAATAATCGCATCGATCAATGTCATTTTGTATTCTGGGGTCAAGCGGTATTTCGGTAGGCTGATAGAAAACGCCCCAACGATCTCCTGATCTTTTATCAGTGAGGCACCGATGCAATAGATTTCTTGTTCCATTTCTTCATCATCAAAGGCTACTTGGTTTTCTTTTGCTTGCTCCAATTCTTTCTTCAACTTCAACTGATTCGTAATGGTGTTTTCCGTATAAGCGGTTAAAGGCGTTGCTGCCAAATATTCTTCCACTTGAGGGGCATCAAACTCCGCTAAAACGGCTTTCCCCATGGCAGAGCTATACAATGGTCTTGTGATCCCTACTTTTGAAGACATGCGAATCGTTTGATTGTGGGGCTCCAATTTATTGACATAAAGAATCTCGTTGGCGGTCAAGACGCCTAAGTGGATCGTTTCATCCGCCGTTTTCTGCAATGCTTCCAAGTAAGGCAAGCTGATTTCCACTAAATCAAGCTCTTGAATGTTTTGATTGGCATACTTGATCAGTTTAGACCCTAAGCGATAATTCTTCTCTTTGTCCCGTTTGACATAGCCGATCATTTGCAGCGTTTCCAATATTTTCAAAGCTGTGGATGGGGTCAGTTTCGTTGCTTCTGAAATTTCTTGCAATGGTTTACTGGGCGCTTCTGCGAGATAATCTAAAATGGTTGCTGCTTTTAGTAGTACGGTTCCATATGGTTTTTGTGTCATCATTTCTCCACCTTTATTTTCTATATAAGAAATTATAATATCTTTTTAGGAAATGCACAATCTTTTTTCCTATATATCAGCAAGACGCGATTCCTATTTTACTTTCTGTCGTTATTCATTGTATGATGAAGACAAGACAAAGGAGTGCCGAACAATGGACTTAAATGTATTGATCAAAGGAAAAAAATTGACTGACAATGAGCTGCAAATTCTTGATTATTTACTTGCAAATACCGCTGCGATCGATGGACTACCCTTAAGAGAAATCGCTAAAGCTATCTACACTTCCCCAGCAACCATCGTGCGGCTTGCGCAAAAATTAGGTTTTTCTGGCTATCTAGAGCTACTTTACTTCTTAAAGAATCGCTTGAAAAATCAGACGATCACTGAAGCCGCCATCGATTACCAAATTGACGCTGCCAGTATTGCAGATACGATTGACGCGATCAAAGAAATCTATGGACAAAATAAGCACAAGTTTATTACGATTTATGCAACAGGTTTTTCGGGGATCGTGGCAGAATACCTCCACAAAAAAATGCTGGTCAACGGCATCAAAACCTTATTAGTCAGTGCTTCTGACTCAGGTGGGATCATTAGTAACAACATCGAGAACATCAGTATGTTGATCACCATTTCTAAATCTGGCGAAACACAAAAAGTGCTGGAAAAGATGGCATTAGCCAATGAACATCACATACCAACTGTTTTATTTTGCGGGAACGGTGATCATCGCGCCAATCAACTAGCGACCTTTTCCTTTGAAGTGACAGATGAACGTCCCTACGACACCCAAAACATCCAGTACACTAGCTTCTTTGGTAAATTACTCTTATTAATGGAATATATCGTCGACGCTTTTACCCGTGTTGAAACAGAAAACCAGCAACCCTAGTGGATTGCTGGTTTTTGCTTATGCTTGAAAGTACGTTGTTGCCAGTTCTTGATAAAGCGCTTGGTTCTGCGGATCAGGTACAAATTTTTCAGCTGGCTGATCTTGCCGCACAACAGAGCTTTTGTATAAATCATACAAGCCGAATATCGGTTCGTTTTCATCGGAAAGATAACAGGTCAGCCCCAACACATCCGCGGTCATTTGACCTAAAAGTTTTGTTTGAAAGAAACCACCACTTACAGTGACTGCCCCTTCCAACTGCGCCATTTGCTTTAATAAATCGATGTTCATCAGCATGCCTTCAATGACTGCCCGTAACATATCTGAGCGATTGTGTTTCAGAGTCAAGCCAGAAAAGCCGCCTGTGATCTCATTCGTCCAAAAGGGTGCCCGCTCCCCGTTTAAATAGGGGAAAAAACGTAAGCCGTTGCTGCCGATCGGTGATTCCTCCATGACTTGCGGCAGATAATGATAAAACCCATCAGGATCTTCTGATAAGGTCTCTTTTGCCCAAGCAAGGACACAGCCACCATTATTCGAAGGTGCCCCTACGACATAGAGGTCATCTTGCAGATAGTAGCAAAAATTTTGTTTTTGGTCATCAAAGACGGTGGTCTCACTTACTTTGCGAACCGCCGCACTGGTCCCGATCGTCAAGCTGTTGCGAATCCCTGTAGAAATATAGCCAGCATATGCTGCCAAACACCCATCGCTAGCCCCACACATCACTTCTACCTCAGGCTTCAAGCCACACCGCTGCGCCATCTCCTCGGTAATCAAAAAACGATCAGTCGGTGCACATAAAGGCGCTAACTGGGCTTTTGAAAGGGATAAATAGTTAAGAATCTTTTGACTCCATTGCTTTTCTTTCAAAGAAAAAAGACCGGTCGCTGATGCGGTACTATAATCGATCCGTGCTTGTCCGGTAAACAACGCCATTGCTAGTTCTTTTAAGCCAAACCATTTCGTCTCTTTGGAATATGAACCATTTGTTTGGAAATAAGCCAGTTTCGCAAAGGGAGACATTGCATGGATCGGTGTCCCTGTCTCTTCATAAAACGTTGCCGCCAGATCCGTTTGACGAAAGGCCGTCATCGTTTGACTCGCTTGATTGTCTGACCAAATGTAAATCTCTTCAGCTGTCTCACCAGCCACTGGCATCAAACTGTGCATGGCGGTACTGAACCCGATCACTGTGATTGCCGCTTTTAATTGAGCGGGAATCGTTGTGACACCACTGATTAATTGGCTACTGATCTGGGTCGCTGATTGGGTCTGTTTTAACCCGTGGCTATGGGTTTTGATTGGTAATGACTGTGAGTAAATGATTTTCCGATCTTCAATGACCCCAAACTTTATAGCTGTTGTGCCGATATCAATCCCTAAAAACATCGCATTGCTCCCTCTCATCTGATTCAATTAGCTTTATTCTACCATAGTTAGTGGCATATTCTAGTATACCTGTCTGATCGTTTTGTTGAGAAGACGTTTAGTGTTGATTTTCTTCAGAGAATTATCCTTCCACAGCAAAAATAAAAAAAAGAAAGATTCTTGGAGAATCTTCCTCTTTCCAGTTAGCCAATCAGCAAATGTTTCGCAAATGTGAAACAAATCAAGACAATCCTGGCCAGTAATCACCATTTTCCGAGACCAAATCATCGAGTAACTCTTTGGCTACTTTTGCGCTAGGAATCGTTTTGGAAAGGCTTAACGCTTGCCACATTTTTTGATAGCTCTTTTCCACATATGCTTCGACCACTAATTTTTCCACAGTCACCTGTTGGAACATGAGCGCTTGTTGGAAGGCAGGAATTTTCCCTTGAGCGAGGGCTTCTGGTCCATCAGAACCCACGATGCATGGCACTTCCACCATGGCATCATCTGGGAAGTTCGCAATCGCGCCGTTGTTTTCCACAATCATCACCATTCGCTCATGCGTATTAAAAGCGATGGCGCGTGCCAAATCAACGATAAAGGTTGCATGGGCATCAATCTCAAAAGCGATCCCTTCAGCAGATCCTTGTGCCGTGATCTTTTTGGCATGATCGAACACTCGTTTTTCCCGTCCTTCCATCACTTCATTGGAACGCGTAAACTCTGGATGTTCTTTCATGTGGTCGTAGACGTAATCTGGGTATAAATAATATTTCAAGTACGTATTTGGCAGATATTCTGGTGTGAGCGCCAAGAGGTCTTTGGCTTTTTTGTGGGTGTCTTGCCAACTTGGGTCTGTATGTTGGGTATCCACTTCGATCTGTGTCAAATAGCCGTGTTCTGCAACGTAGTCCCGAATGGTTTGAATGTACTCCGTACCTTCTTTGTCTTTGACGCTGGTCCACCAGCCAAAATGATTCAAGCCAAAGTAGCGAACTTCTAACTCTTCTGGCTGCTTGCCAATGATTTGCGACATCCGACGCAACGTGCCCACGGGCATGTCACAGATATTCAGAACTTTTGATTTAGGACGCAAGACTCGACATGCTTCAGCTACGATTGCAGCTGGATTGGAATAATTCAGCATCCAACAATCGGGGGAATACTTTTCCATGTAATCAATGATCTCCAGCATACCAGTGATGCTGCGCATCCCATAAGCGATCCCTCCTGGTCCACAGGTTTCTTGGCCAAAGACGCCATGACGCAAGGGGACTTTTTCATCTTTTTCCCGCATATCATACTTTCCTACTCGGATATGCGCCATACAGAAATCGACATCGCTGAAGGCTTCTTCAGGATCCGTCGTAAATGAAAATTCGATTTGCGGTGCTTGTTCTTTTAATAAGATCGCTAGGGCTTCACCGAGGATCGCTTGGCGTGCTTCATCATTGTCGTATAGTTTCAGCTTTCTTAAAGGAAAGCGTTCTTGATTGTCAAGCAGCATCATAACGATTCCCGGGGTAAAGGTACTGCCGCCCCCTGCGATCACTACTGAAAAATTTTTCATCATTCAATCTCTCCTTCTCTTCCAAGATAGTTTTCTAATTCTTCCCGCACTTTCGGCACGGTCAACCCGTAAACGACATGGACATTTTCACCATTTTTGATCACGCCTTTGGCTTGTGTTTCGTCTTTTAGCAGCGCTTCATCCACGAGTTCAGGATCCTTTAGTTTTAAACGTAAGCGGGTATAGCAGTTGTCAATGGTTTTGATATTGTCATCGCCACCTAGCGCTTTGGTGATGATTGCTGAGATACTTGTTTCACTAGTTGGATTAGTGGCGGCTTGATCACTCGCCATGACCCCGACACCTGCTCCAGCAAGTTGTTTTTCTTTGTACTCTTTCTTCGAATACAGTTTGGTCTCTGTTCCATCTTCTTCACGCCCGACCGTTTTCAAGTTCAGTTTCGTGATCAAAAAGCGGAACAAGAAGTAATAAAGAAAGAAGAAGACGACCCCGACGATCAAGTATACCGGCCAGCGAGTCTTCTCGATCCCTAAGGGCAAGTTGTACAAAAGAAAGTCGATGAAGCCATTCGGTCCGATGGCACGAGAACCAAAGAGATTTAACGCCACCATACTCAAGCCGCTAAGGGCAGAATGAATGACGAACAAAACAGGTGCCACGAACATAAAAGAAAATTCGATTGGTTCAGTCACACCTGCAATAAAGGAAGTAACGACAGCTGGAATCAAAATGGCTTTGACTTTGACTTTATTTTCTGGTTTTGCCGTTTGATACATCGCCAAACAAGCACCGATCAGTCCAAACATTTTTGAGATCCCACGAGCGTCCCAAATGACACTTTGCGATAATAAGCGGACTGCTGGGTCAGCAATTTCCGCAAAATAAATATTCCGTGCCCCTTCAAAGACTTGACCGCCAACTTCTGCGACACCGCCTAATGAAGTATACAAAAACGGCGTATAGATCAAGTGATGCAAGCCAGTTGGAATCAATAAGCGTTCCAACATCCCGTACAAGAAGATGCCAAAGTTGCCCGTTTGTTGAATGATGCCGCCTAAACCGTCGATACCAGTTTGTATTACTGGCCATATAAACGTGGAAACGATGGCTAATAACACGACGACCGGAATCAAGACAATAAAGACGAAGCGCGCGCCGCCATAAACTTGAAAGGCATTGTTAAAGGTCGTATCGATAAAACGATTATGGATCAATGCTACGACGATCCCTAAAATGATACCCAGAAAGACCCCCATGTCCAACACTTGGATTCCTAAAACGATCGCTTGTCCTGAACCTTGAAGGGCATCGGCTGGAACCAACATCCCCCGAAGCTCCATGAATTTGTTCATGGCATTTAAGAAGACGAAATAACCTAACAACGCGGTAAATCCCGCTTCAGCCTTTTTCTTATTGGCTAACCCTAAAGCGATCCCGACACAAAAAATAATGCCTAAATTGGTTAAAATCGGTAATAAGGAAGCGGATAAGATACTACCAAAACCGGTGGTTATCGGATTATCCAAAAAGGGAAACTGCTCAAGCAAGCGGACATTCGTAAACACATTCCCAACGGCAATCAATATCCCTGCGATTGGCAAAATCAAAACGGGCACAAACATTGCCTTGGAGAATTTCTGCATGGCATCCATCACTTTTTCTTTCATTGAGGAAACTCCTTTGTAGTTGATTTGTAGGTTCATTATAGGAAACATTTGTTACTAATAGAATAGCAAACGTTTTCAATTCAATGCGTTTCAAAGATTGGAATGTGTTTCATCCTGTTTCCTTCCTTGCTAGTGGCGATTACCAGCAACAAAAAAAGAGTGAATCAAGATTGATCCACTCTTTTTAGATACAACACTTTTTGATAGAAATACAAGGGCCCAGACAGACAAAACAGATAGAAGATACCTGGTGCTGATTGCCATGTGAAGAAATAGCCGATCGCTGCTAGGACTAAGATTCCGATCCCTTTATGGTAGTGCATCATCGTAAAGAAAAAACTACTACGAAAAAGGTCAAACAGGTTTTGCCGATCTTGCATTTTTGATTGCATCACATACAGGTTTATGTTGTAGGACAACAAAAAAGTAAGAAAAATGATGGTCAAAAAAGAGAAAAACAATGAATTCGTCAACGCAGCAGAACGCCACAAGCTGAGTCCGCATAAAAATGAGAAGAGATTGAAGACCCCTAGTGGCAGAGTCTTCAATAACGCGCTTTTGCTATTTTTCAAAAAGGGTTTTAGCAGTTTTGCTTCAGGATGTTCGTAAGCATCGACCACTGCTCGCAAAGCTGCTGGAAACGTGACGATCGGAAACGATACCACCAAAAACAAGAGATTCAATACCAGCATACGAAAAACGATTTCGCAAAGACGATAAAAACGACTCTCTAAAGCAAACATCACACACACACCTTTATTTTAATTTTTCAATATTTTCAGCGATTTTCTCATTTCGATAATCAACGATTGCTGACCAACCATTGTTTTCTCGTTCTTGTAAGTAATCTTCCCAAATCTGACGTCCCGCTTCTTCCGAGTCTGCCTGAATAAAGTTGACCAACGCTTGCACTCTTGCTGTGTTGATGGAAGTGAGATTTCTTGCTTCAGAACCGGTGCGAGGATCAATGTCTTCGATCTCAAAACGTGGCGCCAATTTGTCTTGCGACCATTCCACCATCTGCCGAATCGATGTAGCTGGTTTTTGTCCCATTTGGATGGCATAATTGTCATTGCCAACGAACCAATAAGAGCCCAAACCAACTTCCTTGTCAAAACGAGCTATGTCCGAATTTCTTAAGGCTTCTGTTTCTTCTGAGTATTCAACCACGCCATCTACGAGATTGTATGTTTCCCCTTCGATACCAAAGGTAGTGACCATCGTGCCATACTCACTTGCTAAATAGGTCAAAAGTTCCATGGCTTTTTGGGGTTCTTTTGTCGACGTCGTGATAAAGGTTTGTGTCCATCCACCAATATTTCCGCCAGTAAAAGTGGAATCATCGCCATTCGAATTTTTTGGACCATCGACGGCAATATAAGTTTGTTCAGGGTTACGAGAATTATTATCAGACATAAACTCATTGAGTCCCTTCGTATTCGTATGCAGGTAAGCAAAATATCGCCCTTGTCCTAGTTTTTCTTTCATCGTGTTGTCATTGTCTGAAAACTGGTCGTTGGTGATGTATCCTTCATTGTACGCTTTTCTAAAAGTCTCGATCCACGTGATATACTCCTCATCAGCATCTCGATCATTAAATTGCCCATCAACACTTGGTGCAATGCTTAGAAAATCTTGCAAAGTACCACCATAGGCGCCATCCCCGCCATTGGAAATATCTAGTGCAGTCGAAGCAAATGGGACTAGAGCTGCACCATCATCTGCCGTCGGAAATGCTTCTTTTGCCTGTTTTAACGCATCTAAAAATCCTTCTGGCGTCGACATATCGGGTTCCCCTAATGCTTCATAAATATCTTTGCGGACAATGAAAACTTGGTCTCCTACTACATTACCGTCCTCATAATCTTGTGCAGTCGTGGAAAAGCTTGGGTATCCATAAATGTTGCCATCTTCTAAAGTAAACCATTGAACAGATTCCGGTTTCGCTGCATTTTCTAAGAAGTAAGGGTCATATTTTTCTGCCAAAAGATTTAATGGCAAGGCAAATTTTGTCGCTTCATTTGCAGCAGACAGGTTTTTATCGAAGGTCATGATATCTGGAAGATCGCCACCAGCTAGCATCGTATTAAGGTTCTCGTCATTTCCTGAAATAAATTCGACATTGATATTCATATCTTCTTTGATTTTTCGCGTCACAGTATCTTTGCCCCAACCCGGCTGAGCATACCAATCAAAATTGACATACCATTTCAAAGTAGCTTCATGGTCGGTGTCCTTTTGCCAGCTAGGCGTGTCTTTATCTGCTTCAAAGCGGGCTTCTGGCAGATCTTCTACGACGGCGGCCCCTTTGGACTCATTATTGGAATTGCCGCAGGCTCCTAATACTATGGTTGACGTAAGTGCGAGACCGATCCCTAAAAATAATTTGCTTGCTTTCATTTTTTTCTCTCCTTTTGTCTATTCTTTTACTGATCCAAGAGTCATCCCTTGAATAAAGTACTTTTGTAAAAATGGATAGATGACGACGACAGGAACCGTCGTGACGACCATGGTTGCTAATTGCAATGACTGTGAAGTCGTATTTCTGACCACATTGGTTCCGGTCGCCACTGCAGGCGATAGATTTTCCGAAACGATCCGAAATAGCAGCATTTGTAAAGGATATAAGCTGCGATCATCAACGTAGATATTAGCCGTCATATAATCGTTCCACTGAAAGACCCCGTGGAATAATGCGATGGTTGCCAAAACTGGAAGGGACAATGGCAAAATGATTTTCACGAAAATAATAAAAGGATTGGCGCCATCCATCATGGCAGATTCTTCCAGCGAAAATGGAATGCTCCGGAAAAAATTCATCAAAATCACCATATCGTAAAAAGAAAATAAGACAGGAATGATGTAAACCCAAAAATTATTTAACAAGCCCAGTTCCTTAAATAAGAGAAATGTGGGTATCATCCCTCCAGAAACGAACATCGTTAAAATCCCCATGTTCATATAAATTTTCCGTCCCATTAGGTTTCTACGACTCATCCCGTAGGCGACCATTGCCGTCAGTGCCGTATGCAACACAACACCAATCACAGTTTTTGCAACTGAGATGACAAAGGCTTTATAGATCGCAGAATCTTCAAAAACGGTGTAGTAACTTTCTAGTGAAAATTTCCGGGGCCAAAAGTAGATCCCCCCTCTTGCGGCATCGGTCGCATCATTGAAAGATAAAGCGACGATATTCCACAAAGGCAAAGCAATGATGGCTAAAAAGAACACCATAAAAATCACATTGGCAACATTGAATATTTTCTCATCTTTTGAAAATGTTTGCTTCATACTTTCCCTCCTCTAAAAAACTGATTCATCACTGATTTTTTTGGTCAAAAGATGACTTCCTACCACGAGGATCAAAGAAACAACCGACACAAACAGGCCAACGGCGGTCGCATAGGAGAAGTCTCCTTGTTGTATCCCCATTTTATAGACGAATGAATTAATGACTTCACTGGACTGATAATTGACAGGATTTTGTAAGACGAGTGTTTGATCAAGGTTTGAACCCAATAACCCACCAACGGATAAAACAAACGTCAATGCGATAATATGGCGGATCGAAGGGATCGTGATCCGCGTGATCTGCTGAAATTTCGTGGCACCATCCATTCTCGCTGCTTCATAAAGAGCTGGATTGATCCCTGTCATAGCAGCAATGTATAAAATCGTATTCCAGCCAACTTCTTTCCAAATATCGGAAATGACTGCGATGGCCCAATATTTTTCTGGGTCAGTCAAGAAACGGATCGGTTCATCGATCACCCCAACACCTAACAACAAATTATTGACCAATCCCGTATCAGATAACCACGTAATAAACATGCCACCTAAGATGACCCAAGACAGAAAATGGGGCAAATAAGAGACCGTTTGAACGACCTTCTTTAAACGAACATGAACGATTTCATTGATCAATACCGCTAAGCCAATCGCCGCTGGAAAACCAATCAGCAGTTTAAAAAAGCTGATGCCTAGTGTATTACTCATCACCGTCCAAAACATTGAATCACTAAAAAACTCTTGAAAATACTGGGTACCGACCCACTCCGCATTTGCGATCGAATCAAGAACCGAGTAATCTTTAAACGCGATGACGATCCCATATAGTGGGATAAAATTAAAAATGATCATCAAGAGAATACCTGGCCAAACCATCGCTTGATAAAAGCTTTGGCTTTTTAGTTTTTGCAAAAATGACCTTTTCTGTGGGGTTGCTTTTAGCATGACACCTTTTGATTCCATTTTTCCACCCTTTCTAAAACGCTTACTTTTTCACCCAAAGGAAATACATGCTTTCCTTTATTGGTTCATCAATTGATAGACCGCACCAATCATACCAGCATCATTTTTTAATTTTGCTCGTTGAATCGGTGCAATCGTGCGACCTTCTAAATAACCAATACTTTCATGGCGAGCTTTTAGCTGGCTCATGGTCTCTTCAAGCCTTGTCATGAAACCATCATTTTCACTGACCCCACCACCAACCAAAATCAGCTCGGGATCAAATGTACTGATCAAATTCAGTAAGCCCACTGATAAATCTTGGAAGAACTGTGAAATCACTTGATTCGCTACTACTTCTCCTTGTTCTCCTCGCTGGAAAATCTCGATTGCATCTTTGGGCAGATCACTTCGCCCTAGTTGCTGAAGTGCCAGTTGGTATTGATGGCAAAGCCCTCCCACGATGGCAGCTCGTTGGTTCAAGGAAACTGACTCTAGATTTCCCTGTTCAGGCAATGAGTCGATCAGCATCCACCCAAATTCCCCCGCCATACCATGGCTGCCGCGATAGAGCCGATTGTTGACGATGATCCCGCCCCCAATGCCTGTTCCCACAACGAGACAAAGATAGTTTTCACAGGTCTGTGCGTGCCCCAACCATTTTTCAGCAATCGCCGCCGCATTGGCATCATTTTCAACAATGACCGGCAGCTTAACACGTCCCTCTAATTCTAGCTTCAAGTTGATTCCATACAGGGATTTGATTGATCCTGCCGTGATCATCGTGCCATCTTTTTGGATAATGCCTGGTGCGCTAATACCGACACCTTCGATCACTGCATCTTGCTGCAGCGATTTGATCAATACTTCGATAGACTGCAAAAAATTTTCTTTTTCATGAATCGTTGGCATCTGTCCTTTCTTTACAATTTCACCAGTTCTCAAGATCACACCATATTTGATAGCCGTTCCTCCAACATCAATTCCAATAAACATCGCTTCACCCTCATTATTCATTTACTTGTTTTGTCGATTGATTAATACTCAATTCTCCTGGTAAAACGTAGGAGATACCAAATGCGTTTTCCTCAATCAATTCTACTAAATGTTTTACTGCCGTGATCCCTTGCTGTTGGATCGGATTTTTCACTGTGGTCAAGCGAGGAGTAAAATAGTCTAAAAGATCAATACCATCAAAACCAATCACGCTGAAATCATCAGGCACCCGCCACTTGGTTTCGTGGATCGCCTTGACTGTTCCGATCGCACTAAGATCATTCCCTGCCAAAAATGCTGTGGGCAAGTCTTTTTGCTCTAACAAAAACTGCTGCACGCTGGCTCTCGTCCGTTCTTCTTCAAAGAATCCCTGCAATTGATAATCCGAGCGCCAAGAGATGCCGGCTTCTTTTAATGCTTCGCAATACCCTCTTAAGCGTTCATCACTGTCATAAACACCAGCAATCCCACTGATAAAAACGATTTTTTTATGTCCTAGTGACAAGAGATACTTAGTAGCAGCTTTTCCTTTTTCGAAGGAATCAAATACCACACTACCAAAGTTCTTCTCTTGAATGTTTCGATCGATAAAGACGGCTTTGATTTGTTCTCTTTCCATCGCTGCCAAATCCTGCTCTGTTAAAAAATCTTCAAATCCAATAATGCCATCAACCATCCCCCCTAAAATACGATTGAGAACCACTCGTTTATCCGTGGATAAGAAGACGTTGACTGCATACCCATGCGTTTCTGCCTCTCTGGCAATCGCTTCAACTAATACGCTAAAGTAAGGTCCTTTAATGCTAGTGGTGTAAAAACCAAGCATCTTGGTTTTTGTGTTTTTCAATTGTTTGCCCATTAAATTGGGGACATAATGCAAACGTTGCGCGGCAGCCAGCACTCGTTCTTTCGTTGCTGGTCGAACAACATTGACACCGTTCAGTGCTTTAGAAACAGTCGCAATTGATACGTTTGCCTCCTTTGCCACTTCCCGAATCGTGATTCGATTTGTCAAATGATTCTCCCCTCCTGAACGATTCTTCTCAAAAATAAAAACGTTTTTATTTTGCTGAAAAAATCAACGACCACTCTAAGATTGGTCATCCGATAAACCAACTATATATAAAAACGTTTTCACCCACAATGGTTCTAGAACTAGTTGGCGCATGTACCAGCACCTTGAAACCTGTGCCACATTGGTACAAGTTGTACCTACAAAAAAAAGCCTCGAAAGGCTTTTAAATCGTGAGCGTACCAATCAACTTCGCTGAGGCAGCAGCAAAGCCAAGGTATAAAGAAATCGTACCAGGATCACTTTTTGCCAAGAAATCGGAATGAACATAAGCAAAATCCTCTGGTGTAACATAGAAGGAATGCTGCGTTTCTTCAGCAGCAGCAAGATTGATTTTTTGCCATTGCTTTAATTCTCTCATCGGTCGTGCCACTTCAGTAACATCGTCTCTGCTATAGAGTTGCAAGGTCGTCGTATGCGGCACATCTCCCTCATTTTTCAGCGTGCAGCTGATCTCAAATGGCGCATCCTTTTCCTGAGGATTAATGATTTGAGTGTGGGTGATCGTGCATCGACCATAGCCCATTCCTGAGCCAAAAGAAAAGAGAGGATCGTTTTTTTCATCCATATAGCGCGAAATATATTTTTGATCACTATTCTCTTCTGTCAGTGGACGCCCTGTTGAGAGTTGAGCATAGGTTATCGGCAACTGTCCTTCTGCTCGAGGAAAACTCATAGCTAAACGTCCTTGCGGTTCAGACTCGCCCATCAACAAATCTGCCAATGCATTACCGCCTTCTGATCCAGGGAACCAAGCAATCATAATGGCTTGACAAAGAGGCTCGATGGCGGACAAAACCAGTGGTCTGCCACAGAAAAGAATCGTTGCGATCTTAGGATTGACCTGACTAACTGCTGCAACTAATGCTTCTTGATTTCTTGATAGAGAAAGTTTGGTCAAACTTGCCGCTTCCCCCGCTTCCTCACTGGTTTCCCCCAGAGCCAACAAAACGACTTCAGATTGTTCTGCTAATCTACACGCTTCCTCAATATAGGCTGCCGTCAAAACTTTCCCATCAGGATAAGGCAAGATAGTGAGGTCAATCTCTTTTTGAGAAAGACCTTTGGCTAATGAAACTGCCTCTTCCTGTTTCCCGATCCACGACCAAGCCCCTAAAAGATCCTTTGAATCTGCTTTTGGACCGATCAGCGCCACTTTTTGTTTTTTCTGTAAAGGCAATAATGCTTGATTTTTCAAAAGGACTGTTGTTTTCTTTGCTGCTTCTCGTGAAAGAAGACGGGTTTCTTTTAGGAGTCTAGGGGCTAAGTTTTCCGGTGTTAACCCTCTATAAGGGTCTTCAAACAGGCCTAGCTTGTTCTTTAAATGTAACACATGAAAAACCGCCTTATTCAACTGCTCATTCATAGCAGGATCTGCATCAATGATTTGTTCTAGTGCATTTAAATAGCAATCACTCATCATATCCATTTCGACACCTGCAGTAAAGGCTTTTTTCGCTGCTTCCGTTCGATCAGCAGCCACACGATGGGCCATCAATTCAGCCACAGCTGCCCAATCTGAGATGATCAAGCCATCGAACCCAAGCTTTTCTCGCAATACATCCTGCAGCAATGGTTGATTGGCTGTAGCTGGCACACCATGGATCGTGTTAAAAGAAGTCATGACCAATTCTGCACCAGCTTCAATTGCTGCCTGAAAAGCGGGCAGATAATTTTGGTAAAGCTCAAGATCAGACAAATCGACCGTATGATAATCCCGCCCACCTTCTGCAGCGCCATAGCCGACAAAGTGTTTGACACAAGCAGCAATTCGCTGTTTATTTTCTGCAAGGGAAGCAGTTCCTTGATACCCTCGTACATAAGCAGCCGTCAGCACCGCAGATAAGGTCGGATCTTCTCCATTACTCTCTAAAACCCTTCCCCAGCGCGGATCTTTGACATGATCCGCCATTGGTGAAAACGTGACATGGATACCCGCTTCTGCCGCTTCCTTTGCCGAGGCTTTTGCGACTTCTTCCACTAATTGCGCATCAAAGGAGGATGCCAAAGCAAGAGGAATTGGGAAAATCGTTTCATATCCATGGATAACGTCTGCCATAAAAATAAGGGGAATTTTTAACCGACTTTTCTCTAGGTAAGACGTTTGGATCGTGTAGACTTGTTCAGCAGTATGGGTTCCCAACACTGAACCAATCGTCCCTAATTGTTCTTCGCTCATTTGCCATTGCTGCATCGGACCGGTGATTTCTCCCCCTTGTGCAAAAAAATCTGGCGTTAGTTGAACCAATTGGCCCACTTTTTCAGCTACGGTCATTCGGTCAATTAGTTTTTTTAGTTTTATGGTTTCCACTATTCTTCTCTCCAATCATTAGGCTCTCTTCTTTTGCTTGTCGAAATTGCCTGATTTGCGCCTTCTCGACAGAAGCAAGATGGTGTCTATTCCTTTCATTTAGTATAATTAAAAACGTTTTCAAAAATAGATTGTTTTTATACTTTGGTGCAACTCTTCGTAGAAAGGAAAAATCATCATCATGGTACAAGGTGTACCACAAATATATATAGCACCAAATCTGCTGATACATTCGCCATTTTCTCGTCCACGTTTCTAATAAAAAAACAAACAGCCGGATCATCCCAACAAAGGAACTTCCTTTTGATGGAATGAAGCTGTTTGTTGATTTATGATTAAACATACAAAAAATCCGTTCCCTATTCTTCTGCTGTTAAAGAAAACTGACGAACCGTCTCCGATAACGCTTCCACTAAGAAAAGGCAAGGAATTTGTGTCGTCAAATCTTCATATTTGTTGATGCGTTTTACATCAACCGAATAGTCCAAGACGTAATCGGACATCCGTCCCAAGGTGCTGTTGGCATCACTGGTGATCGCTACCGTGGTGAAGTCAGGATTGTTACGAAAGCCATTGACCACTTCAATGATCTCAGTGGTCGTTCCTGTAATTGAAAGGACTACGATCATATTGTCTGAAGTATGTTTCAGCTTCGCAAAGATTGGATAGGTATTATCCACCAAAGCATAACTATTAAATCCGATCGTAGCAAAACGGCGAGCAGCATATTCACACATTGAACCTGACGCACCGATGCCATAAAATATAATATTCTCACATACCAGCATTCTTTCAGCGATTCGCCGGATTTTTCCTTCGATGTCTCGCGGGAAGCGTTCCGGATCCAAAACGGTCATACTGCTAAAAAAACTGACCGCCTCTAACTCAGGTGCTTTGAACTGGGTACGAAATTCTGTAAAGCTCTCATACCCTAATTTACGGATAAAGCGCATAACAGAAGAAGCTGAGGTGTGGGATTCAAGCGCGATCTCACGGACCCGCATATAGGGAATCTTATCACTTTGGCTCGACATATAATGATAAATCGCACGATCGGTCTCTGATAACTCATTGAAATCGATTTTTCCAAAAAAAGACATAGTAAACGCTCCTATTTTCTCATTCTCCTATCAATGTACCACAAGCTAGCAAAAACATCACAACTGTTTCACAAGAAATAATTCCATCGGTTGTTCAAATCCGGGAGAATTCAAAAGCAAACCGCCGGCATCTTGATACCCTAATTTTCGATAGAAATGCTGGGCATTTTCATCGACTTGTGTGGACGTCATACAAAGAGCATGCCCTGCTACTTTTTGCTGTTGTTCCCAGTGATCGACCAAACGCTTCCCAAATCCCCTACCTTGATGGGATTCGGCGATTACTAGCATCGTACAAAAAGGAATCGTATCCCAGAAAAAATTATAGCGTAATAACCCAATTGGCTGTCCATTATCAATCAAGACATAAGCTGTTTGTTCAGCTACCTTTTTGAAGAATCGTTCCTTTGGCAAATGGGTATCCAATGAAAGCCAGAAGTCTTCATCTGTTGCTACCGCCAGTCGAATCGCAATCATGATTTTTACTCCTTTTCTTTGTTATTCTGCATTTTATCTCTGAGGAAGCCGTTTGTTTTAGTCGCTTTCCTTCCCTCGGTAGTCCGAAAGCAAGGTAAGAAAGGCATCGCCATATTTATCCAATTTGTTTTGCCCGACACCTTTGATCTGTAAAAATTCGATTGGTGTTTTTGGTTGCACTTCTGCTAATTCTCGCAGGGTCTTATCAGAAAAGACGACATACGGTGGCAAGTTTTGTTCTTGTGCGAGATTCAATCGTAAGGTGCGCAGTTGATCGAACAGTTCATCATCAACCACTAACTGTTTGACTTTGGTTTGTTTTCGATAAACTTTCGCTTTTCCAAGCAATACATCGATACCGGCATTTGTCACACTTAGCAATGGGTATTGCCCTTCGGACGGCAAAAGGTACCCGGAGGCTGTCAAGTAATCGATCAGCTGAGTGACTTCCTTTTGGGACCAATCTTTCATTAATCCATAAGTCGGTAATTTTTCAAAGCCCCACTGTTTGACTTTTTGATCGCCTGAGCCAGTCAGCACTTTCCCCACCAAGGCTTTCCCGAAGCGTTCGCCCATTCGTTTCACACATGACAACACTTTTTGTGTATCCACGGTGATATCCACTTGTTCTCTTTCATCGAGACAATTGCTGCAACGACCGCAATCGGGTCCATCTTCTCCGAAATAACGCAAAATATAGCGTTGCAAACACAGCTGAGTATGTCCGTATTGGCTCATCTCCCGCAACTTCAAGTATTCGTTTTGGCGATAAAGAATATCTGATTCGGATTGATCGATAAAAAATTGCTGAATCTGCATGTCTTGCGGAGCATATAGTAAGATCGCATCACTGGGTTCGCCGTCTCGTCCGGCACGCCCTGCTTCTTGATAATAAGATTCCAAATTTCCAGGTATCTGGGCATGGATCACAAAGCGGACGTTGCTTTTGTTGATTCCCATCCCGAATGCATTGGTCGCTACCATCACTTGCAGGCGGTCATAAAGAAATTCTTCTTGGAAAAAGGAGCGCTCTTCTTCTGAAAGTCCGCCATGGTAATACCCGACAGAAACATGTTCATGTTTCAACAGCTGATAGATCCGTTCCACTTCTTTGCGGGTGCTGGCATAAATGATACCTGATTGTCCTTGGTTCATTTTCAAATACGTCGTAATGTAGGTATCTTTTTGATCTTTGACAACTTGAAAAGCCAAATTTTCCCGAGCAAACCCGGTCTTGACTTGATTTTCAGCAGGAATTGAAAGTAAGTTTTCAATGTCTTCGGCAACTTTAGGTGTAGCTGTCGCCGTAAGGGCAACAATCGTTGGCTTTTGCTCCCAGTTTTCGATCGTTTCGGCGAGTCGCAGATAGCTCGGGCGAAAATCATGGCCCCATTGGGAAATACAGTGGGCTTCATCAACGGCCAATAAAGCGATCGGCATCTGCCGCAATGAGTAGCGGAAAGATTCTGAGTCTAAGCGTTCTGGCGAAACATACAGCAGTTTGATCCGCCCTTGGCGTGCTTCTTGCAAGCGCTGGTTGATCTGTGCCCCTGTCAAGGAAGAATTGATATAAGCTGCTGGGATCCCCATATCAACGAGGCTATCTACTTGGTCTTTCATTAATGAAATCAAAGGGGAGATGACCAAGGTCACTCCATCCAACAAAAGCGCTGGCAATTGATAACAAATGGATTTCCCTCCACCTGTGGGCATGATCCCCAAAACATTTTGTTGTGTTAAAATAGATTGAATAATCGTCTCTTGACCTTCACGAAACTGTGAATAGCCAAAATGTTCTTTTAAGACTGTTTGAATAGTTTGCATAATACCCTCTTTTCCATTTCCTTATTATACGCAATTAAGTACGCAAAGCAAACGGCATTAAGAGAACTTTCGCTTTTTATTCGCTTTTCAATGAAATCAACCAAAGGAGTCTTCTACTATGAAAAAAGTTATGATTATCGGCGGTGGGATCATCGGTTTGACCCTCGCCAATTATCTTGATAAAACCAAATTTGACGTGACTGTCATTGATTCCCTCATCGGTCAAGCAACATCTGCCAGCGCTGGCATCATTTCCCCTTGGCTATCCAAACGGCGCAATAAAAAATGGTACCAGTTAGCACAAGACGGCGCCGCTTTCTTCCCGAAATTGGTACGGGATTTTGCTTTAGATGAATCCATCTATGCCCCCTGTGGCACTTTGGTAGTGCGACCAGAAAAGGCGCTTCAAGAACTGGCAGAATTAGCTGAAAATCGACGTAAAGCGGCACCAGAAATCGGCGAAATCGACTTACTGACGGGCCCACAAACCAAAGAGGCATTGCCGTTACTAAAAGAAATGCCCTCTTTACGAATCACAGGCGGTGGCCGCTTAGATGGTCAGGCTTATCTTGCCCACTTAAAAGCAAACGCTCAGCAGCAGCAAGTGACTTTTATTGAAGAAAAAGCTGAGGTCGTCAGAAACGACAACCATTGGCAAATCAAAACCAAGGATCACTTTCTTGAAACCGAGATTCTTTGCCTGACAGCTGGACCGGGATTGCTAGACTTATTATCACCTTTAGGTTATCAGGTCGATATCCGTCCACAAAAAGGCCAGTTGCTTTCCTTTGCCACCAACCTGCCGACAAACAGTTGGCCGGTCGCCATGTTAGAGGGTGAAGGTGACTTGATTCCCTTCTCTAATGGTCAAATTTTACTAGGAGCCACCCATGAAAACGATGCGGGTTGGGATTTAACGCCTACGGAAGCTGCCAAACAGCAATTGATGACAGGAATCGGTGCTTTTCTTGAAGACCCCGAAGCACTCTTTGCAACGCCAATGACTATGCGAGTCGGCACACGTGCTTACACCTCTGATTTTGCACCTTTCTTTGGGGAAGTGCCTGATGAAGCAAATTTGTTCGCCGCCAGTGGACTTGGTTCTTCTGGGTTAACGACCGGGCCTTATATTGGTTATCTGCTAGCCAATCGGATTAATGATACGCACACTCAACCAACAGATTTCTCAATTTACACCAAGCCGATGACAGAATATATCAAGAAACGACTTTGATAGGAAACTGCTAAAAAACCACCAGAATCGTTACGGTCTGGTGGTTTTGTTGTTTGATTCTTATAAAATTACGGACAATTTCTAGCTACTAGCTAAACATATTCTCCAGTTTCCCAATAATCGAGTAAGACTTCATTGATGATCTCACGATCCAGTGGTTCTCGCATATCATCATCAAAGGCATCTTCGATCGGGACATCGCCAACAGCTTTGATACAAACCGGAACGACGGGATCTGGATGATCTTCTGCGGTCAACACTTTTTCAATTTTAATTTTATGCGTCCAATCTGCCCCCATATCATAAATGTAGGTCATGGACTTACAGTATTGAAAATCTTGGTCAATACCGGACGCATCGGTTGGAACGGAATTGCCTAAACCGATCGATTTCGAACCGGCAATAAACAAGTACAAATGTTGATTCATCCACTCAAAGGCAATCTGGATCAACATATGCAACTGCTCATAGGTCACTCCTGCAGGAATGATCAAACGACGCCAAATTGGCGGACGGTATCCTTCTAAATCAATACGGACTTGATAGGCGACCGGCGTATCCGCCGTGTCATCAAAAGCCGTATGTTTCGTTGGAAACGGGACGATTTTTGGCGAGATTGTAGCAATACGCGGGTCATCAATGGGCAATAGTTCATGTTCTTCAGGATCGGTGTCTTGAATCATCGCTAACATCGCTTCTTTCTTTTCAGCTGACCAAAACTGGGGTTTGGACATCCGTGCGAAAAAGATAGGTTGTTTTTCAGCCAATACAAAGGCGATTTCTTGGTATTGTGATTTGGTGATATGCTTTTCTTTATACATGCAGTAATAAAAGTCTTCAATGGCTGTTTTGGCAAACGGAAGAAAATTTAAACTGTACGGTACTTCTTGAGGCAGCATTTCGGTATACACCGATTCGACAAAGACTTTGTCTTTTAATTTAGTCATGCCACCATCTGTTTCCGCGCAAAAGATCAAGTAAAAAACAGGATCTAAGTAGTGTTCAAGATCGTCGTCACTAACCACACTTGGTCCGCCATACAAATCAACGTGATCCATCATGCGGTCAATCACTTTCGCTAATTTCTTCAATGTTTTTTCCAAAAAAATTCTCGCTCCTTCCTATCAAGTTTACTTTGACGAAAAGAGCGAGGATTGTCAATCTTTTTTTTAATGGGAGAGCATTTCCTGTGCAATTTCTAATCCGCTCATCCCCGTTGGATAATAGGTCGGCCAATGTTCCATTTCCTCTAGTAACGCTTCATGACTCTCGTTACCAAAGTAGATATGGAAATGATGGGATGCGCCAGGAGCGATCATATGGTCACTAAATTGGATATATTTGAATGCCGCATCTTCATCGGTGCTTTCAAATAAGAAGCGTACACCACGATTGCCAGCTGAGTAGTTCAAGATCTCTTTGCCAGAATACACATAATTGGCTTCTTTCTCGGTACCATCATCGAAAATAAATGTCATTGTGTTGTCTGTGATCTTGATCTGAGCAACATCTGTTTGATAACCAGTCGTGTAATATTCTTTGTATTCGTCAGCCGTCATTTTCTTGTCCATTTTTGCTTTATAATCAAACACTTGGTCCAGTGTTCCGTCTTGTAAAAATGGATAAACGGATTGCCAATCTTCTGCCCAGTCAGATAAAGCACGGTCTTTTACGTCGGTATCCTCAAAATAGCCGTTATAAACTGTTTTTTCTTTTTCAGCTTCAGCCATTTCTTTGTCATTTGCAACATCGGTGGTTTTTCTCAAAGCATCACGGTTTTGCTCCATAATCGAAATGTAGTCTTCCCCGTTGTCCATCTGTTCTTGGGTCAACCCTTCTAATGGATTCAAAACAGCCAATTCGACGCCTGCTTCTGACGCTAACGTTCGGGCAATGCTGTCTTTGGCGTTTTCTTCAAAATAGATCGTTTGAATGCCTGTTTCTTGGACGAACTCTTTTAGTTCTGCGATTCGTGAAGCGGAAGGCTCTTCACTTGGTGAAAGACCTGAGATTGGCACTTGCGTTAGCCCATACTCCAAAGCTAAATAACCAAAAGCAGCGTGTTGGGTCACGAAATGATTTTGCGCTGGATTGCTGAACGCTTCTTCATATGATTCATGGAGGTCTTGTAACTGTGCCAAATAATTCGCCGCATTTTCAGCAAAGGCTGCCGCTTTCGCTGGATAAGCCTCACTCAGCTGGTCACGGATCGCCTCTACTTGTTTCATGGCTAAGCTTGGGGCTAACCAGACATGGGGATCTAATTCATGAGAATGACCATCATCGCCATGATCATGGTCATGATCGTGGTCGTGATCATCGTCACCGGGTAACAGGACCATTCCTTCGGTGGCTTTGACCACTGTCACGTCTCCATCATTTAATGTGGCTTCAATCGAAGGAACCCACATTTCCATATTTTCATTGTTGTAGACAAAGACATCCGCATCTTGGATCTTTGCCATGTCCTTTGCGGAAGGTTCATAATCGTGGGAATCAGTGCCCGCAGGCATCAATAATTCAACCTTCCCTTCATCCCCTACAACTTGACGAGTAAAATCATACATCGGATAAAACGTAGCCATGACCTGAATTTGTTCATTCTCAGAGGAGGCGTTTCCTGATTGCTCGGTCGCATCAGATCCTCCTTGTCCACAAGCAGCCAAAGTCAGGGCCACAGCAGATAACATAGTTATTTTAAAAAAATTCTTCATTTTTGAAAATACACTCCTTTTTATTTTCCTCTTTTTCTTTCCTTTGGAAAAACGTTGATAAATCAATTACGATTTACAAAAACAAAACGTAACGTTTACGTTTTACCATCGGTTTTATACTTTACACAACTATTTGAATCCTGTCAACTTCTTTTATAGATGTTTTTTTATATGTAAAAACCTTCATATGTACCACTGCTGATATCACGGAAGGATCGCTAAGTAACTCCTTTGATTCGTCGGAATCGAGCGATTTGCAAAAGTCACTATCTATTGTCCTTTGTCGCCTCCTATGCTACACTCGAGGGGTAATTGAATAGAAGATTATCCACTAGGGGCGCTTTATGCTGAGATAGACGTATGTCTGGTCCCTTAGAACCTGATTTGGTTAGTACCAACGTAGGGAAGTGGCAGCGCATGATTTTTCGCGTTCCCATTTTTTCTGTCTACGTGTGGATAGAAAAAGGAGGAACGCTTTTTTTGTAGACAGAAAAACAATCGAGAGGAGAAGAGAAAAATGGCAAATAAACCAATCGTCTGTGCAAAAGATGGAATCGATATCACGGGGTGCCGGGTGAGCTTGTACCCAATGAAAGACCATTTCGCGCAACAAATTTTAACAAGTATCGAAAAAACGAATACGAGTGCTGTTTGGCAGCAAACCGACCTGTTTAGCACCCTTTTTCGTGGGGAAGCGCCCAGTGTCCTAGACGCAGCAGCAGCGCTATTTATCAACGCCTACGAATCCAAGACACACCTCGTGGGTGAGTTTACCTTTTCCAAGGGCTGCCCCGGGGACACTGCGGGGGACACGTTTTTGAATGGCGAACAGGCGCAACCCAATAAAGGAAAGAACCTTGCGAATGGTGACTTTTTGGTTGATTGCAAATATTCGTTTTATGTATTTGGCGAAAATCATTATATGGATGAAATCGCCACGATCGTCCAGCTGGCAGAAACTCATGGCTTGAGCCCTCGTTCCGCTCACTATGTAACGATGCTGACGGGATCAGCAAGTCAACTCTTTGCTTATTTTGAAGCCGCATTAGCTTATGCCCATGACCATCTTCCCCACTATGTTCTGGAAGCGACGGTTTCAGTCAATAGCCCTTCAAAAAAGGAGGCGATGCCACATGACTAAGTGGGCGTTGAAAGATGTCATCATGGTAGGAATTGCTTCGTTGATTTTTGGCGTGATCTATCTTGGGGCTGTCCATTTCGGATTGCTATTAGGGACACTTCTAACCCCCTTTGGTTTGTCTGTGTTAGCCAATGAGTTTATCTTTGGTGTTTGGTTCATGGCGGCAGCTTTTGCCGGATATGTGCTACGTAAGCCGGGGGCAGCTACGATCACTGAAATGATTGCGGCTCTTTTAGAAGTGTTTATGGGGAATTTTTATGGACCTATTATTTTTATTAGTGGTTTTGTACAAGGGATTGGAACCGAGGCCGGCTTTGCATTAGGCCGCTACCGCCGCTATGGCTGGTTTCCTTTGATCACAGGAGCTGTGGGCGCCACGATCACGAGTTTTCTTTGGGGGATTCTTCGATCAAATTTCGTTGACTTGCAATGGCAGTTGCTGTTGGCGATCTTTCTTATTCGCTTGCTTTCTTCGTTATTCTTTTCAGCCTTTTTGGTGAAGATCGTCTGTGACCATCTGGCACGAATGGGAGTCCTCAACAGTTACCCTATCGCTAACGATCAAACGATCACTGTCCAACGGGAAATCGTATGAGTCTGTTAGTAAAAAACGGCTGTTTTTTGGTGGATCAAAAGCGACTTGAATTGACTCTGTCTTTGGCCCCTGGTGAAACAAAGGGAATTTATGGTGCTTCAGGATCAGGGAAAAGCACCCTTTTCTATCTTTTAGCAGGACTCAACGAGAAAGGTTTTGAGGGAGGAACATATACGATTGACGGCCAAACGATGAGCCAACTCTCCATCGGGGAAAGAAGCACGTCCGTCAGCTTATTGTTTCAAAATCCTGATATGCAGTTTTGTATGGCAACACCTCGAGAAGAGCTGCTTTTCTGTTTAGAGAATCAATGTATTCCCCAAGAAGACATGCCAAACAAAGTGGCTGACGCTTTGGCATTTTGCGAGATCACTCATCTTGCAGATCAACCTTTCACGACCTTGTCTGGGGGTGAAAAACAGTTAGCCGCATTGGCTTGCTGTTTGATCCTAGAAAGCCAATACTTGCTTTTGGATGAGCCCTTTGCGAATTTGGATGCGGACACCAGCAAAAAAGTCATCCGAAAACTGCAGCGCATTCAACAAAAGAAAGCCATTGGTATTTTATTGATCGACCATCAAATCAAAGAGACTGCTAACTGGGTCGATGAGTGGCTATTGATTGAAGAAGATTTCAGAACGATCGATCAAGCAGCGATCCGTGACCTTGATCAACACATGCGAAAGACAATGCCGCTTGCAAAAATCAAGTCGTCTTCTAACAAAAAACGGCTATCTTTTCAGCAATTCCGATTACCGATCCGCAACCATGAGATTGTTTTTCCCAATTTTGCATTTGATGGAGGCACGCTGATTGGGATCACTGGACGCAGCGGCAGTGGCAAATCTTCGTTTTTAAAAGCTATTTTGCAGCAGCATGCCTACAAAGGGGATATTCTCTTGGCAGGTCAACCAATCAAGAAGCATCCGTCACCTTTTCGCTCCATCAGTTGGATCATGCAAAATCCGCAAGACCAATTTTTGGCTGCCACCGTTACCCAAGAGCTTAGCCAAGGTAGCACGCCGACCGAGAGCGAAAAGCTACTAGCAAAATTGCGCCTGCAAAATAAGAGCACTCAGTCACCTTTTCGACTGAGTCAAGGACAGCAACGGCGCTTGGCTGTTGCCTCTTTACTGCAACGCCCGGTCGACCTGCTGCTCGTGGACGAACCGACCTATGGTCAAGATATCAAACAAGCTTGGCAGATCATGCAGCTATTAGCCGAAAAAGCAACCACTGGCACGTTAGTTTTGATCGTTAGCCATGATATCTTGTTATTGCAACAGTTCTGCTCCCAAATCATTGATTTTAATCTTTATGAAAAGGAGGATGCTGATGCGCACGCTAAATCCAACAGTCAAATTATTCGCCATTTTAGGGCTCGCCTTACTGGTTTCTTTTCAAAATAATTTCAGATTAAACCTGCTGCTCTCGGTCCTGTTCTTTGGTATTACTGTAAACGAACGCTCCTTGAAAAAAAGTCTTTTGCTCTTTTCTGCATTGACACTGGCAGCTACAGGGGTCTTTTTCACTGGACTCCTTTATTACCAAGGCAATCAAGGCGGTCCCTCCTCCGCAGCAGCTATTCGCTATGGTCTTGATATGGCAAGCCGTATCTATTGCTTTGGCATTCTAGGAAGCTCCTTCAGTGTATCCACCACGATCAATGAATTGATTTATTCACTGCAGCAACAGCTGCGTCTGCCTGCCGTTTTTGCCTACGGTCTACTGGCTGCGTTTCAAATTGCTCCCATTATTCCAGCAGAGTATCAGAATATCCGTAATAGCATGCGTTCCAGAGGAATCTCGGTCAATCCGTTTTCATTTAAAATGCTGATCCCTTTATTGGTCAAATCGATTCGTTGGTCTGAATTATTGGCGACTGCCATGCTTTCAAGAGGTTTTGACAGCGAAGCCAAGCGAACTTACGCAAACACCTTTCGCGTCACTTTCATGGATGCACTATTTCTATCCTTATGCCTGGTAATGGGAATGGGGGGGACACTCATCCTATAATCAATAAAGAGAGAAAAAGACAAAGAAACCCTGACGTTTCTTTGTCTTTTTCTATATATTAAGAAGTGATCGTCTTTTTTACTGAACCAGATTTTATTTGATAAAACGTGACGAACAAGGTCGTTGCTAAAATATACAAGGCGAAAAGCAGATACATGTTTTTAAACAGCTGGATCGTCGTTTGATTCAACCAAGCCCCAACTTTTGGGATATAAAAAATCGGCTGGCCAATCACTTGGCTTTTTTGAATTTCTTTTGGCTCCATCTGGTTTTGATTGTCACCAATGGTGTACAGTACTGATTGGTTTTCCGCAACCGCAACGATTCGCCGGGTCCGCATTTGTCTACCTTGATCGACATAATACGTTACTTCGTTGCCAACCACTAAATTATCTTCTGAAGCATTTTTAACAAAAAGCAGCGTTCCTTTAGAGTATGTCGGTTCCATTGCATCACTCGTAACAATAGCCATTGTGAAACCAAATGCATGCGGTATTACAACAGTTAAGACAGATAGCAGCATGAACATCAGAACAAAAAGTGAGAGCATGATACTTTGTTTTGGAAAAAGCTTCATTCTTTCCTCTCCTTCTAAACCTCAGTTTATTTTATGATTCTATAACATAATTCTTTTTTTTTCAAATATTTAAAAACAATTCATTGAATTTTTATACGCAACTCTATCTATTATTATTTGACTTTATTTAATCATATATATTATGCTAAAGGCGATTAAAAAACAGAGGAGAAAAAATATGCCTTTTTTAAATAACAAATTGATTTTTAAACGTTGGATCCCCTTCATCCTTCTGGTTCTATTTTTACTGGGAAGTATCGTCTTTTTTCTCGTTCTTTTTTTATTCCCAACTTCTGATATCCATGCAGTGGAGAAAAAGGAAGATTGGATTTTCTATGCCGAGGACAATCCCGAATCAACTTTTATTAGTCGTTATGTGAAACATTTACCTAGTGTGAAAGCCAATGATCGTTTTGTGATGAAGCGAAAAATGACCAATGATTATAAATACCCTACGATGTTGCTAATTGGCGACCACCAACACATGACCGTCTATCTCGATGATCAAGAAATTTACACCAACGAGGAGCCAAATGATCCATTGACTCTCAATCATCCAGGTAAAACACTGGCCTTTATTACCTTGCCTGAGGATTACGTTGGTAAGACATTAAAAATATACGTAACTAGCCCTTTTGACACCTATTCCGGCTTTCCCGCCGAAGTCTTTTTTGGACCTGCAAATGCACTGATCGGCTATGTCTTCAGTCTGTCAATTTTAAATATCTATATCCTCTTATTTACAGGATTTATTTGTATCATCAACTTGTTTTATGTCATCGTTTCTTTTATCAATCAACGAAAGCTTAAATTGTCTTCTATCCTATTCAGTGGTTTTGCTTTAACTGCAGGTTTGGAAGCAGGCTTTAGCGATATGCTTGGTGGACTACTGTTTCCTCCAATCGTGAATTCTGCGATGTTAAATATTCTTTCTATCATTACGCCAATGTTTCTGATTGGGTTTTACTGTACAAACATGCACTTTGTTCGTAAGTATTACCAGAAATGGTTATATTTTCATTACTCCTTCGGTCTCTTTGCGATCCTTTTCGCTCTTTTTCAAACAAAAAGTTTACCCACTATCATGAATTACATGTTTTTACTGAATATCACCAGCACTTTTGTTACTTCTTTTGCGGCGATTTACGAAGCATTGAAAAAAAATCCATTTTTTGTCATTTGTGCGCCTTGGATCGTCGTTGCGGCTATCGGTCATTGTTTCTTGTATATTCAGGATATTTTAGTTTTGCCACAATCTGATGTCAATTGGCGTTCGATCATCTTTTTCTTACTAATTATCATCTTTACTTGTTACGGCTTTCTTGAACTCTTTTTTTCCAGCGAAGGCAAAAACAAGCGGATCGATACGGCAGATATCAAACTCCGTCTTTATGAGAAACAGCAAGCGAATAACCCAGAACAATCATTAAAAATGCAACAAGTTTTGCAAGCCATCAAAAAAAGAACTCATACAGTCAAGGACATGTTGGAAGATCAACAATTGGCAGCGGCGTACGAAGGTCTTTGTGAGATCGAAGAACAGATCAAACAACAGCTAACACGTCCATCCGTTGAAAAAGAATCACTCACAACGATGCTGATTACTAATTATCAACACACAGCTACTCAAAAAAGAATCACCTTTGCCTGTGATGGCATCATAGAACCACTGGAACAATTGGAGGAAAATGATCGTCTATCCTTGATCGCTCATTGCCTAGAGTACGCCATCCGATACACTTGTGCGGTCACTGATCCTCAAAAGCGAAGACTCGCGTTGAGGGTGAATGACACGAACGGCCAGTTGCATATCGACTGCCAAATGCCGCTTCTCTCAAATGAAGAAGCAGAAAAACTACAGAACAATGAAACCAAACGACAGGCGATGCAGGCTGACATACAAATGCTCGAACAACTTTGTTTAGCCTACCAAGGAAGTATCCGAATCGAAGAAACTGACGGGCTACACCTCTTGCATTTGACACTTAGGGCGAAGATAGATCCGCTGTCTTTCGACTGACCGTCTTGCTGCATTAGTCTTAAAGGAGCGTTTTTAAGAAAAAGCGAAAAAACTCTTGCTTTTTTCGCTTTTTCGCTTTAGCATGATAAAGAACAGCAACAAGCATTGGAATAGTAGTTTTATAATGGTCTTAGAGAGTCGATGGCAGCTGAAAAATCGATACCCACTGATAAAATGAACCTACCCAATGGCAATGACCGCAAAACGGTCGGTGGAAAGGCCTTATCCTTTACGAGTTGGATTATCCCTATCGATAATCAACAAAGGTGGTACCGCGAAATCCAAGCATTTCGTCCTTTTTTAGGACGAGATGCTTTTTTATTTTTTTAAGGAGGAAAAAGAATGACACAAAAAAATGATTTTACAGAATGGTATATTCAAACGATCCAAAAAGCCGAATTGATGGCTTACTCCCCAGTGAAAGGCTCCATTATTTTCCGTCCTGACGGCTTCGAACTTTGGGAGCACATCCAAGAAGAGTTCAATCGATTCTTGAAAAAAGAGGGCATTCGCAATGCGTACTTCCCAATGCTGATTCCGCAAAATTTCTTTATGAAAGAAGCCGATCATATTGAAGGGTTTGCGCCTGAATTGCCATGGGTCACAGAAGTCGGCAATGAAAAATTGGAAGAACCTTTGGCCTTGCGACCAACCTCAGAAACCATGATTGGCTCTGCCTTTTCTGATTGGATCAACTCCTACCGTGACCTGCCTTATGAAATCAATCAATGGGCAAACGTCTTTCGTTGGGAAAAGAAAACATTGCCTTTCTTGCGTACCTCAGAGTTTTTATGGCAAGAAGGTCATACCGCTCATGAAAATGAAGAAGATGCACGTCAACGCACCATGAAAGTCTTAGATGAATATGCCCGCCTTTGCGAAGAATTCCTAGCGATCCCTGTTTATCGCGGACAAAAAACCCCTTCTGAGCGTTTTGCTGGAGCAGTTGATACTTATTCAATCGAAGCGATGATGAAAGACGGTAAAGCAGTCCAAGCAGGAACCAGCCACTACATGGGGACAAAATTTGCTGAAGCATTTGATATTACGTATTTAACGAAAGAAAACAAGCATACCCATGCCCACACAACCTCTTGGGGTGTCTCTACCCGCTTGTTGGGTGCCTTGATCATGACCCATGGCGATGAAAATGGTTTAGTTTTCCCACCAACCATTGCACCAACCCAAGTTGTGTTGTTACCAGTCGGTCCTTGGAAAAAGAATCCAGCCATCTTAGAAAAATTAGAAGAACTGTATGCCAACTTTAAAGCCAAGGGCATTCGTGTTCGTTTGGATGATTCTGATAACTCACCTGGCTATAAGTTCAACGAATGGGAACTAAAAGGCGCTTGCTTGCGAATCGAATGTGGCCCAAGAGATTTAGAAGCTGGCAAAGTGATGGTCAAAGTCCGCGACCTGGCTGACAAGCAAACGGTGGCTCTTGAGGACTTAGAAGCCTTCGTTGATCAAGAACTGCAAGCAATGACCCCACGCTTATTGCAAGCGGCGAAGGAACGGAACAAAGAAAATGAGTACACCAACATCGATACATTAGATGAACTAAAAGCACATATCGAAACGTGCAAACAAGAAGAAAAAGTCACTGGCTTTGTCTTGATCGGTTGGGACGGCTCGGAAGAAACGGAAGCGAAAATCAAAGAAGAAACCGGCTTTACTACCCGGAACATTCCGTTTGAAGCACCAATTGAAAAAACAGTCGATATCGTCAGCGGCAAACCTGCCAAGCATACCGTTTGGATCGCCCGCGCATACTAATAGAAAAACGAAGCAGCCAGAATTGAAAAGGCTGCTTCGTTTTTTGATTAATAAATCAATGAAAGAAAATCTTCAGGCGTGATGTTGCCAAAATATTTTTTGACATCAATGTTGGCAATGACTTGTGCCAAATCTTCTTTCGCATAGCGAGTACCGATCAAGGCTTCTTCTACATCCGCAATGTCCCCTAAGCCGAAAAAGTCACCAAAGATTTTGGCATCCGTAATTTTTCCTTCTGCCACATTCAAACGAACTTCGATGGATCCGATTGGAAAACGATGACGGCGTTCAATATCAAAGGCTGGAGATTTACCGTAATTCCAATCCCAGTTGCGATAATACTTATCGGAAATCTCATTGATCTTGACCCAATCTTCTTCTGTTAATTCATAAGTTTTGACTTCTTCCACGGAATCGACACCAAAAATCTTCAATAAGATTTCTTGACGGAACTCTTCAGTCGTCATGTCTTGCTTCTCTTTTGGCAAGAACGGTTTGATGTTGGTTACTCTTGAGCGGATCGATTTGATACCTTTTGATTCGATTTTGTCTTTGCGGACTTTCAATGCGTTGACCACTTCATTGATGTCACTGTCAAACATGATCGTGCCATGAGCAAACATCCGGCCATTCGTTGCGTACATCGCATTCCCAGAAAACTTCATGTCATTGATCACAAGGTCGTTGCGGCCTTTTAGTTGCGCTCCTTTAACCCCCATCTCATGCAAGGCTTGGACGATTGGTTTCGTCAGCTTTTCAAAATCTCTGAAAGAATTGCCATCGTCAGGCATAATAAAACTGAAATTCAAGTTTCCGAAATCATGATAGACTGCACCGCCGCCGCTGAAGCGACGAACGACATGAATCCCATGTTCATCCACATATTCCTTATTGATCTCTTCGATCGTATTTTGATTGCGTCCAATGATAATCGATGGTTCATTAATGTAGAAAAGTAAGATGGGTTCATCCACTTTCATTTCTTGAAGAAGAAAAATCTCGATGGCTAAATTGATGCGTGGGTCGTTCAGTTCATTTGGTACAAAAAGCATACTATTCGTTCCTCCTAATTAGATGATTTCTACTATTTTTTGAACAGCCGCCAACTCAACAGGGATCCCATTAGCAGCTAGTGCAGCCTCTTCTCGTAACTGTTCTAAGTCACCATGTTGCGGCAAATGCGTCAACATTAATTTTTTCACCTGCGCTGCATGGGCAATCTCCCCTGCTTCTTGTGAAGTAAAATGAGCCTTGTGCCGCTCATTGCCTGCAAAAAGATAGGTATCTGCCAAAAACAGGTCAGCTCCTTGTGCAAACGGAACAAAAGATTCTAAATAGCCAGAGTCTCCAGTAAAAACAAAGACCTTGCCGGTGTTTTTCTCAACAAATCGCATGGCATAGCAAGTGACTGGATGGATCGTCTTCATAAAGGTAATGGTGAACGGGCCCAATTCCAATGACTCCGTTTGGAGGTAATCAATTCCTTGAGTCACTCCAGGCATCGTCAAGCTTTCAAAATGAACCGTATCCTCCCCATGGCCGTAGATCGGCAAAATCTGGCGTTCTTCGCTTCCAGGATATAATTGCCAATAGTATTGCAATACCCCTAAATCCGCAATATGATCGTGATGGTAATGCGTCAAAATCACTGCATCTAAGTCTAAGGGATCAAGGATTTTTTCTAGTTGGACCAAGGTGGTACTTCCCGCATCAAGCAGCAAATGAAAGCCTTCTGACTCAACTAAATAGCCAGTAGTCCCTTCACCGTTATACGGATAGGCACCTAAACAACCTAAGACAGTTATTTTCACTTGTGTTTCCTCCTCTTTGGCTCAAGCTGATTTTCTACTTCTTTAATGCTATCACATCTCTGCTGATTTGACTAAAATCTGACCATTTTTTTTGCGAAAAGGATCAAGAAAATGAGAAAAAAACGACGTCTATTGATGAATCCCTTGAATGAGTGTTCTACTCTATCCTTAAGGAACCATTCCAATGGTACGTCGTTTTTTTTGCTTACCTAATTAGCGCTCGTTGTTCATTGATCAATTCTTCATAGAATGCTGCGTTCACCGCATACGCATAGGCGTTTGCCCACAACATCCCAATCATAAGCGCCAAGAAACCCAGAATAAACCAGCCAATCAATGATAATTGCAGCCAAATGTATTGGCCCAGATGTGGTCGCAAGAGAGCAAAGGCTACTTTGATAGACTGAAGAACCCCTAATTCCGGCTGATCATAGCGTAGATAGATTGCTAATTGGATCACACCAGTAACGACTTGCGACAAAAAGAAGAACAAGATGATGGAGAGAATCGTCCCAACCACAAAAGCGATCGAACCGTTAAACATCGATACATCAATAGAAATTCCCCGATTAAAATTGAATACCAAGCCCAAATATTGATTAAGGCCTGATAAGACAAATTGCGGCAAGAAAATCGCAAAACTCAAAAGATAATTTAAAAGCGCGCTCACTAAATTTAGTAGCAAAAACGGTACATAGAATCGTTTATCAAATACGAGAAAAATATCCGCCACTTTGATCCCTTTACCACGAACCAGATAGAGTGCCATAATACTCAATGCTACTGAAAAAGCAAAGAAGACAAAATTGTCCAAAATAAAATCAAGCCAATTTCCTGCGTTGTTTGTCCCTACGGAAGAGCCTAAACTACTGAACAGTGAATTGACGACCGCTTGTACAGCAACCGTTGCTAAAATACTTAAGACGAACGTTCCCCAGAATCCGCGTAAGGAGTTTTTAGCCGTCTCTCGAATCATTGTATTTGATCTCATAGACTCACCTTAATAACTGCGCAATGCTTTAACGGTTTTATCGTCTAAGCGGCGAACCACTTCCGTTACAAGCTTGACTGTATTGAAGTAGTCATCCTCATGAATGACAGAAGTATGAGAATGCAGGTAACGAACTGGCACAGTAATAGCGATCGAGGGAACCCCATCACGAGTCAAATGCATTTGACCAGCATCGGTTCCCCCACCAGTGATCACGGTATATTGGAAAGGAATTTCCATCTCTTCGGCGACATCGATCACAAAATTCAATAATTTCTTGTGAGGAATCATGGAAGCATCGAAAATCAAGACTTGTGGGCCTTTGCCTAACACAGAATCCGCTTCTTTTGGTGTCATTCCAGGTGTGTCCCCAGCGGTACCAGTATCTAGGGCGATAGCGATATCGGGATTCACTAAGTGAGTGCTTGTTCGTGCCCCTCTTAGGCCAACTTCTTCCATCACGTCACTGCCGGCAAACAAGCAGTTTGGATGTCCTTCGGCTGCCAAGGTTTCTAATACCCGTAGTGATACCGCCGTACCGATTCGATTGTCCCATGCTTTGGCTAGCAAAAATTTGCTGTCGTTCATCCGTTTGTATTGGATATAGGGGGTGATCATATCTCCAGGACGGATCCCCCAGCCTTTGGCTTCCTCTTCACTTGAAGCGCCGATATCGATGAACATATCTTTGATATCGTAAGGTTTGTTTCGAGTCTCTGGACTCAAGACATGGGGTGGTTTTGAGCCGACGACACCGTGGATCAATTTGCCATCATTGGTTTTGATCTCGACTTGCTGTGCCAGCATCACTTGCCCCCACCAGCCACCAAGGGTTTGAAATTCAATAAAGCCTTTTTCCGTAATTTTCGTTACCATAAAGCCGACTTCATCCATATGTCCCGAAATAAAAATTTTCGGACCGCCGCCATCACCAACATGTTTCGCAATGACACTTCCTAACCCATCAAAAAAGATATCTTCAGCAAAGTCTTTGGCATATTCTTTAAAGACTTCACGCACTTCCTCCTCATTCCCAGGAACCCCACGTGCAGTCGTTAGGTCTATTAAAAGCTGTTCTTCTTTTTTCTCCATCTTGCTTCCTCCTTTGTCTCATTGATTATGATTATACCATTCTCTTAATCTGGTGCCAGAGGGAAATACAAAAAGATTGGTTAAATGAAAAAAACGATCCTAGTTTCCTAGAATCGCTTTATCGTATAAATAGATCAAGTTTCAATAATCCGCAGACACAGCTTGACGGTAATCAAATAGGCAAATAGATAGACAACTGCTGCTACTCCTGCAAACAAATGCGCGACCCAATACCCAGGACTGTCGATGATCTGTGTGAAGGTATTGATAGCAAATACCGCATGCAAAATCGCTAATAAGGTGCCGGGCATAAAAATCCAAATGTTTTGCCAGTACACCAACTTGCGCACTTCGTTACGGGTGTAGCCTAATTTTGTCAATAGTCGGTAATTGTGCTTTTCTCGCTCCGTGTTAGAAAATTGTCGAACGATCAAACTACTAGACGTGGTGATCAAAACGATCACCCCAACAAACAGCGATACGAACAAAATGATTCCTGCTTGTCGCCGCACCCCCCGCATTGTTGTAAAGCGATTGGCTAACGTTAGCCGATAAGCGGTCGTCTGACCACTATCATTGCTTGAATCCCGTGCGGTCTCTGGATAAAAGCGTACGCTTTTTTGGTCGTCGCTAAATTCATAGGACAAAGGATGCGCCCACTCGATCGGCAATTCTTCATCTAACAACTGCGTTAGCGCTTCTGTTTGCACCTTTTCGGTTTGCAAATAAGCAATGCTATAGGTGAATCCCTCGATTTGTTGGTACGCATCATCTTGAATGACAAGGACATTTGGCAAAGAATAGCGCAAGGCATAATCCCCAAAGTAGTCCTGCTGTGCTTGGATAAGTTTAAACTCATGTTGACTGCCAACTTTGACTTCATCCCGATACGTGATAAATGAACGAGTCACGTCGTACTGACTATCAAAAAGGACCGCTTGCTTGTCTGTACTCAGTCGAATTTCAGGAGCATTTGGAACTAGTTTTCGTAGACGCTGATAATCAGAAAGTGCCACCAGATTCACCATCATATTTTCTACACTTTCATCTTGCAACTCTCCTAGGTAGCGAGTCTGCACCGTCATATTGGTCATTTTGTAAGGAATCGTTTGCTCCGCTGTAATTGGCATACCCGACTTTTCTAAAAGGGTACGCAAGGTCCCCGCCTGCTCTCCTGACACTTGAAAAGAGGTTGGGTAGATACGGTTCGTTGCTTGGTAATTTAATGAAATGACCCCCATTGTTCCCCCAATCAGTGAGATCGCGATCGCGGTAATGATCGTCAAAAGGGCATAGCTTTTCCACGTCCTTTGCAAGTATGCACGCACGTTATTGTAAGCAATCAATTTTGCCCCTTTAATGAGGTGTTTTTTGGGTTTGCTCAAAAAATACAACAGTGCCGGCAACGTACAATCAAAAAAGAGATAGGTTGCCGTTACACAGCAAAATAGAATCAGTAATGGGATCCATAGAATCGCTGAAAAGTCTTGCGTATACGTGATATAGTTGGTCCATGTTTCCCGCAGGGTTAATGACAGATAGTAGCCTACTCCAAGTAGAATCAGACCTAGAACCCCCATTAAGGAACGAAATGGAGTCATTTTCATTTTTTTGATCGGTAAGCGATATTCGGTCTTGATCAATTCACTCATTGGGGTACGCCAAACAAAAAGGATCACTTGAATACTCAAAATGATCATTGCGGCGATAAAAACAAAGACCGTCGAAAAAATCGATTGTGGGGAATTAAAGAAATGACTGGTTAAATTCAGGCCCATTGCCCGAATCAAAATCATTGAAAAGAATTTCGAAAAAATAATTCCCATAAAAATACCGGTTACTAAAGAGAAAAAATTCAGTAGAAATGTTTCCCGCAGCAGCAACCAAGCAAGACGACCTTGTCGTAACCCCAAAAGCTGATAGACACTGATTTCCTTTTGTCGCTGGCTAAGAAAAAAATGATTGGCACTCAGCATAAAAAACAAGACAACAAATGCTACCACACTGCTGCCGAATCCTAATACCCCTTCGATCCGAATATCTTGCTGAACTCTTTGATTCAAGAGACGATCGTTCATCAAAGCATTAAATGAATAGAAAATCATCACGGCAGTCATCATACAGATAAAATACACCATATAATTGCGAAACTGCCGCAAAAAACTCCGCCAGCCGATTTTAAACAACATGGCGCGGACCGCCTCCAATCGTTGCCTGCATATCGATGATTTTTTCGAAAAATTCCTGACGACTGCCTTTTTTGACAACTTCTGCAAAGAAGACGCCATCGCGGATGAATAAAATCCGATTGCAGTAGCTGGCGGTGAAAGGATCATGCGTGACCATCAAGATCGTTGTTTTCTCTTGTTGATTGATTTGTGCCAAATACCGTAACAATTCTGTCGCCGCTTTTGAATCAAGGGCTCCGGTGGGTTCATCAGCAAAAAGGACCGCTGGACGACTGATGATTGCGCGAGCAGCAGCAACCCTTTGTTTTTGCCCTACAGACAATTCTTCTGGGTAACGATCCAATAAGTGTTCGATCCCTAACAAATTGGCCGTCTCCTCGATACGTACTTGGGTTTCCTTCACGGGCAAGCGATCAATGGCTAACGGAAGCAGGATATTGTCCCTGGCTGTCAATGTCTCTAAAAGATTAAAATCTTGAAAGATGAAACCAATCTGCTGACGCCGAAAATCGCTGAGGGCTTTTTCCGACATTCGAGTAATGTCTTTGCCATCGATATAGATCGAGCCTAAGCTAGGTCGCATGATAGAAGACAACAGATTCATCAAGGTCGTTTTCCCAGCACCGCTTGGTCCCATAACCCCAACAAATTCTCCTTGATCCACTGCAAAAGAAAGGTTATCTAATACTTTGGTTTGATTGAAACGAGTGCCGTAACTTTTGGTCAGATGCTTCACATCAATCATATTTTTCACATAGAACCCTCCTTAAAAAAAATTCTCTCCTTATGGTAGCATACTTTTCATTGAATCGTTCTGCTTAAAAACAGAGAAAAAATAAATTTAAAAAAGTTTTTTATTCATTATGTGAAACATGGAACAACCAAATCCTTAATCTTATCAGTTTTCTCAGAAAACACCCCAATGAATATACACCATATATTGTGTATATCCAATTTACTATCCCTTATTAACCACTATATATAGTTGCTCATTTCTATAATATGTTTTATTATATTGAGGAAGATAAGGAGTGGTAGAAATGATGAACATTAAGAGAAATCCTGAGCAAGGGTTGGAAAGACAGTCCGCTTTGCGTCAGTTAAAAATCGTAAAACGTGATGGACGGCTTGTCGATTTTGATGATCAAAAAATTTACGATGCGTTAGTGAAAGCCCTAAGAAAAGTCAACGGCGAGCTTTCTCCCATCGACCACGAAAAAATCACCGAGATCGTTGACAGTGTCGATCACGAGATCGCGGAACGTTTTCGTACAAATGTAAAAATCTATGAGATTCAAAATATCGTCGAGCATATCTTGTTAGCAAAAAACGAGTATGCCTTAGCTGAAGAATATATCAACTATCGGACCCATCGTGATTTCGAGCGCAGCAAAGCAACAGACATCAACTTTACGATCAACAAATTGATGAATAAAGATCAATCGGTCGTCAATGAAAATGCCAATAAAGATAGCAATGTGTTCAACACACAACGTGATTTGACCGCCGGGATCGTAGGAAAATCGATCGGTTTGAAAATGCTGCCTCCTCACGTGGCAAATGCCCATCAAAAAGGCGACATTCATTACCATGACTTGGATTATCATCCTTACACACCAATGACCAACTGCTGCCTGATCGATTTTAAAGGCATGCTAAATAATGGGTTTAAAATTGGGAACGCCGAAGTGGAGTCGCCAAAATCGATCCAAACGGCCACCGCTCAAATCTCCCAAATCATTGCAAACGTAGCATCGAGTCAATATGGCGGCTGTTCTGCTGATCGAACAGATGAATTATTGGCTCCTTTTGCTGAGTTGAATTATCAAAAGCATCTAAAAGATGCCGAAGAATGGATCGAGACACCCGAACGTCGGGAAGCGTACGCGAAGAGCAAAACCCGCAAAGATATCTATGATGCAATGCAAAGTCTAGAATACGAAATCAATACGTTATTCACCTCGAACGGACAAACGCCGTTTACTTCCCTTGGCTTTGGTTTAGGTACCAATTGGTTCGAACGGGAGATTCAACGAGCGATTCTCCAAATTCGCATCAATGGGTTAGGCAGTGAAAAGCGCACCGCTATTTTCCCAAAATTGATTTTTAGTATTCGCCGCGGGGTCAACTTGGCCCCTACCGATCCAAATTACGATATCAAAGAACTGGCATTAGAATGTGCCACTAAACGGATGTACCCGGATATTTTGAATTATGATAAATTGGTTGAATTGACCGGTAGCTTTAAAGTGCCGATGGGCTGTCGTTCTTTCTTGCAAGGCTGGAAAAACGAACGTGGTGAAGAAATCAATGTCGGTCGGATGAATCTAGGTGTCGTGACATTGAATATTCCACGGATCGCCTTAGAAGCAAATGGCGATCAAGAAAAATTCTGGTCGCTGCTGGAGGACCGTCTGCAAATCGTTAAAGATGCCCTTGTCTATCGCGTAGAGCGCTGTAAAGAAGCGAGTCCCGCCAATGCGCCGATCCTTTATATGTATGGGGCTTTCGGTGAACGTTTGGATCGCAAAGACAATGTCAACGAATTATTCAAAAATAAACGGGCCACTGTTTCACTTGGCTACATTGGTTTATACGAAGCTGCTTCTGCTTTTTATGGCGGAACTTGGGAACAAGACCCAGAAGCAAAAGCCTTTACGATGGCGATCGTGAAAGAATTGAAAGCTCATGCGGATGCCTGGGGCGATGAATACGGTTATCATTTCAGCGTGTACTCTACGCCAAGTGAAAGCCTGACTGATCGTTTCTGTCGCTTAGATACCGAAAAATTCGGTGAAGTTGAAAACATTACCGACAAAGAATATTATACGAACAGCTTCCACTATGATGTGCGGAAAAATCCGACACCATTTGAGAAACTTGATTTTGAAAAGGACTATCCAAAATACTGTTCTGGTGGCTTTATTCATTACTGTGAATATCCAGTCTTGCAGCAAAATCCAAAAGCGTTAGAAGCGGTTTGGGATTACGCATACGATCGGGTCGCTTATCTTGGAACAAATACCCCTATCGATCACTGTTACGAGTGCGGATATGAAGGAGACTTTAATCCAACCGAACGAGGCTTTGAATGTCCACAATGTGGCAATCACGATCCAAAAAGTTGTGATGTTGTCAAAAGAACCTGTGGGTATCTTGGAAATCCTCAAGCTCGTCCAATGGTCAACGGTCGTCACAAAGAAATCTCTGCTCGGGTCAAACATTTGCAAGAATAATCATAAAAGGAGTGTTAGATTTCCTCTACACTCCTTTTATCGAAGACCAACCCCTGTAATTCACAATAGAAAGAAGTTTTCTTATGAGAAATCCTAAGCCCCAAGAATGGAAAGCAAACGAGTACAGTCAAAATTATATTGCTGATTACAAAGCCTTCAACTTTGTGGATGGTGAAGGCATTCGAAATAGTTTGTATGTGAGCGGCTGTCTGTTTGCTTGTGAAGGCTGTTTCAACAAAGCCGTCCAAAACTTTCGCTATGGGACACCTTTTACGCAAGAACTAGAGGATCGAATCATTGAAGATCTGCGACATGAGTATGTTCAAGGACTGACGCTCCTAGGCGGCGAACCTTTCTTAAACACGACAGTCTGTCTGAAAGTCGTTGATCGCGTTCGTGCTGAGTTCGGGCACAGCAAAGATATTTGGAGCTGGTCCGGCTACACCTATGAAGAATTGCTTTTGGAAACACCTGATAAACTGGAACTCTTATCCAAAATCGATATTTTGGTGGACGGCCGCTTTGAACTCAGTAAGCGAAACCTAAACTTGCAATTTCGTGGCAGCAGCAATCAACGAATCATTGATCTTGCTGCATCCCAGGAACAAGGAAAAGCGGTTATCTGGGCAAAGTGCAAAGATGCGGAAGCAAGCTACGAACAAATCAAAAAACAAATTTAACGATCAAAACACCGTGCATCTTTCAAAAAAGATACTGCACGGTGTTTTTTATTGCTATATTCAGCCAGTAAAGCTACTTTTTAAAGGTACTTACTCGCTTCACGAACCGTCAAAGGCGCCAGACTTGTTTGATAACGCAGGAGAAAATCTTGAACCCACTGAGGATTTGTCTTGGCATAATCTCGCAAGGTCCAGCCAATGGCTTTGTTGATAAAAAATTCAGAACTACCCAAATTGTTGACAAGGATCTCTTCTAGCAATGGTTGATCCATCTGTTCTTTTTGCAACAGTTGGTGGAGAATCGCCACGCGCCGTAGCCAAAGATTATCGTCAAGACTCCAACGAAGCATCTCAACCTTTAACGCTGGCAATCGGCGAACAAGTTTTCTAACGACCTCACTCAGTGCGTCCACGCTGTCCCACCAAGCTTTCGTTATGACCAACTGTTCAATTTTTGCTAGATCAACGGCTATTAAAAAGGGCTCCATCACCACTAAATAATCAATCCCAAAGTACTGGTGTTCTCGATAGTTACTTTGCCAACAATGATCGATAAAATCCCAATCGACCGTTTTCGTTTGTTTTGCTGCTTTAAAAGCTGTTTTTTCTTGCTGGCGGCGCAACGGCGCAGGAATGCCCAGAAAATCAAACTGATGCCGCATGTAGGCGGCCATTTTTTCACTTCGCTCCAAATCAGCCAACCCCACCATCGTGTCATATACTTGATAGAGTGTCATTTTGCTCCTCCTCTTTTACCTACTGCTCGTCAGATAGTTGCCATAAGGGCAGTACGATATTTTCATAGGTCAGTGGATCAAGATTTGTGACGGTGATCCCCAAAAGACGGATGCCTTTTTCCAAACCTAAAATTTCTTCCCAGATCAGACTTGCTTCGGAAAACAGCTGTTCTTTTTTATGAACATAGGTTGGCAAGGTCACTCGCTTGGTGATCGTAGAGTAATCACTGTAACGGACTTTTAACACGACTGTTTTGCCATGTTTTTGTGTGCGCTTCAGTGATCTTTCGACTTCTTCTGCGATAGCCCGTAATTGGCTCAAAACTTGTTCTTCACTAGTTAATGGATTGCCGTACGTATGCTCTTTTCCAACTGATTTTCGTTCTCTGGTCACACTGACTGGTGAATCATGGATTCCTCTAACTTTCCGATACAAGGAATACCCCATTTTGCCAAATTCGCGGATCAACGCCATCTCACTCCAAGCGTATAAATCTGCTCCTGTAAAAATGCCTAACTCATGCATCCTGGGGACAGTTTTCTTCCCGATCCCATGAAATTTATCGATGGGTAGTTGGTGTAAAAAGGCCACTGCCTCATCCGGCATCACCACCGTTAATCCTCGTGGTTTATGATAATCGGAAGATAGTTTTGCCAAGAATTTGTTGTAACTGACACCCGCCGAACAGGTCAAATGAGTCTCTTGCCAGATGTCTCGTTGAATCAAACGAGCGATCTTGATCGCGGAAGGACAATTGATTTTGTTAACTGTCACATCTAGATACGCTTCATCGATAGAAACTGGTTCGATGATGTCGGTGTATCGGTGAAAAATTTCTCTGACTTGCTGGGACACTTCACGATACTTTTGATGATTCCCCGGTTTAAAAATCGCTTGCGGACAAAGCTCGTAGGCTTTTTGCGCACTCATTGCCGAATGGATACCATATTGTCGCGCCAAATAATTCGCTGTCGTGACCACTCCTCGTCCGCCAGTATCGCTTGGGTGACGGGCAATCACGAGGGGATGCTTGGCCAGCTCAGGATCATCCCGTTCTTCCACCGAAGCAAAAAAAGCATCCATATCAATATGAATAATTTTGCGGCTCGTATCATTTTTTAAGGGAAATTGCAGTTCCGACATCGTTGCTCACCTCACTTCTCATTATAAACGAACAGAGGTTCCCTATCAAGCAAGGAATCAAGCGAAGCACGCAAAAAGGACCAATTTTCATTGGTCCTTCCCTCTACGTTCACTGCTTTTGCTGCAAGGTTCATAGTCTAAGAATTTCTGTTATAAGGCGGCTTCCCCTCGTTCATTGGTGCGAATCCGAATCGCTTCTTCCAACGGGTAGACGAATATTTTGCCATCACCGACTTCATCTGTTCGACAGATCGATAAAATCAACTCAATCACATCGTTAACTTTTTCATCTGCTAAAACGAAACGGACATTTACTTTTGGTAAAAGAGTCGTGATCACTTCTTGGCCACGAATAAACTCTTTTAGGCCTTTTTGATTGCCACATCCGAGGACTTGACTGACCGTCATCCCGCTGATCAGATCCGATTGATCCAATGCGGCTTTTAGCTCCTCTAATTTTTCTTGGCGAATAATCGCTTCAACTTTTTTCATGACTGCTCCTCCACTCTTAAGAATCTAACCCCATAAAGGTAGGATAGGCCGTTTCATCATGTTCGATCCGATCCATCCCCACCGCTTCTTCTTGCTGAGAGACCCGAATCGGTATCACCCATTTGATCAAGGTGATAATGACAAAGGATAGGATACCGGCAAACAAAATCGTGAACACGATACTTTCGGCCTGTGCGATAAAAAGATCAATACCGCCATAAAGCAATCCTGAATGTCCACCAACAGCTGGATCAGCAAAAATCCCGGTCATCAAACCGCCAAAGATTCCGCCTACCCCATGGCACCCAAAGGCATCCAAAGCATCATCTAATCCTAATCGATGTTTGATGACAGAAATAAAGAAGTAACAAAATGGACTGACTAAAGCGCCAATGATAAAGGAAGACCAAAGGGAGACAAACCCCGCCCCTGGAGTAATGGCAACTAAGCCCACCACTGCTCCGGTACAAGCACCGACGATCGTCGGTTTGCCCACGACGAGTTTTTCAATCAACATCCAAGACAGCATCGCACTGGCTGCTGCCGTATTCGTGGTCATCAAGGCGTGGATCGCTAGGCCATCAGCTGCTAGAGCAGAGCCGGCATTAAAGCCAAACCAACCGAACCATAGCAATCCCGCTCCTAGAACAACAAAGGGAATATTATGAGGTCGATATTCCGTTTGATGAAATTCTCGTCGTTTGCCAACAACGATCGCTAAGACTAACCCACTGATTCCTGAGCTGATATGAACGACATTGCCTCCTGCAAAGTCGATCGAGCCGATCGCATCTAAGAAGCCGCCGCCCCACACCATATGCGCCATTGGAAAATACACGAAAACCAGCCAGAAGCCAATAAATAGGAAAATAGCAGAGAACCGCATTCTTCCAACAACTGATCCAGTGATGATCGCCGTTGTGATCAAAGCAAACATCATTTGAAAGGCAGCAAATAACCCTTCAGGAATTCCCTCTCCTTCTGACATCGAAACATGATTGAAGAAGACTTTGTCTAAATTGCCAATAAATGATCCTGTCCCGCTAAAGGATAATGTATACCCTAGAGCGACCCAGAGGACGGACGCCAAGCCCATCGTACAAATCACCATCATCATGGTATTGAGGATGTTTTTGCGTCGTTCCAATCCTCCATAAAAAAATGCTAATGCTGGAGTCATTAGAAAAACCATACCGCTACAAATTAAAATAAATGCAATATTCCCTGTATCCATTTTACACGCCTCCCTTTCTATATGTTAGCTATCCTAACACCATATTTTCGAATAATCTAGATTTTTCTGAGAAAAATATGAATTTTCTGAAAATAGCTAACTTTATATGTTAGGTAATATCACATAAGTAGGTGTGTGATACAAAAAAATACCGAGAGAAGTCTCGGTATGATTACTCTTCTATTTGGTGATAGGCTTGATAGACAAGCTGTTTCTTTACTTGATTACGCTTAGCCACTTCTTTGATCGCTTCTTTTGAGGACAATTTGGTCTCTTGCATCAAGGCAGCCACTTGTTCTGCGTAACTTCCTTCATAAACAATTTCTTGTATTTCAGAAGACCCTTCCACCAACAGACAGCATTCTCCTTTGATTGACTGCTGTTCTAGATAGTCAGTCAGTTCTGAAAAAGTTCCGCGCAAATATTCTTCGTGAATTTTCGTCAATTCACGGCAGATGACTGCCTGCCGTTCACCAAATACCTCCCGCATCGTTTCAATCGTCGCAGCGATTCGATAGGGTGATTCATAGAAAATCATCGTTGCTTTCTGGGTCGCTAATTCACTCAAGGCTTGTTTTTGTTCTTTTTTCTTACGAGGTAAAAAGCCATAAAAGAGGTTTGGTTGCGGTGATAAGCCAGAAGCGATCAGAGCGGTCAAACCAGCCGTAGGTCCTGGAAGCGCAATCACCGCAATTCCTTCGACCAAGCACGCCTTGACTAATTCATGCCCCGGATCACTGATGGAGGGCATACCAGCATCGCTGCATTGGGCAATGGTCTTGCCCATCTGCAGCTGTTCTACCAACTGCGGAACTCGCTCTTTATAATTGTGTTCATGTAAGCTTTTTTGCGGTGTTGTGATCTCAAAATGATTCAACAATTTCTGAGTATTACGAGTATCTTCACTTGCGATTAGGTCCGCTTCTTTTAAAATTTTGACACACCGGACCGTCATATCTTCCAAGTTCCCGATCGGTGTCGGAACAAGATACAGTTTTCCAGTATCTTGTTTATAACTTTGTTGCTTTTGCATGTACTGCTCCTTTCGAAAAAAAGACCAGTGGAAACTGATCTTTTTCTAACGAACCTATTAGACTGTCAGTCAGTTATTTGCCGCTTTCACGATAGATCACTTCTAGACAAAATGCACAAGGTTCGTCATGTTCTCTGCGAGAACCGTATAAGTCATAACAAACATGAAATCCTTCTTCGTAAATCTTTTCTAAATTCATCCGTGATTTAGAAAGTTCCTGCTTGACCGATTCAGCAGGTGCATCTGCCACTTGGTTCAACTCACGAATGTGTTCACGTAAGCGTTGATTTTCCAATTCTAATGTCGTATTTTTTTCGACGATTTCTTGCAAAGACTGCTTCATTTCTGCTAGATTATTTAAGGAATTTTGCAACTCCGATTCTAACTGATTCAATCCGTCATATATTGATCGTTTGTCCATGCTCATTATGGTCACCTACTTATTTTGTCACTAGCTCTTCATAATCATATTCGATTGGTGTTTGCCGATCATGCAAACGAACTTTGATCACCCGGCTTAACAGATCCAGCCCAACGACACGTCCTTTGCCATCTGGCGTTTCAACTTCCTTGCCGCGATCCGGCAATTCTTTTTTTGCCCGCTCATACTCTTCACTCTCGTACTTAAGACAACACATCAAGCGACCGCATAATCCTGAGATTTTCGTAGGATTCAAAGAAAGTCCTTGATCTTTAGCCATCTTAATGGATACGGGAATAAAATCTCCTAGAAACGTCGCACAGCACAGTTTTCGCCCGCAAGGACCCACTCCCCCTAGTGCTTTGGCTTCATCTCTGACGCCGATTTGGCGCAGTTCGATCCGGGTATGAAATTCACTTGCCAAGTCTTTGACTAATTCACGAAAATCAACACGGCTTTCTGCGGTAAACGAGAAAATCAGCTTTGTTCGCTCGAAGGTATAAGCTACTCGAATCAGTTTCATCGGCAGCTGGTGCGCCCGGATTTTTTCTTTTCCGATTTTTAAGGCTTCATCTGCCGCTTGTTGATTGGCTGCTGCCTGTTCCAAATCTTTCTTCGTCGCCCGACGTAGAATCGGTTTGACTACCTGAGGCAAATCGCTCTCATTCATTTCTCTGCTTTTGGTAACCACCGTAGCAAGACATTTGGCATCTTGTGATTCCACGATGACTTGGTCATTTATGGTATAGGTCTGTTTTTTCGGTGTGTAAAAATAAATCTGGCCTACGTCATGATAACGCACTCCGACAACTTCGATCATCTCTGGTCTCCTTTTCCGGCTGCTGCGTTTTATCCATAGATGATTTTCACGGAAAATTGTTCTGCCACACCTTGGAAAGACACATTGGCTTGCAGCTTTTTTTGTGCTTGCAATGCGGCTTCAATGGCACGATTGATCTCTTTTCCCCATAAACCTTGCGCCAACAATCGATCCCGTTCCTCTTGAAAGTAAAATAACAAGAGCAAAAAGATTTCTGATTGCTGATTTTTTTCTTTTGCTAGACCCAATAATTTTTTCTGAACAAAAATAAATGCTTGCGGGTCTTTCTTCAAAAGGTAATTCACCCAACGCTTAACAGCATCCTTAGTTTCATTAAACCATTCATCTTGCGAGATTTCAACTGCTTTATGATAACTATTGGTCAAGTGGCTTAGAAGTCGGCTTGTCTCTTTAGAAAGTCCCTCTTCTTGTAACTTTTCTTGCAGTTTTTCTTTTGACAAAGGAGAGAAATGAATGATCTGACAGCGAGACTGGATGGTTGGCAAAATACGACCAAGGCTCTCCGTTTCTAAGATTGCCAAAAAGTTTCCCACCGGTTCTTCCAAAAACTTTAATAAACTGTTGGCAGCGCTGTTGTTCATTTTATCTGCTTGAGACAAAATAAAAATCTTTAAACGGCTCTCAAAACCGCTTTTTGAGAATTCTTCTTGTAGTTGCCGAATCTGATCAACTTTGATCATCTGTCCATCTGGTTCTATTTGGATAACGTCCGGATGCTCTCCTTGAGCAATCCGCACACAGTTACTGCATTTCCCGCAAGGTGCTTCTTCTTGCACGTCGGCACAAAAAAGGCGTTTTGCGAGCCATAGACTTAACTCATGCTTGCCAGTCCCCTTGTCCCCTTCAAAAAGATAAGCATGAGCAATGCGCCCATGCTTGATACTTTTTTTTAGTTGGGCAAAAACAAGAGGCTGATATTCTTGTAGAAATAACTCCTCCATGAAATGCTCCTTTTTTAATATTGATGGAATCCGTCAACTGGCAGTACGAATACGGTGGCGCCACCAACTTCGACTTCGACTGGATAAGGAACTTGACCATCTAAGGATATATCTAGAGACATCGGTGTCGAGACATACTGCTTTCTTGATTGACAGGTTTTTTTGATCAATTCTAACGCATCTTGCACACGATCATCTTCAATACCAATGATAAAGGTACTATTACCAGCCTTTAAAAACCCACCCGTTGATGACAATTTTGTTGCACGGATATTGGCATCAATAAACTCATTTGCCAAACGATTACTGTCTTTGTCTTGTACGATTGCCATAATTAATTTCATGGGACCATCTCCTTTGTGTTATCTAGCATACCTTAGATTGATTTGAAGTAAGCAGGATACGATTCAACGATTGCTGAATAGCTGGATTCAACAACTTCTTGTAACCCCATTCTAGCATCAATCTTATGAATGCGTACAGGATTTTCTTCCGCCAGCTTTAGATACGCATGACGGACGCGTTGATGAAACTCCAATCCTTCCGAATCAAGACGGTCATATTGATGGGCACGGTTTTCCTGAATGCGTCGCAAACCAGTATCTGAGTCGACATCTAGGTACAACGTAAAATCAGGGGTCGTTCCCTCCGTCGCAAACTCGTTGATCCGGGCGATTTCAGGAATCCCGATCCGCCGGCCAGCTCCTTGATAAGCCAACGAACTGTCGACAAAACGGTCACAGATCACGATGTGCCCGGCATTCAATGCCGGCAGGACAACCTCAATCAAGTGTTGGCGACGAGCTGCTGCGTAAAGCAAGGCTTCTGTCCGCTCATCCATTTCCTCATTTCGAGGATCTAATATAATTTTACGTATCTTTTCAGCAATCTTGACTCCGCCAGGTTCTCTTGTCTTGACGATCTTTCTTGTTGCTTCGAGCTGTAATCGAGGATACAACTCTTCGATCACACTGGTCTTACCAGCGCCATCAGGTCCTTCGATGGTTATAAACAATCCATTCACCCTAATTGCCTCCAATATCTATTATAATTCTCGGCGACCTTCTACTGCTTTAAGCAAGGTCACTTCATCCGCGTACTCAATATCGCTGCCCACAGATAACCCATGAGCCAAACGCGTGACTTTAATACCAGCAGGCTTAATCAAACGCGACATATACATCGCGGTTGCTTCGCCTTCCGTGGTCGCATTGGTCGCAATTATCACTTCTTTGACCTGATCATCGTGCAGCCGCTGTATTAGCGATGCAATGTTGATATCTTCTGGTCCGGTTCCCTCCATTGGGGATAGCACACCGTGAAGCACATGATAAAGTCCATGATACTCGCGGACTTTTTCTAACGCCATCACATCTTTAGGCTCTTCCACCACTAAAATCGTTTCTTTGTCTCTTGTGGGATCACTGCAGATCTCACAAGGATCTTCTTCCGTTATATTTCCACAGATACTACAAAAGTGCAAATCTCGTTTGACACTAAGCAGTGATTTGGCAAACTCATTCACGACTTCTTCTTTCATATCAATCGTATAAAACGCCAAACGTGTTGCGGTTTTTTGGCCGATTCCCGGCAGTTTCATGTAACTGTCGATCAATCGGGCGATCGGTTCAGGATATTGCACCGTCATTTCTCCTTTTATAGACCCGGAATGTTTCGTGTATATTTGCCCATTGTTTGTTCCGATTCTTTTTCAATTTTCTTTAAACCATCGTTTACTGCTAGGATGATCATATCTTGCAGCATTTCCACGTCGTCTGCATCAACGATTGCTTCATTGATAGCAATGTCTTGTAACGTCTTATCGCCAGTAAAGGTCGCTTTGACATAGCCATTTGTCGATTCGCCGATAAATTGTTTGCTGTTCAGCGCTTCTTGTTCTTTCATCATTTCTTTTTGCATTTTTTGCATTTGTTTCATCATGCCTTGCATATTTCCCATGCCTCGCATCATTATCCATCACTCCATTTTCATTAATTTTCTTCAATGCTGGTTAATTCACCAAATAACTCTTGCGCTTTGGTTACTAAGTCGTCATTTTCTGGTTCGACAGGAGCGGCTTCGGTATCCTCTTGCTCTACTTCAATTTCCGACTCTTCCGTTGCTTGACCGCCAGCCAAAAACTCTTGTCTTAGCGCCGGCCAACTTTCTTTTGTAATAAAGACAGCCTGCGGCGCGTAGTCTTTGATCATACGGGACAATTGATTATGGATCATCAATTGAAACTCTTGGTCGTTACTTGCTCGTTGGCATAAGATCTCATAGTCAAAAGCGATCACGACGCCCGATTCGCTGGCAGCTTTTGCTTCACTGGAGTGCAGCATCGCTCTTTGCGTCACGGAAAGAGACATCAAAAGATCGTCCCAGACATTACGAACATTTGCCAAGTCTTTCTTCGTGGCACTTTTCAGTACTTGGAACACGCGTTCCTTTGGTAAACGGAACGTAGTGGTCGCCTTGGTTTTCTTCACTGGCGCGTTGGTTTCAGCAACGGCACCCGCTGGTCGATTCTCTTGCAGTCGTTGTACTTCTGCTTGAAGCTTTTGCAGTGCTTGACGCAACTGCGCCACTTCTTGACTATTATCAGCTGAATTGCTAGCAACAGCAGCACTTTCTGGATCATTGGCTAATTTGACCACAGCCACTTCTAAATAAATCGTAGGATTGTTGGTAAATCGTACTTCATTTTGCGTAGCGTTTAAGACCGTGATCCAGTGATAGATCTTTGCTGGCGGGGTATTATTTGCCAGTGTTTGAAACGCTTCCGTCAACTGCAGCGACTTTTCAGATAGCAGCTGCGGCGCTTGTTGATACATCAGCAAGTCTCGACAATAAACCAACAAGTTTTCCAATAAACGGCGGGCTTCTTTACCAGAGGCTAATAACTCCCGCAAGGTCGCTAACGCATCGGCAACTTCTTTTTCCCCACAAGCCTGCATCAGACGGTCCATCATTTCATAGGACAAGCTGCCCGTCACTTCTAGAGCATCTTGGGTCGTTACGGTTCCATCACTGAAAGCGATCGCCTGGTCGGTAATACTCAAGGCATCCCGCATCCCGCCTTCTGCGGCTCGCGCAATGATCTGTAAAGCTTCTGCTTCGTAATTGATCTCACTAGTAGTAAGGACCGTTTCCAAATGACCCACGATGTCTTGCGTATTGATCCGTTTGAAATCAAAGCGTTGGGTACGAGAAATGATCGTTGCTGGAATCTTATGGGGCTCTGTTGTTGCCAAAATAAAGACAACATTTTTCCTTGGTTCTTCCAATGTTTTTAGTAACGCGTTGAAGGCCCCTGTCGACAGCATGTGCACTTCATCGATGATATAAACTTTGTATTCAGCTTGGGTCGGTGCATAGTTCGCACGATCACGAATAAAGCGAATTTCTTCTACACCGTTGTTGCTTGCCGCATCGATTTCGATCACGTCTTCTTGCGTCCCTGCTGTGATTGAGCGACACATGTCGCACTCATTGCAAGGCTCACCGTTGACCTGGTTTGGACAATTGATGGCTTTGGCAAAAATTTTCGCTGCACTTGTTTTCCCGGTTCCTCGAGGACCCGTAAACAAATAGGCATGCGAGATCTGGTTTTGATCGATTGCATTTTTTAAGGTTTGGGTAATTGCTTTTTGTCCGACAACATCATCAAAACGCTGAGAACGCCAAACACGATATAATGCTTGATAGGCCATAGTTTTCCACACTCATTTCAAAATTCGCTACCTTCTATTATACGTAATATCAGCTAAAAAAACCACCGTTTGCGTGGTGGAATCTCAAAAGAAATGGAAATTTAATTCGAAGAGCCATTCCGCGCGCTTTCACTCACTATATCCTTTTGTTCCTCCCTATTTTCAAGAAAAAAGACCATCCTCTTCTCCAACTTTAGACTGATAACGTATATCTCTCCTCCTATGGTATAATGAATCTATGTTCATCTATTGTGATGAAAACAATTTAAAGGAGGACTGAAAATGGGTATTATCAAAGCGGCAACAAGCACAATTGGCGGCGGATTAGCAGATCAATGGCTAGAGGTGATCGAGCCTGACAATATGAGTGATTCGACAGTAATGACAAAAGGTGTCAAAGTGCGGCGTAATGACAAACGCGGTGCCAACAGAAAAGGCACGGAAGATGTCATCACTGATGGCTCAGTGATCCATGTCTATCCGAATATGATGATGTTATTGGTTGATGGCGGGCGAATCATCGATTATACCGCCGAAGAAGGCTACTATACAGTGAAAAACGAATTAGCGCCTTCGATGTTGAATGGTTCATTGAAAGATGCGATTTCTGAAACCTTCGACCGCTTTAAGTTTGGTGGCGTTACACCGCAAAAACAACAAGTTTTTTATATCAATCTACAAGAAATCAAAGGGATTCGCTTCGGTACTTCATCGCCTTTGAATTATTTTGACAACTTTTATAACGCAGAACTTTTCTTGCGGGCGCACGGAAACTATTCCTTACGAATTACCGATCCAATTTTGTTCTATACGAATGCGATCCCCAAAAACAAAAGTCAAGTCGATATTAACGACATCAATGAGCAGTACTTAGCTGAATTCTTGACCGCCCTACAAACAGCGATCAACAAAATGTCAGCAGATGGCGAACGAATTTCTTACGTTCCATCTAAGAGTATGGAATTAAGCAAATATATGGGAACGGTTCTTGATGACAGCTGGCGAGAACTCCGAGGAATGGAAATCGTTTCGGTTGCTGTCGCAAGCATCTCTTATACGGATGATTCCGTAAAACTGATCAACATGCGGAACCAAGGGGCAATGTTAGGCGACCCTTCGATTCGTGAAGGCTATGTTCAAGGTTCGGTTGCTCGTGGTATGGAATCTGCCGGTAGCAATGCCGCTGGGGCTACGACTGGGTTTGTTGGCATGGGCATGGGGATGAACGCTGGTGGCGGTTATTTGAACCAAGCGTCACAAAACAACCAACAGCAAATGCAGCAACAGGCTTCCGCACAAACCAACGCAGATCATTGGGACTGTCCACAATGCGGCACCTCTAATACTGGTAAATTCTGCAGCAATTGCGGGACGCCAAAACCAACGAGCGATGGACCAAGCCTAAAAATGAAATGCAGCGATTGTGGTGAAGTGATCGATTTAGCCAACGGTATTCCAAAATTCTGTCCGAATTGCGGCAAACCTTTCAAAGGTGTCCCAGTAGACTAATTGAGGAGGATTGCTGATGGATGTTATCACACATAAGTGCCCCAATTGTGGGGGCGCTTTAACCTTTGATCCTGGCGATCAAAAATTTCATTGTCCATTTTGTCTGAGTATTTTTACTGAAGACGAAGTCACTGCCTTTGAAGAAAAGCAAAAAGAAGCGCAGATGGCCGATACTCCAGTCTCAGATCCTTCTGCAGCGACCGAGACCGAACCGTCCCTTCAAGAAGAAGTTAGAGAGCAAGCCGATGCACAAGCGGGGCAGATGGACCTTTTCACCTGCCCCAGCTGCGGTGCTGAAATCGTGACGGATGCGACTACAGCCGCAACTTATTGCTACTTTTGCCATAATCCGGTCGTTTTATCTGGTCGGCTTTCGGGAGAATTTTTGCCAAACAAAGTCCTTCCCTTTGCGATCGAAAAAGAAGAAGCAACGAAAAAGTTTTTAGAATGGGCACAAAAGAAAAAATTCGTCCCACGGGATTTCTTCGACCAAGCACAAGTAGAGAAATTGACTGGCGTATACTTCCCTTATTGGGTCGTCGATGCCGAGATGAATGGTTCGCTTTCAGGAATGGGTACCTCCTTGCGTATTTGGCGGGTTGGTGACATTGAATATACTGAGCATAAACAATACGACGTCTTGCGGCGAGGCAAAATCAAGGTGAACGAATTACTCAAGCATGCACTGTCAAAAAACGTCCAACAAAAAATGGTAACTGGCGTTCAACCGTTCCCCCTTGAAAAAGCCGTTGCGTTTCGCAGTCAGTATTTAGCCGGCTTCCAAGCAGAAAAAAGAGACATTGAGTACATCGATCTTTCCGACGAAGTCAAAAACGAATTATCGGGTTATGCTGAAAACCTGCTAGCAGGCACCGTCAATGGCTATACTAGTTTTAAACGCAACAATCGATCCATCAATCTAACAAAAGAAGAAAACAACTACGTTTTGCTTCCTGTATGGCTAGTGACCTATCGAGCCGATGATGAAAACAAGAGCGCCTTTTATTATGCGATGAATGGGCAAACAGGAAAAGTCAGCGGTGTTTTACCGATCAGTTACAAACGCTTGGGAATCGTCAGCGGCGCCATTTTCGCGGCAACGACCATCCTCGCATTGATTGGAGCGTATTTCTTATGAAAAAACTATCTTATTTGTTGCTTCTGCTAGTTGGCTTTTTCTTAACCACCCTGCCCGCCTTCGCAGCCGAAGAGACAGTCGCAGACCACGCTGGACTCTTTACCGAACAAGAGATCCAGAAGTTGAACGAGGAAGCAGAAGCGCTGAATGCGAAGATCAAAGGCGAAGTTTTTATTCAAACAACGAACAGCAATACGGGAGATATCGAGTTGTACACTGATCGATATCTTTCAAGACGGATCGGCAATGACAACAACGGTTCGGCATTGGTGATCGATATGGCGCAACGGGAATTTCACGTTTCTACTTCCGGAAATATGATCGATTATCTTACCGATTCACGTCTAGATAAGCTACTTGATGCGGTATTTGACCAGATGGCAGAGGGAAATTATTATCAAGCGGCATTGGTCTATCTGCAAAAAGCAGAAAGTTTTGTGGAAGCGGGTGTTCCTGCCGATCACTATCGTATCGATCGTGATACCGGAAAAATTACTTATTACAAAGTGATAACGCCACTAGAAATTGCTATTTGCTTAGCGATCGCGGCAGTGATCAGTATCGCCTTTTTCATCATTGTTAAATCCCGTTATCAATTAAAAATGGGCGGCTACAAATTTAACTATCTAGAAAAATCAAGTATTGATCTAACCCAAAAAGAAGATCGCTTAGTCAATTCCTTTGTCACAACCAGACGCATCCCACGTCCTTCGAATAATGGTGGAGGCGGCGGTGGTTTTTCTGGCGGCGGTGGCGGCAGTACGACCCACTCTTCCGGTGGCGGTACATTCGGTGGCGGCGGACGCAGCTTTTGATTTTTCAAGAGTTCCTTTAATCAGGAACTCTTTTTTTGTTGACATTTTTCATAAAAACATCTACCATTTAGGAAAATATAGGAAATGAGTTGATTTTATGTTTGAAATTATTAGAAACAATAAACTTTTTATCAGTTTGAGTAGTTTGCTAGTTTTTTTGACTGTCCTGACAAACCTCGCTTTCCCTTTGCTTCTACAAGAAGATCACGCACTGCGCTTTGATCATCTCGTCGGCTTATTAGCGTTCATATTAAGCATTACTTATTGCGCGCAATTCTTATTGATTGTGATGAAAGAGCGCTATGCAGCTTCGATGAATGTGCGCCATCTCTTAGAATTGTTAAAAAAAATGAAAAGGAAGAGTTATGTTGAGCTCTCTGAAAAGGAGCCCACTTATCTATTAAACCGCATCTTTGGCGTTGTTGATTCCTTATACTTGTTTATTTGCGGTAGTTTTAGCGAAGCTATTCGCTGCTTTTTCTTAATGCTGATCCCACTTTTTTTGTGTTTCCAATTGCATTATTTACTGGGTTTCATTTTACTATTGCTATTTCCCATCAATGTTTTTGGGTTTCGATGGATCAATCAACAGTTGAGTATTAAGATGAAAAATATGCAAGAAGCATTTGCTCTCAGCAATAAGGAAATGTTAACAACATTGTCCCATATTGATACAATGAAGCAATGGAGTGACGCTGTTCTTGAGCAGCTGTTTTCCTCTCAATTGACATCGATGTATCAAACATTAGCAAACACCAATACATTTGCCCAAACGACTAGTTTAGTCCTTAACGCGATCAATCAGATCGCCCAGATCGGCATCTATTTGTTTATGATTCAAGGAATATTACAAGATGAACTGCCAACCTCTGCGTTGATTTTGATTGGCGTGCTATTACCCATTTACTTTTCTGCGTTAAGTGGTTTAACGAAAATCAATCTTGATACCGCTACTCTGAGGACCAATCAACGTTTTGTTAACGAAGAATTGGCTGCTCCCGATGACTGCTGGAACCAAACGAGTGAAGCTACTCTGAGTCTTACTGTCGACCACCCTGTCGTATCCATTGGCAACCACAGCTTTTCCTTTCTCATTGAAGAAACCTTGAAACCTGGTGAACATATTTACTTGGCTGGCGCTTCAGGAAAAGGAAAATCAACGTTTTTAAAGGCAATTGCTGGCCTTTATCCATCAGAAGGAATTTCGCTTTCAACGAAGAGTAAACGCATCAAGCCAAGAAACCCTGAAACAGATAAAACCATCTACCTTGCTCAAGACCCTACGATTCTCTCTCGGACAATTGAAGAAAATCTTGTATGGGGAAGAAAAATGACGGAAGAAGAAAAAACAATTATCGAAACCTCTGGTATTTTAGCGCCTATTTTTCAACAGCGCTCATGGACTAGCAGGCTTACGGAAAATGGTGCCGACTTGTCTGGAGGAGAAAAGCAAAGAATCGCTCTAGCTCGCATCTTATTAAGTGATGCCGAAATCATTCTTTTAGACGAAGCTACCAGCAGCCTTGATGATGAAGCTGCCGAAAAGATTATGAAGTGTTTAAAAAAACATGCAGAAAAACGCATGATCATCTATACTAGTCATAAGAAAGAGGAGCAACGCTTTTGTGATCGTACAATCGCTTTGTAGGAGGAACCGATGAAAGATTATTATACCGTTGAAGAAGTCGCTGAAAAACTGGGCGTAACGACTCGAACCATCCGAAATTATCAAAAGACCAACCAACTTAAAGGGACAAAAATTGGCGGGCAGTGGCGCTTTTCTTACAAAGATGTGGCTTCGTTGATGGGCGAACCATTTGAAGATCCCCTGCTTTCTTTTGCTTCAATACGTTCAGAAAAACAGATACCCGAAAGCTTACTTGCCATTGATTTCTTTATTGAATCAGAGGAATTGCTACAACAGCAAAAAAAAACCGTTATTGATGAATTCAATGCACTTTACTCAGGGGAAAGTCGGCGTTTTTACTTTGAAAAAATCAACCCAACGATGGCACGATTTACATTGGTCGGACCCTTGAAATATGTAACAACCTTTGGACAGTGGATCGAAACAATCCTTTCTCCCCCAAAGTAATCATCTGAGCACCTGCTTTGAATTTAAAAGAAGAGACCCAATTAGGAGAATGTCTAATCAGGTCTCTTCTTTCTTTTTTGGAAGGCTTGTTGCACTCAGATGATTTCCTTAAACACAGAGAAATCAATATTTCCGCCGGAGACCAATGCCACAGTTTTCTTTCCTCGAAGCAAATGATCGATCTGTCCACTTAAAATCGCCGCCGTACTTAATGCACCGGCACCTTCTGCAATGACTTTTTCCTTCAAAGCCAAGTAATGGATCGCTTGTTCGATGTCGGATTCTTCAACTAAGACTGTTTCATCGATACGGGTCTTTAAAACATCATAGGTCAGCTCCCCTGCCAAAGCGACATCACAGCCGTCGGCGATCGTTCGGCTACGGCGATTGGCTACTAGCTTTTGCTGCCAAAGTGAGGCGATCATGCCATAAACGCCATAGGATTGAACGCCGATGATCTTGACTTCTGGACGAAGTTCTTTTAAGGCTAAAGCGATCCCAGCGATCAACCCACCACCGCCGATGGGAATAATGACATTATCAACATCCGGAAGATCCTCCAACAGTTCGATTGCAATCGTTCCTTGCCCCTCCATTACTGCACGATCATCAAAAGGAGAGACAAATACTTCGCCACTGTCTTTCATGGCCTCTAGTGTCAGTTGTTTGGTTTCATCAAACGTCTCTCCTGCTAAAACGACTTGTGCGCCATAGCTTCTTGTCGCCTCTATTTTTGTTCTGGCAGCCGTCAATGGCATAAAGATTCGGACATTGATCCCCAGTAACGATCCGGCGAGGGCAACACCTTGTGCATGATTTCCTGCAGAACAGGCAATGACACCGCGAAGTTTTTCTGCATCAGTCAATGAAGCGAGTTTGTTATACGCCCCACGCGCTTTAAAGGAGCCGGTGCGCTGTAGATTTTCTAATTTCAAAAATATCGTGCCCTCTTTTTCTTTACCTAAAATATTACTTGGTGCAAGTGGTGTATGGATCATGATTGGTTTCAATCGTCGATACGCAGCAGCGATCCCTAGACTGTCCGTCAACACTTCCTCAATCACAAACGTTCCCCCTTTTTTGTTTTTTTATACTCTCATTGAAGCACAGAACTTGTAGAAAAACAATCTGGGGAACTCGTACAAGCAAAGATCACTTCCCCTTTCTTTACACGTCAATGTCACCAAATATTCTTACAGAAGAATTTTCAGAAAATAATGACATTTCTTTTCTGAAGTGCTATACTTAGAAAAATTAAAAAAGGGTGTGAACGAATGACAATCGATTGGTCAAATTTAGGGTTTTCTTATATCAAAACGCCATGGCGTTTTTTGGCAACATGGAAAGACGGTTCTTGGAATGAAGGCGAACTTACCGAGGATAATTATCTGCATATCCACGAGGGATCAACCGCTCTTCATTATGGACAGCAATGTTTTGAAGGACTAAAAGCCTACCGAAGAAAAGATGGCGGCATCAATTTGTTCCGTCCAGACGAAAATAGCAAACGGATGAACCGCAGTGCCTATCGTCTGCGCATGCCAGAGGTTCCTGAGGACTTCTTCTTAGATGCGGTAAAACAAGTAGTGAAAGCAAATCAGGAATATGTTCCGCCTTATGGCAGCGGCGCCACCTTGTATATTCGTCCGCTATTGATTGGCGTCGGGGAAAACATCGGTGTCAGTCCAGCACCAGAGTACATTTTTACGGTTTTTTGTATGCCTGTCGGTCCTTACTTTAAGGGCGGATTGACACCGACCAATTTCATTGTTTCTGATTATGATCGCGCTGCACCAAATGGTACTGGTGCAGCCAAAGTTGGCGGAAATTATGCGGCGAGTTTATTGCCTGGATACGAAGCCCATCAACGGAAATTTTCCGACTGCATCTATCTTGATCCAGAAACACATACCAAAATCGAAGAAGTCGGTTCTGCCAACTTTTTCGGGATCACGGCTGACAATGAATTTGTGACACCAAAATCTCCTTCTATTTTGCCAAGTATCACAAAATATTCATTGCTGCATCTAGCGCAACATTCATTAGGATTGACCCCGGTTGAAGGTGATGTTTATCTCAATGAGCTGGATCGTTTTGTCGAAGCGGGTGCCTGCGGAACAGCTGCTGTTATTTCTCCGATCGGCGGGATCCAAAACGGTGAGGATTTCCATGTGTTCTATAGCGAAACGGAAGTTGGTCCACAAACCAAAGCATTGTATAACCAATTGACCGGCATTCAATTCGGAGACATTGCCGCACCAACTGGTTGGATCTTTGACGTCCCATTGGGTTAAGCGAACCGTGTATATCCTCTTCAGCTGAACGATCCGTTGTGATCGTTCGGTTTTTCTCTTTCTATCGATCAATTTATCATCACTACATTAGAATTGATTGCCACAACTCTTTTGACTTGTTACAATCATAGCAAAGGGAGGCGTAATGATGGGCAAACGACTCGGCTATTCTTTGCTAGCAACAGCATTGTATTTGGTGGTTTCCAATATCGGTAATCTCGTTTTTGGTATCAACCGCAGTTTTAGCTGGACCACAACATTGTGGGAAGCATTTTTCTTTTTTATTTTTGTGTTCTTATTCCAACAATTTAGAAAAAAATAAGCAGTGATCCTCGCTAGTAAGAAACGGGGATCGCTGCTTATTCCTTTTGCAGGGATTTCATCTATTAAAAAAGCGCCAAACCCCTTCATACAAAAGGATTTGACACTAAGAAAAATTATTTAACTGTTACTGAAGCGCCAACTTCTTCTAAAGCTGCTTTCAATGCTTCAGCTTCGTCTTTAGAGATGCCTTCTTTAACTGCTGAAGGAGCTCCGTCAACGACTGCTTTCGCTTCTTTCAAGCCTAAGCCAGTTGCTTCACGAACTGCTTTGATAACTTTAACTTTTTGATCGCCAGCTGCAGTCAATTCTACAGTGAATTCAGTTTGTTCTTCAGCAGCACCAGCATCGCCAGCTCCACCAGCTACAGCTACAGGAGCTGCAGCAGATACGCCAAATTCTTCTTCGATAGCTTTAATTAAATCGTTTAATTCTAAGATTGTCGCGCCTTTTAGCTCTTCGACAATGTTTTCAATGTTCAATGCCATTTTGTTTTCCTCCATTTAAGTAAGTAGTTTAGTTTTTTAATACTGAAAAATCATGCGGCAATTATGCTGCTTCTTCTTCTTTTTCTGCCACTGCTTTGACAGCGTAAGCCACGTTGCGGATAGGTGCTTGTAGCACAGATAGCAACATAGAAAGAAGTCCTTCGCGGTTTGGCAATTTCGCCAATGCAGTAATTTCTTCCAATGAAGAAACTTTGCCTTCGATGATACCGCCTTTGATTTCTAAAGCTTTTGCGTCTTTTGCGAAATCGTTAATGATTTTTGCAGGTGCAACAACGTCTTCGTTACTGAATGCTACGGCAGTAGGACCAGTGAATACTTCACCTAAACCTTCTAGACCAGCTTTTTCAGCAGCACGAGAAAGAATTGAGTTTTTGATAACTTTCATCTCAACGTTTGCATCACGCAATTGTTTACGTAAGCGAGTTACTTCATCAACAGTTAGTCCACGGTAGTCAACAACGACTACAGATGCGGCTGCAGAGAATTTTTCACTCACTTCATCAACGATCGCGGATTTTTTAGCGATAGCTGCTTCACTCATTTATATTTCACCTCCTGATTTTGATGGAAGAGTTTCTTCGAAACGAACGGTTCCTTTGTCTTAAAAAAAGACAATAAAAAACTCTATGCCACCGTAGACATAGAGGGACTATTGAAGGTTCTCAATAAACGTCCTCGGTAGGAAATTAAGGCAAATGCCACCTACTGTCTTCGGTACAGTTAAACTTTTAACCTTGACTACCTTACCATAGATAAGGCAGTCAAGTCAATAAAAGTTTTAAATTTTTGTATTAAATTAGAAAGAAGCTTGTTCTACATGGATCCCAGGTCCAAATGTTGTTGTAACTGAGATATTTTTCATGTATTGACCTTTTGCTGCTGAAGGTTTAGCTTTCAACAATGTTTCATGGATCGTTTTGAAGTTTTCGATCAATTTGTCATCTTCAAAAGAAACTTTTCCGATTGGTACGTGGATGTTTCCAGCTTTGTCAACACGGTAAGTAACTTTACCAGCTTTTACTTCGTTAACTGCTTTTGTTACGTCCATTGTTACTGTACCAGTTTTAGGGTTAGGCATCAAACCTTTAGGGCCTAATACACGACCTAATTTACCAACAGTAGCCATCATGTCAGGCGTTGCAACAACAACGTCAAAGTCGAACCAGCCACCTTGGATTTTTTGAACCATATCGTCGTCACCAACGAAATCAGCACCAGCTGCTTCTGCTTCTTTGGCTTTATCGCCTTTAGCAAAAACTAAAACTGTTTGTGTTTTACCAGTACCGTTTGGTAATACAACCGCGCCACGGATTTGTTGATCCGCTTTTTTAGGGTCTACGTTTAATTTGTAAGCAACTTCAACCGTTGCGTCGAATTTTGCAATATTTGTTTCTTTTGCCAAAGCTACTGCTTCTTCAACTGAATAAGCTTTTGTAGCATCAACTTTTTTCAATGCTTCTTGCATTTTTTTGCTTTTTTTAGCCATTTTGTTTCCTCCTTGATGTGGTTATAACGGTAGAACCTCCCACGTGTCCCATATTTTTCAATATGAAGCCGACTGAGAAGCTACTTCCTTAGGGCTGTAATTATTCTACAGTGATCCCCATGCTTCGTGCAGTTCCTTCAACCATGCGCATTGCTGCTTCAACGTCAGCTGCGTTTAGGTCTTCCATTTTCAATTCAGCGATTTCTTTTACTTGATCGCGTGAAACTTTTGCAACTTTTGTTTTGTTTGGTTCGCCTGAACCTTTTTCAACGTTTGCTGCTTTTTTCAACAATACTGCTGCTGGTGGTGTTTTTGTAACGAAAGTAAATGAACGGTCTTCGTATACAGAGATCACTACTGGAATGATCAAACCTGCTTGATCAGCTGTACGAGCATTGAATTCTTTAGTGAATCCCATGATATTGATACCCGCTTGACCTAGCGCAGGACCTACCGGCGGAGCTGGTGTTGCTTTACCTGCAGGAATTTGCAATTTAACGATTTTTTCTACTTTTTTTGCCACGAGACATACCTCCTTGAGTCCGTGATGTGGTTAATTGGAGATCCAAATTTCTCCTCCCACTTTGGTGATTCATGTGCACACACAAAAAACGTGTGACGAAAGCACACTGAAATATTATAGCATCTTTAAGGAATAATTCAAGGTTTTTCAGCTGTTTTTTTCGAAAAAATACTCACCAGCGCTTTTCGTTATTCCTTCGCTAAAAAAAATAAATAAAAATCCCTTGCTTTTGGTCTGCTTCTTTCATTCTCTCATTTTTTTATGCTACACTACTACTGGAATTCTTCCCTATTCGTTTACTACTATTCGAGGTGAAAAAAATGGAACAATTAAAATACCGCAGTGTATTTGATATAATCGGACCCATCATGGTGGGTCCCAGCAGTTCTCATACAGCCGGTGCTGCCCGGATTGGAAAAATCGTTCGCAGTATTTTTGGCGAACAGCCAGACAGTGTAGATATCCTGTTGTATGAATCGTTTGCCAAAACCTATCGCGGTCATGGAACCGATATTGCGTTAGTTGGCGGTCTCTTAGGCATGGAGCCAGATGACGCTCGCCTAGCAGACTCTTTAAAAATCGCTTATGAGAAAGGGATCGAAGTCTTATTCGTCCCTAAAAAAGAAAAAGCGGAACATCCAAATATGGTCAAGATGATTTTGACAAAAGGTAGCCACAGACTATCCGTCACTGGTATTTCGATTGGTGGTGGCAATATTCAAATCTCAGAGCTTAACGGCTTCAAAATTTCTCTGACGCTGGGTACGCCAACTTATGTGATCGTCCATCAAGATGTTCCAGGAATGATTGCGAAAGTAACCAATTTACTATCAGAGGCTCAAATCAATATCGGTACGATGACCGTTACAAGAGAAGCTGTCGGTGATAAAGCCATCATGATCATCGAAGTCGATCAGCGCAATGATCAGCTGGCGCAACAAATCAAAGTTTTGCCGCACGTTTACAGCGCTGCGTATTTTGATTAAAGGAGATAGGAACATGTTCTATACAATAGAAGAACTAGTAACACAAAGTAAAAATTATCCTTCCGTTGCAGAGATGATGATTGCGATCGAAGCAGAAAATACTGGCCGAAGTCGCGAACAGATCCTTGCAATCATGGAAAAGAATTTAGTTGTTATGGAACAATCAGTCGCTGAAGGTGTCTCTGGTGTTAAATCGGTGACGGGATTGACCGGTGGCGATGCGACACGGATGAACGACTACCTTGCTGCCGGTGATTTTTTAAGCGGAGAAACCATTCTACAAGCGGTCCAAAATGCCATTGCAGTCAATGAAGTCAACGCGAAAATGGGCTTGATTTGCGCCACTCCGACTGCCGGTAGTGCGGGTGTTGTTTCTGGTGTATTGATGGCCGTGCGTGAGCGTTTGGCACTGACTCGAGCGCAACAAGTCGACTTTTTGTTTACAGCCGGCGCCTTTGGTCTGGTGATTGCCAACAATGCCTCGATTTCCGGTGCCGAAGGCGGTTGTCAAGCGGAGATCGGTTCTGCTAGCGCAATGGCTGCGGCGGCTTTGGTTTGTGCAAAAGGTGGCACCCCTCACCAAGCGGCTCAAGCGGTGGCGATCACGTTAAAAAATATGATGGGCTTGATTTGTGACCCTGTCGCGGGCTTAGTCGAAGTCCCCTGCGTGAAGCGCAATGCCCTGGGATCTTCCCAAGCCTTTATCTCTGCCGACATGGCACTGGCAGGGATCGAAAGTGTCATCCCACCAGATGAAGTGGTCTTAGCGATGTATCAAGTCGGTCGGCAAATGCCTAGCATTTTCAAGGAAACGGCTGAAGGCGGTCTAGCCATGACCCCAACTGCCCAACGCCTACAGGCAGAAATCTTAGAAGCCAATCGTTGATTTTTTTAGAAATGAACACCAATAAAAACCAACCAAGAACAACCAATCGTTGCTTGTTCTTGGTTGGTTTTCATTTTCCCATGATTTCCAGCGACAAAAAGACAAGTACCCCCGTTTGTTAAACAAGTAACAAATGACATTGGCGGTTTTTCTACTCCCACTCGCCGACCCTATAGTGTTTCTTTGGGGCAACGGGTTTTAATACCTTCACAGGCTCGGAAAATTTAGGTTTTCCTTCTGTTTGATCCAATGGGACTAATGGCTGTTCACTTTCTTGTACTTTCGAGACTGTTTGTGTTTTTTCTTTCTGGGTAGCTGGCACCTGATCGGCTGATTTTTGCCAAAGCTGTTTGCTGAGATCCAACAAGGGAATGATCATCATGGCGACTAACCCGCCAGAAAAACCATTATTATACAAATTCAAGCCACCATGTAAGAAATCAATATTCAGTACCATAGAGGCGTGGACAAAGCCAACCACCAAGCCCCCTTTCCAGCCATAGGCATTCGTTACTGCACAGAGCATCATCCCAAAAATCGCTGATGTGACTGTGACCGTCTCGTTGATAGTATACACACTCAATAGGTTGGCGATCGTCACTCCTGCCAATAAAGGGAGTGAGTTAAAGACATGAGAGCCACAAGCAGAAAAGCCGATGACACAAAAGATCGCACCGATGACAGGTCCATTTAAAACCGCACCAATACTGACTACATAAGCCACCAACAAGAACGTCATCAAGCCCATGTTAATCATGGTATTGTAGACGCCGGTATCACGTAAAATATCTCGTTCGATTTTGCCACTATGAGACCAAATCGCTCGCATATTCAACCGTTTTTTCTTGATCGCCATCAGCGAACCATAGCCTACGAGCATACTTCCTAAAACCAGCATCATGAAAATCAAACGCGGTTGCTGTTCTTGTGACACCATTGTTCGCAGCTCGATCGTTAGGCCAAACATCCGACAGATAGCGGCAACTAGTGTACATAGCATTCCTGAAGTGAACCCCGCACTGTAAAGACTGACACTTTGAAATAGCGCTTGAAAGTACAGTGCCATGGGAACCATCAAAAAACCGGTAAAAATTCCAATGCCATACCCCATCACTAAGCTAAAATAAGGTGGTAATGAATCATTGAAAGCAAAATAGCTGACGATCGGGGAAACCGATGACCCATAGAGGGCGATCAACAGAAATTTTTTCAATGGTTCGTTCATAAAATACGAATACAGTCGAACGCCTAAAAAAATTGGGATAAAATTCAGTAAATTTTTTCCAAAAAAACCATACCCAGTCACCATAAAGATAGCGGACACCGCGCCGCCTGTGATCGGCACCCGATAATGATAACAAATCGAGATCGCTACAAACGTCATCAAACTGCTGTTTAATAAAGCCGTCCCTACAGAAGTCATAGCAATATAATCTGTCACAAGATGACTTTCCGAAAATAAAATCAACTTGAGCTCTTCGACTGCCACCCTTGGATCGAAAAACAACATGGCAAAGAAAAACAGTAGCAAATTAAAAAGAAACAACAAGCTATACCCATTATGTACAGAAATCATCCCTTTAGTATGGGGATGAAAAACATTGTGAAACTTTACTCTAAAAAAAGTAACTAATTTTGACATAGGACCCCTTCCTCTTATAAAGCGCTTACTCATTTTGAGAAAAAAAGTGGGCCAACGAATTGGTCCACTTTATTCTCATTACTGTTATTTTACCGTAAATGAGCCGTTCATGCTAGTCTATCCAGCAGTTAAATTTTATCTACTTGCTCAAAATCAAGTTCCGTACTGGTTTCACGACCGAACATATCGATGTTCACTTTTAGTTTTTGTTTTTCTTCGTCGATTTCTGCTACTTGACCTTCTAAACCAGAGAACGCACCTTCGATGATTTTGACGGTTTCGCCGATTTCTACTTCTAACTCAACTGTTCGGGTGCTCATACCAATCGAACGCAAAATCGAATTGATTTCTTCTTGTAATAAAGGCGCCGGCTTGCTTCCTGCACCATGAGAGCCAACGAAACCAGTCACACCTGGTGTATTCCGAACCACGTACCAAGATTCATCCGTCATGACCATCTCAACTAGCACATAACCAGGAAAGGTTTTATGAACGATTTCTTTGGTTTTGCCATTTTTTTCTTCTGTTTCCACTTCTTCGGGAACAACGACACGGAAAATATAATCACCCATCCCCATACTTTGTGCACGTGACTCTAGGTTTGCTTTTACTTTGTTCTCGTAACCTGAATACGTATGTAGAACATACCAATTTTTTTCAAAAGATTCCATTTTTTTCGGACTCCCCATCTTTTTGTAAAATAAAAAAACCTCAGCTGCACCGAAGTTTTTCCTCAAAGCGATTATAGCATGATTTGCGATAAATGACTAGCGCTATCAGTAAGAAGTCTTACTTTAGGATCCAATTGAAGACTGTTTGAATCAGTGTGTCCATCACAAAGAACATCAATGCAAAAATAATGGTTGTTTGAATCACCACAAAGGTATCTTTGCGTAATTGTTTTTTTGATGGCCAAGAAACGTTTTTCATTTCTTCAACAACATTTTTCAAAAATTTCATTCGATTCCCTCCTTACTTCGTTTCACGATGCAAAGTATACTGATTGCAATACTTGCAAAATTTGTTGATTTCAAGGCGTTCGCCTTTTTTACCTTCACTGACTGATTTTGAATAGTTGCGGGATCCGCAGACAGAACAAGCCAAAGCAGCTTTTTTCGTTGCCATCTTAGTGTCCTCCCCCTTTTTATAAAGTTTTCCAACACTAAAAATACCACTTATTTAAGATTGTGTCAATTTTTGATTTTCTGTCGTATAAATATAGTTTCTGCTGATTTTGTGGTATGATAATGGTGTTAAATGGGTATTTGGGAGGGAAAATTATGTTATTAAAAACAATGGTTTACAAAAAACGCGATTTAACAACGGTAAAGGAAACAGCTACCTTAGAAGAAGCGCTGGCAATTTTAGAAGAGTCTGGTTATCGTTGTGTGCCTATCCTAGATGAATCAGGAAAGATTTTTAGAGGAAATATTTATAAAATGCACATCTATCGCCATAAAGCAAACGGCGGTGACATGACTTTACCCGTCACCTATCTGCTAAAAAATGCGACGAAGTTCATCTATGTCAACTCTTCATTTTTTAAGGTTTTCTTTACGATCAAAGAATTGCCTTATATTGCGGTACTAGATGAAAACAATCAATTTTACGGCATTTTGACCCACAGCTCCTTATTGAATATGTTGTCACAATCATGGAGCGTTGAGCAAGGAAGCTATGTGTTGACGATCGCATCAACAGGTCAACAAGGCGACTTAGCGTTTATCTCAAAAATAATCGCAAAATACAGCAGTATCGCCAGCTGTATCACACTGGATATCGGCAAAGACGAATTTATTCGTCGTACGATGATCACTTTACCAGCAAACACATCAAAAGAATTATGCGACAAGATCGTTACGCAACTAGAAGCGAAAAACTTCAAAGTTGTAGAAATCGAAGACTTAAAAGCAGAATAAAACAAAAGATCATTCCTTCATTTCTTAGGAATGATCTTTTTCTTGTTTTTTGAGAACCATCAAAGCAAAAAACAAGTTTTCTTTAAACGCGTTTATCAAAACGAACAGCACGATTGATAATATACATCACAGGTGCCGTAATCGTCATCACGATAAATTCACTTAATGCTGTTGTTGCAAATGTTGGCCAGAAAGGCAATGCTAAGGTGATATTTAGCATAATCGCAATCAGGAACATGCTTAATGAAAAAACAATGGTGTTAAATGCCAGTCTTAAGAAAACATTTGGAATCTTCTTCTGTACCAGCGCAGTCGCTCCTAAAGCCAAAAAGCTTCCGACCCCACCGAATACGACATCCAAGATCCCCATTCCAAAGAACAAGTTATACACAACAACCCCGCCGACGACACCCCACATCAATTTTCTGTTGAAAACGACTAAGTGATTCAATCCTTCAGATATCCTGAATTGAATCGCTCCTGAGGCAACTGGTGCGACTAGAACCGTTACAGCGATATAAAGTGCCATGATGATCCCATTCGCTGCGACGACTCGCAAACGTTGATTGGTTAGATTTGTTGATTTTTCCATATGATCCCTACTTTCTCCGAGTTTTGATTACGCGGGATGGTTGATGAACCGCGGTGCGCTTCGCACAAGTACTTATTATACACATTAATAGCCATATATCAATGTTAAACTGGGCATTAAATCATCAAATCATCTAGAATTCACCTGACAAAAATTTATGCAGATGGAATTGCTCCCTCTATTCCTTCATTCGTTGATTCAAAGAAACACTTCGCAGCTTTCATTTTCTAGCCCTATTCGACGATCAATGAGTCATCCATCGTCAGATTTCCTAATGGCTGGTGATTCAATCTTTACCCTTGAAAGAGATGGCAAAAATATTATTTTTACGCCTACCGAAGAGATGAACGATGAAGATGGTGGCTTTATGTTGGAACCTCGCTAAATGAAGACGGATCTCGTGATAGAAGGTTAAATGCTGAATTACTATAAGATCCGCCTGATCTACGCACAGTAATCATCTTGAATACGTAAAACATCCCTTTTCATTAATGGAAAGGGATGTTTAGAATGAATCAGACGATTCAGTTACTTTTTGAACAAAAATAGCTTTCTTCTCGTTGCCTCGTTACTTTTTTGGCAAAGCAATTTCTCATAGATGTTTACTCAGCGAATGCCTGCCACACCTCTATTTAGCAGGCCGATAACCAGCTTTGTACGCTTCCACTTCCGTCTTGAACATACGAATCGGACTTGTCGTTTTTTTATAGTATTGACTACCCGGTATGTGGTAAATCTTTTGTTTGGAGCCTTTGATCAACCCTTTGTCTTGTTTGTCTACGTACTTTTTTAATCCATCTCGAAATGCATCATTCGTCGTTCCAGGTGCTTTCCCACCTTTTTTCACCAGTTTGACTTGGATTGCTTCCAGTTGAAAGCCAAAGCCAGACGTTCCTGAAGACTGCCCGTTTTTCGCCCACCCCATCCAGCCAAATTGTTGTGCATTGACTCGATAATAGACATCGTAATACTTAGCGATCTCACCGGTGAGTTTGATTTGGATTGCCTCCAACCGTTGTCCTTTTCCACTTGTACCAGACAGAGTCCCATTTTTTCTAAACGATTTTTCCCATCCTTGTTTCTGAATGGAGGTTTTATATTCAATATTCCCTTTGTATTTTTCGTTAGTAATTTTTATCTTGATTGCTTCAAGTCGCTTTGCTTTCCCTGTGGTCCCTGACGTCTGACCATTTGATTTCCATGATTGCCACCCTTGAGACTGGACATTTGTTTGATAGCTCACACTTGGTGAAGATGCAGCAAAAACTGTCATCGGAAAAACAACGAAGCCAAGCAATAACACCAATAGTATAGAAACTTTTTTCATTTTAACCCCTCCTTATTTTTGATTATGCCAATAATATTATTAAAAAACAATCTATTTATAAGCAAAAAGTATTTTTTCATCATTTCAACTCACTTAGAAAATGAACTGCTGGGTAAAGCGTAAAATCAACACTTCTAGAGGGCGTTCCAATTATTGTATTATTTCAAACTCGAAGTTGAAAAATGCTTAGCATCAAACTAGCTATTCAACTACTGATAGAAGGTGCATCTTGACTTACGAAGAAAAATCAGTGTTCGTTTTTCTGAGAATCGAAACGAATGACCGCCTGCAATGTGGTATAATCTAATTCGTTGAAATTTATTTTGGAAGGATGTCATGATTGAACTTATTTGGATTGACCTTTGGCTTAAGAAATGTAAAAACGGGAATCAGTGTATTCCTCTGTATTTTGATCAGTTTTCTTTTGAATCGAGAAACCTACGTCGTATCGACGATCACAGCTGTTTTCACATTAAGAGAAGATCATGAAAACACCGTCAAATACGGGAAACATCGGATTGCCGGTAATAGCTTTGGCGCAATCGCCTCCGTGTTTTGTATAGCAATTTTTAACTTTTTCGGACATTCGTCCTTTATACAAATGATTGCGATCCCTTTAGTGATTATGCTGATGATCGCTTTACTGGTCAAATTTGATTATTCCGAGGGAACAGTTGGTGCTTGTGCCACACTATTGACGATTTTATTTATGATTCCTCAAACTGAATCTTACTTGTATGCTTTTAATCGGATTGTTGATAGTTTTATCGGCATGACGATTGCGATATTGGTGAATCGCTTTTTTCCATTTCCGAATAAAAGTACCGCAGGGACGAAGACGACAACAAATGAGAGTGACTCATTTTAAAAATGGAAAAGAAAAAAACCATCTCAAAACAGCTTTGAGATGGTTTTTTTAAGAATGGATCAGTTACTGAAAAGAACTTGTTGGTCTTCAATTAATGGATAAGAAATCGGTGCATTACCTTCCAAATCTTCTTTATTCATATCAACTGCAACGATTTGACTATTTTCATACGTACGATAGTAATAGATTCCTTTATCTGTATTGCAGCAAGACGTATATATCGTGTACTCATAGCGCTCATTGCCTATGTCACAAAGTCCTTTTTGTTGCTCAACCGAACCTAAAATATGGAAGAACTGACTAATGCTTTCGGATTCAGATTCTCCAGAAACGGAATTCAATCGGGTAAAAGCTACTTTGACAAAGCGAGACATCGAAGAAAGATCTCCTGGCAGCCCTAAGCCTCCCATTCCACGACTATATTCATCAAAATCCAGCTTGTCAGAAAAATGAGTTTCCGGAGTTTTCGATGATAACACACGGTAGTTATTCAAATTGAACAATTGATAGTCAAATGGCGGATTATTTGTCAAAACTCCCACCGGATTTTCATGAATATGAAGGCCATCACTCATACTTTCCACAACGATGGCACTTTTTTTATCAGCAATCATCCAATGCAAAGGCGATAAAGGCAAATCTTCACTAAAATTGATCCGAACGAGATTGACATTAGCTAATAACCCTTTTACCTCTTCGACAGTAGCGCATTGCCCTAAGAGCCATGGGATGAACTCAAAAGGCGTAACATTCTCTTTTCCTTCTTGAAACTCATTATAGAAAGCATTTTCTGGAAAATTCAAACCAGCGATACCTAAGCCTTTTTCGTTGACCGCATCATAATACAGTGGGTATTCAGCGACTCCAGCAGCAATCCCAATCATTGCGTAATGGTGATCTATTTCACTTACTTTGCGAAATTTGAATGGATAATTTCTCGGAGTAATGGTCACTACTTCTTTATAAGAAACATCATAATCAAAATTTCTGCCAAAATAATGATCTTTCGTTACATAAGTTAACGCAGTACACATAATACTTCCTCCTAAAATAAGTTTTTTACACTACTAATTTACTCCTATCGCTTTTTTTTAACAAGGAAAAAGCAATAAATAATAATAAAAATACAATTAAATGATTTAAAATCATTTTAATATACTGTATATAAGGCAATTTCAATCTAGTATTCTTTAGTTAGCCTACCTTCTCGCAAATTCACTTTGATTACAAATCCTTTAGAAGAGCCGTTCAAAAGCGGCGATGATCATAATCTCCACCCTTTTTCCTTTACCTTTCATTAAACTATTTAAATTTCTCTAAAAGGCAACGACAAAACAATGTAAGCGATTGCCCAATATAAAAAATGTGCTATACTATAAGTGTAAGGAGCAAGGATTCCCAGTAAAGCAGACGAAGCAGGTTCTGCAAGAAAAGAATTGTTGTCAACTTAGAAAAAAAGACAAAGGATGTGGGAATTTGAGTTACTCCTTACTAATTGAATAGGATTCGGCGATGGGCATCGTTACCTGAGGATCAAAGTGGACATAAGAACCTTTGAAAACCCAGAAAGCACAATCGTCGAATCTATTTTTTTGCTCTTTTTTTCAGGCATCGTCTCCCCGCCTTCTGTCGAAACATGCTATAATTAAACGCATTGAACGAAAAAACGATATGGAGCTATTCATAAAATGAACTATTATTATCACTTCCTCGTAAACCCTGCCTCAGGCAGTGGAAGGGGGAAAAAAGCGGCGGAGCGTGTGCAAAAAATCGTAAACAAGCATCGTTTCCCCCATCAACTCTATTTAACAAAATCGCCCGGCGACGAACGAAACATCACCCGAAAGCTCTTAAAAGAATGCCTTTTGCCTTGGGACGATGTCTATTTAGAAAATGGTGAAATGCTATTTCCATTGCTGGTCGTTATCGGCGGAGATGGAACGCTGCACCAAGTAGTATCAGAGTTACAACTTGAACAACAACAAATCCCCGTTGCTTACATCCCCGCTGGCTCAGGAAACGATTTTGCGCGAAGTATCGAGTTGCCGCGGGAACCGGAAAAAGCATTTTGGAAAATTGCGGGTACTACTAAGCCCCAAGAATTGGCCATTATCCGCTATGATGAGCAGATCCAGGAAGAAAGCGGCATTGCGCTTAACAATGTCGGTATTGGCCTTGATGCGGCAATCGTCTACACCACCAATCACTCTGCGGCAAAAAGTAGTCTGAATAAGTTTAACCTCGGCTCCTTTTCCTATATCGCTGGAATTATTCGGGTTTTGTTTCGCCAAAAAGGCTTCCCGATCTTAGTTGAGTGTAATGGGCAACAATTCAGTTATAAGAAAGCTTTTCTATGCACTACGACCAACCATCCTTACTTTGGCGGCGGTGTCGCGATCGCCCCAACCGCTTCGGTCAAAGAGAAAAAGTTTGATTTTGTTCTTGTCGAGCGTGTATCGATTTTTAAGATTTTCTGGCTGATCGGTTTACTGATGCGAAAGAAACACATGAATTCACGTTACTTTCACCATCTTTCCACGTCGAAGCTGAGAATTATCTCTACCGTGCCCCAACATGGACAAGAAGACGGTGAGGAAATGGGCCAACGTCCCTTTGATATTACTTTTACAACAGCTAGTCAATTATTTTGGTGCCCATAAAGAAAACGATACAAATCGCTGCTGATTTGTATCGTTTTTCTATACGTTAGATTATTAATTTTTCGCCGAGTTGTATTGCCAACGACGGCTTTTTTCTCTTCCCAAAATAAATTGGATCATTGAAAATACTGCTGCAAATGTTACCAAGACAAAGCCATTGAACCAGAAGGATTCATTGAACCTTTGATTATACGTGAGGGTCTCACTGATCAAGGTATTGTTTTGAACAAACCAATAGGTTGGCGTGAATGCCGCGATTTTATTGACGATATCCGGCAGAAAGTTCGCGGACACAAAGACCCCACCGATAAAACAGCTTCCGGTTATAAAGATATTGCTGATACCGCCGATCGCTTCTGAATTTTTCACAAGAGAGGTGACACAAGCCGAGAAGCTGATGACAGGTAGTAAAAACAAAAACGTGTTCAAAATGTGGTACCAAGCTGCTGTATCCCAGGATGTGCGAATCACTAGTAACACCATCAGTAATAAAAAGCCGAAGGTTAAAAGCAGCGAGTAACTGATTAAGCTTAACAGGATTTTCCGCTGTAACATCCGCTTTGGAAGAGGCGCACTCTGGTTTCGCTTGCTGATTTCTTGGCGGTTAAAGGCCAGATTGATCACACCAAACCCGCTAAATATTGATAGAAAGAGGCCATATGACAATAAGTTAAAGGTCATGCCTGTTAACATTTTTTTCATTCGTTGACTATATTCTGTACTGAGCTCAACTTGCCCTGTGACGGCTAGCGCTGTTTGTGTTTCTTCTATCGCCTCACTGACTGTTTTGCCTTCTTCTTGAAAAAGTAAAAGCGTCTGTAAGAACGTGTTCACTTGCTGGGTGACAATGGTTTTAGAAAAAGCATCTGGCCGGCTTTGAATCTCGATCGTTGGCATCTGGCCAGCCTCCACTTGTTTGGAGAAATCAGCTGGCAAATGCAAGACAATGTTTACACGATTAAAATAAAGGGCATCGTCAATTTCTTTTTGTGAGGTTCCCTCTAAAGCAACCAAGGTTTGCTTTTCCTTCAAGTACTCCCGAAGACCATCAACGACTGGCGACTCCTCCTCACTGATCAAAGCAATGTTGGCTTCTTGTAAAGAGGTGTTTTCGACGTCGATGCTTTGCGCATAAAAGAACGTGACACCAACTGTGATCAATACTCCAATTAGTAAGTTCGACTTATTTGCCTTCAGCAAAGTCCAAATCGTTTTATAAAGCGTCATAGCGCACCCCTCTTTCGATCCAAGCATTTCCAATTGACAAAAGGACGATAAAGCCAGTCAACCAGAAAAGATTGGTATAAAAGCTACTCAAATCTGTATAGTAATACAATTGATAAAGACTTTCACTGATCAAATTGACGGGATTTACTTGCCCCAGTATCGGCACATGTAGATCAAGCCAATACTTGATTTGTTCCGAGCCCATCATCCCAGCAAAAAAGCTCATTGCCATTGTAACGGAGACCAAAATGCCATCTTTTTGCACCAAATTCATTTTTGGCGTCAGATTTCCAATCAATGTCCCTAGCAAAATCGCACACAATGATCCTAATGCGGCAACCAGCAGTAACCATTGCCAACGATCGCCAAAGTCTACTTGATAGACAAAACGAAACACCGCTAAAATAATGTAGACTTCTACTAACACAATCGTAAAACTCGCCGCCAAATTCGCACTTGAAACCAATGTCCGTTTTCTTGGTATCAAGGAAAGCCGAATACCATTCGCGGATTGATTGGCTTGCTGATCCTGGACATTACGGACACCCCACATCGTCCCATAGAGGATCGCCATCCCGATCAAGGTAAAGAAATAAAAACTTTTGACACTCATGTCACGATCTGCATTCACTTCTTGAAAAGTCGCCTCCTGTTCAAATGCGGCCATAATTGGTGCAAGATCAAGCGTTTCAAGTTCTGCTGCTTTACTAGCAATGATCGCTGTACGTTGTAAAAATTGATCCATTACATTTTTCATCAACGTCTGACTCATGCCCGCTTGGCCCACATGCAGAGAAATGGTTTTGTCGTCAATCAGGAAATATCCAGCTAATTCACCGGCATTCAGCTTTTCAACTGCCTCTGTTTCTTGTAATTCCTCGAGTGCAAATAATGGTTTTTCATTGATTTCCACTTGTTCAAGGACGGTGGAAAAAGTTTCCGTAAGCGCTGTTTGGTCCCCGGTTTTGACGATCCCCGTCGTGATTGTCTCTAAATTTCCCGCTTGATTGATCTCCCCAAAGGCCGCCATAAACATTAGGCCTAAGAGAATGGGAAACGCCAACGTCCAAAACAGCATCGATTTATTTCGCAACAACACCTTTGTGCGGTATTTGTAAAAATGCCAAAACATGGTTTCCCCCTCCTCAGTCTCTCAATTCCTTGCCCGTGATCTCTAAAAAGACATCATTTAAGGTCGCTTCTTTGGTTGCAATTTTTCCGTAACTGATTTTCTCTGCTTGTAAGAGTGTCAAAATAGGTAACAAGACCGCATTGAGTTCCGTTGTTGTTACTTGGAGCTGTCCGTCTTTGTAAACGATCCCATTAGCAGTAATGGTGTTCTGAATCGCTACCAACACGTGGTCAGGCAATAAGGGGATGTCGATGGTCAAACGATCTGCCGTGCGTACCATGTCTTTCAGATATTCCTTAGTCCCTTTGGCAATCACCTGTCCCTGATCCATAATCACGATCTGGTCACAAAGAATTTCCACTTCTTCCATGTAATGGGTCGTGTAAACGATCGTTGCTCCTTGGCGATTTAGCTCTTTGATGCTTTCCAAAATTTTATTACGACTTTGGGGATCGACAGCTACTGTTGGTTCATCCAAAAAAATCAAACGTGGTTTATGTGCGATCCCGCAGGCGATATTCAACCGCCGTTTCAAGCCACCGCTCAGCTCTCCTGGATGAAAGGTCACGAAATTTTCCAAACCCACTAATTGAATCACTTCTTCGATCAATCCTTGTCGTTTCTCTTTGTCAGCAACATATAACCCGCAAAAATAATCGATATTTTCTTGCACACTAAGTTCTTCAAAGACGGCAACATCTTGAGGAACGACCCCGATCATTGCTTTAACGGCATAATTTTCAGGCGTCATGATTGATCCAAAAAGTTTGATGGTGCCTTTGTCATAGTTTAACAAAGAGAGCATACAGTTGATGGCGGTCGATTTCCCGCTGCCGTTTGGTCCCAATAATCCTAAAACCTCTCCTTCTTGTACTTGCAGATCAAAATGATTCAATGCCACAAAATCACCATAGCGTTTAACTAATTTATCAATTTCGATAATCACGATGAAAAACTCCTTCCAAATTTCTTGTTAATCTGACTATAATAAACTTCAAGGAAAGAAACTAGTGACGATTGGCTAAACTAAGCATGACATTTGTCACAATGAAGGAGTTTATCATGTCTAAATCTCGACTACTCAGCGAAGCTGGCTTTCTACTCGCCGTCTCATTACTTTTATTGGTAAATCAAGGTTTTGTTGCTGTGCAGGTCATCTATCTACTGATCGCCGTTATATTTACTGGCGTCAGTTATTTACTGCCTAGAATAGCAAACTGGTTTTTTCAAGTTATTCTGTTGCTTCTATGTACGTTTTGGCCAGAGCTTGCCCTCTTTCTGCCTGCATTGATGCGGGTGATCGCTCCGGAAGATAGTAAAGATGATGTTCTATTTTTATTAGGATTTTTATTGATCGCAACGGTTGTCCATCATTCTCTCACGGAGCTCGCTTTTGTCATCCTTTTGTTGCTCTTTGCTTTTTACTTACGCAAAAAAGATCAGCGAATGTCTAATCTTGAGAAAAAGTACATCGATTCAAAAGATACCCATTGGGAAAAGCAGCAACAGTTATCGCAGCAAAACAAAGCGCTAGCCCTATCACAAGAAACAAAGTTAGCCTTGCAAATTGCCGAAGAACGAAATCGAATTGCTCGCGATATCCATGACAATGTCGGCCATCTACTGTCGAGTGCCATTTTACAGATTGGCGCGCTTGAAATGATCAATCAAGAGCCAAAACTAAATGACCCCCTAGCAAATTTAAGTGCTACCGTTCATACAGGGATGGATCGCATTCGACAAAGTGTTCACGATCTCCACGAGACATCGATTTCTTTCCAGCAATCCTTAGAGTTTCTAATTGCTGATTTTCCATCACCTGTCACGATTGAAGGAAACCTATTTGAAGGGTTGAATGAAGCACAGCAAAACTGTTTCCTAATGGTCATCAAAGAAGCCTTAACCAACAGTATCAAACATAGTCACGCGAAAACCCTCGTGTTGCATTTTCGAACGCTGCCTGCATTTTTTCGCTTGCAAATCACGAATGATGGCGTCCGCACATCTCAAAATCCAGACACTGGAATCGGTCTGAAAACGATGCGTCAACGGGTCCAAGAACAACAAGGACAAGTTCATATTTTACAAGAAAACCAACGCTTTCAACTGACGATCATTTTACCAAAGGAGGAACACCAATGATTACTGTAGTTATTATTGACGATGATCCGTTTGTGACCACATCTTTGCAAACCATTCTTGAAAGCACAGAAGAGATTCAGGTGCTGGGCATCGGCCATTGTGCCAAAGACGCACTGGAATTATATGAAACCTATCATCCTGACGTTTTGCTGACGGACATCCGCATGCCGGAACAAACGGGGATCGATGCTGCCAAAGAAATATTGGCTAAATTTCCCCAAGCGATCCTTTTGCTATTGACTACCTTCAAAGATGAAGAATACATTCGCGAAGCCTTTTCCATCGGTGTGAAAGGTTATTTGATCAAGCAGAATTTACAAGCGATCATCCCTTCTGTCAAAGCCGCTTATAATGGCCAAGTTGTCTTCGGGAATGAAATCGTTGAGACCTTCACGCAGCTAATGAAGAACGAACCATCAATTAACAATCAATCTTCTTTTAGCCAACGTGAATTTGCGATCATCAAAGAAGTAGCCGCTGGAAAAAACAATAAAGAAATTGCCGATGCTTTGTACTTGAGTGATGGTACTGTCCGTAATTACATCAGTCAATTACTGGAAAAACTGGAATTGCGGGATCGCACGCAATTAGCAATCTATTTTTATCAGCATTTACAGTAAGTCTCATCGATTGCAAAAAAAAGCCTGAAGAATGCGAAGCTGCATTCTTCAGGCTTTTTGTTTTCTACTCGATTATCCGACTGTCGTAGTTTTTAGTGGACAAGCTATGGATTTCCTGGACTGCCGGGATTCGTTGGATTGTTCGGTGTGTTAGGCGGGAAAATCGGCGCCTTTTCTAACGTTTTTTCTAACCCTGATTCATCCCGCTCGCCTCGTTCTGCATCGGGACTTTCATCTAGTTTAAATTCTTTTTCCATCTCATCTAATTTCTTAAAGTCGTTGCCAGATTCTTTTGCTAATTTTGCTAATTTATCTTCGGTTTCATTCGCCATAACGTAACGCCTCCTTTTGATTTTAGCTTAGCATAAGAAGCTAAAAAACCAAAAGAAAGCGCTCACTAAGGTACCTTTTTTAGTATTTTCTCATCTTTCAATCAGCCATTTTTTGCGGGCATAAAGTCGTATGGAGAACAGTCCCTCATGCCAATCATTGGATCCACTAAATGCTTTTTGACCATCGTTAAGGTCAGCACACCATCGTTTTGTGTTTCTTCGATGAGTGCTTCTTCCCCCGTAGTCCCTTCACTTAGGACCTTGTCCCCTGACAGAGGCTTTGCCGTTTCTGTCTGATTTGATGCCGGCGGCTCAGGCTCGGCAAAAGCAAACAAATTAAGCCCACTATCCGAGGTCTTTTCTGCAACTTGCTGATTCGCAGCAGCTTCCGCACTGGATTGGTCCTGTAACTTCGTCGATGACGTTTTTACTTTCCTGTTTTCAGAGGAATCATCATAAAACGGATCATCCGCTTCTTCAAATTGGGCCAATTTTGCTCGTTGCAGCGGCGTCATTTTTTCCGTACCATTGATACGTTCTTTTAATGTCGTCAAGCGAGTAGCAGATTCGTGGCTGACACAAGTTTGGTAGGCTTGCGGTTCACCAAGTAAAATCAGCATTTCTTTGCTGCGAGTCACAGCGGTATATAGCAAATTGCGCTGCAGCATACGCTGGTATTGATGTACCATCGGCAAAATAACCATTTGAAATTCACTACCTTGAGATTTATGGATCGAACAACAGTAAGATAATGTGATCTTATTCCATTCATTCCGCTTATAGGTCACTTCATTGGCATCAAATTGAATGACCAGTTCGTCAACCTTGTCTTCCGACTGTTTGGCTAGAGTGATCCCAACGATTTGGCCCATATCGCCATTAAACACGTTATCTTCTGGTGAGTTTACCAACTGCAAAACCTTATCACCGATACGATACACCGTATCATTGAAGGTCACCTCTTTTTTTGTCCCATCATTGGGGTTAAAAATCTCTTGCATCATTTTATTCAGAGCATCGATCCCGGCTGCCCCACGATACATCGGTGCCAACACTTGAATATCTTGCGGCGTATAGCCTTTGTCTTTTGCCCGTTTCACGATCTGAGCGATCAACGGTTCGATTTTGTAAGCATCACACGCAAAGAAGGAGCGATCTTTTTGGTTTTGTGTAAAATCAGCAGGCAGCTGTCCGTTTTTGATGGCATGAGCCAGTGGAATGATGCTTGATCCATCTCCTTGACGATAGATTTCCGTCAATTCTTGTTTCGGGATCGCATCGATCGCTAGCAAGTCATGAAGGACTTGTCCTGGTCCCACAGAAGGAAGCTGATCTTTATCCCCCACAAAAATCACTTGCATATTTGTAGGAATCGACTTAAAGAGTGTATTCGCCAGCCATGTATCGACCATAGACATCTCATCGACGATCAATAAGCCGCCTTCTAATTCTTTCGGGCTAATCGATGGCGCTTTTTCACGTCCGTTCAAGCCTAACAAACGATGGATCGTCCCGCTTGGCAAACCTGTCGTTTCATTCATCCGTTTGGCGGCTCGACCAGTCGGTGCTGCCAAGAGAATCGGAAAGGTTTCTTCACTGTATTTTGATGGCTCTAAGTCCAGATCGTTCAACTCAGCAAACAATTGTACGATCCCATTGATCACCGTCGTTTTCCCGGTACCCGGACCACCTGTCAAAATAAACAATGGCGAACGAATTGCTTCTTTGATTGCTTCTTCTTGCGAAGACCCATAGGTGATACCTAAATGCTTCTCAATTTTTCGCAGCGTTTTGCTGATTGTTTTCTCAGGATAGACGATTTCTTTTTTGCGGGAAAGCAAGCGTTCGATGGAACTAGCGATTCCCCATTCAGAAAAGTACAGACTGTTTTCGTACAAACGAGTTTCTTCTTGCTGGATTTTTCCTTCTTCCACTAATTGAATGATCGTTGATGCCAGGTCGTCTGGCGCAATCTCAATAGGACGACTCGTTTCTAATAAACGCAGTGTCTGCTCTAACAAGTCTTGGGCATGGATAAAGGTATTGCCCGTCTGCAAGGATTGCGCAAAGATCTGATGCAAGACCGCCGCTCGAAACCGTTGCGGCGACGAAGCTTCGATCCCTAGCTGCTCAGCGATGCCATCTGCGCGTTTAAAGCCAATGCCTTCAATGTCTTCCACCAACTGGTAAGGATTTTCTTCGATAATTGATAATGCTTCATTTTTGTAGGCTTGATAGATTGCAAAAGAAAGCTGACTACCAAAACCATAGCGGCTCAAGCCAACGATCACTTGATCCATCCCATGATTTTGCCGTACAGTATCTAAAATCATTTTTTGCTTACTTTCATTCAATCCTGGAATCTGCTCCAACAATGTTGGTTCTTCCAGCATCCGGTCGATCGCTTCTTCTCCTAAAAGGTCAACGATTTTTTCAGCGGTCTTCTTGCCGATCCCCGGAAATTTTTCTCCAGAAAGATAGGCTATCAACCCTTGTTCAGAGGTCGGTTGTTCTTGTTGGTAGCTTTCGGCCTTCAACTGGACACCGTACTTGGGATGATTGACCAGCTCACCAAAAAAACGATACTTTTCCTCTTCTTGGATTTCGCCGAAACTACCAGTAACGACGATCTCCGAGTCTTTGTAGTCGGCATTATTCTCAGTGACTTTAACTAATAGTACTTTATAAAAATTGCTGGGATTCTGGAAAAAGATGGCGGCAACATGGCCGACAAAAAACGTTCTTTCTGGAATCATGGTGCCGCTCCTTTCATGGTTTACAACAAAGCGTCTAATCCTGCCTGATTGCTTAAAAAGCCTGCTTCATTCCAAAGTTTTAGTTCAAAAGGCAATACTTTTTGTTCATTCGTCTCTAATAAGCTAACGCTGTTATTGACTAATCCACCTTGCTCTCTTAATTCGGCTAATGGTTTGCCTGCAAGCCACTGGATAGCAGCCGTAAAGGATGCCCCATGACCGACGAACAATAATGGGCCTTCATGCTGCATCACCGCATCCATGACGACGGTCTCGATCCGGCTCAATGTTTCTTGGATCGGCTCACCTTTAAAGGCACTTGGATCGTAACGATCCAAGTGATTACGCAGATCAGTCAATTGTTGGGGATACTTCTCATGCATTTCATCGATGGACCGACCTTCCAATTCACCGAGTCCGATTTCTCGCAGATTCTCATTATAAATGATTTCAACTGGGTGTTGGAGTCTTGCTTGGATCTCTTGGGCAGTCACTTTTGCTCGCAAAGATGTACTTGAGTAAATCTTCTCAAAAGGAATAGCTGCCAGATAATCACCGAGTAATTTGATTTCGTCATAACTTTCTGGCAATAACGGCGAATCCCCCAGCATTCCTTGAAAGCGACGTGCTTGGTTCCACTCTGTTTTTCCGTGACGGGTAAAATATAATTGCATCGAAAAAGCCTCGCTTCTTAGTCTAATTTGTCGTTCTCATAATGATGCGTCAATTCCAACTCTGGGAAGCCTTGCTGCCGCAAAACTTCATAAATGATCAAAGCAGCCGTATTTGATAGATTCAGGGAACGAACATGCTCATCATTCATTGGGATCCGCAAACATTTTTCGGCATGCTCACGCATAAAACTTTCTGGAAGCCCCGTCGTTTCCTTCCCAAAAATGAAGAACTGATCGTCATCTGCGGTGTAATCGACGTCAGAATACACGCGATTGGCAAATTTCGAGATCAGATACAACGGACGCTCCCCTAAAAAGTCCATAAAAGCAGCTAAATCTTTATGATAGGTAATATTGACATCATGCCAATAATCAAGCCCAGCTCGTTTTAATTGCTTGTCATCCGTTGAAAAGCCTAAAGGCTCGATTAAGTGTAAATGAGTATTTGTTGCTGCGCACGTCCGTGCAATATTTCCCGTATTGGCCGGGATCTGAGGTTCAAAAAGAACGATGTGATTCATAGATAAAAACTCCTTTCGCTCGGATACTACCGATCGGTTCTCGCTTTCCTTTGTATCTCTGTATCTTGCGTTTTACAATTGATTCTCAATAGCTTCTTCAATAACTTCTATAGTACCATATTTTGGCACGCTTGTTTTTTAGAAACGACATTTTTTGTGTAGAATTTTGGGCATAAAAAAAACGTACCAACTCGGTGTCGATCACTGCGAGTCGTTACGTTAGTGAAGCTCTTTTCACTAACTTTTATCAGAACAGGAACCTGATAAAAACCAATGAAAAATGACTTGAGAACAATATATCACTCCCATGGCATGATTGCAAGAGTAAATAACAAAAAAGTTCAAAATATTTTCAGGAAATTTTCGCAATCAACACCTCAACATCAACAGTGATCTGTCTCAAAGGAGCTTGCCGGAGCTTTTCTTTGCGTTCCTCCGAAGCCCCCCACTCTAACGGGGACATGGCAAGTAAATCTTGGCGATTTTCTTCAGGGATCGTAAAAATATGTGTCACTCTTTGACGGGAGGCGTCGGGGTAATGTTCAAGAAATTTAGTGACGACCCGTTCATTTGAGTATTGCTGTTTCGCTTCATCATTCGGATAAAAAGCAGCCCGCAATTCTTTTAAATAATCCGCCGCAGGGACGACTTTGATCAACTGTCCACCCTTTTTCAAAATACGATTGAACTCCCCATAATTTGACGGCGAAAATAGATTGAAAATCGTATCAAAGCTCGCTTCAGCAAACGGCAAGTTGGTCAGATCCGCCACACACCAAAAAGCCGGTACGTTTTGATTGGTTGCTAGATAAACTCCGTCTTTGGCGATATCAAAGCCGACAGCCGCCTGGGTCTTTTCATTGACCAGCTGAGCCAGAAAACTGCCTTCGCCGCAGCCGACATCTAAAAGATGCTTAGCATCCCCCAAAACTGCTTTGATGCATTCAATGACTGGTGCATACATGCCGCTAGCGATCATACGTTGACGCGGCAGAAACAGTGCTTGATCATAATCTGCTTTGACTTGATGATCCAAAAAGAAAAGTGTGCCTTTCTTTGATAAGTCAAATCGATGACGATTTGGACAAACCAAGCCATTTTCGGTCGGGAAAAATGCTTGGCGGCACAATGGACATTCAAATAAGTGATAATGGGCGTTTAAAAAAAGGCGCCCGCGATCGATTTTTTTTAACATTCAACTTCCCTCATCTCTGCTCTACTTTAGCATATTCTTGTGGTAGAATGCTAGTGGATAGAATAACAAATCAACTGAACAACCATCTATTGGAGGTAAATCATGTTAAAAGAATTTTGTGCAGAAAATTATACCAATATTCCCTTAGCAATCGCCCGAGGGGCACAGCGGATTGAACTCTGTGATAATTTAGCGGTCGGCGGAACAACGCCAAGTACTGGTGTGCAAGAAGAAGTTTTGCAATATGCTGGTGAAAAAGGAATTCCCGTTATGACGATCATCCGACCTCGAGGCGGTGATTTTGTTTACAATGACACTGAGTTGAAAATCATGCACACTGACTTGATCGAAGCAAAAAAGCTAGGAACAGACGGCGTTGTTCTAGGTTGCTTAACTCCTAGCGGCTGGTTAGACGAAGAAGCATTGGAGCTATTGTTAGAAACCGCAGAAGGCTTGCAGGTTACTTTTCACATGGCCTTCGACGCGATTCCTGCAGCGCGCCAATTTAAAGCGATCGATTGGTTAGCTGAGCATGGCGTACAGCGGATTTTGACCCATGGTGGTGCTGCAGGGACTCCGATTGAAGACAACTTCGATCATCTGAAAGAATTGATCGCCTATGCTGGTGAGCGTTTAACGATTTTACCTGGCGGTGGCATTTCCTTTGAAAATGCCCAACATGTTGCTGATACATTAGGTGTAAAAGAAGTTCATGGGACCAGAATCGTCGACCTTAATGATTGAGCTTGCGTGACACAAAAGAATCACGCAAAGAAATCCCCACAAACGATGAGAACGCATCGTTTGTGGGGATTCTTTTTATATGGCTTGCAGTAAGTCGTATTGTGATTGATACAAATGATGGTACAAGCCTTTTTGTGCCATTAGCTGATCATGGTTACCAGATTCAGCAATCGTGCCCCCTGCCACGTAAAAGATTCGATCAGAATTTTTGATTGTGGACAGCCGGTGAGCGATGATGAATGAAGTTCTGCCTTCTAACAGCTTCAACAGTCCTTCTTGCAGCAATTCTTCTGTCTTCGTATCGATACTAGAAGTAGCCTCATCTAAGATCAAGATTTTTGGATCAGCCAACAACGCTCGGGCAAAGGAAATCAGTTGCCGTTGCCCCGCAGATAAAGTACTTCCTCGTTCTTCGACGACGGTTTGATAGCCGTCTTTCAACTCCGTGATAAAGTCGTGAGCACGGACGATCTTCGCTGCTTCAATGATCTCTTCTTCTGTCGCGTCTAATTTTCCATAGCGAATATTTTCTATGATCGTTCCTGAGAAAATAAAGGTATCTTGCAGCATGACCCCCATCTGTGAGCGCAGGGATTCCAGCGTCACGTCACGAACGTCCATCCCATCTACTTTAACACTGCCTTCATTGACATCATAAAAGCGGCTCAGCAAATTGATGATCGTGGTCTTCCCTGCACCAGTAGGGCCAACCAAGGCAATGCTTTCCCCGGGTTCGATGTGGAAATTGACATCAGAAAGAATGTTTTTGCCTTCTTCGTATCGGAAGGTCACGTGTTCAAAATCAACGGTCCCTTTCATCGTCGGCAATACTTTTGCATCTGGTTTGTCTTCGATATCTGGGACTTCATCCATCGTTTCAAAAATCCGTTCAAGATAGGCTGTTGCTGTAATCAAAGAATTATAAAAATTCCCGATATTGATGACTGGATTCCAGAAATTATTGATATAACTGATAAAAGCGATCAGAGTACCTGTGCTGACATCGACACCGATTTGGCGAATGCCGACAAAATAAATCAAACAAGTTGTAATGACTGAAATGTTTTGCACCCCAGGCCACATGAGAAACTGAATTTTGACAGCTTTCATCCAGGAAGTCCGATAATCATTGCTGACTTCTTGGAAAATCTCTGCATTTTCTTCTTCCCGTGCGAAGGATTGGGTGATCTTGATGCCGGCAATACTTTCATGAATGTAGGCATTCAAATTGGACTGTTTATTACTCAACACCTGATAAGCTTTGCGCTGGTTATTTTTGATTACCATCACCATGATGAACAAGATTGGCAGCAACGCAAGGGAATACAGGGTCAATTTGAAGTCGATCGCAAACATAAAAATCAAGGTGATGATGACGTTGAAAACATCGGAAATCAAATTGATTAGTCCATTACTCAACAGGTCACTCAGTGTATTGATGTAGTTTACGATGCGGATCAAGATCTTGCCATGGGGCCTTGTATCGAAATAAGAAAACGGCAGCCGCTGCAGATGTTCAAAAATATCAAAGCGCATATCCTTCAATACGTCTTGCCCAATATTCGTGATATGGTAGATACGATAACGCATGCAGACGCCAATAACGATCAAGGTCACTAGAAAGGCAGCTCCTAAAAGCAGCAATTGATTGACATTTTTCTCAGGAATCGATGAGTCAATGGCGATCTTCGTGAAAACAGGCGCCAGCATTCCTGCTAAGTTTGCCAGGATGATCGTAAATAGTACTTTCCCAATGCTTTTTTTATACGGTACGACGTATTGGGACAAACGCTTGAAATCCTTCCAGCTAAATTCCTGGTCTAATTCCTCATCCACATCAAATTTATTTCTCGCCATCGTCTTCACCTCCTGACAAGCCTAATTGTTTTTGATACACTTCATAGTACTTCCCTCGCAGTTTGACGAGTTCTTCGTGGGTGCCTTGTTCAACAACCCGACCTTTTTCCATCATCAAAATCTGATTGGCTTCTCGAACAGAGGAGATTCGATGGGCAATGATAAACGTCGTTTTCTCTCCTGTTAATTTTGTCAGCTCTTGTTGGATCTTCGATTCTGTCTCCATATCGACGGCAGACGTCGTGTCATCCAAAATCAAGATCGATGGATCTTTGGCTAAGGCCCGCGCAAGGGAGATCCGTTGTTTTTGTCCGCCAGAAAGTCCGACGCCTCGTTCACCGACAATCGTCTCGTAGCCTTGAGGCATTCGAGAAATAAAGGTATCTGCATCGGCGACTACGGCCATTTGGCGAATAAAGCCTTCATCTGCTAAAGGATTTCCAAAAGCAATATTGTCCGAGATAGTATTAGAAAACAAGAAGACATCTTGCATCACCATCGAAATATTTTCCCGCATTTGACGCACAGGATACTCTTTGGCATTTTTTCCATCAATCAATACTTCCCCTTCAGTCGGATCATAAAAACGTCCAACTAAATTTACTAACGTCGTTTTTCCAGAGCCGGTTTCGCCTAAGATCCCTAACGTTTGTCCCGGCCCAATCTTGAAGTTGATGTTTTCCAGTACATTTTGCTCTGGATCATCTGAAAAATGGAAAGAGACATCTTTAAATTCCACAAATCCTTTGATCGGTTCTAATTTTTCTTGTTGGTGAACCGGTATTTTCGATTCTTGTGCCAGCATTTGTCGAATTTTGATACAGGCCGCAGAAAATCGCTGAACATCGTTGATCAACCAGCCACTCATACGCATGGGGTTGTTCAACATCCATAGATAACCATTAAACGCAACAAGATCTCCTAAGGTCATGTCCCCATTGATTACGAAAATTCCGCCTAAACCTAAGGCAATGACTGACAAACTTCCTGCTAAGCCATCAAGCCAGGGCAGATAGGTACGGGAAACTTTGGCAGATGCCATGTTGCGGGTCTTAAAATCTTCGTTGTAGGAGCGAAATTTTTCGATCTCAAAATTTTCACGAGCGAAGGCTTTTACGACCCGATTGCCGCCAATATTTTCTTCTACCATTGAGTTCAAGCGAGAAAAGCTCTCACGAATGTCAAAAAACAATGGGTGTGCCTTTTTAGACATGCGGTTGGTCAACAGAAAAATGATCGGTGTGACAGCCACCAGTGCCAGCATCAATTTCCAATCAATAAAGCTCATCACCACCACCGCTGAAAAGAACCATAAGATACATTCAGCGATATTATAGGTCACCCAAGAAACAAAGTGGCGAATGGCATCGGTATCCCCTGTCATTCGTGCCATAATATCTCCCACACGAGTGTGATTGAAAAAGTCGAAATCCAATTCTTGCAGTTTCTGATACAAATCTTCCCGTAAATCGTATAGCGTATTTTGTCCGACCCGTTCAAATAAAATCTGATAACTATAGCGGACAATGGTGCGAATGACGGTCGTCGCAATCATGATCAACAGTAATGGAATCAATAAGTGCGTTTTTTGCTGATTGATGACATCGTCGATCACCATTCCTCCCAAGTACGGATTAACAATGATCAGCGCTGCATTGATCACTAAAAATAGGATCGCCAATATGATTTTTCCGCGGTTCTTTTTGGCATAGCGCCAGATCCATTGTGTATTACTCATCTAATTCCCCCTCTCGTTGTTAAGCTTAGCGTTTTGAAAAGCGATTTAAATGGTTTTTCTTACTCATTTTGATGTAAAATATTAGTAAGAAGCACCATTCCCTTTTTTTACAGGAAATGGGCACCCAATTGGAGTGAATCAGCCATGAATTTAGTTAACCCTCGGACCTTCAATCCCGAAATCATCTATCTCTTTGATCCATGGACGCAATCAGAAAGTCATGGAGAAATGCACCATCATGACTTTTTAGAAATCAGTGTCTTGTTAGAAGGAGAAAGTATGTATTATTTTGAAAAAGAACCAGCGAAAAAAATTCGGGCTGGCAGTGTCATGCTTTTCAATCCTGGCGTCGATCACTGTGAATTGCAGCCTAAGGGCACTCGCTCTCATCAGCTGCATATTGGTTTGAAAAATATTTCTTTGGAAGGGTTTAAACGAAATTTTTTCCCTAACAAACATCCCTTGTTGGAGCTAGGCAAATACCATCATCAAGTTTTGGAAAAAGCATGGCAGTTGGTGAGAGAAAGCAGTGAAGAGCGGGATGAGTTTCAATTGATGCAAAAGGCTGTTTTGATGGAGATGCTCGTCTACATTTTACGTGGACTAAATGAAGACCACATCAATGTCGTTCCTTACCTTTCCAAAAGCCAACGAAGACAACAACAGATCGTCAACTATACCGTCTATTATTTGGAAAATCATTACAAAGAAGAAATCACGTTAGAGAAGCTCGCACAAGATCAATTTCTTAGCCCGACGTACCTTTCAAAGATTTTTAAAGAGGCGACAGGGGTCAGCCCCATTAACTATTTGATCGAAATTCGCTTAAAACGTGCCAAAGATATGTTAAAAAATGACAACCTCACGATCAAGGAAGTTGCCTCAGCCGTTGGCTATCAAGATGCTTATCATTTTAGCAAGTCTTTTAAAAAACTTTATGGTGTCTCCCCTTCTGGGGTGTTGCCAAAACCCAAAAATTAAAAAGCAAGCCAATGATTCTTCACTGGAAGAAAAATCATCGGCTTGCTTTTATTTTGTGTTCATTGAATAAAATAGTTCATAAAAAGACTGGCAATGTTGAAGTAGATCAAGACACTGGTCAAATCGCTGAGGGTCGTAATAAACGGACCGCTCGCCACTGCCGGATCAAACCCAAGTTTGTCCATTAACATCGGAATCAAGCTTCCTGCTAAGTTGGCTACTGTGATAGCACACATCATTGCCATCCCAATGACAAAACCTAAAATTGGATTTTGTTTCCAGACGGCAACGATAGCAAAAATCGTTAATCCGGTAATAGCTCCTGTGAAAAGTCCTGTCAGCACTTCACCGACCACTGTCTTCATAAAACTATTTTCTTTGTCATCATTGATCGCTAAGCGACGGACGGCCACCGCTAAAGATTGGGTACCGGCATTGCCGGCGGTTCCGGTAATCAGTGAGATAAAGACAGCGAGAATACTCGCTTCACTGACTAATTCTTCATAATGGCTGATTAAACTGGCGGTTGCCATCCCGAGAAAGAGTAAGGTGATGAGCCAAGGCAATCGTCTCGAAGACGCCTTGATCGGGTTCTCACTGACTTCTTCCACATTGACCCCTGCCAAACCAGAGTAATCACTGGCTGCTTCATCATCGATAACGTCGATAATATCATCGACGGTCACGATCCCTAATAGATGATCGTCATAATCGGTAACAGGTAGCGCGAGAAAGTCATAATCCCGGAATGTCTGAGCGACATCTTCTTGGTCATCTCCAACATGGACGGACATGACCCGCTCGTTTAAAATATCAGCGATCATGGTATCTTCATCATTGATGATCAAATCTCTTAGAGAAATAACCCCAACAAGTTTGTTATCAGTATCCACAACATAAATATAATAAATCGTCTCAGCGACATCGGCGGCATTTTTTAAGACATACATCGCTGAACGAACCGTTTGGTTGGCCACAATGGATACAAACTCGGTTGTCATCAATGAACCAGCTGTTTCATCTTCATAATGCAATAGTTCTTTGATCTCGCTAGCGGCTTCAGCCGTCATTAGACTCAAATATTTCGCCGTTTGTTTCTTGTCCAATGTATTCAGTAGATCGACAGCGTTATCGGTATACATCTCTGCTAACATCGTTGCAGCATATGCAGGGCGCATTTCTGAAAGATAGTCCACCATGTTTTCGTCGTCTTCTTCAATGACGTCAAACATGTCTGCTAATTCTTTCGGCGATAGATACGTATAGACGATTTGTCGATCGTCTGCTTCTAGAGATTGGTAGAATTGCCCCTGCTCGTAGATATGCAGATCCAAGAATGCCTCACGAAATCCCTGGATATCATTGTCTTTTAATGCTTGATTCAGTTGATCAAACCGTTCGGTTAATTCTTGATTTTCATCCAATCTCTTCACCTCATTTGTTATTGCTTAACGATAGCTGAACAAACAGCGGCCATGTCTGCAGGTAAAGGCAGGTCAAAAGCCAACGGTTCATTCGTAAAGGGATGCTGAAATTGCAGCTGACAGCAATGAAGTGCCTGTCGTTTGATCCCAAAAGCCATTGATCCCCCATACATCTCGTCTCCTAGTAAAGGACAACCGATCGCAGAAAAATGGACCCTTATTTGATGTGTCCGGCCTGTGTGTAGTTGAATGTCGACTAATGCGCAATCTGAATTGCGCTGTTTTAGCCAATACTCCGTACGTGCCTCTTTTCCTTCTTCACTGACCTTGCGTTTCAAAAGCGAGGTCAAGTCCCGAGCTATAGGCAGATCGATCTCGCTATGGGCGGATAATGCGGAAAGCTCTCCCGCAATGAGGGCTTGATAGTTTTTGACAACTTGCTTCTTTCGTAACTGGCTATCCATCTTTGCATGGGCAAAGCCATGTTTTGCAAAAAGCATCAATCCTGATGTGTCACGGTCTAACCGCGTCACTACATGGATCACTTGGTCTTCATAGTGTTGCGCTTGATAGTAAGCTTTGACTCGATTGGCCATCGTGCCGGTCGGATGGTATTGTGCAGGAATCGATGAGATACCAGCCGGCTTATTCACGACTAATAGATGGGCATCTTCATACACGATCTCAATCGGTGTCGGGTCAGGCAGCATCGTTTCATGTTCCCCTTCAGGAGGAATTACAATAGTTACCCTATCATTTTGCGCCAAAGAAAACAAGACGTTTTGCTCGTGGTCGTTCACAAATATCTTTCCGCCTTGAAATTTGATTTTCGCTAGTAACCCCTTGGATACTCCTTGTTCCTTCAAAAAATATTTGACTTGCTGCCCTTGGCCGGTATAGTGATACGTAAATTCCATGAGTTCATTCTTCTCCAATAAAGGAATCTTTGACCCGATTCCAAAAATGCATATGCCGATAAGACGCAAAATGAATCCGTTCATCGGCAATACGGTAATAAATTGCATCGATTTCTTCTTGTTCGATGGTAAATTGATCGATCGTCACTAAATAGTCGGTACTTTGCTGCAGTTGCACTTTGACCCATTCATGGTGACCCACGACGATCGGCGAACCAAGGGTCCGAAAGACACGATTGTTCAACGAAGCAATCTCTGCCAATTGAAAGGCATTGATACTTGGGTGCAAGACTGCACCACCAACACTTTTGTTATAGGCAGTTGAACCGGTTGGCGTAGAAATCGATAAGCCATCCCCGCGAAATTTTTCAAAGAGGTCTTCTTTAATAGAAATATCGGCAACCATGGTGCGATTGCCACGCTTGATCGTTGATTCATTCAGTGCCAGGAAATGCTTATCTGGTTTGCCATTCGCATAAGTGATACGAACATCTAATAATGGATAACTGACACTTTTTTGATGGTCATTGCACAAAGACTCGACTAATTCTTCCAATTCATAGTCACGCCAATCTGTGTAAAAGCCGAGGTGACCCGTGTGGACCCCTAAAAACTGCACTTGGTCCAACTTATGATTGTACAAGTGAAAAGCAGAAAGAAGCGTGCCATCTCCACCAACAGAGATCACTAATTCAGGGTTCTCTTGATCGATCTTGTTTTCAGACTGCTCCAGGAGGACAGTTAAACGCTTCGTCACTTCTACTGACTTACTTTCTTGATTATGGACGATTGCCACGCGGATGCCATTCATTCGGTCTCCTCCTTTGGCAACTTGGGCGTGTCATGTCCGCCACGCTTGCCTTTCCCATGAGAAAACAACCGCTGTGCCTCTTGGATTTCTTCACGAATATTAGACATCTCTTCATCTAACTGATAGGCAGCTTCTGCCGAACGTCGTAACCGCTCGCTAATTTCAGCAGGAAATTCTCCTTGGTATTTGTAGTTTAGTGAATGTTCGATCGTTGCCCAAAAATTCATCGCCAGTGTACGAATTTGAATCTCCGCTAAAATAATTTTTTCTCCATCGATCAATTGAACGGGATACTCGATCACTAGATGGTACGAACGATAGCCGCTGGCTTTTTTATTGGTGATATAGTCCCGTTCAATGATGACTTTCATGTCTTTGCGTGTTCGCAACAATTCAACGACTTGGTGAATGTCTTCCACAAATTGACACATGATTCGCAACCCGGCGATATCAGACATCTCTTCTTCAAGCCGATCCAATGCAATCCCTCGTAATTTGCTTTTCGTTAAAATACTATCCACTGGCTTGACACGACCCGTGACAAATTCAATGGGAACATGTTTGTTTTGTTCCCGATATTGTTTTCTTATGCCTCTTAATTTTACTTTTAATTCTGAAACCGCCTGTTCATAAGGCGCTAAGAATTCTTCCCAATCTCGAATCATTTTTCTCCCTCGATTCTGTTCATAACATACCCCTTATTCTACCATACTCTTGGAATAAAACTGAATGGACAGAAGTGCAGAAACAAAAGATTTTTTGTCTGATTCAATCGTTGCTGCTTTTCTTTGTATAGTTTCTTTGACGGAATAGTTGAAACAGCGTACACTATGGTTGCAATAGAAAGAGAGTGAAAATCGATGGTCGAACAAGTAGAGATTGAATATAAAACGATGCTGACGGAAAAAGAATACCACCAGTTGCTTACTTATTACAATTTATCAGAAACAGCCTTCAAGACACAGACCAATTATTACTTTGATACAGCAGACCATAAATTGCGGGAAAAGCAATTTGGTTTGCGTATTCGCACGACGACTACCCATGCGGAGTTAACACTAAAGACCCCCATTGAACATGGTCTACTAGAAACGACTGACCCTTTACCGAAGGAAATCGCTGCGTCATTAATTGATTCAGAAAAAATTCTATCTACGGGTGTAGTTGCTCAACGCTTAAGAGCAGCGAATATCGAACCTGATTCATTACGCATGATTGCAGCATTAAAAACGAGACGGGCGGAATTCCCGATCAAAGAAGGATTACTCGCTTTGGATGAAAGCTGGTATGGTCAGCAACATGATTATGAATTGGAGCTAGAAGTAAGCGAGCCGCTCCAAGGAAAGCTTGCCTTTCAATCGTTGTTGCACACCTTTGATATTCCTTACCGACCAGCAAAAAACAAGATCATTCGTGCTGTTGAAGAAAAATCATAGTAGGCTGCCCTTTTGCTTACTTTTTTCGCGTTTTTTTGCTATATTTAATAAAACATACTTATTTTGTTTTTCAAGATACGAAAGAATCTTAATTGGGGAGAGATTCAAATGATCGAACTATTTTTATTTATTAATCCGATTGGGCCTATTTGTTATGATATCGAAAAAGAGATTCTCAACAGATTAAATACAAATCGAAAAAAAATCCATTTGCAGATCCTACCTTTCGTTAATTTATTTTCAGTAGGCGTTTCGATGGACTATTTGTCCATGAACAAGGCGGATTTGGTCTTGCGTAATGAACAGACCAACCAAATCTACGCTGCGTCACTGGACTATAAAGCAGCCCAGTTGCAAGGGAAAAAAATTGCTCGGGATTTCTTATTGAAACTGCAACAACGAATAGGGATCGAAAAACAGGAATATTGTGACACCTTAGTAAAAGAGCTATTTTCAGAAACGAACGGTGATTTAGAGATGTTCTTAGAAGATCGTACATCTGAGCTAGTGAAAAAGAACTTTGCCACCGACCAAAGGGTAGCGAAAGACATGGGCATCACGATCACACCTTCTGCTGTGGTGTATGATTTTTCAAGCGAAGAAGAATATGGTGTCCTCTTGGAAGGATCAGAAGAGCTAAAAAGTCTTCCACTTATCTTTGGCACAGCGACAGAGCTTGATACATTTTTACAAAGTGCACAATCCTTACAAGCACCAAAACTTTCCATGATTCATGAAATTGATAGCGGGTTGATTCTTTTATGAAACCCTATTCAATAGCAGTGCTGCGCAACGAGCCAAACGATGACTTTACGTTTGGCTCGTTGCGCAGCGTTTTCATTGTGCGCGAACAAAAAACAAACCAATCCATTGTGGATTGGTTTGTACTGTTTCATTTATGCTTCGATTTCTTTAACGAGTGCTTCCAATTCATTCAAGCGTTGCTCAAATACTTTCATCGCATCTTCAATATAATCTGCTTTCGTCATATCGACGCCTGCTTTTTTCATGACTTCGATTGGATAATCACTACGTCCGGCTTTCAAATAGTTCAAATAGTTGGTTAAGGCATCCGGTTCGCCAGCTAAGATTTTCTTCGCCAAAGCAGAAGCTGCGGAAAAACCAGTTGAATATTGGTAGACATAGTAATTGTAATAGAAATGAGGGATTCGTGACCATTCGAGACGAATCTCAGGATCTTTTTCAACTGATGGTCCGTAGTATTTCGCATTTAACTCGGCATAATTCTCGCTTAAGAATTCACTGGTCAACGGTGTTCCTTTCGCATCTTCTACGTGCATGAAATGCTCGAACTCGGCAAATTGCGTTTGACGGAAAATCGTGCCTTTGAAGCCATCAAGAAAATGATTCAAGACATAGGCTTTGACCCGTGGATCAGTCTCAGTCTGAAGCATGTATTCCGTTAATATATTTTCGTTCGTCGTCGAAGCGATTTCTGCTAAGAAAATCGAATAATCGCCATAGGCATAAGGCTGGTTATTCCTTGTGAAATAACTATGCACACTATGCCCCATCTCATGAACAAGGGTGAATAGTTGATCCAATCGATCATTCCAGTTCATTAAGATATAAGGCGGCGTGTCATAAGCACCTGACGAATAGGCACCACTGCGTTTGCCTTTGTTTTCAACGACATCGATCCACCGATTGCTGAAGGCTTCTTCAACTACAGCGAGATACTCTTCCCCTAATGGTTTTAGCGCTTCTTTCGCTTTTTCGACTGCTTCTTCATAGGTGTAGCGAATCGGTGCTTCCCCTAAAATCGGCGTGTACACATCATACATATGAAGTGTGTCGACAGCCAACAGGCGTTTTCTTAATGCCATATAACGGTGTAGTAACGGCAAATGCTGATTAACGACGTCCACTAACGTATCATAGACACTTTCAGGAATATGATTGGCACTCAAAGCGGCTTGGCGTGCGGAATCGTATTTACGGGCTTTGGCTTTAAAGTTGTGGGCTTTGATATTCGTACTTAAGGTTTGGGCAAAGGTATTACGGAATTGCTCATAGACGCCATAGAGACCTTTAAAGGCCGCTTCTCGGACAGAGCGATCTGTACTTTCCATCAACTCACCGTAGACACCATGTGACAGCTGCACTTTTTCCCCATTTTCGTCTTCAACGACTGGAAAATCCAAGTCAGCATTGTTTAAAACAGAGAAAATATTGCCAGGGGCACCAAAAATTTCGCCAGCACCGGCCAATAACGCTTCTTGATCGGCAGGCAAAACATGGGGCCGCTCGTTGATGGTTTTTTCGATCATATGACTATAAACTGCTAACTTAGGTTCTTGATCGAAATAGCCCCAAATCGTTTCATCGGACATCGTCAATAACTCGGGATCAAACCAAGCAACGGCTTCACTTACTTGCGCAACTAAACTGCTGGCTTTCGCATATAAGCCTTGATAAGTCGTATTAGCGGTGTCTTGGTCGTTTTTTAGATGGCTGTAGACATACAGTTTCTCCAAGCGGCGAGAAAGATCTAAGACAAATTCTAAAGCGGCTAAAAAGGCTTGCGGACCGTCTGCTAAAGTGCCTTGGTAACGGCTGGCTTCTTTGACCTGTGCTTGAATTTCTTGAAATTCTATGTCAAAAGCCGCATCATCGGCATAGATTTTCGTTAAGTCCCACGTTTTTTCGACTGGGATCGATTCACGTGCTGGTAATTGTTTTGTTTCTGACATTCCCTTCACTCCTTGTTCATTGGTTAAAAATATCTTATCACACTTTTCAACGAAACCAAATCATTGGCTTGAAAAAGAAACCGAATTTTCTAAATATTGGCATTCTTGAAAGATTTCTCGCAATATTTCTCTTTGATCAAGCAAAGGAAAGTGCCAGTGCCAATGCAACTGCCTCAGCCGGATCAACCACTGCTCAAAACTAATGGGACAATCACTTAAATAGAGAAAGCGAAAAATCAGTATGCGGTGTTCAAATAAAATGCCAAACCGACTTTCACAGTAGCACCACAGAGGCAACTGTGATACATTCCCATTCAACGGGTATACTATTTCTTGAATCTCTCTGATTTTGGGCAGTTTGTTTCGTAGTTTTCGAATCACCCACAACCGATAATCGGTTGCTACCCATTCAGAAAAATTGTGGGTCTTCGATCCTTCTGTTTCGCACAAAGGTCGAAGTGTCTCTTTCCTGTAAGGCTCCCCTTTTTGTGTAGCAATTCGTCGACTGCTTACCCCTTCTTGATAATGCCATTTGATTTGGTTCAGCCTCACTAATGCCTGATTTCGCGTATCAATGAGCCACAAGCAAAAGCCAGTAGACTGATAAGTACAGCAGGCTTTTACCAAAAACGACCACTGGCGTTTCGGATACAATTTGGTCCCGAGGATCCACCAAGGCTGATAGCCATTTGCTAAATAAGTGGTGGTTCGTTCCAGAAATCGTGAAAACTTGAGGGAAGAACACTGGACTTCAATGGCGATATTCTTATAACAAAGGTCAGGACGCTGTTGGAGTTTAGGCAAAAAGGCTTCGATCTCAATCCCTGTATCTTGAAACCATTCAAACAATAGTTGTTTGGCTTCCAAGTGTTCCTTCGTCTCCCCTTCGCTGTAAGTCTGACAATCAGCAGTTGCTTGATGGGCAAAGTGGGGCTGTCGTTTTGGTCCTTGCCGCAAAGTCACTTCTTGGTGACACCCTGGGCAATAAAAAGGACCTGATGCTTTCTTTCTCCCCTTCGCTGCAATGACTTCTTTTCTTTGGTTCAATGCTTTCAGCATCTAACTCACCTCAATAAAAGATACGCCATTTTCATCAAATACAATTGAAAAAGCCAAGAACATTGTCAAAATGTCCTTGGCTGGAAATGATTTTCATTCATTAATCATTCTTGAAGTAGAAACGAGTCAATTCAAGTGCGTCGTTTTCCATAATCAACTCACCGTATTCAGATAAAACCTCTGGCGTCACTGACGTCCGCTGAGCAAACTCCATCAAATAAGAAAGTGCATTTTCCACTTCAATATCAGTAACGTCTGAATCCATGAATCGAATTTCAATATAATAATGGTTGCCCATTTGGTAAAGATTGGTTGCAACAGAATCCAAATATACTTCGGATGCCAATTGAATCATATCTTCGAATCGCAACAACTCGAATACAAAGCGATTGCCGATATCTTCTGCTTGCTCTGACTCTTGTAATTGAGCCGCCACATGCTTTTTCAACATATCGGTAATGTCTTCATTCGCTTCATCGTTCATCTCATCAAAATTTTCCATTCCTTCTGGTGGAAGATTTTTGCTAATAAACAATTCTAACCCATCGCCTTTAGGCAAGACTTGGAAAGTTACAGCTTCACTGCCTTTAAATTCTTCGTCAATATCAACTTCTTCAAGAATACTGTAAAAGAAGTTCTCAATTTCATTGTGATTTCCTAGAAGGTCAAGAAAAGTGATGCCTCTCGCAGCTAAGTCTTCACTTTTGATCAATACACGAATGGTGTTCTCATTGATATGTTCCATTTCCATATTAGCTACACCTCACTTTTGCTACTCACTATAGGTTCATTGTATCGAAACCTGATAAAAAGTAAAGAGAAAACGAATATCCTCTTAAGAAAAACGTAAAAACTCAAAAAAAGACTCACTTTCTACGAGAAAGCGAGTCGATGAAGTCAAATTTATAAGCCTGCCATTAATTGCGCTTGTCTTAGTTCCAGTTGGCGAACATCCCTTGGTAAGAACCGACGAATTTCATCTTCGTTAAACCCAACTTGCAATCGTTTTTCATCAATCATGATTGGCCGACGCAATAATCCTGGATTTTCTTGAACAAGTGTCAATAAATCTTTTAGGGGCAGGTCATCTAGATCCATATTCAACTTTTGGAATACTTTGGATCTGGTGGAAATAATTTCTTCTGTGCCATCTTCTGTCATCTGTAGAATTGCCTTAAGCTCAGAAATATTTAACGGTTCTGAAAAAATATTTCTTTCAACAAAAGGGATTTCGTGCTCTTGTAACCACGCACGAGCTTTGCGACAAGATGTGCAACTTGGGGAAGTGTATAGTGTCAACAACGTGCATCTCTCCTTTTTAATTTTCAATCAAGCAAGTCCTGTTCCCTCGCTTGATTTCAATTATACAGGTTTAACTAAAAAAAATCTAGTCTAAATCTCATATTTTTTAATAAAACTCGAAAGTTATATTAAAAGCGAAACCTCTTAGGCAAAAGGTTTCACTCAAAAACTTTGTTTTTAAATGAGAAAACTCAAATTTTTTTTTAATATTACTTCTTTTATACAACAGTGTGTCAAAGGTGTATCAAAAAGATGTCAGAATATTAAAATACTCTTTTAGTTGAATCGCGCGTTTTTTAATTTCCTATCTGTAATTACATGTGTAATCAAAATACAAGGAGAAAAACCAAGTCCATGGCTCAATCGTTTTCAAAGGAAAAATTTCACGAACCATTGTTGCCTTCAAACCGACAGGGCTACAATAAAAATATATGTTATTTTTTTCAGAGAAGATTTTCAACTCATCCCTTCAATCTTGATTCAATTGTATCACATTCCTTTTTAATCAGAAAACCATACAAGCATTTCTGTCATAATCGACATTAAAACAGCAGGAGAAATGAATATCTGCTTATAAATGAAAAGGGTTTCTCACAAAAATTTAGTGAAAAACGATCAACCCAAGAAGCCCGTCTTTTTATGCTTTTTCCTGACAAAACATAAAAAGGCTAGGGCTTTCTTGAATGGATCGTTCCTTTTTTCTATGAGAGAGACGGTTCCCCATCACGAGCGAATTGCGCATCATGCAATGCGCGATAATGTCCCCTTTTCGCCATCAATTCTTCATGGGTTCCTTCTTCCAAGATGCCTTTTTCACTAACGACAATGATTCGTGTTGCATGTTTGATCGTCGCAAGACGATGAGCAATGATCAAGGTTGTGCGACCATCTGCCAATGAATTCAAGGATTCTTGAATCACTTGCTCGGTTTCCGTATCTAACGCTGATGTTGCTTCATCTAATATCAAAATCGGCGGATTTTTCAAGAACATCCGAGCAATCGCTACCCGCTGCTTTTGACCACCGGATAATTTGACTCCTCGTTCACCAATGACTGTATCCAACCCATCTGTCATTTGATCGATGACTTTTTCCAAGTGTGCTAACTTGACTGCTTTTAGAATCTCTTCTTCTGTTGCATCGAGTTTGCCATATGCAATATTTTCTCGAATCGTTCCTGGGAAAAGAAAGACATCTTGCTGGACAGTCCCAATCTGCTGACGTAAAGAAGCCAAGGTCATCTCCTGAATATTGATGCCATCGATCGTAATAGCACCTTCCGTGACTTCATAAAAACGTGGCAAGAGATTGCATAACGTGGTTTTCCCTGAACCACTTTGTCCTACGAAGGCGATCGTCTCGCCGGCTTTGATCGACAAATTGATGTGATTCAAGACTTTTGTCGCATCCGCATAAGAAAAAGAAACATCATGGTAGACGATATCTCCTTTTAATGATTGAACGGCTCGTGCCCCTGGTTTGTCTTTGATCGTCGGTTCTTTATCCAATTCTTCCGTCAATCGTTTGAAGCCGGCGATTCCTTTGGGATAACTCTCGATCATCGTATTGACCTTCTCAATTGGTCTAACAAAGACATTCGACAATAAAATAAACCCTACAAACTGGCCATTCGTCAGTTCACCGCGAATCACGTAGTAAGCACCAAAAATCAGAGCAAACAAGTTGATCAAGCGAATCAGGAAGTAATTGTACGCTGAACTGATCGCCATTACCTTATAAAAAAGGATCTTTGATTGACGATAGATTTCGCTCAATCCATCAAAGCGTTTGTGTTCGAACGTTTCATTGGCAAACGATTGAGTCACCCGAATGCCGCTGACAGATGCTTCCACTCCGGCGTTGAACTCACCGAGGTTGTCATAGATCTGCGTGTTGACTTTAGTCATTTTCTTATTGAAAAAAACTAAGGCGATCGTAATCAATGGAATCAACGCAAATGTCGCTACCGCTAATTGAACATGCATATTTAACATCAATAGGAATGAACCGACTAAAGTCATGATGGTAATAAAAACATCTTCTGGCCCATGGTGAGCGACTTCAGAAATTTCAAAGAGATCCGTAGTCAAACGACTGATCAGCTTGCCAGTCTTTTGATTGTCATAATATTCAAAAGATTGCGTTTGCAGATGTCGAAATAGTTCTTGACGCATATCTGTCTCAATATTGACCCCAAGTTTATGACCATAAAAAACTACGATATATTGCAACACAGTATTGATCACATAAAACAAGAACAAGCCTAAGCATGCCAATAGTATCAGGCGAAAGTTGTTCTGGGGCATGATCTTATCGATTACTTGGTTGACGGCTACGGGAAAGGCCAGTTCTAATAAACCAGCAAATACCGCACAAGTAAAATCCAACATAAATAGTGACCGATACGGTCGATAATAACGGAAAAACCTTTTTAACACATTTCCCCCTCCTCAATAGCTTTCATTATAAGCAACTCTTTGAAGAAATGCAAAATGAGAAACATGTGAAAATGGGTAAAATTCACTATAATTTTGAAAACCTATCAAGACGCGGATTTCTAAAAATAGTAAATAAAACCTTTATTTCACAAGGTTTTCCCTCTTTTTTTTAGAGTCATAATAGCTTATGATTGATTCGAAAACAAACTGAAAATTTTCACTAACTCTGAAAGGCGTGTCTCTTTTGATCACTAGTATTCTTTTTGATGTCGATGATACCTTATATGACCAGCAGCAACCATTTCGTAATGCCGTAACCTCATGCTTCCCACAAATTGCCCCCAAAGATCTAACCGCTCTTTACTTACGGTTTCGGGTGCACAGTGATGAGCAGTTTGGACGGGTATTGGCCAATGAATGGACACTAGATCATTTTCGCTATCACCGATTGACGCATTCATTAACGGATTTAGGGTACTTACCTATTAAAATGGAAGAAAGCTGTAAATTCCAGCTGTGTTATGAACAAGAACTAGATGCCATTACGCTACATCCTGAAGTTGAGTCAACCTTGAACTATTTGTCTAAATTACCAATCAAGTTAGGGATTATTACTAACGGTCCCACCGACCATCAACAAAAGAAATTGGATCAGTTGCAATTGACTCGATGGATCAAACCAGAGCATATGATCATTTCCCAAGCAACTGGCTATCAAAAGCCGCAACTAGAAATTTTCCAATTGGCAGAAACCGATTTTGCTCTTGATCCAGAAACGACACTGTACGTTGGTGACAATTTTGATAATGACGTGGTCGGCTGCAAAAAAGCCGGTTGGCAAGCCTTGTGGTTCAATCATCGTCTCCGTCAGGCCCCTAATGGATTGGAAGATTTGCCAGATGTATCGATCACCGCTTTCTCGCAACTCCAAGGAAGTATTGACACGCTCTTGCAGCTTCCTACATACGCCTATAGCTAAAAAAACATGGACCTTCGCTTCAAGCGGGTCCATGTTTTTTTGAATGCTTAATTTTCTTCACCGATACTCAAAATCAGGCGAATATCTTCTTCGGTCATTTGTTGAAGCTGTGTTTCGTTGCCTTGGATCACTTTTTGGAAAAGTTCTCGTTTTTCTTGTTGCAGTGCATCCATTCGTTCTTCAATGGTTCCTTCAGCAATCATTCGCCAGACTTCGACAACATTTTTTTGACCGATCCGATGGGCTCGTCCAGCGGCTTGTTCTTCTACCGCCGGGTTCCACCACAAATCGTATAAGATCACGGTGTCTGCACCGGTCAGATTCAGTCCTGTTCCTCCTGCTTTTAATGAGATCAAGAAGACATCTTTTTCACCACTATTGAAGGCATCGACCATCGACAACCGATCTTGTGGCGGGGTACTGCCGCGCAAATAAAAGGATTCAAACCCTTCTTGTGCTAGCTCTTCCTCAATGATCGAAAGCATGCTAGTGAATTGAGAAAATAGCAGCACACGACGGCCATTTTCTTTGGCTGCTAAGAGTAAATCTTTGACCTGTTCAAGTTTCCCAGAAGAACCTTCATAATCCTCCACGAATAATCGTGGGTCGCAACAGATTTGCCGCAGTCGAGTCAAACCAGCTAAGATACTGATTCGATTTTTACGGAAAGACGTAGAATCCATTTGCGCGATTTCTTCCCGCATTTGCCGCAAATACGCCAAATAGATTTTCTTTTGTTCTTCTGTAAGGACACTGTAATAATTTGTCTCCAATTTTTGCGGCAAATCATGCAACACGGATTTTTTGTCTCTTCGCAAAATAAAAGGTTTGATCATTTTCGCGATTTCTTGTGTGGACAGTTCTTTAAATTTCTGTTTGTTCGGGAAAAAGCCTGGCATAATCATTTGGAACAAGGACCACAATTCTTCTAGATTGTTCTCGATTGGTGTGCCACTGAGGGCGAATCGCTGTGGAACTTCCAAGGACCGCAAGGCCTGTGCCGTTTTGGTCGCACTGTTTTTGACCATTTGCGCTTCATCTAAAATCAAACAAGTCAGATCTAGTGCTTGATAGGCATCAATATCTTGCCGCAAACTTGCATAAGAAGTGATGCGAACGTCCGCTGGCTGCGCCATCTGCCCTTCGCGCTCTTCTTTCGTTCCGCTGATGACAGTCGCTGAAATCGTCGGCGCAAACCGTTTGATCTCTTGTTGCCAGTTGAACGTTAGACTGGCAGGTGCCACGATCAATGCATTCAACTTTTGTTTCTCTTGTTTTTCTGAAAGTAAGTAGCTGATCGTCTGAACGGTCTTCCCTAACCCCATTTCATCGGCAAGAATACCGCCAAATTGATAATGGCTCAACATTTTTAACCAACGAAAGCCAACTTCTTGGTATTGCCGCAACTCAGCATGCAAGTTTTCTGGCAGCTGCGCCTCAAAGTTTTCTGGGTGGATTAAGTCTTCCGTCATTTGCTGAAAGCCCGCGCTAAAGCTGGCTTGATCAGCAAACTGCTCTTGCAGGAGCAGCCCTTGATTCATAGGAACTTGGATCGCCCCATCCTTCGCTTCGAGTGAAAGACGCAATTTTTTCAGGGCAGCACTTGCTTCTTGAAACTCTTCGGATTCCAATGAAAGGACTTGCCCATTTTCTGTGGTATAAAATTGCGCAGATTGCAACAGACTCCGCAAAACATCGTTAATCTCTGATTCTTTAATGCCGCTAACATCAAACTTGATATCTAACCAAGAACCATTTTCTTCGATGACGATTTCTGGACGATGATGTTGGGCATCAAGATAGAGTTCCCGCAGCTTCTTGCCGATGCGAACTTCACCTAGTTGTCTCAACACCGGAATCTCTCTTGTGAAAAAGGCATAGAGTTGTTCACCTATCGGGAGGTTTTTTTGCCAGTTCTTACTGCTAGCTTGATAGCCAAAGGTTTCAATAATGGCTTCGATCCGCGCTTCTTGTTGGAAATCACGTAAAATCTCTGGATGATTTTCTGGCATGTATTGATGTTTTTCATCACTTGAAAAAACGACTTCTCCATAAGTAAAATCAACTTGTAGATCTACTTGACCTTTGATTTTCCGCAAGGAGAAAACTGCTTTCAATTCAGATTCTTCGATGTCATTTTGAACCTCAGGAGCCACTTGGACACGCCCAATTTTTCGCAAATAAGGCAAAACTTTCATAAAGAGATTCGCCAGCTCTTCTTTTGGATAATCAATGATTGGCTGTTCAAACCGTTTAAACAGCTGCTGCATCGTGACATAGATCTCCTTTTGCTCGACAGTCAATTCATAAAAGGTTCCATCCAACAGCCCCCAGTTATAATAACTAAGTAAGTGGTCGAAGTCTTTTACGAACTGCAGCGGAAAATGATCCGCTTCTTTTGTGACTGAAAACGTCAATGGTTCCCCCGATTGGAAGTCTACTTGGCTGACCTTGGTTTCACCAATGGTGATTTGCGTATAGACATCATTGAATTGCAATAGCAGTTCCTTGCCGAATTCAACGGGTAGCAGCAAGTATTTTTTGTCAAGTTTGCCATTGATTTGAATGCCGGCTTGCCCCATTAATTGCTGGGTTTGCGCGATTCCTGCCAATCGATTTAATAAAGCTTGATTTTTCTCATCAAAGGCATCAGCAGAAAGGAAAAAGGTCTGTTGCTTATTGGCCGTATAGTGCTTGTTTTCTTGATACATCTGTAAAAATTTGTAAATGTCTTTGACGACATAATTCCTGGCCGTACCGCGATGCCCGACCTTCAAAGAGACGCCTAAAATATCCATCTCTTGGTGATATGGATTTGTCGCAATCGTATCTACCCGAAATTCAATCTGTAATGGTTTACTCGCTTCTTTTTCGCTGTTTATGCGGGCAAAACCATTGGAAAACATCTCTGAAGCAGAAAAGGCTTTTTTGATGGGGGTTTGTTCATTGATTTTTCGTGCTTTTCCTTGTTTGCGTAAATAGAGTTCGACGGCCACCGTATGTTTGCAATAATGGTGCTCTTCCCAATAAGGACATTGGCAATAATCCACTTCTTTGGCAGTAGCATCCAAAGTAACTAAATACAATTCTGTTCCCAGTACTTCTGCGTGCCACACATTTTTCTCTTTATCCGGTGTGACAGACAAGACACGACCTTCATTAACGTAGGTTCTACCTCGCTCAATTACTTTTTCTGGAATACTCCACTTCATAAGAGCCCTCCTCTCCTTATTCTTTTATTCGGATCCGGCTTTGCCCGCTGCCGTTAGTTTCTACGAAAACTTGCTGCAGGATTCTTGCCCGCAGTTCTCGAACATGACTGATGATCCCAATCATGCGCCCTTCATTTTCGATCATTTCTAATGCTTCCATCGCCATTTCCAATGATTCTTCATCAAGCGATCCAAAGCCCTCATCAATAAAGAGGGCTTCGATCTCGATCCCACCAGCTCGTTGCTGGATCACATCTGCCAAAGAGATCGCCAACGCTAGGGCAGCAATAAAGCTTTCGCCGCCTGAAAGTGTATGAGCTCTTCTGACTTGTCCCGCATTATCGTCATATATGTCAATTTCTAAGCCTGTTGAGCTTCGATAGCTCCCGACTTTATCCGCTAATTCAAATTGATAGCGGCCACGAGTCAACCGAGCCAAGCGTTCATTGGCGACTTCTAAGATCTCTGTCAGAAATTGCTGCAGTACATACCGTTCCAAGCTGGTTTTTTTGACGTTTTCGCCGTTGATGGTTTCTGCCAACTGCTGAAGTTGGCCTAATTGGGCCAGTTCTTCGACATTTTGCTGATAAATGACCTGCAGCTCGTCAAACAACCGTTGATTGCCGTTGACTTTCTCCTGTTTGCGAACTGTTTCTTGCTGTAGTTCCTCCATCACGGTCTGCAACTGAAGGTAGTCAGCTTCCAATTGGTTTAAATCTATCGCAGCTTGCTCTTTTAACTGTGCATCTAACAATGCTAGCCGTTGCTGAACAAACACCGTTTCTTGCTCATAGGTTTTGATTTCTTCTGAGAGAACGGTTGTTTGAGCGGCTTGGGCAATCAATTCCCGCATCGTTTCTTCAGTCATACCAGCTTCTTGGAGTCGCTGCGTCAGTCGTTGTTCTGCTTTTGTCTTAGCCGCTTGCTTTTCTTCAAAAAATTGCTGCAGATTTTTCAGCTTCTCTGAAAGAATCGCTTGCTGTTCGTTTAGCTGCGCTTCTTGTCGGGCATCAGCCTCAATTTGTTGCGTATATTCCCTCAGTAAACCATTGGTTTTTGCTAAATCGGCTTGTAATTGTTCATACGTTGCGCCTGCAAGTTGTTCCTGTAAAGAAGCCAATTTCCCCTCCGCAAGCTGGCGCGCTTCTTGGGCTTTTTTCGCTTGCTCACTGACTTGCTGATAGGACTCATTTAACGTTGCTAATTTCTCATTTACTGCCTGATGTTTCTTCTGCGCGTCTTCATAAGAAGCGGCTTTTTGTTGATTGAAAGATTGCCGTTTCTTTAGTTCCGCTACCGTCGTTTCCTCGGTAATCGTCTCTTGGTTTTCTATCGGCTGCAAGGCAGCAAATGCCTGTTGAACTGTAGTCCAAGCGAATGCCACTTGCTTCTGCGCAGCAGCACTGGTGGCTTGCCATTCGCTGATTCGCAATGTGGCTTGCTCCTGCAGCGTTTGATTTGCCGATACTTGCTGCTGGATCTTCGTCAATTTTTCTTGTGTTTGCTCAAGTCTTTGTTCACTGGCAATGATGTCTTCGATGCGATAGGTCGTGTGCTCCTGTGTATTCGGATGATCCAATGATCCGCAAACCGGACAGGGTTCATTTTCTTCCAGCAAAAGACGAAGCCGAGCAATTTGCATTCGAGCATTTTGACTGGTTTCTTGTTTTAACGTTTTTTGCAGCTCCAGCAAGGATGCTGCTAATTGCTGTTGTTCAAGAACCAACTCCGAATGAATTTGTTGCTGTTCCCCTGCTTTTTGCTCGGCTTCACGAAACAGCATTTTTGCCTGCTGCCATTTTTCTACCTGAGCCTGCGTTTCTACCAATTTCACCGCTTCTGCTTGAAACCCTCGCAAGGTGTCGATTTCTTCTGCAAGATGCTGTGCTTGCGTTTTGGCACTTGCTTGCGCTTGATTTATTTTCGTTAACTCGATGGTCTGTTGTTGTGCGGCTTTTTCAAGCTGCGCCACTTCCTCTTGCTGGGCTTGTGTGCGCTGTGCTAGCGGGATCTGCTGCTGGATTCGTTGAACTTTTTGACTAGCAGCTTCCTGTTTTTTCTTGATGCCGTCAATCAACGATCGTTGGTCTTGCCAGCTTATTTGTTGCTGCTGAATTTCTTGCAGTTGCTGCTTTGTTTCGTTGATTTGCTGAGCAGCTTGCTGTGCTTCTTTCACTCGTTCTTCTTTTTGCTGCATGATTTCTTGATGATCAAGCGCCCACACCAACTGGTTCAACTGGGCTTTTTTCTGAGCGATCTCGTTTTTTTTAGCATGCAGCTCTCGGGCTTTTTCTTGTAGACCTTGCCTTTCGATCCGCGCATTTTCGATTTCTTTTGCACGGTAAAAAGCCTCTTGCGCAGCTTTCATTTCTTGCATTGTCTGGTCTTTTCTCTGCAATAACTGCTGAAGTTGGATCTGTTGTTTTTCTAAATCTTGCCCCCACAAAGTCAGACATTCCGCAACCGTTAAAACTTCCTGCTCTTCTTCCCATTCAAAACGCTCCATGATCTGCGAAGCGACTAGTTGCTGCTGTTCAAGCTTTCTGCTTTGCGCTTTGACTTGTTCTTTTAGCCATTCATTAAATTGCTGGTACATTTCCGTACCAAATAGATTTCGCAAAACGCGTTCTTTCTCATTACTGCTAGCAATCAGAAAATTACGAAATTCTCCTTGCGGCAACATCATGATTTGAAAAAACTGTTTGGCATCCAGTTGCAGCAGATCCTTGATAAACGCATCAACCTCTGTCCGTTTACTGATCTGCTTTTTCTCTTTGCCATCTGCGTCAAAAATCGTCAATTGAACTTTTGCCGTTTGGTTGGTGACCCCGTCACCACGTTTTTTTGCTAACGTTTGTTCCGGTTTCCGTTGGATCTGGTAGGTAAAACGCTGATGTTCAAAAGTAAAGGTGACGCTGGTCTCTTCGGTTGGTGAAGCAAACATCGAACGCATTTCTTTGCCTGAACGCAGATTCCCCGATGTTTCACCAAATAAGGCAAATGTCATGCCATCGAAAATCGTCGTTTTTCCTGCACCAGTTTTACCGCTGATCAAAAACAACCCGCCAGCTTGCAGCTGACTGAAATCCAATTTTTCATCGATGAATGGCCCAAAATTTTTCATTTGTAAAGACTTTGGTTGCATGACTATTCCCTCTTTTCCACGACAAATGCTTCATTTAACCCTTGTTCGATCCATTTGGTTTGTGAATCGAGCAATGAATCTCCTGTCATCTCTTGAAAGAAATGACTGATCAAAGTCTGTGGATCGGTTTCTCGTGTCGTTAATTGTCTTTTTTTTGTCTGTTCCCGTCCATTCAACCGTTCGACAGATAAAACAAACGGATAAATTTTTCGCAACTGATTCATCATATTTGGGATCACAGCACGATCCGTCAGCAGAAAATGCCAAAACGCCTCACGATCCAGATCACGGTAAAAAACCGGATCGATCAACTCCTCAAAGGACGCCGTCAGCTGCTGGATATCCCTTTTTGGTGTCAACGGAATAAATTCATTGGTATCTTTTACGGTATCAACAAGATAGATCCCTTTTTGGTTCGTCCGTTCAGAAAGAGAAAATTTCAGCGGTGAGCCGCTGTAGCCGATTTTCGGATGTTTCAGAGCCGTATTGGCATGTAAATGGCCTAAAACCACCCGATCAAAAGGTGCAAAAGCGGTGGTCGGCACACTGTCCAATCCGCCAACTTGAATTTTCGTTTCAGAATCCGTTTGGCTAGCGCCCGCCACAAAGAAATGGGTCACTAATACTTGTTTTTTTGACGAATCAAAGTGCTTGGTCATCTCCTCAATCACTCTTTGGACACTATCTGAAATTTTCATTAACGGTTCGTCAAAAAATATCCGGGCCTCGATCGGTTCGAAATAAGGCAGTAAAAAGAATTGTGTATCGTCAAACTCAACCGGTTGCAAACTTTGTTCGATGCTGGTGGACAGATAAAAACGTGTTTGCTGAAACCACTGACTACCGGTTTCTAGTCGCGTTGGGCTATCATGGTTTCCTGAGATAGCCAATAATGGAAGTTCATTCGTTAAATTGATTTCAGCGATTTTTTCATTTAGTAATTTGACTGCATCAACAGCAGGAACAGAACGATCATAAAGGTCCCCCGCAATGACGATGGCATCGACCTTTTCTGTTCTTGCTAGCGCTATGATTTGATCAATGATTGCTCGTTGGTCTTCCAGCAGATCATAGCCATGTAGTTTTTTTCCGATGTGCCAATCAGCTGTATGTATAAAGCGCATTTCTTCACCTTCTTAAAAAATATCCTTCCAATCATTATACCACTTTCCCTGATAGTTAGACATCTCTCTTCCAGCGAAATTTCATTTACCGCCCATTTTTGATAAAAATAACGAGCACCTAACATCATTATGTTGAAATTTTTTTTCAATGATAAATATATACCTTGAAATATAATTACACTTCATTTACAATGAGTGTGAAATCGAATTCAACAATCGCTTTCATCACTATTTTATAAAGAAAGGAGAAACGCTATGCTTGCAATAGGACTCATGTCAGGAACCAGTTTGGATGGGATCGACGCTGCTTTAGTAAAAATCAATGGCTGCGGCACCGAAACTGCTGTACAGCTGATGGAAATGGTCACACTACCCATTGGTGAAGAATTGAAGGAACGAATAAAAACCGCTTGTGATCCAGGGGGATCAAATGTTCCCCTCATCTGCCAATTAAATACTGAATTAGGGTATCAATTTTTGAAAGCGTGTCAAATCCTCTGCCAAAAAGCTGGTATTGAAGAAAAAAGCATTGATTTTGTTGCCAGCCACGGACAAACGATCTGGCACTCCCCCGATGCTGATCCAGCGAAAAACAGCACCTTGCAAATTGGCGAACCTTCGATTATCGCTTATGGCTTACAAACGAAAGTCGTTGCCGATTTTCGAGTGATGGATATGGCTGCTGGTGGTCAAGGCGCCCCTCTTGTTCCTTATACAGACTATCTGCTCTATCAATCAGACACCAAAAATCGTTTGCTGCAAAATATTGGCGGCATCGGCAATGTTACTGTACTACCAAAAAGTGGCGGCTTAAACGAGCTGTATGCCTTTGATACAGGTCCAGGGAATATGGTCATCGATGAATTAATGGTTCAGCTATTCGGTCAGCCTTATGATGCGTTTGGTGAAACAGCCCGAGCGGGAGCAATTATACCCACCTTGCAAAAGGAATTAAGAACTCATTTTTATTTGTCCCAGCAACCGCCGAAAAGCACCGGGCGTGAGCTTTTTGGAAAACAATTCGTGCAGCAGTTATTGACCAAGTATCCCGAAGCAGCACCTGAAGACTTGGTGAGGACTTTAACCGATTTCACCGCTTTTTCCATCGCTGACAGTTACCAACGGTTCATTTTTCCTCAGTTGGGAACAAACGATATGGAAGTGATTCTCTCGGGCGGCGGTGCCCATAATCATCTGCTGATTGAGCTGATCCAAGGCTATTTACCCGAATCAGTAGCCGTTGTAACACAAGATGACATTGGCGGTTCGAACGATGCCAAAGAAGCGGTGGCTTTTGCCATCTTAGGAAATGAAACCCTTCACAGCCGTGTCAATAATGCCCCTGCAGCAACCGGGGCAGCCCAAGGCGTGATTTTAGGAAAAATCATTCCGAATCCATGGGAAGCAAAAATGTGAAACACCTTAGGAGGATAAACCATGTTAGATAAATTCACTCAATTCATCGAGCGCCATTTGGCAGGACCAATGGAAAAACTTGGCAGCCAGCGTCACTTGCGGGCGGTTCGTGACGGGATCGTCTCAACCTTGCCATTGATCATCGTCAGTTCGTTCTTTATGATTTTAGCCTTTCCACCGCTGCCTCAAAGTTGGGGCATCTATCAATTCTTGTCTAGCAATGCCACAACGATCTTATTGCCTTATCGAATGACGATGTACATTATGAGCTTGTATGCGGCATTTGGGATCGGATACAGTCTTTCTCGCTCTTATAAGCTTGATGGTCTTTCTGGTGGGATCCTAGCTACGACCGCCTTCTTACTGACCTTCACCCCGGTCAATATCCCAGCAGAAGCTTTGGATGCTGCTGGAACGGTCGGCTTTGTCTTACCAATGGCTAATTTAGGGAGTGCTGGAATGTTCGTGGCGATCATCACCTCGATCCTTGCTGTTGAAACCTATCGATTAACGGACAAATCGAAATTTAAAATCACGATGCCAGAACAAGTCCCACCAGCAGTCGCTCGCTCTTTCGAAGCCTTGACCCCTACTTTAGTCATTATTTTAGGAATGGGCGCGATCACTTACTATATCGGTTTTGACTGGCACACGATCGTTGCAAAAGTCGTCGATCCTTTAGTCAGTGCCGCAGATACCTTGCCAAGTGTACTTTTGATCACCTTCTTGACGACCTTCTTCTGGTCATTCGGGATCCATGGTGCTTCTATCGTTGGGTCACTGGCTCGTCCATTATGGTTACAGTTGTTAGAAGGAAATACCACAGCGCTTGCTTCAGGAGATATGATTCCCAATATCGCAGCCGAACCATTTTATCAATGGTTCATCTGGATTGGTGGGGCGGGTTCAACGATTGGTTTGGCTATCTTGTTAGCGTTTCGCACCAAATCGGAATTCGGTTCAAAACTAGGAAAAACAGCCTTAATCCCAGCTATTTTCAACATCAACGAACCACTGATTTTTGGTACACCGATCGTTTTGAACCCAATCTTGATCCCACCTTTCATCATTGCACCACTGATCAATGGCGTCATTGCGTGGGTCGCTACCTCAGCTGGTTTAGTCAATGCAGTTACGGTCAATGCCCCTTGGACGTTGCCTGGACCCATTGGCGCTTTCTTAGCGACTGGCGGCGATTGGCGTGCGATCGTGCTAAATGTTCTTTTGATTCTTTTATCGATCCTGATCTATTACCCATTCGTAAAAATCTATGACAAAAACGAATTGGAAAAAGAAAATCAACCAGTCGCACAATAATGTGTAAATAAAGGTCGTACGAAGTACCCACCAAGACAAACAGAAGAAGCGGTCCTCAGCAGCTTTTTCCAATGCCAAGAGGTGCTTCGTGCGTTTTTTTAGAAAGAAGGAAAACCATTGAAACGAGAAATTGGCCTTTCGATTTACCCCGACCATAGCGATCCGTTACTGGATCAAGACTATTTAAAAAAAGCTGCTGCCCTTGGTTACTCTCGCTTATTTATGAGTATGCTAGAAGTCAGCGAAGGCAAAGAGACCGTCAGAAAAAAATTCTCTTCGATTATCGGGTTTGCCAAGAACCTTGGCTTTGAAACGATATTAGATATTTCGCCAGCTGTTTTTAGTGATCTGGCGATCTCTTATGACGATCTTAGCTTCTTTGCAGAATTAGGTGCGGACGGTATCCGCTTGGATCAAGGGTTTGATGGCAATAAAGAAGCCCAGCTGACCTTTAATCCATTTGGCTTGGCGATTGAATTGAATATGAGTAATGATGTGAACTATTTAGAAAATATCCTTTCTTATCAAGCCAATGAACCTTTTTTATATGGCTGCCACAATTTTTATCCCCAACGAGGCACAGGCTTAACGGAGGCTTTTTTCCGCAGCTGCAGCCAACGTTTCAAAAAATATGGGTTGAAAACAGCCGCCTTCATCACTAGTCAATCAGCCAAAATTGGTCCTTGGGAAGTCAATGATGGTCTGCCAACCTTAGAATCTTGTCGCGATTTACCATTGGCGCTGCAAGGAAAGCTGCTTTTTGCTTCTGGGTTGATCGATACGGTGATTATTGGCAATGCCTATGCGTCGGATGCAGAACTGAAAGCTCTGGCGGCGATCGATCGCTACAAACTGACCTTTGGCGTTTCCGTAGAAGCAGAAGCCAGCGAAATCGAACGGAGGATTTTAGCTGAAACCAATCATTTTCGTCGCGGTGACAGTAATGCGTTAGTCGCTCGTTCCACACAATCACGGGTGAAATACCGTCCCATCGAAAACCTCCCTCATACAAACCAAGAACCGTTTGCTTATGGGGACATCGTTATCGGCAATGATACCTTTGGTCAGTACAAAAACGAATTGCAGATCGTTTTGACCCCTCACCAAGACGCCCGAAAAAACAAAGTCGGCGCTATTCCCAAAGAGGAGTTGCCTTTGTTGGAATATTTGAAACCATGGACCAAATTTGCTTTCGAATTGTTGGATTAAATCGTTAGAAAAAAGCCGCTGATCACAAAAGGATCAGCGGCTTTTCTTGCGTATTAATCTTCTCTTTTGGACTCATCGATTTGATAAACAAATGACGGATCGATCGCTTGATCCAGTGTGTCAAATGCACCTTGGATGCGCCGTTCCACTTCCGCCAAGCCCTCTTTGTCCATCTTTTTGATGTCACTGATGTCAATGGGCTCCCCAAAGCGGACGGTCACTCGCTTGCGTTTAAATAAATCCTTTAACGTCAGCGGTCCTTGATAAACAGAGGGAACGATCTTGACTTTGGCCATTTTTGCGATCAACGCCATGCCACCTTTTAAAGCCGTTGCATGTCTGGTACCACTTGGAAACATGATCAAGCTAAGATCGGTTTCCTTCAAGATTTTGACTGGCGTCTTTACCGCACTCGGTCCCGGTTTGTCCCGTTTGACTGGAAAAGCATTGGCATGGATCAAAATGAACCGTAAAATCGGGTTTTTGAACAGCTCTTCTTTCGCCATAAAACTAAATTTCTTTGGCCGAGCAGCCACTGCTAGGTACAATGGATCCCACCAGGTTCGGTGAGGAGCCACTAAAATATAGTTTTCATTTTTAGGTAAAACCTCTTTGTTTTGATAACGAGCATTGCCGTTGATCAAAAATAATACTACGCGAACCACACCGCGCATAAAGCGAAAAAACATACTCATTTTCCTTTCTATTTCTCTCCTATTCAAGTATGCAAAAAAACGGTTTAAATGACAAGCATTTTTTAGCGTTTCCCATTATTCTTAATCGTAGTATAATACATTGAAATGAATTTAGAACAGGAGTATGCTTCATGTTGCAACCGAACGAACGCATCGACCAATTGTATGCCGATGACATCAAGATCATTCAAAGTTCCGAAGTTTTTTCTTTTTCATTAGATGCTGTCTTATTAGCAAATTACGCTAGAGTGCCAAAAAGAGGTGTGATCGTTGACCTTTGTGCAGGGAATGGTGCAGTCGGTTTATTTATCAGCAAAAAAACGACCGCTCATATTTATCAGGTCGAATTACAGGAACGCTTAGCGGATATGGCGCAGCGCAGTATCGAATTAAACAACTTGCAAGACCAGCTGACGGTCTATCCTATGGACTTGAAGGACCTCTTTCAAAAAATCAAACCTGATTCCGTCGATCTTTTGGTCTGCAATCCGCCTTATTTTAAAAATGTACCGACGGCGATCAAAAACCCGAATCCCTATTTAGCGATCGCACGGCACGAGATCACCACAACTTTAGATGAAGTGATCCAAACCGCAAGCAAAGCATTAAAAATGAACGGACGGTTTGCGATGGTTCATCGACCGGATCGCTTTCTTGATATTTTGGACCATATGCGTGCCCATCGAATCGCCCCAAAACGCGTCCGCTTCGTCTATCCGAAAGTAGGCAAAGAGGCAAATATTTTATTGATTGAAGGAATCAAGGATGGTAAGGCGGATGGCTTTAAAATTGATTCCCCTCTCATTACCTATGATGAAACAGGTGCCTATAGTTCAGAAGTGAAGGCGATGCTCTATGGCTGCTGAGAATCATTATTTTTATGTCTTGCGTTGCAACGATCAGTCCTTCTACGGTGGTTATACCACAGATTTGAGTCGCCGCTTATTAGAGCACAACAAAGGGATCGGGGCAAAATATACCCGTCCTGCTAGTCGCAGACCTTTGCAAATGATTCATGCAGAAAGCTTTTCCACTCGCAGTGAAGCCACTCAAGCAGAAGCCGCCTTCAAAAAATTGTCTCGCAAAAAGAAAGAGGACTACCTGAGCAGCCATAGCGAGAGTAATGTTATCTGACCAAGCAAAAAAACTACCTGCGCAAGGAAGATTCCTGCTTGAGGAAACTTCCTTGCGTGACTTAGGTAGTTTTCTTTTATGGTTATTCATTCCTATTCGGTAACGCCCATTGGGTTTGACTTTTCCCGAATTCTTTCGGGATCACAGAATCAACGGATTGATATTCGAGGGTTTCTTGGGTCTTTGGAATCGTAATTGCCGTTAAATAGTTGTTGGTTTCGGAATAGAATCCAATTGTTTCAAAGGAAGGATCCGTCAAATGGTATTGAACCCCCTGCAGTTTAGCAGTTGTTTCCTCTTCCACAAATGTCGGTTGATAGCGAGCATAGTAAACCTGGGCGCCCATTTTAAAATATACGGAGTTATGAGCAGAACCAAGATATTCAATCTCCCGTTCCACCGGTATTGCTTGATAGATCCCTAAAGTTTCAATCGCTTCATTGCTTTGGATGCGCTGATAAATTGCTGTAGTATCAGATTCATAATATTTATAGCCTAGAAACATTTTTTCGCGGTCCCGGATATTCGGTGTGATCAGCGCATTATACGTTTTGAATTCACCATACATTTGATCACCAATAAAAAAACCTAATAGACACGTAACGACTATGCCGCCAAGCAATAGCGTCACTTTCGGGTTGCGATTTTCTCGATAAAGCAGAACCATCAGGAACCCTAATAACGCAATCAAACCAACCACCATGAGAATTGGTAGGATCACATAGTAAAAACGCTCACTTTGCAGCCATTTTTCGCTCGTCATAAATGCAATCATTTTTTCTTCCACTTCGATTCCTCCCTGCCCACTGTTTTTCCCTTGGTCAAACAGTAGAAGGATCGTCCTTTCATCCCTTTTCTTGTCAGTGACTCTTACGACGCATAATTCACATGTAAATTCTTATGAAATTAATTTTACCATAAGTATGTATAAAAGATAAGTATTCGTTGGATTGCTTTTTACGACCAGCATCCATTGACAAAAGGAGGGTTTTATCAGATAATATTAATGCTAATCGGGAATGAATGTCTCCCTCAGTTCTTACTGAAACCGCAATTTTGCTAATGACTTCTACCACTTTTTTTAGTGTGTAGTAGTCATTTTTTATTTTCACTCGTTCGTCATAGTTGCAAGAGCATTATTCCTATCTTTTTTAAAGGATCGTGATTGAAATGAAGAAACAAAAAACAATGTATTTTGAACTGGTTGCATTAGGATTGCTCAGTCTGGTGATTGGGGTGCTTGCTGGAGCCGTTGATACTTTCTTTGGTAAAATCCTACTTTCCTTAAGTGCCTTTCGTGAAAGTCATTTTTTGCCCTTGATTCTCTTTTTACCAATTATCGGTATTTGCTTTACTTTCCTGTTCCAAAAGTATGGTGACCGAAGTCCTCAAGGAATGAATTTAGTGTTTTTAGTCGGACATGAAGAAGAAAAAGACATTCCGTTGCGCTTGATCCCATTTGTGATGGTGGGAACCTGGCTAACGCATTTATTTGGAGGAAGTGCCGGCAGAGAAGGGGTGGCAGTTCAATTAGGAGCCACCATTGCCAATCGTTTAGGGAAATGGCTGCGACTAGAGAAGTATGCCAGCACCCTGATCATGATTGGGATGGCTGCGGGATTTGCTGGTTTATTTGAAACCCCGATCGCTGCGACGTTCTTCGCACTGGAGGTACTTGTCATCGGTAAATTCAGTCATCATGCACTCTTACCGACTTTGCTGGCTGCTTTCACCGCTAGTACGACTTCTCAATTGTTAGGATTAGAAAAGTTTAGTTTTGCTTTGTCACCGTCCCCCGATTTGACTTTGGCTGTTTTTCTGAAATTACTTTTGATTGGCTTACTATTTGGTATTGTTGGCGGCAGTTTTGCGGGATTATTAGAAACGATGAAACGGATCATGAAACGACGGTTTCCTCATCCTCTCTGGCGTATCGGCATCGGTTCACTCGTACTGGTCTTACTTTTTGTCCTTTTGTACCATGGTCGTTATTCAGGTTTAGGAACGAATTTGATCAGCGCCAGTTTTGCTGATCAACCCATTTATTCTTATGACTGGCTGTTTAAGTTGGTGTTAACCGTACTGACCATCAGTATTGGTTTTTTGGGTGGGGAAGTCACCCCTTTGTTTGCGATCGGCGCCTCTTTGGGCGTCGTGCTGGCACCACTCTTTGGACTGCCCATTGAACTGGTGGCAGCCCTAGGCTATGCCAGTGTCTTTGGCAGTGCTACTAGCACTTTATTTGCACCAATCTTTATCGGTGGGGAAGTTTTTGGTTTTGAAAATCTGCCCTTGTTTGTGATCGTCTGCTCCGTCGCCTACTTTGTCAGCAACCCCTATAGTATCTATCCCTTACAAAAGTCATTGGCAGATGGGAAATGATGTACTTTTGATCCCTCATCCAGAGTAAAAGAAAAAACCGCGAACAAATCGCGGTTTTTTTCTTATTTCGCACGTTTCAAGTAGGTACCTTCAGCTGTATTGATTTCTAGCATTTCGCCTTCTTCAACAAAGTCAGGAACATTGACAACTAAGCCCGTTTCCATCGTTGCTGGCTTGCCTGAACCAGTCACAGTCGCCCCTTTGATTGATGGCTGTGTTTCAACGACTTTCAAGATCACACTTGATGGTAATTGCACGCCGATTACTTCGCTGCCGAAGAATTGGATTTTTACTTCCATATTTTCAAGAATGAATTTCATTTCTTCTTCGACCACTTCAACTGGAATTTCGTATTGTTCATACGTTTCCAGATCCATGAAGAATGCTGTATCATCCATTGTGTACAAATATTGTACAGCTTTCGTATCGATATGCGCTTTTTCAAATTTTTCTTCGGGACGGAAGGTTGTATCGTAAGTCGAACCAGTCCGAACGTCTCGTAATTTCATACGCATAACCGTATTTCCCTTACCTGGTTTGTGATGGCTAGCATCTAATACTTTGATAAGTTTGCCGTCTTGAACGAATGTCATTCCAGCTCTTAAGTCACTTGCATTGATCATAATTTTGAAATCTCCTTCACTATGTGATAATCCTTGTCTATTGTATCAAAAAAAGCTGCTTTATTCTAGCTAAATCAGTGGGAAGGTCGCACAAGTTTACGGCGTTTCTCCATATAGTGAGGGTCATACTCATCTGTCTCAATATAAATATAGACTTTTTTATCTGCCATCTGGTGTCGAATCTCGGCTTCAATCTCATTAATGATCTCATAGCCGATCTCTTCTTGTTTTGCGGCAATATCAACTTTTGCCGCAATCAAAATTTCTGCTGGTCCTAAATGCACCGTTTTAACATCAATCAAGCGATCAACATCTGGCCGTTCAAATGCTCTTTTGATCACTGATAGATCCCGTTTTGTGACACTTTCGCCAATCAGTAGACTATAAAATTCGCGGGCTAAGAAAATGGCTGCTACCATCAATAAGAGACCAATCAATAAACCACTGAAGGCATCAAAAAATGCGTTCCCCGTAATCATGGTTAAAATCGTACCAAATAGTGCGATCATTAGGCCGATCATTGCACAAAAGTCTTCTGTGAAAATAATCAGAATCTCACTATGCCGACTTTCTTTCAAAAAACGATAGATTGGTTGACGTTCCACATTCAGTTCGCGGATCTCCTTGATCGCGATCCACAACGAACTTCCTTCAACGATCATCCCGAAAATCAAAATAGCGATCACCAACCAAGCGTTACCAACTTCATGGGCAGGATGCAGCAGCTTTTCTACCGCTTCCATCACACCGAGTGCGCCCCCACCAAAGAAGAGCATCATGGCAACGATCGTGCTGAAAAAATATTTCGCTCGACCTTCACCAAACTGATGCAGTTCACTTTGTCCCTTTGTTGCCCGTTTATCCCCGATCAACAAAAAGATTTGATTGCTACAATCTACGACACTATGAATGCTTTCATTCAGCATGGCCGCACTGCCACTTAGTGCATAACCGACAAACTTACTGATTGCCACCAAAATGTTTGAGATCAAGGCAGCGATGACCGCCATCATGCCATTTGCTTTCTTTTCCACACCTAACGCTTCCTCTCATCAATAAACTCCCTGCTTTATACTCAGCTATTCTTCTCGAATGAATCATGGCTGACTAAACGCCTTCAATCAACAGGTGCTTGTTTTTTTAGCTTCGCTTCTCGGCGGCTGATTTTTTTGGTCCAAAAACCGCCTGAAATATACTTGGGTTCATAACTGATGATGAACGCTCGTTCTTCCACTGCTTTGATCGTCTGATAGAGCTTTTTCTCACTTTTTCTTTGGGAGAGAATCTCTAAAATCAGTCGCGGTCCTTCTAAGCCTTCTCCATAACTTTGTGTAACTCCGTAGCCTTCTTGTCGTAAGATCTTAGGCAAACTTTTTTCCTCATCCGTATTACTAGGCAAGATCACGGTAACCATTGTGTACCCGAGAGCCAGCTTATCTTCGATTTTGATCCCGATACTGACTCCAGCGGCATAGCCTAGCGCATAGAACAAGAGATTCAGTGGGTTATCTAAACGATCCAATACCATAGATAATCCTAAAATATAGATCGTGATCTCAATCATACTCACTAATGGGGCAATCACACGATACCCTTTCATTGTCAATAAAAATCGCAATGTATTCAATGTAACATAGGCGAGATTGATAAAGAAAATCATCGCCAGCATTTGTAGATCAACTTCCATCTTTGATTCCCCCTTGTTCTTAGCATATCAAAAGGTCAGCGAAAATTAAAATATTTGAGCAGGGGTTAACTACTAAAACACTATAATAAAATCAATCAAACACCTCCATGAATAATAGCACCGTTTTTTTCAAAGACGCTCAGAAAATGAGTACACAATTTGCGATTCACTCCCTTTCATAATCTACAAAAACCAGTTTCTCCCTCGAGTGATGCAGACCTCCGACTGTCATACATTCATTTGTTACAATGACTACTCAAAAAACCAGTTAGATTTAAGCTTCTAACTGGTTTGATCCGTATTCTTTCTTTCAATTCAGGTTCCTGCTATTTATTTTCTGTTTGCTAAGTTACTCCGAACGAAAATAACCGTTTGCTGAATCCTCCCGTTGATCGTCTTCAATCATTCCTTGTAAAGAACGATCTAGAACGGACCGCTTTTTATCGCCATTTTTTTTGTTATTAGCGCGAAACTCACTACGAGTCATCCCCACCGATTGGGGGCGATTGAATTTCTTTACCGTCGGATCATTTTCTTCTTTGACTTGGTAGGCTGCTGGTTCGTTATCAAATAACAAATAACTTTCTTGTTTTTTTGCCATTGCATCCATCAGGTCATCAGACGTAATTTCTGGTTTTTGTTCATCAGGGATTATTGAAGCTGGGATATATTTAGGAACAAAATACGAACGACCTGAGTACTCTTTTTTTGGTGATGAAGCTACTTCCGCTCGTTCTTGTTTGCTTGTGACTTGATAAGAAGAGTGCTTAGCATCCTTGCCAAAAAAATTGGTTTTTCCTGTCGGCATCTGCTCTTTCACCGGACGTTTTCCATACTGAGGTAAGTTGGCACGGTGGTTGGCGAGTTCTTCTTTTTGACGCACATTATGTCCGCGATCCCGTTGGCTTGACTGCACTTTACGCTGCAAAGATTGATTTTCTTCCTTGTGAGAATGACTCACGGTGTCTTTGATTTCTGTTAAAATCCAATCATCTGCTTTACTGAAGGCGGGGCGATGCTCAGATTGCAGTTTCACCCCATCTGTATCATCATAAGCAGGAAAACGGAAGTGTTTTCGTTTCACATCTAAATAATTTGCCACTGTACTCATCCTCTTACATACATTTTTTTCATCATACCACAAATAAAAGAGAATTTCACGAAAGACTACACCATTTCAACCGAAGTCACTTCAACTGTTCCCCAAGGGAGGCACTGACTCCGTCAAGCTTGCCGCATTTGGTTCTTTGATATGGGCAAATAATGGATCGATCTGCCAAATATCTGCTGCATAATTTCGCACCGTTTCATCCGCTGAAAACTTCCCAGCATTCGCAATATTCATTAGACTGATTTTTTGCCAGCGATGGGTATCTTGATAAGCAATATCTACCCGATGCTGTGCATCACAATAGGCGTGGAAATCTCTTAATAAAAAGTACTCATCATTGTATTTCAAAAGTGAATCAAAGATCTCGCGACCTTCTACTTGGATATTCGGGATCGTCCCATCTATAAAGGCATTGACTACCCGTTGTAATACTGGATCTGACTCATAATACGCATAGGCGGAATAATTACGCTGGGCGTAATACTGATACACTTCTTCTTCCGTTAGCCCAAAGATTGCAATGTTTTCATCACCGATCGCATCTCGAATCTCAATATTCGCACCATCTAAAGTGGCGATCGTTACTGCCCCATTCAGCATTAATTTCATATTACTTGTTCCCGATGCTTCTTTTGAAGCCAACGAAATTTGTTCACTGACATCCGCTGCTGGAATAATTTTTTCTGCCAAAGAAACGTTGTAATTTTCTAAAAAAACAACCTTGATTTTGTCATTGATGCTTTCATCATTATTTATCATATTCGCCACTTCATTGATGACTTTGATGATTGATTTGGCATAGTGATAGCTTGGTGCTGCTTTAGCGCCAAAGATAAAGACTCTTGGATGAAACGTTGCAGTCGGATCGTCTTTGACCTCAAAGTAGAGCTTCAAGATGTGCATGAGATTTAACAATTGTCGCTTGTAGGCATGTAGTCGTTTGATTTGCACATCAAAGATTGCTGTTGGGTCAACTGTGACACCAGTCGTATGTTGAATGTAACGAGCCAGCGCTCGTTTATTGCTCATTTTTGCGTCGGCAATTTGTTGCAGAACGGTTTCGTCCTCATAATAGTTTTTGAGCAGTTGCAGGTCTAATGGATCATTGCGCCAGCTTGTACCGATGGACTGATCCAGCACTTTGGCTAATGGTTGATTGGCTAGCTGAAGCCAACGCCGTTGCGCGATGCCGTTGGTCTTATTGTTGAAACGGGCAGGATAAATAAGATAAAAGTCATGGAGTACCACTGATTTTAGTAAATCAGAATGGAGCTTGGCTACGCCATTGACACTGTGGCTGCCGACGATCGCGAGATGTGCCATATGGACTTGATCATCAATAATGATTCGCGTCCGTTCCAGTAAGGCTTGCGGATGGACCCCTTGCATCGTTTCCACAAAACGGCGATCAATTTCTTTGATGATCTGATCCATTCTTGGCAAAACTTCTTCAATCATGCGCACAGGCCATTTTTCTAAAGCTTCCGCCATAATCGTATGGTTCGTATAACTCATGACTTTCACGGTAATCGACCACGCTTTTTCCCAAGCAAGACCTTCTTCATCAACTAAAATGCGCATCAGTTCTGGGACACAAAGGGCTGGGTGCGTATCATTGATGTGGATCGCTACTCGTTCACTCATCATGGACAAAGGTAAATTCAATTTTTTATAATAACGGACGATACTTTGGATCCCTGCAGATACAAAAAAGTATTCTTGCATCAGCCGAGTCCGTTTGCCTGTCTCATTGGAATCATCAGGATACAAGACCGCTGTCAGATTTTCCAATGCTTGACGCGATTCTAGTGTGGCATAGTGCGCCTCATCTTCTGCAGGGACCTCAACACTCCATAAGCGCAAGGTGTTGAGATGGTGATTTTGATAGCCAACCATTGCTGTATCATAAGGAACCGCCCGCCAGGTAAAGCCACCTTCATAGACTGGGGCTAATTTTCCGTCCTCTCCGGTAACGAGATAGACCTGTCCGCCGAAACGAATTGGCACCGCCTTGCTTTCTTTGCGAACTTCCCAAACATTCCCCGAACGCAACCAATCATCGGGCAATTCTACTTGATGACCGTCAATAAATTTTTGTTTAAATAATCCGTAGCGATAGCGAATCCCATTGCCATTTCCCGGCAAACCTAAAGAAGCTAATGAATCCATAAAACAAGACGCCAAGCGACCCAGGCCCCCGTTGCCTAAAGCCATGTCTTTTTCTGTTTCCGCAACATCGTCAAGTGAAACCCCTAGCTCTTCAAAAACGGCTTCTGCTTGCTCCAACAGCTGCATATTCAACAGATTGCTCTTTAACATTTTGCCGGGTAAAAATTCGATAGAAAAATAATACGCTTGTTTTTGATCCTCCAACAAGAGATTTTTTCTGGTCTGGCGCCAGTCTTCTGAATACAATTGCTTCACAACATTGGCTAGTGCCTGAAACAATTCCTGCGGCGATGCTTCATCGATCTCTATCGCAAACAGTTCGTGCACGTTGGTTTCTAGCAGTTCACGCAATCGTTCTTTTGTCATAGGGTTACACTCCTTTATGCTAACCGTTTATAAAAAAGAAGAATTCTTGCCGCCAGAATGGCTAGTCATACAACTAACCGTTCTGTTGCAGACAAGGATTCTTCTGTCTTAAAACAATCAAACTTTGATATTATTATACAACTCAACATAAAGATCTGAGCTTTGATTCCAGCTAAAATCTTTTTTCATTGCTTGCTTGACTAAAGCGTTCCAGGTTGTCTGATCCGATTCGTACAATTCGATTCCTTGTTTCAAGGCATTCATCAAGTAGAATGGTGAAAACTCTTGAAAGCCAAAGCCGGTACCTTGTTTGGTGATCGGATTATAGGAATCTACCGTATCTTTCAAGCCACCGATTTCATGGACGACGGGTAATGTACCATAACGCATCGCGATCATCTGCGATAGTCCACATGGTTCAAAGGCGGAAGGCATCAAGAAGAGATCCGCTGCTGCGTATAACTTTTGCGCCAATGCGATATCAAAAGAAATCGCGGCGGCACATTTGTCAGGATATTTCTGCGCAAAGTAACGAAAGCCTTCTTCAAAATCATGCTCACCGGTTCCCAATAGGATAAACTGGACATCAAATTGCAAGAGGTTTTCCATTTCTTCAAGAACTAAATGGAACCCCTTTTGAGTGGTCAAACGACTGACAACGGAAATCAACGGAACCTCTTTACGAGTTGGCAAGCCAAACTGTTCTTGTAGCGCTCGCTTGTTTTTGGCTTTTCCTGATAAATCCTCGACACTGAAAGGATAGTCCAAATGAGGATCGGTTTCTGGATCGTTCATTTCATAATCAATTCCGTTTAAGATGCCGCTGAGTTTGCCGCTTTCCATACGTAAAATGACTTCAAGCCCACAGCCGAACTCAGAGGTTTTGATTTCTTCACTATAGGAAGGACTGACGGTCGTGATGCGGTCAGCATACAAGATTCCTGCCTTCATAAAGTTCAAGCAATCGTTTAAGCGCAAGGTTCCATCATCGTATCTTTCCGTACCCATCCCAAAAAGATCTGGTAATATATCGCGACTATACCACCCTTGAAACCCAATGTTATGGATCGTCAAAACGGTGCGTATGTTTTGATACGCTTGAATCCAATGATATTTTTCTTTGATCAAGAACGGAATCATCGCCGTATGGTAGTCATTGACATGAACGATGTCTGGAATAAATTCAATGCGTTCCATCATTTCGATCACGGCTAATTGGAAGAAAGCAAAGCGTTCCCCATCATCATAAAAATCATAGAGACGTTCGCGACCAAAATAATAGAGATTGTCTATGAAATAATAGGTCACAGAGCCTAGAACTAATTTTTTGATCCCACAATATTGCTTGCGCCAGCCGACCGCCACTTCAAAGGAAAAACAATCCTCCATTTGGTCTTGGTATTCGGCAGGCATTTTCGTAAAGTAAGGTAAGACGACAACTGTTTCGACGCCTTTTTTGACCAACTCTTTTGGCAATGCACCTGCAACATCCCCTAATCCGCCTGTTTTAAAAAACGGGGCGCATTCTGCTGCTGTAAACAAAACCTTCATGCGCTTGCTCCTCCGATAACATCTTCTGTCACATGAGAATTCTTCTTAATAACGATCGGCGCATCTTTGGTTCCCTGAACTTTTACACCTTCTGCGATGGTCACATTTTTATCTAAGATCGCATAAGAAACTTCCGCACCTGCTTTGATTTCGTTATTCCCGAAAATGATTGCGCCTTTGACTTTTGCCTCAGGATGGATTTTCGTACGACGGGCAACCAGTGACTGTTCGACCATACCTTCCACGATGCAACCAGAAGCAAAATGGCTGTTTTTCACCTCAGACGTCTCCGAGTAATAGGTTGGTACTTCATTCTTCAATTTGGTATAAATTTTTTGATTCGAATAAAGCAATGAAGTGAATTTGTGCACATCTAACATATCCATGTTGGTTTGATAATAAGAAGAGATGTCGTAAATATTACTTAAATAACCAGTATATTCATAAAGGCCGGTATTCTCTACAGAGATCATTTCTCTTAAAAATTGACCGAGATCCGCCGTTGCGCCAACCGTTTGGCCTTCTTTAAGAGCCGTGATCAGTCGATCCGTTTGAATAATAAAAATATCCGTACATAAATTGACTAAGGAGCCAACTTCCCCTTTTTTCGCTTGGATCGCTTCTTCTAAGTGACCTTCACTGTCAACATTGAACAACAAGTCGCTTTCAGAAACATGATCACTGCCGATACGTTTATACACCACAGTCATTTCATTGCCTTGTAGTTGATGAATTTTCAGCAATGCACGCAAATCAATGTTGCATAAGATCTTACTGCCCATAAATACAGTATGATCTGATTTGGATTTTTCCAGATAGTCAATGACATTATAGTAGTACTCTTGCCCTTCGGCTTGCTTTTTCAATGAGTCTTGGAATAAGTGGATAAAGAACCGGTTTTGTACGCCGTCCAAGTTCCACTCTTTTCCGCCACCGATATGATCGAAGACCGACTGCGTTTCTCCTTCATTGAAAATCATATAGACTTGTTTGATATTGGCATTTTCGATACTTGAAAGATTGAAATCTAGCAAGCGATATTTGCAATCAAATAACAAGGTTGATAGCGGACGATTTTCCGTTAATGGCATCAAGTCTTGGTATCGCTGTAGGTTCCCTAAAATTGCACACATTTTATTAGTTCTCATCAATCGTCACCCCTAAAATTTCAGAATAGCCGACTACGGCAATTTCGTCTGTTCCATCGATTTCTGCGTCGTCACCAATCACTGCATTTTCCCCAACGATCACTCGGTTTAATTTGACGTTTCTGCCGATCACCGCTCCTGGCATGATCACACTGTCTTTGATGGTCGAGCCTTCTTTCACTTGCACATTCTCTGATAAAATGCTGTGCTCGATCTCCCCAGCAACATAGCAGCCATCCATCACAAGCGAATTTCTTGCAGCACCGGTTTCAGTTACAAAATGTGGGGGTGCGATTGGATTTTTAGAGAACACTTGCCAGCTTTTATCACGGATATTCAACTCCATGGCTGGATCAATAAATTCCATGTTGGCTTCCCATAAGGAATCGATCGTTCCTACGTCTTTCCAATAGCCAGAGAAGCGATAGGCAAAAACGTTGTCGCCGCTTTCGAGATAAGAAGGAATGACATGTTTCCCAAAATCGACCATTTCGCCGTCTTTTGTGTAATTACTCAATAGCATACTGCGTAGACGACTCCAATCAAATATATAGATCCCCATCGAAGCAAGATTGCTCTTTGGTTCGGCTGGTTTTTCATCAAATTCGATGATGCGGTCATTTTTATCAGTATTCATGATCCCGAAACGAGAAGCATCTTTCATCGGAACTTCGAGAACTGCGACCGTCAATGAAGCATCATTTTCTTTGTGTTTTTCCAGCATTTCTTCATAATCCATTTTATAGATATGATCGCCGGATAAAATCAAGACATATTGCGGATCCATCTCATCGATATAGGCGATGTTTTGATAGATGGCATGGGCGGTTCCTTCAAACCATTTTTCGCCTTCTGAATTTGAATATGGCTGTAAGATGGTCACTCCGGTACTGATGCCATCCAATCCCCAGCTCGCACCATTGCCGATATGGTTGTTTAGTGCTAATGGCTGGTACTGAGTGACAACACCCACATTTTTGATTCCTGAATTGACACAATTACTCAACGTGAAATCGATGATCCGATATCTGCCACCAAATGGAACCGCTGGTTTAGCAATATTCTTTGTTAATTTCCCTAATCGAGTCCCTTGTCCCCCTGCGAGGATCATTGCTAACATCTCTGTTTTCATTTTATTTGGTGATCTACTCACCTTTCCCCCTTTACTCTTTTTTTCGTAATTTTGTTGGTCCTTTTTTACGAGTCATTTTGATTTTTTCTGGTTTGATGATCAAAGCCCCAAGTGCAGGCAAAATTGTTTTGATTTGATAATCATATCGTTTAAAAGGGGTATGACTGGTTTGACAGTCTTGGTTATTAGCAATCCAAGTTCCGCCAAATATATCCCGTTCCGTGTTTAAAATCTCACGATATGTTCCTTCATACGGAACACCGATCGCAAAATCGTGCCGCTCCACCGGTGTTAGATTGACCACAACGATCAAGAAATCTTTTTTGGTTTTCCCTTGTCGCAAGAAAGTCAATGTCGTTTCATCTAAGTTATCTGCATCGATCACTTCCAACGATTCTTCCTGATCGTCTAGCTCCCAAAGACCTCGTTCTTCTTTGTACAATTCATTCAAGGTTTGGGTGAAGAACTGCATTTTTGCATTTAGGGAATCGTTTAGATCGACCCATTCAAGACCGTGATCGTACTTCCATTCTAAAAACTGACCCCATTCACTTCCCATAAACAATAGTTTTTTTCCTGGATGCATCATCATGTACGTATAAAGATTGCGTAATTGTGAAAACTGCTTGTAGCGGTCTCCCCACATTTTGTGCATCAAACTTTTTTTACCATGAACAACTTCATCATGCGAGAGAGGCAAAATATAATTTTCTTGCATCCGATACATAAAAGAAAAAGAAAGCAAACTTAAATGGTCTTTGCGGAAAATCGGATCCATCTCGTAAAAACGCAAGACATCGTTCATCCAGCCCATATTCCATTTATAATCAAATCCTAACGCGCCCTCTTCGACCATTCCTGTTATTTTGGTCTCAGAAGTACTTTCTTCTGCTATCATGACCACTGCTGGATGGGCTAATTTAATAACGGAATTAAGCTTCTGCAAGAAGTAATAGCCTTCAAAATTGCGATTGCCGCCTTCGTGATTGGGCTCCCAAGGTCCTTCGTCATAATCGCGGTAAATCATGTTGGAAACAGCGTCCACTCGAATCCCATCGATATGATAAAACTCAATCCAAAACAAGGCGCTTGAGATCAGAAAGCTTTGGACTTGCGGTTTCCCTAGATCAAAATTGATTGCTCCCCAGCGCACATTTTTGGCTCGATTCTCGTCCATGTATTCGAAGGTTGGTGTCCCGTCATAATAAGCGAGGCTGTCGTCATTGACACAAAAATGTCCAGGTACCCAGTCAACAAAGACACCAATATTTTCTAAGTGGCATGCCTCTACAAAGTCTTGGAACTCTTCTGGTGTCCCATAATAGGAACTGAGCGCAAAATAACCTGTCAACTGATAGCCCCAAGAGGTACCTAATGGATGTTCCATCAATGGCATAAATTCAATATGGGTATAACCCATTTTTTTCACATAAGGAATAAGTTCATCTTTTAATTCAGAGAAGCGATAAGGGGTGCCGTCTTCGTGGTGCTTCCACGAGCTGGCATGAACTTCATAAATATTTAGAGGTCGGTTAAATGTTTTCTGTCTTTTTTTGCGGCCTTGCCACAGTCCGTCCCGCCATTTTTTGGGAGGAATCTTGTGCAAGACTGCCGCTGTTCCTGGTCGAGCTTCAAAATGGACAGCAAAAGGGTCAATCTTTAACACTTCTCGTCCATTTGCTTGTTTGACTTTGTATTTATAAAGCTGGCCTGCTTTTACTTGATTGGTCTCAATTTCCCAGACTCCAGATTCTGCCCTTTTATTCATTGGCAAAGTGTCTGTCCATTGGTTGAAATCGCCAACAAGCCAAACTTGTTGAGCCTTTGGTGCCCAAACGCGAAACACATAGCCGTTATCGACTTGATGGGCTCCTAAGAAATGTTGGACATAAAAATTTTCACCACTCAGAAAGTCTTTTTCTGCAGTCAGTTCCTGTTGTTTGGTAACCACTCTCTCATCAGTCCTCCTTCAATTCATCTTGATCGCTTATTCTGTGACCATCGATCACTGTCACGATTTTACCCTTTGAGAAAGATTCGCAAGCAAACGTTCTCTACTGCTAGCATAGCATAAAATAAATTTCTAGTAACGTAATAACCCTATGATACGAACGAATTGTTCTGGACAGAAAAAAACAGCTTGAACGTATCTGTTCAACCTGTTTCAGCTCTACTTTTTAGCTTTTGGAAAATGAAGTATGTGACTACACATAACTGAAACAAACTTACCAATACTAGGATAAAAACAACCATCATCGGAAGTGTTTCAGTTAATTCAACATATGCCAACAGTGTCCCAAATGCAGAAGAGGCGGAGCAAAAACACCAAAATCGAAACCCATAAAAACTCGTCACTACGGTATAAAGACTAATGATCCCCAATAAGAAAAGCTGAGTAAATCGGTCAAATACCGTATCGGTATAATAAATTTCACCTAACAAGACTTGGATCGTACCAAAACTAGTTGGTACTTTGTAAAGCGTCAGCAGTGCGCCGATCAGGCTGAATGCACCAATCAGAAGATGACTGCCAGCTAAGCCGATTCGAATGTTTAGTTTCACGCATCTTTCACAACCTTCAATATTTGATCCTTTTTTGAAAACAACTGTTTCTACAGTCACTTTCTTTCCCCGCTAGAGCCGAAATCATCTTCAACTATTTTGCTTGCCAAAGCTCTTTTACTTGCCCGTCAGTATACACTTTATAGGCTTTATTTACCGCCAATGATTTACCAGTGTGACCAATCAAGTAGTAATTCCCATCACAGTCAAACTCACTCTCACTTAATAGTTTATAACTCGTTACAGGACCATCAGCCATTTTCTTTGCCAAGTAACGCAGAGCATGGGCTGGATTCACTAAGTAATTTTGATTCACTAGCCAATCAATAACCACGGAAACGATTGTATTTGCCCCAAATCGTTCCTTTTGCTTCAATGCCAGAATGAGATCTCCGTCAGAAAAACGTGTTTCATCGATCCCCGCATTTGTAATTGCTTGCCGAGCAGCTTCTATTTCTGTCATCGATACGAATGTAATCATTTCTGCTTTCGTTTTATGCCCTTCCAACTGTTCAAACTCAACCGTTTTATATCCTTCCATTTTTATATCCCCTTTCAAAGTTCTGAAATCATCATATCACCAAGAAATCAAAACTCCAAACAAAACGATTGTTGTTTTTTAATTTTTATTCATCAAATTATCATTTTAAAGAAAACTAAAAAAAGCTGTTAGAATGATGTCTAACAGCTTTTAAAAAATCATATAATTTTAAACAAATAACACAATTATTAGAAATATCAAATATTATTGAAAAATAAAGTGTTGTATGAACCTGTCCTTATTGCTAATTGAGCAATCACTAATCGTTGCAAGAAACTATCCTTTTCAGAAGGAGGATAACGACCGTTTTTTAGATTATCACAATTTATTTCTTCCAGCAAGAAATCTAGCTCAGAACTGACAATTTTCAATCGTTGGAGCGATTCTAGAAAAATACTTGAACGCACTTTTTTGTTTTTACGGATACGTTCAAAGATGACACTTACTTGATCTAAGTAATAGACTGGATCGACATCGCCGATCAAATCCATTAGTTCGTCATAAACCGCTAGATTTTGTAGCTGGCGATTTGCTTCAAAAAAAGCCGGTAGTGTCGGTGGCCATGGCGCTTCTGCGTAAGTGATCATCTGAAACGTCTCATGAGTCAACGAATACACGACTCCTTGCTCCACTCCTTGCAAACAACCATAAAAATATTTGTTTTCAGCACTTGTCACCGTAAAGCTTTTGATAAAATCAGCAATCTCTTGTGTTGACCAATCAAGGGCTTCTTGATAAAAACCGTCACTTTCTTGCAACTGCTTTTGATCTTCTTCAGTATAAACAGGAAAACCTAAAAAATAGCGTCGATTTTTACGGATGATCAAAGCTGATGCGATCAAGCGGTCAAGAGTTTTATCAAATGACACCTCCGGAAACTTCACTTTTAGCTCTCGTAATGTCGGCGGTTCTTGACAGCTTAGAAGCACATGAACCAAATCATGGAATTCAGAAGATGCCACTATCGGTTGTAATGAACGATAATGGGGACTATGAAAAAATTTCACTGTGTGGACTCCTTATTCAAAAAATCATGAAAAATGCTGGCTTGATCTACCAAAACAGATCTCACCAGCATTCTGACATTTATTCAAATTATCCTTCAAAAACTGCGGTTAATTGAGGAACGATTTGTTTTTTACGAGAAACAACTCCTGGTAAGAAGGCACGATTGTTGGTTAATGTCGTGTTAAACGCTGCTTCTACTGGGGCAATTGGTTCACCAACAACTAATAGCTCAGAATTACTGTCTAAGATATCAGTAGCAACCAGCAAGAACAGATCATAGCCATTTGCTGACATTGATTCTTTCATGGCAGCTTCCAACTCTGATTGACGGTCAAAGACTTCTTTTAGATCGACCGTATTGACTTGCCCGATACGGATGTTTTTCCCGCCCATTGGGAAGCTTTTTGCATCCAAGTCCAGCAATTCTGCTGCTGATTTTGTCCCAAGGTTTGTGCCGGCTTTCAACATGTCCAATCCGTATGCTTCCAGTTCAACACCTGCTAAAACCGCTAATTCTTTTGCTGCCGCTACATCTTCATCGGTACATGTTGGCGATTTGAATAACAATGTATCGGAGATGATCGCTGAAAGCATGATTCCTGCGATCGCTTTTGGTATTTCCACTTGATTTTCTTTGTATAACTTCAAGACGATCGTACTGGTACAACCAACAGGTTCTGCACGATAGTACAGTGGGTTAGCTGTCTCAAAGTTAGCGATACGGTGATGATCGACCACTGCTAATACAGTAACATCCGCAATATCTGCTGCACTTTGTTGAAATTCGTTATGATCCACTAGCATTACTTCTTGGGTTTCCTTTGCCACTGAATCGATCACACGAGGAGCAGCCAGACCAAAGGTATCTAGTGCAAATTGTGTTTCTTCATTTGGTGTACCAAGCGCTACTGCTTCACAGTCTTTCCCGAGTTGATTTTGTAAGTTCGCAAAAGCAATCGCTGCACCAATGGCATCGGTATCAGGATTTTGATGACCGAACACTAATATTTTCGACATTTCTTCATCGCTCCTATTTCAATTGATATTCACTTTCTAATCATAGTAAAAAAACAGGAAAGAAGCAATAGCAATCTCTTCTTTCCTGGTTTAATCAACGGGTCAAGTAGCCTTTATAGTCGTCTACATGAAGCAAACGTTTGGCATTTTTCACCCGATCTTCTGTTGGTGGTTCGATGCCTTCAAGGGGATATTTCAAGCCAAGCTCATCCCACTTGTATTTTCCCATCGTGTGATAAGGCAAGATCTCCACTTTATCGACATTATTCAGTGTTTTGATAAACTCATCCAAACGGATCAAAAATTCATCATAGTCGCTTCTAAATGGAACCAGCACGTGGCGAATCCAGACAGGTTGATTGATTTCTGAAAGATAATTCGCCATATCCAAAATGTTATCATTGGATTGAGTAGTTAACTCTTTATGGGCTTTATTATCGATATGTTTGATATCAAACAACAGTAAATCAGTCACAGTCATCAACTCTTGAAACTTACTGAAAAAAGGCTCTTCTCGTGTAAATGGTTTTCCGCAAGTATCCAATGTTGTGCTGACCCCTTCTGCTTTGGCTTTGCGAAACAGATCGATCAGAAAATCCATTTGAAGTAACGGTTCTCCACCACTGACAGTGATCCCACCTTTTTGTCCCCAGAATTCACGGTATTTCAACGCTTCTTCTAAGACGTCATCGGTCGTTCGTTCGACACCCGTGCCAATCTTCCAAGTATCTGGATTATGACAAAACTGGCAACGCATGCGGCATCCTTGCATGAATACAATAAAACGGATACCCGGTCCATCTACCGATCCAAAACTTTCTGTTGAATGTACTTGTCCTGTTACTGCCATAATGCTCTTCCTTTCTTCGAAACGACGGATGATCTTGTTCCGTCTGATACTTTCAAAACAAGAGGCGGCGGATTTTCCCGTCCGCCGCCTGAATTTGTTACTTATTACATTGCTTCGTGCATTGTACGAGCAATGACATCATCTTGTTGTTCTTTGGTCAATTTAATGAAGTTAACCGCATAACCAGAAACCCGAATCGTTAATTGTGGGTATTTTTCTGGATGAGCTTGCGCATCAAGTAATGTATCACGGTTAAATACGTTGATATTTAAGTGGTGACCACCTTTTGCAGCATAGCCATCTAACATTGTTGCTAGATTTTCTTGTTGTGTTTCATCGTCACGACCTAATGCTTTAGGTACGATTGAGAAGGTGTTTGAAATACCATCTAATGAGTAATCATATGGCAATTTCGCAACTGATGAAAGACTTGCCAACGCTCCATGAGTATCGCGACCATGCATTGGATTTGCTCCTGGAGCAAATGGTGCACCTGCACGACGTCCATCAGGCGTGTTCCCTGTTTTCTTACCATAAACCACGTTAGAAGTGATTGTAAGGATCGATGTTGTGTGTTTTGAATCACGGTAAGTTTTGGTGCGTTTCACTTTCTTCATGAAGGCTTTCAACAAGTTAACTGCGATATCATCTACGCGGTCATCATTGTTTCCGTATTTCGGATAATCGCCTTCGATTTCGTAATCTTCAACAATGCCGTTTTCATCACGGATCGTACGAACTTTGGCATATTTGATTGCTGATAATGAGTCAACTGCTACAGAGAAACCAGCGATACCAGTAGCCATCGTACGTAAAATGTCTGTATCTTGTAGCGCCATTTCAATGCGTTCATAAGAATATTTGTCGTGCATGTAATGAATGATGTTCAATGTGTTCACATACAGATCACAAATCCAGTCCATCATTGTGTCATATTTTTCCATTACTTCGTTGTAATCCAAGTATTCAGAAGTAATTGGTTGGAATTTTGGTCCAACTTGTGCTTTTGATTTTTCATCGACCCCACCGTTGATTGCATACAACAATGTTTTTGCTAAGTTGGCACGAGCACCAAAGAATTGCATTTGTTTCCCGATACGCATTGCTGATACACAACAAGCGATTCCGTAGTCGTCGCCCCAATGCCCACGCATCACATCATCGTTTTCATATTGAATCGCTGATGTTTGGATCGACATTTTCGCACAGAATGTTTTGAAGTTATGAGGCAAACGTGTTGACCATAAAACAGTCAAGTTTGGTTCTGGCGCTGGGCCTAAGTTTGCTAGAGTGTGTAAGAAACGGAAGCTGTTTTTTGTTACCATATGACGTCCGTCTTCACCCATACCAGCGATTGATTCAGTTACCCAAGTTGGGTCCCCAGAGAACAAGGCATTGTAATCAGGTGTCCGAGCAAATTTCACAAGACGTAGTTTCATGACAAAATGGTCAACGATTTCTTGTGCTTCTACTTCAGTGATCACACCGTTTTTCAAATCACGCTCTACATAAATATCAAGGAAAGTTGACGTACGTCCCAATGACATTGCTGCACCGTTTTGTTCTTTGATGGCTGCTAAGTAACCAAGATATAACCATTGGAATGCTTCTTTCGCCGTTTGAGCAGGTTTAGAAATATCAAATCCGTAAATGTTTCCTAGTTCTTTCAATTCGCTTAAAGCACGAATTTGTTCACTTAATTCTTCCCGTTGGCGGATAATGTCTTCAGACATGGTTCCGTTTCCGCAATATAGTAGGTCTTGTTGTTTTTCTTTGATCAAGAAGTCCACTCCGTATAATGCAACACGACGGTAGTCACCAATGATCCGGCCACGGCCGTATGCATCAGGAAGACCTGTGATTACACCAGAACGACGAGCTGCTCTGATTTCAGGTGTATAGGCATCAAATACTCCTTGGTTATGTGTTTTACGGTAGTCGCGGAAAATGTGAGAAACTTCCGCATCAATTTCATAGCCGTAAGATTCTGCTGCTTGTTCTGACATGCGGATGCCGCCAAATGGTTGCAAGCTGCGTTTAAATGGTTTTTCCGTTTGGAAACCAACAACTGTTTCTAAGTCTTTGTCTAAGTAGCCAGGTCCATGAGAAGTAATCGTTGAAACGACTTTTGTATCCATATCCAATACGCCGCCAGCTTCACGCTCTTGCTTGTTCAGTTCCATGACTTGATCCCATAGCTTTGTCGTTGCTTCAGTAGCATCTGCTAGGAATTCATCTGTTCCGTCATAAGGTGTGTAGTTTTCTTGGATGAAGTCGCGTACATTTACTTCTTCTTTCCAAGTTTTTCCTTTAAATCCATTCCATTGTTCCATCTGATGGACCTCCTTAAATTTTCTGTTCACTAATGTAACAGCTTTACGTGAACAGTATAACACACGCCTGAATGATTGCAAGCATTTTCAAGAATTATTTTGAACAATTTAATTATTTTTAAGATGTTTATTATTAAAAACGTTGATTTATAGGTATATTTTAAATGTGAATCTTTTATTAAAGTACGTTTTTAGCAAATGTGAAAGATTAATTAAGAGGTAAAAAACAGCCATCCTGTACTGGTACAGAATGGCTGTTTTGTTATAATTTATAGTACAGGATCCTCCGCGATTGCAGGACTGATTTGTGTTTTCACTTCGTAGATTTGTCCCCCTGTTTTCTCATCCATAATAAATGAGCCATTGGAGGTCCGATCATTGATCGGGATTTGATTCGTGATGACTTCAAAGGCTTGTCCTTTTTGGTTGGTCACTAGCAGTTGCTGATTTTCCCCACTGCCCATATAGACGACGCGATGAGGATTTTTCTTCAATTCACGCAAGACCATCAAACCACGCTTCGCCCGTCCTAATTGGGTAATCTCTTGAGCCAGCATGCGTTTTGCTGCGCCACGTTGAGTAATCAGAACGATTGGTGTATCCCCTTCTGAATAAACTAACAACCCATTGATAAGATAATCACCCGCTTTAAGGTTCATCGATTTGACTCCCGCTGCTTTTGGTCCCACAACCGGCACTTCATTAAGCGAATACCGTAAGCCAAAGGCAAGATGACTGACTAAAAAGACATCCATTTCTTCCGTTTGATCCGTCAAAAAGACATTGACCAATTCATCGGTTTCATCTTTTAGCTTCATGATCGTCATTGGCCGTGTCTTATAGGTACGCCAAGGTTCAAATTCCGTCATCCGCGTTTGTTTGATCATGCCGTTTTTACTGATCAGCACAAAGTTTTTCAAAGGATCGATCTCTTTGTAAGCAAAGACCCCAATGATCATTTCATCTTGGGACAGCGTCATGACCGTTTGCGAAATATGTTCGCCTAGATCTTTCCATTTTAAATCTGGCAATTCATGAACCGGACGATAGATCGTGTTTCCTTTATTGGTTACCAACAACAGATGATCTAACGTGTTCATTTGACTGCTATAAAGTAAAGAGTCGCCTTCTTTCATGCCGATCTCTTCTGGTTTTGAAGCGCCGTAAGAACGCAAACTGCTGCGTTTGACATAGCCGTCTCTTGTGACTGTTACGACGACTTCTTCTTGTGCAACTAAGACTTGTGTTTCAATCTTGATTTCTTGAATTTCTGCTTCGATCTCAGTCAACCGCGGGGTCGTATATTTTTTCTTGATTTCCCGCAATTCCTTTTTGATCACTTTCAGTAATTCGCTTTCCTCATTTAAGATTGTTGTCAATTCAGCGATCGTTTCAGCAAGTTCTTTCGCCTCTGCTTGCAATTGCGTGATATCCGTATTGGTTAACCGGTACAACTGCAAGTTCACAATGGCTTCTGCTTGCTCTTCCGTAAAGCCGTGTTGAACCACCAGATTGTTTTTGGCATCTTTTTTGTCTTTACTGCCGCGAATGGTGGCGATCACTTCATCAAGGATCGATAGAGCTTTGATCAGACCATCAACGATATGCTGTCTCTTTTGAGCTTTTTGCAGTTCAAAACGACTGCGTTTTTCAATCACTTCACGGCGATGCTTGATGTAGCTTTCTAAAATCCGTTTCAAACCGACTTGTTGGGGGCGCATATTGTCAATGGCTACCATGTTGAAGTTGTAGTTGATCTGCAATTCGGTATTTTTAAATAGATAATTTAAAATTCCTTGTGCATTTGCTTCTTTTTTCAGCTCGACAACGATCTGCAAACCAGTACGGTCGGTTTCATCCCGTACTTCAGCAATCCCGTCGATCCGTTTATTCAAACGGATCTCATCCATTTTTTTGACTAAATTGGCTTTATTGACCTCATAGGGAATCTCATTAATAACGATTTGCTGTTTGCCGCCTTTAATGTCTTCAATCTTGGTTTTCGAACGCAGGATCACTTTGCCTTTACCTGTTTCATAGGCTTTCTTGATTTCTTCTTTCCCTTGTAATATTCCTCCTGTTGGAAAATCAGGGCCAGGAATATATTTCATCAGCTGATCCAAAGAAGCTTGCGGATGGTCGATCAAATAGACCGTTCCATCAATGATCTCTCCTAAATTGTGGGTGGGAATTTCCGTTGCATACCCAGCTGAGATCCCTGTTGAGCCATTGACTAACAGATTCGGGTATTTTGCTGGTAGAACAGTTGGTTCTTTTTCGGTATCATCGAAGTTCCACACCAATTCGACCGTGTTTTTTTCGATATCTTTTAACAGCTCACCGCTTAATTCTGAAAGCCGTGCTTCCGTATAACGCATGGCTGCTGGTGGATCGCCATCCATACTCCCGTTGTTCCCGTGCATTTCAATCAAAATCTGACGTAGTTTCCAGTCTTGGCTCATGCGGACCATTGCTTCATAGATACTTGAGTCGCCATGGGGGTGAAAGTTCCCCATGATATTCCCGACTGATTTCGCTGATTTGCGGAAGCCTTTGTCATACGTATTGCCGTCTTGGTTCATGGCAAACAAGATGCGCCGCTGAACCGGTTTTAACCCATCACGAATATCCGGCAATGCCCGTTCTTGAATGATGTATTTGGAATATCGACCGAAGCGATCTCCCATCACTTCTTCCAATGTCAATTCTTGTATATTGCTTCTGTGTTCCAAGAGACCACCTCCTATTCCTTAACTAACTGTTTGCTTTCTGCTTGTTCGGTATCCATTAACTTTTCATCAACTAATTCCGGTACTGTATCTTCTTTTTTATCCAAAATACTGCCATCTTCTTCTAAACTGAATTGAACATGGCTTTCGATCCACTTCCGACGTGGTTCTACTTTATCTCCCATCAATGTGGTGACACGGCGTTCTGCTTGAGCCGCATCATCGATCCTTACTCGAATCAGCGTCCGCGTTTCTGGGTCCATCGTCGTTTCCCACAATTGATCGGCATTCATTTCCCCCAACCCTTTGTAGCGCTGAAGCATATAGCCTTTGCCAATTTTTTGGGTCAGCTTGCTTAGTTCATCGTCCGTCCAAGCGTATTCGACCACTGCTTTTTTTCCTAACCCTTTGGACACTTTATACAAAGGTGGCAAAGCAATGTAAACTTTTCCTGCTTCGATCAACGGTTTCATGTAACGGTAGAAAAACGTCAATAGCAATACTTGGATGTGTGCCCCATCGGTGTCCGCATCGGTCATGATAATCACTTTATCATAGTTGCAGTCTTCAATCGAAAACTCTGGGCCAACACCGGCACCGATAGTATAGATCATGGTATTGATCTCTTCATTTTTCAAAATATCCTGCATTTTGGCTTTTTCCGTATTGATAACTTTGCCTCGTAACGGTAAAATCGCTTGGAACTTGCGGTCACGGCCTTGCTTCGCTGAACCACCCGCAGAATCCCCCTCCACCAGATACAATTCATTTTTCTTAGGATTACGAGATTGTGCAGGCGTTAATTTTCCAGAAAGCAGTGACTCCCCTTTTTTGCGTTTCTTTCCAGTGCGGCTTTCTTCTCTCGCTTTTCTGGCAGCTTCACGGGCCTCTCTTGCTTTGATTGCTTTACGAACTAGCATTTGACTCATTTCACTGTTTTCTTGCAGGTAATAGCCTAGCTGCTCGCCAATCACATTGTCTACAGCATTTCTTGCTAAGGGTGTTCCTAATTTTCCTTTGGTCTGTCCTTCAAATTGCAAAAGATTTTCCGGAACACGGATCGACAGCACGGCCGCTAAGCCTTCCCGAAAATCACTGCCTTCAAGGTTCTTATCTTTTTCCTTCAACAAATTCACCTTGCGGGCATACTCATTGAAAGCTTTCGTCATTGATGTCTTCATCCCCACTTCATGGGTACCACCATCTTTGGTACGTACATTATTGACAAAAGACAAGACATTTTCCGAATAGCCATCATTGTATTGAAAGGCAAGTTCTACCTCAATGGCTTCTTTCGTGCCAGAAAAATAAACCACCTGGGTCAAGGTATCTTTTTCTTCATTTAAATAATCAACAAATTCTTTGATGCCTTCCTCATATAAAAAGACTTCATGAATCGGTTCTTCCCCTCGTTCATCCGTCAGGGAGATTTTGACCCCTTTTAGCAAGAAGGCTGATTCTCTCAAACGTTCTGCGAGAATCTCATAGGAGAATTTGGTTGCAGAAAAGATTGTATCGTCAGGTTTGAACGTAACGGTTGTTCCCGTTGGTTTACGGGTTTTGCCGATTTTTTTCAAGGTATCGGCTGGTTTCCCGCCGTCTTTGAAGCTCTGTTTGTATTCGATACCGTCACGAACGATGACCACTTCTAGCCAGCTGGATAAGGCATTTACAACACTGGCACCAACCCCATGAAGGCCGCCAGAGGTTTTGTAGCCGCCTTGGCCAAACTTCCCGCCGGCATGTAATACTGTGAAGATGACTTCAACAGTCGGGATTCCAGATGCATGTGTCCCGACCGGCATTCCTCGGCCATTGTCTCGAACACTGATACTATTGTCTTTATGGATCGTAACATCGATTTCATTGCCGTATCCTGAGAGTGCCTCATCAACCGCATTATCGACGATTTCATACACTAAGTGGTGCAAGCCGCGGCTATCGGTCGAGCCGATATACATTCCTGGCCGTTTTCTTACTGCTTCCAGGCCCTCTAAGACCTGAATGGAAGCATCATTATATTCTGTGGTTTTCTTTGCCAAACCCACCGCTCCTTTAATCTTGATCAGTCCTTTTTTGCTGCTGAAAGAACTGCAAAAAAAATCTTAACACAAAATACGCTTTTTTCAAGCGAACATTTTTCTAAACTATCTTATCCTTTTTCCTTTGTTTGCACAAGCTAGAGTCACAAAATGGCTCGTTTGTGTTTCACAGCTCTGAGAAAAGCTGTTTTTCTTCTTTCCCTAACCAGCGAAAGATTTTCTTATTGTTGGAAAGGCGTTTTCATGCTAAAATTGCCCTAGCCTTGCAAAGAAAGTTGGTTATTATGAATACGATTCTTTTATTTATTGTTGCTTACCTTTTAGGTTCGATCCCCTCGGGTGTTTGGATTGGCCAACTGTTTTTCAAAAAAGATATTCGCCAATTCGGCAGCGGCAATACGGGAACGACCAATACATTTCGCGTTTTAGGAAAAAAAGCCGGGATCGTTGTTTTATTGATGGATATCTTAAAAGGAACTTTGGCGACCAGCTTGCCAGTCATCTTTGGTCTCCATACCGTCAATCCGCTCTGGTTTGGGGTCTGTGCAATCTTAGGCCACACCTTCCCAATCTTTGCCAAATTTAAAGGCGGCAAAGCAGTGGCGACAAGTGCTGGGATGCTCTTAGGATACAATCCGCTCTTTTTCATTTATTCTTCATTGATTTTTGTTATCTGTCTTTATGTGACCAGTATGGTGAGTCTGACCAGTATGATCGCGGCGTGTTTGATCACTTTATCGACGATTGTTTTGCCTTTTATCGCCCCTGCGATCTTGCCTGAGCAAAATTGGCTGCTGACCTTTATCGCCATCGGCGTAACGATTTTTATCTTTATTCGCCATCGTGAAAACATCACCCGCATCAAAGACGGAACCGAAAGTCGAGTACCCTTTGGACTGAATAAGCGTCAAACGAACAAATAAGCAGAAGCTGAGAAAAGTCATTGCGCTTTTCCCAGCTTCTTTTTGCATACATTATTTAACTGTGATTGAGTACTTTGTTTCAAATACTTCTTCAGGTGGAAGTGCTTGAATCCCCAGTTTTTCTGAAAGCTCACCGGAAGCTTCCAGTGTGTCTGCGATACCGCACCATGGTTCTATACATAGAAACGGCGATTTCACTGGATACGTGGACCAAAAACCGACATACGGCATATTATTGTAGCTTAACGTGACATTATGAGGCGATTTCTCACTGCGAATCGAGTAGGAATGTAATCCTTTCGTTTCATAAACTAGCGCATCATTTGCAAACATGTCATGGGTCAAGCGTAAATCCGTATTCGTTTGACCGAGTGTGCGTTGCTCATAATCAATATAGTTGCCTTTTAACGGCAATTTCACCCGTGATTTCTTTGGAGAAAAAGAAAGATAATAGTCTTCAAAAGTCAGCCCTTTTTCAAGTGGGACGTTGAATGCAGGGTGTCCACCAATGGAGAAATAGAGTTCTTTTTGACCGCTATTCTTCACTTGGTATTTGACGACTAAACCATCACCGCCTAATTCATAACTGACATACAGCTGAAAATCAAACGGATACTTTGCTTTGGTTTCAGTCGAACTTTCTAGTAAAAACAAAGCGTAATCTGTGCGTTTTTCAACGACAGTAAACAACATGTCTCTGGCAAATCCATGACGAGGCAAATGATAACTCTTGCCCTCATGCTGATAGGTGTCCTCTTTTAAGGCACCAACGATCGGAAATAAGATCGGTGCATGCTTTCCCCAGTGGTTTGGATCAGCTTGCCAAATATATTCAAGGTCATTGCTCGTATCGACTAAACTTTGCAGCTCAGCCCCTTTTTCTGCAATTTTTGCTTGCAGATGACCGGCCGTGATGGTAACTGTCATGGTCTCATCTCCTAATATTGATGTTTCTTCAATTCCTCTTTAAAGCGACTGTTAAGCACTTTTAAATAGGTGCCTTTCATCCCCAAAGAGCGGGATTCAATAATACCGGCAGACTCTAATTTACGTAAAGCATTTACGATCACCGACCGTGTAATACCAATGCGATCAGCGATACTTGATGCGGTCAGACGACCTTCGTCGCCTTCTAATGCCTCAAAGATCGCTTGAACAGCTTTCAACTCACTATAAGAAAGGGTGTTGATTGCCATTTGAACCGCCGTTGTACTGCGAACGTCTTCTTCGATACTGCGGGATTTTTGGTACAAGAATTGCATACCCACAACTGTTGCACTGTATTCCGCTAATACCAAATCGTCATCATCAAAAGATTTATCGATTCTAGAAAGAATGATTGTTCCTAAACGTTCCCCTGCACCGTAAATCGGTACGATAGTTGTTAGTCCGTTGGGATACAACTCACGGCCTTCCACAGGAAAAGCGGTCATATCATCACTGATTGGCACATTAGCTTCTGTGGAGGTCAGGTGATCGACTAAATTTGTATAATTTTTAGGAAACTGTTTTTCAACAAACATTTTTTTTATACGTTCGTTATTAACATCGTGGTTCTCAACAAAACCTAACACACTACCGTCGATGCTAATAATATACGCATTGCTGTCTAGGATGTTTCCTAAAATGACAGCCATTTTGTCGTAAGGCAAATCAGAAGCTAAATTAAAGGTGTTTTTTTGCTGCAATAATTCGTTGATTTGTCTTGTCTTTTCTAATAATGTTTTCATTGGTCCGCTCCCTTTATAAAATATACCGGCTTAAGTCTTCATCTTTTGCGATGGACGCAAGTTTTTCTTCCACATACGCTTCTGTGATCGTAATTTCACCCATTTGCATCTCAGATGCTTCAAACAATAAATCTTCAAGTAGTTTTTCTAGAATTGTATGCAAACGACGAGCACCAATATTGTCGGTATCGCGATTGACTTGATACGCGATTTCGGCAATTTTTTCGATGGCTTCCATCGTAAAGACCACTTTGACATTCTCGGTTCCTAACAAGGCGATGTATTGTTTGACTAAAGCATTGTTTGGCTCCGTTAAAATTTTAACAAAGTCTTCTTTTGTCAAGTCATCTAGTTCCACGCGAATCGGGAAACGCCCTTGCAACTCAGGGATCAGATCGCTTGGTTTTGATAGATGGAACGCGCCTGAGGCGATAAAGAGAATATGATCTGTTTGTAACGTGCCATATTTCGTATTGACTTGCGATCCTTCAACGATCGGTAAGATATCTCTTTGCACCCCTTCACGAGAAACTTCTCCTGACTGCTGTGATTTCGAAGATACCTTGTCGATTTCATCAAGAAAAATGATGCCGCTAGATTCTGCTAAACGTAACGCTTCACTATGAATATCCGCGTCGTTGACCAGTTTAGAGGATTCTTCTTGAATCAACAATTCTCGTGCTTCTTTCACAGTTACCGTGCGCTCGATTTTCTTTTGCGGTTTCAATGCCCCTAAGGTTTCATTCAAATCGATCCCCATTTGTTCTAAGCCATTGTTCATCATTGGTGCTTGATTTTTCGGCTCATCGACTTGGATCGTCACTTCCCGGTTGTCTAAAAGCCCCTTTTCTAATTGCTCGAAAATGGCTTGACGGTTGCTGCGAATCTCATCCGTCAATTCTTCTTTTGGCTCTTCTGGTTGTTGTGCGGCGTTGAACATATTCATCATTTGTTCATAAGGATTGGTATTCTTTTTCTGTTCCTTTTTAATACCAGGAACTAAGACTTTTACTAAACGACGGTTGGCTTTTTTCTCTGCTTGGATCCGCACGTTTTTATATTGTTCTTTTTTCACGATTTGGATCGCATTCTCAACGAGGTCACGTACCATCGATTCTACGTCTCGACCGACATAGCCGACTTCCGTGAATTTCGTCGCTTCTAACTTAACGAAAGGTGCATCAACGATCTTTGCTAAGCGTCGCGCAATTTCCGTTTTCCCAACGCCCGTTGGTCCGATCATCAAAATATTTTTTGGTGTGACATCTTGTTGCATCTTTTCATCTAATTGTAGCCGGCGGTAGCGATTTCTCAAAGCAACAGCCACTGATTTTTTGGCGTTGGTTTGTCCAACGATGTATTCATCTAATTCTTTCACGATTTCTCGTGGTGATTTGTTTTGGTTTGTCATATCGTCATCCCTCTTTAAAACTCTTCTACAATGATATTGTGATTCGTAAAGACACAAATGTCTGCTGCGATATTCAAGGCACCTTCAGCGATTTCTTTGGCAGATAGTTCGCCGCCATAACGTTTCATCGCACGGGCTGCCGCCAAGGCATAGTTTCCGCCTGAACCAATGGCTAAGATCCCTTCATCTGGCGAAATGACCTCGCCTGTCCCAGAGACTAAGAGCATCTCCTTATCATTCATGACGATTAGCATCGCCTCTAGTTTTTGCATCGACTGCTGCGTCCGCCATTCTTGCGCCAATTCTACTGCAGCTCGTTGCAAATTTCCGTTGTATTCATTTAGTTTTCCTTCAAATTTTTCTTCCAAGGTAAAGGCATCTGCTACACTGCCGGCAAAGCCAACGATCACCTCACCGTTGTAAATTCGACGAACTTTCCGAGCGGTTCCTTTCATAACGACCTGTTCTCCCATCGTTACTTGTCCGTCACCGGCCATGGCAAACTTGCCGTCTTTTTCAACCGCACAGATGGTGGTTGAATGAAATTCTGACTTCATTTACGTTCCTCCTGTACCAATTTTACGCGCGTGGATGAAATTGGCGATAATTTTTTTGTAAACTGTCTTTGGTGACATGCGCATAGATCTGTGTCGTCGATAGATTGGCATGCCCCAGCAATTCTTGAACGGTCCGCATATCGGCACCGTTGTTTAATAAATGGGTCGCAAACGTATGCCGAAGCATATGAGGATGGATTTTACTGTCTAAACTGCTTTTGCGAATGATTTGATTCAACACATACTCGATCCCTGTTGCAGTGATCCCATCACCAAGATGATTCACGAAAAGAACATCGTGTTCCTTGTTCTGCTTTTCCATCAGTTGTTTGCGTCCTGAGGAAAGGTAGCGCTTGACTGCTGCTTGTGCGTAACTGCCGAAAGGAACATAACGATCTTTGTTGCCTTTTCCGTGGATCAACAATACGCCGCTTTCCCAATCGATCGCCTCCAGCGTCAGACTACTACATTCGCTGACCCGCAGACCTGAACCGTAAAGGACTTCTAACAATGCTTGATTGCGCTGTTGTAATGGCTCATCACCGGCAACACTTTGAAAGAGAGCCTCCATTTCCTTTTCATAAAAAAAACGTGGCAACTTGGCGTTTTTCTTTTTTAAATGAATGTAGGCAAAAGGATTCTCTTTGACGATCTCATGCTTGGTTAGAAATTGATAAAATGATCGCAAGCTAGCCATTTTGCGACTAATGGAATTACGACTGTACTCTCGTTCTGTCAAATAGCTTAGATAGACGCGAACATCACGGTACTCCACTGCTAATGGGTCTTCATTGCCAGACTCTTTTAAGAAGTAAAAAAAATCGCTCATATCTTCTTGATACGCTTTTTTTGTCTTTTCCGAATACCCTCTTTCAACAATAAGATAACGAAAAAACTCTTCTTGTAACTGATCTGTTTGCAAAGTAACCCCCCTTTTCATGATTCGAAATAACTTTAGCATAGACCACAAAAAAAAACAAATGAATTGTCAGAATTTAATCAATATTTCAAAGTTTAGACATAATTGTGAAAACTTTCTAAGAATCTTCGTAAGATTCTTATCCCTCTTCAAAAAGATCCCTCAAAAAAGCCAGAAAAACGTACCAGTCCTTCTCCTCAAAAGATAGAGGGACTGATACGTTTCCACTTATTTGCTTTTATTCGATTGGATCCGTTGTTGGCTGATGCGAACCATTGCTTTCAGATACAGCCTGAACTAGCTCTTTGTTTCCTTGTTTTGTGGACATCGTGTCATTGATCAACCCAACTAAGTCTAATCCGGTTGTCTCTTTGATCGTATCAAAAGTTCGCGCTAAACCAGCTTCCCCCATTGATTGAAGCCCATCATTGCCGCCAAAGCTAACCACTTTATCAATATTGCTCAGAGGCGCATTGACTTCTTTCGCGATTTCAGGCAGCACTTTGATGAACTCCATCAAAATACCGGCTTCGTTTAGTTTGGTCAAAGCCATCGCCATTTTTTCACGGCTTTCCGCTTCGGCTTGACCGACTTTGGCGATCCGTTCCGCGTCGGCACTACCTAGTTTTTCAATTCGTTCGGCTTCTGCTTGGGCAGCTAATTTGACTTTTTCTGCTTCCGCTTGTGCTCGAGCGATTTCTCTTGCTTTGTCTGCTAAAGCGTTTTGTTCAACGACATATTTATCCGCTTCGGCTTTTTTACGGACAGTTGCATTCAATTCTTTTTCCGTCAATTCCGCTTGTTTCTCTTGGATCTCAATATTTTTTTCTTGTTCGATCAACTGCACTTTCATTTGTTCGCCGACCGCGATTTGTTCTGCTTTCGCATCCGCAACTTCGCGTTCTTGTTTGTACTGCGCTTGTTTCAATGCCATATCTTTAGTCGCTTCTGCGATTTCTGTTTGGCGACGGATCTCTTCATGCTGTGCCAATTGCTCATTTTCAGCTTGCTTGATCCGCGTTTCTCTTAAGGCATTGGATTCCGCTACTTCGGCATTTTTTTTCACTTCAGCAATCTGAGGGCGTCCTAACGCATCCAAGTAGCCATTGCTGTCGCTGACATCTTTGATCGTAAACGAAACGATCTCCAACCCCATTTTTTTCAAGTCCGTAGAGGCAACTTCTTGCACTTGTTCCGCAAAATCATCCCGGTTTTTGTAGATAGCTTCTACCGTCATCGTTCCTAGAATCGCCCGTAAGTGACCTTCTAAGACTTCTTGGGCTTCATCTTCCAATTCACCTGTGGATTTACCTAAGTATTGTTCGGCGGCTGTCTTGATCGATTCGGTACTATTACCGACCTTCACAAGCACCGTCGCACTGGCTTTGATCGGTACGCCTTGTTCCGTATAAACTTCTGGTGTCCCAATCTCTAACTTGTGGGTCAATAAACTTAATTTATGAGCTTTTTGAACAATAGGAATCACAAATGTCCCACTGTTTTTTAAGATCTTAATACCTTCTTTTCCTAAGAATGATCCTGTAACGATCAACGCTTCATCGGGTTTCCCGATACGGTAACGTATCATCAAAAAGGCAACCAATAAAACAACGAGGACAATGATCCATAAAATTGGATTACTTAAAAAATCGACTGCTGATCCTGTATCCACCATAACCTAACACTTCCTATTCTATAAAATTTTTACTTTCAACCACCAACGCGATCCCTTTTTTATCAAAATCGACAATGATGACTTTGGTGCCGACTGGCAATCGAACATTGTTTTCACGATCTTCTTCTCGAAAAAACCGAGCGGGATAAACAGAACGTGCACTTTGACTCCCTATTTCCATAACTTCGCCGATTGTGTCTCCGACAATCTTTTCCGTCAGTTCGCCGATCACAAACTCATTGCGGCTAATGACATTGCTGCGGTTTTTGTCTGTGATGCGATTGTAAAGCCACATAAAGGGACCTAACAGCAAACTAAATGCAACAAAGACTACGAAAATGCCCCCGACCAAGAGGATCAGCCATCCTAAAAATTGGATCACTGTAGGAAAACGCTGTAAATAGTTTTGAATCAAATGAACCCATTCTCCGATCACCATCTTCACCACCTTCTCTCATTGTTACTGTCTATCATAAGTCACCTTGATTAAAGTTTCAAGACAAATTAAAAAAAAACCTTCTTACCAATTATTAGTAAAAAGGTGTTGACTCATCACTCTTATAGTTGTTCTTTGGCTTTTTCTAAAGCAGCTAACGCTCGATTTGCCAATGCTTCATAACGAGATTTCTTGTCTCTGATTCGCTCTGGAAGTTCTGGCAATAACCCAAAGTTTGCATTCATTGGTTGGAAGTGTTTGCCTTCAGCATGGGTGATATAATACGCCATACTACCAATTGTTGTTTCTTGCGGCATAATGATCGGTGCTTCGCCTTTTGCAAGTTTGGCCGCGTTGATACCAGCCATCAATCCACTGGCTGCACTTTCAACATACCCTTCGACCCCTGTCATTTGACCAGCAAAAAAGAGGTCCTCACGTTTTTTCGATTGATAGGTTTGTTGTAACAACTCTGGTGAATTCATAAAACTATTCCGATGCATTACGCCGTAGCGCACAAATTCGGCCTCTTCCAAACCAGGGATCATCCGGAATACCCGCTTTTGCTCGCCCCATTTCAAATGTGTTTGAAAACCAACGATGTTGTACAGAGAAGCAGCTGCATTATCTTGCCGCAGCTGAATCACTGCATAAGGACGCTTGCCGGTTTTCGGATCTTCCAAACCAACGGGTTTCATCGGACCAAACAACATAGTTTTCGGTCCACGGCCAGCCATAACTTCGATTGGCATACATCCTTCAAAGAATTTTTCTTTTTCGAATTCTTTCAAAGGGGCCACTTCCGCATTGACTAAAGCTTCACGAAACGCATAAAACTCCTCTTCGTTCATCGGACAATTTAGATAGGCTGCTTCGCCTTTGTCGTAGCGTGATTTCAAATAAACTTTATCCATATTGATGGTGGATTTATCGACGATCGGTGCTGCTGCGTCATAGAAATAAAATCCTTCTGATCCGTTAAAAGCTTGGATCGCTTTGGATAAAGGTTCAGAAGTCAAAGGTCCAGTTGCAATCACGGTGATCCCATCTGGAATTTCAGTGATCTCCTCTTCGATGACAGTGACTAAAGGATGTTCTTTGACACGTTTGGTGACTAACTCTGAAAAATCATCACGATCAACAGCTAAAGCACCACCTGCTGGAACCGCTGTTTTGTCTGCAGAGGTAATAATGACTGAATCTAAGCGACGCATCTCTTCTTTCAAAACACCGACCGCATTTGTTAAATTGTTGCCTCGTAGTGAATTCGTACAAACAAGCTCGGCAAAATTATTTGTATGATGGGCTTCTGTCGATTTCTTAGGACGCATTTCATAAAGCTTTACTGCGACACCTGCTTGCGCTGCTTGCCACGCAGCCTCGCTTCCGGCTAAACCGGCACCAATAACATTGATTTCTTTCATAGTGCTCTCCTTTTATTTCAAAAGCTCGCCTCTTTTCATAAGAAACTGCTTGTATTAATCAAAAGGACCGGCACTTTCTTTTGTCAGCCAACATCGAGGCTGACCGTTCAAAAGAATGCGCCGATTCTTTTTTGCAGGGAATCCTGCTAGTTATTTTTGCACATTTTCTTCATAATCGCCATTGATACACACGACTTGTTTGCCGCCTTTGACTTTCTTCTCAACTAAGTAATTATCACATTTCGGACAATTACGGCCTACAGGTTTGTCCCAAGAAGTAAAGTCACAGTCGGGATAGCGGGTACAACCATAAAACAACCGATTTTTCTTCGATTTGCGTTCAACGACTTGCCCTTGATGACAGACCGGGCACTCAACGCCGATTTCTTTGACGATTGGTTTCGTGTTGCGACAGTCAGGGAAATTACTGCAGGCATAAAATTTTCCGTAACGACCTAATTTGATCACCATTGGATGGCCGCAAAGATCACAATCAAAGCCTGCAGGTTCATCTTTGATTTGAATTTTTTCGATACTTTCTTCTGCGGTCGTCAGTTCCTTTTCAAAAGGACGGTAGAATTGATCGACGACTTTGACCCATTCTTCTTTCCCAGCTTCAATGCTATCTAAACTATTTTCCATTTCAGCAGTAAAATGCATATCAACGATTTGCGGGAAGAATTCCTCGATCAATGAATTGACGATCTCACCAAGTTCAGTTGGCTCAAAACGTTTTTGCGTCAATTTCACATAATAACGCCGCTGGATCGTTTCTAGCGTTGGTGCATAAGTTGAAGGACGGCCGACACCGTTCTCTTCAAGGGTTTTGATCAAGGTGGCTTCACTGTAGCGGGCAGGTGGTTGAGTGAAATGCTGTTTCGGTTCGATCGATACAGATTGAACCACATCTCCTTCAACTAACTCTGGCAAGATGTTCTCTTTGTCTTCTTTGCCGTCATCGCGTCCTTCCACATAGACCTGCATAAACCCTTTAAATTTGATTTTTGAACCATTGGCAATAAAGATGACACCATTTTGATCCAAAGTAACTTTCATTGTATCCAAAATCGCCGGCGTCATTTGACTAGCCACAAAGCGAGACCAGATCAAGCGATACAGTTTTAGTTGGTCTTTGTCTAAGAATTTCTCCATGGCTTCTGGCGTACGCATCACGCTGGTTGGTCTTACCGCTTCATGGGCATCTTGTGCCCCTTGTGCATTGGCGCGTTTTTTGCCACCATGCGCTGAAAACTCTGAACCATAGGTAGTTTCAATAAATTCTGCCGCTTCGCCTTTGGCTGTGTCTGCGATTCGGGTCGAATCGGTACGCATATAGGTGATCAAACCGACGGTGCCTTGTTTGCCAAGGGCGATCCCTTCATAAAGCTGCTGTGCAACCATCATGGTTTTCCGCGTTCGAAAGTTCAGTTTACGAGCTGCTTCTTGTTGCAAGCTACTGGTGGTAAAAGGTGCCGCCGGGTTGCGTTTGCGTTCTTTCTTTTCAACCTTCGTCACTTGAAAGTCTTTACCAGAAAGGCGATCAGTGACTTCTTTAATACTTTCAGCATTCGGTAATTTTTTCTTTTTGCCATCTAGGCCCCAAAAATTGGCTTTAAATTTCTTCGTGGCTTTTTTAAAGTTCCCATCGATGCTCCAGTATTCTTCAGGCACAAAATCACGGATCTCTTTTTCACGATCAATAATGATCTTAAGCGCCACCGATTGAACACGGCCAGCACTCAATCCTTTTTTCACTTTACGCCAAAGGATCGGACTCAATGAATACCCGACTAATCGGTCTAAGATCCGCCGTGCTTGTTGGGCATCGACGAGATCCACATCGATCGTTCTTGGCTCTTTGAAGGCTGCTTTGACGGCATCTTTGGTGATTTCATTAAAGACGACTCGGTTTTTATCTTTTAAATCTAACCCTAGCAGAAAAGCTAAATGCCAAGCAATGGCTTCTCCTTCTCTATCCGGGTCACTTGCGAGGTAGACTTTCTCGGCTTTTTTTGCAGCTGAACGGAGGCTTTTGATCACATCGCCTTTGCCACGGATCGAAATGTAATGCGGCTCATAGTCATTTTCGACATCAATTCCCATTTTACTTTTAGGGAGATCACGAATATGACCGACACTTGCGACGACTTTGTAATTTCGTCCAAGGTATTTTTCAATGGTTTTCGCCTTTGCTGGCGATTCCACGATTACTAAATATTTATATGCCATATAAAGAATGGCTCCTTCCTGAATTTTTCCTACTATTATATTCTATCAATCAGTGAACCTATCGTATGCAGATGAAACATACAAATCGTAGCTTATCATAGCTTTCAAGAAAAGGTTTGTCAAGGAAGGTTGATTGGAAAAATCAAAAAAAGGCTAACTCCTGTAAAATATCTGACACACTAATCGTACATTTTGCGCCATCTTGAATCAAGTGGTGACAACCTTTTGACTGATCGGAAATCATTTCACCAGGCACTGCAAAAACTTCTCGGCCATTTTCCATTGCTAATTGTGCCGTAATCAAAGAACCGCTTCTTTCTTTGGCTTCAATCACACAGATCCCTTTTGAAATACCAGCAATGATGCGATTGCGCAAGGGAAAGTGATGTCTTTGCGGTTTAGTATCGCGAGAATATTCACTCAGTACTAGATGTTCTTGACGAATCTGCTGAAATAATGGAAACGCAGAAGCAGGATAACAATGGTCCAACCCAGACGCAATCACCGCAATGGTTTTCCCACGATTTCTGATGGCTGATTCATGGGCAAAGCTGTCGACACCATTGGCCAATCCACTGACGATGGTATAATTTTCCGTCACTAGCGGTGGAATCAGCTTTTCGCAAACTTTACGCGCGTAGCGAGAAGCTGTTCTTGCGCCAACAAATCCAATCATGGGCGTTTGTAGCAATTGCAGATTTCCTTCATAAAAAAGCATCAATGGTGGGTCCGCAATTTGTCTTAAAAGCATTGGATACTCCGCCGAAAAAAAGGTAAGGTAGTTTTGTTCCCCCATCTTTTGTGTGATGTGCTCTTCTGTCAATTGTTCCCATGATCGCCGAAAAACCGCACGGTGTTGTGGAAGGACGCCGATGGCAATCATCTCTTCCAACGAACAACGCATCTCTTTTGTTTCCAGCCAATACCAAATAATCTTCCAGCAGCCTTGCAGACCGATTCCCTGACAGTAGTACAGTTTTATCAACTGTTTTTCAAAATCTGTTGCTTGTTGATACTTCATAAACAAAACCCTCTTTTCTTAGTGATCTTACTTATAAGATTCGCTAAAAAAAGAGGGATGGATGAAATTTATAGGTATTGTTTAACTGGGGCAAAGGTTTTTCGATGAATAGGGCAAATTCCATGGGCAGCTAACCCTTCTAAATGAACTTTGGTCCCATACCCAGCATTTTGATCAAACCCATAAAAAGGATACACATCATGAAAATCTTTCATTAAATTATCACGATATACTTTGGCAATGATACTAGCTGCGGCAATCGAAATGGAGCGGGCATCGCCTTTGATCAAGCTTTGTTGAGGGATGTCGGTCTCGATCGTCATCGCATCAATGAGCAAATGTTCCGGCTTGACCGCTAAGTCGATCAAAGCTTCTTTCATCGCCAGGCGGCTCGCTTGATAGATATTTATCCGATCGATTTCTTCATGACTAACCACACCGATACCGACAGCAACAGCCTTGTTTTGAATTTCGATAAACAGTTCTTCTCTTTTCTTCGCAGAAAGCTGTTTTGAATCATTCAACCCCAAAATCTGGCATTCTTTAGGCAGAATCACCGCAGCTGACACCACGGGTCCTGCTAAAGGTCCGCGTCCTACTTCATCTAAACCGGCGATAAAACGGGCGCCTTGTTGAAATGCTTCGTTTTCAAAACGCATCATTTCTTCATATTTCTCCCGCAAAAGCTGCTGTTTGACTAATTGTTTCTCATATTGTTGCAACAGCTTTTGGACCCCCGCGCGTTCATCTGCTAGCAATTCCTGCAAAAATGCCGGGTCATTAAAGGTTGGATCAAATAATCGCTCTTTGATTGTCTTAATCGATTGTTTCATCTTGACTTTCCATTTCCTCCACTCGATCTAGTGTGTAACGGCCTAATTTTCCTTGCCGAATGTCAAAGACAACAAGTTCGCTTCCTCGATCATAATTGTCTTTATAGCCACGTTTTTCCGTGATCTTCATTAAAAGGTCTGGCGCTAATAACGCCTCTTCCTCCGCCTTTAATTGGTAACGATTGGCGATTCTTTCAGGATAATAACGAGCGAAAAAATCAAGTCCATACAATGCGATATCATCTAAATGGATCAGCTGATCCTTAATAGCCCCGGTCAGTGCCAACTTCTTGCCGATCTCAGGATCTTCAAATTTTGGCCATAAGATCCCAGGCGTATCTAGCAGCTCTAGATCAGTCCCGAAACGCAGCCATTGCTGTCCTTTGGTCACGCCAGGTTTATTGCCCGTCTGAGCGATTTTCTTCCCTACTAAGCGGTTCATCAAGGTTGATTTTCCGACATTCGGGATGCCGATCACCATCGCCCGAATCGCACGGGGCTTCAATCCTCTGGCTTTGTCGCGGGCGATTTTTTCCTTCAAGACTTGCTTAGCCGTCGGGACAATCGCTTTAACACCTTGATTGTCTTGGGCGTTGATCGCCAATGCTAAATAGCCTTGTGCTTGGAAATAATGCTCCCATTTTTTGGTTTGAACGGGATCTGCTAGATCCGCTTTGTTGATCAAGATCAAACGTGGTTTTTGCTGTAATAATTGATCCAGCATGGGGTTGCGGGATGAAATCGGCAAGCGTGCGTCCACGAGTTCAAAAACGATATCCACGAATTTTAATTTTTCACTTACTTCACGTCTGGCTTTCGCCATATGGCCTGGAAACCATTGAATGGTCATTTGAACGTTTTCCTCCTTGGTACTTCTTCGAATTGGTAAAAAGACAGTAGTGTCTAAATCCCTGCAGTATATACCTGACAAGAACGAGGACTATTTGCTCTAAAACCATCAGAGATACTAGTCACACTGGGCATTTTGCTAAAGTTGCTTTAGGACAATGTTCTTGTTCCAACCTCGTGCATAGGTAAAGCTTTCAGCGCGATTCTCATGCGTCATACGCGCTTTCTCGCTTTTTAATTTGGGGAAGTGGTTGGAAAAAGCTTGTCTACCCACTCATTCTTCCTTTTTTCTGACACCTTTATCATTAGACCGACTGCTTTTTACTACCTTTTATCTTCGTTATTGTACCATATTTCACACGACATGTTTCGTTCTGAGTAAGGTTAACAAGTCATTTTCTAGTGGATCTAGAGGAAAACCTGCTATCTTTGCTTCTTATCATTGGGAGTGATCAAATCATGCTGTTTTTTTCTTTTGATTCTGCTAATCACTAGCAGGAGTAGTAATATTATGGTGTTTACAACTAGCAGCACCCACAAATCCTGCTGGTTTGCTTTTTTTGCGGCATTTGTTTCATTTTCTTCATTGTAAGGAACCCTTTTGCCGCGAACCAATAAACGATGGCTATTGACCATATAGGGTGTGCAAGTTAGTAAGGTGACATAATCACTGCCTTTGACAATTTTTAGTGCTTCGGTATCATCAGGGGTGACCGTTTTAATCTGATCTATTTGATACACCAACGTATCATCAAACGTTTCGATATAAAACGCATCGCCGATCTGCAGCTTAGGCAGATCCGTAAAGAGGGTTGCACTCGTTAACCCACGGTGTCCGCACAGAACTGCATGGGTATCTTCACCACCTATTGGATACGAAGCGCCCTCCAATAATGTTGCGCCTCTTTTTAACAACGTATCGGTGGTTTGATCAAAAATCGGGAGAGCGACACCAATCACGGGGATCTTTAAAACACCGATCGTATGTCGTTCATAGTAATCAGGGGTGTCGTCTGATTCTGAGTCCTTTGTTTCTGCTGAAGCTTGCGTTTCTTTGATTCCAGGATTACTTGCCCGCTGTGCCAGTTCTTGATTCGTTTGTTCCAACTGGGTCCGCTTTTGCTGTTTTTCTATTTCACTCATTTTTTTGGCTTGGCTTTGGTAGTAACTGATCAACTGCTGATCCAAAAACGTGTTGAGCTGATTACTTACAAAAGGATAACTGATAATCAGGACTCCTATCAGCAGCAAAATACCCATTAAAACATCCAACAAAGTCACTTTTTTAGTAAGTGATCTCGCGCCATTTCTTTTCCTTTTGATCGTCATCGTGCATCTTCATCTCATTTACTTACCCTTTCCGTTTTACAAAGTAACACCCAGCTAAACCAACGATCACCACTCCGATGGCGCCCATTAAATACGTGCCGGCACCACCAGTTGCCGGTAAGGTTCCTTTGCGGCGGTTAGGGACTTTTTCTGGATCTAGCAATTGCTCTTTCGTTCCATAGGATGTTTCATGGACTTCAAAAGCGATGCGATTTGTTAACAGCACATAATTTTTTGGTGCTTTTACTTCTTCCAAATAGTAGGTGCCAAATTTCAACCCGATAATGTCGACTAATCCATCTGCACCTGTGGTAAATTTCGTCGCTTCATCCGCTGTTTGCACCCAAGATACTTGTTTGGTTCCCTCTTCGATTTTCAAGTAGTTGGCCTCATCATGGTCTTGCTCCCGTACAACAAAAACTGCATCTGCCAATGCTTCGGTAGCGGTCACAGCCCCATCGACTTTTAAAAACCGTTTGCCCCCTGTCAAAACTTCCACGCTTGGAGGCGTTTGATCCGTCATGAAATCCGTTTCTACATTTGCTTCATTCGTAAAGCCATTGATAGGCATAGCCTGTTCATTTAAATACATATAATACACAAAGCGTAATTGATTTCCCGGCGTTAATTGCGGCACGAATTCTGGATTGATAGTTACCGTAAAGCCATGCTCTTTTTCCGTTACTTGGTAATTCGTCGCGTCGATTTTCTGCTCTCCATCATACAACGCATAGCCCGTTTCTCCTTCAGCTGTATTTTCAAAAGTTAATGCTGGATCATGGGCATCGATCAATTGAAAATGTTTGTATTTGTTTTCAGCTCCTACTTTATCTTGAATACCTGATGGGATATTGACCGTTAGGTGATATTGGATTCTTTCGCCGATCTCCACGTCTTTGCCGTCTAATTGTGGTGTTGTTTTTGTAACATTTGTTGTGTCATTCTTGATTGTTAGTTCAACAGTAACGTTACTTCCTGAATCAATCGTGAAATCCTTGATCCTTTCTTCCTCGATTAAGGCGGCTTGACTTGGGGCTTTCGTTTCCTCTAATTGATAGGCGCCTGTTTCTAGTTGTGCAATCTTTAGCTGTCCTTTTTGGTTCTCACTCACATTGATACCTGCGTCTCCGGCAGCATATTGTTTACCTGTTAAAAAACGATACGCTGCTTGTTTGTCGGTCGTCCACGTATAGAGTCCATCGGCTGCACTTACAATATATTTTTTGGTCTGTTGGTTTCCTTCTTGCTTTGAAACAACAAATTCCGCATTATTCAGTGGTTCGTTTCCCCCCGTTCCTCGCTTATTCACAAGGAGCGTTCCTTCATTTGTGACGAGATTTTTCGGATAAAGATGGATCGTGTCAAGCTCTTCTTCTCCATATACATAAGAGCCATCTGCTTGTTGGATCATTTCATACACAGGAAAGGCGATCACCATATTCTCAGCAGAGGTAACGCCGTCTTTAGGTTCTTCCACAATGGTGTAAACAGCATCCCGATCGGCTTGTTTTTTCGGCAATTCAAAAATCAAATCACCGGCTGTATCTGTTTTCCCGCTAGCTACAGGAGAACCTGGCGTCAAGTTTTGGACTTGACGCTTAGCTTCTTCAACGGATGCCCCTGCAGATCGTTTTTCGTAATAGGCTGCGGTCACATCATAGACAGAAAAAGTGACATCAGCTAAGCCTTGGTATTGATCAAACTCTGCCATCTCAGTCCCACTATTTTGAATCAATGAACCTGGTAGATTGACCATTTTCTTTTTATGCAGATGAACCTGTGCCAAATTGGTCTCTGCGGATACTTGCTGATTTTTTGTTCCAAAAAAGACAAATGGCAAAAGTAAAAATAGGAGCAAAATTATGCTCGTATGATTAAAAATCTTTTTCATTTTTCTTTCCTCTCTTCTAAATTTTTTTTTCGTTTTTCATTCGCTAATGGAAAAATTACTTTAATAAAGGCTTATCTTTGTGCTTAACGTACAAGTAGCTACCAGCTAAAAGGACTAGCAGACCGGTTGAAAGAATCGCCAGCCACCCATGCCAATTCCCTCCTGTTTCAGGAAGAGACACTTTCACTTGATTGGTGACGATCAATTCTATTTGATTGTTCTTTTCTCCTAGAACAAGAAGATTCGGTTGTCGTTCTTCATCGATAAAGACTTGACCATCCTCTTCAATCTTGATTTGGACAGGTTCTGCTAAACCAGCATAGCCTTCAGGGGTAACTATTTCTTCCAAGGTATAGCTGCCGGGCGCTAGCTCCTGAAAATGGAATACCGCCAGTGATTCTTGGGCTTCGGGTAATTCGATCGTCTGACCGTTTCCACTTAACCGGAATTTTGCTCCCTCAAGTGCTTGTCCCTGTTCGTCTTGTTTATTAACCACTAAATCAAATGGTTTTAACTGATTGGCGTGGGTAAGGGTCCAACAATTGGCATCCCCATCGACGTTTTCCCCTAGATACTGGATTTTTCCGTCCGTACCAACGACAAATTCATAGTCACCGGCAACCGTATCGTATCCAAGCGGACCGGCTGTTTCTGTGATGCGATAAGCACCAGGCTCAAGGATCGTAAATTCAGCCATCCCAACATCATCCGACGTTTCTGAGGCGATTTCTTGATATTCCCCCCCTGCTGTTTTTTGTTGCAGAGAAAAGACAGCCCCAGCTAACAGTACTTGCTGCTCTTTTTGTACCGTGTATTTTCGAATAGCGACTGGAATTTCTGTAAAGGGATTGGTGATCTCCAGGGTAATCGTATGCTCGACCAGTGTGACGGGTTGCCCATCGATCGTCGCATGCCCTTGCGCATCGACATGAATCTGCCACTGGGTTTGCTCAGCTAAATGATGTCCCACCGGTGCAGTGACTTCCTTTAAACGATACGTCTGACTTTTTTGCAACGCAGTATCTGCTGGTAGCCCGTACGTTCCATCCCCTTGATCCACAAGGGTCACTGTCTCCCCTGCCCCCGTCAATTCAAAAACGGCACCTGTCAACTTCACCTCTCCTACAGCGGATTTTTTGATCAGGTTTAATGCCAGGGGCACAAACATCTTTGTGTTTTTCCATGTATAAGCGTCCACTTTTGTCGCTTCATAGCCTGACACTGTTCGTTCACTTGTGACTTGATAATCAAAAGTTTCTCCTTGGTTATTATAAAGCGGCAGTAGACGGGTTTCTTCGTAATTCGTTCCATCCTTTTCAGAAACCGCGGGAACCTTGCTTCGTTCCCAAGTTGTCTGATCTTGCGCATCGGTCTCAGTAAGTTCGAGATATCCTGTTTGCCAGCTCTCCTTGCTAGTAACCGGGCTTCTACTTATTTCAAAATAAACGGATTCTGGGCGACTTGACACATCACCATCGTATTCCTCCCAGACTTTTTTGATCGTCAACTCCTTACCAGGTGCTTTGGCAGATGGCACACCAAACAATGCCTTTTGATCGGATTGATGATTCGGATAAAACACCGTTTCACCATTCATTTGATACCAAGTATCTGGTTTAAAATCCGCTGCTTCTGTTTGAATCCGCACTTGATAATGAATTTGCAGTTCCTGTCCTTCGCCTAAATAAAGACTAGAAGCGTTGAGGGTATTGTCAGATACCGTGACCTCAGGCTGCACCGTTAGATCAGCAGAACCGACACTTTTGATGGACAAGCTATTTTCTTCGTATAAAAATGGCTGCGAAATGGGGTCAGTAATCTCTCCATCAGTGACTGTCGCCGAAATATGAAGGGCTTTTTTCTCGAGATAGTCGGAAATATCCGCTGCTTCATTGGCTGACTCATAATAAAGATGCCCCTCTTCATCTGCAGAAACCATCTGTCTCATTTTGTTCTCAACATCGGCCTTTGTATACCCAGCTGTTTGATCTCCTTGCAGTTGAATCCCCAATCCGTGAATCTCAATCCCGCGCTCTTTTAACGCCATCGCCTCACCGATCGTAGCGACAAACGTATTGTCGATCCGTTTAGAGTTACCGTATTGATCAGGTGCAAAATACCCATTGTGGATAAACGATGTATTCATGGGCTGATCTTGAGTAAGTGAAAAGGCGGTTCCAAAATAACTGTCGTCTGCTTGCGTCTGCACTTTGGACACATGGTAACTGTAAGTAGGCACGCCATCTGTTAGCAAAACGATGATTTTCTTATGTCCATTTTGCGTCGATAGCATATCCCCTGCTTGGCGCAGCCCTCTTTGGGTAAAGGTTCCCCCAGCTGCTGTTTCTGGTGTCATGGTCCGGATCGTCTCTTTGACTTCCGAAAATTTTCCTAATTGGCAGATTTTGTTTTGGTAATTGCTACCATCACTGGAATAACCGACATAGCCCATGTAGACACTGTCTTGAATGCCGCTTCCTTCAATTTGATTCAAAAAGCGATCCACACCTTTTTTTACTTCAGTGATGCGTCCCATATCATTCATACTGCCTGACCAATCCACGACCAATACGACATCGATGGGATCGACTTGACGTTGAACATTCCCTCGTACATTTAGGTAAACATCAAATAGTCCCGGGGTATTCGTCTCTTTGGCAAATTTTCGCAGAGCGAAATCTGCTTCGTCACCTATACCACCATACTCAATATACGAGTTGGTTACATTTTCTGGATCACCATTCCATGTAGTTACGCCATCCCAGGTTTCTCCTGCATCCTTGTTCCCCTGATGATTTAAGACGTTACTCTTTTCATCGGTTTTCCAATTCGCCGAAGGATACGTCCCGCTTTGGTCTGTCGTATAATCTGGTTCAATCGAAGCAAAAGCCTGTGAAACGGTCATTTTTTGATAAAGACGTTCTTGTTTAAACGGTTCAATGAGTGTTTCATTTTCAGAAGAACTTGTCGTCGTTCCTGTTTCCTTTGTCTCTTCCTGCGTTTCTTCGTTAAAAACACCTTTTGAGTCTTCATTCGACACTTGTCCCGAAGTTGACTCCGTGCCGGTTTCTGCAGCTTGCGAATCAGTTGAGCTGACTTCCACCCTATCTGAGGAAGCAGATTCTGTCGCAAGCGGAATGTCAACCATCAATTCATCCAAAGACGCCAATTTGTGCGACTCTTGATTTTCATGATCATATTCTTCAATCTGAAGCGCCAACTTCAGTTTTTTTGTTTCATTGGGTAGTTGAAACGTTACTTCTTGTTCACAGGGTGTTTTCAAGAAGTCTTGTGTTGTTAGCCAAGACTGTGCAGATTCATCCTCAATAAAAACCACCTCTTTGTTGTTCGTTTTCGTTAGCGGTTGTTCTTTCGTTTCATCCAGTGCATATAATTGCAGCCAGATGCGTTGCTGCTTGTTTTTGTGTGATAGCTGATAACGTAAAGTAAATTGATTGCCCTCCCGTTGACCTGTCAGCTTGATCTGCTCCGTTTCGGTAATAGCGATCGTATTTTCTTCTTGTGCACTTGCTGTCCCATTTGTTTGCAAACCTGAATAGATGATGAATAATATCCCCCCTAACATACAGAAAATGAAAGAGAACCAGTGGTGTCTCTTTGCAAAAAACATAAAAAGACCTCCTTTCAAATTACAAGCTGATCATACAAAAAAGAAGAACAATACACCGCTTTTTTTCATTTTCAGAAAAATGGGAAAACTCTTATTTTCGTGCGTTATTTAAACAGAATTTATGCGCAGGTTTTATGATGAAAACCAATCAGTTTATGTTATTTAAAAACTGAAGAAAATCAACAATTTTCAAATCCTCATTGTATTTTTCTTCTTTATGAGACACTTTTTGGAAAGATTTGTCTCAGTTTTTATAAAAAAAAGCAAAAGTTTTGAGACGTGTCTTTACACAGTTATATAAATAAGTTATTACTAAAATAAGAAGGTGATCATTTGATTGAAAAAATACTCTTAGATTCCCGAGCATTAGACAAAATCGGACTCTACGGAAAATTATTATCAATTGCTCCGGGTGAATACAACATAGAGTTCGTGAAAAATCTGACCCATTTAAGTACAACGAGATTGAAAAGTTTACTTTCCTCGATCCAAGAGGACCTGCAAAACCTTTCCCCAGTAAATCTTTCATTACATAAAAACACCCTCAGTCTCCCTAAAAATTTGATTGAATACAATCAATATCAGCAGTTTTTAGCCCAAGTAAGTATTTCTTATAAAATGTTGTTAAGTATCTTGACCAACCAAGATGAAAGCTTGCTAGCATTTTGCCAAAGAAACTATATCAGTCGTTCGACTTGTTTCCGACAAACTAAAAAGCTGCAGGATCATTTAAAGGAATTCAACATAACCTTAAATCAATCAGCTATGACGCTTACCGGTTCAGAGATGGTGATTCGCATCTTGTTGTTTAATTTTATCTGGCATATTTCTTTAGGAGATAGTTTGGCGCAGGCATTTAATCAAGAGATCGAAGAGTTATTTGTTACCTATGAAGGAACAAAATACCAAAGTAAATATGAAATTGGTAAAAAAGAAGCATTACTCCATTGCAAAATTTGTCTTTTCCGGATCAAGGATGGTCACTCAACGAATCTTTATGAATTAACGAATAAGTCCTTTATTCCCAGTTGCGAAAGTCTTGATTTCTTTTCTGCTTTCTTTAAGCTCATTGATTCAGCAATAGACATTCTTGAGATCAATTCATTGTTTTTTCTTTTTTATTACTGGCCGATGCTGACTTCCGCAAACGATGTGCGTCTGCCGATCGTTGCAAATTGTTACAAGCATGAAAAACAAGAACTAAAAGAACTGATGACTGAATTTGAAGACCATTGCCAAAAATTTCTCTGCGATTTTGACTTTGATCACCAATCGTTTCTTTATATGAATACATATCTTACCTTGCTGAAATTTTGCATATTCAAGCAAAAAGTCCCTCTTTCCAATTTTTTCGAAGCAAACGTGATTAAAGATAAATACCCATTGCATACGATTTTGACAAATACCATTCAAAGTTTTTGGCGTAAAATAGCAAATCGTAAAGGTTATGAATGGTTGAAAACCTGTTATGCCGATCTTGCCTTTTATCAAGCCTGTTTGCTTTACCCCGTTTACATCGAAAAGGAACAGAAATATAAGCTTAAAGTTGCTTTCGTCTATGTATCCAATTATTTGGTTTCAATGGAAGTTTTTAATATATGTGAGCGACTACCATTCGTTGCGATAGAGCGGATCACACTGCCAACAGAAGAACCATTTGATTTTTATATCCTGAGTGCGCCTCAGCTTTTCCCTCCCTATACAACCGAAAAGAATTCGGCAATCATTGATTTTTGTCGCTATTATGACTTTGAAACAGATCTCTGTCAGAAATTATTGGCTGCTTTTAATGAAAAAATCAAAAAGTTGACGGATTAATAACAACTGGCGCACTTCGGCAAACCTAAGGAAGTCTTTTGAAAAAGATTGAAAGCTATACAAATAACCCCTTGGAATCAATCGATGAATCCAAGGGGTTATGCATTATTTGACTGTGTGTATAATTACATAGCTTAAATCAACCGAATATGGGTCAATGGATAATAAACAAAACGGGCATTGCCTAAAATAGCCTCTCCTGATATTGGTCCAAAGGAACGACTATCTTTGGAGGCACGTCGATTGTCACCAATGACAAAGTAACTATCTTTCCCTAATTTCTCAACGCCTAATAAAGATTCTAAATCAAAATCATTGGTATAAGAAGCAGACTCGTGGTCATTGCTACGGTTTTTCACTAGAAAATCTTCATCTACTGGTTCATCATCAATGTAAAGCTGATCATTGACATATTTCACTGACTCACCCGGTAAGCCAATCACCCGCTTGATATAGGTCGAACCATCCGGCAGTTGGAAAACAACGACATCAAAACGTTGGATCGGCGAAATCTTCTCAATGACCACCATGTCTCCTTGTTTTAAAGTTCCTTCCATCGAATTTCCTTCAACAGGAACTGGGATCAACAAGAATGCCCGAATCAAGAAGGCTGTTGCAAAAGCGATCAACGCATATTTCACTACTAGCCAAAAACGATCAACCCAAAGTTTTTTCGACGCCACACGTCTGCCTCCTCTCCAACTTTTCACTTAGTTTATTGTTCAGAAAGCAAGGACAGTGCTTTTAAATATGCTGGGTCCTCTGCTTTGAGTTTCGCCGTTACTTCTTTTTCAATTGCTTGGGCCGTGTCTGCATCGACTTCCCCAGTTACCTTTAAATCATGGTCTTCTTGGAAGGACTGCACAGCTGCGGTCGTCTCATCATTGAAGGTATCACCACTGGTTGAATACCCCAACGCTTTAAGAAACTGATTTAGATTGTTGACTGCCGTTGACGATTGGCCAGCTTTTAAAGCATGGTCCCGTGGTAATGGCGGGAAATACGCATATTCTGGATAGTCCTCTTCATAATCCGGCATCACGCCTTGATCATTGACCCAATTTTCATTCGGGGTCAACCATTTCATGACCGTCATTTTTAATTCACTGTTATCCCCCAGATCCTTCACATTCTGGACAGTCCCCTTACCAAAGGTTTCCGTACCAACGACAGGAATATCCGCTGATTCTTGCAAGGCTGCAGCAAAAATTTCCGATGCGGAGGCACTGCCTCCATCGACTATAACAACGACCGGCTCTGTGACTTTGAATCCTTCGTCCAAGGTTTCACTCGCTTTGGTTTCACTGATTACCCCTTGGTTATTGGCAAATTTCACGATCGTTTGACCGTTTTCCAAAAACATACTCGCCATGATCTGGACTTGGTCTAGCAGTCCACCAGGATTTTGTCTTAAATCTAGTACAAACGACTTTGCACCGGCTTCCCGCAGTTCGGTGATGGTTTCTTTCAACTCAGCTGCCGTGTTTTCACCAAAGGAAGTAATGTCGATACGACCGATCGTTTCATCACTTTCAGCGATTTCTCCATGAACCGTTTCGATGGGGATCACATCCCGAGTGATCTCCACATCAAAAGTGTCCTCTCCACGTTGAATCGTTAAGGTGACTTTCGTCCCTTTCTCACCACGAATCTTACCCACGACTTCAGATAATTCTTGACCCTGCGTATCTTCACCATCTACCTTGACGATTCGGTCATTCATTCGCAGGCCGCTTTTTTCAGCAGGCGTATTTTTTATCGGGGCTTGTGCGACTTCTGGATAGTCTTCCACGATCGACAAGGTAGCACCAATCCCTTCAAAACTGCCAGAAAGTGATTGTTCTAAGTTATCCGCATCCGATTGATTCAAATACGTTGTATAAGGATCATCTAGCGCATCAGTCATTCCCTGTAGGGCGCCTTCTATCAAGGCATCCTCATCGACTTCTTGGTAATAATTCGCGAGGATCTGGTCATATAGCGACTGGATTTTCTCCATCCCGCTGGCTTCTGTGCTCGTTTCTGTCACCGGTTGCGTCGTCTGCTGATTTTGCTGAGCCGTTTGCCATAAATAGACACCGCCTCCTGACAAAATTGCGACACAAACGAGAGAAACGATATATCGGCTCGTCGTTAAACCTTTCATTCACAACACCTCTCTGAGAAAAAACAGCTTCGTTCTGTGGATTTTATGCAACCATACAAAACGAAGGACAGTTTTTTATTTGTTATTTTCGAGATACTCTGCCCAGATACGATCAAAAATATCCATGGACGGCAAATAATCAACGCTTAATTCCAGATAAGAAGAAACTTCATCATAATCATCACTGTGTTTTGGAAACTGAATATCATGACTTGCATGAGTGGCAAAGATCTGAGCCTCATCTGTATGACTCGGACCTTTGACTGCCATTAAATAGCTATAAAAACTTTTACGCATGATCTTGCTCCCAATGATTTTCTAAAAAGGCTGCTCTACGAGCGTGATTGCGAGCAAAATTCTCAGGATTCTTTTTGTAATACTCTTGATGTTCTTCTTCCGCTAAATAAAAGGGTTGGGCTGGTTCGATCGTGGTCACGATCGGATCGGTAAAGCGACCGGAAGCTTGAAGTGCCTCCTTGCTGGCTTCGGCTTTTTGTCGTTGCTCTTCATTCAAATAGAAGATAGCCGGACGATAATTGTCGCCACGATCTTCAAATTGCCCAAAAGCATCCGTTGGATCTGTTTGCTGCCAATAAATCGTCAAAAGATCTTCATAACTGATTTTTTCAGGATCAAAGATGATTTCCACTGCTTCGGTATGCCCGGTTTGATGGCTTTTGACTTCTTCATAGGTTGGATTTTCGGTATGTCCTGCGGTATAGCCAGAAAAAATCGAATGCACGCCCTCTAGTTCATCAAAGGGTTGGATCATACACCAGAAGCACCCACCGGCAAAAATTGCTCGTTCCATTATTCATCCTCCGTTTCAGCTGGTAAATATAAACTCATTTGAATTTCATCATCCACAAGATTGATTTTGTTCGCTTTGATAAACAAGCCGTTTTGCATGCGGAATTGATCCAATCGAATCAAAATAATTTGTTCATCGGCATTGACATCGATCCATTCAGGAAATTTAAAACTACGTTTGATCATTTTCATCACTTCACTGGTGGGCAGATCCAAGGTGCCGATTGATAAGCTTTTGGCCTTTAATTGGACATTGCCTTCTTCCGTCACGTAAGGATCAAAATAGAGATAGAAGGTGATAGGAAATCCTAATACTTGAAACTCTCCTGTTAAGAGTGCTTCATTTCTTAGCTCAAAATTATATTTGACCTCTTGATCCTTTTGAAAATCAGATAGATAAAAATCAATCAATTGATTGACTTGGCTTTTGTTGCTGTTAACGGTCAGAACAGGACTGCCCTCCCGTTGAACAAGTTCGGCACTTTCATTTAAGCCGGTTTCCCTCTGCTGAAAAATTCTTGAAGCAAAGAAAACCGTTGTCCCTAAAAGGATACCGACCAACACTAGGAAGGCAATTTTCCAGTAGTTGATCGCTTTTTTATTCGTTGTAGCTGTTTTTTCCGGCTGCTTCGTTGATTCCCTTGGTTTCATTTTGTATCCTCCTCTAGCAACCAATAGTTTTGCGTTTTGATCACTTCATCGCGAACGGCATTCGCCATCAGTTGATACCCAAGATTATTGGGATGGAAGCGATCGCCTTCATACAAAACATTGTTTGTAATGTTATTTCCAACGGCTTGCGATGAATCAGTGGTCGTTGAAGGACTACTTTGCGTTTCATCCGAAGCTGTCGTTGATGAATCAGATAAACTTTCTGAATCCGATGATTCGGCAGTTCCCTCTGATTCCCCTCCTTCGGTATCAGCAATACCGACCTCATCACTTAACCCTTTATAGAGTAAATCGTTAATAGGAATAAAAAAGGCCTTTTCTTGCTGATTGACGAACGTTTCCGTTTGCTTATTCCAGTTATCAATAATCGTTTGCATATCCGTGATTTCTGGGAAATTCAGATAAAATGGATTGTAGATGCCCAAGACATAGATTGGTGCATCACTATTCAAATCGCGAATTTGAGCAAACAAGTCTTTTAAACGTTCTTTGTAATCTTCCATCGGTTCCGTAAACGTCTCAATGCTCAAGCCAAAGAAATTGCTCTGAATCACTTTTAGTACATCGTTACCGCCGACAGTCAAGGTAATCAAATCCGCTTGACTGAGGTCTTGCCGCAAGTCTTCATCATTTTTGACTCGCTTTAGAATCTGATCGCTTCTTTCACCAGCGACCCCATAATTTTTGGTTACCAAATTGTTCAAATCATAGCGGTCTTCTAAATCCCCCGCTAAAATTGGCACAAAGCCGCCACGAGCTGTTTCATCACCAACCCCTTCCGTTAATGAATCCCCAAGTGCGAGATACTCGATGGCGGATTTTTTTGAGTCATTGGCCGCCAGCTTATTAACAGGGGTCAACAGTGGTTGCGCTTTGGGAACAGCAAAATGAAACAAGAAGCCCGTTCCAATGGCTATCAGTCCCACAACAAGTAAATAAGTTACTATTTTTTTCCATTTCACAGGTATTCAAACTCCTTTGTAATCTTTGCTATTTTAACAAAATTCTCATAAAATTCCTAGTCGCAATCCTTCAAACTTAAGAAAGAAATCAGTTCCCTACTCTCTGAGTAGACAAAAATCGCAGCTTCATTCTGCTTTTTCTTCCTTTCAGCTTTTCATACACCAAAAAGCGATTCGTCGTCAAACGAATCGCTGAAAGAAACATCCTTTTTATTCCGTACTGTAAGTAATCGCAAAAGCACCTTTGCCAGTGTGAGTGGCGATGATCGGTGTTGTGTGAAGCAATGGGATCTCCAAGTCAGGAAACAGTTCTGCTAGTTCTTTTTGGAAACGTTCCGTGATTTCTAATCCTTCAGCATGAGAAATACCAATTTTCGTCACTTTAGGCATATTCTTCAATTCTGCTTTTAATTCCTCAAACCATTTATTAAACGTCTTGACACCGCGTCCTTTGACGACTGGAATCAGTTCTGAATGATCAAAATCCATGATCACTTTCATGTTCAGCAAACTCGATAAAAGACCTTTGGCACGACTGATACGACCGCCTTTTACTAAGTTTTCTAACGTTGAAACGCCGATAAATAATTTCGTATGCTCACGCACCAAATCCACTTCAGGTAACACTTCTTCTAGTGTCTTACCGGCTTTAGCCAATTCAGCTGCCCGAATCACTTGAAAAGCCAGCGCTTGATCTGTCGTGTCGCTATCGATCACCGTGACTTTGGTTTTTGATAAATGACTGGCTTGACGAGCCGCTTCCACGGTTCCGCTCAGGCCTTTGGTCATATGGATCGATAAAATTTCACTGCCATCTTTGCCTAATTCATCATATAATTCTACAAAATGACCGATCGGCGGCTGGCTAGTTTTAGGTAATTCTTTGGCTTGCGCCATCATTTGCATAAATTTTTCTCCCGGTAGCGTTTCATCATCTGGATAAACGACACCATCAATCATTACAGATAAAGGCACAACATGGATAGCCAAAGCATCACGGACACTTGGTTCCATCGTACTGGAAGAATCTGTCACAATTTTAAGATTTGCCATCATATATTCACTCTCTCTTTAAATCAAGTCTTTTTTCATGGTAAAATAACCACAGACCATTTATACTAAGTATAACAGAGAGAAAATTTTTTTTCATCTAATTTCGATTCGAAAGGACGGTGCCGAATGCAGCACATGAAGTTTAGTCGCAGATATTTGATCGTCAATGAAGTATTAAATGCAGTAACCCACGGGATCGGATTAGGACTGAGTATCGCAGGACTGGTCATTCTCTTAATCAAGGGGGCAAATCTAGGGTCACCTATCCACATCGTTTCCTATGCCATATATGGGTCCATGATGATTTTGCTCTTCCTCTTTTCTACCTTATTTCATAGTTTGATTTTTACCAAGGCAAAAAAAGTCTTCCAAGTCTTCGATCATGCCTCCATTTTCTTGCTGATCGCTGGAAGCTATACTCCTTTTTGTTTGCTTAGTATCCAAGGCTGGCTTGGCTGGTCACTCTTCATCTTGATTTGGCTACTAGCAATTAGCGGCATCGTTTATAAGTCACTGACTCTTCATAAAAAAGAGACCGTCTCTAAAATCTCCACCCTGATCTACATCATCATGGGCTGGCTTTGTGTAATTGCCTTTAAACCTCTGATCGAGCATTTAGGCTATTGGGGAACATTTTTACTAGCAAGCGGTGGTGTTTCTTATACTGTAGGTGCGCTATTCTATAGTTTAAAATCCGTTCGATTCATGCATGTGGTTTGGCACTTATTCGTTATGTTAGGTGCTGGACTAATGTACTTCTCCGTCTTGTTTTATACTTAAACAGTAAGCGCGATTAAATAAAAGATCAGGGAACCTTCATTAGAGAAAGGTTCCTGATCTTTTATTTTTTATGATAAAACTCGAATCGATGAGGATAATGGTTTTTTTCATCGACGATCCCATCGATCACATGATCAAGTTTCCATTGCGTCCAATCAATCTCGGGAAAATACACATCTCCGTTAAATTCCGCACCGATCACTGTACGGTACAATTGATCGCAATCGTCAATCATCGCTTCAAAAACACCCGCTCCACCAGTTAAAAAAACAGGATGCTCTTGCTGCTTCACATACGTCAAAATTTCCTCACGGTCATGCATCACCAAGGCACCGTCGGCTTGATAATCTCGATCACTTGTCAAAACGATCGTCGTCCGTTGTGGCAACAATCTTTTTCCCATGCCTTCAAAGGTTTTGCGCCCCATAATGATCGTATTATTGATGGTTTGCTCTTTAAAAAATTTCAAATCATTCGGCAAATGCCACGGCAGTGTGCCATCCGCTCCGATCAACCCCTTTTGATCTTGTGCCCAAAGTGCGATCAACATAAATATTACATCCCTTCTGTATAAAATGATTCAGAAATATCCGCAGCGACTTGCAGTCGCTGCATCAGCTGAAAAGCCGATTCATGCTCGAATGGATCTTTGTTGCGCTCATCAAAGCGCAAGCCATCACAGGCTTGGTAAACAATTGTGCCGCCACTTCTTTGGACATTTCTTGGCCATTCTCCATCGTTTAAACGCGCGTCGTTGTTTTTCAGCAAGGTCGGTATCAGGGAGATCGGAAAGAGAGCACTGCCAGCTGCGACATCAATTTCTTCTATTTGAAAAAAGTCGGCGGCGATCTCGTTGATCAAGCACTCCGTTCTTTGCCACGTTTGCGGATGACTCGCAAATGCCCTTGCAGTTCGTCCTAGGATACAATACGTATTCTCTGGTAACGGCTGTTTGCTTATTGCCACAAGTTCTTCTGGATACGTCTCGATCCACGTCACTACGCGATCAAAATCACAAATATGCAATGAATCCAGCATTGGTAGGTTATGCTGTGCAGCAAAAACAAGCCTTCTGCGGGCATCTGCCGCTCCTTTTGCTGGTATAAAAATGGCAGTACACTGCTGATTTGAACGAATGGCTTCTTTTAGCTCCGGCACCGTTTCTTCGGATACGGATAGCCAAACTGCATCATAGTGCTGATCCAAGAAATCAATGACTTGCTCAATGAGCACTGCATGAATCGATCCAGTATGTCTCTGATGAAAGGTCGCCGCAAAGCCTCGTTTGTGGGTATTTTCCATTACGCCTCATTCCTTTCTTTATGAAATGAAACCAAACAACCACTTAAACTGCAATCGGTGCTTTGATCGTTGGATGCGGATCATACCCAACCAGCGTAATATCTTCCATTTCAAAATCGAAGATCGATTGTTTTTCAGGATTTAACTGTAAGGTTGGCGCAGGACGCACTGTACGAGTCAATTGTTCTTTCATTTGTTCCATATGATTGCTATAAAGATGAGCATCGCCTAATGTATGGACAAAATCTCCAACTTCTAGTCCAGTTTCATGAGCAATCAGGTGCGTCAATAGCGCATAACTAGCAATATTGAAGGGAACACCTAAAAAGACATCGGCACTGCGTTGATACAACTGACAGCTTAAGCGCCCATTATGAACATAAAATTGAAACATTGTGTGACAAGGCGGCAACGCCATCGTCGGTACATCTTCTGGATTCCAAGCAGAGACGATCAAACGACGAGAGTCTGGCGTTGTTTTGATCATGTCGATCACTTCTTTGATTTGATCGATAAACCCACCCGTACTTTTTTCCCAATGCCGCCATTGGTACCCGTAAACATGACCCAAATCGCCGAAAGTTTCAGCGAAAGCATCATCGGCTAAGATTTTTTCACAAAACTGTTTCAACTCATGTTGGTACTGTTCATTGAAAGCTTCATCCACCAATGAACGGCGACCAAAGTCTGTCATATCAGGACCTGTATAAGCATCACTTTTAATATAGCGTTCAAACGCCCATTCATCCCAAATGTGGTTATTATGCTCTAGCAGATAACGAATGTTGGTATCTCCTTTTAGAAACCATAATAATTCACTTTTGATCAAACCAAAAGGAACTCTCTTGGTTGTCAACAATGGAAAGCCTTGGGACAGGTCAAAACGCATTTGGTGACCAAAGACACTGCGCGTTCCCGTTCCTGTACGGTCGCTTTTATCATTGCCTTCTGTTAAAATCTTTTTTCCTAGCTCTAAATATGCTTGTTCCATCGTTTTTCTCCTTTACTCTAGACAAATTCGCTCAAATATTCCCAACGATCCATTTTTTCTGCCAGTTGCGTTTCAACCTCACTGATTTCTTGCTGTAATTTTTGGAGCTTCGTAAAGTCCGCACCTTGATGATTCATTTCTTCAGTTAAAGCGGCTGCTTTTTCTTCTAATGCCGCAATAACATCCTCAATCGTCGCCCACTCTTTTTGTTCCATATAACTCAGTTTCTTTTTGATAGGCGCTGCAGCAGTCTCCTCACTTTCAGCAGAAAGGGAATCGGTTTTTGTTTCTTTTGGCTCTAGTACACTCGAACTAGCTTTATTGGTATTGGCTGCTAGGTACTCATTAATGGAACCAAAGTAGGACTTAATCCGGCCGTCTCCTTCGAAGATCAGCAATTTTTGGGCAACTTTATCTAAAAAGTAACGGTCATGGGAAACAGTGATGACTGCACCTGGAAATGTTTCTAAATAATTTTCCAAAATCGTCAAGGTATCAATATCCAAATCGTTGGTCGGTTCATCTAACAAGAGAACATTTGGCTGTCCAATCAATAGCTTGAGTAAAAATAGTCGTCGTTTTTCCCCGCCAGACAGCTTGCCGATCTTGGTGCCATGCATGGATCGCGGAAACAAAAACTGTTCCAGCATTTCTGCGACACTGACTTGGGAGCCGTCCACTTTTTGCACTTCCTCCGCTGCTTCTTGCAAATAAGCAATCATTCGCTGATCAGGGTTCATCGCTTCAATCGTTTGCGTATAATAAGCCATTTTCACCGTCACGCCCATCGTACGCTCCCCTTCTTCTAAAGGCAGGCGACCAGCTAAAATATTGAGCAACGTTGATTTACCCGCACCGTTTTCTCCTGTGATCCCTAAGCGTTCTCTTGATTGAATCAACAAATCAAAGTGAGACAAAATCGTTTTATTTTCAATCTGGAAACTCGCATCTTTTAGTTCTAGGACCTGTTTACCTAAGCGTGTCGTAGCAACATCAATGGCCACTTCGCCGTTCCGTTTTACTTGATGTAGGTTTTCTTTTAAATCATCGAAACGATCGATCCGGGCCTGTTGTTTCGTTGTACGGGCTTTTGCTCCAGTACGAATCCAAGCCAACTCATGTTTGTACAACTGCTTGCGCTTGTCTTCTTGCGTCTCCTCCACACGTTCTCGTTCTGCTCGAGCATGAAGATACGTCTCGTAATTGCCTTGATATTCATGCAACTTGCCAAAGGATAATTCGAAAATCCGATTAACGACTCGATCCAAAAAGTAGCGATCGTGGGTCACCATCAGTAACGCACCCCGATAATTCTTTAAATAGCCTTCCAACCATTGGATCGCATCATAATCTAAGTGGTTAGTCGGTTCATCCAATAACAACAGGTCTGGTTCATCGATCAATACTTGAGCCATAGCCACTCGTTTCTTTTGACCTCCAGATAACTCACTGACCTTTTTCTCTAACTCCCTGATCCCAAGCTTTTGTAAAATAATCTTGGCAGTTGTATCTGTATTCCAAGCATCGGCCTTATTCATCGCTTCTTCTGCCAACTGATAATTCCGTTGCGTTTGTTGATCCATACCATTATTTTCTAAAGCAATCAGCGCTTTTTCATAGTCACGAACAACGCGAATCAGCGAACTGGTGCCTTGAAAAACAGCATCTACAACAGATAATTCTTCTTGTAACTGATTGTCTTGAGCCAAGAAACCGATGCGATAATCTTGGGCGGCAAATACCGTTTGGTGATCGCCATCTCCGCGATCCAAACCGGCTAAGATCCGTAACAAACTTGATTTCCCCGTGCCATTGACACCGATCAAACCGATTCGATCTTTTTCATGTATCAGAAAAGAAAGCTGATCAAACAGTGTTTTTTCACCGTAAGTTTTGGTTAATTCACTTACTTTTAATTCTTTCACAGAATCCCTCCTGAGTTTTTTCTTCGCTCATTGTACCACATTTCATCAACGGAGACGATGAGAGAAAAAATTCAATTTTTGTAAAAAAGAATGCCTTCGTCAGTTTATTCCCTTGGATGATCCATGTTGATCACCTACTGGGGATAACCTGACGAAGACACTCCATAAAACGTGCATCAATTCATGCACCTTTTGAGACATATTATCGGCGGAACATCCGCTGTTTCGGCTGTTCTTCCGCTCGAGACATCGCATACGATTCTAACAGATTGACATTGCGTCGATATTCATTCGCAGAAATCGTCGATATTTTTTCAGCCACTTCATATTCATCGATCGTCTTGCGCTCGAGATAATAGCCCCAAAGGACTTTCTTGACAAAAATCGGCTCTTGCTCGATCATGATCGTTTCAATGAAATTGCTATGTTCAAACCGTTTGATGCTCATTTCTCGTTGACGAATAAAGAAATTGATCAGCGAGGAATCATAGACATCTTCTAAATTGCTCAAACTGTGAAAAATGTATTCGCTGTTTTTTAAGTAGATTTTTTGTACTTCAGAAATGTCTCGTTGTTTCAAGGCATCTTTCAGTTGCTGCCGTCGCTGTAAAAACAAACGAGGATGGATCAATACACGAATAAAGCGCTGAATAAAGAAGAGCCAAAAACTAAAGAATGAGAGAATTTGTTTTGCGAGGGAATGCTGTTGCTGAGAAATAAACCGTGAATAAAAACGATAGCCATTTAGACTGACTTTCCCATTTCTATAGGCTTCATCCAAGCCATCTTGTTCGATCGACAAGATCAACCCTTGAATTTCTTGGATTTCTTGTTTTTCTGAATCTGTCAAACTATTGCGATACAATTCCCAACGGCGATTTTCATAGGAATTGATGACAGCATCGATCGCTAAGCGACCTTTATCAGAAAGCTCTTGTTTTTCTTCTGCTTCCAATTGTTCGATGACGTCTTCTAAGATCAGCAAGTGATTGAAGTCGACACTTTCGGCAGCTTCACCATCTGCCAAATAAGGCAAGACCATCACGCTGATGATCAATGTCAGCAAGATCACACAGGCGGTCAAAAACAAAAGCAAGCTCCGTTCCTGAAACGGTGTCTCATGCACCATCACCGGTAAAATAAAGATGGCTGCCAAACTGACGGTTCCCTTGACGCCACCAAAGGTCAACAAGGCGACTTGATTCATAGACACTTGTTTTTTTGACTGTAAGAACCAATAATAAAATAGTAAAAAGAGAAAACGAACGAGGAAAATCACCGCTGTGACGACTAAAATCGTGATAACTAGATGCCAGTTTGCATAGTTTTTGCTTTCCCAGATCGGTGAGAAGACTTGTGACAACTCGATCCCTAGAAAGAGAAACACTAATGCGTTCAATGTAAAGACTATGGTCGACCACGTGCTTTCCGAAATGTTCGCCAACTCTGCATCAAACAACGAGATTCGCCGTTTTCTTTGGGCTTGGGCTACACCTGCCACAACGGCTGCGATAATCCCTGAGACTCCGATCATTTCTGCCAGCAAATAGGCAGCAAATGGCAAGAGTAGTTCAATCAATAAGTATACTGTGACATCTTGTGCCGAGATTTTTTCAATAAAACGTAAAATCCGGCGTTTCAGCCACACAATCAAGTAACCGATAAGCCCGCCGCCGATACTAGAGAAAAGGAGTTGGAAACCTGCGTTGGCTGCTGAAAAACTCCCGGTGGTCAAAGCTACGATAGCAAACTGTAATGCGGTAACCCCCGAAGCATCATTCAGTAAGCCCTCGCCTTCCAGAATATGCATAATATTTTTGGAAATTTTCAAACGTTTTGCTAATGAAGAGACTGCCACTGCATCAGTTGGTCCTAACGCAGCACCAAAAGCGAAGCAAGCAGCCAGAGGAATCGTCGGCATTAGCCAATGGAGTGTTCCCCCGACGGCAAATAATGTCATTAACACGCCACCAAAAGCCAAAAATAGCACGATCTTGCTGTTTTTTAAGATTTCCGGAACGTCTGCCCGCTCCCCTTCACGAAATAGCAATGGACCAATGATCATTACTAAGAACATTTCTGGCTCAAAGGCGATCTCTTGGCCCATCTCTGTAAGACCTAATAAAATTCCTAAAATAATTTGAATAAAAAAGATCGGTACCGAGGGCAATATTTTGCTCGCCACATTTGATAATGTGACAAGAATTGCAATGATAATGACGAGTTCAATAAATTCCATCCATTACCCTCTTTTCTTTCGAATTGCTAATAACAGCTCAAGAAAATCTTCTTTTTTTAAAAGGATCTTGTCGTTTAGAAGACCTAACTCCTTTTCGTTATTTTCAATCTCACATTGGACACGTCGTGATTCCAAGCGGTAAAGATCATGTTTCATTCGTTCAAATTTTCGGAAAAGCAATGGATTTTTCCGTTGCAAATAATCCCGAATCTCCTTTTTTTCAGCTGGTGTAAATTGTCCCAACTGTTTCATTAACTCTTGTTTACTTAAACATTCCTTGTTCATAATTACGTTTTTTACCCCTTTTATCATCAGTTTATCTTTTTATTTAACGTGCAAATCAAAATTATCTCTTGACCGCTAGTATTCTAAGCCAATCATTCAAAAATAGCAAGTCTTTCTCACTAAATGTTGGTTTTCTATCAGTTTTCTTATAAAACAAAAAAACCGCAGTCTTCACTGCGATTTTTTATGCTTATTTCATATATAGGTCGTAGTAAGCATCCATGATTTCTTTGGCGATTTGAATATTTGGATGGGTATCTGTGTCGCCTTTTAATTGAGGCATTACGATCGCGATGGCAATATCCGCATCACTGCTTGGCCCGTAGGCAACGATGTTTAGGTTAACTAAGCTGATGGTATTGCCATTACTATCCACAATTGGTGTTTCGGCAGTACCTGTTTTGGCAGACACTTCCATTTTCGCAGAGGCCAAGCCTTTGGCAGTTGCCCACGCATCCGTTCCATGAACTGCATCATAAAACCCATTTTGAATAATTTGCATTTGAGCATCCGTTAAACCAACTTCATTCAATACCGTTGGTTCGATCTCTTCAATCAGTGAGCCAAGACCGCCAGTTTCATCATTGCCGTAAATGCCGTCAACGATGTGAGGCTGCAATCTTTTGCCACCATTAGCAACGGTTGCTGCATATTGTGCCAGTTGCAACGTCGTATAGGTATCAAACTGACCAAATGCCAAGTCAAGGATCTTCCCACCATCACTGACCGGGTCCATGTTATCGATCGATGTGCTGATACCTGTCGCTTCTCCCGGTAAATCGATCCCAGTTTCAGTTCCCATACCAAAAGAGGCAAAAGACGAACGTAGTTTTTCATAGACATCCCCTTGACGATCCACTGTTGGAATTGAGATACCTGACTGATAATTGATGCCCATCAAACGTAAAGCGACTTGCATCATATAGGAGTTAGAAGAAACTTCCAACGCCTGCTCCGCAGAAAGGTTACGATTATATGCCCCAGTTGGGTTGAAAATTGAGGCTTTGACATCGGAGCCAATTCTGATTGGTTGATCCAATAACACTTCATTGCCGTTTAAGACCCCATTTTCCCAGCCGGCAGCCAAAGTCCCTGCTTTGACAACGGACCCTGGTACAAAGGAATTAATGAAGGTACCAATGGCATTTTCCTGCAATTCATTTGAACCTGTGTCATGATGATAACCAGACATTGACAAAACGCCGCCGGTTTTTGGATTTAACGCCACTGCGTATACCCCCGGAGAATATTCAGCTGCGCCAGAATCAATCAGTTTTTGGAAATTGTCTTGCAAAATTTTGTCAACTTTCGCCTGAAACTCAGCATCCAATGTTAGAACAAGGTTATCCCCTTTTGCTCCAGCAAAGGTTTCTTTTTGACTTTCAATATTATTATTGTTATCAAGGGAGATCTCAGAAATAGATTTTGTACCTTGTAAGACTTCTTCATACTGCTGCTCTAAATAGCTACGTCCAACACGGTCATTACGAGCATAGCCTTTTTCTAAAAATTCCTCCAAGACTTCTTCAGGAATTCCTTGTTCTTCACTGGTCACCGTTCCGATCAAACTAGCCAGAGAACTTCCTTCAACGATCTTTCGTGTCCAATCGGTACCGGTGGAGATTCCCGGTAAATCGACCATGTTCTCAGCAACAATAGCTAATTCACGGTCAGACACATCCGACGTCTTAATAAAGACCGTACTCAAAGATTGGGCGCTATTCATCCGCTTAAAAATCGTGGCTGCTTCTAATTCGGCATCAGAAAAATTGATTTCATCTTCTGTCACTTTCTCAACGGTTGCCGCATATTGTTCAGAAGTACCTAAAGAACGCTCTTCATCACTCAATCGGTCAGTTGCTGCTTCAAGATTGTCTTCATCTGCCAACCAAAAGTCCTTAAGATCTCGATCAGACAAGTTTTTGTCCACAGGAACTTCGATCAACTCGCTCAATTTTTTGGCCGTTTCTAACAGATCTTGAGCGGTCATTTTGTTTCCGCGGGTAAATGTGATTGCCGCATTGGCTTGATTTTCCACCAGCGCTTTTCCAGAAGCGTCATAGATCATTCCCCGTGGGGCGCTTCCTTTGACTTCCACTACAGATGAAGCTTTCAACTGCTGCTCAATATTGTCGCCATTGACGATCTGTAGATAGCCTAATTGAACGATCAAAGATACAAACAAAGCAAAAATAATAAAAAACAAAAAGTTCAATCGAAATGGAACATGAGATTTGCGATACGATTTAGCCTTTGGTTCTTCTGGCCCCTTGCGTATCCCTTGGACAACTTTATCTTTCAAATTCTTCATCTCATCTATCCTTCCAATCTATAATGACTACTGTCCTATTTTACCAAAAAATTCGATTCGAAACAGAAAAAACAAAAAATATCCATTAATCCTTAGAAAAAACTATAAAAATTGGCGTGATTCCGAGTAAATGTTTCACAGTTTGATTGTTTCATTTTCATTCTTTCAGGAAAAAATTGTTTTTTTAAGCTTTCTTATGTTTTTTCATTTGATGATCTCGTGAAACAAGATTCCTCCTGGTACTTTTGTGGAAAACTAAAAGCAGGAGGACTTTCGGTCACCCTGCTTTTTTAGGCTTCTAAAGATACTAGCTACTCCCCAGTTGTTGAATTTTCTTCTGAGAAGGTCAAACTGTCGTCGTATACCTGATAATTAGGCGATCCGTTAGTATATTCATCGCCTTGGGTCAAACCCTCGTTCGTCGGAAGCTGCAACTGCTCCTTTAACAAATTTTGCGTATGCAACAACTGATTTGTCCCCAATAACTGATAATACACTCCACCAATCAGTTGCCCTTCTCCTTGGAGTTGCTCTTGTTTGATGGTCGTAAAAGCAGGAATATAATTGGTACCGATGTCCATCATATCATTCCACGTAAGATCCGTCTTCGAATTCTTTTCAACCGCTTTGAGAATCTTTTGGTAATTACTGATGCCATCCAGACTCATAACTTTTTGAAGAATTTTCGTAACCACTTCTCTTTGCCGTCTTTGGCGTCCGATATCCCCTTCCGGATCTTGTTTGCGCATCCTTGCATAAGCCAAACCTGTTTTCCCATCTAAGGTGATTCGCCCTTCAGGGACATGAACACCTTCTAAAGTAAAATCGATAGCATTTGTCACCTCGATACCTCCAACTGCATCGATCAGATCCCGCATCCCTTGCATATTGATCGTCACATAGTGATCGATAGGAATGTCCAAGAGATTTTCAACAGAGTCCATGGCCATAGCCTCCCCACCGAAAGCATAGGCATGATTCAGCTTATCGATCGTATTGTAACCAACGATTTGTGTGTAAATATCACGATCAAGGCTAATGATCGTTGACTGTTTTTTTTCAGGATTGACCGTCACCACCATCATACTATCCGAGCGACCTTGCTCGGTTCGACCTAATGCCCCAGTGTCGATTCCCATCAGCAAAATGGAAAACGGATCTCGATCTTCAATGCTGATCGCTTCCTCTCGTTTGTCTGTTTTCCGATCAACAGCGTGAGAGATTTGATTAAACGTGGCATTTGTCTCTTGATAAACCTGCATCCCGTAGATCGTTACTCCAATGATTCCAACCACTAACACGATTAAAATACTTAAAATTACCTTTTGATATCTCCGCATCTTACACCTCACCAATAAAAATTCACTCATCAAATAAATTTTCCCACAAAACGCATCTTTCAGCAATCGCTATCATGCATCAACTTCATATTTAATCCTTCCGTAACTTCTTTGAAATAAACAAAAATAAAACAAAAATAAGGTGCACCCTCTAAGCTAGAGAGTGCACCGCAAATAGTCACTTTTTTAAATATAATCCACAAAACGAGCACGAAACTTCATATGCAGATGGCTTCCTAAAATAAGAAGCATCAAAGTTAGACACCAGAAGATAAGTGTATAAGTTGTTTTTTCCCAAACCCATGCACGGGAAAGAAAAGCATCACGAAATCCTTCGATTAGATAGTAAAAAGGGTTCAAGCGAAGAATCTTGATCAACCAAACAGGCATGTTTCGGTTATTAATATCCCAAATCGGACCAGAAACATAAAATAATAATCTCAAAACAGACTGTAGAAATATATGATAGTCACGTATCAGTACTGTTATGGTCGCATTCAATAGACCAAAAGCAAATAGGAATATGACCATCGCAAGAAAGTAATAAATAAATTGTAACCAATAGATACTTGGTGTTACACCTGCTATGAATAACGAACCTACCACGATTGCCACCATAGGAATGTAGGATGACAAATTACTTATAATATTGATCGATGGTAAAATACTTACTGGAAACTTCATCTTTGCTACCATTCCAACTTGTCGGTGAATACTATTAGAAGCGCCTAGTACAGATGCATTAATATAAAACCAAGCAGTGATCCCAATCAGCATCCAGATAATAAAAGGAACGCCATCAACTTTCCTATTCCCGTTCACTCCTAATCCGAAAACCAAATAATAAATACCGATTTGAATCGCAGGATTTAATATTTGCCAAGCTAATCCCAAATAATGGCTCTGATAAGTAGCCTTATCCTCATAGCGAGACATCCGGAATATAATTCCCGCATGCTTAAATTGTTCTTTTATGACTGCAGCAATCTCTTTCACAAACTTCTTCCTTTTCTATATGAACTAAATAAAGAAACATCTTCTTTATTTGAAAACTTGACTGATCGTCTCAACAGGATTCTTAATTGCGTAAGTAATCGAACGCCCACTAAAAGAAACCAGCGAACAAAATATCGTTGCGGCTACTACCAAACCTAGGATCCCTTTAGTTAGCCAGCTCATTTTTTCCCCTAAAGGTGTACGTTTCAAGTTTTTTTGAATCATTTGGTCCGAAAGATTTTGTTGTTGCAAGAAGTGATCTTCACGACTTTTTTCTGCTAATTTCTCCAAATTAAAGGCTTTCTGGTCTTCTTTATAATTGTCTTGATAGGCTTTTTGCTCTTTCTTTGGCTGCTTTTTGAACCAATCAATGAATTTGCGATATTCAGCCATTACTTCTTCAGTAGGACCAAACATCCGTAAATCACCATAGTGCATCCAAATCGTCCGGTCGCAAAGCTTTTCTACCTGTCCTAAAGCATGACTGACAAAAAAGATGGTTTTTCCAGCTGCTTTAAATTCCATAATTTTATCCACACATTTTTGATAAAAAGTTTCATCACCGACAGACAAAGCTTCATCAATAACTAAAATATCTGGATCATTATGAACAGCAATAGCAAAGCCTAACCGTGATTTCATCCCACTGGAATAGCTTTTAACTGGTTGATTGATAAAGTCGCCCAAATCAGCAAAGGCCACGATTTCAGGCATCTTTTCATCAATTTCTTTATTAGTCATTCCAGACATCAGGGCTTTAAGCCGAATATTTTCTAGTCCGGTCAGTTGATATTTCAACCCCGCACCGATCGCGATAATCGAGGTGTCACCATTTACTTCCATCGTACCAGATGTCGGTGGGATAATCCCACTGATCACGTTGGATAAAGTTGATTTCCCAGAACCATTGATTCCAATGATCCCTACTGATTCGCCGGCTTTCACATCGAAGCTGACCCCTTTTAAGGCCCAAAATCGAGGAACATTGCGATGATAGAATTTGAATAATGCTTTTACTTTATCCGCTTTCTTTTTATATAAGTCGTATTCTTTCGTCACTAAAGTTGCACGGACTTTGATTTCTTTTTCCACTTTCTTCATCCATTCTCATAGAATTTCTAATTGATCGAGTCAACTCACAAATCATCATACCATATTTTGTGTTCTGAACAAATAATCAATGAAAAACTAGTAATAAAATCTTAATTTCTTGAAGTTGCGTTCAACAAAAAAAACATCTGTAAAAGATGCTTTTTATAATAGTCCTTTTAATTGGTAAGTTTCAAATCTTTTTTGATTTGAGTAGTTGATATTTCCGGAGTTCGTGCTAGATAAATCACTTCAGCAGCTGTTTCTTCTTGAATAAAATCAAATTTGCCAGCCCAATCATCTCCCATAACAAAGGTATCCACATGATATTCTTTGACATCGGAAACTTTTTGTGCCCAGCCTTCTTCAGGAATCACTAGATCCACATACCGAATCGCTTCTAATAATTGCTTTCTTTTCTCGTAAGAAAAGTAGCATTTTTTTTGCTTTTCGTTCCAATTAAATTCATCCGTTGATAGTGCCACGATTAAATAATCGCCTTGCTCTTTTGCACGACGCAAAAGATTGATATGTCCATAATGCAATAAATCAAATGTTCCGTAAGTGATTACTCGTTTCATTCTTATCCCTCTTCGCTTCTTAATCTTACTAATGTATTGAAGATACCAAATATGGCGAGAAATAGCAAATTAAAAAAGCTGAGGGCTTACTCAGCTTTTCCGTTCAGATTTAGACTTTGGTCACTTCCGCTGCTTGCGGTCCGCGGGCACCTTCAACGATCGTAAATTCAACTTCTTGACCTTCTTCAAGTGATTTAAAACCGTCTCCTTGAATGGCAGAAAAGTGAACAAATACATCATCGCCACCGTCAACTGTAATAAAACCAAACCCTTTTTCGTTGTTGAACCATTTTACTTTCCCATGTTCCATAGTGTGTAAAGCCTCCAATAATTATAATCCGACGATTCCGTCGCCTTTATTATAGCTGATTATGTAAGCGTTAGCAATATCAAAACGATTCTTTCTATCCACAAAAAAAGAAGCCTTTTAGCAGGCTTCTTTCTAGTAAATTGTTTAAGCTTTTGCGAAATATTCGTTTACTTTGTCCCAATTAACAACACTCCAGAAAGCATTGATGTAATCTGGACGAACATTTTTGTATTTCAAGTAATACGCATGTTCCCAAACATCTAAACCTAAAACAGGCGTTTGGCCATCCATCAATGGTGAATCTTGATTCGCTGTTGATGTGATTGCTAATTTGCCATCTTTCACGACTAACCATGCCCAACCTGAACCAAAACGTCCGGTTGCTGCAGTTTTGAATTCTTCTTTAAAGTCTTCAAAGCTGCCGAAAGCTGCGTCAATTGCCTCTTTGATGGCTCCAGTAGGTTCGCCACCAGCATTTGGGCCTAAGATTTCCCAAAAGAACGTATGGTTGGCATGGCCGCCACCATTGTTACGAACCGCTGTTTGAATATCTTCTGGCACAGAAGAAAAGTCAGCTAATAATTCTTCAACTGTTTTTTCACCTAATTCAGGATGTTTTTCAATCGCTGCGTTTAAGTTTGTTACATAAGTATTATGGTGTTTATCATGATGCAAATGCATCGTTTCTTCATCAATGTATGGTTCTAATGCATCGTATGCGTAAGGTAAATCTGGTAATGTGTAAGTCATAAAAAAATTCCTCCTCAATGATAATGTTTACATAAGTAACATTATCAGACTATCAGACTTTGTTCAAAAAATATGCTTACTTTTTCTCACTTTTTTTCGTATTGAAAATCAAAAATTTACTAAACACATAGTTTGCCAAAACAACAACAACTTGGGTGACCAGCTTGGCAACTAGATCGCCGGTTGCCAAAATTGAAATAAATAGATACATACAAAGCATATCTAAGCCTAATGATAAGACGCGAAAGAAAATGAACTTCCCAAATGCCGCCCATGACTCTTGCTTTGTCTCGGTTTTTGCTTCAAAGACCCATAACTTATTTGTAAAGTAGGCGAACAAAACAGAAGCAATCCAGGAAATCACATTCGCTGTCTGGTAATAAAAACCAAATCCTTCACGAAAAACGAGGTAGACGACAATGTTGACTACAGTCGTTAATCCACCAAAAAATAAATACGTAATCGGCTCCCACAACTTTTTTTGCTGCAAGAACTGCTTGTATTCGTTGTACTTTTGCATTCTTTTGCCTACTTTCATTTCTTTATTTATTCATTCATTCGATTATTGGTTCTTTTTTTGTGAATTCCTTGTAATTCAAAGAACCCTTCGTTACAATTACTCTAGTTATACCACAAAGGAGTTCATCAGCAAATGACTATCGTCCAACTATTTAAAATTGCTTTTTTCCGAATACCTGATTTAAAATTTGTCAAAAAAGCAGAATTTTCCAAAGTAATCGTTTTTCTATTAAGCGCCTCCGTGCTTATCGCGGTACCGATGACCATCAATGTATTAGGTGTCTTTCGCGATGTACAAGCAGACGGACAAAAAATTGGAGAATCGATCCCAGATTTTACGATCGAAAATGGCAAGCTTGCTACAGCGCCGGGTACGCAAGGTTTCATTTATCAAACCGATTCGATCATCTTTACTTTCGATCCAGATGGCAACCGTACGCCAGCAGATATTGCATCTGATGTCACTGGCTCTGTCATCGCTGTTGCCTTGTTAAAAGATCAGCTGGTCATCCGTATCCCCTCTTCTGGCTTATCGACGTCAATGTTAGATTCTAATCAATTAGAATTTGATTACAGTGAGCCTGCGCTGCGCAATCTTAACGGTCAGGCGATTCGAGAAGCGCTATCAAATCAAGCGATCCCCTGGCTAATCAAACTCATTGTCTTTTTTGTTGCATTGTATCCATCATTTGTCAGCTTGCTGATCACCTTAGTGATGGGGACCTTTATTGCAACGATCTATACAAGATTAAAACGATTCTCCTATACTTTCTTTGAAAATTTAAAGATTCTGATCGTAAGTGCTGCATTGCCTACGCTTATTAGTGTAATCGTACAACTACTATTGCCTTCCTTCGATGCAACCACCTTTATTTTGTTTGGTTCTTTATTCTTATTCACACAAGGGGTCAAACAGTCTCCAAAAATTCAGTTTAAAACCTAATCTAGGCCATGTTCAATTCCTTGAACATGGTTTTTTTCTCATTCTTTGCTACACTTAAGTTAAAAGGAGGCTTGGCAATGAAAAAAATAATCTTAGCCACTCGAGAGTTTCGCGACACATACGTGAAACAAATCGAAAAAGACTATCAATTTCTTGTGTACAGAAAGGACCAAGCAATTGATTGGTCACAAGTAGAAATTACCATCGGTTGGAAGCCCGAATGGAAGGACTACCTACTAACGGAGAAAACAAATTTGAAATGGGTCCAAGCAATTTCATCTGGCGTAGACACCTTACCCTTAAAAGAGTTTGCGAAATACGGCATTCGCTTATCTAATGGTAGCGGCATCCATGCTGAATCGATTACAGACCATCTATTGGCTCTACTATTTATGGAAAACCGCGGGATTTTCCAAGCAATCCAACAACAAAGAAAACAGCAATGGTCACCAAATACAATCCCCTATACAAAATTGTCAGACCAAGAGATTTTGATCGTTGGTACGGGACAAATTGGCCAAAAGTTAGCTCAAGTATTGACCTTTTTTGGTGTAAGTCCCATTGGTATCAATACTAGCGGGCATGAGGTGGCGGGTTTTGAAAAAACGTTTGCGTTATCTGACTTACACGCTTGCGCAAAAACTGCCGATTGCGTCATCAACATCCTTCCTCTGACGGAAGAAACCACTCACTTGTATGATGCAGCTTTTTTTGCCCAAATGAAACCTAGTGCTTCCTTTTATAATGTCGGCCGCGGGCCAAGTGTGGATACCACTGCATTAGCAAAAGCCCTACAGAAAAAGCAGCTGGCATTTGCCGCACTAGATGTTTTTGAAGAGGAACCTCTACCAGAAAATGATCCACTATGGCATACCGAAAACCTGTTGATTACTCCTCATATCTCAGGGCACACCCCCCATTTTCAAAAGGCATTTATGGCCATTTTCTTAGCGAATCTCCAACAATTTTTGGCGAAACAAGAACTTGAAAAAAATGAGATAAACTTGGATAAAGGCTACTAACAAATTCTTTCCGCAAAAAAAGTGTACAGTTGGAGGCGAAACCTTCCGATTGTACACTTTTAATTTATCGTTGTTTTTCTTGGTCTTTTTCGGTTTCTTTCAAGAAATATAAGGGTCTATTTTTGGTTTCTAAGAAAATTTTCCCAATGTATTTCCCGATGATCCCCAAACAAAGCAATTGCAAACCGCCCACAAACAAGAAAATGCTGACCATCGATGGCCAACCAGTTGTTGGATCACCAAAGATAAAGGTTCTGATTACAATAAAGATCAATGCGATCAGAGAGCCAAAACAGGAAAGCGCACCAATAAACGAAGCAATGTTCAGAGGGGTATCCGAAAAGTTGACGATACCGTCGATCGAATATTGAAATAGTTTCCAAAATGACCACGATGTCTCACCAGCGACTCGTTCCCGGTTCTCATACGCGATGTATTCTGTATCAAAGCCGACCCAACTAAAGATCCCTTTGGAAAAGCGATTGTATTCTGACAGTTGTAAAACGGCATCTACCATATTACGGCGCATCAAGCGAAAATCTCGAGCACCATTTACCATTTCGGTATCGGCAATCTTATTGATAATATTATAAAAAGCATCTGAGAAAAAACTACGGATCTTCGGTTCTCCTTTGCGATCCGCCCGTCTAGTCCCCACACAATCAAGCTCTGGTTTTGCTTCCAGCATCGCAAACATTTCTGGCAGTAATGTCGGCGGGTCTTGTAGATCTGCGTCCATCACAGTGACAAAATCGCCTTTCGCCGCTTGTAAGCCTGCATAAAGTGCAGCTTCTTTGCCAAAGTTTCTCGAAAAAGATAAATAGCGAACACTGTCGGGGTGGGCACGATATAACTCTCTTAAAACAGGTAGTGTTTGATCTGAAGAGCCATCATTGACAAAAATATATTCAAAGGGCATATTTAATTGTCTCTTCACTTTTTCTGTTTCCTCAAAAAATATCGGCAAGCTCGCCTCTTCATTAAAACAAGGTACAACAATTGATAACATCGGTTTCATCTCCTAGAGCCAATCGAGTTACATCGGTCATCATTTGACCAAACTCATATTATTTTTTCTCTTCACTAAAATCATACTTGGGTTCATCTAACGTTTGATCATAATCAACTGTCAGATCATAGCCTTTGAAAAACCACTCATCCGCTTCATCAATAAAAAAAAGCAAGCCGTCAATGGTTCGTTCAACGATCGGACGTTCTGGTTTATCGACTGACATCCCCACGGAAAATCCGTCATGCACTTGTGTTTTGCCATAAATTTTTCCAAAAAAACGAATCCCGCTTCCTTGGTCTACCACCAACTCTTTTTTGAACCATTGCATTGCTTCAGGACTTATTGTTAAGTTCATTTTCTTCACTCCTAATCATTCATATGTTCATCGAGTATATCTACATCATCTGTATTGCCGATCACGAGTAAATTGTCATTTTCACGCACGATTGCCTCTGCATCAGGCGAAACGATCACTTGTCCTGGTCCCCGACGAATCGCAACGACTGTCAGACCATACTTTTGTCGAAAATTCAGCTCAATCAAGGATTTATTGAAAAAGCGTGGATTGGACACGCGAATCTCTGCTAGAGAAAATTCGTCAGATAGTTCAATATAATCTAAGATATTTTTGGAAACTAGATTATGGGCGATGCGAATCCCCATATCACGTTCAGGATGGACGACACGGTCTGCGCCGAGTTTTTCCAGTACACGGGCATGGTATTCGTTTTGGGCTTTCGCTAAGATATTAGGAACACCCATTTCTTTGACCATCAAGGTCACCAAAATACTAGCTTGAATATCCTCACCGATCGCAACGATTACATGGTCAAAATTACGGATACCCAACGAGCGTAACGTCATCTCATCTTGTGCGTTACCAACCACCGCATGGGTGGCGATATTCATGTACTCATTCACCCGATCTTCGTTGCTATCGATGGCCAACACTTCTTGACCTGATTCAATCAACGTACGACAAATACTTCCACCGAAACGGCCTAATCCAATAATTGCATAATTTTGCTTCACCACAAACGCTCCTTTGTTTGCCAGATCATTATTTAGTATAACAAAAACCTCCCCTGCTTGCCATGAGGAGGTATGATTATTAAGATTTTATTTTATCAAACCATGTTTAAAAGCATATATCGTCGCTTGTGTACGATCTTCTACTTCTAATTTTGATAAGATATTTGACACATGTGTCTTCACTGTTTTCAACGTAATGAAGAGTGAATCCGCAATCTCTTGGTTGCTCTTTCCTTCGGCGATCAACAGTAACACTTCTTGTTCCCGATTCGTCAAATCTTCATGCAAGATCGGTGTCCGATTCGTCAAACGATCCATCATTTTCGTGGTGACTTCGGGTTCTAAGACCCGCTCGCCTCGCTGGGTGGCACGAATGGCTTCTGCAATCTCATGAGCAGTAGACGTCTTTAACAGGTAACCGGCCGCACCCGCTTCAATTGCAGGATAGACTTTTTCATCATCAATAAAACTAGTGACAATAATGATTTTTGCATCCGGCCAATCCTTTAAAATCAATTTCGTAGATTCGATCCCATCCATTTCATCCATCACTAAGTCCATCAAAATCACGTCTGGTCGCAGCTCCAAGGCCTTTTCATACCCTACTCGGCCATTTTCCGCTTCCCCAATCACTTCTATATCGTCTTGAATCGATAAGTAAGAAGATACCCCCAGACGAACCATTTCATGGTCATCAACTAACAACACGTTTATCATCCGTTATGCCTCCTTCAACAGTGGAACTTTGATTTCAATGCTGGTTCCTTGCTTTTTAAAACTAATAATTTTCAACGTACCTCCAACGGCACTCACCCGTTCTCGGATATTCATTAAGCCATAGCTGCCGGCCTTTTGATCCTGTGGATCAAAGCCAACCCCGTCATCGATCACCCGCAACAACACGTTATTGTCGATGCGATGCAAATAAACTTCCAACTCATCGGCTTTAGCATGACGGAGGGTATTAGACAAGAGTTCTTGGATCACACGAAAAAGCTGATCCTCGATCGAGCTGGGCATCGTAAAGTCTTCAATATCCCAAGTTAGCAAAATTTTGATTTTTGTCTCTAATTCTTTTAACAATTGCTCGATTCCTTGCTTTAGACTCTTCCCTTCCAAAGTAACAGGTCGTAGATGAAGCAAGAGCGCCCGCATTTCAGATTGCGAAGCATTGATAATGTCTGTGACCATCGCTAACTGTTTCTTTTGGCTTTCTGGAGCATCTGTTCGAATCGCTTGCTCATTCAGTGCAGACATCATCATCATGGCGGCAAACAGCTGTTGAGAAACAGAGTCGTGCAATTCACGTGCCAAACGCTGCCTCTCTGCTTCTAAAATCTCTTCTTTCGTCTGACCATCAACAAACTGCGGTTTCGCATTCAATTGCTGCAATTCCATCGACATCTGTTTCATCTTCGATTGGATACTAGCAATATCACGATCCACATTCGCAATCAAATGGTTTTCAGACGCATGGGGGATCTTTGTTTCCAATAAAGGGCTATCGATATAGCCGCTGGCTAACAGTCTTAGCTTTTCTTCCACCGGACCGTATTGACGATTGCGGAAAAAAGAAATCAGTAAGAAGACAGCTAAAGCAATCAATGCAGATATTACAAGCAAGTGAAAGACGATAGGAATGAAAAAAAGTTTGATTTGAAAGACTTCTATCAGCCAATTATTTTTCCCACTGGCATACAAATAGGAGAACAACATCAAAATCATGGTAAAAAAACTTGCTAAGCCTGCATAAAACGCGATCATGCCTCTTGAAAATTTCCCGATCATACCCGAATCACCTCAACATCACCAACAAGGGTATTCGTTAAAATTTTCAAACGCCGACTATTTTCGCCATAATCGGGGCTGTAGATTGTCACTTTTTCATTTTTCAAGCTCGTTTCTTCACCTTCAAAGATAACGGAGCCAATAAAAGTACTGTGCTCTAATTTGATTGCTATGCCAGCAGGCACTAAAATACGAGTTCTGCCGAAGCCTTTTCGTACGATCACGACATTTTCTTTCTTAGGCAACAGCGTGTTGCCTAGATCGATGAAAGTATCTCCCGTCAAGATATCTAAATTGATATCGTCCCATTCATAAACTTGACTGCCAATTCGTTCATTGCCTAACCATTGCTGTTTTTGTTTCAACGGATGATCCGCCTTTGGTTCTTCGGTTTCAACGATGATCATTTGTTTTTTGCGCCAGAAGGAATTTTTAGTCAAATCGATTCCGGTAATCTCGACTCCTTTTAATCCAATAAATAAAATCGCAAAAATCAGCATCAGCCACAATGCTGGACTATTTAACAAACTGATCAAAATAGCAATGGAACTTGAGACCATCAAGAAATTTTTAAAATTGCTCTTGCGCTCACTTCGGTTCACCAGAACCAAGCACGTCACACCAAGTATTAATAAAAATAATAATGGCGGATTAGATAAAATTTGCCATACCGCAAAAAGCAGTAAGAGCGCTTCAACAATAAAGAAAAAACGCCAAGGACTTTTCATTCAAGCTCCTCCTCCTAGTAATTCTACTCTATCATACCTGAAAAAAAGGGTTTGTTCATCCGTCGCTGGTCCGAAAAAAGACCCTGTATGATCAATTTCCCTAAAGGAGAATGAACAACAGGGTCAACTAGATTTACCTAGCGATCAAACGATTAGCTTTTCTTTACTTCTGTGATTCTTACTTGCATATCTCCGCCTGGCGTTGAGATCGTCACTTCATCGTTGACTTTTTTCCCAATCAAAGCACGAGCGATTGGTGAATCATTGGAAATTTTACCAGAAAAGGGATCTGCTTCAGCACTGCCGACGATCATGTACTCTTCTTCGTCACCATCAGGCAACTCCACAAAAATCACTGTTTTTCCGATGGAAACTTCATCAGAGTCGACACCTTCATTATCAATGATTTCTGCAAATCGAATCATATTTTCTAAAGTAGTGATTCGACCTTCGACAAACGCTTGTTCATCTTTGGCAGACTCATACTCTGAGTTTTCGGATAAATCGCCAAAACTGCGGGCTACCTTGATACGTTCAATGATTTCACCGCGTTTTACCGTTTTCAATTCTTCTAATTCTTGTTCTAACTTTTCTTTTCCTTCAAGTGTCATTGGGTAAACTTTTTCTACCATAGTTCTTTTCTCCTTTTAGTAACTTCTAATAAATCGCAAAAGGTAATCTTTTGCGATGAGTCCACAAAAGATTACCATGCTTTTTTTTAAATGTAAACTATAAACCTATGAAAATTTAATTTGAGGTATTGTTTACGTATTGTTCCACTAATTGCATATGCTGTTCATAGGTTTCTGCAAAGTAAACTTCTTGAGTATGAATATCAGCAACGAAATAATAGTAGTTGTTCGGTGTTGGATCTAAGACCGCTTGGATCGCTGCTTCACTTGGATTGTTGAATGGTCCAGGTCCGTAGCCAGTATGCACATAGAGGTTATAAGGAGAGTCAACTTGAGTGTCCTCATAAGTAACTAGCTCTTTGTGCTCGCCTAACGCGTATAGAATCGAAATATCCGATTGCAGCGGCATATCAATTGCTAAGCGATTGAAGAATACCTGTGCGATATTTTTACGATCTTCTAGCTTACTACCTTCTTTTTCAACAAGTGATGCTAAAGTAAGAACTTCTTGGACGGTCATTTCTTTTTGAGCGATTTGATCGAAATATTTCGACATGACCGCATTTGATTTATCCACCATTTGAGTAACGACTTCTTCTAGGGTATTCCCTGTATAGTAGTCATACGTCGCTGGGAACAAGTATCCTTCTAGTCGGTAACGTACACCTTGTGCATCGCCGGCACTTGCTAAAAGATCAGGATAGGTTGCTTTCATTTTTTCAAAGAACTCGTCACTTTCCATCAAAGCTAAGAAATCATCTTTCGAGATATTCGTTGCTTCCGCTAGAGCATCACCGATTTGATCTACATCAAATCCTTCAGGAATGGTGACTTTGGCGTCAGAGGTGACCGATCCTTCGCCATTTTGTAGCATCTTCGCTATTTGATCCAATGTCATACTTGGCGCAAACTGATAATTTCCCGCTTGAAATCCAGTTAAATTATTGAATTTCGTATAATAGTTAAAGATCATACCACTCTTAATGATATTGTCTTCTTCCAATATTTCTCCAATTGCTTTGTTGGACGATCCACTAGGAATCTCAACAGCGACAGTTTCCGTGTCATCAGGATTCAAAGGCTGTAGCCCGGATGATACATAACGATACATTGAAAATCCTAAAACTCCACCGATAACGAGCAAAGCAAGAACTACGATCAAAACGATCCGATTGACAATTCGGTCTTCTTTTTTGCGTTGCTGCTTGCGCAATTGCGTTTCTCCACCTTCAGCTATGGGTAATTCTTCCGCTGCTGCCCTACGACTTGCAGCAGTTTGCTTTGCTTTTTTATTTTTGGTCTTTCCACTTGCAGTTCGCGAACCCACCTCTTCTTGAGGCTGTTGAATAGGACGCTCGTTCAAACCTTGGTCTTCCTGGGTTTGATCTGATTGAGGTTGCTTTAAAGCTCCTAATACTTCGTCTTTAAAGGATTTATCCTCTGGATGTTGTTTACTCAAAACAACTCCTCCTAACTTTCGTAATACTGGCTTGTACCATTATACACGAAAGTTAGGAGGAGTGGAATGATTTTTAGAAACCTAAAATATTTTTAGTAAGATAAAGCGAAGAACTCAACGTATGACCATCATTTGACGCTGTTTGGAGGTAAGGTAACTATTTAAATGTGTTTTTGATACCCAACGAATAGCTCCACTAGAGTTCGCAGAGTCAAAGCCTACATCTTGAATCAAGAACGATTCTCCATATGATGTCTTTTCATATCCACGTATAATCAAAACATGTGTTGGAACCATATTTATTCCTGCATAACCCATGTTCCATTTACCCCAGAATAAGACTGGATTCCCTAACATAATTTCTCTTTGAACAGCATCAATTGAAGAATTAGAAAAATTAGCTGCTGTTGAAGTATATCTTTGGGAATAGTTCGTTAAACCAATCGGGGTAATTACTGCTTTAAAAGTTGCAGCGCCTCCCCAAGGCGAGCCAATTTGTCCTAAATTGGGGTTGGAATTGTGAAGTGGCATGTTATTGATCATTTGTGTCAAACTGACATTCCCCGCATATCCCTTCATTCTTAGTGCAGTAAACAGCGAAACTGCCGCACAACCTGACCAAGCTCCAATGGTTGTTTGACTATAATAAGCACTGTCAAGAATATACTTATTTGTAGAAGACAATCCATCCTTATTTATCCAACCTAACTCTTTTCCTTGATAAACGATCAAAATATAGGTTCCATAATTGGTCACAGCTTCTTTTTTGACAACAACATTTTTATTTAAATACGAAGTAGAATTATTCTTTTGTTTCGCACCAGTAACATAAGGTTTATCCCATATTGTCCAGTTACTTTTCGTAACTACCCTCATATTTTCATTTAGATTTCTCTGCGAAATAATGCGATCTCCATATGATGTTCCATTCGCATTAATCCAACCTCTTATTTCAAAGTTGCCATTGTTGTTTCTTGACCAAATACGTAAATACAAAGTATTTCCAACTTTTGCTTCTCTGGTTACTAATAAAGTTTGATTGTTAAAGTTTTGAGATTTTGCAACACTTTTGACGCCAGTAGTAAAAGGCTGCTCCCAAACGTCCCAATTGTTTTTGGTAATTGTCACATATGCATTCGGAACGACTTTCTCATCATAAGCTACCAGTCCATTTTCATTCAGCCAGCCTAAATCTTTGAAATAGCCAGAGCTGTCTCTCGCCCAAATTTTTACATATGTTCCATATGAAGTAGTTGCTCTTCTCGTCAGCAAAATAGTTTGTGCTCTGAAATTATTAGTATTGCCGACTGATTTAGCTCTTCTTGAATAAGGCGTGTCCCATATTGTCCAATTAGCTTTGCTTATTCGTTTATACTCATTAGGAATAACTCTATACTCTGCTGATTGAACTGCTGTATCTCTCACCCAGCCAATGGCTTGGAACCCTGAGCCGTTATCAGACCAAATTCGATAGTAAGAACCAGTATTTGTCTTTGCAGATCTTGTGACCAAAATTATTTCGCCTGTATTATACTCAGTAGTTTTGGCAACAGATTTTGACTGATTCGTATAAGGGCTATCCCAAATATCCCAGTTGTTTACTTTTAATGTTACATAAGTATTATCGATGACTTTTTCGGTGAGTTCCGATAATCCATTTGTATTTACCCATCCATAATCTTCATAATTATTGGTACTCTTATTAAATAACCAAACATTACTATATCTTCCAAATCTAGTTTGAGCAATTTTCTTGACTAATAGCTTCTCAGACATAAGATTGGTTGTTTTTCCTATAGACTTAGATCTAGTAGAATATGGTGTATTCCAAATATCCCAGTTGGTCTTACTGAATTGTTGATAAGTTTCTTTTGTATCTTCATAAATGGTTGCAGTTAATCCATTTTCATTTACCCAACCAAGTTCTTTAAAACCATTGCCGTCATTTACTTGAATCAATGCGTAGATGCCATGTTGCGTTTGTTCTCTTCGAGCGATTTTTACGATTTCCCCACTATTGAAGTAAACATCCGTTTTATCAATAGAGGAAACGCCAGAAACAAATGGTTTTTCCCAAATATCCCATCCATTCCGAGAAACAATTGCATATTCATATTGAAGATCCAATGACGTCTGCAATGAGGCTTTATCAGAATCTTGAGCAACAGTGTTGTCAATTGTTTGCTCTGCTCCCTCAATATCAGCAGATTCTTCTGGAGAAGTTGATTCCTGTCCTTCCGAGTCTTCAGTTGTTTCCTCTTGTGCTTGAACTACTTCAACATCTTCTGCATTTACCCATCCCTCTTCTAGATTTTTATCAAATATTTGATAAAATTCACCTTCAGAGGTTTCTACTTTCAAAACGGTATTATAAGTATTCTCTCCAATATCAAATTGCTTATTCTCTTCCAACTGATCCTTTTCTGGTTTTTCATAAACAACGACATCATTATTTATAAAGGTAATCTCTGTATCAATATCCTCTTCATTTAAAATTGCTGTGAAGTTAGAAGCTTCTGACCATCCCCAGTTGTTTTCAACAGAAACATAGTAATAATCAATACCTGCCACCGTTTGTTTTTCAAAAACACTTACCTCTGTTTCTTCTTGTATAGAGAGTTCAATGGGGGTGAAATCAGTTAGATTCACAAACAACTCAGGATTTTCTAATTTACTTCGAACGATAATCTTTTCTTCTTGCTCAGCACTATATTCGGATTCTGTTGTCGCTAAAGCGACTGTTGATATCGTTTCCGAAAAAGAACCTAACATCATAGATGCTAATAAGCCAACAACCAGTAACTTTTTCTTTTTCATCTTTCTCATACAACTCCCTTATTATTAGTAATCTTTTAGAAGATTTTTTAATTTTATCAAAGTATCTGAATAAAACTCTTGATTATAGTGAACGTAAAACCAGCCCCATGCATGGTTTGATGGACAATAGTATTTATCTCTATCAAAATCAATCTTTTTAAGATTGTATTTGTAGATGGCGTAAGTGTCTAATAAATTCCATAAAATGTTAAATCTGTCAATATGAAACTTTTCCCACTTATCATTCAATTCTTCACTTAATGTGACCATCTTTCCATTATGTCTTCCAATATTAACAAATTTTGTTTTATTAATAACTATTTGACAATGAGGGATATTTTTTTTTACATAGTTGTAAAATTCATCAAAATTGGCCATCCACGTACTAATAAAATCATCAGTATTATTGTATATTGAATATTCATCATTAATTGAAAAATTTTTAAAATGAGAAAGTTTTTGATACTGCCACTTTTTATTTGTAATAAAACTTTTATCATTCACTTTTATAGCGCCATAGAAAACGTCTGTGTAAAAATCTAAAATCAATACTTCTGGCTGGCTAGCTTTCAAACGTTTTAAGAAATCTTTTTGTAAATCCTGTCTGTACACTTTTTTATAAAATTCTGTTACGTTTCCCTCTATCTTTTTATCTTTTATTTCAATAGGCGTGGCCATAACAGATAGTAAACTCATATGCTGCTGATCAGCAACAATTTGAAAATATTTTTTATAGTCAGAATTAAATTTAGAATTAAAAACATCTCGGGTGGTACAACTCCCCAATAATGCCACTCTAGTAGGTTCTGTTTTTCGTATCTCATGTAGCGATTGCTTACGAAGCAATGAACTTAATTTTCTTAGCATTTTGAAATTTTTTTCTCCTATCAATAGAAGTTCTTTAGGATTATATTAACACAGAAAATTAAAATCGAATACAAATCAGATCCAACAAATACGTAAAATAAGTTAAAATAACACCACTTATTGTTGGGTTGTGACCAAAAACCCGTTAATTATTTTATGTTATTATAAAAATCCTTTAAAACTTCATAATTATAAGCAACAGCATCAAATTTTTGAGGCGCTAAAGGAAAACCTTTACTAATTTGATTTATTAATGAGGATGCGATTTCACTTTCACTCGTACCTTTGATGTAAAAACCAAATTTATCTTTCAGAACAGATTGATTTGCTGGGATATCGGAAGCTAAAACAGTTGTACCTAATGTCAAACATTCAAGTAACACCATTGGCTGTCCTTCATAATACGATGGCAAAACGAAAAGATCGCATTGTTTTATTATTTTAAATGGATTCTCTCTATGACCAAGCAAAAGAATATTATCTGAAAGTCCTATTTTTTTTATTAAGAAATCCAGTTCGCTCTTTAAAGGACCCTCTCCTAATAAGTAAAGTCTACTATTCGGAAAAGATTTTAACACTTTTGAGAAAGCTCGAATCAAAGTGGCTTGGTTTTTCTCGGGTGAAAGTCTACCCATTGTAACAAAATTATTAAATTTTGGATCTATTGTAACTACTTTCCCATCTAATTCTGACGATAAAGCTTTAGAGGATCCGCTATTTTCATCGTGCTTGTTTTTTAATAGAAATAGCCATTTAAGAAAAGAAAAATACTTAATGTCATGAATATTGGTCACATCTGATGACTTTATCCAACCCAACTCGCCCTTACCATTCTCTGCCAGATAATACGCATCCTCTTGTAGGACAGCTTTTTGAGATAAGTAAATATATGTTTTGTTGATTGAGAAAGCCTTCTCGATTTTTTTTGTTTCTATCTCTGAATAAAACACAGGTTCACTTGCAGCATTTAAAGTTCCTATTAACTTTACTTTGTTGTACTTTATGTTTTTTATCAGGCTCTTTTTAACGAACTTGCTATCTATCCAGCCTTGATAGATATTGTTTACCAATATTTTAAAATAAGTCTCGTTCTGATATTTATATATAGCCACACTTTTAATTCGATCCGCTTTACTGAGATAAATCTCTCTATATTTTTCATGGGAGATATTGCTAACCTGCGAGTATACTTTAAAAAAACCTTCCAGTTTAACTGATACTGTATTTTTTTCGCGCAAAATGATATTAAGCTGATTTTGTTTTTGCTTTTTTTGATCATAGTTAATGATTTGATTTATATTTAAACTATTTCTAACGACACCTACTTGATTAGGATCAATGTATTTAGCTAATTTTCTCTGATTTATGATTTTTGTTTCTTCTGAAACACTTAGTATTCGATCAAAAAGAAAATAAATCGTAAATAAACTTTTTAGATTGGTTCTATGAGGCTGCTTCCCTCCTACATTTCTTAAAGAGTCACTTAAAAGATCATTATGCTGAAAAACTAGTTTCTTTTTACTTGGAACTGCGGCAATGAATTTACCCCAAAAATAACTATACCCACTAAAATCTATAGCAGCATCAAAAAACGAAATTCCTAATAATCTTCTCATCTCTCTCTTGTAGGCATTCATAGGATAAAATTTTCGAAAGAGAGGTTTTACTCCAAATGACTCAAAATAATAGTCAGTTATAGTTTCTCTAAATGTAAACGCATGTTTTCCTGGACGAAAAATCAAGCGACATTCATCTGGGATCAGTTTCATATTTTTTTGTTCTTCTTTTGTTAATGGATTCGCAATAATTACAGTTACATCAAAGTTAGTATGATCAATATTATTCACCAAATTCAAGAAGCTGCTTGTTATCCCATTATTTTTCAATCTTCCCGGAAAGAACAGCAATTTTTTCTTCTCAGTTTTCGGAGAAATGACATTTAAGTTTTTCGATTCTTGATTAAGGAAAATATAGTCGATATACCGCTCTGATGAAAAGCCGTCTTCATAGCACACAGTTTTTTGTCTAAGTTTTTCATATTTTGCTTTAAATTTCTGCTTCACCAAATTGATAGTCTCAACTGAAACAATCAACTCATCTGTAGTATACACAACTGGACCAGGAAGTTCATCTACCTTTAAAGATAGCCCCCGCTCTTGTTCATAAATGTCACTATCCCAGACATAAAAAATAATAGGTTTATTCGTCACTAGATAATCAAAAAATATACTAGAATAATCAGTAATCAAAATATCGATGCCGGACAAACATTTGTTCGCATCATAAGAATCGGGAATTAGAAAAGAACTTACTCGTTTGTCTATACTGATTTTATTATAAATAAACGGATGGACTTTAAGGAAAAAATTATAATCCCCTGAAAATTTTTCTTTTAGTAAAAGGCTCTCCTGAATAATTTGTTCCATATCATCTGATGTCTTAGTGATTTGTTTTCCTTTCCAAGTGGGGCAATACAAGATCGATGCTAATTTTTCATCGAATTTTAAACCTAAACTTCTAAGATCTTGATAAACAGCTTCTTTAGGATAGTTTATCGTCCAATCTATTCGTGGAGAACCAGCTTCCAAGATTTCTCCACTGTACAGATTCTTTAGTTTGTAATCCTCTAAATACATGTTAGTCATTATTGAATTGGATGCCAACAGAAAATCTGTCATTAAGAAATTCCGAACGACATTTTGAGAAACTGACAAATCATCAGAAATACGATAACCCATAGATTTTAGTGGCGTACCATGCCACGTATTGACATAGATTTGACCTTCTTTTTTTACAAAGAAGCTAGGAAAAGTCGAACTATTAATTAAATATTTTGCAGTCGCTAACCAATAGAAATATTTTTTAGAATTTCTAACCACGATCTCCACATTAGCCCTCTGCTGATCAATAGTATTAAAAGCAGGATTATCTAAATTATCGATAACCCAAATATGATAAAAATGATCAAATCTTTCATCTTTAGATATCTTTTCATAAAGAGCAAACGGAGAATCGACAATTGTTTGTCCATCTCTAACTTCATATAAAATCGTTTTTAATTTTATACTATTTTTTTCATATTTTTTCATATAGTATTGATTCTTTTTTTCTTGATCTGAAAGCAATTGAGCAATGGTTTTACGTATACATCGAATTAAAAATCTTTTAATCTCCATAAATATTCCTCATCTTTCCTTAACATATATGCACTGCAAATAGAATAATCAAAATAAAGGGTGCGAGAGATGACCTCACACCCTCCGTAGTTATTTTTTTATTACACTCTCCACTGCCAACTCGCTTGCACGTCCATGCTCAAAAGTATTGAATTTTTCTCTAAAAGCTTTTTGCCGTGGTAGATATGTTTCATAAAGAGAATCAATGTTAATGATATAGTCAACGATCGATTCAGTCGTTTTTACGAGCGGACCAGGCGCTTCACTTTCAAAATCGATATACATTCCGCGCAAAGTATCGCGATAAAATTCTAAATCATAAGTGAAAAATATCATTGGCCGTTCTAATAAATTAAAATCAAACATAACAGATGAATAATCTGTAATTAGAATATCCGTAATTAGATAAAGATCTTGAATATCCGGATACCAAGCCACATTCCAAGCAAATCCTTCGAAATCTGACAAATCAAGTGATTGTGCAACGAAGTAATGCAATCGAAGCAAGACAATATAGTCATCACCTAATTTCTCATGAAGTAATTCTAAATCTAGTTTTAAATCAAAATTGGTTTTTGTTCGATAAGTTGGAGCATACATGATTATTTTTTTGTTTTGAGGAATTGAAAGCTTTACTTTCAATTCCTCAATTTTGTTAGACGATAACGCTTCTTTCTGATTGACAAGTATATCATTGCGTGGAAATCCATTTTCCAGCATAGTTCCATTAAATTCAAATACTCTCTTGGCAATATCAGTCATAAATGGACTTGGAGATATAAGATAATCCCATCTTCCATGCCTTCTACGGAAACCTTCTAATTTTTTTACTGTATCAACTTCATCGGAAACATCTAACCCCATCGTCTTTAAAAAAGTTCCATGTAACGTTTGAATTTCAACACTATTTTCACGTTTTTTATAGTGATCTGGCCAGTTAACGTTATTATAAAAATAGGTTGACCGTGCTAAATAATAGAAATATTTCCAGCTGAAACGTCTTACCTTAATTGCATTACCTGGAATTTGTTCATTTTCATTGTTTAAACTCCAAATACAAATGAGTTCCGGATGTTTTTCTTGAATATACTCATAAATAGCTTTAGGATTACAAGAATAGCTTTTCCCCCAATAAGCTTCAAACATTACATAATTGCTCTTTTGGGGTAACATTCTAAAATAAGAATACAGCTTGTCCTGTAATAAAAGTTTTCGCCTAGGTCCTTTATCAAAATAACTTTTCTTCAACCTAGTTGTTAGCATCAAGTTTCGGAACCGGCTGTGTTTAAAAGCAAACTCTGTGTTTTTTAACAAATGAAACTTATTTCCGTTCGGAAGCTTTAAAGCTAATATCGCATAAGCGTCATGAGCAAGATCGTCTTTTAGCCTAAAGAACCAACTTGAATTTCCGAATAGATGTAGCTCCTGTTCTGAAATGCTAATTTCGTAGGTATAGAGACGTGTTTTGTTCTGATCTTCTTGCTTTATTGCTTTAAAATTTCGTTTTTCTCCCTTACTGTCATTTCCAAACACCAAAATAGGATTCTGACAATAAATGCTCGTACGAATAATGACTCGCATAAATAGTTTTTTATTCGCCTCTATAAATAAATCTTCTACTTGCGCTTTATGATAATCGAATGAAGATATTTTCAACTTACCACTTCTCGTTTTTTCTAAAATCAAACTATCTTTTTCATGGTAAATAATGGAAGATTCGAATTTTCCTTCTTCAAAATGAAGATCTTCCCTTTCTTTATTGTCATTTAAACCATCTAAAAATAACACGCCATCTTCTGTTACTTCAATTAAATTCCTTACTGAAAAAACGACTTGTCCAGAATTGATAGGCTTGATTATCTCCTCTTGAGTTTTTGGATTAGTTAATACAACTTTTGAAATTCGAGGTGATAATTGAGAAAATTTCAAATAAATTGATTGTCCCTCTTTCGTTATCTCTGAAATATAGCCATAAACATCTTTTTTCTCTATCTGAAGCTGCCATTTTGAATTGTAGCGAACAGTAAATAACTGATCCCCTATTTTTTTAGGTTTTGGTCGGGGTTTTCCACCTTTTATAGGGTTAGCCAATGGTAGCTCACTTATGATATATTCAGTTTCTAAGACGATTTTTACTGCTAATTTCTCACATCTTGATTTAAGCATATTTCTACTTTTCAAATTTATTTCGATTAGAAATCCAGACCAATCATAATTATGATAACGTTTAAATAAAAACTCTTGATTCCCTCCCCCATGCATATGTGTTGCTTGCTTATTTTTTTTGATCTTGACATTCAAAGGTATATCCATTTCTTTTCCATCTGGATCAAATAAAAATGCTTCTATCTTAATAGCGTTCTTGTTCTTTAAATTTATATATTTATGAAAAGCATAACCCTCTATAAAAATTTTATCCTCTTCAAACGATACCCTTTGAATTTTAGTAATCGGTTGATGATCATTCTTTACATCAAATAAAGTGATGGGCAAACGGCTTAAATCAACTTCAAAGCTTGAAGTATCAAATATCTGCATGTTTTGAACTTTTTTTGTAGGCAATCGTAAATAGCTTCCTTGATACTCCACAAAATTCTTCAATAGAGAGAATTTCCCCTCTTCTAACAGAAAGTATTTTATACGATCTCTAGATGTCAGTTTATCTTCAATTGCATTCGACTTTAGTTGCGCTTTGTATTCTAAAAACTCCTTTTGAAAAAACTCGCTATATCCTTCTGGAGCATCTTTCAAGTGATCCATATATAACGGAAAATCGAGTGTTAATTCTTTAAACTCTTTACTGGCAATAAAATCAGCATCGTCTATGTTCAGTTTTGCCACGATCTCACTAAATAGCTTAATAGCAGTAATGCGATCTTCTAAATTTTTAAATTCAAATCGGGATTGAGTAATCGACTTGTCATTCCCATCTCTTAAGCGCCATCGATAGACCTTGTCCGTGATTATATTAGTACAAGTGGAACGTAAATGTGCCTCCATATTAAATGGGATATCTTCATATAATATATTCTCAGGAAAAAGAATTTGATATTTCTTCAAAAATTCTGTTCTAAACAATTTATTCCATGAAGTTGTATCGTATAGCAACGAATGATTGTTAATTATATGAGTATTGTTTAAATCATTATCAAAGATTTTACGATGCAATCCACTTACAAAGTGATTGGATGAACTATTAAAACGGTCAACATTGCCGACCACTATATCCGCACTATTACTCATTGCTGACTGATATAGTTTCAAATAAGCATCAGGATAAAGGATATCATCCCCATCTAAAAATGCAATGAAATCTCCTGTTGCAACTTTCATTCCTTTGTTTCTAGCTGCCCCAGGTCCTTCGTTGTCCTGCTTTATTATGATAATTTCACCAGGAAACTCTTCTTTCAATTGTTCGACCACATCAATGGTCCCATCTGTTGAGCCGTCATCGATCACAATTAACTCTAAATCGAACAAAGAATTTTCTTGAGCTGCTACTGAGTTCACAGCTTCATCAATATATCCCTGTACATTAAAAGTCGGCATAACCGTACTTATTTTAAACTTCTCCATTTGCACACCTTATCTTTCGTTTTGATGATTTTTTTCATTAAGAATTAGTTCTACAACTGATTTGCTACCTGTAGAGCTTTCTTTACAAAATTTATGAAAGAAAAAATTGTATTTTTCCTTATATTGTTCATTTATTTTAACCGATTGAACTAAACTAGAAAAAGCTTCATAAAAATCAACTTCAGTTATTACGATTGGACCTGGAAGATCAGTATTATAGTTGAAGTAAAAGCCTCTTAGCTCCTCTTTGTAATAATCGAAATCATACGCATAAAATAGCATTGGTCGTTTTAAATGAGCATAGTCAAACATCACTGATGAATAGTCGGTAATCATTGCATCACTGATCAAATACAATTCATCTATATCTTCATTGATACATACACGAATTTTATCACCATAGTTGGAAACATCAATAGAATCACCAACAAGGTAGTGAGGACGAATAATCAATATATCTTCCTCACCTAGGATAGAAACTATTTTATTTAATTTAAATGGCATAAAAAATTTATACTTACCTTTAGATATATAGTAATCATCTCTCCATGTAGGAGCATACAAGAAAACTTTCCCTGATTCTTTTCCAATTATTTTATGCTTCAATCGTTTCTTGAAATCTTCATCGTTTTTCCTTGCATTCAAACAATCATTCCTTGGATAACCTATTTCTAAAAAACTATTTTTAAATGAGAACGCACGCTTGAAAATTTCTTTAGAATAATTATTAGGCGCAATTAAATAATCCCATCTTCCGCTTTCATAAATAAATGCGTCATGATATTTTTTTGTATCTGTTCCAGGAATTGCCACTTTCTTTATATCAGAGCCTAATTTTTTTAAAGGTGTCCCATGCCAGGTTTGAATATAAATCGTGCCTTTGTTTTTTTTCAACCAAATCGGCATCCTTGAATTAAAAACCCAATAGTTTGCTCGAGCTGTTAGCAGAAGCCATTTCAAAGAAAACCGTACAATAAAATTATAGTCTGGATATATTTCCTTCGCCTTAACCACATATTGCTTTTTTATTCCCCAGTAGAGTTTCCAAGAATTAGCTTCATCTTCTTTGACAAATTCCTGATAGATCGCGAGCGGATTGTCAGATGGGAGCTTCCCGTTAAAAGATTCGAAAATAATTGTTTTCTTCCTGACAGAAAAAAAAGAAGCTAAAATATTAAAAAGGATTCGAAAGATGTAACTAATTATTTTGTTTATCACGTCTATGGCGCACCTTCCACTTTAGACTTTTTACTAAAAAAACTGGTAATTGAAGAATTCTTCCGGCTCTCAAAGGATTGCTCAGCGAACGATAAAGCCATTCTAAATGGAAATTAATAAAGACTTGGGGCGCTCGTTTTACATGTCCGCTTAACACATCAAAACTTCCTCCAACATCCTGAAAGACTTTGACATGCAACTTATCTATATTTCTTGCCAACCATTGTTCTTGCTTGGGAAAACCTAATGCAACAAACAAAAAATCAGGTTTTTTATGATTAATCGCAGTAACAACTTCTTTTTCTTTTAATGAAGTATACCCGTCAATGGCCCCTTTAATCTCTACATTTGGATAATGCAATTCGATATTTCTAAGGGTATCCTTCAGAACAGCTGGTTTTGCGCCATATAAGAATATACTACATTTGTTTTTATCAGCATACGAGAGAATTTTTAACATGAGATCATATCCAGCGACACGTTGTTCAATTACTCCGTTTGTTAATTTAGAAACGAGTACAATACCAATTCCATCAGGTATACGATGAGTACTTGAATGGATTAATGAGACAATTTCCGGAAATTTTTTTGACTCTATAACAATTTGAGGATTGATACTGAGAATCGACATTTTCTTACCGTTCTCAATATATTCAGGAATATCACTTATAACAGTTGCGTAAGTAAGTTTATCTACTGGAATCCCCATAATCAACTCAGTTTTCATAATGTTTATCAATCCATTCTATTAATTGGTTCACAGAATTTCCTTTAGCAAAAGTATTCCAACAGTCATTAAATGCTTTAAAGTCTATCTGTTCCTTTTCCGTAAGCAGTGAAATGAGGTCAGTTATCGTTGTAACACGATCAGGAGCAGACCACTTTATAAAATCATCTTGTATCCCAACTGTACTATCATATTCTTGGAGATCATAACAATAATAAATGATCTTACCTTGTTTTCTTGATAACGTATATTCAAAAGGGATTGATGAATAGTCAGTGATTATACAGTCAACTTGATTAAAAAGATTTGTAATAGCTACTTCTTCTGGCATATGTACAATTGCTTGTAACTCAACTAATTGTTGTTTCAAACTATTATCATGAGGATGCGGACGAACGACAAGTTGCCAATCCTTAGGGAATCTATGGGACAGTTCTTTCAAATTCATTTGTTTACCATTCTTGTTTTCTCGATAGGTAGGTGCATATAAAGCAATTTTTTTTCTAGTATCTATATCAAACATTTTATAAAAAGACATACGGTTGCTATTATTTTGAAAATATACATCCGTAAGCGGATAACCAAACGGTAAAACTTTATATTCGTTTAAATAGCTTTTACAAAAAATTTCAGCCATTTTTTTTGAACTAACTACTATATGTGTATATTGATCATACACTTTTTGATAGCGCCGTTGATCTGTCTTCATCGCTTGTTTGGCGTATACTGCCTCCGCACCGAATTTCTTTACTGCCCCGTTGGCATGCCATAGCTGTACGACATTTACATCTTTATCAAACTTAAAGCCAGCCAAGATTGCAAAATAATTATCACACAGGATTACCTTCGTACTAGCTAAAGCTGGGATAATATTTGTATACAAATCAATGAACGAATTGATTGAAAATACCTTTATCTTTCTTTTCTTGTAAGTCTCAGCCAATGATTTTGCTTCCTTTGTATAACATATAATTAAGCGATCTTTGTATTTAATTGATAATTCATCAATTATATACTCGCTTGTACTGGGAAAGCTGAGCAAAAATACGATATTTTCATTTCTTTTTCTTTTTAATGATGCCAATACACGGATAGGTACTAAATAAACTGATTTTAGGAATGCCTTAATATAATTTTTTATCATAATTCGCCTCTTTTTCACACTAACTTATATTTTACCCGATATAAGATAAAAAGAAAATATTTGTAACAAAACCGTCATATAAGTTCTCATAAAAAAAATCTCAGTCAACAAAGACTGAGATTTTTTGCAAATCCATTGGGTAGGGTTAATTAGTATTTTGAAGCAGAACTTTTGTCATTCTTAAAAAGAATTTTCGGAAGTACCTAACGATAATAAGAGACCAAAGGAGCAAAGGAATCAACAATGTATAAATAAAAAACCATGGAGTATTATATGAAACTATCAGCTCATTTTCACCATTCTTTTGCTTTACACTTAAAACACCAATCGTGCTGACTTTAGAATTTTCTTTTGTCACTCGATCTCCATTCAAATTCAATTCTGTTCGCTCGTATTTTATTATAGGAACATTTACTAACCTTTCTGAATCTCCATTCCAATAAACATGAAGTTGATTATTAACAATTTTTTTTGTAAAATCCTGATTTCTTATGATTATATCATTTCCATAGGCGTCGTACTTACTAGAAGTATCATTTTTGTATAATGGCAAATAGTCAGGAGCAGATTTTTGAAAACTATTCAAAATTTCTTTTTTATTTCGAGAAAAAAGTTGATCTTGCATTTTTTTCTCATCATCAATAAAAACGTAAGAATGAACTCTTCTATTTACAGCTGTTTCGCTGCGATGCCAATCTAGCATTTTCGAAGTATTTTCATAAACCGTTTGCGAGAGCGCAATGATAAGCAAAAGAATCAAGTAAAACGGCTTAGACACTCTGATATTCTTTATAGATGAAACAATAATTGCCAAAGAAATCAACAAAAGAACTATTGGAAAAACAATAAATCGAAATGGAAATTGCAATAATCCCAAAATTGGATTTTGAAGGTTTGATAGAAGCTTCCACGGAATAAAATTTGATGCTATTATGGTAAAGCTGATAATGATAAAACCGGATATTTTCACAAAATAAGGAAGCACGTTTCTTTTATTTAATAACAAACAGAAAAACAATGCAAATAAAATCGGCAGAAATATTGGATATTTTATCCAATATGAGCTATTTTCTGTTATTGTGTTGTTTTCCATATGATTATTTAAGAACGGAGGAACAAGTTCATTGTATCGATAAATATCAAGCATATTAGCCCATACATTCATAGTCAATAATAAAAAGAGCAAAACTGCTAAAAATAAATTTTTTATTAGTTCTTTCTTATTATCCGATTTAAAAAATATAATAATAAAAAATATGAAATAGATTAGAACCAAAAAAAGTGTTGATAAAACATGAATTTGGAACATGATACTTATAGCAATTCCAGTTCCCAAAATACTCAACTCTTTATTTTCAACAAGTTTGATCAATGGAATTAAACATAATGGTAGTATAGCTGAGGTCCAAGCTGATAGTCCCTGCTGATCAACCCAATATTGAATGGGATATGTGGTCATAAAAAAGATTCCTATACCAGCTGATAACCAGCCATTGAGAGAAAACTTTCTTAATAAAACAAACATTGAGATACCTGATATCATAAAAATTATATAATTGGAAATAATTTGATATTGAAACCAAGAATTTGATAATAACACAAGTATCCCTTGAAAATAAGCAAACATTGGTCCATACAATGCATTAACGATCCTGCCAGATTGTTGGAACCCATACATCGTGATAAAGTATTGAAAATTCCCATTTTTGATTTGCTCACTCGCATCATAAAAACGATTAAAGTGAAACATCGCATCAGAGCCGATGACGACTCCCCTTAGATAAACTTGCGGGTATATCATTAGCACACTTGCCGCTAAGATTAGTACTATCTGAAAAAAATACTGATGTTTCTTAAAAAAATTCTTCATAACTAGTCTCCTAATGTATTCAATCAATGAAAGTCTAAAAAAATCCGAAACGAACCTTCCACTAACCATATATTTAAAACGAACATTCTTAATATATATTTAATTCATTAAAAATTCAACTGTATAGGTCACTTTCCATTAATTTTTAACTATAAGGCTTTAAAAATACAACGCAGGAGTCATTATGAAAAATAATATTTTTTATACTTTACAATTTATGGTTCTTTTAAATTCAGTATGGATTCATTAACAATATTTCTATTTTTGATAAAAATATCATTCTCTAGATTGATTAATCCACAAAAAGCAAACAATTAAGAGATTGATACGCTATGTGAATGATTCCAAAAAAAACTAAAATTAGTATAGAAAGTTTCACTGCACGGAAATTTCATGCAAGCCTTAGTATATTGCTGAAGAATCTGAATAATCATTTTTCACCTAAGTAGTGATAGTTGATTATTCATATAGTTAAGAATAATCAGTAAAAAATCTGGGACAAAAGAAGGTTTCTTCTGTCCCAGATTTGCGTAACTCGTTAGTCCATGTTGACCGTAAGTCTCTCTTTACCTACGGATAAATCCGATTCAACAACCGTGGAAACGGAATGGATTCTCTTACGTGCTCGATTCCTGATAACCAGGTAACGGTCCGTTCTAGTCCAAGTCCAAAGCCGGTGTGTGGGACTGAGCCGTACTTGCGTAGGTCTAAATACCATGAGTATTCGTTTTCGTCCAAGCCATGGGCGCGGATTTGCTCTAGGAGGTATTCATGATCGATGGCACGTTCAGAACCACCTATGATCTCGCCATAGCCTTCTGGTGCGATCATATCGGCACAGATCACGACATCTTCTCTCGTTGGATGTGGCTTCATATAGAAAGGTTTGATGGCTTTTGGATAGTTTAAGATAAAGACGGGCTGATCGAATGAATTGGCAATAAAAGTCTCATGCGGTGAGCCAAAGTCATCGCCCCATTGAATATCATCAAAGCCGTTCTTTTGTAATAATTCCACTGCATCATCGTAAGAGATTCGTGGGAATGGTAATTTGGTGTATTTTTTCAAGACTTCACGGTCACGGCCTAAGACGTCTAGTGCATAGTCACAGTTATCAAGCACATTTTGCACTAAGAATGCCACGTACTGCTCTTGGACTTCCAAGCTTTCTTCTTGATGCATAAAGGCCATTTCTGGTTCAATCATCCAAAATTCAATCAAGTGACGACGTGTCTTTGATTTTTCGGCACGGAAAGTTGGTCCAAAAGAAAAGACTTTGCCAAACGCCATAGCGGCTGCTTCCATGTACAATTGACCGGACTGAGACAAATATGCTTTTTGATCGAAATAGTTGGTTTCGAATAAATCAGTCGTTCCTTCTGGTGCTGATCCGGTTAGGATCGGTGGATCGATTTTAATAAAGCCATTCTTGTTGAAGAATTCATATGTTGCCCGGATGATTTCGTTTCGGATTTGCATGATGGCATGTTGTTTTGACGAACGCAACCATAAGTGACGATGGTCCATCAAGAAATCTGTTCCGTGTTCTTTTGGTGTAATTGGGTAATCGTGGCTTTCTCCGACAACTTCTAAACCAGAGATCCCAATTTCATAGCCGAATTTTGAGCGGCTGTCTTCTCTGATTTCCCCAGTGACCAGTACGGCAGTTTCCTGATTTAGATTTTTTGCTAATTGGAAAACTTCTTCCCCTACTTCACTTTTTACAACGATTCCTTGGAAATACGCTGTTCCGTCGCGAAGTTGTAAGAAGGCGATCTTCCCACTAGAGCGTTTGTTAGCAACCCATGCTCCGATTTGAACGGTTTCGCCAACGTGTTTTTTTGCATCTAAAATTTGAATAGATTCCACTTGATTCTCTCCTATCTAATTAATAAAGGCACCATAGAGCATTTTAAGCTTTTTGGCGTTTCTTTTCAACAAAATCATGGATTCGTTTGGTAGCTTCCGCTAACGTGTCCCAATCAGTTGCATAGCTGATCCGTAAATAATCCGGTGTGCCAAAACCAGCACCAGTCACTACTGCCACGTGGGCTTCCATTAGTAAAGCTTCTACGAAGGCATCAATGGTTTGATAGCCGCACATTGTCATGGCTTCTTTGACATTTGGGAACAAGTAAAACGCGCCTTGGGGTTTCGTCACTTTAAAACCAGGAATAGCGGCAATTAACGGATATAGTTTATTCAAGCGTTCTTCAAAGGCCTGACGCATCACTTCGATCGATTCTTGATTACCAGTCAGTGCCTCAACTGCTGCGTATTGGCTAGCAGCCGGCGGGTTGCTGGTAGCTTGGGAAGCGATATCGACCATCGCTTTGATGATTTTTGCATCGCCGACAGCAAATCCGATCCGCCACCCAGTCATAGAATAGGTTTTAGAAACGCCGTTGATCACGATGGTTTGTTTGCGGATCTCTTCTGATAAGCTAGCGATTGATGTAAAGGTATTGCCGTTATAAACCAAACGACCATAGATATCATCGGCAATGATCCAAATATTGTTTTCCACTGCCCAGTTGCCGATTGCCGTTAATTCTTCTTTTGAGTATATCGCCCCTGTTGGGTTGGCAGGCGAGTTTAAAATGATGGCTTTCGTTTGTTCTGTACGAGCGGCTTCTAATTGAGCAACAGAAACTTTAAACTCTGCTGCTTGCTTAGCTTCAACAAATACAGGTGTACCTTCTGCTAAACGGACTTGTTCCGCATAACTGACCCAGTAAGGCACTGGAATGAGTACTTCATCCTCTTCATCAAGAAGCGCTTGAAACAACGTATAAAGGGCAAATTTCGCGCCATCTGTTACAATCACTTGGTTTGAATCATAGTCAGCACCATAAAACTCTTTCATATAAGCAAGAATCGCCTGTTTTAGCTCTGGAATCCCAGCAGTTGCTGTGTAAAAACTAGCTTTGCCGCTCTCAATCGCTGCAATTGCTGCTTGGCGAATGTTCTTCGGGGTAATAAAGTCGGGCTCACCGACGGTTAGACTTAATACGTCTACACCTTGGTCTGCTAATGCTTTTGCCTTAGCAGATGCCGCTAATGTAGCGGAGGGTTCTAATTTTTCTGCTCTTTTTGAAAGTACCATGTTTATCATCCTTCCTACGATCCAAATTTCTGTCTATCATAAGCGGCTTTCTATAGTTCAGTGACCGCTTTGATTTCTTCTCCATCTTTGAAACCAATCAAATAATAGTTCAAGCGACCTTGGTCGTCTTTGGTCATGACTTCCCAAGCGGGCTCGCCTTTAAAAATACCCAATGCTGCTTTTTGGATTTGCTGCCCTTGATGGTTGTCGCGAACGAAGGCCTTGGCCTGTGCTTCCGTCAATCCATCCCCTTGATTATAAACGGAAACCTTTTCGCCGCTTTTAGGAATGATCACGACGATCTCATTGTTATTCGTATCTTTTCCAACAATGCTAAAAGATGTCTCCTCACGGGTAAACCAATAGAATTGTTCGACCTCTGCTAAATCAGTGTATCTTTCTGCTATTTCGATCGCTTCGTTTCTTGCTTGTCGCATTGGACGAGAAGAACGGAGATAGAAAATAGAAGCGAAGAGAATAACGACCAATAAAACCGTGATCGCACTCAGCAAAATAATCACTCGCCGATGTTCTTTGTCTTTTGTTTTCACACTTCGTACTCCAATCTTAAATAAAACTCATTATATCAGATGTTTGACTCATTTTTCAAAATCAACTGCCGCTTTTTCCTCTTGCGCAAAAAAATGTTGAATATCTTCGGCAATTTCGGTTGGGCTGGCTTCAATCAGAGGCAAGTTTTTGGGTAGACCTTTGACCATCCGTTTGCCATACTTTGTTGATAACAAGCGTCGATCAAGGACGACCATCACGCCGGTATCCTCTTCAGAACGGATCAAGCGCCCCAACGCTTGGCGTAGCCGTAGAATCGCTTTAGGTAAGGCATCTTCTTTGAAAGAATCGATGCCTTCTGCTTCCAAGAAGGCATGCCGTGCTTGGACCATGGGTTGCTTAGGATTCTCAAAAGGCAAGCGAGTCACCACAGCGATCTTCAAGGCCTGACCTGGTAGGTCGACCCCTTCCCAAAAACTGCTAGTCCCTAATAAGATGCCATTTTCCGCTAATAAAAATTTCTTTAAGATTTTCTCACGGGTTCCGCCAGTTCCTTGAGCAACGATTTCTCTGCCATAGTGCAGGGCTTTTTTATTCAATCGATCATAGACATTTTTCAAAGTTTCATGCGCCGTAAACAACACAAGCGCTGGTTGCGGATTGTCAAACAAAATTGGGACTAACGCTTCGACTAAATAATCCGCGTATTCGGCAGCTGATGCTTGTTGGATCGAGAGACCTTTTTTAACTACATAGAGTCGAGTTTGTTTGCTGTAGTCATAAAAAGCGGGAATCGTTTTGACTGGCACATCGGTCAAGCCGATCTGATGGGCAAAATATTCTTTATTGCCTGGGATCTTCAATGTCCCCCCTAGATAAATGATGTGCTGATAGCGGTGATACCACGTGCTTTCCACGATCGAATGCCCTTCTAGATCAGCTAATTCAATCACAGCATTTCCTGACTGGGAATGCTTTTTCAACCAATGAACGTAACGAGGATGCCACCAAGTCAACCATGCGGTCACCGTTTGTTCCTGGGTTTCCATTTGACCAAAGAAATCAAACAAACGAGCAATCACGATTCGTTGTCTTGCATACCACCGATCATTGGTCAACTCGAATCGCTGACGCAGCTGTTGTTGGATCTCATCGATTTCTTGATAGTAAAGGCTCAATTTCTGATGCAGCTTGTCTTGTGCTAACGTGCCATCGTAGAGGTCGTCATGGTGCACGACTTGTAACTCTGACGCATCGATCGATAAGGTGCGAAAATACTGCTCTTGTGTTTCGACCAAGATCGACAACGCGTTTCGATACAACGAGAACATCCGTTGTAAAAAATCATCCTCGGTAATGATTTGGGCAATTTCTTCAAATAGTCCTTCTTCATTTAGCTGTAAAAACTGCCGCTTGAAGTGCGCAGAGTCAAAGACATGTTGACTAAAGCCTTCTGCTTGCTGCGGCAACTGTTGGGCTTCATCGATCAATAAGTAATCACTCGCTGGCAAAAGCGGCTGCACTCGCCGGTTTTCCTGCATCAAAAAGGCATGGTTGACGATCAAAACATTGCTTTGCGCCATCCGCTGATATAAATGTCGGACAAAATCTTGTTCATAGAAGGGTTGATCTTTGGCTAAAAAGGCAACGCCGCGATGGCGGATGTCGGTAAACAAGGGATGATCAAGTCGAACCAAGTTCAATTCATCGAAATCCCCCGTTTCTGTTTTAGTTAGCCAAACTAAGATCCCCATTTGGTATTGCGCATATTGCTTTTGCTCTACCGGTTGATCAAGGGTCGCTTTAAAACGCTGCAAATCAATGTAATGACGATGGCTTTTGACCAAGACCGCTTGCAAAGGTTGCTGCAGTACTTGGTTTACCAAAGGAATGTCTTTGTTGATGATTTGATTTTGCAATAGAATTGATGAGGTACTAACGATCAATGGATTTTCTGGTGTCACTAGATAGGCGGCTGGAAACAAGTAACCGATGGTTTTCCCCATGCCTGTTTCTGCTTCAATGATCAGATTTTTCTCTGGCTGGGTGTAATGCGTATACACTGCATTCATCAAGCGTGCTTGTTGTTTCCGATAGACTAAGTGCTGGCCAAAGCGCTGTTCTTTTTCCGTTTTAACTTTCGGATACGTTTCTTGAAAATGCGTAGCTTCAAAAAGTGGAACGGTCTTTTTCCGCAAGACGATACCGTCGATCACTTCGAAATCTTCTGCCAACTCTGGGCCTTTTTCTTTTAAGATCCCATGGATATAGTCACTCGTTTGCATACCCATTTGACCGCTTAAAAGCGCAATTTGTTTAAGGGTCGTCCGTGGCAGTTCTCGCATGATCGCTTCGATATACAAAAATAAAGCTGCGGTCACTTCTGCATCACTATCTGCTTGATGCGGGTTATCATGACGAAAGCCAATGCTGTCTGCTAGGTCACCTAAACGAAAGCTGCTTTCTGTTGGTAAAAACACTTGTGCCAATTCCACCGTATCGATTCCGGGAAGTGATAAAGGTGGCAGCCCGCAACGCACAAATTCATTGCTTAAAAAATGATAATCAAAATAAATATTATGCGCCACAAAAATCGTGTTGCTGAGTAAGTTATAGATCGTATCAGCTACGTCTTCGAAATATGGCGCTTTGCTTACTTGTTGGTTTGTGATGTGTGTCAATCGTTGAATTTGCTTAGAAATTCTGCGGTCAGGGTTGATATCTGCGGCAAAACGATTGATGATCTTGCCATCTTGGACTAGGACACAGCCAAATTGAATAATTCGATCAACCGTCGAATCAGTTCCTGTTGTTTCAAGATCCACCACAGCGTATATGGGTTTCATTGTATTCCTCCTTGCACACTGTCTGCATTATACTACAAAATCAATGGCGATTACATCTGTTTTCCCACTAGATACAAGGGTTCTCAGGAGGTAAAACTAGAAAGCTAACCGTTCACGTGTCCCATATGAAAGAGTTTGTTGCTGGTCGCTGATCGCTTTTTTCGACAAAAAAAGGGATCTTTTTTATAATTTACTATAAGGAGGCGAAAAAAATGAATGATTTCAAAAACAAACGAGTGATTGTAACGGGGGCTGCTTCAGGAATTGGAAAAGCAGTGGCAGAACAATTTCTAGCCCATGGTGCTCTTGTTGGGTTGATTGATCGCAACGAAGAGGAGCTGCAGGAGTTTCTTGCTGACTATGACGCACAAGCCCATTATCGAGCGGTTGACGTCACCGAAGCGGATAAGCTGCAAGAAGCAATGAGTGGTCTTGTGGAAGAACTAGGTGGACTTGATGTACTCCATGTCAATGCCGGCATCAACGGTACCTGGACACCGATCGAAGAGCTGACGGTGGCAGAATGGGATCAGACGATCAACACAAATTTACGCAGTACCTTTATTACCGTCAAAGCGGCCATTCCCTTTATGAAAACAAACGGTGGCAGCATTGTCATTACGAGTTCAGTCAATGGAAACCGCATCTTTAGCAATTTTGGTGCGACAGCTTATAGTACATCTAAGGCAGGACAAGTTGCCTTTACAAAAATGGCTGCGCTGGAACTTTCCGGTTATAATATTCGGGTCAATGCTATCTGTCCTGGGGCGATCGTAACGAATATCGATGCCAACACAGAAATTGAAGAAGAAGTTGCTCGCGTTGAGATCCCCGTCAAATATCCAGAACGTTCTCGACCATTAAAGCAAAAGACAGGCGTGCCAGAACAAGTCGCCAACCTTGTGCTTTTTCTTTCTTCAGAGGCTGCGGGCAACATTTCTGGAACGGAAGTCTATATTGATGGAGCGGAATCTTTACTTTAATCCAACAAAAAAACGAAAAATCAAACCTGATCCCCTCACTTGTTTCATTGAAGCCCTTGAGATGGATCATTTCTTGATTTTTCGTTTTTTCTTTATAGTTATTCTTCCACCAAAGCCGCGATTTCTTCTAGAAAGGCAGTCTTGCCATAAAAATCTGCATTTAGTAACTCTGGAAAAATGGCTTCAAAGAAATAAGTGACACACGGACGATGCTGAAACTCTTTGACGGTTAAAACGGCCTCTCGAAACATTTCTTTGTATACTTTATCTGGGTTGCTTTTTGAGATCTCTTCAAAAGATTCGTACAAAAGATCGATCTTATCCGCAATTGCTAATAGCTGCCCTTCAAGGCTGTTATCTTTGCCATCCGCTAAGCGTCTGCGATACGTTGCTTGAAAGCTTCCTGGAATTTCTTCTTCGATGAAGGCATCGGTCATTTTTTCTTCAACGGTTGATAACATCGCCCGCAATTCTTTGTTCGCATATTTGACCGGCGTTTTGATATCACCGATGAAACGTTCGGTGTAATCATGATTCAAGGCTTTTTCATAAAGAATTTGCCAATTGACTTGATTCCCCGCCTTTTCTTCGATATCAGCTAAGGTCTGGGCAATCATCGTTACTCGAAATGAATGAGCAGCTACACTGTGCTCAGTAAACTTAAAAAAACCCGGCGCTCGTTGGATCTTTTCTAAATTAGCCAATCCGAGAATAAATTCATTCAATCCCATAAATGTGCCTCCTTTTTTTAAGAGTATAACAACTCCTTTCTCAGCAAGCAAATATCTCGCGCACAAAAAAAAGAGCAGCTAAGCTGCTCTTAAAAGGCATTCACTAATTATGCTTTGTTAACGTTAGTCGCTTGAGGGCCACGTTGTCCGTCTTCGATATCGAAAGTCACTGCTTGACCTTCTTCTAAAGTTTTGAAGCCTTCGCCTTGGATAGCTGAGAAATGAACGAATACATCGTTACCGTTTTCTGCAGTGATGAATCCAAAACCTTTGTCTGAGTTAAACCATTTAACTGTACCTGTTTCCATAATAAAAATCCTCCTTGTGTTTATACACATATTTTGCAATTACTTGTATAAGGTGAAAATGTGGAAGATGTTTAAGATGAAACAAGCTACCATAATTTACCGTAACAAAAACTACACTTTGTATTATAGCACATTATCTTCATTATGACTAATAGAAAATCAAAAAAAATGAAAACGCCTTTATTTTTTTATAATTCACAAAAAGACTGCTGCATTAAAGATCTGCAACAGCCTTCTCTTTTATGGAAACGATTTATTTATGAACGACGCAACTGTGTTTAGTAACGCAAAATCGCCGTCAAACTTTTTTCTCCAGGGGCATCTTTTTGTTCCAAGATAGATACCTCACCGCCGTTTTCTAAAACATCGATTGCCAGCGTATTTAACACTTGGCGACGATCGTACTCTGTATCAGGATCTTCTCCAAACCCATCGGCGAGATTTGAGGTAGCCACAAACAGATTGGCGATGCGGCCTTCTTTGGCTGCAGGTACGATATCAACCAATTGGTCAATAAATTTTCGATCCAACAGCTTGCCGTATTCCCCAACTTCTTTTTGTGTCAACTCCGCAATCAGCTTTTGCGTACACGTTTGGATCTCTTTCAAAGATAACGACGCTGGTGAAGAAGAAATACTTGGTTCTGCTTTGAAAAAGTTGGTTTTTGCCACTTTTTTAAACAGCGTTTGATTTTCTGGCAACGCAAAAAGATACATTGGTAAATGCTCTTCGTTTGAAAAATCATTCTTGAAAAATGCATCAACTGCTTGGTAGTAGTTGACGTGATCGATCTCGACCTCTTCGTCTTTGGCACTAAAGCCATGATAAGCGACGCCTTCTCCTCCTGAGTTAGGGCCACCTTGGGCACTGTAATTAAAGTTGCCGCCGCCAGTGATTTCTTCCCCCAGCGCTTTTTCGATCGTTGTCGGTGCCTCTTCTGGCAACTCGACTTCACGCACTTGATTGTTTTCAACTTGATAGACTTGCATTGAATCGCGATTCAACGCTAAGAGATAAAATGGGTAATTAAATTGTGCGTTTTTGATGACAGCTAATACATAAGGAGTTTCCCCTACGTAATATTGATCATCCACACGAATACTTAACCGATGGACCAGTACCTCTTCTGGGGTGATAATCACCGCCACACTTGTTGTACTGTTACGCCAAAATGATTGATCTGCAAGCAGTTCATCAATTTTCGTTTGAAAAAGATCCCAAGCATGTTCTGGGTATTTTTTTTCAAAACGGCGCTTCGCATCTTTGGCAAAGTTCTTAAATTTGATTTGATCCTTTTCGACATTCTGGTGGCCGACATGCGTATTGAGCATGATCGTGACAAATGGTCCTTTGATTCCGTCAGATATTACCTGCGATAAAAAACTTTTTCCAAATTTTCCCATTCCACATTACCTCCTGCTTAATCAAATACAAATAAAGTGTACCATGCTTATTTTCTTCCATAAAGTAAAACGATTGCACGCATTTATTTCCTCATTCGTTTTTCTGATTAATCACTATACTGGCTATTTTTCAGCGGATCTGTCAATGTATTTCTGGTGGCCCATAGAAAGCCTCGTTTGGTCCAAGTTTGAATGGTCGGCTCTTTCAGCTCTTTTAGACTGTGTCCAACGGATTGGAAAAAGACTCTGCCCTTGCCCCATTTTTTGATCCACATCATTGGCAGTATGACTTCTTGGTTAGCTGCATTCGGATGATCTTTAGCGGCAAATGTTGAGGTAGCTAACACAGTGACGGCTGGATCAACCAGGCAATAGTATTGCTCCGTCGTCAACTGAGGGATCGATTGCGTATTTGCCGTAATATAGTGATCTGTCGTAAGATCGATGCTATAGGTCGTTTTCAAGCCGCCAGGATGTGCCAAAAAACAGCCACCAGTCATAAACAACCAGCCTTTACTGGCTTGAAAAGCCGAGGCAAAACCGCCATGAACCCCTGCTAATCCCAATCCTTCTGCTACAGCCTGAGTGACATTTTGCAGCGGCTCATCAGGCAATTCTCCTCGCGTCCAATTCATGATCAACAGATCCAGCCTTTTTAATTCTTCTTTGTGATAGAGAGGTTCAAAATCTGAGGCGAGTGTCACCTGATATCCTTCTGACTCCAGCAACGTTTGGTAAAACTGACTGGTCTCTTTTGGGGCGTGTCCTTCCCAACCTCCGTAAATGATCAATGCTTGTTTCATTTTGTGTTCCCTCCTTTCTTTCTAACTTAGCGAAAAAAACGCAAAAAGCGAAGCAGAACGATTCTCCGTTTTCCTTCGCTAGTAATTTTTTCTGATTTAACGGTTGATTGAACGCCCGACACGATTGATCGTATGGCGCATACCTCTAATTGCAACCGATGTTTCAAAAATATTTTCAGTCGGTGCCATGCCGCCATAACCGGCATCACCGATATGCTGCAGGTCGACCCCACAAGTTTTGTTGATAATGGCTAATTGTCGCAACGTTTCCGGACGCGCACTCTCTTGACTCGTTCCGATCGCTGACATCGTCAATAAGTCATATTGTTTGGCAATTTGAACAGCTTCAATCAGATCCTTTTCTAGAAAGCCTTGAATCGAGCCAACGGAAGGCAGTAACAAAATATCTGCCCCAGCTTCAGCGTAAGAAATGATGGCTTCTCGATCAACCACAGGTTCATCTGAGCCGGCACTGTGCATTTTTCCAGCGATGATCAACCCAGAGAAATGTTTTTTTGCCATTTTTACTGCTTTAGCGATTTCTCGGTTGGTCACACCTGTTCCAGGATTGCCTGTAAAGCAGAGAAAGTCCACCCCGAGTTCTTGGGCTTTTTTGATGGTGTCAACCGAACTTGTTCGGCCTTGACTGATGCTGATCTTTTCACTCATCATCTCCGTCGTAGCTGGGATCGGCTCAAGATTGATGCCGACAGGTCGTCCAATCAGTTGTTTTAGTTGAGGAATCGGGTTTTCAATCGGTTGTGTAGGATCAAGCAGCTGCTCCAATGTGATACCAGGCATCCCAAAAATAGCTGGACGATAACAATCAAAGCCATTCAACAAAATCAAGTCAGCCCCAAAAGCTGCCACGACTTCTGCGTTGGTGATATCGCCAGCTTGCGGCATGGTTTGAACCACCGTTTCACAGACGATCACTCGTCCTTCGCTCGCTTTAATGGATTGCTTTAATTCTTGCGCCGACATTTCTTTGATTTCACTATAGTTTGCACTTATCAATCGTTTGACCATGTTTTTCTTCCTTTCTTTTCCTTCTCATCTTGCGAGAAACACGAATAACAGGTAAAATATAGCTATTGTGTTCCCTTAGTTAAATGGATATAACAAGTCCCTCCTAAGGATTAGTTGCTGGTTCGATTCCGGCAGGGAACGTTTTTTGAAGAAAAAGATTCCTTATTTTTAAGGAATCTTTTTTTGTTGGAAAGTAAATGCGTCTGTGTCGATTGGCTTAGAAATAATCTTCCAGAATCGGCTTTCCGTCTGGTAAGTTTTCCTGAATCATCACTGCAGCTTCCTTCTCCGTTTCCATTTGCTGGAAAAAGACCAGAGAATCGAGGGATTGTGCCTGCATGAACAGCTGCACAAAACGCTGAATCGACAAGGTTGCTTTTGGCAGCTTGGTAGCCGTCGTTTTCGTGACCTGATGCTGAGCGTTTTCGATTGTCACTTCATAACAGCCATTATTCCATGGGGCATATTCATCCCCTTGAATTTCTATGGCAAAACCGCCGGCTTTTTTCAATGTGAATGGATAACTTTTTAGAAACCCTTCCACATCGATGACGCGCGCCATCATGTCCGGGCGCACTTGGTAGTGAGCCAATGGTTTGGCCGCGTTTGCTTGTAGGACTTCCCCATCAAACCCTGGTCGATAGTTAATCTGTGCTACTGAATCTGCATGAGAGACGATAAAGCGATTAAATCCTTGATACGCGTCAGCGTTCAAATAGCCCCACTCTTGAATATCGAAACGTCCCCCATCGATAAAGTAAATCAAGTAGCCTTCAGGGACCCCTGCTTCATTGCGATAAATCGCAAACGTATACGGTCGGCGCAAAACAAACTTGATTTCTTCCCACCAGGGTTGGCGAATCAGTCCGCCCTTTTGATGGCGCGGCAATTGATGATAAATCTCGTGAATGATCGGCTGTGCTTCCTCCCAATTCATGCGTTGAATCGTTCCATTCACTTTCTTACCATCGGGCCATTGATGCGCATCGACTTCATAAACCGTCCGTTCAAAAGTGTACTCATACCCATATCTACGATAAAACGCAAAGGAGAAAGGTGCCAGATAGGAAAGAACGATTTTTTGTTCATAGCAATCTTTAATGATTTGTTTCATGATCCGATCGATCCGACCTTGGCTGCGATACTCTGGATACGAAGCCACAAAGCCGATCCCAGCCATTGGATAGGTCGTTCCATGAAAATTCACATCAAAAATCGTTGCCATGATTTGGCTCGCTAATTTTCCATCCCCATCGTAGGAACCATAATTCCAAGAATTTTCCGCAAGCTTGCGATAGCGCTTGATATTTGTTTCATTCAATTCCCACTGAAAGGCATAAGAAACCAAGTCCAGTACTTCTTGCGAACCGAATTCGGTCATTTTTTTGACATCTGTCATTCCTTCATCTCCTCTACTTAAAAACACGCAAGAAACGCAAAAAAGGCGTCAGTCGACCCCTTAATATGCTTCTTCCATCATACTCAACATTTTTTTAAACTGCTTGCGTTTGAAATATCCTAGAATCGTGCCTAAGAGCATGTCATTTAATTGCTGCATGAAGCCATGTGATTTCATGGTTTCCGTATAAATGACTTTGCTACTCTTTCCATCAAGTGGCGTTACTTCATAGCGAGCGACAAATTCATTTTTTGTCGTTTCTGTTTTGAATTGATAAACTTGATTTTCAATGATTTCTTCGATTTCGATCTTCGCACGACTCGTAGTAGAAAATTCCTTTACATATTGAAATCCTTCCAGTTGCTTTCTAGAAAGTGTTTTTCCAGTTGCTTTTCGTATGTCAAAGATAACAGAATCCATAATTTGATCGTAAAAGACATTTGCTGGAATCGATAAATCTTTTTCAATTCTCATTAAGACTTCCTCCTATCTGACTCTTCGGCTTTCTTCTTTCCTTTCATGAACAGAAGACTGCCAGAAATAAGCAAGAAAATACCTGTTGTAAAACTGAATATATCTAACTGCTGATTACTTGGATTCATACTGTATAGGACTACGAGTAGACCGATACTACATATAAACAAGCCGTTTTTTATCATTTTCAATCATCCTATCTATTCGTTGATCCACAGAGAACCTACTCAAACACTAACTGCTTGAAAGTATAAAACAGAACCCCAAGGCTGTGCTTTGATCAATTCTTTTGCTTTTTTTGCCGCCGCTTCTGAATCGGAAGCTGTCGTAGTAAAAATAAGTTTAATTCCTTGTTTTTCTTTGAATGTAAAAGACATTCCATCTTCGTTATATCCTTCAAGTAATTCTTTGATGGCATCTTGCTGCATTGCACTTGCTATTGAAATCATATTCTTTTCCTCCTAAATAATCAATAATAAAAGGAGGAACTGCTTTACTTCAAGCGAAGCCATAGCAGTTCCTCACAATCTACAGGTCTATTCGCCTAGTTTTGGATCAATTTTATTTGCTGAAATAACGAATGGCGCCCAAATGAAGAATGTAACGACCATACATACCAACGTTACGATTGGGGCACGCCAGTCAGCTCCTGTTGCCAAGAATGATAGCAACATTGGTGGAACGACCCACGTTACTTGTTGTGAAACAGGTGCTACTAAACCAAAGTACGTTGCTAACCAACCGATTGAAGTGGCTACTAGCGGAGCAATAATGAACGGAATAAACATGATCGCATTCAATACGATTGGCAGACCGAACATTACCGGCTCATTAATATTAAACACACCAGGTCCGATTGACAATTTTGCAACAGTTAGATAATCCGCACGTTTTGATAGGATCAAAATAGCAATCAGCAATACAATTGTACCGCCTGAACCGCCAAACCAAGCAAATGAGTCAAAGGATCCGCGTACCCACATATATGCCTTGCCATCTTCGATTGCGGCAAGAACCGCGTTAGTACCGGTTTGTCCTTCATATCCTTTTTGGAAAATATCGATATTGATCAACTGCGCTTGTCCCCAAATACCTTCTAAAACTGGAGCTAGTACGTTTGGACCATGGATTCCGAAGAACCAGAAAATTTGAACAAAAACAGTTACGATCAGTACTGCACCAAGCCCTTGAGACAAGCCTAGGAATGGTTCTGCAATATATTTTTGGACAAGATCAATAATTAATTGTCCATCAGTCAGTTTACCGACAATAAAGTTAATAATAGCAATGACATATAAGGCAATTGTTGCCGGCAAAATCGCAGCGAACGCTTTCGATACTGCTGGCGGTACTGAATCAGGCATTTTGATAGTGATATCAGCTAACATCAATTTACAGAAAATAATAACTGAAATAGCCCCCATGATCATTACGGTAAAATAAGCGTTTCCGTTTAGATGATCGAGTTTCAACCAACCCCATCCACCTGCTGTAATTGCATCTGCTGTTGCAGACCATCCGGAAGTTGCTGACCCAGCATTGATTTCATCCATCAAAGCTGTTGGAACAGCTGTCGCCACAGAAGTGCTGTATGAAAAAGCAATTCCTTGAATCAGTGTCGCTACTCCAACGATCCCACCTGCGAGATCATTCACTCGATAAGCACGAGCCAGATTATATCCCCAAGAAAAGGCAAATACTAAACCAGCAACAGCCAATGTACCATTCCATACGAAGCCATTGATACTAATAATTTCACGAATAACTGGAATGGTACTGGCATCATAACTCGGCCAAAATTGCGGTGGTAAGTCACGAATGATCGCGTTGATCATTACTGCGATCGAACCAGCCATAGTAGCAGGCATTGTTCCAATAAAGGCATCACGTAATGCAACTAAGTGCTTCTGGGCTCCAATTTTTGCAGCTACAGGGAGAATGTATTTCTCCATCCAACTTGTTAATCCATCCATTCTTAATTCCTCCTATAAGTTCTATTCGTCAAAGAAGATTTTTTGATTCATCGACAATAACTACTTCTATCCGTTCAAAGATTATTCGTTATTTAGACGTCGATAGACATCAATGATTTCTTTCGCTAAATCGGTAAATGCGATTGACGTCATTAGGTGATCTTGTGAATGCACAGTCAACAATGTCACAGTCATATGATTGCCTTGCGCTTCTTGTGTCAACAATCCTGTTTGCGAATGATGCGCTTCCACAAGAGATGCTTCAGCATCTTTGATTTTTTGGTCAGCTAATTCGAAGTCTCCTTCTTTTGCTGCCGCGATTGCTTCCATTGCGTCACTTTTTGCATTACCACCATACATGATCAATCCCATAATGGCTTCCAAATTTTGCTCATCCATCTTTAAAAATCCTCCTTACACTTCGATCCTAAAAAATCTTAGTTCATTAATGTTTCTGCTTGTTGCAATACTTTTTCGCCGTTCATCATGCCATAGTCTGCCATGTTGATCACGTCCAAAGGAATGCCTTTTGGTGCTAATTTTTGTTCAAATTGTGATTTCATGAAACGAACTTGTGGTCCTAACAATAGAACATCGACTGGTTTTGACTCCAAATGTTGGTCGGCTTCTGAAGCTGAAACAGCAAAGATATCTGCTTCCATTCCTTTAGCTTCGGCTGCTTTTTGCATTTTTGTCACCAATAGACTGGTACTCATTCCTGCTGAACAAACTAGCATAATCGTTTTTTTCGCCATCGCGTATCTGCTCCTTTCTGTTGTAAGTTACACTTTACTATAAAGCAAAAAGCGTGCCAAAAAAAAAATAAGTTCAGACCTTTATCTATCAATGGTCTGAACCAATTTCTTATTTACACACTCACATTTTTTTCGTTACACACTAAGATTGTGTGCGGATTCATCATAATTTTTGATTTTGTTTTCTAAAAACATTTGAGTTAAATAGGCGATCTCATCTTCAGAAAATTTGATTTGGTAATTTTTTTCAATTTGTAATAAATGGGTTCGTAAAACATCCATTTCGATTCGGTACCGTTTTTGGAAAGTAGTCAGGTTGGCGAAAGTACGGGAAGGTTCCTTCTTCAATAAACTTTCTACCAAAAAGGCTAAATGAATGACTAATCCTGCATCGACGGTTGGTTCTACAATCACATGCAATTGATTTTGAATCTGATGAACGATGCGTTGCAGGCTCTCGATCAGATGATAGACGGACCCAACATGAGTTATCGTATTTTCCAATGAACGCACGATCTTTTCGATCGGCACTTCATCTGAAGCGATTCGTTTTAGCACATTCAAGCGATTGTCATCAAAAACATCATAGGCGGAGAAAAACGGAATGTTTTGATAATCGATCTCGACGGTGCCAGCAATGGCTTTGATCTCATATTCTTCTAGCAAGCCGTCAATATGTTTTTTGAAGGTTTCTTTTTCAATAAACTGCATTTGGATGATCTCGACTTTTGACTGATCAACGACGGGATAAATTCGTTGATAAAGTTTGGCAGCGACACCTTCCCCAGTAAAGCAAGTAACGATGACTGCCTTTTTATTTCCTTTTGCTTCACGAACCGTACGGAACTGTTCTTGTACGATGGTTTCAAAAGAACGCTGAATGTTTTGGTAGACGTCTTCTAAACTGCGCCCACTCTCTGCCATCCGCAAGGCTTCTAAAACAATCATCGTACTGACCATCGAAATAGCTTTCGTACGAATCCCCGTCTCTTCGGAAATCAAATTTGCAAAGGAATTGAGGGAGCCCATATCGGTTAAAAGCAATAAGCCATTGCTCATCTTCTCTTTGTTTTCATTGATATAATTCAACAACTGGTCATACATTTGCCCGACTTCCATATCCAAAGACATATTCATCGCCTTGCCGTGATCGGTTTCCAGAAGTTCTTGGGCTGTCTCCAACATACTGCTGGCAGTCGCCTTGCCATGCATCAAGACAATGATCTCGATTTTTTCAAGGGGCAATGGCGAAGGTTGTTTGACTTGAATTGCTAAAAACATACTGATAAAGCCAATTTCATCAAATGGGATCTCGACATGACGTTCTTCTTCAATGATCGTCGATAAATCCATTGCCACTTGAAATTCGGATTTTAAGTTTTTTCTAACCGTGTTCAAATCCGGATGAACGATCATATGTCCTTCTTTAACACGTTCCAGCGTACTTTGCAAATGCAACGCAAAGGCAAAACGGGCTTTTTCACTATAAGTTCGATCTAACCTCTGTCCTGCCAAGTCATAAAGAACATTTGTCAGTTTCCAAATGTCTTCTGGAATCAATTCTTTATGAACAGGGTTTTGGATCAATTCTTCGACATATTTTTCAAAGTAGGCATCCACATCCTTAGAGATCAAGTTTTCTAAATCGACATTGGCTACGCCCGTTTCAATCAGAGAGCTGACTTTTTCTTCAATCTCGTTGTAAACTTGCATATTCCGTTGCGGATCACGAGACCAGACAACATCTGGGTCGCCAGGTTCAAAACTCAGAAAGTCGCCTTTACCATCCAAAAACCGATCCAAGCGTTCCGACATTTCTTTGATCTTCAACAAGCCTTTTTGAACTTGTAGTGAGCAATCACCTTTTCGAATCAGCAGGTGTTTTTTTCCATAGGTCCGATAATGTAAGAATGCCTTCGCACAGACGAGTTTCAGGTCGCGCTTGATTTGACCGATGTTGCCTTCTGCATCATAGAGCATAAAGGCCAATATCGCATCTCGCTCGACATCGATCCGCTGATTTAGACGAGTCGCCTCTTGCTTGATAAACAAGGAAATGATTTCATATCGTTCATCTAGGGAACGACTTTCCACATTTGGCAAAGTAATAGCCATGGGAATTCGCCGATTGAAGGTCGTCAAAAAGGTTTCTGATGATTCCGTGGTAGCACCAATGATCTGCACAGCGGCTTCATGAACTTGGTTGCTTTCCCCTAATGGGCGGTAGATCCCTTTATCAATGAAGGTAAAGAGCATTTCTTGGCCTTCTGGCGGCAGTCGATGGATCTCATCCAAAAACAATATACCGCCATCGGCTTTTGCCATCAGTCCTGGACTATCTTCTGCAGCACCTGTGTAGGCGCCTTTTTTGATGCCAAAGATATGTCCAAACAATAATTGCGGATTTTGTGCATAATCCGCACAATTAAAGGACACGAAAGGAGCATCTTTTTCTAACATATTTGATTCAACCGCAAAGTGATACATACATTCAGCAAATAATGATTTACCCGTACCTGTCTCTCCAAAAATGATAGTATGAAGTCCTCTAGGCGGATATAAAATTGCTGCTTTGGCTTGCTGGATACTTACTTTTAAAGAAGCTTGAACCCCAACAAGACTTTCAAAACTCACTTCAGAGGAAACATCCACATGCACCGTTTCTTCTAATGGCTCATAAACGACCGGACGGCCGGAACGTTTGCCGATTTTCTTTTCTTTATAAAGCTCACTGAGATAACGGCTTGCATTGCTGCGATCGATTTGTAAGATTTTAGCGACATCAACTGCGGTCAACCCTTGCTTATGCAGTTCAATCGTTTGAAAAATCTCTTCTTTTCGCGAATTCATTCAATAGCCCCCTCATTTTTTTACACACTAACGATAAACAACGTTAATGGTAACACAAAAAGACGCTCAATGGCGTCTTTTTCCTTTGTCTTTTTGCTTTTTCGTCTTTTTCTTGGTCTTTTTGACAGGAGTGTGTAAATTTTCAGGCGTTTTCTTGGAAATTTTCTGCACACTTGTTGTTTTCATTTCTTTCTTGCTTTCTTTATCGACAACAGGTGCTTCTGTGTGTAACTGACCGCCGTGTAAAAAGACTTCTTTAAGCTCTATGGACAATTGATTCGTGATTTTTTTCAAATCCTTTACCGAATGGTCTTGAACGATCGTGACAACGGTTCCCTCTTTGCCCATTCTTCCGACACGTCCAGCTCGGTGCAGATAGGATTCTTTTTCTAACGGGACTTCCGTATTGATGACATAAGGCAGATCCACGACATCTAAGCCACGAGAAGCGACATCAGTCGTCAATAATTCTACTAGTTTTCCTTGACGGAAGCTCTCCAGTGCGCCTTTTCGGGCAAGTTTGTTTTGATCAGATGCTAATGATGCCACCGGTAAGCCATGAAACAGTAGTTTTTCTTCCGCATTCCCCATTGCGCTTAATTCATTGAAGAAAACCAAGGCTTGAAAGTTTGGTAAATGAGCAAAGCGTCTTAAAGCATCCACAATTCGTCGTTGCGGATAATTCAAATAGTAGTGATGGATCACGCCTTTGCTCTGATCTTCTTGGGTAACATCAATGATCAGTGGCTCTTTTGTCACCAATGGTCGAATCTCATCAATTACTTCATTAGCGGTTGCTGAAAAGAAACTACGCTGGATTTGTTTTGGCAATGTTTGATTGATTTTGGCAGCTAGCGTGAAGGCCCCTTCTTTCAATAATTGGTCAACCTCATCTAATACCAACGATTGCAACTGCTGGGTCTTGATTTTTTTTGCTTTGATCAATTCTAACACACGGCCTGGGGTACCGATCAAGACCTCAGGTTTGTCTTTTAATTTTTCCACTTGTCGTTTCGTGCTCGCGCCGCCAATAAGTGGCAGAACGGTCAGTCCAATGGCTTGAGCCCATTCTCGTGCTACTTCTGTGACTTGCATCGCTAATTCTTGTGAAGAAGTCAAAATCAACAGCTGATTGCCTTTCTTTGCTTCGACCTTTGTTAACAGTGGCAAAAGGTATGCCAATGTTTTACCAGAACCGGTCGGTGAGACCCCAATGACAGACTCGCCATCTTTTAAAGGACCAAAGGTTTTTTCTTGGATCAAGGACGGTGCGTGATACCCTGCCGCTTGCCATTTTTCCTGCCAGATGTCTGGCAGTTGTGTCAATTCAAATACTGTCATAAATGTTCCATTCCTTATTTTTTATCTGCATCAAAAACGATGCCTGCTTGTTTACGCATGAGAGCAACGGTTTCATTGACACTGCGTGCAAGTTCTACCCATTCCTCATAGCGTTGTCCTTGTTGGGGATCATTTTTGTTTTCGATGATGTCTGCAAAATCTTGTGCTTCTTCAATCATCGGGTTTTCTAAGGCACTTACTGCTAATGCCTGGGTTTGTTTTGTTTTTCGCTCATAAAATGCGGCTTCTTCGATGGCATTGACGGCATTTAGGTCTAATGTACCGTCCTCAAAATAGATTTCTGAACGCAACTCTGAATCAGCGATTTTGCCTGTTTGGATCGTGACATCAAAGTCAGCATAGCGCAACACTGCGGTTCCGATACCATCTACACCAGTCGGTAATTTACGGGCAAAATAATGAACATCTTGCGGTTTGCCAAACCAAGCGACCGCGGCATAAATCGGATAGACGCCCAAATCCGCCAAGGCACCACCAGAAAAATGTGGAGAAAAGATATTTGGTTCCTCCCCAGCTAGTACAGCGTCATAACGAGACGAATATTTCATATAAGAAAAGTTCGCCCCAAGAATGGCACCGCGTGTCGGTAAGAATTCGGCTACAGTCGAAAAACTTTCTTCATGGATGTTGCGAGCTGCTTCAAAGAATAATACCTGTTGCTGATTTGCCAATTCGATGATCTCCGCCATTTCCTCAGGCGTTGAAAAGGCTGGCTTCTCCACAATGACATTTTTTCCTGCTAAAATACCTTGCTTGGCTTGTTCAAAGTGCAAACTATTCGGAGACGCGATGTAGACCGTGTCCATATGAGCTAAACCAAAAAAAGTGTCCAGATCGGTCGCATACTCGATGTCCCCATATTTTTCTCCAAAGTGTTGTGCCGTTGCTAACTTTCTTGAGTATACAGCAACCAATTGATAGCGTTTGGTTTCGTGGGCTGCTTGTACAAATTGATCGGTGATCCAATTTGTGCCGATAATCCCTAAATGAATCATGTTTTTTCCTTCTTTCTTCTATAGATTAGGGTCGTCAAAGACGACATTCAAATCAAAAGGGATCGGTTCTTTGACCGTGATCATCCCTTGGTTTACTTGGCAATTATAGGCAAACACTTCGACACCCTTGCTTTGCGCTTCGGCGATTTTAGCGGCCAGATCCGGCTGCATCTGTCGATGGATCGTGGCGATTTGCACCGCTTCAAATTGGATCATAAACAAAACCGCCGCATAATAGCCAGCTTCTTTGGCATGGATCAATTCATTGACGTGTTTCAAGCCGCGAATGGTTGGTGCATCTGGAAAAGCACCGACTTGCTTGTTTTCAAGGGTCATTCCCTTGATTTCTAAAAAGCCTTTTTCTTGTTCATCTGTTTCAAAATAAAGATCGAATTGTGATGTCCCATAGACAGCTTCCCTTCGCAAAAGCGAGATTCTCCCTTTGATATTCGGCAACTGGATCGTACAATCCAAGAGGCCTTCATAGCCTAATCGATTCGGTACTTGACTATCAATATTGATCCATTGGTCTTGTTTCTTGACTGAGATCAAGTCGTAATTGGTTTTGCGTTTCGGATTGTCCCAATATTGCAGGGTAACAAGCGCACCTTTGTGCAAGAGCTCTTTTCCTCGTCCGGTATTTTTTACATGGACGATTACTTCTTGATCGTCAACGAGACATCGGGCAATGAACCGGTTGTCTCGCACGAGAAACGTGGCTAAAAGGGTATTCGGATAATTCATTTTCTCACCTGCTCTTTTGAATCATAGCATATTTTGATAAAAACTTCTAAACTTCAAACTAAAGTACCATGCTTTTTTACCTTCTCATGGTATACTTATGGCAATTATTTTCTAGTGCGAAAAAGTGGACACCTGTCCACAAGGCGCAACTTGATGAATCGTAAATGATAGGACGTGTATAAATGAAGAAAAGGTCTATTTTGATTGGTTTATCTCTTGCAACGGGCGTGGTCAGCTCTTTGCTGCTGCGAAAAGAAAAGCAAAAAAATGAGAATCGGCAGAATTTCATTGGTAATTGGCGTTTTACTTCCAAGACAAAAGAAGATGTCACATTAGAAATAGCCAATGACTATTCATTGACCATCGAAGGCAAGCCTTTGACTGCTTCCATCGTTGAATTGACTCCGACGCGGTTAGTTTTACTGGACACATTTGGCTATCATTTAGTTCTTGAACAAAAAGGCTCCGTCATTACTTTATATGATGAAGCAGAAGATTGCCACTATTCTTTGACAAAAATCATATAAGATCGCTGAGAAAGCCAGGTTCATGTTTTCTTCACATTTTCTTCAGTCAATTCTCAGACTTTTTATCAGCATTTCTTGGCAATCCATGCTATCATTAACTTAACAAGTGGTTGAACAAGGTGTTCCGTTGAGTGATGTTTGATCGTTCATAGATTAAGGTGTAGGTTCGATTCCTACCTTCCACATTTATTTTAAATAGAAAGAAGGGATTTTTATGTTAACGACCTTTATTTCACTCTTTTCCATCTTTGCTTTAGCTGCATTGTTAGCTGGGACATTCTTTTTAGCAAAATTGGCCATGCAACAAGAAACGAAGGCGGTGAAAGTTCCCGTCAGAGCCCAAAACCAAAACCCGAGAATCCATTCCAATCGTCGCTAAGGGAAATAGTTTGACCCTATGTCAATTCAAAAAACTTGCCTTCTATATAATATAGGAAGGCAAGTTTTTTTGCTGGTATTTACAGTAAACAACCTTTGTCACGTTGCATCTCAAGTTGTCTACTGAGGGATCGGTCTTCCGCAATTAAATGCTAAGTTTTCTCTTAGAGTATTGCAACAGTGGATACTCTTTGTTAAAATTTTTGCTTAGATACAACTTTAAAGGAGCTACTACATATATGCAGAAAATAACCAAGTTCGGGTATTCCTTCGTTGCTGCTTTGGCAATCCTCTTTGCTGCCGCCGGCTTACCCCTCGTTTCGTATGCTGATGATACAGCTATGAGCGCCGAAGAGATCCAAGATTTTTCAGTCGATGCAAAAGCCGCTTACTCCATCGATTTTGACACAGGCAAAGTGTTGTATGATCAAGATGGTGAGACTGCCATGGGCATCGCCTCCATTACCAAGATCATCAGTCTCTACCTCGTAGCTGAGCAAGTAGAACAAGGAACCATCGCTTGGGATGATCCTGTCCCTATTTCAGATTATGCCGCGAATCTCAGCGTGTCGCCAAACTTATCGAATGTTCCTTTGCATCAAGACGTCACTTATACGGTGAAGGATCTGTATGATGCCAGCTATATCCAATCTGCAAATGCTGCAATCGTCGCACTCGCGGAACTGATTGCTGGGTCTGAAAGTGCCTTTGTTGATCAAATGCAAGAAAAAGTGCAATCATGGGGTATCACCGACGCAAAGATCGTCAATGCTTCTGGCTTGAACAATACTTATTTAGGAGACAATATCTATCCCGGGTCAACTTCCACTGACGAAAACGAACTGTCTGCAAAAGATGTCGCCCTGATTGCTCGTCATTTGCTGCAAGACTTTCCAGACGTTTTAGAAGTAACGAGTCTTTCCACCAAACAATTTGGTGAAGGTTCCTATTCGCCTGTCGAGATGGTCAATTGGAACTGGATGCTTCCAGGTTTTACGAATACGAAAGATGGTGTTGATGGTCTTAAGACTGGTACGACAGATATGGCAGGGGCATGCTTTGTCGGAACCGCCGTCAAGGATGGTCAACGAATTATCACCGTCGTGCTAAACGTCAATGGTCATGCGGAAAATCCAAGCGTACGCTTTATCGAAACAGGTCGGTTGATGGACTACTCCTTCGACGCTTGGGAACAAGTAGAAATTTTACCAGAAAATGCACAGTTAGAAGATACACAGACGGTGGCAGTCAAAGATGGGAAAGAATTGAGTGTTCCCGTTGCCTTAAATCAAGGTTTGACCTTATGGGTACGTAGAGATATGGATGCAACAGCCTTTGAAACAACCATTGACTTTAATGAGCATTATCGTGATTCTGCCTTGCAAGCGCCATTGACTGAGGGTACAGAAGTCGGTACTGTAAGTGCTTCGATTCCAGCTGATACGCTTGGTTATATTGATGATTCTGATCATGACGAAACTGCAGGATTAGTTACAACACAAACGGTGGAAAAAGCCAACATCTTTGTTCGTGCTTGGCGCGGTGTGTCTAACTTTTTCGAGAATCTTTTTTAATCCAAACCAAAGAAAAAATCTGTCCTGAGCAAAGACTGCTTCTCGGACAGATTTTTTTTATTCTACCGTTTCCACCGTTGCTGCTGCCAAAGGCTCAACAGGGAAAAACAATTCAACTTCCCCTTCTTTAAAATGAGGAAGATATCTTTCTTGGATCGCTGCTGACAAGTGGACGTTGTTTTCTGGTAAAACTTCCATCAACATTTTTTCAGTCATCATGGTCAAGTTTTTTTCATCCGTTTTGACAACGAGATAGGTCATTGCGGGCATTTCCCAACGGACCCAACCGACGGGAGGAAAATTTTCTGTATGGACTTGAACGCCTGCCAAATAACGGCCGGTTTCTTGCCAAGGCTCTAACCAATTGGTGCCATCACTCATTAAGCCCCAAAATTCCAGTTCTTCTGCCTTTTGATCGCTCACTAGAAATTCGATCTCTTCAAAATCCTTTGTTGCAAGTTCCCATAGCGCTGGTACCCAAGAAGCTCCTTCTTCCGCTAATCCCTTGCCTTCTTTTCCGATCACATAAAAAGCGGGCCGTTCAACGCGAATCACTTCACCTAATTGCATGTTCCTTCCTCCTTCTTTTCTTCATTTTAGCGAATTGCAAGAAATTCAGCAACTTTGACCTTAGCAACAAGCAATTTTTGTCATTTTTCGGTATACTAGGTGTATCGTTAAAGGAGTGAAAAACATGGATTTTACGCAATTGCTGATTTTTGCTATCAGCTATTTGACGGGCGTGATCGTCGTTCAAAAATGGCGCAAGAAAAAAGATGAGCCAGATATTTTCTTTTTTGAGTGCTGTTGGACGATTTTAGCCCTGCTGATTTATTTAGCCGTCTCAGAATTACGGACAGGCAGTTTCTTTATTCTAATACCAGTCGCCTTCGCCGGCCTTTTTTTATTTTCTTATCGGCGCAACAAGCACCGACTCGTAAATGGCTTGCTCTTTAATTTGTTTGTCTTAGCATTTGGTGGCTACTTAGTCATTAATCTATACCGAACACAAGATATTCTTGTAGGTGGTCTATTGGCTGTTTTACTAGCGATTTTCCTTGCTGTATTATTATTCGGATTGGCCATCCTCGTGGTCTTTCTTTACTGGAATTCCATTATTGTTTTACGAAGAGAATCGCGATCGATCGCCAATCTATTGACCCCGATCTTAGCGGTAGTTTTGACCGTTTTATTATTTTCAGATCCCCTTTTGCACTTTTTCCCGGATTGGATTCGAACCTTATTCGGCGTGGTTCCCCTAAGTCTGATGTATCTATTTGTGGTCTTTTTGAACTTTTTATCGATTTCAGTCATTTATCAGTTCAATCATCCTCGTTACAATCAAGATTTTATCATCGTCTTAGGAGCAGGTCTTTTGAATGGCACCACGGTCTCCCCTTTATTGGCCAAGCGTATCAATAAAGCAATCTCGTTCTACGAAGCGCAATTTAAAGCGAAAAAAACGGCTCCTCGGTTACTGATGTCAGGCGGCCAAGGAAGCGATGAAAAGCTGCCAGAAGCTGTCGCGATGAAAGAATATGCAGTTGCGCAAGGAGTGCCCGAAGGAGAGATTTTAGTAGAAACAAATTCCACGACTACTTATGAAAACATGAAGTTTTCGAAAGAAATCATGGATTCCTTAAAGCCAAATGGCTACAAAGTAATTTTTTCCTCCAACAATTACCATATTTTTCGTGCCGGTCTCTATGCAGATCAAGCACAACTTAAAGCAGATGGTATCGGAGCACCTACCGCCTTTTACTATTTACCCAATGCCTTCTTACGAGAATTCGTAGCGATCCTTTTTATGCACAAAAGACGACACTTAACGGTATTGATCACCTTGCTGATCCTTTATGTAGGTGCAGCGATCCTCCAACTTATTTTTGGCTAAGCAAACAAAAAAAGTTCTTTGAACCGGCTGGTTCGAAGAACTTTTTTCTTATTGAATCGTACGATGTTTCTTCCAGAAACGTTGTTGCCATTTTTCTTTCATACTTTCTGTAAGTGGTTCTGATGCTTCTTTGATCGCACAATATTTGTCAACCATCGTAACAATATAGCTTTCTTTATAACGTGGCGGCGCAATCGTTGCTCCCCACATATGTTTCAAGATGATATCTTTTTCTAGATCACTTAGTTCAGTGATTTTTTCAGCATTTTTTACTGCAATTCGTGGATGCATATACGCATGGGTACCTTCATCAAACTTTGTGGTACGCCAGTCATAGTAGAATAAATCATGAAGGAGTCCTGCACGAGCTGTTGCACGAGCATCGCCGCCCCATTTCTTGGCCAATTTGTAACTATAATAAGAGACGCTGATCGAATGTTCCAAACGTGTGGAGTTCATATGCTGCACAAAGTTGGCTAATTTTTTTACAGCTTCTGTTTCTAACAGGTCAGCCACGTAAGACATATATTCGCTATCTTCTTGCCATTTTTCTGTCATAAATTTTTGTCTGCCACCTTTTTTGATCTGCTTGATTGTTACAAGACAAAGTATAGCACCTATTCATCGAAGATTCTAGGTGAGGTGCAACAGATTCAAATAGTTTAACAGTTCCTTAAAAATCTAACTGACAGCAAAATACATCAAAATCCCGGCTGCAATGGCGACATTCAATGATTCTGCCTGACCATAGATGGGAATATACACATTTTTGTCAGTCAAAGCCAACAGTTCTGGGTGAACCCCTTGTCCCTCGTTACCTAAAATGAAGGCGGCTGTTTGTTGTTTAGGAAGCTCGGTATAAGGAACGGCTTCTTTATTTAATTCGGTGCCATAAATCGCCACGCCAGCTGAGCGTAGCTGTTGGAGAAATGGCGGGATCGCTCCTTCTAAAATTGGTAAGTGATAGTTGCTTCCTTGCATACTGCGCAAGACTTTTGTGGTGTAAAGATCTGCTGTTCCTTCACCGAGAAAAACCCCGCTGAACCCAGCAGCATCTGCTGTTCGAATCATGGTGCCAACGTTCCCGGGATCTTGCACATTATCTAAAATCAACCAGTTGCCCGTCAGTGTCTGTAAGTCTTGCTCTTGCTTTTCCACCACGGCAAAAATTCCTTGTGGAGTTGGTAAATCAGAAAGCATCGCTGCGATCTCCTCTGTGATCAAATAGCTTTCTTCCTGATAATCATCGAGCTGCCCGTTGGCTTCGCTTAACCCTCGCGGTGTTACCAACAACGCTTTGATTGGTACTTTGGCCTGCAACGCTTCTTGCACTAAATGCCAGCCATCAATCAAATAGGAATTGGTCTGTGTACGGTGTTTTTTTTGTGTTAGTTTTTTGATTTCCTTGATAAAGGTATTTTTTTTCGATTGAATTTCTTTCATGTGGTCACCTCGATTTATTATAGCATGAGTCAATCGATCTAACTTGTTCTTTTGCTGAAAAAACGCTATCATTATAAGCAGAGGAGGGATTGTCCATGAAGAAACTACGAATCCATGTTCAAGGGCGTGTCCAAGGTGTCGGCTTTCGTTATACCACGAAAATGCTTGCCGATCAGTTGGGGGTCACAGGATCTGTAAAAAATGAGGCAGATGGTTCTGTTTCGATTGAAGCGATGGGAGATGAAAAAATCATCGATGCCTTTGTTGCCGGAGTGAAAGATTCTCCTTCTCCCGCTGGGAAAGTGAACCAAATCGACATCCAACCAGACGATGCTATCAAAGAGCGTAGGAGTTTTGATGTAGTGTACTATTAACAATTGAATGTTTTCTAAGTCGAAAGATTGATTTTTCAATGAATTTCTCTTTGTACATTGAAATAGTCGGTCTTTTTTAGTATAGTTATTTTTGTCTAAATTTATTGTGAAGAGGAAGAATAGAATGTCTAAAATGAATAAATGGCTGCTTTCATCAGGATTATTTGGCCTGTTATTAGCATTATCAGGCTGTGTCAGTACCAATGCTGATGGTACGCCGAAAGAAACAGGAATGATTTATCGCTTTTTGGTGAAACCATTAGGGGATATGATCACGATGCTCGTTGAAAACTTCAACTGGTCTTACGGCTGGGCGATCATCGCCGTAACGATCGTTGTCCGTGTCATTATCTTACCATTAGGGATCCATCAGTCTCGAAAAACGATGATTCAAAGTGAAAAAATGCAGTTTCTGAAACCTCAAGTGGATATTGCGCAGGCCAATTTGAAGAAAGCAACCACTCGGGAAGAACAAATGCAAGCACAAGCGGAGATGCAAAAAATCTATTCTGAAAACAACGTCAGTATGTTTGGCGGTATCGGATGTCTCCCTTTGCTGATTCAGATGCCGATCTTCTCTGCTCTTTATTTCACCGCTCGTTACACACAAGGAATCCAAAACTCTGAATTCTTTGGCGTATCTTTAGGCGACCCAAGCATTCTCTTTGTGGCGATTGCTGGTCTTTCATACTTAGCACAAGGATATATCTCAACCATCGGGATTCCTGAAGAACAGAAAAAAACGATGAAAACCATGTTGATCGTTTCTCCATTGATGATCGTTTTCATGTCCATGAGTGCACCAGCTGGTGTGACACTTTACTGGGTAGTTGGTGGGGTCTTCAGTTGTATCCAAACGTTTATCACAAATGTCATCATGAAACCAAAAATTCGTGCCCAAGTCGAAGCGGAAATGAAAGCAAATCCGCCTAAAACGGTAGTTACGCCTCGTAAAGACGTAACGCCTGAAAAAACAGAAGCTGTCAAAAAGGCGCTAAATACGACAAAGCCTAACGGAAAAGGTCGTAACGCTGGCAAGCAGCAACGGAAGTAATTCTTGACCAAATCGCTCAATGAGTGGTTTGGTTTTTTGTTGTTTTCAAATGGGAATCAGTTGCTTCTTCTACTGCCTTTCGCTATAGTAAATGAGAGGTGAGCGCATGTTTCAAGCATATATCAATATTTTTGTCATTTTCAGTCTCATGTTTATCGGTTATTGGTTGTCTTACAAACAATGGTTTTCTAATCGAACTGCCGATACGTTTTCAAAATTGGTATTGAATGTCTCATTACCAGCCAATATGTTTTTGACGATCATTAAAAACTTTACGAAAGACGAGTTTCTCTCATTAGTTTCCGGGATGATCATCCCTTTGCTTTCCATGATGATCACTTACTTCGCCGGTTATTTATGGCGCCGTTTCGCCCAAGTTGAAACCAAACACCAAGGGGCATTTTCCGCCATGTTTACCTTTTCCAATACGATCTTCATCGGCTTACCGATCAATTTAGCCATTTTTGGTGAAAAAGCCGTTCCTTATGTGTTGTTGTACTATATTGTAAATACGACATTATTTTGGACCATCGGTATTTTTGAGTTAGCAAAAGACAATCCTGATTTTGGTGAAGCCCGGATTTCCTTTCATCCATTGGTCATGCTAAAAAAGATTTTTTCACCAGCCTTGATTGGTTTCATCATCGGTTTGATCTGGATGCTGTTCACCTTACCACTGCCCTCATTTGTTGATGGCCTTGGAAGCTACCTAGCAGATTTAACGACGCCCCTATCAATGTTTATCATCGGGATCATTGTCTACTTTGGCGGGCTCAAGAACTTGCGAATGACCAAAGACATTGCCGGTGTCTTGTTTGGTCGGTTCGTTCTTTCGCCCCTCGTTGTGTGGCTGTTAAGCAGAATCATCCCTGTTCCTGAATTGATGCTTTCTGTGTTTATTATTCAAGCCTCTATGCCCGTCCAAAACTCTGTCCCGATTCTTGTACGAAACTACCAAGGGGACGAAGAATTTGCAACTTCATGTTTAGGGTATTCCGTCTTACTGTACATGGTGTATTTGCCTGTTTTGCTTTTTTTCTTTTTTTAGCTATTTAACGAACTTTGTCGAAAAATACTCGTTACCAAAGACATTCGCTTCTTTCGGTAACGAGTATTTTTCTCCTCTTTGTATGGTAAAGGTTCGAATGATTCGCTGTCCGAGCGGCAACTCCCCTTATGATTTTTCACTATAGATCACGATTTTTCTGATTTTCGCCAGATTGTGGCTGCTTAGGTCGATTTCAATCCGTCCTTCAATTGAAATGCGTTCGTCGATTTTTGATTGCTTACTTTGATAAAGATTAACCTGCAATTCATCCTTATTGGATTCGATATAGTAGGCGATGTTTTGTGGATAATCTACTGTGAGATAAAGTTTGTCCTTTTTCACCTCTACTCGCTTTATTTCCTCTTCTTTGAAATTTGTCATCGGGAAATGATTAGCGACGCTTTCGTCGACAAAAACAATTTCAGGTTTCCTCGTCAAAAATAAATAGATGATCGAACTGACGCCGATAAGTAACAAGAAGACCAAAAGCTTATTGACTTTCTTTAGCTGCTCTTTCTTCTTGTTGTCTTCAGCGAATTTATTTACTAGATCGATATCATCATGAAACAATTCATCCAAAGAAACTTGATACATTTGAGCTAGCTCGATCAATGTAGTGATATCCGGGTAATTTCTTCCAATCTCCCAGTTTGAAATCGCTGAGCGACTGACATTCAATTCTTTCGCTAACTCTTCTTGCGTCATTCCTAATTGTTTTCTTCTTTCTTTTATCATCTGATGGAATGCCATTTTTTCCTCCTTCTGATCTTTTCTTTTCTTATATTAAAACACAAAATCCCTTCTCTTTTGTTGCGAAAATGAAGCATTGACGATTGCCACATTTCGTGACATCCTTGATAACTGCCTAAAGCCTGTAAAATAGAAGCCATCTTTGTTCACCCCTTTCATACACAAGACAAAAAAGCACATCATGCAGAAACTAGCTATACTAGATGCTGCGATGATGTGCTTTTTTTAAGTGAACAGCTGTTGACTTATAACATATCAAACAACGACAACTGATTTTCATCTGGTAGATCTTTAAGAACACCGTTATCCGTCATGTATTCAATCAAGGTCTTAGAAACTTTCCCGCGATTGGCGAGGTCTTCTTTCGATAAGAAGGGACCGTCTTTTCGTGCTTCCACGATTTGTTTCGCTACGTTTAGTCCCAAACTCGGCACTGCTCGAAACGGTGCGATCAATTTTTTCCCGTCGATCACGAAGTTTTCCGCATCCGATTTATACAGATCGATCATCCCAAATTCATAACCGCGCTCTAACATTTCATTGGCTAACTCCAGAACCGTTAACAGATTCTTTTCTTTCGTTGACGCATCCAATCCTTTGTCAGTGATTTCTTGCATCCGTTCTTTTACGGCGTCTTTTCCTTTTGACATGGCAATCAAATCAAAATCATCCGCCCGGACAGAGAAATAAGCACAGTAATAGAGAATTGGGAAGTACACTTTAAAGTAAGCCACCCGCAACGCCATCAAAACATACGCCGCCGCATGGGCTTTCGGGAACATGTACTTGATCTTCGAACAAGAATCGATATACCATTCAGGGACATTGTTCTCCCGCATCGCTTGCAAGTAAGTGTCCCGCAAGTCGTCAGGAATCTTGTTCCATTGTCCTTTACGAACCGTCTCCATGATTTTAAAGGCCATCCCGTCATCTAAGCCGGCATGGATCAAATACACCATGATGTCATCCCGACAGCCGATTACTTCTGCTAGACTAGCGTCTCCGCGACGAATCAGTTCTTCGGCATTGCCCAACCATACATCGGTACCATGGGAAAGACCAGAGATCTGCAAGAGCTCTGCAAAGGTCGATGGATGGGTTTGATCCAACATCCCTCGCACAAATCGGGTACCAAATTCTGGGATGCCTAATGTACCTGTTTTTGAGTAGATCTGCTCTTCAGTCACACCTAGCACATCCGTACCACCAAAAATACGCATCACTTCCGGATCATCCGTGGGGATCGTTTTAGGATCGATTCCTGATAAATCCTGTAGCATCCGAATCACCGTTGGGTCATCGTGTCCCAGGATATCCAGTTTTAAAATATTGTCATGAATCGAATGGAAATCAAAGTGGGTCGTTTTCCATTCTGAATTTTGATCATCTGCTGGGTATTGAATCGGGGTGAAATCATAGACATCCATATAGTCTGGAATAACGATAATCCCCCCCGGATGCTGACCAGTCGTCCGTTTGACGCCAGTGGCGCCTTTTGCCAAACGATCGACTTCGGCTGCACGATAATGAAGATTATGATCGCGCTCAAAGCCTTTTACGAACCCAAAGGCTGTTTTGTCCGCTACGGTACCGATCGTTCCGGCACGATAGACATACTCTTCACCGAAGAGCACTTTCGTATAGTTATGGGCTTCTGGCTGATACTCCCCTGAAAAGTTCAAATCGATATCGGGGACTTTATCGCCATGGAAACCAAGGAAGGTTTCAAAAGGAATATCATGGCCATCTTTGTTCAGACGGGTGCCGCATTTTGGACATTTTTTCTCTGGCATATCATAACCAGAACCATACGAGCCGTCTTCATAAAACTCAGAATACTGGCAATCGGGACAATAATAATGAGGGGCTAATGGATTGACCTCAGTGATCCCAGTCATCGTTGCGACAAAACTAGAACCGACTGATCCCCGTGACCCTACTAAGTAGCCGTCTTCATTGCTTTTATGAACCAGTTTTTGTGAGATCAAATAGATCACAGAAAACCCATTCCCAATGATCGAATCAAGCTCTTTTTTCAAACGTTTTTCCACAATTTCTGGTAATGGGTCACCGTATAGCTCTTTGGCACGGTTGTAACTTAAGTCGGTGATCTCTTGTTCAGATCCAGGAATCTTTGGTGTATACAAATCATCTTTTACCGGAATGACTTTTTCACAGAGATCAGCGATTTTATTCGGGTTCGTCACTACAATTTCTTTCGCTACTTCTGGACCTAAAAACTGAAAAGCGGTCAGCATCTCATCGGTTGTTCGGAAATGTACATCCGGTAAACTATGTCGATTCAAGGGATTGGCGCCCCCCATCGAATTGATCAAGACCTTACGATAAATGGCATCTTCTTCGTTCAAGTAGTGGGTATTCCCAGTAGCAACAACGATTTTCCCTAACTCTTCCCCCATCTTTACCAGATTCCGAATGATGTCTTCTAGGTCTTTTTCGCTTTTCACGAGTTCCGTTTCCAGAAGATGGGCATAAACTGCTTTGGGCATGACTTCGATATAGTCATAAAACTTCGCAAGTTCCCGCGCTGCATCGACCCCTTTTTGCATCATTGCGACAAAGACTTCTCCTTTATCACAAGCGGTTCCGACTAACAATCCTTCCCGCAATTTCACCAATTCTGAGCGCGGGATCCGCGGAACTTTATCATGGAAGTACTTCACATTCGACATCGAGATCAGCTTGAATAAGTTCTTCAATCCCGCCTGTGTTCGGGCTAAGATCGTGGCATGGAAAGGCCGAGCTGCTTTATAGGAGTTCTCGCCCCCAACGTGTCGGTTCAAATCTTCGTGCAGCAGCATGTCATGTTTTTCCATCGCTTCTTTGACAAAGATCCACGCTAAATGACCGGTTGCCTCGGCATCGTAGATCGCTCGGTGATGTTGCTCCAAACTAACGCCGAATTTTTTTGAAAGGACACCTAAACCGAATCGCTTAAACTCTGGATACAAATAACGAGCGAGTTCCAATGTATCAATGACGGGATTTTCTGCTTCTGGAATACCGTATTTTCGATAACTGGTATTTAAGAAGCCCATATCAAATGACGCATTGTGGGCAACTAGAATGGCTCCTTCAGAAAACTCACGGAACAAACGTAAGACCTCTTCTTCCGATTTTGACCCCCGAACCATTTCATCGGTGATTCCCGTCAATTCTACGGTCGTTCGTGATAAAGGATGGCCAGGATCGATGAATTCATCAAAGGAACCTTCCACGTTGCCTTTATGCATCCGCACAGCGGCCAATTCAATGATGGTGTCGTACACTGCAGACAATCCGGTGGTCTCCACGTCAAACACGATATACGTAGCATCAGTCAGTGGGACAGGCTGCGGATTATAGGCAACCGCTACCCCGTCATCCACGATATTGGCTTCCACACCGTAAAGAATTTTTACCCCGGCTTTTTCTCCGGCGTGATGGGCATCAGGAAACCCTTGTGCTCCACCATGATCGGTGATCGCAATCGCCTTATGGCCCCACTTGCCAGCTTGAGCGACAAAGTCTGCCACATTGTTGGTGGCATCCATCGTACTCATATTGGAATGCAGGTGAAGTTCGACCCGTTTTTCGCCTTCAGGTGCATAATCTTTGCGGGCCTCGTGTTTGACTTCCAGCAAATCTTGCGCATTCATAACGAGATCTCGCATAAAGGTATCTTCTTGAACACTACCACGCACTTTGACCCAACTACCTTTGGCGATGGCATCAAAGACTTGTTCATCTTTTTCATTGTTGGAGAATTTTTTCACACTAAACGACGACGTATAGTCGGTGATTTTTAAGATCAAAATCTTCCGTTTTGAACGCAATTCGCGGACTTCTTTATCAAAGACATACCCTTGGATCGTAACTCGGCGTTCTTCCTCGATGATATTGATCATCGGTGTCACAGGTTCATCAGCAGGAATATTACGTCCCAAGGCGATTGGTCCGTCAAATTCGACTGTTTTGACTTCTTTTTTGCGTTGCTCGTGAGCCATTAAGTTCTCAGCGGCTTGCAATTGGAAGGCTGCCGTTTGTTCTTCTTTTCGTGCTTCAAGTTCTTTCAAGGCTGCCTCAGCCTGTTCTTGGTCTAGCTGTGGTAAGATCCGAAATTTTTGAAACCCGAAAGTCCCATAATTTTCCTCGATAATCGGTAAGTACTGTTGCTGCAAAATCGTGATGACCGCATCATTGTTGACGGGTAAAATCACCTTGTTCTCTTGAATCATAGGCATTTGATTTTTGATCACTTGATGAACTAACGGCCGATCGCAATTTTGATTGGCTAACGCCAATGGCCAGTATTCTTGAATGAACTGCTCATCAAAGGAACCATCTTGAGCTTCAATGACAATGCGAACTTCCGCAATCTCTTTAAATGCCAATTCAATATGTTGTTTAAAGGACTGATACACCATCACCGGCAATAAACGTTCGAATTGGAAATAAAATGTCCAGGCTTTTGATTGTCGATGCACGGTTACTTGTCTGATTTGGGCAGTCTGCATCAATGGATGCTGCCGAAGATTTGGGGCAGCTGCAATTTGGTCTAATAATATCTCAAAGGTCTCTCTTTCTTTTGACAATTGAAGATCCTCCTTTTCTCAGTACTCATTAGTATACCTCTTTTTGTCTTCACTTTCATTAAAAAATCGAGAAAGGATTTCCTTTCTCGATCTACCATTTGTTTCGATTTATTCTTGGTTGGCTAATAAAATCGTCAAGGTCGAAGCGACTTCTTCTTTCCTCACTTCAACGGTTGCGCCAGTATGCTTGATTTTGATCTCCACAATGCCTTCTACGGCTTTTTTACCGATGGTCAAGCGAATCGGACAACCAATCAAATCGGCATCTGCAAATTTGACCCCTGCACGTTCATTGCGGTCATCCACCAATACTTGATAGCCAACTTGGTTCATCATTTCTTCTACTTCTTCACTTAAGGCATTTTGATAGCTATCTTCAATCGACGTTTGGATGATATGCACATCAAATGGGGCAATTTCTTGGGGCCAATCGATCCCAAACTCATTGCCATATTGTTCGACGATCGTTGAAAGCAACCGAGAAACCCCCAGACCATAACAGCCCATGATGATTGGTTGTTCATCGCCATTTTCATCGACAACCGTCGCTTCTTGCGCCTCGCTGTACTTGGTGCCTAACTTGAAGATATGCCCAACTTCGATTCCTCGCGTAAAGGTTAAGGTTCCTTTTCCATCTGGGGAAGGATCGCCTTCTTGAACCAAGCGAAAATCGGCAAAGGCTAGTGGTTGAAAATCACGGCCTACATTTGCATTAAGAAAATAGCTCTGTTTTTCTGCCGCTGGTACGATCAGATTCGCCATATCTTGGACATGCTGATCGGCATACAATTGGATCGAATCAGCAAGCTCAATGGGGCTGCGAAGTTGTGCGTCACTGGTCAGATAGGACTCGGCTTCTTCAGCAGTCAAGATCTTCACTTGATCAGCGGCTAAAAAATGCTTGATCTTTGTTTCATTAAGACTGTGATCACCTCGAAGCAATACCATAATGACTTGCTCGTCAACGAGTAGCAAAAATACTTGAACGATTTTTTGCAAATCCGTTTCGTATGCCTGCGCCAGCTCCTCTAACGTTAAAGGCTCATCCTGAACGACTTTTTGTAACTCTAAATAGGTCTCATGAGACTTTTTAGCGATATACTGACTAGTTGCTAGTTTCCAATTGGCGACATAGTCGCTTTCAGTCGAATAACAGATCAGCTCTTCGCCGATTCCAGACAATGCCAAAAACTCTTTTGAATCTCGGCCACCCATCAAGCCATTATCCCCGACCACTGTCCGATATTCGATCCCACAGCGTTTCAAAATGGCATGGTAAGCCATTTCGTAGCGATTATAGGTTTGATCTAAGCTGGCTTCATCGGCGTGAAAAGAATAGCCATCTTGCATGATAAATTCACGGCTGCGAATCAATCCAAAACGCGGCCGCTGTTCGTCCCGATATTTCGTTTGAATCTGATACAAGCTCAAGGGTAGCCGCTTATAAGACGTGATCTCGTTTTTGATCAATGTCGTGAACGGCTCTTCGTGAGTGGGCCCTAAAACGATCTCTCGTTCATTTCGATCTGTCAACCGATACAAAGACTCACCATACAATGAGGCCCGTCCAGACTCCTTCCATGGTTCATACGGAAGCAAAGAAGGCATCGCCATCTCTACGGCATCGATTTGTGCCAGTTCCTCACGAATGACCCGCTTGATCTTTTCTAACACCCTTTGTGCTAGCGGCAAGTAGACATAGATACCTGCAGCCACTTGTCGAATATACCCGGCCCTAACTAACAGTTGATGACTTAACGTCTCCGCATCGCTGGGGGTTTCCCGCAATGTCGGAATCAAACATTTTGACTGTTTCATTTTTTTCTCCTTTGCTACAAAAAATCATGTTCACCCGATCAACAATTGATTTGCTTGTGCGTCTTATTTTTAAAAGAAGAAACGTTGGATATCATTCCAGGTAACGAGAACCATCAGCAGCATCAAAAACCCAAACCCAATCAGGGTAATGATGCCTTCTTTTTCTTGACTGATTGGCTTGCCTCGCACACCTTCTAAAATATTTAAAACCAGTTTCCCGCCATCTAATCCAGGAATCGGCAGTAAATTAAAGATCCCCAAGTTGATGGAAATCATCGCCATCATGGCGATCACCGTTGTGACACCTTGCGATGCGGCTTGAGAAGACAGTTGGAAAATCGCTACCGGTCCGCCCAATTTATTGATATCTGGTTGGGCGATCAAGTTGCCGACTGCTCTAAAAATCACCAATGAATTGTCAATGGTCGTTTGCAAGCCGCCAAGTAAGATGTCTCCGATGCCAGTTTTTAACGAAGCCGTGATCCCTAAGAAACCAATCGTAGTCTCTCCAGATTCTTGACTCGCAGGAGTTGCCGTCAAATCAAGTGTTTCTGCTCCTCGTTTAACTTCTAGAGCAATCTGAGTATCTGGATACTTTTGGATCTCTGTCGTCAATTCTGACCAGTTGGATACATCGACACCTTCAACTGCTAAGATTTCGTCGCCATTTTGCAGTCCGGCTTCAGCTGCCGGGGTTCCTGCTTCGATTCCTGTCACGATGGTTGCATCTTGGTTCGCGACACCACCTTGCGCAAACACCAACCCAGTGAATAAAACCAAGGATAAAATAAAGTTATTCATCGGTCCGGCAAAATTCGTCAGCATTCGTTGCCAAAGCTTTGCGGACTGAAATTGAACGTCTTTTGGTGCGATCCGAACTTCAACGCCATCTTCATGAATAATCGTTGCGTCATGATCCACAGCGTACGTAACTGCTTCTTGTTCATTGCCGTTGATGAAGCCAGTGATCGTCAACTTCTCCTCCAAGTCAAAGTCGGTCACTTCCATGGGGATCGCTTGCGGCAATTGGATCTTTTTGCTCGTATTGATTTTGATGACTTTGCCAGTTGCATCTTGAACCAAGGAGACTGGCATACCAGGCGTTAATTCGGTTTCATCTTCGCCCCAGCCTGCCATTTGGACATACCCGCCTAATGGCAGCATCCGAATCGTGTAGGTCGTCCCATCTTTCGCTTGATGCGCGAACAATTTAGGCCCCATACCGATGGCAAACTCTCTTACTAAAATACCTGCCCGTTTTGCAAAGAAGTAGTGTCCGAATTCGTGAATCACTACCACCACGGAAAAGATAATGATAAATACAAGTATCGTTTTCATGCTCGTTCCTCTCTTTCACAGCATCCCTCTCATACAGGGCAGCCTTTCCTTATTTTATCACACCGGTTCCCGTTGAGGAACTCACATTCCCGTTGTAACAAGAATTTAAAAAAAGAAGCGCAAGCCAAGCCTGCACTTCTAACTATTTTTTAAAAGACGCCAAATAAATACATGATTGGAAACACAAACAACATGCTGTCGAAGCGATCTAAGATTCCCCCGTGACCTGGCAGGATATTCCCTGAATCCTTCACGCCATAATGACGTTTGATCGCCGATTCCACTAAATCACCGAATTGCCCAGCGATCGAAAAGAGGACCGTCAATAAAATCATCATGGCACTACCGTGTCCAAAATAATCTTTCCCAGGAAATGCTAATAGATACAAACCAGCTACGACCACCGCAGCGGCAATCCCGCCTAGGGCCCCTTCGATGGTTTTATTAGGAGAAATCTCCGGCCATAATTTTCGTTGACCGTAACGTCGTCCCACCATGTATGCCCCAATATCCGTTGCCCACACGATAAAGAGACCGAAAACTAAAACGACTAAGCCATCCGTTGCTGACCGTGCCGTCAAAAAACGTTCAAACCCGACACCGGTATATAAGCTAACAATCACCGGAAAGCCAGCTTCATCGATGGTATACGTATTTTTCGAAATAACCGCGATCCCTAGTAACAAAAGAACGATCAGATAAAACAAGGCACTTTTATCTGTCCCCTCTGGCAAAAAGAAAAACCAGCGTCCTTGAGGCAAAACTAAGATTACCGCTCCGAGGATTGAAAGAATTCCTTCAAAACTGAAAATAGCTAATCCTTTCATCCGAAATAATTCATAAACACCAATTCCTGCCATTGCTGCTGCCAGCAATTCGACGGCAATGCCGCCAATATAAATAATTGGCAGGAAAAAGGCTAATGCGACGACCGCAGTGATTACACGTTGTCTCACTCTTCTTCCTCCTTCGTTTTCAAACCGCCAAAACGCCGGTTTCGTTGTTGAAAGCTCCCAATCGCGTCCTCTAATAACGCAGAATCGAAATCAGGCCAGAGCGCTTTTGTAAAGAATAACTCGCTGTATGCAATCTGCCATAATAAGAAATTACTGATACGTTCCTCACCACTCGTTCGAATCACCAATTCAGGATCACGTAACGCGTTTGGTAAAAAACCAGTCATCAAATGCGTCCCCAGCATGTCTTCCGTAAGCTCTGGTAGGGCTTCGCCGGAAGCTGAAAGTTCTTCATAAAGTGCTTGGACAGCTGTCAAAATTTCCGCGCGGCTGCCGTAATTTAAAGCAAAATTCAAGATCATACCGGTGTTATCTTTGGTTTGGTCGATCGCTCGCTTGACCGCTTCTTGTGTGTGCGCGGGTAAAGAATCCGTGAACCCCATCACTTTGACTTGAACATTTTCTTTGATCAGCTCAGGAACAAAGGTGTCGAAAAAGTCGACGGGCAGTTGCATCAAAAAGTCTACTTCCTCGTTCGGCCGTTTCCAATTCTCTGTCGAAAATGCATAAAGCGTCAATACCTTCACACCTAAGTGTGAAGCGTGTTTCGTGATTTTCTTTACCGTCTCCATGCCTTCTTTGTGGCCAGCTACTCTTGGCAAGCGCCGATTTTGCGCCCATCTGCCGTTGCCATCCATAATGATCGCGATGTGTTGGGGAATCGGCAGTGATGGATCAAATTCATGTTCAGCCGCTTCTTTGATATATTTGTCTTTTTGTGGAAAAAAACGCAGCATCGTATTCGCTCCTCTTCCAATTCTTGAAATTCATCTTTTACATTATAACAATAATCAGATTTCTTGCCTATGAAAACCAAGAAAAGATTTCTATATTAAGAAAAAACAAAAAAACAGCTGTCATATTCAAGTACATGAGCTACTTTCGCCCATAAAAAAAGAGCCGCTGAAGCGACTCTTCGTCATTCCTTTTAAACTTCAAGTAATTCTTGTTCTTTTTCAGCTGCGATGGCATCGATTTCTTTGATGCTGTTATCTGTAGCAGTCTGCACTTCTTTTTCAGATTCCCGCAAATCATCTTCTGTGATGTCGCCAGCTTTTTCTTGTTTCTTGTAAGCTTCCATGGCATCCCGACGAATGTTACGGACGGCGATTTTCGCATTTTCAGCTTCTTTTTTCACATCTTTTGCTAATTCTTTACGGCGTTCTTCCGTTAATTGAGGAATCACCAAACGAATGACCGTTCCATCATTGGCAGGTGTAATCCCCACATCACTTTGCATGATAGCTTTTTCTACTTCTTGGATCATTGTTTTGTCAAAAGGTGTGATCATCAAAATTCTTGCTTCTGGAATCGTAATTGAAGCCATTTGGTTCAAGGGTGTTGGTACACCATAATAAGTAACCATTACGCGGTCTAAGATGCTCGCGTTCGCGCGGCCAGCACGGATTTGTCCTAATTCCCGCTGCAAGTTTTCTGCTGCTTTTTTCATTTTGTCTTTTGCTTCTGTTAAAATTTTGTCAGCCATGTTATTTCCCCCTTACTGTCGTTCCAATATGTTCACCTAAAATGGCGCGGCGAATGTTTCCATGCTCATTCAAGTTGAATACGACTAATGGAATATCGTTGTCCATACTTAATGAACTTGCGGTTGAATCCATTACTTGCAATCCTTTAGAAATGACTTCTAAATGAGTCAATTCTTCAAATTTCACAGCACTTTGATCCGTTTTAGGATCTGCTGAGTAGACGCCATCAACATTATTTTTTGCCATCAAAATGACATCGGCGTTGATTTCAGCTGCCCGTAAGGCTGCGGTCGTATCAGTTGAGAAATAAGGGTTTCCGGTTCCGCCGGCAAAAATGACGACCCGCCCTTTTTCTAAGTGACGTTCTGCTCTGCGACGAATATAAGGCTCTGCGATTTGACGCATTTCGATCGAAGTTTGGACACGTGTTGGTACACCAGCGTTTTCTAGTGTATCTTGTAATGCTAAAGCATTCATCACAGTCGCTAACATGCCCATATAATCAGCTTGGGCTCTTTCCATCCCCATTTGCGCGCCGATTTGTCCACGCCAAATGTTTCCGCCGCCGACCACGATTGCCATCTGTACACCTAATTCGTGGACTTCCTTGATCTCTTTAACGATCTCTTGGATCGTCGGTGGTTTGATCCCAAAGCCTTCGTCACCCGCTAATGCTTCACCACTTAATTTTAATACAACACGTTGATATTTTGGTTTGCCCATCATGATTCCTCCGTACATTCTCCAATACTATTGTAGCATATTGGTGCTCTTTCGTTGAAAATTATCTACACTATTTCTTCAAAAACCGTTTTTGCTTAAAAAAAGGGAGCGCACTTCCATGCGTTCCCATCTGTTCGAGGAACAGAATTATTTTTTCACTTGGCTCATTACTTCTTCAACGAAGTTGTCTTCGCGTTTTTCGATACCTTCGCCGACTTCAAAGCGGACAAAAGATTTCACAGTTGCGCCTTTTGATGCAACATATTTTTCAACTGTCATATCTGGGTCTTTAACGAATGGTTGGTCAACCAAAGCGATTTCTGCTTTAAATTTCTTCAAGCGTCCTTCAACCATTTTTTCAACGATGTTCGCTGGTTTGCCTTCGTTCAATGCTTGTTCTGTCAAGACTTGTTTTTCATGATCCAATTCTTCTTGAGAGATTTGTGCTTCGTTCACGTAGCGAGGGTTGATCGCTGCAACGTGCATCGCAACATCTTTCGCAACTGATTCGTCAGTTGTTCCTTCAAGAACAGTCAATACAGCAATACGTCCGCCCATGTGTAGGTAACCGCCGAAAGCAGCATTGTCATCTTTTTCAACAACTTCAAAACGACGGAAGCTGATTTTTTCTCCGATTACTTGTGTTGCTTCGATCAACGCAGCATCCATTGTGCCTTTAGAAGTTTCTAATTTTAAAGCAGCATCCATATCAGCTGGTTTGTTCGCTGCGATTACTTCAGCGATTTCTTTTACTAAGTCTTGGAACATTTCGTTTTTAGAAACGAAGTCAGTTTCTGAGTTCACTTCAACGATTGCTGCTGTGTTGCCGTTGATCGCTACAGATGCTAATCCTTCAGCAGCAATACGGTCGTTTTTCTTCGCAGCTTTTGCCATACCTTTTTCACGTAATAAGTCTACGGCTTTTTCGATGTCGCCTTCTACTTCAACTAATGCACGTTTTGCGTCCATCATTCCTACACCAGTCATATCGCGTAATTCTTTTACTAATTTAGCTGTTACTTCTGCCATTTTTTGTTTCCTCCTAAATGTTTTTAAACAAGATTGCTTGTCTTTAAAAAAAGCTGTTTCAAAGGAGAGTGAGGCTTGGCGCCTAGCCTTTGAAACAGCTCCATCATTTATTATTCAGCTGATGCGTTGTCGCCTTCGACAACATCAACGATTTCTTCGATTGAAGTTGCGTTTTCTGTTGATTCAGCAGCAAAATCTTCTTCTGCTACTTGGTCTTCGCCTTGGTTACCTTCGATGAAAGCATCTGCCATTTTCGCAGTAATCAATTTAACGGCACGAATAGCGTCATCGTTTGATGGGATAACAACATCGATTTCGTCTGGATCACAGTTTGTATCGACCATCGCTACGATCGGGATATTCAATTTGCGTGCTTCTTGGATCGCGATACGTTCTTTACGTGGGTCAACAACGTACATTACATCTGGAATTCTTGGCATATCAGCGATACCGCCTAAGAATTTTTCAAGACGTTCGCGCTCTTTGTTCAAGCCAACGACTTCTTTTTTAGGAAGAACAGCAAATGTGCCATCTTCTTCCATTTTGTTGATTTGTTTCAAACGAGCAACACGTTTTTGGATTGTTTCCCAGTTTGTCAAAGTTCCACCTAACCAACGATGGTTAACATAGTATTGACCTGAACGGATTGCTTCTTCTTTGATTGCTTCTTGTGCTTGTTTTTTAGTACCTACGAACAATGCAACGCCGCCTTCTTCAGCAACATTTTTCATGTAGTCGTAAGCTGCGTCTACTAATTTCACTGTTTTTTGCAAATCAATGATGTAGATGCCGTTTCTTTCTGTGAAGATATATTTCTTCATTTTTGGGTTCCAGCGACGAGTTTGGTGACCAAAGTGTACGCCGGCTTCTAGTAATTGTTTCATTGAGATTACTGCCATGTTGTGTTTCCTCCAATTTGGTTTTTTGTTTTCCTCTCTTGCTCTTTTACTCCTTGAAGAACTGAATCGATCAGCACCGCTTCGCAGATGGAACAAGATGTGGGATTGACGTGAAAAACTCACGCCTTAAACAGTATACAGTAGCTAAAAAAGAAATGCAACTGATTCAAATGAAAAACTACGATTCGTGGTCCAGCTTTTTTTTAACGTTCTAATTCTTTTCTTATTATATCTAGGTTTTTTCGGCTTTATCTGCTATGATAAGGCTGACTTAATCAATCATGCTTAAAGGAGTTTACCTATGCGAAAAGCTGATCGCCATTTACTTATTAGACAAATCATTACTGAACATACTGTACGCACGCAAGAAGAATTATTGCAGCAATTGGAAGCCCAAGGCGTCTCCGCCACGCAAGCGACCATCTCTCGCGATATTCGTGATTTGAAAATCGTGAAAGTGCCCGATGAAACAGGTCAGACAAAGTTTGTCATTTTTCAAGGAATGCAATCGTCAGAAGATGAAAAAGAAGAAGAGCAGCGGTTGATACAGATGATCGAAGACGTTGTCACTAAAGTAGATCGTGTGCAATTTATGACGTTGATCCATACCGTTGCGGACAATGCGCCTTTGCTTTCGGCTGCGATCGATGAAGTGACTATGCCAGAAAAAGTTTGCTCGTTGGCGGGCTTTGATACAGTAGCGGTGATTTCCCGCAGCGACGAAGATGCCGAAACTTTTTATCAATTTATCAGAAACCACGCGGTCTTATAAAACACTGAACAAATGTGCCCTATCTGTATTTTCACTACAAAAAAGCTGTGTCCTTGTCGAAACAAGGATACAGCTTTTTTGTTACATTTTGTCGGGTGCATGTAAACCAAGCAACCGTAAATCTTCTTTTAATAAGGTCGTTACTGCATAAACTAGAGCCAGACGTGCGTCTTTTTCCGCATCTTCAGCCAAGATTTTCACATTGGCGTAATACTTATTAAAGGCCTGTGCCAATTTGATGGCATGTTTGGCAATGACGGATGGTTCATATTTTTCCGCCGCTTGCATGACCGTTTCTGGGTAGCGTTGGATCAATTTGATAACTTCCCAGCTCTCAGCGTCTGCCAACGCCAGACTGCTGACAGCAGCGGGATCAAAGTTGGCTTTTTCAAGAATGCTCATGGCACGGGCATGAGAGTATTGCACGTAAGGACCGGTCTCTCCTTCAAAACGGACAACTTCTTCTAGCGTAAAGTCGAAATTATTCAAACGGTCATTTTTCAAATCGTGGAAAACGACTGCCCCGACACCAACTTGTTTTGCTACTTCTTCTTTGTTTTCAAGCGTTGGGTTCTTTTCAGTGATTTGTTCTTTCGCTGAATCGATCGCTTCATTCAATACTTCTTCCAAAAGAACGATCTTGCCTTTTCTTGTAGACAGTTTTTTCCCATCTTTGGTGATCAACCCAAATGGTACGTGGGTCATATCATCTGCCCACTCAAAGCCCATTTCCTTCAAAACAGCTTTTAATTGTTTGAAGTGATAACTTTGTTCATTCCCTACCACGTACAATGATTTTGCAAAGTTGTAGGTCCGTTTGCGGTACAGTGCGGCAGCCATGTCCCGTGTGATGTAAAGGGTCGCACCATCGGATTTGCGGATCAAGGCTGGATTTAAGTCATAGGCAGCCAAATCAACGATTTCTGCCCCTTGGTCTTCTTTCAGCAAGTGTTTTTCTTCTAATAATTCCACGACTTCTGTCATTTTATCATTATAGAAAGCTTCGCCATTCAATGAATCAAAGGAAACTTCCAACATATCGTAGATTTTATTGAATTCTTTTAATGATTCATCACGGAACCATTGCCACAAATCCATTGCTTCTTGGTCACCATCTTCTAGTTTCTTGAACCAAGCTCTCGCATCATCTTCTAATTGCTTATCTGTCTCGGCTGCTTCATGAAAATCAACATACAAACGTAATAGTTCGTTGATTGGTTCCGCTTTGACCGCTTCTTCTGACCCCCACTTTTTATAGGCAACGATCAATTTCCCAAATTGTGTGCCCCAGTCGCCTAAATGGTTGATCCGAATTGGCTGATAACCGATTTTTTCTAAAATAAAGCCGATCGAGTTACCAATCACAGTGGAACGCAAATGCCCCATTGAAATTGGTTTGGCAATGTTTGGTGAAGACATGTCGATCGGTACTGCTTGCTGATTGCCGATGGTTTGATCGCCAAAATGATTTTTTTCTTTGAGAACCAGCTCTAAGACATGGGCAGAAATTGCTTTTTTATCCATAAAGAAGTTTAAATACGGACCGACCACTTCAATTTTTTCAAAAGACGCTTGATCGATTTTTTCTGCTAAGTCTGCGGCAATTTGCTGCGGCGCTTTCCGATAGACTTTTGCTAGCGAGAAGGCTGGGAATGCCACATCCCCATGGTCGGCTGACTTTGGATTTTCCAGTAATTGCTGAACTTGTTCAATCGATAGATCTTCTTTTACTACTTGATGGATCGCTTGTGCGACGATTTCTTTGTTATTCATAGTATCCCTCCTATAATGACTGAGCCCATGTATTGATGAAACGTTGTTTGAAGCAAGCAAACAGCTGTATGTTTTTCATGCAAGAAATGATTGATAAAAACAAAAAAGCCTCTAGCGCATAACATGCACTAGAGACGAGATTTCCCGCGGTACCACTCTGATTGTCCTTTTCGGACCCACTTTTTTCTGATAACGGCAGAATTCCGTTTGCTTGGCAAATTCTCACAAGTGCGTTTCACAATCTGATCAATTCGGCTTCCACCACCCCGAACTCGCTAACTGATACTCGAATCGCTACTTCTCTTGTTTCATCAAATCAAGGTTATTTACTTCCCAGAAAGTATAGCAAAGAAATGTTTGTTTGGCTAGCGAGATTTTGGCATTTTCAAAAAAAATTATTTTATACTTTAGGAATAAATAGATCTCCGGCAGTCACTGCCATGATTGCTTTGATTGAGTGCAAACGATTTTCGGCTTGATCAAATTGACGGGCATACTTACTGCGAAAGACCTCATCAGTGACTTCCATCTCAGAAATTCCATACGCCTGCGCTGCTTTTTTGCCATACGTGGTCTGATCATCATGAAATGCTGGCAAACAATGCATAAAAATCACTTGATCGTTTTGGGTTTTTTTCATCAACGATTGGTTGACTTGATACGGCAGCAGCTGTTCGATCCGCTCTTGGAATTTTTCTTCTTCACCCATTGATACCCAAACATCGGTATACACAACATCAGCGCCTAGAACACCTTGATCCACATCATCAGTCACCAAAATCTTTGCCCCAGATTCCTTGGCATAGGCTTGTGCCTGTGCGATGATGGTTGCTTCTGGCTGCAAGGCCTTTGGGGTGACGACATGAATATTGACCCCTAAAATCGCACTGGTCACTAACAAAGAATTGGCGACATTGTTGCGCCCATCCCCACAGTATGCGATGGTCAAGCCAGTCAGCTCACCGAAGTTTTCTTGAATGGTCAAAAAGTCAGCGATCATTTGCGTTGGATGCCATTCATCCGTTAAGCCATTCCAAACAGGTACGCCTGAATAGCTGGCCAGATCTTCGACAACCTGTTGGCTAAAGCCGCGAAACTCGATCCCGTCAAACATACGGCCGAATACTTTGGCGGTATCTTCAACGGATTCTTTAGACCCCAACTGAATATCATTGGCCCCTAAAAATTCCGGATGTGCCCCCAGATCCACCGCTGCAACCGTAAAGGCTGCTCGCGTCCGTGTCGAATTCTTTTCAAACAAAAGTGCAATATTTTTTCCTTCTAAGTAGCGATGTGGTTGATTGTTGGCCTTCATCCCTTTCAAGTGCTGGGAAAAATCAATCAAATATTGTAGTTCTTCTTTAGTAAAATCCTTTTCTGCTAAAAAACTGCGTCCTTTAAAAACCGATGTCATTGCATACCCGCCCTCCATTAATTAATAAATATACACAATGATATCAAATTATGAAATAAAATACAATGAAATCTTCTGTTTGCTCATAAATGAAACAAAAAAACACCTAAGAACGGATCTTAGGTGCTATCATCTTAAGAAATCGGATGGGCAAAGCTGACACTTGGATCAGCATTCAATGAAAGGTCTGCTAAGCGCTGCTTTTTCAACGCAACATGAGCATAGGCACCAATCATGGCCGCATTATCTCCGCAAAGACGCAATGGTGGAATCAACAATTCCACTTCCGGCAATTCCTGCATCGCTTCTTGTAAAGCGTCACGCAACCCTTGATTCGCGGCGACCCCGCCAGCGACGATCAGCTGGTTTACTGGATAGGCTTGGCATGCCCGCAACGTTTTATGAACCAATACTTCGACAACGCTGGCTTGGAAACTAGCTGCTAGATTTTCTACTGACAAAGCTTCCTCTCTTTGCTGTGCATTATGCACAAAATTGATAAAAGAACTCTTCAAGCCACTGAAACTAAAATCAAAATTATCTTCTTGTATCATTGCTCGAGGAAAGTGATACGTATCACTGCCTAGATGCGCAAGGCGATCAATTTCTTTTCCACTAGGATAAGGCAAACCCAGAACACGACCGACTTTGTCATAGGCTTCTCCAGCGGCATCATCTCTCGTTTCACCGATGATCTCAAAAGAGCCATCTTCTGCCATATACACCAATTCGGTGTGGCCACCGCTGACCAATAATGCCATTAAAGGAAAAACCAATGGCTTCACTAGGCGAGCTGCATAAATATGTCCTGCCATGTGATTGACCGGAATCAGTGGTAAGCTGTGGGCCCAGGCAAAGGCTTTCGCTGCAGAAAGTCCAATCAATAATGCCCCAACCAACCCTGGACCATAGGTGACAGCAACAGCTGATAATTCCTCAGGTTGTGTGTCGGCCTGTGTCAATGCTTCCTCGATGCATAAAGTAATCTGTTCAACATGGTGACGACTAGCGACTTCTGGTACGACACCGCCGAAGCGCTGGTGGCTCTTGATCTGCGAAGCAACAATGTTACTTAAAATGGTGTCACCGTTTTTAATCACTGCCACACTTGTTTCATCACAACTGCTTTCAATGGCTAAAATCAACTCATTCATTTGATTTTTGTCCGCCTACTTTCTTTTCCATAATCAACGCATCCTCTTCAGGATGACTGTAATATTTTTTTCTACGACCGATGACTGTATAGCCCATACGTAAATAAAGAGCTTGTGCTTGCAAATTCGACACGCGCACTTCAAGATAGATTCGCCGACCATCAGTTTGTTCCACGATCGTTTCCATTCGTTTCAACAATTCTTTCGCCAAACCTTGCCCTTGATATGCTGGTAAAACCGCTACATTAAACAGCTCTGCTTCATCCAGCACTTGCTGAAAACAGAGAAACCCAATCAGCTCTTGATTAGTTTTTCCATAACGGAACAAATAGCGACTGTTGCTGTTTTGCAAATCTTGTTGAAATTGCTGTAGATTCCAAGGCGAGCCAAAGGGATAGCTCTGATCTGCCAATGACCAAAGCATTTGCGGTGTCGGGATCGTTTGATCTGCTTGTTCGTTAGTCATTTAAAAATTTCACCATATCCAATGCGTCTTCATTGCCTTCGGTGTAGTACGCCGTTTTGATCGCCTGTGAAACAAACCCGAGGGTCCGATACAAACGTTGCGCATCACGATTGCCCAGGCGAACTTCTAATGTCAAACGGTCGCATTTGTTTTTCCTTGCATAACGTTCGATTTCTCCTAGCAAGAAAGAACCGATCCCTTTTCCTTGATAATCAGGAATGATCGCGATATTGGTGATATGGGCATCAGCGCCTAAAATCCGCACCCCGATAAACCCAATCATCCGCTCATTATGCAAGATGCCCAAATAAAGATGTTTGACCCGTGAATAAAGCTCTGACAAAAAGGCGCTTTTGGTCCAAGGCAGTTCCCCAGCATACACGAGACGCTCCACCTGCAACAGCTCTTTAATGTCATCACCGACTAATTCACGAACAACATATGTTTCCCCTCGTATCTCTTTTTTACGCTCTGGGTATTGAATCTGACGGAAAAGAGCCAGCTTTCCCGTCATCGTTTTAAATTTTTTCAACATAGGCATCCACTCCCGGTTCATGCGAGGCTAACCATTTTTCTTCGGCTTCAACTAATTTTAAATAGTCCGGTACAAAATCATGGATCGAAGCTACCGGCGCTTCTTCTTTCGCAATAGCAGCTAAAACCACGCCATTCGGGTAATTCCATAACGACACTTGATTGATATGGGCTGTCGGCAGCTCCGCCTCGATCATGTCTTTAAATTTGATGGTATCGGCGCCGACAAATAGCACTTCTTGACTATCGACTGCTTTTAGCTGGGTCAATAACTCAGACAGTGAGATATGCTGGTCTTTGATCCTTGTTTCTAAGGTCCCATTATGCCATTGGTAGGCACCTGCGTAGACATTTTGACGGCGAGCGTCAAACAACGGAACGATCACTTGAGATACGCCCACGCAATTAGCAGCGACTGTTTTCAAACTAGAAACACCAATCAGCGGGATGTTCAATGTTTGTGCCAGCGTTTTTGCTGTTGTGACGCCGATTCGCAAACCTGTATACGAACCAGGACCTTTCGCAACAACGATTTGCTCCAGCTCTTTAGGTGCCATCCCCACCGCTTGCATCAATCCATCAATGGCAGGCATCAATGCTGTGCTGTGGTTTTTGATCGCCATCGTCTGGCTTTGTCCCAACACTTCTTGACCATCGACCACCGCAACCGCCAGTGTCTGGTTTGAGGTATCAATCGCTAATGTTTTCATCTATCTTCTCCCCATTCAAAAAACTCTCTCATATTCTACCATATTCTAATCAAATGCCCAACCAAGTCTCCAAAAAGATGCCTGCGTTTAGAAAAAAAGCAATAGGACAACAATACCCGAACCTTTGAAAAAAGCAAGCGCGGCTGCAGCTGCAAACCGACGAGGCTGTTTAAAGGTTCGGGTAAGGCGATATGCATTTTTTTGTTATTCCATTAAAACTCAGTTGCGTGTGTAACGACATCCTTCGGTGATTCAACTGGTTGCTAGGAAGACTGGCGCGTAATCAGTTCCGTTGCGATCGTAACTTTGCGAGGAACGGGTGCTGCATTCGTAATAATATCCAGCAAGGTCGTCACTGCCAACTCTCCCAGCCATTCCGTATGAACTTTGATGGTTGACAGAGTCGGAAAGACGTACTTTGCAACACTGACATCATTGAAGCCGATAATTGCGATCTCCTCAGGAATCTTGATGTTTTTTTCTTGCAAAGCACGCATAGCGCCAATCGCTAAGGCATCACTGGAAGCAAATAGAGCACTTGGCAACTCTTTGTTTTGCTGCAAATACTCTTTCATCGCCTCATAACCGCCCTCTACTGTAAAGGGTGCGCTGAGATGATATTGCGGGTGGTGCAACTTCAACCGGCGGAGCCGTTCCTCAAAAATCCGGCGCCGAGGGTCTTCGATTTCTTGGTGATGATCCTTGGTAAACTCAACGCCTGATAACAAACCGATCCTTTGGTGGCCTTTTACAATAAAGTCATCGATCACTAAATCCACCGCTTGTTGAAAGTCCACCACCAGAGAATTGACGCCCTGGGCCAATGCGTCAAAATCGACCATCAACAAATTGGATTGGCTTTTTTTCAATTGTCGAATCTGGTGATCATCGAATTTTCCTAGTGCAATCGTTCCATCGACGGCGGTATCAGTCAATCCTTCATAAGGTTCTTTCAGCAACCGAATCCCTAATTCTTCGGTTTTATTTTCAATCCCGATACGGATCGCTAAGTAGTAAAGATCCGCTAATTCTTCCTCGGTATCAAACCATTGGATCAAGCGCATACTACTGGTTTCCGGCTGACTCTTCTTTTTATGTTTTGTGTAATTGAGTGCTTCTGCGGCTTTAAAAATTTTCTCTTTGGTTTCAGAGCTGACCGATAATTCTGAATCGTAATTCAGCACCCGTGATACAGTGGCTGGCGAGACGCCAGCCTGTTGTGCAATATCTTTGATCGTTGCCATCTTCCAGCCTCCTTTTTTGCGGGGAACTTTTTTATAAAGTAGCTATAAAGCGAGCAAAGGCCGCTTGTCCTGTCTGGTCTCGTTTGAAGACGCCTGCATGCGTCAATACTTGTGTAAAGACTTCCCCTAATGCATGACGTAAAATCTGCGACACGTTTTCGGCATTGCATTCTGGGTGCTGGGCTTTGATCGCATCTGCCCAAGGAATATGGTATGCCGCAATCTGATTGGGCTGATCCAATAGATAAGCAGTCACTTCTTCTAGTTCCGGAGCTAAACGCGGTGGGAGAACTGCCAAGCCCATGACTTCAATCAATCCGATATTTTCTTTTTTGATATGCTGCACTTCTTGATGCGGATGAAAAATGCCGTCAGGATGTTCTTCGGAAACATTATTATCCCGCAAGACTAAGTCCATTTCAAACAGCTCTCCTTGCTTGCGTGCGATCGGTGTCACCGTATGATGAGGCGTTCCATCTTCTGAAAAGGCATTGATCGAAACACTTGGATCTGAGTACTGTTGCCATTGGGCTAACACATAGTGGCAAGCGGCGGCTAATTTTTGTTTGTTTTTCGCTTGTAGTCGTATCACCGACATTGGCCACTTTACGATCCCCGCAGCGACATCAGGAAAACCAGTCAAAGAAAAGCGTTGCTCGATCGGCGCTTTTGCCATGGCAAACGTGTGCCGTCCTCCTTGATAATGGTCATGAGACAAGATTGACCCCCCAACGATCGGCAGATCGGCATTGGACCCGACAAAATAATGCGGCATTACTTCAATGATCTGCAACAAGCGAGCAAAGGTTTGCAAATTGATTTTCATAGGACGATGATCTAAAGAGAGAAAAATCGAATGCTCATTGTAATAGGCGTATGGAGAATATTGAAAACCCCATGCTTCATTATCCAAATTCATGCGGATGATCCGATGGTTGGTCCGCGCTGGGTAATTGACTCGTCCTTGGTAGCCTTCATTTTCCAAACACAACATACATTTCGGATAATCTACAGAAGCAGCGGCTCCTTCTTGGGCAATTTGCTTGGGATCTTTTTCAGGTTTTGACAAATTGATCGTGATCTCGATCTCCCCATATTCGGTATCAACTGGGAACACGATATTCTTTGCGATGGCCCGAGTCTTGATGTAATCATTTTGACGGCACAGCTCAAAGAAATAATCCGTCGCTTCTTTAGGATCATTGGCATAATGCTGCGCAAAAAAAGCATTGACTACTGAAGGTGGTGGCGTCAAAAAGTCCATCAACTGGGCTTCAAAGATTTCTCTTTCTGCTTGAGAATCACCAATTTGCTGATTGCTCAAAGCGCATGCCACCAGTTCGTCCATCAATTCAATCGAGGAACGAGCAACAGAACGAATTTCGCTGGGCTCAAAAACAGCTTCCCCGATCATGGCTAGTACTCGGTTTTGCAAATAAATACGATCCATTTCCATCCAGCCGCCAGCCTTGATTGCTAAAGTGACGAAATCGCTGATTGTTTGGCTGATCGTCATTGGTTATTCCTCCTGCCCTTGATACCCATTTGGATGGCTGACATGCCAATTCCAAGCAGTTTCGATGATTGCTTCGACGTCGGTATAGACTGGTTTCCAGCCTAAAACCTTTCGTGCTTTTTCACTCGATGCCACTAAGGTACTTGGATCACCGGCACGGCGCTGCGCCACTCTGGCTGGGATCTCTTTTTTCGTTACATTGCGGGCAGCTTCCACCATTTCTTTCACAGAGTACCCATGATTGCTGCCTAGATTGAAGACATTGCTCTCATTGCCTTTTTGTAAATACTCTAATGCCAACAGGTGAGCAGCGATCAGATCTTCGACATGAACATAATCGCGGACACAAGTACCATCTGGAGTATCGTAATCCCTCCCAAAAATCGCTACCTCTTTACGTTGTCCCAAAGCAGCTTGCAAGATGATCGGTACTAAGTGTGTTTCTGGATCATGGTCTTCACCGATCGAAGCATCCGACTTCGCGCCAGCCACATTGAAATAACGCAATGCGACATACTTCATTCCATAAGCTTCATCGCACCAACGCATCATTTTTTCCATGATCAACTTGCTTTCGCCATATGGATTTTTAGGATTTGTTGGGGTTTCTTCCGTGATGGGACTATGGTCAGGTTCCCCATAAGTTGCTGCTGTAGAGGAAAAGACGATATGTTTCACTTGATGTTCCTTCATCACTTCTAAGAGGACCTGCATCCCATACACATTATTGTTGAAATACTTCAATGGTTTTTCTACGGATTCTCCCACCAAAGAGCTGGCAGCAAAGTGAATCACGCCATCGATCGTTTCTTTTTCAAATACCGATTGTAAAAATGCTTTGTCGCGAATATCTCCTTCATAAAAGGTTGCTGCTGGATGGATCGCTTGGCGATGTCCTGTCAGCAAATTGTCAACGACAACGACTTGTTTTCCTTGTCCGATCAATTGATCGACTGCATGAGAACCGATATAGCCGGCTCCTCCTAATACTAAAATCGCCATATTTTCAGCCTTCTTTCTTCATTCCTTCATCGTTTCTTATTCTACAGTTTTCGTGCACCATCATCAATACTTGCTTGATAAATGTCGGTTGCGTAGCCGATTTCTGCTAAATAGGTTGCTTTGACGGACGCTTCAAAATCAGCCCATTCACTTGCTTTGACCAATGCGATCCCGCAGCCGCCAAAGCCCGCACCAGTCATCCGCGCACCTAAAACAGCAGGATGCGCTTGAGCAGCTGCGACTAATGTATCTAGTTCACGCCCTGTCACTTCATAATCATCTCGCAATGAAGCATGCGAAGCATTTAACAACTGGCCGAATTCTTCAAGATCACCAGCAGTCAAAGCGGCTTTTGCTTTTAATGTCCGTTGGTTTTCCGTCACTGCATGTTTCGCCCGTTTGATCAAGAGTGGATCATCGATCAATGCTGTATTTGCAAAAAAGGTTGCTTCGTCTAATGCGCCCAATGAATCAATGGCTAATGATTTTTGCAAACGAGCTAATGCTTCTTCACATTCTGCACGTCGTTCATTGTATTTAGAATCAGCCAATTCGCGGCGCTTATTGGTATTCATGATCGCTACGACATAATCGCCAAATGCCGCTGGTACGACTTCATAATTTAGAGTGTTCGTATCTAAAAGCAATGCATGGTCTTTTTGACCCATTCCGATCGCAAATTGATCCATGATCCCTGAGTTAACGCCAATAAACTCATTTTCGACTTTTTTGCCGATTTTAACTAAGTCCAAGGTCGTCAGGGTTAAATCAAAGAGATCTTTTAGACAAACCCCCGTCAGCAATTCAATCGATGCAGAGGAAGAAAGACCTGCGCCATTGGGAATGTTGCCATAAAAAGCGATGTCAAAGCCACGATCGATTCCTTGCCCCGCTTCTTTTAGGAAACGAACGACCCCTTTTGGATAGTTTGTCCAATCATCTTCTTTTCGGTAATCCAGCTCATCTAACGAAAAGGAAATTACGCCTTTTTCTGGAAAGTTTTCTGAATAGAGTTGGATCAACTGGTCTTCACGTTTTCGTGCTACTGCATACGTCCCTAATGTGATTGCTGCCGGGAAAACATAACCGCCATTGTAATCCGTGTGTTCACCGATCAAGTTGATTCTCCCTGGTGCAAAATACACGCCTGTGCCTGCTGTTCCAAATTTATCAATAAAGATCTGTTGCAATTGCTCCATTTTTCTCACTCCTACTTTCTTTTTAGTAAACTTATTGTAAAATATTTACTAAATCATTTCAAGCGTTTTCAATCCCAAAAGTGATTTTTTTTGATATTTTTTCCGTTTTCATTCATAATGAACCTATAACTAAAGGCGAGGTGTTTAATGATGAAACGATTTCTTTCAGGATTTTTAGTAGGAACAGTCGCAACGGTTGCTGCAGCTGCAAGTGTTGTTATGACGGTCAAGAAACAAGTGATTGATCCAATTGATGAACAACAAGCGGATCATGATGAAAAACGGAAACGTGCGATGCGTAAAAGCGTTGCCCGTTAATCATTTGCTACAAAAGAGCCGTCAGCCTTCAATAGGCTGGCGGCTCTTTTAGGTATCATTCTTCCTTCTCCAGTAAGTCCTGCAAAATCACGGCTTGATTTTGTTCTTCATTTTTCGCTCCGTATAGTAAGGTCACGGTCTCTTGTTCAGCAACCAACGTTTTTAACTGTGCCAAGGCATCTTTGGCTGGCGTTTTCTCTAATTCTTGTAGATAGCGGTCTTTAAACGCATCAAAACGTTCAGGATCATGCCCAAACCATTTGCGCAATTCAGTACTTGGTGCGACTGCTTTGAGCCATAGATCGATCTGAGCTGTCTCCTTTTTCATTCCTCTAGGCCAGATGCGATCCACCAACACCCGATAGCCATCTGTCGTTTCCGCCGCTTCATAAATTCTTTTTCGCTTGATCAACGCACACTCTCCTTATTGATAGACCTAAGTTCAAATAAAGGCAAAAGCCCACAATGTAACTTGAACAATGGCTTACTTGAAACACTCCGTTTGGTGTTTCGTCGCTCATTCAAATTTGCTTGTGTTCTTTTGCCTTGAGTTCTCTGTTTTATAAACTATTTTTCTTTTTCGTCTTGCCGCTCCAGCCTTCATACCCTTCTTTTAGGATATAGACGTTGGTAAAGCCTTCTTTGCGTAATTTATTTGCTGCCCGAATGCTCAACGATTTACGCGTGTCATATAAGTAGATCGGTTGATCTTTACGAAATGCGCTGAAGGAATTCGTCAAAACAGTAAAGGGAATATTACGCGCCCCTAAAATATGTCCACTGTCAAACTCATTTTTTTCCCGAACATCGATCACTTGGGCTTTCTTCATTCCTGCTTTGAATTCATCTTCTGAGATGATCGTTGCTGAACGGCGGCCCATGATTTGAAAATACGCCCAGTTCAAAGCGATTGCTAAGATAATTAATGCCAAAACCAAGTTTAGCCACATAATTGGTGTCATTTCTTCTATTCCTCTCTGTTGTAACAATCATTCTTTTTTTGATGTATGCTGCTTGAATGTATCATTGCCTAGCAGCTTGTCATCTATGCTTTTGCTGCAAATTGCAAAGCTAATGATGCTGCCCCGATCACACCGGCGTCATTCCCAAGTTCTGCCAATTTGATTTCGGTACTTTCCGTTACCTGTGGGAAGGTAAACTGAGCAAAGTAGGCAGCAACCCGTTCACGTAAAAATTCACCGGCTGCTGATACGCCTCCACCTAAAACGATACTTGATGGATTTAATGTGTTTCCTAGGTTTCCGCATGCCAACCCAAGGTAGAAGCACACTTTATCAACGACCATCAAGCCAAATGGATCGTTTGCTTGAGCTGCTTCAAAAATATCTTTACTTGAAACATCTTCCCCATTGTCCAGCTGTTGTTTCAATGCCGAGTCGCCAGCATATTCTTCTGCTAGCTGTCGAGCAACTCGCACAACACCCGTCGCACTAGAAACTGTTTCTAAACAACCACGTTTGCCGCAAGTACATTCAAATCCTTCAGGATCAACAGTGATATGACCGATTTCTCCGGCACAACCCGCAACCCCATGAAGCAATTGCCCTTCCATGATGATACCGCCGCCAACACCTGTACCTAGTGTGATAAAGATGACATCAGGATTGTTATCCCCTGCCCCTTTCCAACGCTCACCTAAAGCTGCTACATTGGCATCGTTATCGATGGCAAACGGGATTTTTGTGCCTTTTTCAATCAGTTCTTTGACTGGCTGAAGTGTTTTCCAGTTCAGATTGTAGGCACCGATGACGGTTCCTTTGTCACGGTCGACACTCCCTGGTGTCCCCATACCAATACCAATAAATGCTTCCGGCTGTAAGCCATATAATTCTAGGCGATGATTGATCGATGCCACGATTTCTGGCACGATATGTGAGCCTTCATCAAGAATATTGGTGTCAATACTCCATTTTTGCTGAATCTCGCCTTCGCTCGTTAAAATAGCGAATTTCACAGTTGTTCCGCCTAAATCAATTCCGATGATTTTTTTGTCCATCACTTGTTTTCCTCCCGGCTTTCTTCAATTCGATGCTCCCGTGTAAGAATTCGCCGGGCAGTCAGATATATATCCCGATCTATCAAGCGACTGTCATAAAAGTTCTTCAGCTCGATTTGCATCAGTTCTATATCGTAGATCCGCTTGCCGACATATACGTAAACACCAAATTGTTTCAGTAATTGTTGTACGTCATATAACGTTTCCATTTAACCACTTCCTGCTTATTATACAAGTAATTAATATTTTTTAAAACCATATATCACAAAAATAGCCAATAAGAAAACAAAGAGTACGCCAGAGAGGATTCTGGTGTGGATCGAATATTTTCCGTAGTTCTTTGGCAATGCCAAAAGATTACCTAACAATAACCCGCCGAGGATCCCCCCAATGTGTCCCCACATATCGATCGTTTGATCAAACACCCCAAAAACTAGGTTCAATCCAACGAATAAGGCAAATTGTCGTACCATTGCTTGGATGCGGTAATCATTTCTAAAATGCCAACCTAAGATCAAAAATGCCCCAAAAAGTCCAAATAAAGAAGTACTAGCGCCTGCTGATTGAACCCCTATTTGGTTGAATGCGAAACTCATGGTATTGCCCATGATGCCGCTTAGTAAATACAAGGCAAAAAAGCGGCTATGACCATAGATGGCTTCTACTTGCTGCCCCATATAATAGAGAATCACAGAGTTGATCGCAAAATGTGCCAACCCGAAATGTAGAAAGATTGGGGTAACGAAACGCCAATATTCATTTAAATAGACGACAAACGGACCAAACATCACCCCGCCTGATTGAATAGAGGGACTAAAATAACCTAAGATAAACACAATTGTTTGGATAGCTAAAAATAGGTACGTGAAGACCGGCTGATTCAGCCATCTTTTCATTTGAGAATTCATTGACGTGCTCCTTTACGTGCGAATAAGCGAATCCGTATAGATTTTATCGATTGGGATGTCGAATACATCTGGTGTCCATTGATCGTTGAATTGTTCTCCGAAAACCAAAGAAACGGTCTTGCCATCAAAAGCTGATAAGAAACGATCATAATAGCCACCGCCAAAGCCGATGCGATAGCCTGTTTTCGAAAACGCCAAACCCGGAACAATCAGCAAATCCAAGTGATGGGCTTCTTGCTCACTGATCGGCTCTTCAACCCCAAATGCCGACGTTTCATAACGCGTTGCCGGCTCCACATGATAAAACTGCAATTTTTTTTGTTGTGCTTTCGGCACTGCGATTCGTTTGTTTTGTTCAAATCCTTTAGCAAAAATAGCCGCTGTATCAAATTCAAATGGCAACGAACGGATCACACCTACTGACTCAGCCCTTTGCCAAATCTGAGAAGAAAACAGCAACTGCAAAATCACCGTTTCTTTCTGCTGCTTTTGCTTGATCGGCATTTTTTTTAATGTTTGGATCATGTGCTCTCTAATGACTGGTTTTTCCATTGGATCACTCCTCTCAGAAATAGTACCAAAAACTGTGTCCAAATAGCAAACTAGAATCGCAGATTTCTTGGCATGATCATGACTTTTTGCTTATCGCCCCTTGCGTCGGATCAGTAAGTAGACGAAGTACGGTGCCCCTACGATAGAAATGATGATACCAGCTGGGATCTCACCGCTTGTCAATAGTAAACGGCCGATCGTATCACTGACTAAGACTAGCAGACTGCCGATCATTCCGGCTAAGAAAAAGGCACTGCGAGATTCTCTGCCGATGAGCCCCTTGGCGATATGAGGCGCTAATAAGCCAACAAAGGCTAAATTACCGGTATAGCCAACCGTACTGGCAGCCAAACCAACCGCGATCACTAAAAACCACGTCCGCAAACGGGTCAAAGAAACCCCTAAGCTAATTGCCTGCTCCTCGCCAAAGCCAAGTAAATTAAGCCTTGGTACGGTCCAGAACGCTGCGGCAGACAATACGATGACCCAAGGAAGCAGACTGGTGATTTGCTGCCAAGAAGTTCCCCAAATCGAACCTGAAAGCCATGCTGCTACAAAGCGATAGCGATCTTTTGATAATTCCACCGTAAAAAGTAAGGTAGCCGCCGCCAACCCTGCATTGACAGCGATTCCCGCCAGCAGCACTCGCTCCATCGACAACAATTGGTGGTGCTTATAGGCAATCAAATAGACCAGTAATGCAGCTAATAAACCACCGATGATCCCAACAAAAGGCAAGAGCTGCGATCCTTGGGTATAAAACCCTAAGTAGATCATTACAAAGAGACCCGCGCCATTGTTGATTCCTACGATACTTGCATCAGCCAGCTCATTTCTCGTCACCCCTTGCAAGACAAACCCAGAAAAACCAAAGGCACCGCCGGCGATCAATGCCAGACAAGCCCGTGGCAGTCGAAACTCAGTAAACGTCAGTACTTGACTTGAAGACGCCGTTCCTTGAAAGATTGCGCCTAATGTTTGAAAGGATAAGATTGTTTTTCCTACCATGACACTTCCTAAAAAAGCGGCCATCACCAGTAGAAAAAAAACAAAGAGTGTTTTTTTCATCAGTCTTCCCTCCGTATCTTGACCAATAGAAAAGGCACACCGATCAACGCCATCAGTATCCCAAATGGCGTCTCAAAAGGGGGATTGATCAAGCGACCTGCCAGATCAGCGGCCATCACTAGAGTCCCGCCTCCGATGATCGTCAAAGGCAAAATCAGTTGATAGTTTTTACCCACCATTCCTCGCACGACATGAGGAACCATTAAGCCGACAAAACTGACCGGTCCAACAAGCGAAACCGCCATTCCCGCCAAAACTACGACTAACAGTAAGGCAGATGCCCGAATCAGATGCGGATGCTTCCCTAATGAAATAACGGTGTCATCTCCTAGCGCTAACAGATTGAGGGCTTTTCCTAGACGTAGCACAAAAACGATGGCTATCAGATAGATGGGTCCCACAAAACGCAGTTGTTGCCAAGTCACATTCGCCGCACCACCGATAAACCAAAAGGCTAGCTCTTGGTTTAAATCAAATTGCAATGACAGAGTTTGACTAATGGCTGAGAAAAAAGAACTTAATGCCACACCAGCCAAAATCAGTCCCGTGGGCGACATGCCTAGTTTGGCGTATCTGGTCAGTAAAAAAAGCAGCCCAGTTGCCGCAAACGCACCAAAAAAGGAAAACAGCGCCGCTTGACTCGGTTGCACACTAGGAAAGAGGATAAATGCGATCGCTAGTCCCAAGGCAGCCCCACTATTGACACCTAAAAGACCACCGTCTGCCAAGGGATTTCTCGTAATCCCCTGCATGATGGCTCCTGTAACAGCAAAACAGCTTCCTACTAGAAAAGCAGCCAAAACACGCGGCAACCGAATATTGCGCAAGACTTGATGCAGCTGATTCTCATAATCAAAAGCAAAGACAGCATCCCCAATCGTTTCAAAAGAAAGGTTGGCCGCTCCTTGAGTGATCGCTAAAAAGAAACAGATAATAAAGCAGCCGCTAAAAAGCAGCAGCAACCAAGGAAATTTTTTCATGCTTGGGCTCCTAACTCATAGGTCAAGACCAACGGCTTTGTACTATTAGGAAAGGTACCTAACACGGCATCGATTTCAAACAAACGTTGCAGCCATTCTTTGGTCAGCACTGTTTCCGGTGTACCGGAAACCAAAAGCTCTCCACCTTTTAATGCGTAAATATAATCAGAAAAACGTGACGCATGATTCAGGTCATGAATCGACATAATGATCGTTTTTCCGTAGGTTTTATTGATTTGCTGTAATAAGAGCAAAATTTCTAATTGATGCGCAGGATCTAAAAAAGTCGTTGGTTCATCTAAAATCACGATATCCGTATCTTGCGACAGTGCCATGGCAATCCATACGCGCTGTTTTTGTCCCCCTGACAGCGTACTGATCGTTTCATCTGCCAGTGGCGTCAAACCCGTTGCCTGCAAGGACCAGTCAATCGCTGCAAGATCTTGTTCCGATAGACTATTCAGTCCTTTTTGATAGGGAAAACGACCGTAAGAAACGATTTCGCGAATCGTCAAGCCAATCGATGAGTCGCTAACTTGAGAAAGCAGCGCAATCTTTTTAGCCACTTCTTTGGTTTTAATGTTCTGTAGGTTTTGGGTATCTAATAGGACCTCACCAGACAAAGGCTGTAAAATTCGGGCGAGTGCCTTTAAAAATGTCGATTTTCCACTGCCATTCGGACCAATCAACCCGATGATTTTTCCTTCTGGTATCTCGATTGTTAGATTTTGCACAATTTTTTGTTTTTGATAGCCGACACTCAAGTCAACTGTTCGTAATTTCGCCATATTCGTCCCCAAAATAATTGATTGATAATGCTTATCAATTATGAATGTAATCCTGCTATTCGTCAATAGTTCTAAAAAAAGGAAATAAAAAAATATGATTGACAAACGAGGGATTCTTCGTGATAATAGCTATCAGCAAATGAGAACTATTCTCAATTAAAGCAATAAGTGCTCAACATGTAACAAAGGAGGAAGTGTTTTTATGAAACAATGGTCAAAAAGAAGTACTTGGCTTACCCTACTAGCTGCCTGCTCCCTTACCCTACTGGGTGCTTGCGGCACGAATAATGACTCAACGGATAGCAGTGGATCAGCCACTACTTCTTCAGAAATAGCAACAACCTTTACCGATGCGATGGGAAATGAAGTCACTGTTCCCGAAAACCCACAACGGGTGATCGGTAGTTATTTGGAAGATTATTTGGTTGCTTTAGGGGTAACACCGGTTGCTCAATGGACCGTCGGCAATGACAGTGATCAAGCATACTTGCAAGACAAACTAGCAGATGTGCCAAGAATCAATTATGATCTGCCCTATGAAGATGTCTTGAGCTTTGAACCAGACCTGCTACTGATGGACAGCAGTTCCATGGTGGAAGGTGACAAATATGAACAATACAGCAAGATCGCGCCAACTTATGTGGTCACAAATGGCGAAGACGTGACCTGGCGTGAACGCTTGACAGATATCGCAAAGGTCTTACACAAAGAAGAGCAAGCTGCCCAAGTAGAAGCCGATTATGATGATTTAGTCGCTGCTACCAAAGAAGCTTATGCTGATCAAATCAAAGGCAAGTCGATCGCTGTTTTATGGGTGGTCAATAATTCCGTCTTTATGGTTTCAGAAACAAAATCAAGTGGTCAGCTACTTTATCATGAACTCGGTTTTGAAGTTCCCACACTAGTTTCAGAAATCAGTGAAAGTGCCACTGCCGATTGGTCTGCAGTTTCTCTTGAAAAGCTGGCAGAATTGGATGCCGATTACTTGATTTTAGTGAATAGTGATAAAGGCGCTGATTTTTTCAGTGAACAAGTCTGGCAAAATCTCGATGCAGTCAAAAACAATCATTTATGGGAATTCGGTCCCGAATCAAGCTGGCTCTACAACGGTCCGATCGCCTATACCAAAATGATCGAAGATATCCAGAGCAAATTGGACTAATACGTTTCAAGTAATTCGTCAAGTAAAACTACTTAACAAATTTCAGGAAAAAGCTAGCATTCCCGCACAAAACATGCTATTATATTTTAGTCTGAGAGATTTCTTAGAGGATTCTTGTATCGTTAGGGGGGAAAATCATGCGCGTAAACATCACATTAGAGTGCACTTCTTGTAAAGAACGCAACTACTTATCAAACAAAAACAAACGTAACAATCCTGATCGTTTGGAAAAGAAAAAATATTGCCCACGTGAAAGAAAAGTTACTTTACACCGCGAAACAAAATAATGCTATTTAAGAAGTTCGCAAACGCTGATAACCAAGGCGTTTGCGAACTTCTTTTTTTTCAGACATTTTGCAATGATAGCTGCTGCATTTTTATTTCCCTCTTTACACAACCACTCCCCTATTTTCACTTATTTGCTTTGAATTTTTGAGCCAACTTTTTCTTTGAAGCGACGTATAAATAAATTTTAATGTATAATGTAAAAAAGAAACTAATGTTCAACAAAGGCGGCACATAGAACATGAACCAGCTTTTTCTTCTAGCTGTCCTTTCAATATACTTTGAGTGCCAGTCGATCCTTTCAAGCTATACTGCCTACAGGAGGTGAACCCATGCTTGGCAATTTTATGTATCTACCTAGTAACTATCGTCTGTTTTATGGCGCTTTTCTTTTTGCTCTTATTGGAAATATGCTTTTCATTTTCATTAAACACCCTGCTTGGACCTTTAGCCTACCGACGGTGATTGTCCTCTTCTTAATAAATGTCTTCTTTTGGACAAAATACAAGAGGAAAGTTATTCCTTGCACAACAGATGCACTGTTTTATGTTCTGCTCTTCCTATTGGTATTTTACAATCACTAACACAATGCTTCTTTTGATACTAATTGTTTCTCTTTCCCCTATTTCGTCATAACGAAGGAGTGTTGATGCGATGGAGATTTCCCATATCACGTTGATCGTACAGAATTTAGCAAAGACGACAACGATGCTGGAAACATTGTTTGAAGCAGAGGAAATTTATGATAGCCGAGGCCAGTCCCATTCTTACTTCCCAGAAAAATTCTTTTTGATCGATGGCTTATGGCTTGCTGTTATGGAGGATGCCTCCCAGAAGCTGCCGAAAACGTATAACCATATTGCCTTTAAAATCGATCAAACTCAAATCGATTCCTTGATTACGCGCATCCAAGGACTAGGATTGAAGATCGAAAAAGATCGTTCTCGTATCAAAGGCGAAGGTGCTTCCATTTATTTTTACGATGATGACAATCATTTGTTTGAACTACACACTGGTACGTTGGCTGAACGGTTGCACCATTACCGTCTGACAGAAACGAGGTAATCTTCATTGCTAGCAACTGCATTGACTGTTATGGAAAGAATTCCCACAAGAAAGGAAGAAAACAATGAAACTAGATATGGTTGGTATTATCACAAAAAACATGGAACAGGCACTGGCTTTTTATCAAGTACTTGGCTTCACACCATTAGGTCAGCACTCAGAAGATTATATGGAATTAGCAAACGACGGGGTTCGCATCTCTTTGAATAGCCGCCAGATGGTTGCCGGGATCTACGGACATGCACCAATGACTGTTGGTGACACAATTGAATTAGCCTTTTTATGTGATTCCCCTGAAGAGGTTGATGCCCTTCATGCAAAAGTCGTAGCTGCCGGGTATCAGTCTTTCAAAGAACCTTGGTGTGCCTTTTGGGGGCAACGCTATGCCATCGTCAAAGATATAGACGGCAATCTCTTAAGTTTGTTTGCAATGCTACCTGCCGAAAATTGATTTAAGCTACGACAGTCGGTCCAATGGATCGGCTGTTTTTTTAATCACACCTTCGGGTAAAAAGACAAAATCACGTTTTTATGTCCAATCGGATTCTGATAACCTGAAATGAATGTATCCCTTATAAAACAACGTTTCCCATCATTATAAGCCAAAAATAATCTCTCTATAAAAAAACAAATCCACCCATCCGCTCCTGTTCGCTTGACAAAAAAGAACAAACGTTCGTATAATCTCGGTAAGGAGTGATAAAAATGGGTGGTTTTAATTATGCGCTCGAGCCAAAACGCGATATCTTATTTATCGATGTCAAAAGTTTTTATGCTTCTGTCGAATGCATCTCGCGCGGATTAGACCCTATCCAAGCGATGCTGGTCGTCATGTCTCATTCTGACAATACTGGAAACGGCTTAATCTTAGCGGCTTCCCCAAAGGCAAAATCGGCTTTAGGAATTTCAAATGTGACCCGCAATGACAATCTGCCGACGCATCCCGATTTGTACAAAGCATCGCCACGTATGAGTTTTTATATCAAAGAAAATACCAAAGTCAATAATGTCTTTCGCAAATATGTTGGACAAGACGACTTACTGATCTATTCAATTGACGAAACGATGATGGATCTGACCCGTACACTGGATCTTTTCATTCCCGATAAAACCATTTCTCGCGAAGAAAAACGATGGCTGATTGCCCAGCAAATTCAAAAAGACATTTACGAAACAACGAAATTGTATGTCACCATCGGTATTGGCGACAACCCTTTGTTAGCAAAATTGGCTTTGGATAACGAATCCAAACACAACCGTTCCTTGATTGCCGAATGGACCTACGAAGATGTACCGACAAAAGTTTGGCAGATCGCCCCTATGACGGAGTTTTGGGGAATCGGTCGACGCACAGAAAAACGACTTCACTTGATGGGGATTGAAACGATCGAACAATTGGCTCATGCCAGTCCTGATCTTTTGCGCAGCCGCATGGGGATCATTGGTGAGCAGCTCTACCATCACGCTCACGGCATTGATCGCACGATTTTATCTGAACCGACACCGCAGGTCATGGAAAAAAGTTATGGCAACAGTCAGGTCCTGCACCGCAATTATTACTTGCAAGAAGAAATCGAGATCGTCATCAAGGAAATGGCGGAGCAAGTTGCCGCCCGAATTCGCCGCCATCATTGTCAGACCGCTTGTATCAATGTTTACATCGGCGTAGCCTTTGGGGAAACTGCCTCTGGTTTTTCCCGGCAAATGAAGATCCCACCAACCGACAATACCCGCAAGCTTGTTGCTCATTGCCTGTTTCTCTTTCGAAAATTTTATACCGGGCAAGTCGTTCGCCACATTGGTATTACCTATTCAAAATTGGTTTATACAGAAAATGTTCAGTTGGATCTTTTTGAGCAAGCAGAAACGCAGTTGCGCCAACGTAAATTAGATTTGATCATCGATAAGATTCGTGAAAAATACGGCTTCACTTCGATCGTTCACGCCACAAGCCGGATGGAAGGTGCTCGTGCCATTGCCCGTAGCAAATTAGTTGGTGGTCATGCTGGTGGTCTAGATGGGATTGCCAACATAGGACCTGTCCATCAGCAAACGGAGAAAGAATCGATAGCTAATGGTTCGCAAACGACAGTTACATAAATTTGTTTCTTTCTTTTGTGATCACAATTCTTAAGATAACATTAACAAATGGTCTATTTTTTAAAGATTTATGTAATTTCGATCCATTCATCTCCCCCTTTGTTCCTTTCTAAGGTACTTTAATAGCAAGGAGTGTGAGCAGATGAAAATTGACAAAATCGAATACAAACGAGTCATCAATGGTGCAGGACACCTTGAGTACGATTTGCTGCAATATGTAGAAAAGAATCGGGCGACTGCTGCACAAAACCTGAAACAGTCTGAGATCGATTACCTTCTGGAAAAAGACATTCAGCATCGGATCATTCAACATGCTCGTAAAAGTTTTTTTGGCGATACGATCGTTTTAAAAGATGAATATGCCGAAGATTATCTTTTATTAAAAAAGTATACGGATATGTTCCAAGAATCATTCTAAAAAAACGCAGAACCAGCTGGTTCTGCGTTTTTCTTATTCTTCGAAATGTTCTTGATAAACGTCATCAACCGTTTGATTTGGGTCGATCACGATATACAGACTCTTCGTTTTTTCACTGATTTTTGTTGATTGGTATACATTATCCAATCCTTCCGTATCTTTGTCCTTGTATGGGAAATACACAAGATCCGGTGTACCGTTACGGTAAAGAATTTCCATCCGTTCAATATCTTCATATTTCAACGCACGAGCAAACATCCCTAATTCAAGTCCGCCTAAGTTGATGTCATGCGTTGCCACATGATCGCCTTCTTGGAAGATTTCAATTTTGAACCCAGCACATGGATGAATCTCAACAAATTCACTTCCGTGGATACGGCCAAAACTGGTCGTGATTTGTTTGATCCACAAGTCACCGATGTAACGGCGCTCGATCGTCCATGTTTCTCCATTACGGAAATAAAATTTTAAAGCTTTCATTTCTCTAGCCATGACAAAACGCTCCTTTTTATTAATAATACATTTTAATTCTAACACATAGTCGCTACTGGGACACAAATTAACTTTGGTTTTCGTTGACTTTTTTCATAAACCGAGAGATTTCCACCGCCGCTCGTTGATGAGTCCCTTTGGCAATGAGTTGTTGAGACCCATCGGTCACCTGATAATCAAACTGGAATCCTTGTTCTTTTTCCCATTGGACAAAAACAGTGATTGTTGCTCCGACTGGGGAAGGTTTTAAATGATCGATCGAAAACTTTGTACCCACGGTAGTAAACCCTTTATCTAAAGTAGGCTCAAGTGCTTCCCAACAGGTGTTTTCCACCATTGCTACCAGTCGAGGGGTTGCTAAAACTGCCAAGCCCCCAGAACCCATAACAGCCGCAGTGTCTTGAAGGTCAACGAGAAAGTCTTTTTTACTTTCCATTCTTCAGTTATCCCTCCTTCGCTAAATATGCTTGGGCAAATGCCAACAGTGCTTCTTTCTCATTAGGAACTTTCCGTGTGATGACTGCAGCTTCGGCAGCAGCCAAGACTTCTTTGAGCCACGGCCCAGAAGAACGATCAACTGTCTGCAGCAAATCGCGTCCATTGATCGCCAGCTCCTTCAAAGAATGGATCGGTAGTTGCTGATACCGCTGACTGATTTTTGCAGGATCATTGGGCAGCTTGTCATAACGCAATAATCCCTCGGCTAAATAGGTCGCTTCGAGACCGAACTGATACAACAGCAGATCGTTCCATTCGCCGTTTCGACGCATTAGCAGTGCTTGATAGACCGTTTGTACTTGGCGGATGCAGTCATTGGAACATTTCCAAGCTTTTAAAAAGCTGCGGACTGCCTCAGGAGCTAAACCGATTTGGTCAATGAGCAAAACCCAAGCAGCCGTTTCGGTTTCTAAAGGAATCGCGGGCAAGTCTGCCATCCGCAACAACGCTTCGCCATATTCCCGTAAGCCTGGGCAGTAGATATAGCATTCGGTTTCTACGAAAGCCTGTAATGCTTGATTACGATGATTACCTAACAGTAATTTGACGAATTCAATCATGATCCGTTCAACAGAGATTTTTCCTAACAAGGCATGATTCGCATGGATAGCAGCCAACGTTTCTTTTTCCAAAACAAAGCCTAATTGGCTGACAAAACGTAGCCCCCGCATCATTCGCAGCGCATCCTCATGAAACCGTTCCTGTGGGTGACCCACTGCTCGTAAAATTTGATTTTCGATATCTGCAAGTCCATCGAAAAGATCAATGATGACCCCATCTTCTTGAAGTGCCAATGCATTGATGGTAAAATCCCGCCGCTTTAGATCTTCTTTCAAGGAACGGACAAAATCGACTTTGTCAGGTCTACGATAATCCTGATAGGCGGCTTCGGTTCGAAACGTGGTGATCTCATATTGCGCCTGCTCCCACAAGACCAGCACCGTCCCATGCTCGATACCAATGTCAATGGTTCGAGGAAAAAGCGCCTTGATCTCGGCTGGAAATGCACTGGTAGCAATATCGACATCATGGATCGGCTGGCCTAAGATCGTATCCCGCACGCTGCCGCCAACGAAGTAGGCTTCATAGCCTGCGGCTTCGATTTTTTTTAGGAGTGGTGCAGCTTCTGCAAATTCTTTTGGTAGTTTAGTCAGCTTCATGTACTTTCCCATCTTTTCTTTCAAAACGATACGCATCCCGCTGATTGAATTTTGCCATATTTTCCTCAAACACTTCAGTCAGGTCGATGTCTAGTGAATTAGCCATGATCATCGTCACAAAGAGTACATCACCGAGTTCTTCTGCCACGGTCTTTTCAACTTCATCACTTTTTTTATTTTTTTCCCCGTAATAGTGATTCACTTCTCGCGCCAATTCGCCAACTTCTTCGGTCAAACGAGCCATTTGGGCGAGGGGGCTGAAATAGCCAGTTTTAAATTGTTGAATATAGGCATCGACTTCTTCTTGCATCGATGCCAAAGAACGTTTTTCTGTCATCTTCTTCACCCTTTCTCGTTTATCTTACCAAAAGAATGGCTGCCTGCCTAGATAGAGCCCCCTCAGGATTTGTTGTACATTCAATGATTTCGTGCTACATTGATACTTGTGGAAGTTGAATAACGGAGGAAACAGGATGCGGGCATTTTTTTCATGGCGAACGATTCGCGACATTGTTTTGATTATTTTCGGTACGAGTATTTATGGCTTCGGTCTAGTCTATCTAAATATCCCAAATGACTTAGCAGAAGGCGGTGTGACAGGGATTACCTTGATCCTGCGAGCCTTATGGGGCATCAATCCTGCCATTAGTACGTTGATCTTAAATATTCCGATCATTTTGATCGGTGGCAAAATTCTTGGTCGACGCTCATTAGTGTATACGATTTTAGGAACCTTTGGTTTGTCTTTTTGGTTGGCCTTTTGGCAGAGTGTTCCCCTGTTGATCGATCTACAGCACGATCTACTGATCGTCGCACTCTTAGCCGGTTTGATTGCAGGAATCGGTAGTGGGATCGTCTACAAAGTTGGTGGAACAACAGGTGGCGTCGATGTATTGGCACGTATTTTAGAGAAAAACTTTGGGGTGACGATCGGGCGGTCGCTTTTGATCTTTGATGTGTTCGTCCTGTTGCTTTCTTTGACCTATATAGATTTGAACCGCATGATGTATACGTTGATTTTTTCTTATGTCTTCACGCGTGTGATCGATTCGATCCTAGACGGCGGCTATTCAGCGAAAGGGATCTTAGTGATCAGCAATCACAGCGAAGAGATGGCTCCTGTTTTAATGGATGAATTAGAACGCGGTGTCACGTTTTTACAGGGCGAAGGGGCTTACTCAAGAGTATCGAAACAAATCATATATATGGTGGTCAGTGGACGGGAGATTTCTGAAGTCAAGCGCATCGTTCATGACTTTGATCCGCAAGCGTTTGTTTCGGTCATCAATGTCCATGAAGTCGAAGGCGAAGGCTTTACCTACTTAAGGCCTAAGTCGCGGTTCTTACAGCGCAAAACCGCTGTTTCTAAAACAAAATAATGACATAAAAAAAGCAGCCCCAATTAAAGGACTGCTTTTTGCTTGTTAACGGCTTTCTTCTTTTTGCTGGAGCAAGTGCCGATTTACTTCATCGGAAAGTTCTAAGAAGGCATCACGATCCCCGTTTTCCAATGCTCGATCGATCTGCCGATACAAGGTATCGATTTTGGTTTTTGCTTCTTCTTTTTCAAGGTACTGGGTAACATGTTGGGTCATTTCTTGATCCAAGTGGTCGTTCCACCGTTCATAGGGATTGTCTTCCAGAACAGCTAAATATAGGGATTGCGACCAAGAATCTGGGAAGAGACATTCAAGATACAAGGGTTGTTTCCAATTCATGCGAATCTCATGAAAAATCTGATCAATGTCATAAAAGGTCTGTCCCTCGATACTCAAGACAAAGGGTTCGCCTCCAATTTCCGTACTGCGGACACTTAACCCTCGTTTGGCTGCAGCGGCCCCTTCTACAAAATGAACATTGGTCAAGATCGCTTCATGATTCGCCAGATAGTTCAACACCCAAGAGACTTCACGACGACTGAAGGAAACGGTCGAAACTAACCAATTAAGAAACTTTTTTTTTTCTTGTACATTGACGTTCATTTCTCTCACCTATCTTTCTAATAAGTCCTCCACGATCGACTGTACTTCTAAATCACCTGGCTCGTGTGCCAAATAATGTTGCAGCAAATGAAGTGCTTCAGACAAACGTCCTTCTTCACGTAAGAAAATGCCGTATTCCTTCATAAACGCTGGTTCATGGTGCAAATCAGCATTGGCTGCTTCGTAATATTTTGCTGCTTTGTCAAAATCTTCTAACGCATTGAAGGCTTGCGCCAGATTCCATAGAGCGTGAGGCTGTTCATTGTCTTCCATTCGTTCGATCGCCAAGATTGCTTCTTGCCAGCGCTCTTCGTTCAAGTATAAATTACTTAAGGTCAGCAAGGTATCCTCTTCTTTTTCACCAGTTTCCAGTGCTTTAAGTAAAAATGATTCGGCTGCTTCACTGTCATGAAGTCGGTAAGCATTCTCGGCAGCAAAATGATAGAAATCTACTTGGTATGGATCTTCATGAATTCCTTCCTCGATCACACGTTGCGCTTCTTCCAGCTGCTCTTCTTCTTGCAATGCTTCAGCCAAATAGAGATACAAGGCCCGGTATTGGGGATTCATGACCCGCAACTGCTGCAAGTAGCGTATCGCTTGTTCATTTTCCTTCAGCTGCAAATAGACTAAAGCTGTTTGAAAGAGACGCTCATCCGTCTGTTCGTCTTCTAAGCTTGCTTCAAAGTATTCTAATGCCTCTTCAAACTTACCTGCCATACTCAATGAAGTCCCAGTCCGTTCAACGATTGAGATTCCTGAAATATCCGTAATTTCTTCTTCCAACAATCCTTGATAAAGGTCAACAGCTTCTTGATAGCGATCCGTTGAAAAAGCTAACTCAGCTAAGGCAAAGCGAATCAAGGGTTCCTCTGGCACAAGGCTTTGCGCTTCTTTTAATTTGGCTTCACTGACTTCCGGGATACCGATCAGTTGATAGAGATCCGCACTCAACAACAAGGCTTGCAGATACGCTTCACTCGTTGGTGGTATTTGATCGATATAGGTGAAGGCTGTTTCGATCTGGTCTTCTTCCATCGCAATTTCTGCTAAAGGAAGCAGCAAAGCTTCATTTTCAGGGTGCCGCTGCTGCAGGGTTTCAAATAACGTTTTTGCCTCTTCTAAAAAACCGATCTGCAATAATTCATCGCCCAAAGCGCCGAGTGTTTCATCATCATCTTTTTGCAGTGCTTCGGTAAAATTCAATTGTGCTTCAGCCAACTCTTCTGCGGCTAGTGCTTTTAACATTTTTTCACTATAAGTTTCCATCTAGACCCCTCGAATCTCATTGATTAATCGCTGATAAGTCTCCATCGTCTGGACAAGATCTTTTTCCTCGATTTCTGTTCTGCCCCCTATTGTACCAACTTTTGCCAAAAATAACAGTTTTTTTTCTTTATGCTGCAATTCTAGTACATGGCTGAAATACTCGCTTAAGGAAAAAGATTCGGGCAATTCGATAGGAAAGCCTAATCGGGCAAGCCATTGGCAAAACACCGGCAGATCGACAGTCAATTGCTGCTGCTGGACTGTCCAAATAAAATGAAACAAAAAGCCAAAGAACAATTTCATCGCATCAGACAGTAAGTGACCATTTTCCGTTCGATAAGCAGCATCGGCAAAGAGTTGCCCAAACTCCTCCAATTCGCCGCCCGACTGCTGATACAATTGGATCAGCTGATTGGTATATGCTGCCAATGAGTGTCTCATCAACGCCTGATGACTGGGATACGTTCGATAAAGCTCTTTTAAAAAATCGCTATCGGCAAGCACGCCACCACGGATCAGGGTCAAAAAGTCCACCAGTTTCCCATCGATCTGCTTTTCGGCAATCGTCTGATCGAAAATAACAAATTGTGGTGTGTTAGGGTTTTCCAACATCGGGATATCTGGCTTTTTCACAACGATCGCTGTTTCTTTGACACTTTTAGCTAAAGCCCGCAAGGAGACGGGAATCAGCCAAAGCTTTGTCGTTAGAACCGAAGTCGCATGGATAAAACTGCTCAGTGCCAATACACCTTCATTCCCAAATCCGACGATCAACAAGGACTCTTGCTTAGAAAAGCGACCGAAGAAATCCATTGCGGCTTTAAATTCGCTAAAGTTGTTGCAATACATTTGGTTGGTACAAATATACCAATTGACCTCGCGCGGCAAAAACAGGCGTGTTACTTTTTCTGAAAAGCGGTCATAATAACGCTGATTCGTCAAAATGATCACCTGTTGCGGCTCGATCGACTGTTCTTTCATGACCGATGCCAGTGTTTCACCGTAAGAAATCTGAGTTTCTTGCTCATTTCTGTAAAAAACAGCTTCCATCGGCTCACTCCTTTGTTGCTACTACTTACTATTATAGCAAGAAGCTGCTGAAACACCTACTAAATCGCTAACCATTAGGAAGTATTTTTCGCCGATTTGTCCCATGTTTCTATGCCAAAAAACAAAAAACATGATTTCCTGTTATTACAAAGGAAACCATGTTTTTTTCTAAACCAAAAGCGAGTAAAGTGATTGATTTTGCTGAAGGTTGATATAGTTTTGGTCAAACTGTTCAATTCGTGACAGTAATGCGGGTAGATCTTTTTTGTGTTTCAACAAGATTCCCAGCATTACTGGTCCTGTTCCACGATTGATTTTTTTCGTATATTCAAACCTCGTGATATCATCATCAGGCCCTAATACATGGCTAACAAATTCCTTCAACGCACCGGGACGTTGCGGGAAGTTGACGATAAAATAATGTTTCAATCCTTGATAAATCAGTGATTTCTCTTCGATCTCAGCCATGCGGGAACTATCATTGTTGCCGCCACTCACAATACAGACGACTGTTTTGCCTTTGATTTGCTCTTTGATCAGCTCCAAGGCTGCCACACTCAAGGCACCAGCTGGTTCAGCGACGATCGCTTGTTTGCTGTATAATTCTAAAATCGTTTGGCAGATTGCACCTTCTTCCACCGTTACCAATTGATCTACGTAGCGTTTGGCATGAGCATAGGTTTGAGCTCCGACTTGTTTGACTGCCGCACCATCCACAAAGGTTTCAATATGCTCTAAAGCCACCGGTCCTTGGTGATCAAAGGCTGCTTGCATCGAGGCCGCTCCTACAGGTTCTGCTCCAACAACTTTTATCTTCGGTTGCTTTTCTTTCAAATAGGCTGCGGTTCCGCTGATCAAGCCACCACCGCCAATGGCAGCCACCACCAAATCGATCGTTACTTGTTTCTTTTCAGCATCAGCCAACATTTCCACAGCTACTGTTCCTTGTCCTGCGATAATATTGGGATCATCAAAAGGAGCAATGAAAGCCATTTGTTCTTCTTTGGCAAATTGTTTGGCAGCCTGCGCCGCCGCATCAAAGGTATCTCCCACCAATTCGATCTTGACGTAGTCACCGCCGAAAAAGAGCACTTGCGCGATTTTTTGTTGCGGGGTCGTTGTCGGCATGAAAATGACCGCATGGATCTGCTGTTCCTGACAGGTATAAGCAACGCCTTGGGCATGATTCCCAGCACTGGCACAGACGACCCCACGACGAGTTAGTTCAGGATCTGCCTGGGTGATCGCATAGTAGGCACCTCGTAATTTGAAGGAGCGGACTTTTTGCAAGTCCTCTCGTTTCAATAAAACCGTCGCTTGGTATTTTTCAGATAAAAAGCGATCATATTGCAGCGGTGTATGACTAACTGCTCCCCGCAGTCGCTCGTAGGCTTGTTCGATTGCAGAAACTGTCACCAACAAATGCGCCACCTCTAATCTTTCGCAACAAACGGCATCATTTTCCGTAATTCGCTACCGACTTTTTCAATTTGATGGTTGCCGTTTTCTTCACGCATTTTATGGAATTCAGGGAAGCCATTTTGATTATCCTCAATGAATCCTTTCGCGAATTGACCATTTTGGATATCTGTCAATACGGCTTTCATGTTCTCTTTGGCTTGCGCGGTGATCACCCGTGCACCGGAAACGTAATCGCCATACTCTGCCGTATTTGAGATCGAATGGCGCATTTTTTTGAAGCCTCCTTCATAAATCAAGTCAACGATCAGTTTCAATTCATGACAAACTTCAAAGTACGCCAATTCCGGTTGGTACCCGGCTTCTACCAATGTTTCAAAGCCAGCTTCGATCATACTGGTCAAACCGCCACAAAGTACGGCTTGTTCCCCAAAGAGATCGGTTTCGGTCTCTTCTTTAAAGGTGGTTTCCAAAACACCGACCCGTGTGGCACCAATGCCTTTTGCATAAGATAAAGCTGTCGCTTGTGCGTTGCCAGTTGCATCTTGATAGACTGCAAACAAGGCTGGCACCGCAAACCCTTCGGTAAAGGTTCGACGCACTAAGTGGCCCGGTCCTTTAGGCGCAACTAGAAACACATCCACCTCTTTTGGCGGCGCGATCACATCAAAATGAATATTGAAACCATGCGCAAATGCTAATGCATTGCCGGCAGAAAGATTCGGTTCGATCTCATTTTTATACAACGATCCTTGGATCTCATCGGGTGCCAAGATCATGACTACGTCCGCTTTTTGTGTGGCTTCGGCTACTGGAAAGACCTCGAACCCGTCGTTTCTTGCGGCTTCTGCTGACTTTCCTTCACGAATGCCGATAAAGACTTCATGGCCTGTGTCCCGTAAATTTTGCGCATGGGCGTGCCCTTGAGAGCCATAGCCGATGATCGCAATCTTCTTGTCTCCTAGATTATCTGTAACTTCCTCGTTGTAATATACTTTTACCATACTTGTTTCCTCCGAATTCTTTCTTTATTTTAAGCAATTCAAAATTGCACTTACCCTCTTGTAAAACCCGTGACCCCTGTTCGTGCCAACTGTTTGATCCCGTAGGGACGCAAAACTTCGATGCATGCTTCTACCTTTTTTGTATCGCCGGCAACTTGCACAACGATCGTTTTCAGTGCGACATCGACAATGTGCGCTCGAAACGGATCGATCACTGCTTGGATCTCCGAGCGGCTGGTAGTTGGTGCATTGACTTTGATCAGCACCAGCTCCCGTTCGATATGAGGAATTTCTGTGATATCAGAAACCTTCAAGACATCGATCTGTTTGTTCAGATGCTTAGTCACTTGTTCTGTTTCTGCCAAATCGTTCACGTTGACAATGATCGTCATTCGTGAAAATTCTGGCCGTTCCGTTGTGCCGACAGAGATACTCTCGATATTGACCTGTCGGCGGTTTAAGACACTCGTAATGCGGCTCAAAACACCTGCTTCATTATGAACGATTGCTGCTAATACCCGTTTCATCTCCTTAGACCCCCATCATTTCATGATTGGCTTTCCCCGGTGGAATCATCGGCAGCACGTGCTCTGAGGGCGAGACCATTACTTCGATCAGCTGCGGTCCTGATTGAGAAAAAGCTGCTGCCAATTGATCTGCCAGTTGCTCTGGGGCATCGATCCGACAGCCTTCGATGCCGTAAGCTTGTGCCAGTTTAACAAAATCAGGTTGTTGTGCAAAAACAGAGGCAGAGCGTCGTTTGCCATGAAAGGTTTCTTGCCATTGACGGACCATTCCTAACGAACGATTGTTCAACAAAACAAATTTGACATTCAAGCCATACTCATTCAAAATCGCAAATTCTTGGTTCGTCATTTGAAATCCACCATCGCCAACAAACACCACGACCATTTTTTCTGGATGAGCAAATTGGACACCAATTCCCGCAGGGATCCCATAGCCCATCGTGCCCAGTCCGCCACTGGTAATCAATTGTTTAGGAAAGCGAAACGGATAATACTGCGCGACCCACATTTGATGCTGCCCAACATCGGTAATGACGTAAGCCTCTCCTTTGGTCAAACGTCCTACTTCTTCGATGACCTTTTGCGGTTTGATTTCTTGTGTCTGAGTGCGATCATAGCGATAAGGTTTTTCCTTTTTCCGTTTTTGGCATAGATCCAACCAGTCAGACCATGTTCCTCTTGTTGGCTTATAGCGCAGCATTTGTTGCAAAGCAGCCTTGGCATCGCCAACGATTGGGATCTTAGTTTCTACGATCTTGCCGATCTCTACTGGGTCGATATCGATATGAGCAACGATCGCCTGCTTGCCGAACTGACTGCCGGCCGTTGCTAAACGATCATCGAAGCGAGAGCCGATATTGATAATCAAATCGGCTTCCGATAAAGCCATGTTCGCCGCATATGTTCCATGCATACCGCCCATGCCCAAGAAAAATTGATGATCACTTGGCAGCAAGCCTAAGCCGAGCAACGTTGTCACTGTCGGCAACTTGTACTTGGCAATAAATGCATTTAGTTCAGCCGCAGCTTCGGCAGCGATCACGCCTGCACCCGCCAGTACTACTGGTCGCTGTGCTTTTTCTAGAACTTGCATCAATTTTTCGATTTGCAGACGAGATGGCTCTGCAGTCGGTTGATAGCTTTTCCTTGTGATCGGCAACGAGCAGGTTTCGGCGGTTTCTTGTAGGGTAATATCTTTCGGAAGGTCGATGACAACTGGTCCCTTACGACCAGTTGAAGCGATGTGAAAGGCTTCAGCGATCACTTTCGGCAACTCATCGACACAGCGGACTTGGTAGTTGTGTTTCGTGATCGGCAACGTGATACCTAGAATATCCGCTTCTTGAAAAGCATCTTTGCCAATTCCTGGTACCGCCACTTGCCCCGTGATAACCACCAACGGTACGGAATCACTCATGGCATCGGCAATGCCCGTAACAACATTCGTAGCACCTGGTCCGCTAGTCACTAAAACGACCCCCACATTGCCAGTAGCTTTGGCATAGCCTTCAGCGGCGTGGATCGCCCCTTGCTCGTGACGCGTCAAAATATTTGGAATCGCTGCATCATATAATTGGTCATATAACGGTAAGACGGCGCCACCCGGATAGCCAAAGATCATCTCGACGCCTTGCTCTTGCAGGCTGTCCACTAACACTTGCGCGCCAGTCCTTAGATGCGATGCTTGATACTCGATATTCTCCATTGCTACTCCTCCTCATCAGGTACTCGCATAATCCCGCCCGTATTCGCAGAGGTCACTAAAGCGGTATAACGTGCAAGCCAGCCTTTCTTCACTTTCGAACGAAACTTTGGTCGTTCTTGCGCACGCTGGGCAAGCTCTTCATCGGATACTTGCAGATTTAGCGTCCGATTTGGCAAATCAATTATGATTTCATCACCGTCGTTGACTAGGCCTAACGGGCCGCCTGCAGCGGCTTCTGGCGAAATATGGCCAACGGCGATTCCTCGGGTCGCTCCTGAAAAGCGGCCATCGGTGATCAAGGCGACATCTTTGCCTAACCCACGACCAACGATACTTGAGGTAGGCGCCAGCATTTCTGGCATACCTGGACCTCCTTTTGGACCCTCATAGCGGATCACTACAACATGTCCTTTTTGTACGGTATGGTTGTCGATGGCAGCAACTGCTTCATCATGAGAATCAAAACAGATCGCTTTCCCTTTGAATACTTGGACACTTGGATCGACCCCACCGACCTTGATGACACTGCCTTCTGGGGCGATATTGCCGTACAAGATCGATAGCCCCCCCACAGGACTATACGGGTTTTCTTTGGGATGAATGACTTCTTCGTTGTGGATCTTCGCTTCAGCGACATTTTCTCGTAACGTCTTACCGGTAACAGTCGGTCGATCGGGATGAATCGCTCCCTCGATATCACAAAGCTCCCTTATGATTGCCGAAACGCCGCCAGCTTCATGGACATCGTGCATCGAATAGGCTGATGATGGCGCGATTTTTGAGAGATAAGGCACTCTTTTAGCGATTTCATTGACCCGTCTTAAGTCATAGTCGATCTCTGCTTCATTGGCGATCGCTAAGGTATGCAGCACTGTGTTGGTGGAACCCCCCATCGCCATGTCTAAAGCGAAGGCATCATCAATAGCTTCTTTGGTCACGATGTCGCGAGGCTTGACTTGTTTTTCAACAAGATCCATCAACTTAAAGGCGGCTTGTCTAACTAGTTCTCGTCGCTCTTGAGACACAGCGAGGATCGTGCCATTGCCTGGCATTGCCAATCCTAAGATTTCTAAGAGGCAATTCATCGAGTTGGCAGTAAACATCCCCGCGCAGGAGCCGCAAGTCGGACAGGCATTTTGTTCCATAAACTCAAAATCTTCTTTTGTCATATTCCCCGTCTTGTACGTCCCAACGGCTTCAAACATGGAAGATAAAGTTATTTGATGTCCCCGAGGATCAATGCCGGCTTTCATCGGACCGCCGGAACAAAAGATTCCTGGTACGTTGGTCCGCATCGCTGCTAAAATCATGCCAGGAGTGATCTTGTCACAATTTGGGATATAAAATACGCCGTCAAACCAGTGGGCATTGATGACGGTTTCTGCAGAATCAGCGATCAATTCTCGGCTAGGTAGCGAATAACGCATGCCAATATGTCCCATCGCAATGCCATCATCCACGCCGATCGTATTGAACTCAAAAGGGATGCCGCCAGCTTCACGAATCGCTTCTTTAGCGATATCTGCTAACTCCCGTAAATGCACATGTCCGGGTACGATATCGATATAGGAATTACATATCGCGATAAATGGTTTGTTCATATCATGGATATTTTTAACTTGTCCTGTGGCATAGAGCAGACTCCTAGCTGGCGCTGCATCGATCCCTTTTTTAATTTGATCACTTCTCACACTCATCATCTCCTGCATTTTGGAATAAAAAAAAGCATCCCGGTTATAAAAAACTGGGATGCTTTGCCAGAATCCCATTTTACTTACGCAAATAGGACTCAAACAAACGGATAATTTTTGCTTCCGTGTTCTAAGTCCTGGTATCAATAATAATGACTAATAAATATTGATTAAAATTGCGCATAGAAAATGGCTCCTTCATTAGAAATAGTAACGTTCTTGTAATTGTTTACCAATATACCCTTTGGAAAAACACTTGTCAACGAATTTTCTGAATTTTTTTTCAATAATGACAATTCTATCAAGCCCATTCTAACATTGGATGTCATTTAATCGGTTTCCCGTTTTTGGTAAAATCTCTTTTGTATCAAGGGTAATTATATCCAAAAGTGAGTAAGCATTGGCGCTAAGTGTTTTTTTTAGATCAAAAGAAAAACACACTATTATTTTGAATTTTCTGACAATAAAATGTGATTGCTTACTTTCCAGATGACAACCGCATGGGAACAACCAATATTTAAGCAAAAGAAAAACCCTTGATTACTCAAGGGTTTCTACAAGACTCAATTATTTCACTGCGTCTTTAAGAGCTTTACCTGGTTTGAATGCAGGTACTTTGCTAGCAGGGATCTTGATTTCTTCACCAGTTTGTGGGTTGCGTCCTTTGCGTTCTGCACGAGAACGAACTTCAAAGTTACCAAAGCCGATCAATTGAACTTTTTCACCGTTAGCTAAAGCGTCTTGAATTGTTGAGAATACAGCGTCTACTGCTGCAGTTGCGTCTTTCTTAGTTAAGTCAGTAGCTGCTGCAACTTTTTCGATTAATTCTGCTTTATTTGCCATGGATGGTTTCACCTCCTGATATTTTTTTTGATGTCATGCATCAACAAAAATCTTGAGTGGTCCAAGGTTTTTGTCAAATATTGATTACCATCAATATTCTGATATAACGTTATCATAAGAACCTTGTAATATCAAGGATTTTAACGTTTTTAGGGGGTTTTTTTTTGGTTTTTTCCCATTTTGCTAGAAAAGGACAGATTTCTTTGTAAAAAGAAACAAAGTATGATAAAATCTCTATTTTCTTCTGCGAGGAATGATCCGAATCGGCGTTCCTTCAAAAGTGAATGCCTTGCGGATTTGATTTTCTAAGAAACGCGCATAAGAGAAATGCATCAGTTCTTCTTCGTTGACAAAAATAACAAAAGTTGGCGGTTTGACAGCCACTTGCGTCGCATAAAAAATCTTCAAACGTTTGCCTTTGTCTGTTGGTGTTGGGTTGATCGCCACCGCATCCATAATGACGTCATTCAACAACGCAGATGGAATACGCATATTTTGATTCATGCTGACTTCTTCGATCAATTGTGGCAACTTGTTCAAGCGCTGTTTCGTCACTGCGGAAACGAAAATGATTGGTGCATAATCCAAATATTGGAACTCATCTCTGATTTCTTCTTCAAAATCACGCATCGTATTCGTTTCTTTTTTCAATGTATCCCATTTATTGACGACGATAATGATCCCACGGCCTGCCTCATGGGCATACCCTGCGATTCGTTTGTCTTGCTCGCGAATCCCTTCTTCGGCGTTCAAGACCATCAAGACGACGTCTGAGCGTTCAATGGCCCGCATAGCTCGCATGACACTGTATTTTTCAGTAGATTCGTAGACCTTCCCTTTTTTACGCATGCCGGCGGTATCGATCATGGTAAATTCTTGACCGCTTTCGCTAGTAAAATGGGTATCGATCGCATCACGAGTCGTTCCTTCGATATCTGAAACGATCACTCGCTCTTCTCCAAGAATCGCATTGATCAAAGAGGATTTCCCGACGTTTGGTCGACCGATCAAACTAAACTTGATGATGGAATCGTCTTCTTCTTCCGCTTCATTGGTGAAGTGTTTGACTGCTTCATCAAGAACATCACCGATCCCTAATCCATGACTTCCTGAGATCGGGTATGGATCGCCCAGACCTAAACCATAGAATTCATAGATATCGTTACGCATCTCGGGATTATCAACTTTGTTGACCGCTAAAATCACGGGTTTGTTGCTTTTGTATAACAAACGAGCCACAAGCTCGTCCGCATCTGTTACTCCTTCACGAGCACTCGTAATAAAAACAATGACATCTGCTTCATCGATGGCGATTTCTGCTTGATGCTTGATTTGATCCATAAACGGCTCATCACTTAAATCGATCCCACCTGTATCGATTACGCTAAACTCACGGCCTAGCCATTCGCCAGTGGCATAAATACGATCTCTGGTCACTCCTGGAGTATCCTCAACGATCGAAATTCGTTCTCCAGCTATCCGGTTGAAAATGGTCGATTTCCCCACATTCGGACGTCCAACGATCGCTATTGTTGGATTTGACATTTTTTACCCTCCATTTAAAAAAGCAGTCCTTGTACGCTGCTTCTTGTATTCAATCTTACTTAGTTTACCTAAAGCCATGGAAAGTTGCAAGCTTTCCCGGCAAACAAAAAATCAGCTTATAACAAATTCAAACATCGAATCGTTATAAGCTGATGGCATACAATTACTCTTTGTCGCTGTCTTTTAAGGCATCGCCTAAGATATCACCCATGGTAAACCCGGTTGATTCTTCTGGCAATTGATAATCATCCTCTGAAACTTCTTGTGTTTCATTGGTGTTTTCGGCTTTTTCTAATGCTTTGATACTTAATGCGATTCGGTGTTCTGAAGGGTTCACTTCGAGCACTTTCACTTGCACTTCATCGCCTTCTTGTAAGACTTCATGTGGTGTCGCAATGTGTTTATGGGAGATTTGTGAAATATGGATCAGCCCTTCAACACCTGGGAAGACTTCCACAAACGCACCGAAGCTTGTCAAACGTTTAACAGTCCCAGTTAAGACACTGCCAACAGCCGCTTGTTCTTCGATATTGGTCCAAGGTCCAGGCAATGTGTCTTTGATTGAAAGAGACACACGTTCTTTGTCTGCATCAACAGATAAGATACGGACATTGACGGTATCACCAACAGACAAAACGTCACTCGGTTTGCCCACATGCCCATGTGAAATTTCAGAGACATGGACAAGTCCATCGATGCCGCCTAGGTCTACGAAGGCACCAAAATCAGTCAAACGAGCTACTTTTCCTTCTACTTCTTGTCCTTCATATAAATCAGCTAATAACGCTTCTTTTTGTTTTGCTTTTTCTGCTTCAACAACAGCTTTATGAGAAAGGATCAAGCGGTTTTCAGAAGGCTCGATCTCAACGATTTTAAAGGTCAATGTTTTCCCTTTGTAATCTTCAAAATCCGCAACAAAATGATCTTCGACCATTGATGCCGGAACAAAACCACGAACACCTACATCAACCACTAACCCGCCTTTAACGACGTTGGTGACTGGGGCTTCGATGATTTTTCCTTCTTGGAAATCTTTTTCGATATCTTCCCAAACTTTTTTCGCATCTAAGCGACGTTTAGAAAGGAGATAGCTGCCGTTTTCTTTGTCTTTACCAATTGCTGAAATCACAACTAATTCTAAGACATCCCCTACTTTGACTGCTTCGTTGATGTCTTCAACAGGTAAAGTCGATAATTCTTTTGCAGGAACAACGCCTTCAACGCCGGCGCCTTCGATCCCTACGATCGCTTGTTTATCCTCAATGGCCAATACCTCGCCTTTAACGATATCTCCAACTTTTACTTCTTGGAAATTGTCTAAAGCGGCTTCCATTGATTCATTTCCACTCTCAACCTGATTATTTTCAAATTCTGTCATCTCTCATGTCCTCCTAACCAACAATTCTGCAATAATTGCACTACATCTTTTAGTTTAAAATAGAATGAAAAAAAAATAAAGCGATTTCTCTTATTTTCCTAAAAAACTACGGTTTTTTCGTTGAAAAAGTCTTTTCACGTCTGTTTTCTTGCTTGCTTTCATCTTTTTCGTAGGAAAAATAAAAAAACAATGGGGAACACCCACTGTTTTCGTTAGTTGATCTTTTCTTGGATCGTTTTTTTGATTGCTTCTACGACTTGCTCGATCGTTAAACCGGAGGTGTCGATTCGAACGGCATCTGTTGCTTGTTTCAGAGGCGAGACTTCCCGATGGGAATCCAAATAATCTCTTTGCTGGATCTCTTCTTTCAAGGTTTCATAATCGGTACCGATCCCTTTTTGCTGATTTTCTTTGAAACGGCGCTGCGCCCGTTCTTCCACACTTGCTACCAGAAAAATCTTGACTTCTGCTTGTGGTAAAACCGCCGTACCAATATCGCGGCCATCCATCACGACACCGCCATCTTTAGCGATCATCTGCTGTTGTTGGACGAGTTTTTCGCGGATCGCAGGGTATGCCGACACCTTCGAAACTGCGTTGGTTACTTCTGGCTGACGGATCGCTTCTGTGACTTGCTCTCCTCCTGCAAAGACCTCTTGACCATGTTCAGTTGGTTCAAAAGTGATGGGGTATTGATCGATCAAAGCAGCGATCGCCGCTTCATCCTCTAGTGAACAGCCGCTTTTTAAGGCCAAATACGTGATGCTGCGATACATGGCACCGGTATCTGTATAAATAAACCCTAAATCATTGGCGATGATTTTTGCCACTGTGCTTTTCCCCGATGACGCAGGACCATCAATAGCGATGTTGATTTTTTTCATTTTTCTTACTCCTCGTTTCCCAACGATGTGTATTCCTTCATCGTTTCTGCTTATCGTTCACCTTGGCTTCTTCCTACCAAGAAAAAAAACCGCCAAAGCGGTTTTTTATTTAATTCGTAATGTGTCGCCAGGGTATAGCATGTAGTTGTTTGGATCAATCCCATTTAATTGATATAGGGTTTCAACTGAGATGCCTGTACGGGCTGCCACTTGTTCAGGACCTTCACCTGCTTGCACCGTCGTATATTCCTCGGTACCAGTCGCTCCTTGCCCTTGATTATTTTGCGTAGTGTCTTGCCCTGCATTATTTTCTTGTTGAGTCGGCTCACTACTACTTGATGGCGTCGTTGAAGCTGGTGCAGAACTGCTACTGCTTGATGAAGAACTTGATTCACTTGTTGACGAACTTGTCTCACTTGTCGATTCAGTAGTGGATGATTCCGTTGTTGATGACTCGGTTGTCGAAGATTCTGTCGTACTTTCTACTGTACTGCTCGAACTTGCTGCGGTCGGGGCATCACTGTTATGATTCAATACCCAAATACCGGCACCAACCGGAATTGCCACGATCAAGAAAAGCAAAACTAAAACGATCGTCAAAAAGAGTGAATTCCCACGCTTTTGTTTTCTTTGTTGGGATCTTGATGCAGAATCATCGTATTCTGTATCATAGATTGGTTGTTCCCACGGTTCTTGATTTTCTGAATTGTAGTCATTGTCTTTCTTGCTCACTCGTATTCCCTCCTAGTTTCCTTCCGATGTATTATACCATAGGTAAATAAAAACTGTCCTGCAAAATACGATTCAATTTATATCTTTAAAAATTTTTATTAAACGTTCTTGCCAATGAAGGATGACTTTTTTTTCTAAAAGCTCTTCTTCTACTGCCAATTCGATCCCGTCATTGTCGCAACAATAAGGATTCTGTTGCACTTCTTCTCCAAAATGCGCCAATAAAAACTGACGGCGGCAACCGGTAAAATGAATATAAGCCAACATTTTTTGTAATTGTTCTTGCTTTTGCTGTTCGTTTTGTTTTAGCGTTTCCAGCCAAAACGCAGCCCCCAACTCCTTCATCTTCTGCTGCCATTTTTCTTGCAGCGGTGTCAAGGGTTCTTTCCTCTTTTCCTGAACCATTCGTTCTAAAGCACGGCGTTCTTCTTTGTTTTCTCGCTGAAAGAAGTAGTGGATCTGCTCATCGTGTTCCTGATAAAGCAAGATCGCACTGCTTTGTTTGCCATCGCGGCCTGCTCGACCGATTTCCTGACTGTAGTTTTCCAGCGAATCAGGCAAGTCATAATGGATCACAAAACGAATATCTTCTTTATTGATCCCCATCCCAAACGCATTGGTTGCGACGAGCAATTTTAATTTATTCTGAGAAAACTGCTGCTGTAACGTTTTTCTTTGATCACTCGCTAAACCACCATGATAATAACCTACCGAATAGCGCTGACGCAGTTTATTATAGACTTCTTCGACTTTGCTTCTTGTGGAACAGTAAATGATCCCAGCCCCGCCTAAGCGGCTGAGATAGTCTGCTAATGCCGCATCTTTGTCTGTTGTTTGCTCTACGAACAAGCCGATATTGCTGCGGTTCATCGAATAACGATAGACATTGGCGTTCTTTGCTAACAACACCTGTCGAATATCTGCTTCGACTTGTGCCGTAGCAGTAGCCGTCAAAGCTAATGTGACGGGTGTCTTCAAGCGTTTTTTTACTTCACCAAGCTGCAAGTACTCTGGTCGAAAATCAATGCCCCATTGGGAAACACAATGAGCTTCATCCACCACGAGCATAGCGATCTTTGCTTGTTCGAGTTGTTGCAAAATGGCTTCTTGCACGATCATTTCTGGACTTAAAAACAAAAATTTGTACTTCTGCAAGTGCTGCATCACATAGTGACGATCGGCAAGGTCCAGTTGACTATTAAATGCAATCGCGCGTTTTTCCCCTTGCTTTTGTAAGCCATAGACTTGATCTTCCATTAAAGAAACAAGCGGTGAGATAATGATCACGATGCCATCTATGAGGTACCCTGGCAGCTGATAACAGAGACTTTTGCCATTCCCGGTAGGCAGAATCGCTAACGTATCTTGCTGCGCTAAAACACTTTCGATGACTTCTTTTTGTCCTTGACGAAATGTTTTGAAGCCAAAGTACTGATTCAGTGCGTTTTCTAACATCGAATCCCCCGTTTCTGAGCAATCTGTAACAAACGGATCGTCAAAAAATCTGTCGCCAGAAGTTCCTGTAATTCTTGATAGCTGTTTTTCCAAGAAGTTGCTGGCATCTTATTCAGCAACGCTGTATCAAAGCGCTGATACGGAAATGTCGGATCAAGCAGTGCCCATTCAATCAAATGATCATTAACGGTTCCTCGTTTGATCCTTCTTTTTTCCATGATCTGCTCAACAGAAGCTCCTTGCAAGAATAATGCACGACTTTCCAGCATACTTTGATTCAGATTCTTATTTAGAAAAGGCGATAATCCTTGAAACAGTACCATCTGCGGCTCTTTTTCGACCAGGGCTAAAAATTGATGGATCGCAGCTCCTACATAAAGATTGTCCCAAGGCTTACCTTGTACAGATTCTGGCAAAAGTTGGAAAAACGCCTGCCCAAGAAGATCAGGACCAGATAAGGTGCCCGCTAAAAAATCTGCAACTTCTGCGGGAAGCTGGTCAAAAACTGCCGAAAGTTCTCGATGAGTGATCTTTTTGATTTCAGGGTATTGATGGATCAGTCGACGCACAGGTTCTGTATATAAGGGCGTGTTCTCAACAGGAATATACTGATTGGTCACCCCTTGATATGCAGCTGCTTGAACCAGCAGTCGGACAAAACGCCAAGCCTCCTCCGTCGTTCGTCCATACCGAAAATAATCCATCTGATGCAACAACATTTCTCTGGACTGCTCATAATTTGCAACGGTCCTTTTGAGCAGCAGACCATCTGAATCCCGACTTAACATCCCTTGTTGGATCAAGTCAGCGATCGTCTGTTGATACTCCCTCTCATTCAACTGTGGCATCGCTTGAAAAAGACCTAAGCGATCATAAAAAAAGGCATAACTCAAAACAGAGCTAGTACGCTTTCCAATGAGAATTTGATAAAGTGTCGATGGGCGCAGCTTGTCAGTATCAGAAAACAGCGCTAAAATAAAAGAATCCATATCTTCCCTCCAGAAAGGACTAAAAAATGTCACAACGCTGTAAAATTGTTCCTGAGCGCTGCATTGCTTGTGGCCTATGTGCGATCTATGCCCCCGAGATCTTCGATTATGATGAAGATGGGATCGTTTTATTTGCCCAAGAACCGAGTGCTCGGCAACAGTTTATCATAGAAGAACAACAAGAAAAAGTCAAAACTGCTTATCGCAAATGCCCTACCCGTGCGATTATCATGGAAAAATAAAAAAGCCGACCTGCCATTGACAGACCTTTCGTCTGCAACAGCAAGTCGGCTCATTTTTTATTTTCCTATAGCAGAATGATGGGGCTGCTTACGAGCCAACCATGGCAGCAGCTTGGCATGTAGTGCTAAAAAGACGGCACTGACGATTGCGCCTTTAACCAAATTGAAAGGTAAGATCCCGATCGCCACATATTGCGGCAAAGACATTCCTAAAAATTGATCGGCTGTGACCCCGAAAAAGCGTAGGTAAAGCGGTGTGATCACAAATAGGTTCGCCACACTCATAAAAATCGTTACCGACAAGATACCGCTGATGACACCAACCATTTTGTTTTTGGTGTGAATACCTTTGCGGAAAAAGTAGTACATTGGCAAAGTAAAGGCACATGATGCTAAAAAGCTTGCCGTATCCCCCACCATATCAGCAGGTGAAAAACCAGATAAGAACAAATGTAGGACCGAACGAATGAAGGCAGTCACTACCCCACTCCAAGGACCAAATAAAAACATCATGATCATCACGGGAATATCACTAAAATCGATCTTTAGAAAGCTGAATGCCGGAAAAATTGGAAAAGCGATAAATTGCAAAATTGTTCCCATAGCAGCACACATGGCGATTGTCACCATTTTTCTTGTTTTGTTGTTCATCAGTATAAATCCTCCTAAGTTCAGGATTCCTCTTCAAACGAACCTATTAAATTTCCTCGGCTTTCTTGTCGGCGCCAGACAAAAAATGCCCTCTTTTTTCCACAGGGAAAAAAGAGGGCATTCGAAATAGCCATAAGCAAATCAAATACGCTCTATCTTCTTTATCCAGACTGTACTGTCGGTATCGGAATTTCACCGATTCAGCTATTTCCGAAGAAATAGGTCGTGGACTATAACCACCGGTCGGGAATTGCACCCTGCCCCTGAAGACGAACCTTTATTCTATTTATTACATGTTCTATTATACACAAAATCTAAAAATTAACAATAGTTACGTTTTCAGATACTTTTCAACTATTTTGCACTATTTTTCAGCTGGCTGACTTCTTTCTTCGACAATTCTCGGTATTCCCCTGGACGAAGACCTTTCAGATCTAACGGACCATAGTTTTCCCGTTTTAGTTTTTGCACAGGCAAACCAACTGCTTTTAGCATGTTTTTGACTTGATGGTTGCGACCTTCGTGGATCGTCAATTGCACAATACTAGATTGCGCTGTTTGGTCTGTCGATAAGATTTCAAAGCGAGCAGGTGCCGTCTTACGGCCTTCGATCCGAATCCCTTTTGTCAATGGGAGCAGCTGCTTTTTATCCGCAATGCCTTTGACCTTGGCAACATACACTTTGTCGACTTCGTGTTTTGGATGCATCAGTGTCTGTGATAATTCCCCATCATTTGTCAGGAGCAGTAAACCGGAGGTATCATAGTCCAAGCGTCCGACTGGATACACTCGTTCAGGCACTTCAGCAAAATAATCCAAAACGACTTTGCGCTTTTTATCATCCGTAACAGCTGAGATCACGCCACGAGGTTTGTAGAACAAATAATAGACGTGTTGTTCTTGTTCGATCGGTATGCCATCGACTTCAACGACGTCTTTTGAACTGACTTGGACCCCTAATTCTTTGATTACTTGTCCATTAACTCGCACTCGGCCTTCGGTTATCAATCCTTCAGCTTTTCTTCTTGAGGTGATGCCGGCATGGGCAATCACTTTTTGCAAACGTTCCATCTTCATTCTCCTTCTGTTTCTGCTTGTTTGTAGCGGTCGTAAAAAAGATCAAACGGTGCATCTTCTTCAAGTTCATCTTCCATTGATTGGATGTCAGGCAATTCAGCCAAACTTTTTAAGCCAAAATAATCCATAAAGTATTCCGTCGTACCGTATAAGATCGCTCGTCCTGGTCCGTCCACGCGGCCCTTTTCTTCAATCAGCCGTTTTGCCACCAGTTTTTGAACCGAGCCGCTGGATTGGACGCCGCGAATCTCTTCTACTTCCATCCGAGTGATCGGTTGCTTGTAAGCAATGATCGACAAAGTTTCCAAAGCCGCTTGCGACAATGAACTGCCCATCGGTGATTCGGCATATTTCTTCAATAAAGGGGCAAATTGTTTCTTAGTGGTTAAGATAAAATGATTGCCGACTTCTAGAATATGCAACGCAGTATGTTCATTTTCTTCATATTGCTGATTTAATTCCTGCAAATGCTGATAGACACTGGCAGTATTACTTTTGACTAAATAACTTAGTTCTTCAAGTCCGATCCCCTCATCACCGACGACGAATAAGATCGCTTCTAATTCACTATATTTACTCATCTTCTTTACCTGTTGGATAGAGCAGAATCGACGCATAATTGTCTGTTTGCTCTACTCGAATCGTTCCTTTTTTCATTAATTCTAATAGTGCCATAAAGGTTACCACAACTTCTGTTTTATTGTAAGAGGTAAAAAACGAATCGAAGCTGCGGCCTTTTTTAGCACTGACATGCTGCATCTCCAACTGAATCGCCGCCATCTTTTCATCGATGGTGCTTTCATCAGGAGAAATCTTGGTTTCTAGTACTTGGCGATTTTTCTTTTTCTCGACCATTTTTTGAAAAGCCAAAAAGAGATCGATCGTGTTGAATTGATTGGCTCTTAATTGATCTTCTTCCTCTTTGTATTCATCGACATCCATTGGATCTTTCGTGTAATACAAACTGCGCTCTTCCGCTTTTTCTGAAAGCTGTTCGGCTGCGTACTTAAATTTCCGGTATTCTAGCAGTTGTGCCACCAGCATATCCCGCGGATCTTCTTCGTACTCTTCGACTTCAGCAATCAATTCTTGTTTAGGCAATAGCATCTGGCTTTTGATCGCCATCAAAGTCGCCGCCATAACTAAATATTCTCCAGCGACTTCTAATTCTAAAATTTTCATGGCATGGATGTACTGCATGTATTGTTCGGTGATGGTAGCAACTGGAATATCATAAACATCGATCTCCAGTTTTTTGATCAAATGAAGCAGCAAATCCAGCGGTCCTTCAAAGACAGCCAATTTTATTTTGATTTCTTCCATTCCATCCTCGATTTCTAGGCGCGCGGAAAGTGCTGCTTGTACACTTCCGTCATCCGTTTCTTCGTTATATGCGTGTAAATCTGAGTGGTCGAGATATCTGCGTGTCCTAGCAACTCTTGAACCGTTCGCAAATCTGCCCCGTTTTCTAATAGATGGGTCGCAAAACTATGGCGCAACGTATGGGGAGTCACATTCTTGGTGATCCCAGCTTGTCGAACCAAGGCCTTTAAATTTTTCCAGATTCCTTGACGAGACAGTTGCGTGCCGTGGTTGTTCACAAACAGATGGCTTTCATCTGGCGTTTTTCTCGTCAAATACGGACGCGCATCGCTGAGATAGGTTTCGATCCATTGAATCGCTAGATCCCCTAATGGAACGATCCGTTCTTTGTCGCCTTTCCCGGTTGTTTGCAGCAACCCCATACTTAAATGCAAATCGTTTAATTTCAAACCGATCAACTCGCTGACACGTAAGCCCGTTGCATACATCACTTCCAAAATCGCTCGGTCACGGATGCCCAACACCGCTCGCGTATCCGGTGTTTCGATCAACCGCTCCACTTCTTGTAAACTCAAGGTATCAGGCAGCTTCTGCTGTTTTTTCGGGGAATCAATATGCTGCATTGGATCATGATCGGTAAACCGTTCTTGACGCAAAAATTGATGGAATCTTCGCAAACTAGAGACCATCCGAATCACGGTCGCCGAGGATTTTCCCGCTTCTTGCAGACTTTGCAAAAAAGACAAAACGATCACTCGGTCGACCTGCTGCCACTGAGTGACTTGTTTTTTTTGTAAAAACGCAAGATACTGTTGCAGATCTCGTTGGTAGCTGGCACGGGTATTTTGGGATAGCCCGCGCTCAATGGTCAAATAATGAAGATAATCAATGATTTGTTCGTTCATGGGGCTCCCTCTACTTTCAGCTTTTTTATCATATCAAATTCTGGCTCGTTAAGATAGTAGCTTGCCAATAAAAAAGAGGCACCTACCCATATCGTTTGCCCAAGGAAACACCCGAATCATAGCAGATTTTTCGGTTTCTTTCAAATTGGAAAAAATAGCGCTCTTCCTATTGGAAACCATCTGACTATCATTCGGGTGATAACAAACGTTTATTTAAAATTGCCAAAGTACAATTACTCGGCTTTGCTTTGGCATTTTTGGCAGACACCATGAAATGTCAACCGATGATCCTTTACTAAAAAATGGTACTTTTGTTCAACGATCTCTTCGACACTGCCCAGCAAATCCTCTTCAACCTCTTCAATATTGCCGCATTCCAAACACAACAAGTGATGATGAAAGTGTTTGGCACCTTCTTTGCGTAGATCATAGCGAGCGACACCGTCATTAAAGCTGACTTTATCGACGATTTTCAAATCCGTTAAGATCTCCAACGTTCGATAGACGGTTGCCAAGCCAATCTCAGAATTTTTTTTTCGCACAAAAAAGAAAATCTCTTCGGCGGATAAATGGTCTTTCTCATTTTCTAATAAGACCAATAACGTCGCTTCTCGCTGAGGAGTTAATTTAAACCCCGACTCGTGCAATTGTTTCTTGGTCTTTTTTAACGCTGCTGTTGTGTTCATAGTTGCCTCCGTATGCCGTTAATTTATAACGATTCTAATCTGAGTGAGAATCACTCAAGACAAACATTGTAATCATTATAAATTAGAACGATAAAAGAAACAAGTATTCTCAATTAGGTTTTCTGATAAGAATCGTAAAGCCGTCTTTTTGCTCAATCAAACGCTGTTTCATTAAGGTTCCTAATGCCCGTTTAAATTGGCCTTTACTAATACCAAATGTTTGTAAAATCTCTTCCGGTGCTGATTTGTCGGTGAAAGGAATTTTGTTCTCAGGTGCTCGTTCTAAAAAGGTTAGAACCATGGCGGCATCATTTGAGATCGCTTCGTGGGCTCTTGGTTTCAATGAAAGGTTCAAGACACCATCTGGACGAATCCCAATCACTCGCCCTTTGACCACTTCCCCAAGGCGCGGCTCTTGATACCGTTCTGATGGATGGACGAAGCCAATATAAAAATCATCCGTCAGCAAGTAAGTACCCGCTAACTTCAAACGGTACACGGTACCTGTAACATCTTGATTCTTCATTTGCTCCGTACCATTTTTGCTCAATGCCTTAAAAATTTTCTCATCTGCTAATGAAGCCCAAATACGCTCTTTGTCATCGACCCGCAAGCTGACCATCAAACGATCGCCTTTTTTGGGCCAAAGTTCCCGCATTGTTGGCAATTCATCTAATGAAACCACCATGTCCTTGTCTTTTAAACCGATATCGACGAAAACGCCTAAGTCGCGACGGCTTCCTGTGACTGTACCAAAGGCATAATGCCCTTTGCGGCTTTTCGGAATGTTCGTAGTGAGCACATTTTCTTGCTTTTGATTTTGATAGCCAAACCCTTCGACTGCTTCACCTAAATGATGCTCGCCTTCTTCCTTGGCTAGTCGGAAGGTAACCCCGCCTTTTTGAACAAAATAATTTTGTTCATTTTCATCAATGATCAATCCGCTAAATACGGATGCTAATAAGTCTTTCATCTATTCTCTCCTTCTTCATAAAAACTGCCAGTTGCTATACAAAGAAACGCAGCAGTGCCATAGCAATAACGCCTGTAATAACGATCTTCATTAAATCTTTGGTATAATACCCCACCAACAATGCTGGGATACAGGCAACAGCTTCTTTGACTTTCAAGAGGGGAAATTGCCCTTCACGAAAGATCAACAAATTTTGCACCAACAATGCCGCCAAAATACACAAAGGTAAATAACTCAAAAAGATGGTGAAGGACTTCGGAAAGACCAGCTTTTTAGAAAATAAAAAAGGAACGATCCGCGGAATCCATGTAACCAACCCACATGCTAGCATTAGTATAACAAAATTAGTCATGATGTGTCACCGTCCCAACCAAACAACCTGCCAAGGTCGCCGCAATTACCGCAATCTCAGCTGTCGAAAAACGCATAAATAAAATTAATGTCCCCACAACTGCCCCTAGTACTAAGAGGGTTTGCTGGGTTTTCTTCTTAAGCGGTCGCTCTACTTGAAATAAAAAAAGACCAACAAACATGGCTACCAAGGCAAAATCTAAGCCTAACGCTACCGGATCTGGAATAAACGAGCCTAATAATCCGCCTAAGAAGGTTGCGAAGATCCAACTCAAATAAGCCATCACGTTCAACCCATGGGTCCATTTCGCTGTGATTGGTTTGTCTTGTTGCAGTGCTGTCGTCAAAACACCATAAGATTCATCGGTCAAAAGCGTCCCAATCCCAATAGCAGAAAGCAAAGGTGTCTTTTTAAAATAGGAAGCTACTGACAAGCTCATCAAAAAGTGTCGTAAATTCACTAAAAAAACTGTTGCGACGATCGTCATGAAGGGTGCTTGAATCGCTAGTAACGCGCAAATGATAAATTGGGCACTGCCAGCATAGACAATAATAGACATTAAAATAATTTCTAAAATAGACAACCCAACGCCTTTTCCCACAACCCCCATCGCAAAACCAATGCCCAGATACCCAAGAATCGTTGGTACACAAGCAATGACTCCATCTTCAAACCGATCATATCTTTCCATTTTCTGCACAAAAAACCCCTCCTTGTTTGAACGATTATCTTTCATCATATCGAAAACAGGGAGGGGAAACAAGAGTTTTTCACATGTGCATGTAATTACTCTGAAATTTTGCTAGTGACTCAGGGGATTTAGCGAACGGTGTGATCGTTCCCATTGCCTCTGAAATAGCCGGTTTTGGCGTTTACCGTAAATAAGTATAGCGGGAAGGCTGAATCGTCCGTTCCTTTGAGCAAGCTACCTTGGGCATTTGTCGCATAAAAATTGTAATAGCCTTCACCATTGACGATTCGCACACGTTCAAAAGTATAGCCGCCTTCCACCACATAACCACGGGCAATCGCTGTGGCGATGATTTTTTCTTGGACGCCATCCGCCCACACCCAAGCACTATTGTTCACATCATCCAAATCACTTTGACGAGCTGGAATGATTGGTTGATTGTTAGTATTTGTTGGCGTATTTGGCGAAAGGACATACTCTTCTTCAGAAGTACTTTGCGCTGGTGCCGCAGCGCTTGAAGAACCACCGCTCGAAGCTGAAGAATTGTTCTCAGAAGCCGCTGCTTGCACTGCTTGTTCGGCTTGTTGTTGCGCCGCTGCTTGTTGGGTAGCTGTTTCACGCTTCGTCAAGGCAGTATCGACTTTACGCAGTTCAGTCGTAAGACTTTCCACCAATGAATCGATTGACAACGCTTGGACTTTTTTCATTAAAGCATTGTAGTTCTCGCGGGTGACACTTGCCGGAGCTTCCCCATCACCACTTAAAGCCACCATGCTCTTCACTGCATTTTGAACTTCCTCGATCGCGCTGAACTCTTTTTGTCCCATGTCGATGGCTTGATTGATCAACTCATCAAAGGCATCCCCGTTCTCACGCTTCGCCATTGTGACAGCAGCAGCTTCTTTCAAGGGGACTTCTTCCAACTGATCCCCCACAACGGCAGGACTGCTGAAATAGCTGTTGATCTCTGTTAAAGCCGCTAGTTTGTCAGCGATCGTCTCTGCTTCTTGTGACAAGGCATCGTATCGTTCGTGGTCTTGAAAATCTGCCAACTGATTCGTCACAGCCGCCAACTGTTCTGCTGTTTTGTCGCTTTTAATGAACACACGCTCATCATCTGTATAAAAATCATTCAGCTCATTTTCGATCTGATCTAACGTGCGGTTCTCTTGCGCCAGTTGCGTTTGTCGGGCAGTTTCTTGTTGCTGTTGTTGATAGTAATACGCCCAACCACCACCTGCTGCCACTAATAGACAAGCCGCTGTAATGTAGAGTGCTTTACGAGGGCTCTTCTTGTTTTCGGTAGAAACAGGTGTTTTTTCTTCAGCAGTCGCCTTTTGCGGTGTTTCCTCCGCTATGGTGATTGGTTCAGGAATTGGATCGATGACTGGCTCTGGCTGCTTCCCAGCTTCTTCAATAACTGGCTCCATCACTGCTTCCTCTTCACTTGCCGGCAGAGATTCCTCGCTGGCTTGCACCTGACTTTCCGCTTCAGCAGAGGACAGATCAACAGCGGCTTCTTCTGCTTCCAAAGCTGCAGCTGCCTTGGCTTCTTCATCAAGTTTGTGCTGCCGGATATAAGCAGCCAAAATCTCAGAGTCATGCTGATCATCCGTATTTAATGCATCGGTCTCATTTACTTCTTCGCTGGCTGATGTTGCTTGGTCTCCTTTAGACCCAGAGTTTTCCGCCGTTTCTGGTTCTTTTTTGGACTCTGATTCAAGTGCTACTTTTTGCTCATCGGGAAGGGCCTCCTGCTGCGCAAGGTCGATCGTTTCTTCATTCAAGGACGGCCGATCACCTAAATGCTCCTCCATTTTTCCGATCGGAACATTTTTAAAGTCAGACCAGCGAATATCATCGTTTTTATTTTGTAGCTCTTCTGGCGTAACGGAAGAGTCAGATGCTGGTTCCTGTTGGTTCTCCTTTGCTTGCTTCCATTGAAACCCGCAATTGGGACAAACAGATGTTTCTTCTATTGCTTGAAATCCACATTCAGGACATGTCTTCTTCATTGATTCAAACTGACTCCTTTTGTTTTTTGCAATTCCTTTTTATGGAGCAGTAACCTACCAGATCAAACGCTTGATGCGCCCACTGCTCCCTATTTCAAAGACCGACAAATAATAGGTCTTCTTCGCATTTCTTTTTAATTACTCAATTATGCAGATGCACAAAATTAAATTTATCACATTCTAAGCAATTAGCCAACACTTGCTTGGTTACGTTTTTATTAAGTTCTTTACTGATCCTGTGAAGAGATGACAGAACGAGAACAAAAAAGACTTTCCAAAGAGGACCTTTGGAAAGTCGATAAACCTTGATTATTCTAAGAAATCTTTCAATTGTTTTGAACGAGATGGATGGCGTAGTTTCCGTAACGCTTTTGCTTCGATCTGACGAATCCGTTCTCTCGTTACCCCAAAGACTTTGCCGACTTCTTCTAATGTCCGAGTACGACCATCATCGATTCCGAAACGCAAGCGTAGCACGTTTTCTTCACGGTCAGTCAAGGTATCCAGTACATCTTCTAATTGTTCTTTCAAAAGCTCATAAGCCGCATGCTCTGCTGGACTTGTGGCATCTTGGTCTTCAATAAAATCACCTAGATGAGAATCATCTTCTTCACCGATCGGTGTTTCTAATGAAACAGGTTCTTGAGCGATCTTCAAGATTTCACGAACTTTTTCCGTCGGCAGATCCATTTCTGCACCAATTTCTTCCGGTGTCGGTTCGCGTCCTAAATCTTGCAATAATTGCCGTTGGATACGAATCAATTTGTTGATGGTTTCTACCATATGCACTGGGATCCGAATGGTGCGGGCTTGGTCAGCGATGGCACGGGTGATTGCTTGACGGATCCACCAGGTCGCATACGTCGAGAATTTGAACCCTTTGCGGTAGTCGAATTTCTCAACGGCTTTCATCAAACCCATGTTTCCTTCTTGGATCAAATCAAGGAATTGCATTCCTCGACCTACATAACGTTTGGCAATACTAACGACCAAACGTAGGTTGGCTTCTGCCAAACGCTGTTTTGCTTCTTGGTCGCCTTCTTCGATTTTCAGTGCAAGAGCCACTTCTTCTTCTGCGGTCAATAGTGGCACCCGACCGATTTCTTTCAAGTACATCCGAACGGGATCATTGATTTTCACACCAGTCGGTGCAGACAGATCTTCTTGAGGTTGGGTTTCTTGTCGTTTTTCATTACTCTTTAAACTATGGACTGAAGGCTCTCCATTTTCATCCACGACACTGATGCCTGAATCCTCCAGTTTTTGAATTAGTTTGTCCATTGCATCAGCATCCAAAGTATACGGCGTTGCTAAACGATTCGTAATGTCATCGTAAACAACTTGCCCCTTTGTTTTGTTTTCTCGGATGTATTCGGCAACTGCTTTGTCATACGTTTTTTTTGTTTCTTCTGCCATGAAAGAAAGCCCCTTTCAGTTCGCTATTTAGCTTGTTTCAACCGTTTGGTCAAATCAATGATTTCGATCGCTAGTTCAAGTTCTAATTGCTGGTTTCCTTTTTGTCTTGCTTCTTGCTGCTGGATTCGTTTTTGATTGATTTCTTCAGCAATGCCCGACTTTTGAAAGACCTGCAGAATGTCCTGAAATTCTTGTTCAGTCCCTTCCTCAGAAGCTTTAAGATCTGCAATATCGATCACCATTTTTTTCATTGAATCTTCTTTTAAAAAATCTAAGAACTTTGCTAAAACAAAGTGTTCTTCTGTTTCCATATACGCATCAAACAGCAGATACAGCTGTTGATAACGATCGTGGATAAAGGATATACCACTCGCTCGAAAGCGATGATTTAATGTACTGTCATGAAACAAACGGTACAATAATAATTCTTGTGCTTTTTCTACCTGTGTTTTGGGCTGCTGCCGCGTTGGCGGCGTAAAGACCACAGGATTATCTGCTGGCGGTGGTGGCGCTGCATCTTGCATCGGCCGCTGTTCTTGCCGATTTTGCTTGAGTTGCTGCTGCAGAGTTTCACGACTCAAATTGAACTCTGTAGACAGCTGGGTCAAATAACGGTCTTGCTCCAACAAAGAATCCACACGCTGCAATTCATTTAACACAACTTGGACATAGTCCAATTGTTCTTTCTCATTGGCTAAATTGCGATTCGTCCGATGATAATCCATTTTGAATGCAAAAACCGTTTCTTTGCCGTGGACAGCTAATTTATAAAAAGCTTCTGTCCCATATTTGCGCAAATACTCATCTGGGTCCATCCGTTCCGGTACTCGAACCACCGATAGTTTCAAACGGCTATTGTTTTGCAAAAGATCGATCCCACGGTTCGTTGCTTCAACCCCTGCACTATCTCCATCGTAACAAAGAATCACTTCTTGTGCCACTCGTTCGATATGGGCGATCTGCTGATTGGTTAAGCTGGTTCCCATTGAGGCGATCCCATTTTCGATTCCTGCCTGCCAAGCGGCGATTACGTCCATAAATCCTTCAAATAAATACACTTGGCCATCTTTGCGCATCGCACGGCGTGCTTTGTCAAAGTTGAAGAGAACCTCGCGCTTGTTGAAAAGGATCGTTTCAGGACTATTTAAATATTTCGGCTGGTCTTGATCACCAACTTTTTCGCTTGCCAGCCAACGACCAGAAAAACCAATCGTTTTTCCTTGAGGATTACGAATCGGAAACATGATTCGTTGGTAAAAGCGATCCGCCAATGAACCATCGTTTCGTTGAACAAAGAGCCCTGTATCAGGAAAAAATTCAGCTTTGGCTTGTTCATTCAAAAAGACTTTCTCCAAAAACGAGCGTTCGTTCGGCGCAAAACCAATATTGAATTCTTCAATCAATGCCATCGTCAATCCGCGATCCAACAAATAATCAAGCGCTTCTTGTCCAGCAGCCGTATTCACCAACATGTGATGATAGACCTCGGCGGCTTTTTCATGCAGCGCAATCAGTTGACTCGTTTGTGAGGTCGCCTCATTGATACCTTCTGACTGTTGATATTGCGGATCAAGAGGAATATCGTTCATTTCTGCTACTTTGACGACTGCTTCAGGAAAACTGATGCCTTCAAGCTCTTGTAAAAAACCGTAAACATTTCCCCCACGACCACAACCAAAACAATGAAAAATTTGTTTGTCTTCTGCAACGGAAAAAGAAGGTGATTTTTCATTATGAAAGGGACACAAACCAAAATAATTCTTTCCGGATTTCTTTAACTGGACATACTGTCCCACGATATCAACAATATTGCTGCGTTCGCGAATATCGTCAATGATCGTTTGAGGAATTCGTGCCATCCACTCACCTCCATTTGGTAAGTATTCATCGTTTACTAGGTAAAAAAACGCACTAATAGGTATCAGTGCGAAGAATAATTAGACAGAATCACTCATAATGATTTTACCATATTCTATTTGTATTTCAAGCTTTTTTGCTTGCGTTGTTTCTTGACGATCAAGAAAAAAACCGCGCCGTAACGTCGATTTTCCACCGGTTCATTTTTATTAGATCCGCATAGAACATATTGCCGCCATTGTGATACAAATGACCGCCATTATAAAAGACCGATTGGATGCCCCAATAACGATAGGTTTGTTCTGTATCATTGCCTAACAACGGGGATAAAACCTCTCGGGAGTATGTTTCTGCTAATTCTAAGGTGTTCACGCCACCCCGTTCAGCGACATAATCAATATAATCTGTCCCAAAATTATAAGCCTGTACCGCGGTCCAAAGATCACAATTCATTTGCTCTGCTTTTTCGATCAACTCGGCTAAATAAGAAACCCCTTGTTCGATGCTTTGTTCTGGCGTATCAAATTGATTTTGTTTTCCATATACACTTTCAGAACTTTGCATCGGGTCATTGCCTTGTCCTTTTGACTCCGTCAGCATGATACTCATTGCTAAAGACTGATATTCAGAGATGTCGTGGGCTTGTGTCTGCTGTGCGATTTCCTCTTCATACGCATAGACAGCTTTCAATGCCGTGTAATTTCGATAGCCCCAAACCCCTGCTCCGATCAGCAGCAGCAAGAGCGCAAGCTTCAGTACAAATCCTAGGAAACGTCGAATTTTTCTCATCAAATACATCCCATCTTTTCTAAGTCAGAATCTATCGTACTATGAAATGAACAGGCTGACTAGAATTTTTTCTCTCCTAAAAAATCCTTAATAAAATCACAAGATTATTTAGAAAAAAACAAGCAATCCTAAGCTGATGGAGGGATTGTTGATGGTTTGACATGAAAAAGGAAACAGTGCTCCTTCAGATAAAGGAAGCACTGTTTCACTGATTTTTATTTTTCGATCGTGGTCACGATACCAGAACCAACTGTTCGTCCACCTTCACGAATGGAGAAGGTCGTTCCATTTTCCACAGCGATTGGATGGATCAATTCCACATCGATCGTTACGTTGTCACCAGGCATAACCATTTCCGTTCCTTCTGGTAAAACGATATTCCCAGTTACGTCCGTTGTACGGAAGTAAAATTGTGGGCGATAGTTATTAAAGAATGGGGTATGGCGACCGCCTTCTTCCTTTGTCAACACATAGACTTCTGCTTGGAATTTCGTATGTGGTGTGATGGAACCTGGTTTTGCTAACACTTGTCCCCGTTCAATTTCATCACGGGTGATTCCCCGTAATAATACCCCTACATTATCACCAGCTTCGCCAAAGTCCATCGTTTTACGGAACATTTCTACTCCTGTCACGACTGCTTTTTGTGTTTCAGGTTTGATTCCGACGATTTCTACTTCATCACCGACTTTTACTGTTCCGCGATCGATCCGACCAGAAGCAACGGTTCCCCGTCCAGTAATTGAAAAGACATCTTCGATCGGCAACAATAATGGTTTGTCAGTATCTCGTTCAGGTGTTGGGATATATTCATCTACCGTATTCATCAGCGTTAAGATCGCTGCTTCTGCTTCTGGATCACCTTCCAAGGCTTTTAAAGCAGAGCCTTTGATCACAGGAATGTCATCCCCTGGAAAATCATATTCAGTCAGCAATTCTCTGACTTCCATTTCCACTAAATCAATCAACTCATCATCATCGACAAGGTCCGTTTTATTCAAAAAGACGATCAAATGTTTCACACCTACTTGACGAGAAAGCAAAATATGTTCCCGTGTTTGTGGCATTGGGCCATCTGTCGCTGATACGACCAAGATTGCGCCGTCCATTTGGGCAGCCCCTGTAATCATATTTTTCACATAGTCCGCATGTCCTGGTGCATCGATATGGGCATAGTGCCGTTTTTCTGTTTCATATTCTACATGGGCAGTATTGATAGTGATACCACGTTCGCGTTCCTCAGGAGCCGCGTCGATACTTGCGTAATCTTGCGGATTGGCAAGCCCTTTTTTCCCAAGAACTGTGGTAATAGCAGCAGTCAAGGTTGTTTTCCCATGGTCAACGTGTCCAATTGTTCCGATGTTGACATGGGGTTTGCTACGATCATAATGTTGTTTTGCCATATTGTTTCCCTCCTAGAGAAAGTTGAGTCGCTGTTTGACTCGAATCATATTTTTGCGATTTACGCTTCCAAATTCATAAGCCTTAACTTATTTTTTGTAAGTTTAAATCTACTCTTATTATAGGTCAAAATTAGTCAAAGTCAAGTCAGAGGACTCAGCTCCCAATCCCTAAGAATTTCTTTGCTTTTTAGCGATCTATTGGACGTAGGACAATTTTTATGAATAATAGAAGATGAGGTGAGAGATGTGAAGAAAATCATGGCAGCGCTGGTTTTTACAGCAATTTTCCTTGGGGGCTGTTTTGCTACTTATCATTATTACTATGGTGGAAATGAGTACTATACAGTCATCACGGATGCCGGCGAGCACGATACAGAAATTAGTGATAACGGGGTTGCCGAAGATGTCTACCGTTACACACAAGACGCTTACAGTTCCTCTGGAGAAGTCAAAAGGGTCAAAATGAATGAGCACCGTTCCGCTCCTTTAAGAGAAGGTGCCTATTTAAAATTATTGGTCAATCCTAATAAAGGTGTTCTGAGCTGGGAAGAAGTTTCTGAAGAAGACGTTCCTAAAGCCGCCCTTGAGAAACTGACCGATCAATAATTGCTGATATTGATCAAAGATATCCAGAAAAAAGCAGAGACTCCTCATTTCTTAAAGAGGAATCTCTGCTTTTTTTTGTTGTTCTATGTTGTTAGCTCCGTATCATCCCCACAGAAGCCTCTTCTCCTACATCCGATTAATTACTTCTTCTACATTTTTGATCGTTACAGAAATCGTTCCGTCTGGGTTATTGATAAATTCAATCAAATTTGGATCTCGGTAGACATCCAAAGGAACAATCAATTCGATCCCGTTAGATAATTTCAGTTTTTGTTTCCCAAATTTTTTCTCCGAAATCTCACGGACATCCCGCATCATTGGCGCCTGATTGACGAATCCTTTTTCAGCCACTTCTTCTTGAAAAGAAAGCTGAGCGGTAATATTGTCTTTAAAGACTTTTTGCGCTACTTCGCTGACATCGATATGACCAGATTCTTCGATCGTGTCGTAGACCGCTTCTTTTAAATCGGCAACAACGTTATAGGTAGGTGTTTCAAACTTCTGCCCAATTTTTTCCGCCACTTTTTTGATGACTTTGACGTTTTCTTCTAACGAAGGAATCGGTTCGGCATCAATGACTTTCGTTGAAAAGTAAGCATATTTTTCCCCTGAAAAGCTATATTTCTTTTCAATCAGTTCAAAGTCTAAGCTCTCCACATCAATTGTGATCCCTTCATCGGCCTTTTGGGTTTTACCTGCTAGTAAAGCACGATGCAAAATCAAATTGTTTTCGATCCCAGCTTCCCCATTATCAATAAAATGCGTATAGCCGTCTTGATAGTTGACCTTCAAAAATGCCAACTGCATTCTTGTATCAAATTCATACAAGACGACAAAGGCATCCGCACTTGGTGCATCTTCACTTTCCTTGTAGGCTTCATACCACCGTTGGACGATCGCTTCACTGGCTGCGACAAAATCATCAGGTGCTTGTTTGACCAGTTGAGCGATCGTTGATGTTTCGAGTAAACGCCCTGTTTTGGTTTGCGGTGTTGCAAGTTTCTGTATTTTTTTCGTCAAATAATCACGAATGTATTCCGTTGTTAAATCAAGTTCAACTTGTGAAAAAACCGGATCGCCTGTTTGACGGTCAATAATGTGTAAAATCGCATGTTTCAAATAAATATCCATTGGTTACGCTCCTTATCCATTTGTCTAGTGTACAAAAAAAATAGGCGAACTGACAAGAGTCAAACGTCATTTTTCTTGTTGGACACTTCCTTTTTGAAAGATGCATTCATTGGAAAATCCGTCTTCGTCTGCTAAACTAAAGGTATCACAGAAAACGGAGGAATGAACATGAACAGCTATACGTTATCAAACAATGTGACCATCCCTGAGCTAGGCTTTGGCACATGGCAAACACCAGACGGCGACGTTGCCGTAGCATCAGTCAAAAAAGCACTGGAAGTAGGTTACCGCCATATTGATACAGCACAAGGCTATAAAAATGAAGCCAGTGTTGGTCAAGCGATCAAAGAAAGCGGCATTCCCCGCGAAGAGCTTTTCTTGACTACAAAATTGTGGAATGCAAACCATTCCTATGATCTTGTGATGTCTTCTTTTGAAGAGTCCTTAGAAAAACTACAAACAGACTATATCGATCTTTTCTTAATCCATTGGCCAAACCCAGTAGCCTTTCGTGACAACTGGCAAACAGCGAATGCAGAAACATGGCGCGCTTTTGAAGAATTGTATCAAGCAGGCAAAATCAAAGCGATCGGCGTCAGCAACTTCTTACCACATCATTTTGAAGAATTGAAAAAAACAGCGACCATCTTCCCAATGGTCAATCAGATTTTCCTTGCACCTGGCGAGTTACAAGAAGAAGTCGTGACCTATTGCCAAGAACACGATGTATTGCTTGAAGCATATAGCCCATTAGGTACCGGGAAGATATTTGATGTACCAGAAATGAAAGCATTAGCTGAAAAGCATCAAAAATCAATCGCTCAAGTTGCATTACGCTGGTCTTTACAACATGGTTTCTTGCCATTACCAAAATCAGTCACACCAAGTCGGATCGAAGAAAACATCCATGTCTTTGATTTTGAGCTATCTGAAGAAGACATCAAAACGATCGATCAATTAGATGGCGTCGTTGGGAAAGCGACCAATCCAGATACGACAGGGTTTTAATTTTACTCTCTATAAGGAGAAGCCTATGAAGACAACTGATTTGATTCACCTCTCCCCTGCTGTTCAAAAAGCCTTACATGCTGATTTTGTTTTTCTTGTATGGCCAGACAAAGTCCAACATTTTCCGGCACGTCAATGGTCAACCAGCGACTATCAGCAGATGCTAGCTGAGAAACTCACTGGAGAGATACGCTTTTTTCTTTGGGAAAACTACTTAGTCGCCACTGGAGACAAGGAGCTTTTGATCCTGATGCCTAAGTACCATCAAATCAATGATCTAGTAGAAACGCCAGCGCCGCTTCTTTAGCAGCGCTGGCGTTTTTTCAGGAAGTATATAATTTTTTTTGTATTTTTCATGAGAATCACTGTTCTTTTCTGCAAATTTTCCTTATAATCGATAGTGATCGAGAGGAGAAGATTATGAAAAAGAAACAATTAGCAAAATTGAAACAACAATTCCGCCCGTCTTATGAAACAGCTCGACAACAGTTGTTTACAGCGATCGAGCGCAAAACAGCAGATAAGTTCGACCTTCCGACAACTGTTTATATCAATCCTAAAAATCACGAGGAATTATTGATTGAATTGTTGAAGGAAACACCAAAAGAACAAAAAATCGCTGTTCCTTTAGATGAGAACTTCAAAATCGTCGTGAAACGAATCCAACGCTTAGAAGCTGGCTTACTTGATCGTTTCAGCGATAACTTAGTCGATGAAATCGCCGCCTACTGGTTGCCGACCAATACACAAGTAAGTGCGACGCCTGCTTCCGCTCCTGTCACAGAAACAGCAGAAGTGAAGGAAGAATCAACACCAACCGAAACGGCTGCACCAACTAAAGAAGTAGAAAAATCAGAGGAATCAACGGCTGATGATTCTGACGAATCCATGACTTTTTCAGCATTTGCCGAAAAAATCGCAGCATTCCCTAAATTTTCTGCAAAACAATCTTCAGGAGAAACGATCGTAATCGAAGCTTCCCCGAAAGAAGATCGTGTTCTAGCAACAATTTCTGAAACAGAAAGTGATACTTTTACTATCGAAACCGCGCTAGAACGCAAATACAAAGTAAAATTAGAAGTCATTCCATTGATCGAGGCGTATGCCCACACGGCGATTTCTAAACGATAAACAAAAGGTTCTCTAGGAATTTCCCTAGAGAACCTTTTTTAGTTGCGTATTTCTGTTAAAAATTTACGGGCTTGCTCCTGATTCATTTGACTCGCCGCTCGCAGCTTAGCTGCCAGCTGCTCGATCTCGTTTCCTTTTGCCCCAACTGAAATAGCTAATGAACGGGCTTGCATGCTCATATGGCCTTGCTGAATCCCTTCTGAAACCAATGCCCGCAAAGCTGCCAGATTCTGAACCAACCCGACACTTGCCGCCAGCGAAGCTAACTCACTCGCCGTTTCAACACCAGTCAGTGCCAACGCCGCTTGGGCTTTCGGCAATACTTTCGTCGCCCCCCCGACCGTGGCGATCGCTAACGGCAGTGTAATACTGCCGATCAGTCGGTCTTCAGCGATTTTCCAAGAAGTTAAGCCTTGCACCCGACCGTTACGTGCGGCATACCCATGACAAGCAGCGGAAAGTGCGCGGGTATCATTGCCGGTAGCCAAAATCAGTGCTTCGACACCATTCATGATCCCTTTGTTATGGGTAGTCGCTCGATACGGATCAATCTTAGCGAAATCAGCTGCATGAACGATTTTTGTTGCGACTTGTCTGCCATTTCCGGTCTTGCTTAGTTTATCAAAAGGTACGGAGCAAGTGGCTGTCACTAACGATTCCGTAGCAAGATTGCTTAAAATACTAAAGAGAATTTCTTCTTCTGGGAACCACTTCCGAAAGAGGTCGGCTACTCCTTCTAAAATCGAATTGATGATGTTGGCGCCCATGGCATCTTTGACATCAACCAACAAATCGATTGAGACATAGGTTGTTGCTAATTCAGATTCTGCTGGGGAGAAGTTCCGACCAATCACTCGTCGCAGTCCTCCGCCGCGTTTTACGATCGAGGGATATGCCTCGTTCGCCACTGCAAAAATCGTTGCTTGCTCTGTATTGACTTTTGCCAAAAGGGCATCTGGGTCTTGAACACCCATAAAGACGATCTGTCCTCGAAGCAAACGTTCTTGGCTAGTTGTTGTAATGGGACCAGCCATTTTGGCACCGTTGCTCATCGCTGCAACCACAGAGGGTTCTTCTGTGGCTAACGGGACATTGTATAACTTGCCATTCACCTGCAGATTCACCCCCACGCCTAAGGGGATTTCCACTTCACTGATCTGGTTTTCGATCAAGTGATTGGCGGTTTCCTTGTCTAATGCCATTTCTTGAAAAACCAAGGATTCGGTTGCCGCGATTGCCCCTTGTGCTTCGAGAAAGGCTAGCCGTTCGTTAGGCGTAAGGGCGTAGAACTTTTTTTTTTCTGTTTTTTCTGATGCTGACTCCTCATGAAAATCAGTTTGACTTGCTGCGACCAAAGGGTTTTCTAACAGCATCGCTAGCCCTAACCCACCACCGACACATAAAGAGGCGATCCCGTAGCGCTCTTGGGTGTCTTTTAGCTGATAAGCGACCGTCGTTGCGATCCGAGCACCAGTCGCGCCAATCGCATGGCCAAGAGAGATGCCCCCGCCGTAACGGTTGACTTTCTTGGGATCCAAACCAAGTTCACGTTCTACTACAATTGAGGAAGCTGCAAAGGCTTCATTGATTTCAAAAATACCGATCTCTTCAATCGACAGTGCTTGCTTTTTCAGCAAAGTATCGATTGCTTTGATTGGTGAGATTCCCATGATCTCTGGAGCAAAGCCAACTTCAACGATCTCTTTGATCACTGCCAGATAAGGAATCTGATGCTCCTCACAGTAGCTTTTTGAGGCGATCAAGACCATGGCAGCCCCATCATTGATGGTTGAGGCATTCCCAGCAGTCACCGTACCGTCCTTTTTGAAAACCGTTTTAAGTTCAGCTAATTTTTCGACCGTCGTAGCGGCGCGAATGCCTTCATCCTGTAAAACGGTCCCTGACTTTTCAGTCAAAGGTACGATCTCTTGCTCAAATTTCTTTTCTGCTTGTGCCTTGGCAGCTTTCATTTGGGAGTGGTAGGCAAATTCATCTTGTTCTTGTCGCGTGATGCCGTATCTTTCTGCAACAGTTTCAGCCGTTAAGCCCATCGGTTTGCTGCTAAAAGCATCCGTTAAGCCATCATGCATCATTGTTGATATTGGGGCTGAATACTGATCTTCTGCCTTGTTATAATAACTGAAAAGCGGCGCATTCGTCATACTTTCAATCCCACCAGTCAAAACGACAGATGCCTTGTTTAACTGAATTTGCTCCATGCCCATTAGAATCGCTTTCATTCCCGAACCGCAAACTTCGTTGATCGTTGAGGCTGGGATATCTGAAGAAAGTCCACTTTGCAGGGAAACTTGACGGCTTGGATTTTGACCACTGCCTGCTTGTAGGACATTTCCGATAATCACTTGTGCGATATGTTCTTTTGCTTGTTGGTTTCTTGCCAACAAGGCTTTTGCAGCAACTGTTCCTAATTCTACTGCTGAATATTCTTTTAATGACCCATGGTATTTGCCAATTGGCGTTCTTAGTGCGTCGATAATGACAACTTCTTCCACGTACGTCACCTCCTCTTGAAATATATCATTAAATCCTCCAAAAAAGAATACCCCACATCAGCTTGCTGCGCCCTTTTCTACTTTCTTTAATAAAGTTTAAATTCTAATCAATTCTTTTTCATTTTTTTCAAAAAATATGATACCTTAGAACGTGTAGCCTACTAAGTACGTAGAACATAAAGGAGCGACGGAATGAACGTTGGTATTGATAAAATAAATTTTTATGTCCCCCCCTATTTTATAGATATGGTTGATCTAGCTCACGCCCGAGAGGTCGACCCAAATAAATTTACGATCGGGATCGGTCAAGATCAAATGGCGGTCAATAAAAAAACACAAGATATCGTCACCTTTGCCATGCATGCGGCAAAAGATATCCTCACAAAAGAAGATTTACAAGCAATTGATATGGTGATCGTCGGCACAGAATCCGGCATCGATGAATCAAAAGCTTCGGCAGTGGTTTTGCATCGCCTATTAGGTATCCAACCATTTGCCCGCTCCTTTGAAATCAAAGAAGCGTGTTATGGCGCAACAGCAGGCTTGCAGTTTGCTAAAGCCCACGTACAAGCCAATCCAAAAAGCAAAGTGTTGGTGGTGGCTTCAGACATCGCCCGTTATGGCTTAGCCTCCGGTGGAGAGCCAACTCAAGGCGTAGGTGCAGTTGCCATGTTGATCTCTGCAGATCCATCGATTTTGCAGCTTGATAACGATAACTTGATGTTAACACAAGACATTTATGATTTTTGGCGTCCCGTTGGCCATCAATATCCAATGGTAGATGGCCACTTGTCAAATGCCGTTTATATCGATTCCTTCAAACAAGTTTGGCAAGCCCATTGCGAAAAAAATCAACGCACAGCAAAAGATTACGCTGCATTGAGCTTCCATATTCCTTATACAAAAATGGGTAAAAAAGCCTTGTTGGCTGTTTTTGCTGAAGAAGAAGAAACGCAACAAGAACGCCTGATGGCTCGCTATGAAGAATCGATCGTTTACAGCCGTCGTACCGGCAACTTGTATACGGGTTCATTGTACCTAGGCTTGATCTCTTTATTGGAAAATTCCTCCAGCTTGCAAGCCAATGATCGGATAGGACTGTTTAGTTACGGCTCAGGAGCGGTTGCTGAATTTTTCAGCGGCATATTGGTACCTGGCTATGAAAAACAGTTAGCACAAGCTGCTCACCAAACGTTACTTGATGCCCGGCAAAAACTAACGATCGCTGAATACGAAGCAATGTTCAATGAGACCATCGATATTGATCAAGATCAATCCTTTGAGGATGATCTGCTTTACAGTATTCGTGAAATCAAAAATACCATTCGTTATTATAAAGAAGAAAACGAGTGATCCTAAGAAAAACTTTGTTTATTTTCAAGCAAAAAAAGCTTGATAGAACAAAGTTTTTTCTTTTGTTCAATAAAATTGAAACAAATCTGCATTTTCAGTCTTTTTTTAGATTGTTATTCAAATATTTTCAGATAATTCAGGAAAAACATTTGACAGTCTGTTTTTTTTTGTCTATACTAAAATCAATTCAAGTTTGGAGGAACATTTATGTTAAAAACGACCGTATCCCCACAACTGAATATCTTTTACTTTAGCTACTTTAGATAGTTTGTATTCATATCACATTATGGATGCAAACCCCAAAACAAGTTTTGTTTGTATCTATGATGGCTAAAGCATTTTAACTTGAACTTGCAGCCATGTAGAAAATCTTCTAAATGGTTGCCAATATACGTTCACGCTTAGTATAGGATCGAATCCATTTAGACGATTGTCTGAATGGATTTTTTTGTTCAGGTAAACCCCAATTAAAAAAGAAACGTTTATAGGAGGAGTTACAATGAAAATGAAAAAATGGATCACAACTGGGTTACTTACGGCTTCCTTGCTGGCATTAGCAGCTTGTGGCGAATCAAACAATGCTTCGGAGGAAAACGATGGAACAAAAACAGTCGGTGTTTTACAACTCGTGGAACACGGCTCCTTGAATGCCGCCTATGAAGGGTTCAAAGAAGGCTTAGCAGAAGCGGGCTACACAGAAGGTGAAAACCTGACGATCGAATACCAAAATGCGCAAAACAGCCAAGATAATTTAAAAAGTATGAGTGAACGCTTAGTGAATGCCGATCCTGATCTTCTATTAGGCATCGCTACCCCTGCTGCTGTTTCACTGGCAAATGAAACTACGGATATCCCAATCGTGGTTACTGCAGTTACTGACTTAGTTGGAGCAAAATTAGCAGATTCAAATGAAGAACCCGGTCGCAACATCACCGGTACTTCAGACATGGTGCCTATCGAGCAGCAGATCAATTTGCTGTTAAGTATCGTCCCTGACGCCAAAACGATTGGCATCATGTATAACGCAGGAGAAGCTAATTCAAAAATCCAAGCAGACTTGGCAGAAGAAGCCTTAAGAGCTGCTGGGGTTGATGTTAAAGTATTGACAGCCAATACGACCAATGACGTGCAGCAAGTGACCACTAGCCTGGCAAAAGACGTCGATGGCATTTATGTCCCAACAGACAATACTTTTGCCTCTGCTTCAGCAATCGTTGGTGAAGTGGCCAAAGAGACCAAAACACCGATCGTCGCAGGTTCCGTGGAACAAGTAGACGATGGCGCCCTAGCAACTTATGGTATTGACTATAAATCCCTTGGTATTCAAACAGGGAAACTAGCAGCGAAAATTTTGGATGGTGATGCACAACCAGCAACCACGCCTGTTGAAACAGCAGAAAATTTAGAGTTAGTCGTCAATGAAGAAATGGCTGCTGCTTTAGGAATTGATCCTGCCAGCATCACTGCTCCAGAATAACCATACTAATTTAGATTTGAGGAAAACATATGAATTTAGTCGACACGTTCTTGCTATTACTACAATCTGCCACCTCTCAAGGGATCCTTTGGGCATTGCTGGCGATCGGGGTATTTTTGACCTTCCGTATTCTGGATATTGCTGATTTAACTGCAGAAGGAAGTTTTCCCTTGGGTGCAGGGATCGCAGCAATCAGTATTACGAATGGCGTCTCCCCCATATTAGCCAGCTTGATGGGCTTTGGCGGCGGCATGTTAGCTGGCTTGATATCCGGACTACTGCATACAAAACTAAAGATCCCAGCCTTGTTGGCCGGAATCATCACGATGACTGGGCTTTATTCCATCACGAATCGTGTAATGGGTGCTCCCAACATTGCCCTATTAGGACAAGACACGGTCTTCACCCAATTTCAAGCAATGGGTCTAACCAAAAACAATGCCGTGATTCTTGCTGGCTTTCTCTTCGCAGCTGTCGTCATTTTGTGCTTGTTCCTCTTTTTCCGTACAGAGATCGGCTTAGCATTGCGAGCGACGGGCGACAATTTAGCTATGAGTGAAGCCAACGGTATCAACACCGATAACATGAAGATCATCGGTTACATGATCTCTAACGGCTGTATCGCCCTCTCAGGTGCTCTTTTAGCCCAAAACAACGGTTTTGCTGACCTAAACTCCGGAATCGGTACGATCGTCATCGGCTTGGCATCGATCATTATTGCAGAAGTTTTATTTGCCAATAAATCTTTGCTGTTACGGTTGATCACCATCGTGATCGGAGCGATCGTTTATCGCTTTATCCTGGCCGTCGTTTTCGAGTTCAATGTCGAAGCCAATGATATCAAACTGGCATCCGCAATCGTCTTAGTCATCTGCCTCTCGTTACCGCAGCTTCGTTCAAAACTAGGACTTAAAAAGATGCTGCCAAAAACCAAAGGAGGCCAATCCTAATGACTTCAGTCTTAACAATCGAAAATCTACACCAAACCTTTGAAAAAGGAACGATCAATGAGAACCATGTCTTGCGAGGCATTGACCTGACGATGAATGCCGGGGATTTTATTACGATCATCGGTGGCAATGGTGCCGGAAAATCGACCCTTTTAAACAGTATTGCAGGAACGATCCCAACAGAACAAGGAAAAATTACCTTAGATGGAAAAGACATCACCCGTTTATCCGTTACGAAACGTTCAAAGGATATAAGCCGAGTCTTTCAAGATCCACGTATGGGGACAGCCGTTCGTTTGACTGTTGAAGAAAACTTAGCACTGGCTTACAAACGTGGCCAAGTCCGCGGATTTGCGACAGGCGTCAAAGCGAAAAACCGCGCGTTTTTCCAAGAGAAATTAGCCAGCCTAAACTTAGGCTTAGAAAATCGACTTTCTGCCGAGATCGGTTTGTTATCAGGCGGACAGCGGCAAGCGATCACCCTCTTGATGGCGACATTGCAACAACCTAAATTGATTTTATTAGATGAACATACCGCTGCCCTAGATCCAAAAACCTCGTTGACTGTCATGGCATTGACCGATCAATTGATTCGTTCACAACAGTTGACGGCCTTTATGGTTACTCATGATATGGAAGATGCCATTCGCTATGGCAATCGCCTGATCATGCTTCATCAAGGCAAGATCGTCGTGGACATTGCCGGTGAGCAAAAGCAACATTTAACCGTCCCTGAATTGATGGAAATGTTCCATCAAAATAGCGGTGCTGAATTAAAAGATGACCAACTGCTCCTACGCTCTTAACAAGCAAAAAGACACGTAGAAAGGAATCCCCTTCTACGTGTCTTTTTTTGATTTTTCCAAGTGATTTCCAAAAGCCTCACTTTGCTTCATTTTCCGCAATGATATCTGTGACCTTCATCAAGCGGGTCAATGTTGCTCGTTCGTCTTCTGCCAGATTGCTTTCGATGTATTGAATGGTTTCCGTCAGTTTGGGAATCGTCATATACTCTAACGCATTGACTCTTCGTCTCGTCCGCTCAATCTCATTGGCCATCAGTTGACAGGTTTTCTCGATCTCTGCCAATTGCAGCATTACTGGCAGCATTTGGTCGAGATGAGACAATGAGAGATCCAGCTCACTGGTGGTACTTACAAAACCATAGGAAAAGTCATCATCAGAGCTTTCTTCTTCGTAAACAGGATTTAACACTGGCACATCCATATTCATGATGGTCCGACTTTGTACATCTAGGGTCACTTTATTTAAAGGGATCATAAATGCTTCTTGCAAAACGACATCGGGAATACTACTAGAAGCCAGCACATACTCTTCCATCCCTGCTTGCAGCGCAGTTTCCATTTTTTTACGAAGTTCCTGGTTTTTCTTTACTAGCTGAATGAATTGGCGCACCAGCTCATCTTGCTTGTCTTTCAATAATTTGTGACCACGGGTTGCCGTCGTCAGCCGTTTTTTCAAACGACTTAGTTCCATCCGAGTTGGATTGACATTTAAGATCGCCATTAAGAACTCACATCCTCGTCCGTTGGGTAATAGGCGTCGATAAATTCTTCTTTGATACGGCTCAACTCTTGTTTTGGCAAGGTAGCTAATAGCCTCCAGCCTAAATCTAACGTTTCTTCAATCGTCCGGTTGGTTTCAAATCCCTGGTTGACATACTCTTTTTCGAAAAGATCAGCAAAACGCGCGTACTTTTTATCAAGATCAGACAAGGCAGACTCTCCTAAAACGATCGATAACTCTTTGGCAGCTTTCCCATCGGAATAGGCGGCATAAATTTGATTCATCGTTGCCGCATGGTCGGCACGGGTCTTACCTTCTCCCGTTCCTTTGTCCTTCAACCGGGAAAGACTTGGCAAAATATCCACTGGCGGGTTGATATTGCGTTTGTAAAGATCCCGCGACAAAATGATTTGCCCTTCCGTGATATAGCCGGTCAAATCAGGAATTGGGTGGGTTTTATCGCCATCAGGCATCGTTAAGATTGGAATCTGTGTGACCGAGCCTTCTTTGCCCATCAAACGTCCTGCCCGTTCATACAGCGTCGCTAAATTGGTGTAAAGATACCCTGGGTAGCCACGACGTCCTGGAACTTCTCGGCGAGCAGCGGAGATTTCTCGCAATGCTTCGCAATAGTTCGTCATATCGGTCATGATCACTAAAACGTGCATGCCCTTTTCAAAAGCCAAATATTCTGCTGCGGTCAATGCCATCTTAGGGGTAGCGATCCGTTCGATTGCCGGGTCATTGGCAAGGTTCATAAACAAAACAGAACGGTCTAACGCACCAGTTTTACGAAATTCATCTACGAAAAATTCTGCTTCTTCAAATGGAATTCCGATGGCTGCAAAGACGATCGCGAAATTACCTTCTTGGCTGGGTACTGTTGCTTGTCGCGCAATTTGAGCAGCGATCTCTTTATGAGGCAAACCGGAGGCGGAAAAGATTGGTAGTTTTTGTCCACGAACCAGGGTATTTAAATGATCGATGGTTGAGATTCCCGTTTGAATAAATTCATCCGGGAAGTCCCGTGCCATTGGATTGATGGCTTCACCGTTTACATCGATGCGTTTTTCTGGCAAGATTCTCGGGCCATTATCTTTGGGTTTTCCTAAACCATCAAACACTCGACCCATCATATCTAGAGAAACCCCCAAAGTCAAACCAGTTCCTAGAAATCTTGCTTTACTTTCTTCGGCACTCAAGTTGCTAGTACCTTCAAAGACTTGGACAACGGCGTTGTCATCACTGACTTCCAGTACTTGTCCTTGACGGATCTCACCCGTGTCCATGCGGACTTCGACGAGTTCATCAAATTTAACGCCTCTGACGTTCTCAACCACCATTAAGGGGCCGGCGATTTCGGAAACTGTACGATATTCTTTTAACATCAATGAACACCTCCAGTTTCAATGATTCGTTGTAACATTTCTTTGATGTCATGCTTGATCGTATCCAAGCGGGTCAATTCTTCTTCAGGAATGTATTTGCTGCGAGCGATGCGCTCACGCAGATCAACCGTTCCTTTGGTGATCTCATCTAAGTAAGCACCTAGCTGCAGTGCACGTTGCGCTTGTTCATTAAAGTAAAGAATATTCTCTAACATTTTGAACTGCTTATTACGAGATGTATACGTGTCAACGTCGTCAAAGGCGTTTTGCTGCAAGTAATCTTGTCTCAAAGAACGGGCTGTCATCATCGTCAAACGGTCTCTTTGAGAAAGAGAATCCATCCCTACCAATTGAACGATCTCTTCTAAACGGCTTTCTTCTTGGAGAATCGCCATTGATTCATTGACTAGCTCCGACCAGCGATCGCCTAATAATTGATCTAAATAAGAATTGATTTGATCTTCATAAAGGGAATAGGAATTCATCCAGTTGATGGAGGGAAAATGCCGTTTTTGCGCCAGCATGCTATCCAATGCCCAGAAAACTTTCACGATTCGTAAGGTATTTTGGGTGACTGGTTCTGAGATGTCTCCACCAGCAGGTGAAACCGCGCCAATTGCGGTAATGCTTCCTTCCCGAGGCTGCGTGCCTAATGAATGGAAACGCCCTGCTCGCTCATAGTATTCCGCAATTCGACTTCCAAGATAAGCCGGATAACCTTCATCTCCGGGAATCTCTTGCAATCGTCCACTCATTTCCCGCAGCGCTTCTGCCCAACGTGATGTTGAGTCTGCCATGATGGCCACACTATAGCCCATGTCACGGTAATATTCTGCAATCGTGATTCCTGTATAGATTGAGGCTTCCCGAGCAGCAACTGGCATATTCGACGTATTGGCGATCAAGACCGTTCGTTCCATGATCGACTTGCCGGTATTTGGGTCGATCAGTTCAGGAAATTCATTCATAACATCCCGCATTTCATTGCCTCGCTCGCCACAGCCGACATAGACAACGATATCCACATCTGACCATTTAGCAATTTGGTGCTGAACGACCGTTTTTCCGGCACCAAATGGTCCGGGAACGGCAGCTGAGCCGCCTTTTGCTACTGGAAAATAGGTGTCGATGACGCGCTGTCCAGTGACCAACGGTTCGCCTGGATTTAACTTAGCAGTAACGGGACGTGGTTGACGAACTGGCCATTTCTGAACCATCGTCAAGGATTTTTCCCCCTCAATGGTTTCTATAACACAGATCACTTCAGTAATCGCAAAATTCCCTACCATGATTTCTTTGACGGTTCCTTCATAGTTTGGTGGAACCATGATTTTATGCTCGATCACCGACGTTTCTTGTACTGAACCTAAAATGTCGCCGCCTTGTACGGTATCACCGACTTGTACTTGAGGGACAAAGGTCCATTTCTTTTGGCGATTCAGTGGATCGATGGTGACCCCTCGTTCCAAAAAATCACTTTCTGTTTGCGACATAAACGTATCTAATGGTCGTTGGATCCCATCAAACATCTGAGTCAACAAACCTGGTGCTAGTTCGACAGACAATGGTGCGCCTGTCGTTTCCACGGGTTCGCCTGGTCCGATTCCCGCTGTTTCTTCGTATACTTGGATCGAAACCAGCCCTTTTTTGATCTCAATGATCTCACCGATAAGGCCCTTGTCACTGACTTTGCAGATTTCATGGATTTTTGCGCCACTCAATCCTGAGGCGGTGACCAGTGGTCCCGATACTTTTTCAATTGTGCCAAATGCCACATTTATTCCTCCTAGCTGGCTGACTTGTCTGTTATGAATCTAAAATATTCATTCCTACCGCTTTTTCCACATTTTGCTGAATGCGTGCCATACCGATTCCTAGACTACCTGTACTACTTGGAATCGGAATGATTGCTGGTGTCGGTACTTCTTCATAGCGGCGAACGATCGGTTCTAATTGTTCGATCAGTCGCTCAGTCAAAAAGATCACCCCATAGGCTTCAGCCATTTCTTCTAGTTGTTGGGCGGCTTCATCCAAATCGCTGACTGGAAAGATGTCGATCCCCAGCCCTTTGAAAGGCAAGATCGAGTTCTTACCACCCATCATTGCTATTTTTTTATGCATAACTATCACGCACCCGACTTCTTAAAATCTCTTCCGGCACCTTATTGATTTTCCCAATCAGGAGAATTCGCAAGTTCTTGCTTTCAATTTCCTTGGCGTACAAGTACCCTGCCAATGCTGAAGGGCCAAAAGGAACAATTTTATGTTCTTTGAGCTTCGCCATCAGAAAATTGTCTTTGCGTATATCAAAGGTATTCAAGGTCTTCTTCTCTACCAACTCTTCATAGCTGTGATTGATCAGTTCTTTATAAGGAGTTCCTTGCAAATATGCCACAAATGCCTCAAGAGAAGTCGTGATCTCAGCTAACAGTTCTTTTGCAGGTAGGTTCCCATGATCGGCTAAAACTGCGCTGATAAAGCCGCGCTTGCGTTTCATCGCGTAACTGCGCAACGTTGTTGAAATGTTGAAGATATCGATCTGTCGACGAATCAAGCTTTGCAGCAAATCGTCGTCGTATTCTTTGCCGATCGTCCACAATTGCTCCCAATAATGGTTATCAAAGATGATATCGATCGATTGGACCTCATGGTAGTTCTCAATATAAGAGAAGACTTCTTCCACACAATCAACCATCTCTTTGGCAACAAGATTGCTTTTTCTGGTCTTGACCAGATCCTTAAGGACGGAAAGCGGCTGGGTGCCGATTGGGACAAGGTATTCAGAAAAATCTTCCTGCATATACGCCGCTTTTACCAAGACTTTCAGATTTTGATAGTCATATTTCAAAGCAAAGAAATCAACGATCGCTTTTTCCGGTGTCAGCTGATACATCGTGTCGTATACCCGTTTCAACTCCGCCATCAACACATCTTCAAAGTCGTGTACACGATCATCCTCGTTGATGAAGTCACCATAAACCGTTTCTTGCAACATACTGTAGATTTCCTCTGCGCTAGCAGCCGAGAGCATCCGCTCATAGCGGCTGCGATCGAATAATTGCGATTCATACGTCCGAATTCTCGTATTTAAGGTATTGTATTTGATGTCATTCATCTGTTTGCACCTGCTTACTGTTCAAAAATCAATTGCAGTAACGTATTGCTTAACTCTTCTTTGTTGGCTTCTAGCAGCGCATCAAAAGTAAAATTCAACTCAATCGCTTCTTGTCGCAACAAAAAGCCGCCCTTACGAGGGATAGTTTTATTTACCAGTTTCAGCTGAACATCTGGAACCGATGCTTGCAACTTAGTGAAGAGTTCCTCATCTACTAAATGGCGGGTCTTCTCACCTAAAAGCAACTCAACCTCACCAGTTAACCGTGCATTCGCCAAGCCTTTAGCGATAAACGCATAAAATGCTGCTTGATCCATTGTATTTAAACGAGTCAGAGCCTCAGAAAACAGCTCATCTAAGACAGACTGCTTTGCTGCCAAGACCTTGTTTCTTGATTGGATATGCACATCTGAGATTTCCAAATACATCGCCGCACGTTTTTCTTTTTCGTAGAAAGCTAGTCGTTCGTTCAGCTCTTTTTCTAATTGCGTTCGCTTTAAGTTTTCTTGATTTTCACTTTCTTTTTTTGCTTCTTTGATTTGCAACTGGTATTTCTTTTCCGCATCAGCGGTTATTTTGTCAGTTAAACGTGTAATATCAGACATTCACTTTCCCTCCTCTTAATTCAAGACAAGCAAGAAGGAAATTACGAACCCTAAAATACAATACGTTTCCATCATCGCTACTAAGATAATTCCTTTGGTCACATGTTCTGGTTTTTTGGCTAAAATCTGCATCGCAGCACTTGCGGCACGTCCTTGCCATTTTCCGGCTACGATTGCTGTTAATGCGATTGGCAATGAAGCAATAAACAAGTACAATCCGCGATCGAATGAGAGCGAACCGCTGATCTGACCAAAGATCATAAAGGAAATTACGAACCCGTATAATCCCTGAGTACTAGACAGCAATTCCAAGATCAACGCTTGCCCGAATTTCTCTGGCTGCTCAGAGATCAAGCCTGACGCTGCTTCACTGGTCATCCCAACACCGATCGTTGATCCGATACCGCCGCAAATCGTTGCGGTCGCCACACCTAAAGCTGCAAAAACAATTCCACCATTTTCGTAAAAGAAACTAATCCAATTTTCCATTATTGTCCTCCTGTAACTTCTCTTCTGAGATGATCTCTACATAGTTTTCATTTGATTTGAAGGGGGCAAAAGCACGTCCGCCCCCCGTAAAGAATTTTCCAAAATACTCTAAATACTGCAAACGGATACCATGAACATACGCACTAAGGTAACTTAAGAAAATATTTAGGCCATGCAATGCCACAAATAATAAGATACCAACGGTAAACCGGGCTGCCGGCGGTAGGTAGCTGATGATCAAATTGAAGGCTGAGGCGATACTTCCGCCGGCAACCCCTAACGCCATCAGACGGGTGTAACTGATCAAGTCACCAACATAATTGGTCACATCCATCAATCCGTACAATCCAGAACCGATTTTTCCAGCTAAGGTCTTTCCTTCTAAACTGCCTCCGATCGCCACTGCTAAAAGACTGGCAGCGATCATCACGATCCCAATCGTTTGCAACGGTGTATCAGGGAAAAGCAGCATTCCTGCGGCAACAAAAACCACACTGATCAAAAAGACGATCCACGAACCGGCTTGGAACATCGCAGCCAGTTTCTGGTCTTTTTTCTTCCATAAAATATAAAATTTCAGCGCCAATCCAAACATGATCTGAATGTACCCAAAGATCACGGATAAGACTAAGATCTGATTGACATCATCCTGGGCAGACAACAGTTGGAATGAGAATTCAAATCCGAAGAAGTTGCCATAGATCAAGCCCCAGATAATCGTAGGGATCGAGCACAACTGAAAGAGGGTCAAATTTTGTTCCAGCCCTTTGCTGAGGTGAAACAGCTTTTTCCCCAGGAATGTCGCCAGAAACAAGAGCAACCCATAGCCAAAATCGGCAACCATCATCCCGAATGCCACCATATAAAAAGGCGCCATAAATGGTGTCGGATCTAACTCATCATATTGCGGCAAGCTGTACATCCGAACAAGTCCTTCAAAAGGTTTGATCCAACGTGCGTTTTCTAATAAAATCGGCACATCAGCGATCTCTTTTTCCGTCACTTCTTGGTATTCGAGGTAATAGTTACCCGTGGTTCCTTTTTTGATACGTTTTTCTAATTCGGCCGCCCCATCAACAGGAACCCAGCCAGAAATCGAGACCGCATGAGTTGAACGTAAAAGCATTTTATTGCTTTTTAAGCGGGTGATCGCTCCATCTAAATACTCGGCAACGATCCGCAACGTTTCTTGCTCGTTTGTCATTGCGCGAAGAGCGGCTTTGATCTCTTTTTCTTCATCAATTAGACGTTGGGATTTTTCTTTCATCGTTTGCAGATCTTCTTCTGGAATGCCCTCATAAGGGTAGATGTATTGCTCAAAGGCTGCTTTCTTTAGAAGAGTAGTTACTTTTTCTTTTACATCTTTATGGAAAAGCACCAACAAGTAAGTTGTCGTTTGTGATTGATAAATGGTTTCGACATAGACAAGCGGCAGCTTTTCACTGTTGGTCGTAAAGTCAGCCATTTCAGAAGTAGGAATCGATCCTAACATGCCACCTGATTTTTTTAATTCTTTTAAAACAGCCGGCCGTTCTTTGAAGTACTTCCAGATCGACAGCTCTGCTTCTTGTGCTAATACATCGCGTTTTTCTTGATCAATCAAGCGAAGACGTTTGTCTTGTTTACGAAGGGTTTGGCATAATTCTTGCCAAGGATAGGTGTGGGCTGTTTCAGCCAATTCTTGAAGGGTATATTTTTTGATTGGTTGCCGCAGTTGTGCCAGCATTCCTTTTTTGGGTACATATTCTTCTAAAAAATTTAAGCTCCAGTTGACTTGACCAAACTGGTTCTCCATTTCTTCTTCAGACTGTTCCTCGCGAACCGGTGCCAAAACACCCGTCGTTTCTTCAGAATCATAATATTTTTCCGAAGAAAGCAGTTCTACGCCTTGAAAGTCTTGCAGCTGCTCTAAAACAGCTTCTTTCTGATCGTAAAAGGTCAACAGACTGAACTTTTGCATTTTTGCAATTGCCATTTATGTCACAACCTTATTTATTATTATTGCTAATGCTTCTTCTTTTAACTCATTAGGGATCGTTCTTAGTGTTTCTACTTCTGCTTTCGTTTTAGCCATGAGCGGTTCTTTTGATTGTACCAACTCAGCTGTGATTTTTTGATTGATTGCTTCTTTTTGTTGGGCCTCTTTTTCTGCCAACTCTTTTTTAAACGCCTTCAACCGTTCTTCGCGTGCTTGTGCCAAATGTTTTTTTTCTGCTTCTGCTTCTTTATTTTTATTTTCCGCAAATTGCTCTGCTTCTTGTAATAATCGAATGGCATCTACTGTCATTTTCTCACCTGCTTTCACTTTTTTTCCGCAAAAAAAACCACTACAAATCAAGCATATGGCATTCGCTGATCGTAGGGTGTCAAAAATCAATAAGTGGCAAATACCTTCACCTATTTCCGTTTTCTAATATAACCGTAACATAAATCTAGCGATAGAACAAGGTTCCTAGCGTTTTTTTATAGTCTTTACATACAAAAGTCACAAAAATTACACATTTTCACAAAAAGAAATCCTTTTCAATTTAAAGTGGGTTAAATGAGGACAAAAAAGGAAGATTAGAAATAGAATTCCGTTTCAAATCTTCCTTTTATTTTTTTCTCTTCCATTTCTTAACTTTCATAATTTCAAAGCAAGTTGCCGTATTTTTAAATAACAAAAAACTGTCCTACTCACGAATAAACGGCATACTCATACAGCGGGGACCCCCACGTCCGCGAACCAATTCGCTGCCTGAGATCTCATTCAACTTAACGCCAGCCTCTTTTAACAGCCGGTTGGTAATGGTGTTGCGGTCATAGACCACGACCTCCCCTGGGGCGATCGCCAGTGTATTGGAGCCATCATTCCATTGCTCTCTAGCTGCTGCTGCCAAATCGTCGCCACCACAGCGGATCAGGAGCACTTCAGGCAGATCTAAATAACGACAAAGAATATTTTCCAATGTATCTTTTTCCTCAAATACCCGAACACCGTCCTTGTGTTTAGTGATTGAATACAGCGAAAGTTCTCCCTCGATTTCTGGATGGATCGTGAACTTATCATGATCCACCATCGTAAAGACCGTATCTAAGTGCATAAATTTTCGTTCTTCACCAATATTAAAGGCCAAGATATGTTCGAAACTCGGTTCTGTGGCAAAAATCGTTTCGGCAATTTTTTCAATTGAGGCAACTTCGGTTCGTTGAGAAATCCCGATCGCCACGATTTTATCAGATAAAATCAGCTGATCGCCGCCTTCCATCCGCGTCGTTTCGTCCCGATGATACAAAAAGTTCGTCTCATTGCGGGCAAACATCGGGTGGTGCGTGAAAATTTGTTTTCCGTAGAGGGTTTCCCGTCTTCTCGTTGCAGAATACATTCGATTCAAGGAAACACTATGACCAATCGTTGCAAACGGATCTCGCGTGAAATACAAGTTTGGCATCGGATCGATCAAGAAAGGATATTCTGTTTCAACGATTGCCGTTAAGTTACTGGCTTTTGAAATTTCTACCTCACTTTTTTTCAAGCCTGCCATCGTATGATCGATAAAGGCGCGATTATCTTTAATCGACAGGAAAAAGTTGCGCACTTCGTTGCGAATCTCTTCATCAAGGATCGTTGTTTCATTTAAGTAGTCTTCTAAAAAGGCCTCTTTGGCACCAGTTGTTGTCAATGTTTCAGCAGCTAGATCCTCCAAATAAAGAACTTCCACTCCTCTGTTTCTTAACGTCTCGGCAAAAAAATCATGCTCTTTTTGCGCTTGGTCTAGAAAAGGAATATCATCGAACAACAAGCGATCAAGATAATCCGGCATCAAGTTTTCCAATTCTGCTCCTGGACGATGCAAAAGCACCCGCTTTAAAGGGGCAATCTCAGAAAAGATTTGTATTGGCTGGTTCATGGACGTGTCTCTCCTTTTTCGCATTTTTTGTAGAATAACTTATGTCATTCCTTTTTCATGACTTCTCATCACATAATTATTCATTTCTTTGTCTCATAGTGTTCTTCTGCTAATGTTTAAAAGTTTTTTAGATCTGTTGGTTATAAACATGCATTTTTTTATAAAGAAACGATCAATAAAAAAACAACTAATTAGAGAGATAAAGTTTAGATGTTTTAATTTACCGCCTTTTTCAATTGTATATTTTTGTTAAAAAAACAGCAAGACAAAAGAACTGTATGCCGATAGACGCTGCTCTGAAAAAGGATTGAACTATCTTTGTTTTTTTGGATCATTTCATGTTTGTTTAATGATAACGCTATCAAAAGCATGATTGTTTGATATGATTCAAGTAGCTTGTTACTAGCGAAACGTCTATAAAGGAGCGATTTGATGAAAACGCAACGTCATCTTTACTATGGTGCCGACTACAATCCTGAACAATGGTCTAAAGAAGTCATTCTTGAAGATATGCGTTTAATGAAAGAAGCAGGTGTGAACTATGTGAGTATCAATATTTTTGGCTGGGTCAATTTACAACCAGATGAATCCACCTATGATTTTGACTTTCTGGACTGGTTGATGGATCTTTTATATAAAAACAATGTCATGATCGACCTAGCCAATGGTACAGCTTCTCCACCGGCTTGGCTTGTTCAAAAACATCCTGAGATGCTGCCTGTGACCATTCATGGCAATCGACTGGTTCATGGGGCGCGCCAGCACTACTGTCCGACTTCCCCTATCTATCGTCAATATGCCGCCGATTTGTCTGAAGCAGTCGCAAAACGTTATGCTAATCATCCAGGACTGGTCATGTGGCATATCAATAATGAATATACCTGTCACATCCACGAGTGTTATTGCGATCATTGTCGGAAAAGATTTCAGACATGGTTAGCAGAGAAGTATCAGACGATCGCTGGATTGAATGATGCTTGGTCAACCAAGTTTTGGAGTCAATCCTATGGCAACTGGGATGAAATTTTTTTACCTGAGGCAATGCCAACTTTCAAAAATCCTGCGCAACAATTAGACTATCGTCGGTTTCTTTCCGACATGAATCTGGAACTTTATCAACTCGAAAAGGCGGCGATTGCAAAATATTCGCAAGGCATCCCTTATATGACCAATCTTATGGGCTTACACAAATACGTGGATGGATTTAAATGGGCCGCTGAAATGGATGTGGTCAGTTGGAATTCGTATCCGAATCCCTTTGAAAAAATTCCTTACCCGCAATTTCTTGCTAACGATTTAACCCGCAGCTTGAAGAAAAAGCCTTTCTTGATCATGGAGCAAGCCACCAGCGCCGTTAATTGGCGGCAAATTAATGGGGCAAAAACACCCAACCAGTTGCGTCTTTGGAGTTATGAAGCGCTCGCTCATGGCGCTGATGGTATCATGTTCTTCCAATGGCGACAGTCTCGTGGCGGTGCGGAAAAATTTCATAGTGCGATGGTGCCTCACGGAGATCCTCAGTCAAGCCGTATCTTTCGTGAATGTGCACAATTAGGCAACGAATTTTCGCAACTGTCGGAAATCGTTGGGACGCGCTTCTTGGCTGATGTCGCGGTTGTCTTCGACTGGGAAAATTGGTGGGCGCTGGAATTGGATGCCAAACCAAGCACCTTAAAGTACATTCATCAGTTACGCAGCCTGTATGCCGCGCTAAGGGCGTTAAATCTGAGCGTAGACTTTGTCCATCCTTCCGAATCCCTAGATGGCTATCCTTTAGTGATCGCTCCGAATCTCTATTCAGCACCCGAAGCCTTCGGCAAGAAGATCCATGATTACGTGCAACAAGGCGGCATCTTCTTGACGAATTTCTTTAGTGGGATCGTCAATGAATATGACCAAGTCTATCTTGGGGGCTATCCAGGACTGTTTAGAGACACCTTAGGGATCATTGTAGAAGAGTTTTACCCAATGAAAGCCGCTTCCTACCATCAGATTGACTTTCAAGGTCGTCGGTACGACAATTCCCTCTGGGAGGAAGTCATCCATCTAAATGGTGCTGAAGCTTTAGCAACCTTCCAATCCGGTTATTTGTCCGATAAGCCAGCCATTACTATGAATCAAATCGACGATGGGTATGCGTATTACGTGGGAACAGAATTGTCTCTTGAAGGGGTGACCACATTTTTAGCGACCATTTTAGAAAAACACAAAATAACGACTCATGCTCAGCACTTCTTGGCTGCTCCTACTGGAGTCTCTATTACCTGCCGCAAAGGTGATGGCTATACACTCGTCTTTCTCTTAAACCACACCGAACAGACAACAGAAGTGAAGCTGAAAGCCGCTGGAGTAGACCTTCTTACCAAAGAAACCAAACAATTGGCAGTTCTGAAACCAAAAGAAGTCGCAGTTCTTAAGTATATTGATTGATCTAAGGAAAGAACCTCCATAAAGCGATCGCTTCATGGAGGTTCTTTTTATAGTCGTTACTAGATTCAAGAAGATTCATTAAACAAGCGATAGGCATTTTCTAAACAAGAGGCTATCTTTTGTCTTAGCTTTCCATCTCTTTTTTCTGAATAGTGATACTCTGGATTACTCCAATGGGATTTGTCATACAGCCAAACAGGCATTTTTTTCGCTTCGTCGGTTTCCCATTCATAACGAGGAAAAAGATGTGCATGAAGAAAGTTATCGGTATTCCCTAATAGTTCATAATTGATTCTTAAAGGAGAACAAGCCTGTATCATAGCATCTCCTAAAAGAGTCATATCAGTTAAGAAAACCTGTCGCTCATTTAAATCTAGATCATTTAAAGAAGCCCCCTCTCTTTTAGGTAATAATACACAATATCCAGGAAGAAATTGGACATCGCCATAAACAGCAAAACTACCAGGCAATTCTTTGATCACCATTGGATTTGTTCCATCTAGCGCCGATTTGATTCTATTCTCATACCATTTCAATTTGATCACCCTCTTTCCTGTTCCTTGCAGCTATTCATGTAAAAACTATAAAAGATTAAGGGAAGGCTTTCAATAGTAACAAAACAAAAAAAATCTTTGCTATATAAGTTGTCCTCCAAAATCGTATTTGTAGACTTTTATAAACAAAAAAATGTATCAATCTTATAAAAGACTGATACATCAATGATACCGGCGGCCGGGGTCGAACCGGCACGCCCTCAACGGGCACTGGATTTTGAGTCCAGCGCGTCTGCCAATTCCGCCACGCCGGCATGTTGAAAGGTTAGTATTTAGTACTAAGGCGGTAACCGGATTTGAACCGGTGATGAAGGTTTTGCAGACCTCTGCCTTACCACTTGGCTATACCGCCATTATACTATTGTTGCAATCTACAATCAAGTGAAGATTGTACTGGGGTAGCTGGATTCGAACCAACGCATGACGGAGTCAAAGTCCGTTGCCTTACCGCTTGGCTATACCCCAAAAATGAAAGGGCGAGTGATGGGAATCGAACCCACGAATGCCGGAGCCACAATCCGGTGCGTTAACCACTTCGCCACACCCGCCGTGATAAGAAACTGTTAAATATATAATGGCAGGGGCAGCAGGAATTGAACCCACACTAACGGTTTTGGAGACCGCTGTTCTACCTTTAAACTATGCCCCTATGAATGGAGGAGAGTGGATTCGAACCACTGAACCCTAAGGAACGGATTTACAGTCCGTCGCGTTTAGCCACTTCGCTACTCCTCCATGGTGGCGCGGGACAGAATCGAACTGCCGACACATGGAGCTTCAATCCATTGCTCTACCAACTGAGCTACCGAGCCATATAAGAAAATATAAGTTTTACAAAATTAATGAAACGGTCTGGACGGGACTCGAACCCGCGACCTCCTGCGTGACAGGCAGGCATTCTAACCAACTGAACTACCAAACCGTAATGGGGGTTAACGGGATCGAACCGCTGACCCTCTGCTTGTAAGGCAGATGCTCTCCCAGCTGAGCTAAACCCCCGAAGGTTGTTCATTAAATTGTAATGATCCGTACGGGATTCGAACCCGTGTTACCGCCGTGAAAGGGCGGTGTCTTAACCACTTGACCAACGGACCTAAGTTTAAAACGGAGAGTAAGGGATTCGAACCCTTGAGACAGCGATAACCATCTACATGATTTCCAATCATGCTCCTTCGGCCACTCGGACAACTCTCCAGCCTAAAAGAAGCTCATTACTCTTGCTTGTTTTCTCTTATTAGAGAACTCCGGCAGTAGGACTCGAACCTACGACATCATGATTAACAGTCATGCGCTACTACCAACTGAGCTATGCCGGAAAAATTGAAATGCGTGGCGACGTCCTACTCTCACAAAGGGAAACCCT